>JAESGB010000010.1_pt1 | contig 485387 bp, 495 predicted proteins | sample 9266211 | NCBI WGS metagenome assembly JAESGB01 (sample SAMN14514844, study PRJNA621659) | algae metagenome | isolation source: Goleter apudmare HA4340-LM2 and co-occurring heterotrophs from cave wall... | place: USA: Maniniholo cave, Kauai, Hawaii | collected 2009-07-28 | reverse complement strand
TACCAACATCCCGATCTCGCCGCCTGACACCTGCCAAGCGAACAGCCTAGACCACCGGGATGAGGGGTCCTTTTTCGACGCCGATCACCCCGCTACCGGGGTCCTTTTTCCACGCCGATCCACACTCCCAGCCTGCACGCCGCCGATTGTGCGTCCCCGGGCGAATCAGAGCACCAAAACAGGTGTGAAAACACCGTTTGCGGACTGTGCCAATTCACTGTAGCAACGGGCTGTGCAGACGGTTTCTGCATGTCAGTAAAATCAAGCACTTAACTGTGCCTTGTCTGGGGCGTGGAATCCTGCCGCCCCAGCCAGATCTCAGCTAAGTGATTGATCTGACTGGCACATGCGAGCGTGCCATGTGGCCGGTCGGGGAGATCAACGCCCTTCCTCTTTGCCCTGACTGCGGGCGAAAGAATGGGAAAGCCCGTCGCTGCTTGCGTCGAAATTGGACGCGCGCATTGGCTTGGCGGACTCGCGTAGCGCGAAGATAGCCTCGCGATATCCGCGAAGCAGATTCAGATCGTCAGCGGCGGGGCGCGCGGCCGGCGAAGGTGACGATGCTCTCGGCGCCGTTCGGGCCGATTGCCGACACGCCGAAATAGTGATCGTCGACCGACACTTCCTTCAGCACCTGCTGGGTTGCGCCGGAAACCTCGCGCGCATCGGTCCAGGCGGGCTTGTCGGTGCGGCGCCAATGGATCTTGTAGCGCGCCGCGCCGGGCACCGGTTGCCACGCGACGGTCGTATCGCGGGTCAGTTCGCCGGCGACGTTGACGCCCGCCGGGGCGGCCGGGGCGGCGGCAAGCTGCCCGATGGTCGCGACGTTGATGGCGGTGACTCGTGCGAGATAGGGGAAATCCATCCCCTCGATCGTGTCGCCATAGACGCGGCCGTTCTCGGTGCGCAGATCCTGGTGCTGGCGATTCCAATTCTCGGCGCCGACGGTGAAACGGACCGCGGGATAGCCCTGGCGGAGGAACGGCTCGTGGTCGCCGCCCCGGCCGAAGCGATCGGGGCGGCGATCGACGAACACGTCGAACTTGCCGGGCAGGCTATCGGCGATGCCGTCGATCGCCTTGGCCAGTGCGCGGCTGGGGCCGTCGTCCTCGCCGCCGATCGCGCGGCGCTCCATCGCCTCGGCGAGGCTCTCGCTGGCGCGCACGCCTTCGGAGAAGACGCGCACGCGATCGGCGACGCGCAGGCCATTCTGGCCGATGGAATTGCCGACGATATCGTTGTTGAGCATCGCATCGACCTGCCAGCCGCGTGCCTTCGCGGTTTCGGCCAGCAGGGTGGCGCCGAGCAGGCCCTGCTCCTCGCCCGAGAAAGCGACGTAGACGATGTTGGCGGCGAACTTCTCCTTCGACAGGATGCGCGCGGCCTCCAGCACCAGCGCGACGCCGCTCGCGTCATCGTTCGCGCCGGGGGCATCGGAGGTTGCGTCCATCACGTCGGTGACGCGGCTGTCGATATGGCCGCCGACGATGATGTAGCGGTTGGGATCGGTGCCGCGCTGGATGCCGAGCACGTCCTCGATCACGACGCCGTTCGGCGCGCGCGCGTTGACGAAGCGGCGCTGCAGGCGCTCGACCGTGATGCAGCCGCCGCACGCCGCGCCGATGCGCTCGAACTCGGACGCGACCCAGTCTCGTGCCGCGCCGATGCCGCGGTTCGGATCGGTCGCCGAGGATAAGGTGTGGCGGGTGCCGAACGAGACGAGCTTCTCTACCGAGCCGCGCAGCCGATCAGGCGACGGCATATCGCGTGCCGCGGCAGGGGTGGCGAGCAGCAGGGCGGCGAAGGGAAGGGTGCGGATCATAGCGCGGTGTTGGCGGTAAATGGCGGGTCAGACAAGCGCGACCCTGACGATCCGGCCAACACCCTGTCGAGGGCTGCGCTGCTTGCGCCGAACAGGATGCAGTTGCCGGGGATGATCAGCAACGGCACCGTTTGCCGCCACCGTCCGCCGCAGCGCCGCGCACGAGCGCCGCGGCCCACAGCCGCGGTGCTGGGCGCGGAAATGATCGGCGAGCGCGATCGCCCGTTTGATGTCTACGGAAGCTGAACGATCTCTCCGATCGTTACGCCATTCCGCCCGAGCCATGCGGCGAGTTGCTCAAGTTCGTGAGCCAATCGCTCGAGGGTTTCTGCAGGGGCGCCAGGCTCGATGGTCACACGGTGCGCCAGGAGCATGCCAGCCTGGCGATCTGCTTTCAGGTCCACACGGGCGACGAGTGCCTCGTCCATGAGGAAGGGGAGGACGTAATAGCCATGCGTCCGCCTCTCCGGCGGTACGTAGATCTCGATGCGATAGCGAAAGCCGAACAACCGCTCCGCGCGGCTCCGCTCCCAGATCAAGGGGTCGAACGGTGCCAGCAGCGAGGCGGCGCGCACGCTGCGCGGCGTGGGGGCGTCGCGGTGCATCCACGCCCTTTGGCTCCAGCCCTCTACCCGAACCGGGATGAGCGTGCCTGCTTCTGCTTCGGCCGCGATGGCATGGTTCGCCTCTTCGCGTTTCAGGCGAAAATAATCGCGCAGGTCCGCGGCCGTCGCAACACCCAGTGCCTGCCCGCTGCGCGCGATCAAGGCCCGCTGTGCGCTCGCCGGGTCGGGCGTGGGAAGGTCCAGAACAGCCGTGGGCAGAACGCGTTCGGGCAGGTCATAGACACGGGCGAAGCTGCGGCGGCGTGTCGCGGTGGTGATTTTGCCGGCCCAGAACAGCCATTCCAGTGCGTGCTTGGTGTGGCTCCATTCCCACCAGCCGCTCTTGCTCGATCCATTTTCGAAGTCGGCGGCGGTCATTGGCCCCTCCGCGGTTATGCGATCGAGCACCGCCTGAGCCTCCGCCCTTCGCTCGACAGCAAAGCGCCGGAGCCCTTGGTATCCGATCTCGCCCCGTTCGGCGCGGGCCATGCGCCAGCGCAGTAGAGGGTGCAGGTCGAGCGGAAGCAGCGAGGCCTCATGCGCCCAATATTCAAACATGCGCCGCTGCCGCTTCGGCCCCCACGCGTCACGCGCGATCGCCTCTCGATCGTAAGGGCCAAGGCGCGAGAAGGCCGGCAGATAATGTGCTCTGACGAGCACGTTGACGCTGTCGATCTGGAATAGCCCCAGGCGACCGAGTGTGCCGCGCACTCGGCTCGCGCTTGGCCGCGCTGGACGAGAGATGCCGAAGCCCTGGGCCGCAAGCGCGATCCGTCGCGCCTCCCCGAGTGAAAGATTGATCCCCACAACATGGAGCTTGGCCGCTGGGTCCGAAGCGCGTCAACCCGAGCGGCACGGCATGCCGCGGTGCGACGCAGTGCAAAACTTACAGCTTCACCGCGTTCAGGCGGAGCGCGTTCAGCACGTCGGTGAAAGATGACAGCGCCATCGCTGCGCCAGCCAGCATCGGGGAGAGCAGGATGCCTGCAGCCGGGTATAACACGCCCGCCGCGACCGGCACGCCGATGCCGTTGAACACAAAGGAAAAGAACAGGTTCTGTCGAATGTTGCGCATCGTGGCATGTGCCAGCTTGCGGGCGCGGACGATGGCGGACAGGTCGCCGCGGGTCAGCGTCATGCCGGCGCTCTCGATCGCCACGTCGGTGCCTGTGCCCATCGCCAATCCGACATCGGCCGCGGCGAGGGCGAGGGCGGGGGCGTCGTTGATCCCGTCGCCGGCCATCGCTACCCGATGGCCGCTCGCCTTCAGCTCGCCGACGATGCGCGCCTTGTCCTCGGGCTTCAGATCGGCGCGAATATCGTCGAGCCCGCCCACCGCCCGCGTCACGGCCTCGGCCGTGATCTGATTGTCGCCCGTGAGCATGACGACGCGCAGTCCGCTGTGGCGGAGCGCGGCGATCGCCCCCTGTGCCGCCGGGCGGACGGGATCGGCCACGGCGAGGAGCCCGGCCAGTCGCCCATCCACCGCGACCAGCATGACGCCAGCGCCATCGCGGCGGTGCCGATTGGCGACCTCGTCCAGCGGGGCAGGGTCAGCCCCAGCTCGTTTCATCTGTGCGGCATTGCCGACCACCACGGTACGCCCGCTGACATTAGCGCTTACCCCCAGGCCGGTTTGCGAAGCGAAGTCCTCGGCCTTGGTCATCGTCAGCCCTCGCGCCGCGGCAGCCGTAACGATCGCATGGGCGAGCGGATGCTCCGACTGGGCCTCCACCGCGGCGGCAAGCGCCAGCAGCTCGGCTTCGCTGAAGGGGGTGACGGGCTCGACGGCGACCAGCGCCGGCTTGCCCTCGGTCAGCGTACCGGTCTTGTCGATGACCAGCGTATCGACCTTTTCAAATGCTTGCAGGGCTTCGGCATTCTTCACCAGCACGCCAGCCCGGGCACCCCGGCCGGTGCCGACCATGATCGACATGGGCGTGGCGAGCCCGAGCGCGCACGGGCAGGCGATGACCAGGACGGCGATCGCGTTCAGCAGCGCGTGGCCCATGCGCGGCGCCGGGCCGACCAGTGACCAGACGACGAACGTTGCAATCGCAATGAGCACGACGAGCGGCACAAACCAGCCGGACACGCGATCCGCGACTGCCTGGATCGGCGCGCGGCTGCGCTGCGCCTCCGCGACCATCCGCACGATCCGCGCCAGCATCGTATCGGCGCCCACCGCACGGGCCGTCATGATCAGGCTGCCGGTGGTGTTGAACGTACCCCCGGTGACGGGCGCGCCGGGCTCCTTGGGTACCGGGCGTGGTTCTCCGGTGAGCATGGACTCGTCGACGGAGGAGCGGCCCTCCAGAACCACGCCGTCGACGGGGATCGCTTCGCCCGGACGGACGCGCAGCCGATCGCCCGCGGCCACTTCGGCAAGGCTGACTTCTGCTTCCGATCCATCGGCGCCAATGCGATGTGCGGTCTTGGGCGTCAGGTCCATCAGCGCACGGATTGCCCGACCCGTCGCGGCGCGGGCGCGCAACTCCAGCACCTGGCCAAGCAGCACCAGCGTCACCACGACGCCGGCCGCTTCGTAATAGACGGGCACCATGCCCGCGTGCGTCCGGAAGGTGTCGGGAAAAATGCCAGGGGCAAGCGTCGCCACCAGGCTGTAAACGAACGCCGTCCCCACACCCATTGAGATCAGGGTGAACATGTTGAGGTGGCGGCTCCGGATTGACTGCCAGCCACGCTGGAAGAACGGCGCGCCGGCCCACAGGACGATCGGGGCAGTGAGCCCGAGCTGGACCCAGGGCGACATGGCCGGGCTGACGACGTGCAGGCCCAGCATATCGGCAATCATAGAGACGAGGAGCAGCGGCACGGTCAAGACGCCCGCAACCCACAGCCGCCGGGTGAAATCCGCCAGCTCAGGGTTCGGGCGGTCGTCCAGCGACGGCTCCTCCGGTTCGAGCGCCATGTCGCAGATCGGGCATTTCCCCGGTCCTTGCTGGCGGATCTCCGGATGCATCGGGCAGGTCCACATCGCGGCGGGCGTGGCGCTCGGCGCGGGGAACGGTTTGTTGCCCAGAAAGGCGTTCGGATCGGCGACGAACCTGGTCCGGCAACCCGCACTGCAGAAATAGTAGGCCTGGCCCTGATGCTCGGCATGATGCGTGGTTTTGGCGGGATCAACCGTCATGCCGCATACAGGATCGATTGCGGCCGCGTGCTCATCGGAGCGAATGCGGACTGCCTTATGATGGGCATCGGGATGAGGGTTGGTCATCGCGCAACTCTTTCAACCCGACATGATCCAGGATCGGACGGCGCTGATCATAGCGCGCTGCCGCCGGGAGGGCGCGTGCGAGATACCCTTATCCATGACCCAAGAGGTGTGCAGTGGTCGGGCTCGCTAAAATCGACAAGCTTTTCACGCCCGAAAGGGATTGTGAGCGGCAGGACGACGACTGCAGCCAAATCGTGTCTAGTGCTTGTGGCGTTGTTGAACTTGATCGGGTCGGCGGCACGACCGGGACGCACCGCCAATCGCCTGCCCGCAAAGTCGCGACCCATCGCTCGAATCTATGCCCCTATTCGATCAAACTATTGATTTCAGAGGCAGGATTGTCGCTCCGTGCAGAAAAGAGAACCTTCGCGCCTTATAATTTTTGTCACCGATGAGTGGCCGTGCAACGGCTTCAATGCGCCATGCGCATCCTAAGATTCTGATATTTCAGCATAGTCAACTCTTATCGCACGCAACTTAAATGTTGCTGCTTTGCATCAGTCGCAACGAAATGGCTTTTCGAGCCTAGACCGCAGCGCGCGGTGCCGCGACATGGCCTTGGCCCATGAGGCTCGAGGATCCTCCGGGGGAGAGGGTCCAATCACAAAATATCAGGGGGTGTATCGGTGATCACACGCGGGTTTTTTCTGGCGACCACGGCATCGGCTTCAATAATCATCAGCAGCTCCGCCCTTGCGCAAAGCCAGCCCGCGCCCTCGTCCGACAAATCCGCCGCAACCCAGGCCGTCGAAGCCGCCGTGCAGGGCGATCCGGTCGCGCCGGCCGATGATATTGTCGTCGTAGGCAGTCAGATCCGGGGCAGCTCGGTCGCCGCGGCGCTGCCGGTCACGGTCGTGGGTCAGGAAGATATGGCGGCGATTGGCGCGACCTCGGGCGACGAACTGCTGCGTTCGATCCCGCAGCTGGGCGACGTGACGTTCAACGCCAGCTATCTGCCTAACAGCTCGAACGCGGCGCGCGGCGACGTTGGCTCGGTGAACCTGCGCAACCTGGGCGTCGGCAACACGCTGGTGCTGCTGAACGGCCGCCGCGTCGTCAATCACCCGACCAGCCGCGCGAACGAGAATCTCGTCCCCGTGCTGACCGTCAACAGCAACACCATCCCCGCATTCGGCATCGAGCGGCTGGAAGTGCTGCGTGACGGCGCGGCCGCGATCTACGGCTCTGACGCGGTCGCCGGCGTGGTCAACACCGTGCTGCAGAAGGACTTCCAGGGCGTCCAGATGGAGGGCCAGGTCGGCTTCGGCGAAGACACCAACCTGCTCGAAACCAACCTGAACCTGCTCGCCGGCACCCGGCTGGGCGATCGCGGCAACATCACGATCTTCGCCTCGCGGGAGTCGCGCACCATGATGCGCGCCGCGGACCAGGATTATACCGCCTCGGACGACAAGAGCCCGTTGTTCGTCGGCACCGCGCTGGAGGGTCTGACGCTGATCGACGGCCGCTCGACGATCACGCCCTGGGGCGTGTTCACCACCCGCGGCGGCGTACCGGTGCGGCAGGGCAGCGGCACCACCGGCGCGCTCGTGACCAGCGCGGCCGGCGTGTTCCACATCCAGCCCACCACCAACGGCGGCTGCACCGCGGGTGTCCCGTCGAACGCGGCGATCTGTATCGACGATGGCAACAACACCGCACTGGGCGATCGCAACCTGCGCTTCGACCAGACCCGCGCGTACAACCGGACGATCCTGCCCAAGGTCGAACGCTACAATCTGTTCGCCAACGGCAATTACGAGCTGACCGACACGCTGGAGGTGTTCGGCGAGGCGGCCTATTACCGCGCCACCACCAACAGCATCCAGAGCTCGCCGGGCACGCTCGCCGCGGGGCCGATCGTGATCCCGGCCAGCAATTACTACAATCCGTTCGGCGCAGTGGGCAGCGCGGGGCGCATCCCCGGCCTGAACACGCCGGCGGGTGGCCTCGACGTCACGCTGACCAGCTATAACTTCTCCGACTTCGGCCCCAACATCGTCGACGTCGACAATGAACAATGGCGTGCGCTGGCCGGTGTCCGCTTCAACCTGTTCGGCATCGATTTCGAAAGTGCGGCGCTCTATTCGGAAGCGACCGTTACCGACACCTCGACCGGCATCAGCGCCACCCTGCTGCAGCGCCAGCTCGGCCTGTCGACGCCGGATGCGTACAATCCGTTCAACGGCGGCAACCTCGGCTCGCCCAGCCTCGCCGACACGACGCTGTCGAACCAGGCGGCGATCGACGCGATCCGCATCAACACCACGCGCCGCAGCAAGGCGACGCTGGCACTCGCCGACCTCAAGGGGTCGAAGGCTGACCTGCTGGCGCTGCCCGCCGGCAACCTTGGCATCGCCTTCGGCATCGAGGGGCGGCGCGAGACGCAGCTCGACGATCGCGATCCGCGCGTCGACGGCACCATCCAGTTCCGCGACAGCGTAACCGGCTTCGTCAATCCGTCGGACCTCGTCGGCACCAGCAACTCGCCCGACACCCGCGGCAGTCGCAACGTCTTTGGCGCCTATGTGGAGGCGGCGGTTCCGCTGGTCTCGCCGGACATGAACGTCCCGCTGGTCAACCGGCTGGAACTGCAGCTTGCCGGGCGGTTCGAACATTATTCGGACGCCGGCTCGGTCGCCAAGCCGAAGATCGCCGCCGCCTGGGATGTCGTCTCGGGCATCCGCCTGCGCGGTTCCTATGCCGAAAGCTTCCGTGCGCCGAACCTGGAGCAGGTCAACGCCCAGCTCGTCACCCGGTCCAACACCCGGCTCGATCCGATCCGCTGCGAGGCGCAGCTGCGCACCGGGGCGATCAGCTCCTTCACCAATTGCACGCAGAGCTTCGCCACCACCGCGCAGCGCGCGGGCAACCCCAATCTGAAGCCGGAACAGTCCACCAACTGGACCGCCGGCGTCGTCCTTCAGCCGACGTTCCTCGACGATGCGGTGGGCCGGATCACGCTGACCGCCGACTATTGGAACATCAAGCAGCGCGACATCGTCGGCATCTTTGGTGAGGCCAATGCCCTCATCAACGATTACCTGCTGCGTGTCGGCGGGTCGAGCGATGCGAACGTCATCCGCAGCGCCCCCACCGCGGATGACATCGCGCTGTTCAACGGCAGCGGCATCGCGCCGGTCGGCCGCGTGCAGTTCGTCAACGACCAGTATCAGAACCTTCAGCCGCAGAGCGTGTCGGGCTGGGACTTCGGGATCAACTGGCGGGTGCGCGATTTCGGGATCGGCCGGATCGTCGCCAACGTCAACGCGGCCTATCTGAAATCCTATTTCCTGACGCCCTCGCCCGGCGTGCAGACGCTGATCGACGCGCGTGCCGCCGGCACGATCAACCGCGATATCGTGATCGTCGACGGGGGTGAGCTGGTGCGCCAGAACGGGAAGCCGGAATGGCGCGTCACCGGATCGCTGACCTGGTCCGCCGGGCCGTTCCAGGTCGGCACCTTCACCAGCTATACGAGCGATGTCTACGACACCGACGGCACCGTGAACGGCGTGCCGTGGCGGGTCGACGGGCGCACCACGATCAACCTGTATGGCCAGGTCGAGTTCGGCGACCGCAGCCGGGGCGAGGGGCAGCACCGTTTCCGCATCGGCGTGCGCAACCTGACCGACAAGCAGCCGCCGCTGGCGACGAACGGGTTCCTGGGCTCGCTCTACACGCCCTATTCGCGCTACTGGTACGCCAACCTGCGGTCGACCTTCTGATGCGCCGTTTCGCCACCGCCGCCGCGCTTCTCGCGCTTGCCACACCGCTTCTGGCGCAGGAGGGGGCACCGCCCCACCGCACCGGAACCGGCGGCGACATCGTCGCCTATGACCAGATCCACAAGCCGGTGATCGGCCGCGGGGGCATGGTCGTCAGCCAGAATGTGATCGCATCGAAGGTCGGTGCGGAAATCCTGCGCAAGGGCGGCAATGCCGTCGACGCGGCGGTCGCGATGGGCTTCGCGCTCGCCGTCACCCTGCCGCGCGCGGGCAACATCGGCGGCGGCGGCTATATGCTGGTCCATATGGCCGCCAAGGACGGCAAGCCGGCGCAGGACATTGCGATCGATTATTACGGCCAGGCCAGCCGCCATACCAAGCCGGACCTGCTGCTGGGCGCCAATGGCCGTTTCGATCCGGCCAAGGGCTATTCGATGAAGGGCGTGGCCATCCCCGGCACCGTCGCGGGCCTGTGGGAAGCGCACAAGCGTTTCGGCTCGATGCCGTGGGGCACGCTGATCGCCCCGGCGATCGCGATGGCGGAACAGGGCGTCATCCTGTCCGACGACGAGGCGAAGGCCAACGCCGATCAGAAGGACGCGATGGCCGATGATCCCGCCGCGCTGGCGATGTTCTTCAAGCCCGACGGCAGCGCCTATGCGCCCGGCGAGCTGTGGAAGCAGCCCGATCTTGCCGCCACGCTGAAGGTGATCGCCGCCAAGGGCCGCGACGGTTTCTACACCGGCCCGCTCGCCCAGCGGCTCGCCGCCGGGATCAAGGCCGGCGGCGGCGTGATCGATGCCAGGGACTTGGCCAGCTACAAGGCGATCGTCTCGGCGCCGATCTGGTCCAGCTATCGCGGGCAGAAGATCGCGTACATGCCGCCGACCGCGTCGGGCGTTAGCGTCGCGGAGGCGATGAACATCCTCGAAACCTTCCCCGTGCGCGAGCAGCGCTGGGGATCGGTGGCGAACCTTCACCTGCTGTCCGAAACGATGAAGCTGGTATCGGCCGATCGCCGCCTGGTGGGTGGCGGGCCGGACTGGCGCTCCCCGACCGAGGGGCTTGCGTCCAAGGGCTATGCCGCCGAACGCGCCAAGCTGATCCGCCCCGATCGGGCGATGGGGGCGAAGGAAGCCGCCGACGGCAATCCCTACCCCTATGAAAGCCAGGACACGACGCATTATTCGATCGCCGACGCGGCCGGCAATGCGGTGAGCAACACCTATACGTTGTCGGCTTCCTATGGCGCGCATGTCGTGGCGCCGGGGACTGGCGTGCTGCTCAACAATTCGCTGGGCAATCTCGCCTGGGGCCGCAAGGGCGACGATAAGGCGACGCTGCCGGTGCCCGGCAAGCGCGTCGGATCGACGATCACGCCGATCATCGTGTTCAAGGATGAAAAGCCCTGGCTGGTCACCGGCACGCCGGGCGGCGGATACATCATCGCGACGATGGTGCAGCTGTTGTCCAACGTCCTCGATCACGGCCTCAACGTCGCCGAAGCGGCGCAGCGGCCGCGCGTGAACCAGGGTGGCGGCGATGCCCCGCTGGAGCTGGAGGAAGGCTTCTCGCCCGACATCATTCCGATGCTCGAGGCGCGCGGGCACAAGGTGCGGCCGTCGAACACGATGGGCAGCACCCAGTCGATCATGGTCGACGGCACGCGTTTCCTCGGCGCCGCGGATTCCCGCCGCCCCGATGCGGCCGCGATCGGGGTGAAGTAAGCGCGCCCGACCTCACCAACCATCAGACCCAAGGATCGCTTATGATGCGCATTGCCAGCCTGTTGTTGAGCGCGACCGCGCTGTTGCCCGTCGCTGCCCAGGCCCAGGCCCCAGCACAGGCACAGGCCCCAGCACAGGCACCGGCACAGGCGCTGCCCGATGCGCAGCGTGGCGCGATCATCGCCAATGTCGACGGTCGCGGCGATGCGCTGGCCGCCACCGCCAAGGCGATCTGGGACCTGTCGGAGGTCGGCTATCAGGAGACGAAAAGCTCCGGGTTGCTTCAGGCGCAGTTGAAGAAGGGCGGCTTCACCGTGACGCCGGGCGTGGCGGGGATGCCGACCGCGTTCGTCGCCTCGTTCAAGAACGGCCAGGGCCCGGTGATCGCGGTGCTGGCGGAATTCGACGCGCTGCCCGGCCTCGCGCAGACGACCGCGCCCGAGAAGCAGGTGATCCCCGGCAAGGTTGCAGGCCATGCCTGCGGCCACAACATCTTCGGCGCGGCGAGCGTCACGGCGGCGCTGGCGATCAAGGACTGGATGGTCGCCAACAAGGTGGCGGGCGAGCTGCGCATCTACGGCACCCCGGCCGAGGAAGGTGGCTCGGGCAAGGTCTATATGGTCCGCGCGGGGCTGTTCGACGATGTCGATGCGACGCTTCACTGGCATCCGGGCGATTCCAACAGCGTCAGCGTGGGCAAGAGCCAGGCGAATATCTCGGGCAAGTTCCGTTTCCGCGGGCTCAGCGCGCACGCCTCGGCTGCCCCCGACAAGGGCCGTTCCGCGATGGACGGCGTCGAGGTGATGAACGTCGCGGTCAATTACCTGCGCGAACATATCCCGATGTCGACGCGCATCCATTATGTCGTGACCAATGGCGGCGAGGCGCCCAATGTCGTGCCCGACTTTGCCGAGAGCTATTATTACGTCCGCCATACCGATCCCGCCGTGGTCAAATCGGTGATGGCGCGGGTGCAGAAGGCCGCCGAGGGCGCGGCGATCGCGACCGGCACGACGCAGGAGTTCGAGGCGACCGGCGGCGTCTATTCGATGCTTGGCAACGATACGCTGGCGGCCGTGATGCACCGCAATCTCGCCGCGGTCGGCGCGCCGAAATGGACCCCGCAGGAACGCGAATGGGCCGCCACGATCCAGAAGACGCTGCCGGCGCAGAAGCCGCTGACCAGCGCGGCCGAGGTCGGTGAGATCTGGCGCGGCGATGGCGGCGGATCGACCGACGTGTCGGATATCAGCTGGGTCACGCCGACCGTCGGTCTTGGCACGGCGACCTGGGTGCCGGGCACGCCGGCGCACAGCTGGCAGGCGGTCGCCGCATCGGGCAATTCGATCGGCGCCAAGGGCGGCGTGGTCGCGGCCAAGACGATCGCGCTGACCGCGGCCGAGCTGTTCCGCAGCCCGCAGGTGCTGGCCGAGGCCAAGGCGGAGTTGGTGAAGCTGCGCGGTGCCAACTGGAAATATGAGGCGCTGCTGGGCGATCGTGCGCCGGCGCTCGATTATCGCAAGCCGATGGCGGCGGCCGCAGGCGCGGAATAAACCTGGCGGGTGTTCGGTTTGCCGCTTGGCTTCCTCGGCGGCACTCTCCGTTCATGTCGGCACGTGCCGCTGGACGGGGGCGCCGCGCCGCGTGAATTGAGTTGGCGCGTTTGGCGCCATGCTGCCCGCGCTAAACGCGCTTCCTTCCGAAAACCGGAAAGCGTGCTGCCTCGCCATAGTCGATCTCGTCCGTGGCACCCTTCAATTTCGTCATGTCTTCTTCCGAAATGACGAAATCGACGTCGGCATTGTCACGCAGGTGGATGATGTTGGCCGTCTTGGGCAACGGAACGAGATCGAGCTGCAGGCAGTAGCGAATGCATAATTGCGCGACGGTGACGCCGTAATCGTCCGCCATGGCCGCCAGCTTGCTGCTCTGCAGTGCAGCCCCGTGCGCGACGGGGGAATAAGCTTCGACCAGGATGTTGCGGGCGCGGCAATAGTCGATCAGGTCGAACGGCGTATTGCCGACATGGGCAAGCACCTGATTGACCATCGGTGCTACGGATCCGAATTCGATGAGGTTGTCGAGATCAGCGGGTTCGAAGTTCGACACGCCGATCGCGCGCAGGGTGCCACTGGCATAAACCTCTTCGAGGGCGCGCCATGCTTCCAGATTGCCTTCGAAGAAGCGCTCGTCTTCGCGAAAGGCCGCCCATGGTTGCGGGCTGTGGATCAGCATCAGGTCGATATATTCGAGACCCAGGGCGTCGAGCGATCCATAGATTTTCTCGCGGGCATCTTCGAAGGTCTTGCACTCCGCGACGAGCTTGGTCGTGACGAAAAGCCGCTCGCGCTCCACGCCGCTCTCGCGGATGCCCTGGCCGACGCCACGCTCGTTTTCATAGGCCTGGGCCGTATCGATGAGGCGGTAGCCCATCGCAATGGCGTCCTGGACCACCCGGGGCGCGTCGTCATTGGGGATCTGCCAGGTGCCAAGGCCCAGCCGCGGAATGTGGTTGCCGTTGGCGAGGACGGCGGTTTCGTCGAGGAGCATGTCTCTCACCTGTTATCTGGCCCCGTGCGACACTCCGACGTGCACGATCGGCGCCGCGACCATCATCGGTTTCTGGGCCGTTGTAGATGCGGGTTTCCACTTGGGTCAGCCGCCCGCCTTGGCGCCGCGGCATGGCCGCCTAGCGTGGCGGGCTTATCTGCGATCGATCGCGGGCAGCGCGGCGATGAAATTGTTGAGCTCGCGCCGCCGTCCCGTTTCGTCGGCAAACTCGCCATTTACGCCCAGCATCCAGCGCAGCGACCGTGACCGAGGCGCGTTGTGCAAGCGTTCCAGCAGGACGGACCGGCCCTCCACGTCCTCCTCCTGCTCGGCAAGGCCGGCCTCGATCAGCGTCGCTGCCTGCCGGCGCAGGGCAACGGCGATTTCGCGTAGAGAGAGTTCGGGGTGATATTGGACGCCCCAGAAGATGCCGCGTTCGTGGCTGATCTCGGCGGCCTGCACGTTGGTCACGTCGTTGCCGGCGAGATGGATCCCGCCATCGGGAAGCCGCTCGACCTCGTCGGTGTGTACCGCTGGCGCATCCCAGGTGGGCGCGCGGCCATGCAGCAGGGGATGGTCCTGTCCTGCGGGCGTGCGGGTGATGCGGCGCGAGATGGCGGCTTCCATCCGCTGCGGCATGGCGCGCACGCTGCCACCCGCGGCGGCGACGGCAACCTGCAGGCCGGCGCACGAGCCAAAGGACGGGGTGCCCGCACGGAACACGGCGTGCATGAAGTCCAACTGACGCTCGACCGCGGGAGTCTTCTGGTAAACGTGGAGCGGGGAGCCGGAGAGGAACACCGCGTCATAGCGTTTCAGCTCGTCCGGCCGGAATGAGGGGGCGCCCTCATCGGCAGGCTCGACCAACTCGATCGAACAGCCCGGTGCGAGCTGGCGCAGCGTTGCGGCGTATGTCTCTCCAGCGCTCTTGCCGACATAGCGGCGCCGCGCTTCACGCTCTTCGGGAGTTTCGCTTTCTGCGACGAGGAAGTGGTTCAACGTGCGGCCCGGATGATTGAGCCGGGATAACGCATGAGAGCCAAGATGGGCCCGTGGCTGGCGATGCCGGCGGCGGCTGGGTGAACCCAGCCGCCCTTTCGGATCACTCCTGGATCAATCAGCGATAGCGGCGATCGTAATAATAGCCCGGCCGGCCATAATAGGCGCGGGCGCGCTCGGCACGGTAATGGCGATAGGCCCGCGCCCGCTCGGCGCGGTAATTGCGGTAGCCCCGCGGATCGCGATAGCCGCGATAGGCGCGCTGGTTGTAGTATCGCCGCGGACTTTTCTTGTAGTGACGGCGGTCACCACGATAATGGCGATGAGCGCGGTCGCCGCCGCGATACGACTGGGCTTGCGCCTCGGTCGTGGTGACGACGCTTACACCAACTCCGGTGAACGTCATGGCGAGGGCAGCAAAGAGCCCCGTGAGCTTGTTACGCATCTACACGTCTCCTGGCGCTTAAGGCGCCTATTGAGGGAACGGGCACGGGGAGGCCATCGTTCCGGGCAGGAGAACAGTGCCTTTCGGCAGACGGGCACGAATGTACGATGAGCGGGGCGGCACGGTGAGCCCGCGCCGCTCACCGGCGTGTGCCGGAAAAACGGCAATTTGAGAGATGATGGAAAGTTAAATGGTCGGGGAAAGAGGATTCGAACCTCCGGCCCCTGCGTCCCGAACACAGTGCTCTACCAGGCTGAGCTATTCCCCGACCAGGGTGCCAACCGGCAGGTGCCGGTGACAGGCGGCGGCTTATATCAACGAAATTTTGCGGGGCAAGAGGCTAAATTTGCGGGGCTGAACGAACGTGTTTTGGCTCGTTCGGCCGGGTGTTCAGCGCGCCGCGGTGGCGTGATGCTTTGGCATTGGGCGTGGGAGGTGCTAACGCGCGCGGCACTCACTCAAGCTGGCAGAATTTCGTGGCGACCGAGCTTTCCAAGATCCGTAACTTCTCGATCATTGCCCATATCGATCATGGCAAGTCGACGCTGGCCGACCGGCTGATCCAACGTACCGGGGGGCTGACCGACCGCGAGATGTCGGCGCAAGTCCTTGATAACATGGAGATTGAAAAGGAGCGCGGGATCACCATCAAGGCGCAGACGGTGCGCCTGGAGTGGAAGGGCCATGTCCTGAACCTGATGGACACGCCGGGGCACGTCGACTTCGCCTATGAAGTGAGCCGCAGCCTCGCCGCGTGCGAGGGCGCGTTGCTGGTGGTGGACGCGGCGCAGGGCGTCGAGGCGCAGACGCTGGCGAACGTGTACCAGTCGATCGAGCATGACCATGAGATCGTGCCCGTCATCAACAAGATCGATCTGCCCGCGGCCGAACCGGAAAAGGTGAAGGCCGAGATCGAGGAAGTGATCGGGCTCGACGCGAGCGGCGCGGTGCTCGCCAGCGCCAAATCGGGCATTGGCATCGAGGAAATCCTGGACGCGGTGGTCGAGCGGATCCCGGCGCCAAAGGGCGATCCCAACGCGCCGCTGAAGGCGATGCTGGTCGACAGCTGGTACGACCCGTATCTGGGCGTCGTCATCCTGGTGCGCGTGATCGACGGGACGCTGAAGAAGGGCCAGCAGGTCACCTTCATGCAGGCGGGCACGCAGCATCTGGTGGACCGCGTGGGCTGTTTCCGCCCCAAGATTGAGCAATTGGCGGACCTGGGGCCGGGCGAGATCGGCTTCATCACCGCGCAGATCAAGGACGTGGCGCAGGCGCGCGTCGGCGACACGCTGACCGATGCGAAGAAGCCCGCGGCCGAGGCGCTGCCGGGGTTCAAGGAAGTGCAGCCGGTGGTGTTCTGCGGGCTGTTCCCGGTCGACGCCAACGACTTCGAGAAACTGCGCGAATCGATCAGCAAGCTGCGGCTGAACGACGCATCATTCAGTTTCGAGATGGAGACGAGCGCGGCGCTGGGATTCGGTTTCCGCTGCGGTTTCCTGGGGCTGCTCCACCTGGAGATCATCCAGGAGCGGCTGACGCGGGAATATGACCTGGACCTGATCACCACCGCGCCGAGCGTGGTGTATGAGATCGAGCTGACGCACGACGGCGGCATGATCGAGCTGCACAACCCGGCCGACATGCCCGATCCCAACAAGATCGCGATGATCAGCGAGCCGTGGATCGAGGCGACGATCTACGTCCCCGACGAATATCTCGGCAGCATCCTGAAGCTGTGCCAGGACCGCCGCGGCATCCAGAAGAACCTGACCTACGTCGGCGGGCGTGCGCAGGTGACGTACGAACTGCCGCTGAACGAAGTGGTGTTCGATTTCTATGACCGGCTGAAGAGCATCAGCCGCGGCTATGCCAGCTTCGACTATCACCAGATCGGCTATCGCGAGGGCGACCTGGTCAAGATGAGCATCCTGGTCAACAACGAGCCGGTCGATGCGCTGAGCATGATCGTCCACCGCGGCACCGCGGAGACTCGCGGGCGCGGCATGTGCGAGCGGCTGAAGGACCTGATCCCGCGCCACATGTTCAAGATCCCGATCCAGGCGGCGATCGGCGGCAAGGTGATCGCGCGCGAGACGATCGCGGCGCTGCGCAAGGACGTGACCGCGAAATGCTATGGCGGCGACGCGACGCGCAAGCGCAAGCTGCTGGAGAAGCAGAAGGAAGGCAAGAAGCGCATGCGGGAATATGGCTCGGTGAGCATCCCGCAGGAGGCGTTCATCGCTGCGTTGAGGATGGGCGACGACGCCTGATTTTAGCGCGGCATCGCCGCGCTAAAATCAGCAAAGCGTCGCGCCCGGCCGACGACCGCCCGGACCCACCGGGCGTGTCGATCGACGACGCGGCTTTGCCGCGGCGCGGGGCGTCGCCCCGTACCTGACCGACCCGCGCGCGCTATTCGCCCAAGGCGGTGTAGCTTCCTGTTCCGCGCGTGTACGAAGTCTCGCCCATCGTTCCGAATTTGAGACCGAAGAGGCTATTTAGGCCTATGATCTTCGGTTGCAGGCGAAGTTCGCTGACTGACAGTTGGCGTCCGGCGTCTCATGGCGAAGCGATGGGCGTGTTCGGGCAAGAATCAACAAAGGATGCTTGAACCTTATCCGCCGCCAAGAGATGCTGCGCGATCGCTGCACCACTATCTCGCAGATCGGTTAAGCGATTGGAATACCTTCACGGTGGCTATCCGGTGCATCCGTTTCGACTTCCTCGACGGCAATAAGGCCGCGCTGCATAATCCTTTCAATTCGTGCATCGGCAATCACGTACTCGTTCGACGGCTTTCCGCCAAACTCTCCTTCTGCCGCGCGAGTACCCGAAAAGCGTACAAGCCCGGCGTCTTCCCAAGCCTTGATCTTCGCTCTGGCGCTTTGATCGCTAACTCTAAAAGCGCTTTGAACATCCTTATTAACGAACTTAACTTTACGAATCCTGTAGATTTGTCCGAGGGACCTTTCGCTGAATACCGTACTCACTACCTCCTGAACGTACTTATCAAGGCCCGCGTCGACACTGTCTTTAGACAATAGTCTGGGAGGTAAAGTAGCAAACCGTGCATCATGCTCCCTAATGATCACATCTAGGATGCGAACTAATTCCCTGGGGGACCCCATTGATATTTGATAAACGGCGGAGAACTGAGCGTCAGCGATCGACTTGTCAGAAAAGAGGGAAGAGAAATCATGTCTATTATTTGAAAAATAGATGACCCTGCGATCGAGCATCAGCCGAAGGTCTTCCTGATTCCACCCAATTAATGAGTTGGCGATCTTGTCCAATCGTACAGGATGGGATTCATCTTCAAAATAAGACTTTACTTTGCTCCACAGGAAAAATTGCCAGGAAAACCCACTAACTTCTAGAAGCTGGATATGAGAAAGTATAGGGTATACAAGTCTAGAAGTGAAATCGGCGGAGTTTGTAGTAAGTTCAGTCTCGTCGACCTTGTCTACGAGAACCGCAACTCCGGTGAATCCGAAAACCCTTACGAGCTGAACGAGGCGGGTAAGAACGGCCTTGCCGGCGTTAGGCTCGGCTCCCTTCAAGGATTTCAGCAAGCTATGGGTGGCTGGACCTGCGTCCGCATCTCCATCGCTTGCTTTCCTAGAGAATACAGAGGCAACGCTTGCCAAGACCGCAGAGACGGCATCCCAGCGTTGGGTTAGCCAAATGGCGCTTTTTGTTGTGAGCGCACTATTAAGGATTTTGAAAGTTTCCTCAGACCGAAACTGCCTCTCGAACTCTGGTCTGGCGAGATAGAACTCACTGACTATTGAGTGGCATAGTCTAACCTCGTCAGGGTTCAGAAGCTCTAAGGTAAGATTACGTTCTTTATCGTCCAGAGTGGTAAGCCAAATCAGCAACTGTTCTACAACGGCAAACGAGACCGCTTCAATAATGTCGCTGTCCGCGAGCGTGCCCTTTTTTAAGAGGGGCAGGATCATCTGAAAATCGGTGAAGTTTACAACTAACGGCTCTCTTCCAGGCTGCTGGCCGGGCGCCCAGATCTGATTGAAAACCGTTATTCGGGTCGCACTCTTTCCAGCTCCACGATCGCCGAACAAAATAAATGATGATAGCCCGCTAACTCGCGCCGCAATCGCCTCTAGGTATGGGGGGCTTACCGCGTACTCGGTAATGTGAGGCTCCGTCTCAGCGGTGTAGTGCTCAAACGGATTTCCTGAGAGGTCGAGTTGCTCGACTAGCGTAGGCAATGCAGTAAACTCCAGCGAGCATGGTTGCGTGTCGAATTGCCAATACTGCGATAATCCTGTGAGAAGTCAACGGCATCATCGTAGTGAATCCCTGAGCGATGCCGTGAGAAACTTGGGTTATGTTGTAGGCGGAGGCGATTACGGAAGCCGTTATCTAGGGCTTGTTATACGATCTGGCGCCGACCCAAAAACGATGCCTTTGGGGCGCCGGAAGCATCGGCTTTGCGTTTCCACGCGCGCCTCCTGCCCCACTCACTGATTCTGGCGATTCAATGAAGGACCACCGCTCAGCTCCTTGAACGCCGCCCACGTCTCCTCCTTCGCCGACGCCTCCCAAACCGCCTGCGACTCCGCGATCCGCCGCTGCGCCTCGGCCCGCGCGTGCTGGCGCTCCCGCGCCGTATCCCCCTGCTGGTTCATGTTTGTGTACGGCAGGAACTCGCGCAGATCGATCGGCGGGCGGGGTGGCTCGCCGGCGGCTTCCCAGATCTCGCGGCGCATGTCGTCCAGGATGCGGGTGAGCGGGCCGCAGTTGATCTCCCGCGAGTACATGTCGTCGCGGTTTCCGCTGACGGTGTGCATGTCGATGATGTCCATGCGCTTGCCGCAGCCTTCGAGGATCAGCTCGAAGAAGTTGAGCTGGCGCAGGTAGAAATCGGCGGCGGCCCAATCGCCGGCGAGGCGCTCGCGGCGCTCGGCCTGCACCTTGATCTGATAGGTGCGCATGAGGTGGACGAGAAATTCCTCGTTGCTCTGCTTGGCGGCCTCCGCCTCGGCGAAGGCGCGGCGGGCGGCGGTCTCCTCGCGCTCGCGGCAGACGGGGCATTGCTTGGCCGCCTCGCGCGCGATCGTCTCGGGATGCCGGGTACCGGGGGCGAGCGCGGAGGTGTTGTAGCGATCGGGCTGGTGGTGCTTCAGCATGAACATCAGCAGGCGATCATTGTACCAGCGGCGCTCGCCGACCTGCTCGCCCTTGTGGAAGACGGGGATGGGGACGCCCTCCACCGCGCGCTCCATGGCGATATCGGTGAGGCGCTGGACGCCGCTGGCGAGCGCGGCCTCCCACGCGGCGCGGAAGCTGTCGGCGCCCGGCTGTCGCCGCATGTGATAGGCGCCCTCCGTCGTCTTGCCGATGCGGCGGGCGGCGGCCTTTACCGATCCGGTTTCGGCGAGCGCGTGGATGAAGCCGCGCTGCCGCTCCGCCGTCCAGCCATCGTGGCGGTAGCGGCGGGGGACGGGGGTGAAGGCGAGCGGGTCGGGCGCCGCGGGGTGGGGCTGCGCCGGGGGCGGGCTGGGAAGGGCTGGCTGCATGTCGCGGAACGTAGCGCGAACATGCAGCCGTAGGACAGAGGGGCTGAGGAGGGGCGGGAGGGCCGGTCAGCCCTCCAGCGATACCTCAGCGCTCATCAGTTTCGGGAAGAAGCCCTCGTGCGCGTCGCGCAGCGTGTCGAGCGTGACGACATCGTCGCGGTCGGGCCGCTCGAAGATCAGGCGCTTGCCGCCGGTGCGGCCCATCGGCTCCGCCTCGACCCCGGCCTCGAGCGCGGCCTGGAGGAAATCGGCCAGCGCGTGATCGTGGACGGTGACGATGTAGACGCCCTGATCCTCGCCGAAGAAGGAATGCGCGCAGTCGAACGGCTGCTTGCGGTCGATGATCGCGCCGATGTTGCCGGCGAGCGCCATCTCGGCGAGCGTGACGGCGATGCCGCCATCCGAGACGTCGTGGACGGCGGAGAGCTGGCCGAGGTCGATGGCGGTGCGGATGAGATCGCCGGTGGCCTTCTCCTGCGCCAGATCGACGCGGGGCGGGGGGCCTTCCTCACGGCCGTGGACTTCACGGAGCCAGAGCGACTGGCCGAGATCGCCGCGGCGGGTGCCGACCGCGAGGATGACGTCGCCCGCGCCCTTGAAGGCGATGGTCGCGCTCTTGGTCCAGTCCTGCATCAGGCCGACGCCGCCGATCGCGGGGGTGGGGAGGATCGCCGAACCGCCGCCGGTCGCCTTCGATTCATTGTAGAGCGAGACGTTGCCGGAGACGATCGGATAGTCGAGCGCGCGGCACGCCTGCGCCATGCCATCGAGGCAGCCGACGATCTGGCCCATGATCTCCAGGCGTTGCGGGTTGGCGAAGTTGAGGCAGTTGGTGATCGCGAGCGGCTTTGCGCCGACCGCGGTGAGGTTGCGCCAGGTCTCGGCGACGGCCTGCTTCCCACCCTCGACCGGGTCGGCGTAGCAATAGCGCGGGGTGCAATCGGTGGTGATCGCCAGCGCCTTGTCGGTGCCGTGGACGCGCACAACCGCGGCGTCGCCGCCGGGGCGCTGCACCGTGTCGGCGCCGACCATGTGGTCATATTGCTCCCAGATCCAGCGGCGCGACGCGATGTCGGGCGAGCCCATCAGCGTGACGAGATCGGCGGCGATGTCCTTGCACTCCGGCACGTCGACCAGCGCCTTGGCCGGCGGGGTGGGGACGTGCGGGCGATCGTAGAGCGGGGCCTCGTCGGCGAGCGGGGCGAGCGGGATGTCGCAGACCGTGTCGCCCTTCCACTTGAGCACCATGCGGCCCGTGTCGGTGACATGGCCGATGACGGCGAAGTCGAGTTCCCACTTGCGGAAGATCGCCTCGGCGAAGGCCTCGCGGCCCGGCTTCAGCACCATCAGCATGCGCTCCTGCGATTCGGAGAGCATCATCTCGTAGGGCGTCATGCCCTCTTCGCGCTGCGGCACGTCGTCCATGATCAGCTCGATGCCGACGCCGCCCTTGCTTGCCATCTCGACGCTGGAGGAGGTGAGGCCGGCGGCGCCCATGTCCTGGATCGCGACGATCGCGTCGGAGGCCATCAGCTCGAGGCAGGCCTCGATCAGCAGCTTCTCGGTAAAGGGATCGCCGACCTGAACCGTCGGGCGCTTCTCCTCCGCATCCTCGCCGAAATCGGCCGAGGCCATGGTGGCGCCGTGGATGCCGTCGCGGCCGGTCTTGGAGCCGACATAGACGATCGGATTGCCGATGCCGCTGGCGGCGGAATAAAAGATCTTGTCCTGATCGGCGACGCCGACCGTCATCGCGTTGACGAGGATGTTGCCGTCATAGGCGGGGTGAAAGTTCACCTCGCCGCCCACGGTGGGGACGCCGACGCAATTGCCATAGCCGCCGATGCCATGGACCACGCCCGAGATCAGGTGGCGCATCTTGGGGTGATCGGGACGGCCGAAGCGAAGCGCGTTCATGTTCGCGATGGGGCGCGCGCCCATGGTGAAGACGTCGCGCAGGATGCCGCCGACACCCGTCGCCGCGCCCTGATAGGGCTCGATGTACGAGGGGTGGTTGTGCGATTCCATCTTGAAGATCGCAGCCTGACCATCACCAATGTCGATGACGCCGGCATTCTCGCCCGGGCCGCAGATCACCCAGGGAGCTTCGGTGGGCAGCTTCTTCAGGTGGATTCGCGACGACTTGTAGGAGCAATGCTCCGACCACATCACCGAGAAGATGCCGAGTTCCACCAGGTTCGGCTCACGGCCGAGCGCGTGGAGGACGCGATCATATTCCTCGGGACTAAGGCCGTGCTCGGCGACGACTTCTGGCGTGATGGCGGTCATGCGCGCGCGATAGCGGCCAAGCCCGCCGGTGTCACCAGCCACGCGCAGATCAGCGCCGCAACCGCGTCACCGCCGCTGGCGCCGCCGCCCGATCCGCTGGCGCAGCCGGCCGAGCAGCGGCTTGCGCGCTGACAATGCCTCGAACATCTCGCCCGGCCCTTCGGGATCGAGGATCTTGTTGTCGGCCAGCCATTCCTCGACGCTCGACAGGTCGGGCACCTCATAGGGGATGAGCGTCTTGCCCTGGCCCCGCAGCCGCTCGATCGCGCCGATCAGGCCATGCTGGGCGATAGCGGCGGTTACCTCGGCCGGTTCGACCGCGAGATGCTCGGCGATCAGATCGTCGCGGATTGCGGCGATACGGTCGCCGTCATGTTCGATCGTCACGTCGCATTCGGTGTCGAGCCGGAGCGAGCGATTGTTGAAGTTGGACGAGCCGACGCGGATCACGTCCTCATCGATCACCAGCACCTTGGCGTGGACATAGATCGGCGTGCCGCCGGCGGTGTGCGGATGATACATGCGCAGCCGGTTGTGGGTGTCGCGCTGCTTCAGCGCCTGGAACAGCCGCGCGCGGGCGGTATCCATCGCCACCGGCTCCAGCCAGCCCTGCGCCGTGACCGGATTGATGATGACGATCTCGGGGCCATCGGGCTCATCCAGCCGCTTGCCGATCGCCTCGGCGACACGGCGCGAGGCGAAATACTGGCTTTCGGCATAGATCCGCCGCTTCGCGCGGCCGATCAGTTCGAGATAGAGATTCTCGATCTCGCGCACCTCGGGCTGACCGCCGTGATCGGGCTGCGAGCGGGAGATGGCGACGTCGATGTCGCGGAAATCCGGTTCGAGATCCTGCGGCCAGCAATCATTTTCACCGACCGGCGCCGCGATCGGTTCCCCGCCGGCGATTTCCCAGCGAGCGCGACACAGCTCCCCCAGCGCGGTTGCGACGGGGCCCTGCAGCGCAGTGGTGGCATCGTGCCAGGGCGCATTGGCAAAGCCGTTGGGCGACGTGCGATGCGGGTCCTCGTCACGATGCTGGCGGGTGTCCCACCGCTCGTCGGTCATGTCGATGCCGCCGCAAAAGGCGAGGCAATCGTCGATCACCACGATCTTCTGATGATGCGAGGCGCCGATCGGATGATGCGCGTCGAGCTTCAGATGGATCCGCTTTCGCAGGAAACGCCATTTGGTCAGCGTCAGCAGCGTCTTGCCGCGAAACAGCGTCTTCAGCGCCCCCTTGTCCCAGCGCAGGATATAGACGTTCAGGTCCGGCTGGCGCTTCACCAGCCAGTTGATGAACTCGCCCACCTCGGTCGGGACGCCGGGCGGCTCGTTCTTCCACGCCAGCCGGATGCGGGCATCGAAATCCCAGCCGACCAGCAGGATCTGCTTTTGTGCCTTCATCATCGCCGCGCGGGCGAGGCGGAAATAATCATCGGCGTCGACGATCACGGCCGCGCGCGAGGCGCGCTCGACACGCCAGCGGCTCTTCTCGTCGAGCGTCACAGAATGTCGCGAAGCCGCTCGGGCGGGCGGGCCAGCACCACGCCCTTCTCCGTTTCGACCAACGGCCGTTCGATCGTTGCCGGATCGCTGGCCATCAGGTCGAGCGCGGCGGCATCGCTGTCGACCGCCGGCGCATCCTTTCGCAGCGCGTCGCGCGGGGCGATCCCGCCGCGGGCGTAAAGCCGGGCGAGTTCATCGCGCGTCGGCGGTGCCTTCAGATATTCGACCACCGTGACGCTCGCGCCCGCTTCCTCAAGCAGCGCGAGCGCCTGCCGGGATTTGGAGCAGCGGGGATTGTGCCAGATCGTCGCCTTCATTGGCCCCGTCTATAGCGTCCGCAGGCGTGGACCAAGCGCGAAGCGACGGGTGCGGCCGACCCAGGTCGCGAGCAGCGCAAGCACGGTGAAAGCGGCCAGCGCGGTGAGCGGCAGCGCGGGGTGGATCGGCTCGACGATGCGGGTCGGCGGCGCCGCGGACCAGTCGACCAGTTGCGCCGCCAGCATCGCGCCCGCCAGCGTGACGAGGGCAAGTGTCGCATGACGCCCGGCGGGGCGCGTGCATCTCACGTACCAGGCGAAGGCGGCGGCGGTCAGCGCCAGCTCCAGCGGGCGGGCGACGAGCGGGGTCGCCCAAAGGCCAAGGCCCAGCTTTGGCGGCTGGCCGGCGAGCGTGAGGTCGGGAAGGTGAACCAGCCAGTCGATCGGCCAATGCGACAGCACCACCAGCGCGCCGATCATGGTTCCGCGCCACGGCACATGCGCCAGCCGCGCGCCGGCGGCCCAGAAGGCGGCAAAGGCCATCGTGCCGAGCAGGCTGTGCGTATAGGGCATGTGATACAGATCGAGCGAGGTCTGCGCATTGCTACCGGGCACCAGCCGCAGATGTTCGATGTTGAGCAAGGTCAGCGCGAAGAAGGCGAGATCGACCAATTGGGCGGCGACGAAGAGCGTGCCGAGCCGAGGCGCATGGGGCAGGGCGGCTGCAAGAAGTGCCGGCGCGTAATGGCTGATGAACATGGTTCCTCCCATCCGTGAGGGGGGAGCCTAGCGCAACGCAGTGCGCGCGTCATGTCGAGGGGGCGGGCGGTGGCCCCGCGGCGCACGCTTCCATGGCGCGGCCGCGGGGAAAGGCGTGACTAGGCCTGCTGCTTGGCCAGCCAGTCCTCCAGCCACTTGATGGTATATTCGCCCTCCTGGAACTCCGGATCGTCCAGCAGTGCCTGGTGGAGCGGGATAGTGGTCTTCATCCCGTCGATGACGAATTCCTCCAGCGCGCGGCGAAGGCGGCGAAGCGCGCCCTGGCGGGTGGTGCCATAGACGATCAGCTTGGCGATCATGCTGTCGTAATACGGCGGCACCTTGTAGCCGGCGTAGAGGCCCGAATCGACGCGCACGTGCATGCCGCCGGGGGCGTGATATTGCTTCACGAGGCCGGGCGAGGGCGCGAAGGTACGCGGATCCTCGGCATTGATGCGGCATTCGATGGCGTGGCCGCGGAAGATGACATCCTCCTGCCGCAGCGTCAGCGGATGCCCCTCGGCGATGCGGATCTGCTCACGGACGAGATCGAGGCCGGTGATCGCCTCCGTCACCGGATGCTCCACCTGCAGGCGGGTGTTCATCTCGATGAAGTAGAATTCACCGTCTTCCCACAGGAACTCGATCGTGCCGGCGCCGCGATAGCCCATGTCGGCCATTGCCTTCGCGACGATGCCGCCCATCCGCTCACGCTCCTCGGCCGTGATGACGGGCGAGGGCGCCTCCTCCAGCACCTTCTGGTGGCGGCGCTGCAGCGAGCAGTCACGCTCGCCGAGGTGGATGGCATTGCCATTGCCGTCGCCGAACACCTGGAATTCGATGTGCCGCGGATTGCCGAGGTACTTTTCCATGTAAACGGTGGCGTCGCCGAACGCGGCCTTCGCCTCGCTGCCGGCCTGCGCCATCAGCGTGTCCATCATGTCCTCCGACGGCACGACCTTCATGCCGCGGCCGCCGCCGCCCGATGCGGCCTTGATCAGCATCGGATAGCCGATGTCGCGTGCGAGGCGCTTGGCCTCCGCCGAATCGGTCAGCGCGCCGTCCGAACCGGGGACCAGCGGCAGGCCGAGCGCGCCGGCGGTGCGCTTTGCCTCCACCTTGTCGCCCATGGTGCGGATATGCTCGGGCTTGGGGCCGACGAAGATCAGCCCGTGCGCCTCGACGATCTCGGCAAACTTGGCGTTTTCGCTGAGGAAGCCATAGCCCGGGTGAATCGCATCCGCGCCCGAGATCTCGGCCGCGGAAATGATGTTGGCGATGTTGAGGTAGCTCTCCGCCGCGGACGGCGGGCCGATGCAGATCGCCTCATCCGCGAGGCGGACATGCATGGCGTCCGCATCGGCGGTCGAGTGCACCGCGACGGTCTTGATCCCCATTTCGTGGCACGCGCGGTGAATACGCAGCGCGATCTCACCACGATTGGCGATCAGGAGCTTCTTGATCTCGGGCATCTTACTCGACGACCACCAGCGGCTGGTCAAACTCGACCGGCTGGCCGTTGTCGACCAGGATCGCCTTGACCGTACCGGCGCTGGGCGCGGTGATCGGGTTCATGACCTTCATTGCCTCGACGATCAGCAAAGTGTCGCCCGCCTGCACCTGCTTGCCGATCGCGACGAACGCCGCGGCGCCCGGCTCGGCGGCGAGATAGGCGGTGCCGACCATCGGCGAGCGGACCGCATTGGCGAGCGACGGCTCGGCAGCGGCCGGCTCTGCATGCGGCAGCGCGGCGGTGGCGGACGCCGGTGCCGGCGCGGCAGCAGCGGCGGGCGCCGGTGCGTGATAGACGGCCGGTGCGGCGGTCACTTCCCGCGCGACGCGGATGCGGCGGTCGCCGTCCTCGACCTCAATCTCGGTGAGCTGCGTTGCGTCGAGCAGCTCGGCAAGCTGGCGGACGAGATCGACGTCGACCTTCATCGCTCCATGTTCCTTATCGCTCATTGCGACCCCTTCCCTGTAACAGGGCGCGCGCTGTGTCAGAATCGCGCCGCCGCTTCAAGCGCGAGCAGATATGACATCGCGCCAAACCCGGCGATAGTTCCCCGTGCCGCACGCCCCACAAAGGAGACATGGCGAAATTCTTCGCGATTGTGCGGATTGGACAAATGCACCTCGATCACCGGGGTGCGGACGGACTTGATCGCGTCGTGAATCGCGATCGAGGTGTGGGTGAAGGCGCCCGCGTTCAGCAACACGGCGCGGGCGCCCTGAGCCTGCGCCTCGTGCAGCCAGTCGACCAGATGCCCCTCGTGGTTGGACTGGCGCATGTCGATTTCGAGGCCGAGCTCGCGACCGCGATCTTCGAGCTGGCCGGCGATATCGTCCAGCGTGTCATGGCCGTAGATCTCCGGCTCACGCGTGCCGAGCAGGTTCAGGTTCGGCCCGTTCAGGACATAGACGAGAGGCAAAGGCGGCTCCTTCCTTGAACGCCATGTGCGCCAAGCCTAGGTGGAAGGCAAATCACCCCGCCTGCCAGGACGATGGGGCGCGCAGCCCCGCAAAGGATATCATGCCCCACACCGACGGAACCGTATCGATCACCGTGAACGGCGCGCATCGCCGTGTCAGCGCCGGCCTGACCCTGGCGCAACTGGCGACCGAACTCGGGCTGGTGCCCGAGAAGGTCGCGGTGGAGCGCAACCTGGAAGTGGTGCCGCGTTCCACTCTCGCGAGTGTGTGTGTCGAGGATGGCGACGATATCGAGATCGTCCATTTCGTCGGCGGCGGCGACCATGCTGTATCCGGCGGCGACGACACGTGGAGCGTTGCCGGCAAGACGTTTCGATCGCGGCTGATCGTGGGCACCGGCAAGTATAAGGATTTCGCGCAGAACGCCGCCGCGCTGGAAGCATCGGGGGCCGAGATCGTCACCGTCGCGGTGCGCCGCGTCAATGTCAGCGATCCCAAGGCGCCGATGCTGACCGACTTCATCGATCCCAAGAAGTTCACCTATCTGCCCAATACCGCGGGCTGCTTCACCGCGGACGAGGCGATCCGCACGCTGCGGCTGGCGCGCGAGGCGGGCGGCTGGGATCTGGTGAAGCTGGAAGTGCTGGGCGAGGCGCGGACGCTCTACCCCGACATGCGCGAGACGCTGAAGGCGACCGAGGTCCTGGTGAAGGAGGGCTTCAAGCCGATGGTCTATTGCGTCGATGACCCGATCGCCGCGAAGCAGCTGGAAGATGCGGGCGCGGTGGCGATCATGCCGCTGGGGGCGCCGATCGGATCGGGGCTTGGCATCCAGAACCGGGTGACGATCCGCCTGATCGTGGAGGGCGCAAAGGTGCCGGTGCTGGTCGACGCCGGCGTCGGCACGGCATCCGACGCGGCGGTGGCGATGGAGCTTGGCTGCGACGGCGTGCTGATGAACACTGCGATCGCCGAGGCGAAGGACCCGATCCTGATGGCGGCGGCGATGAAGTCCGCGGTCGAGGCGGGGCGCCTGTCCTATCGCGCCGGCCGGATGGGAATCCGCCGCTACGCCGACCCGTCCTCGCCACTCGCGGGCCTGATCTGATGTCCTGCCCCCGCGCCGCCGCGTCCTGCGGCGCGGGCGGGCCGGTCAGTTGCCCGGACGCTCGCCGCTCGGTTTCCAGGTGATGACCCGGTAGAGATAGCCGGCAATGATCAGCACGGTCAGGCCGATCGCGACCGGCCCGACATAGCGATCAAGCTCCTCGAACCGCCGGCCGAGGAACAGGCCGGCCCCGGCGAGCACGGTGTTCCAGATCGCGCTGCCCACAAAGGTGAACAGCAGGAACTTCCACAGCGGCATCTTCGCCATGCCGGCGGGCAGCGAGATCAGCGTGCGGAAGCTGGGCAGGAAGCGGAAGACGAACACTACCCAGTGGCCATGGCGGTGGAAGAAGCGGTTGAGCCGCTCCACATCCTCCCATTCCATCGTCAGCCACCGCTGGTGCCGGTCGACGAACGGCTTGAACCGCGCCACGCCCATGCGCCGGCCGATTTCATACCAGAACATGTTGCCCGCGGTGGTGCCGGCAGTGCCCCACAGGATGAGCGGGATCATCGCCATGTCGCCGCGCGCGACGGCAATGCCGCCAAGGCCCATGATCACCTCCGACGGGACAGGCGGAACCACGTTTTCCAGCGCCATCAGCAGGAAGATGCCGATGTAGCCGCCCCAGGCGATCCAATCGATGATGAATTCGGTCATGCGCCTCTGAGAAGATCACCGGTCCATGCAGCACATCTGCCGGTCGGCCATGGCGGGGTGATCTGTCCCGCGCAGGGCCCGCCCGGTCGATCGAGCGTGTCGCAGGGGCGAAAGCGCGCGTCCTAGCGGGATCGTTCCGCGATGCGGCGCTCGATCGCGTCCCAGATCAGGCCGGCGACATCGGTGCCGTCGAACCGCTCGATCGCGACGATGCCGGTGGGGGAGGTGACGTTGATCTCCGTCAGCCACTGGCCCGCGATCACGTCGATCCCGACGAAGATCAGCCCGCGTCGCTTCAGCTCCGGCCCCAGCGCGTCGCAGATTTCCCGCTCCCGCGCCGTCAGCTCGGTCTTTTCCGCCGAGCCGCCGACCGCCAGGTTGCTGCGGAACTCGCCCTCACCCGGCAGGCGGTTGATCGCGCCGGCGACCTCGCCATCGACCAGCACGATCCGCTTGTCGCCCTGCGCCACGCCGGGGAGGAAGGCCTGCACCATGTGCGGTTCGCGCCACGTCTGGTTGAACACCTCGATGAGCGCGGAGAGGTTCTCGCCCTCCGGCCCGACGCGGAAGATCGCCTTGCCACCATTGCCGTGCAGCGGCTTCACGACGATCGCGCCATGTTCCTTCAGGAAGGCGCGCGCCTCATCGAGCGAGCGGGTGACGAGCGTCGGCGGCATGAAGCGCGCATAATCGAGCACGAACACCTTTTCGGGGGCGTTGCGCACGCTCGCAGGATCGTTGACGACGAGCGTGCGGTCCGAGATCCGCTCCAGCAAGTGAGTGGCAGTGATATAGCCGAGATCGAACGGCGGGTCCTGGCGCATCAGGACCACGTCCGCCTCCTCGCCCAGATCGAGGCTGACCGGGGCGCCGGCGGTGAAATGGTCGCCCGCGACCCGCTGCACCGTGACGGGCCGCGCCTTGGTCCACAAGCGGCCGTTGGACCAGTTCAGATCCTCCGCGGCGTAATGGAACAGGCGATGGCCGCGCTGCTGGGCGGAGAGCATCAGGGCGAAGCTGGAATCGCCCGCGATGTTGATCGTTTCGAGCGGGTCCATCTGGACGGCGACGGTCAGGGCCAAGGTGTTCCTCCACACAGGATGCGTCGCGGGAGGTAGGCGCGCGGCGCCGGATTGTCACCCGATCCAGGCATTCTCGATATGGCGCGGCGCGGTGCCGGGGGCGAGCAGGACGACGTCGACGCGGATGTCTTCGCCGTCCAGTGCATAGCGCGGCATCAGATATTCCGCGGCCGCGGCGACACGCGCCAGCCGGCGCTGGTCGATTGCCATGTCGAGCGCGGCGGCGGTGGCGCGGGTCTTCACCTCAATAAAGGCGATCAGCGCGCCGCGCTTCGCTACCAGATCGACCTCCCCGGCGGGGGTGCGGACGCGCTGGTCGAGGATTTGCCAGCCTTTCAGTCGCAGCCACCAACCGGCGAATCGCTCGCCGCGTCGGCCGGCGGCGTCGGCGCGGCGGCGATCGTCGCTGCTGCGGGAGGGCGGGGCGGGCGGCATCAGGCGCAGTGTGGCAGGCGCGCGTGGCGGCGCAAGTGCTGGTCCGCCCGCGCGATCAGACGGCGGCGCCGAACAGCTTCCCGACGAGCGAGGTCAGCGCCATCGCCATCGCACCCCAGAAGACGACGCGCATGACTGCGCGCATCATGGGGGCGCCGCCGGTGCGCGCGCCGATCGCGCCGAGCAGCGCCAAGAACAGGATCGATCCGATTGCCACACCCGGACCTATCGTGGCGAGCGGCAGCGCGGCGGTGAGCGCGAGCGGCAGCGCCGCGCCCACGGTGAAGCTCGCGGCGCTCGCCATCGCGGCGACGACCGGGCGGGCGATCGTCTCGTCGGTGATGTGAAGCTCATCGCGGGCGTGCGCCTGGAGCGCGTCATGCGCCATCATCTGGGTGGCGACGGTGCGCGCGGTCGCCGGATCGACGCCGCGATCGATGTAGATGCCGGTCAGTTCCTGCAGCTCCGCCTCCGGCCGGGTGGCGAGTTCGCGGCGTTCGCGCGCGAGGTCCGACTTCTCGGTATCGGCCTGCGAACTGACGGAGACATATTCGCCCGCCGCCATCGACATGGCGCCTGCGACCAGCGAGGCGACCCCGGCGGTCAGCACCGCGCCATGGCTCGATCCCGCCGAGGCGACGCCGAGGATCAGGCTGGAGGTGGAGACGATCCCGTCATTGGCGCCCAGCACGGCCGCGCGGAGCCAGCCGACTCGCGTGACAAGATGGCTTTCCTTGTGCGTCCGCATCATGCTGCCTCGCCCATCGCCTGCGCCAGCCCGAGGGCGCAGAAGCGATGCTAGCGCGCCCGGAGGAGGAGGGCGAGGGGTGATGCGAGCGCCGCCCTCAGTCCCCAACGAATCGGGAGTGGTCGGTGGCTAGGCGTCCTTCAGCGCGAGGGCCCGGGCGTAGAGTTCCTTGCGATCGAGCCCGAACTTTTTTGCGACCTCTCCGGCAGCCTTGGCGACCGGGAGCCGGGTCAGCGCCTCGACCAATGCGGCGTCGGCATCCTCGGAGCTGGCGGGGGGCGGCTCACCCGGCGGGCCGACGACGATCACGATCTCCCCCTTGGGCGGGGCATCGGCATAGCGCGCGGCAAGGACGGGGAGCGTGCCGGTCACCGCTTCCTCATAGCGTTTGGTGATCTCGCGCGTGACCGCGGCGTCGCGATCGCCCAACCCTTCCGCCAGCGCGGCGAGCGTCGCGGCGAGGCGGGGGCCGCTCTCGTACAGCACCAGCGTCGCGCGGATCGCGCCGAGCTCCGCGATCGTCTCGCTGCGCGCCTTTGCCTTGGAGGGCAGGAAGCCGGCAAAAAGGAAGCGGTCGGTGGGCAGGCCGGCGAGCGTCAGCGCGGCGATTGCGGCGCACGGCCCCGGGATGGTGACCACCGCATGGCCGGCGGCGCGGGCATCGCGCACCAGCTTGTAACCGGGATCGGAGATCAGCGGCGTGCCGGCGTCGGACACCAGCGCGACCGCTTCGCTCGCCATGCGGGCGATCAATTGCGGCCGCATCTGATCGGCATTGTGATCGTGATAGGGGACCATCGGGCGCTTCGTCCCGATGTGCCGTAGTAACACAGCTGTAACACGAGTGTCTTCTGCAGCGACTACGGCCGCGCGCGACAGAATATCGGCGGCGCGTGGAGACAGGTCCCCGAGATTGCCGATCGGGGTTGCGACGATGTACAGGCCGGGACTTAGGTTTTCCACGAGGAGTGTCATGGCAGAGGCCGCAACCGTATCGCAACGGGCGAACGTGATCGTTCGTGGAATTCCCGGAGGCGTGTCATCGCCGCGCCGCATCGCCGGCCCGGTGGCTGTCGCGCTCACCGCGCTGCTGGTCTCTGCCTGCTCCACCGTTGTCCCGCGGGGCCCCTCCGCGCCGCCGCCGACCAAGGCGCCGCCGCCCAGCACCCGGCCCGATGTCGGCGTGGAAGCGGGCATCCCGCGCGATACCGCGCGCAATCGGGTCGCGCTGCTCGTGCCGCTGTCGGGCGCCAATGCGGGAGTGGGCAAGAGCCTCGCCAATGCGACGCAGCTGGCGCTGCTCGACACCAAGAACGAGCAGATTCGCGTCACCAACTATGACACCGCGCAAGGCGCCGCAGCCGCCGCCCAGCGCGCGGTGGCCGATGGGGCGCAGCTGATTCTCGGCCCGCTGCTGGCCGATGACGTGCGCGTGGTAGCGCCGATCGCGCGGCGCGCGGGGGTGCCGGTGCTGTCCTTTTCGAACGACGTCAGCGTCGCGGGCGATGGCGTGTACCTGATGGGCTATACCCCGTCGCAGTCGATCGAGCGGGTGGTCGATTATGCGCGCAGCAAGGGGGTCACCAATTTCGGCGGGCTGGTCCCCAACGCGCTTTATGGCACCCGCGCCTCCACCACCTTCCTGCGCGCGGTCGAGGCCGCCGGCGGGCGCGTCGTGGCGTTGCAGACCTATGACCGCACCCCCGGCGCGATCGGCGCGGCGGTGACGCGGATGGCCAAGGACGCGCCGTTCGACGGGGTGCTGATCGCCGATTCGGCCGGGACCGCGGCCACCGCCGTGCCGCTGCTGCGCAAGACCAGCCCGGACATGAAGGTGATGGGCACCGAATTGTGGAACACCGACAGCGGCGTGGCTGCGCGTCCGGCGCTGAACGGCGCATGGTATGCCAGTGTTTCCAATGGTTTGTACCGCCAATATGCGACCAAGTATCGCGCCCGCTTCGGCGCCGCACCTTATCGCCTGTCGAGCCTTGGCTATGATGCGGTGCTGCTGACGGCACGCATTGCGCGCGACTGGAAGGTCGGCGCGCCCTTCCCCGAAGCGCGGCTGCGGTCGGGCGAGGGCTTCTCCGGCATCGATGGTGCCTTCCGCTTCGGCCGGGACGGCATCGCCGAGCGCGCGCTGGAAGTTCAGGAAATCCGCAGCGGCAACACTGCCGTCGTGTCACCGGCGCCCGCCAGTTTCGGGCGCTGATCCCTATTCCTCTGTTTCTCTTCAAGGATTCTCTTGATGTTCGCCTGGTTCCAGCGCCTTCTTCCCAAGCGCGGCAATTTCTTTGAACTGTTTGACGCGCATGCGGCGGTGACGCTGAAGGCTGCGGAGGCCACCACCAAGATCTTCGCCGGTGACGGCGACATCGACGCGCTGATCGCCGAGGTGAAGGATTATGAGCACCAGGCCGACGATATCACCCGCACCGTGCTGCAGACCGTCCGCGTCACCTTCCTGACGCCGTTCGATCGCAGCGCGATCAGCGATCTCATCAACCGCATGGATGATGCGATCGACGCGATGGACGCGGCGCTGACCGCAGTGAGCCTCTACGGTGTGCGCAGCTTCGCGCCCGACATGCATGCCATGTCCAAGCTGATGCTGGAGGCGTCGCGCGTCTCGGTCGAGGCAATGCAGCTGCTGCGTGATGTGGCCCGCAACGGCCCGCGCCTGCACACGCTGACCGAGCGACTGGTGCGGCTGGAGGGCGAGGTTGACGGCCTCCACGAACAGGGCCTGCGCCGCCTGTTCGAAAAGCATCACCATGAGGGCGGGGACGCGATGCAGTTCGTCGTCGACCGCGAAATCTACAAGCATCTCGAGAAGATCTCTGACGCGTTCGAGGACGTGGCGAACGAGATCGACGGCATCGTCATCGATCACGCCTGAGCGATCGCAGCCCCATGCATGAACTCGCGTTCCCGCTGCTCGTCGGCCTGATCCTCGTCGCGCTTGCGTTCGATTTTCTCAACGGGCTGCACGATGCAGCCAATTCCATCGCCACCGTCGTTGCCACGCGCCTGCTGTCGCCGGTGCAGGCGGTGGCCTTTGCCGCCTTCTTCAACTTCGCCGCCTATTTCGTCACCCTTGCCTTTCCCAGCTTGCATGCTGTTGCAGAAACGATCGGCAAGGGACTGATCGATCAGGATGTTGTCACGCCAGCCGTCATCTTCGGTGCGCTGGGCGGGGCGATGTTCTGGAACGTCGTGACGTGGCAGAAGGGTATCCCCTCATCGTCCAGCCACGCGCTGGTCGGCGGGCTGGTCGGTGCTGGCGTGACCCATGCCAGCGTGCACAGCATCCATGTCGGCGGGCTCACCAAGACCATGGTGGCCATCGTCGTGTCGCCGACGCTGGGCATGATCCTGGCGCTGCTGGTGATGCTGGCGAGCAGCTGGGCGCTGCGCCGCTATACCGCCCGCCAGGCGGAGCGGACCTTCCGTTCGCTGCATCTCGTATCGTCGGCTGCCTATTCGCTGAGCCACGGGCTCAACGACGCGCAAAAGACGATGGGGATCATCACCGTGCTGCTGTATTCGACCGGCCAGCTGACCGGCGAGTTCGAAGTGCCGCACTGGGTGGCGATCAGCTGCTATGTCGCGATCGCGCTCGGCACCTTGTCGGGCGGGTGGAAGATCATCGAGACCATGGGCTCGCGGATCACCAAATTGTCGCAGCATCAGGGTTTTGCGGCCTCGACCGGCGGATCGATCGTGCTGTTCGCCGCCTCGGCGATGGGCATCCCGGTGTCGACCACCCACACCATCACGGGCGCGATCATCGGATCGGGCGTCGCACGCCGCACCTCCGCGGTGCGGTGGGGCACGGCGAGCAACGTGGTGGTCGCCTGGATCATCACGATTCCGTGCTCGGCGATCGTTGGCAGCGCCTTTTACGGGCTGACGCTGTTGTTCTGATTATCGTTTAACCAAAACGACTTGCCTGTGCTTCGTGATGCGCGGGCATAAAAAAGGGCTGCGCTTCCACCCGGGAGCGCGGCCCTTTTTCATCCACGGCTATTGGAGGAGCTTGGGCGCCTCACGCTGCAGCTTGTCGCGGATCTTGTCGGAGAACATGGCGAGGAACGCCGGCAGGTCGAAGGTGGCGTGGACGTTGCTGTCGCTGACGTCGAGCCGGGCACCGACGCGCTGCCCCAGACCCTCCACGGTGAAGGTCAGCGAATCGCCCTCCCAGCGATGTTCGGTGATCGCGCCGCCGGGAATGAAATCCGCCAGCTTGCCGAAGCTGCTGCCGATCCGCTGCTTGGCGGCGGCGGTGCCGAGCTGGTGCGGGATATCAACTTCGATCGGGGCGCTCATGCCGTGAACTCCGTGGCAAACAATTGGGCGTCGTCGGCAAACGCCTTGAACTCCAGCGCGTTACCGGAGGGATCGCGAAAGAACATCGTCGCCTGCTCGCCGGGCTGCCCCTTGAAGCGGACGTGCGGCGCGATCCCGAACGGCACCTCGGCCGCCTCAACCCGAGCGGCCAGCGCCTGCCAGTCCGCCATCGTCAGTACCACGCCGAAATGCGGCACGGGCACGTCATGCCCGTCGACAGGGTTGCTGGCGCCGGCCGGGCGCGCGGTATCGTCGAGATGGGCGACGATCTGATGCCCGCCGAGATCGAAGTCGATCCAGCGGTCGCTGGAGCGACCCTCGCGGCAACCGAGCACGCCGCCGTAGAAGGCACGCGCGGCGGCGAGATCATGGACCGGAAAGGCGAGGTGAAAGGGGCGCAGTGTCATGCGCGGTTGATACACCAACTGCGGCGCCAGCGGGAAGGGGGTGAGGGCGCCAGTGCTTCTGCGCGGTGAGCCGCCGCGCGTATCGCCTCTCCCCGCCGGGCGCATGATTTGGTAGCGGCACGGGCAATGATGTCCCTCCTCGATAAATATCCGCGGCTGGCCGCGCTGCTGCTGGGTGCGGCGGCGGCCTGTGGCTTTGCCCCGTTGCAGCTGTGGCCGCTGACCATTGCCGTGCTCTCGCTGCTGATCCTGCTGGTGCATCGCGCGCCCACGTTGAAGGCCGCACTGTGGCGCGGGTGGATGTTCGGGCTGGGGCATTTCACGATCAATAACAATTGGTTCCAGCACGCCTTTACCTTCCAGGATGCGATGCCGGCGGAGCTTGGCTATGCTGCGCCGATCGCGCTGGCACTGTATCTCGCCGTCTATCCGGCGCTCGCCGCAGGGCTGGCGTGGAAGATGCGCGGGACCCGTGTGGACGCCGCCTATGTGCTGGCGTTCGCCGCGGCGTGGATCGTCGCCGAATGGCTGCGCAGCGTGATGTTCACCGGCTATGCCTGGGATCCGATCGGCGTGATCTGGGTGCCGGTGCAGCCGGTTGCGGCGCTGTCGGCCTGGGTCGGCACCTATGCCCTGTCGGGGCTGACCGTGCTGCTGGCGGGAAGCCTGCTGCTCCTGCCGCGTCGGCTGGCGCCGTTCGCGACCGCGCTGGCGGGATTTGCCGCGCTGATCGCGGCGCAGCTGTTCAGCTATCGCGACGCGGACGGGCCAGTGGCGATCGACACGCCGCGGGTGCGGGTGGTGCAGCCGAATGTGCCGCAGGACCAGCGTGGAGAGAGCGATGGGGAGATGATGCTCACCCGCCTGTCGGAGCTGTCGGGCCGGCCGGGTGAGGCGCCGCGGCTGATCCTGTGGCCGGAAGGCGTGATCCGCGACTATTTCGAGGATGGCTATCCCGACTATGTCTATGATGCCGATCCGTTCTGGCTCCGCTGGCGGATGGCGAAACTGCTTGGCCCGCGCGACATCCTGCTGACTGGCGGCACGGCGCTCCAGTTCGACAAGGCGGGGACGGCGACCACCGCGACCAATTCGGTCTTTGCGATCGATCCGCGCGCACGGATCGCGGGGCGCTACGACAAGGCGCATCTGGTGCCTTATGGCGAATATCTGCCCATGCCCTGGCTGCTGAAGCCGCTGGGGTTGGCGCGACTGGTGCCGGGATCGATGGACTTTGCCGAGGGGCCGGGGGCGCGCGCGCTGGAGGTGCCCGGCTTCGGGTCGATCGGGATGCAGATCTGCTACGAGATCATCTTCTCGGGCGAGGTGGTCGATCCGGCGCACCGGCCGCGGCTGATCTTCAATCCGTCCAACGATGCCTGGTTCGGCAGCTGGGGACCGCCGCAGCATCTGGCGCAGGCACGGTTGCGCGCGATCGAGGAAGGGCTGCCGGTCATTCGCGCCACCCCCAACGGCATTTCCGCCGTGATCGCCGCGGATGGCCGGCTGGTGGGCACGGTGCCGCATCAGAAGGCTGGCGCGATCGAGGTGGCGATTCCCGAGCCGCTGCCGCCGACCTTTTTCTCGCGGTGGGGCAACTGGCTGGCGGGGCTGACGGCGCTGCTGCTGGCGGGGGCAGCCATTGCCATCCGCCGCCGCCATCGGTAGAGCCATATAAAGCTATCTTTATATCCTTATCTCCCTCACCAGCTCAGGCGGAGTAACCATGCGCCAATCGTATCTGTTCACCAGCGAATCGGTTTCCGAGGGCCACCCGGACAAGGTCGCCGATCAGATCTCCGACGCGATCGTCGATCTGTTCCTGTCCAAGGACCCGGAGGCACGCATCGCCTGCGAGACGCTGACCACCACGCAGCTGGTCGTGCTGGCGGGCGAGATCCGCTGCAAGGGCGTGTACGAGAATGGCGAGTGGGTGCCGGGCGCCAAGGAAGAGATCGAGGCGACGGTCCGCAACACGGTGAAGCGCATCGGCTATGAGCAGGAGGGCTTCCACTGGGAGACCTTCCGCTTCCAGAACAACCTGCACGGTCAGTCGGTGCAGATCGCGCAGGGCGTCGATGCGAGCGCGAGCAAGGACGAAGGCGCCGGCGACCAGGGCATCATGTTCGGCTTCGCCTGCGACGAGACGCCGGACCTCATGCCGGCGACGCTGTATTACAGCCACCGCATCCTTCAGCGCATGGCCGACGACCGTCACTCCGGCGCGGCACCGTTCCTGGAGCCGGACGCCAAGAGCCAGGTCACGCTGCGCTTCGAGGATGGCAAGCCCGTCGCCTGCACCGCAATCGTCGTTTCGACGCAGCATGCCGCCGGCTATGACAAGGGCGACAAGGAAGCCGAGCTTCACGCTTATGTGAAGAAGGTGGTGGCCGATGTGCTGCCGGCGGAGCTGCTGTCCGACGCGACGGTCTATCACATCAACCCGACCGGCAGCTTCGAGATCGGCGGCCCGGACGGCGATGCTGGTCTGACCGGCCGAAAGATCATCGTCGACACCTATGGCGGCGCGAGCCCGCACGGCGGCGGCGCGTTCAGCGGCAAGGATCCGACCAAGGTCGATCGCTCGGCGGCGTACATCACCCGCTATCTGGCGAAGAACATCGTCGCGGCCGGCCTTGCCAAGCGCTGCACCATCCAGTTGGCCTATGCCATCGGTGTCGCCAAGCCGCTGTCGCTCTATGTCGATACGCATGGCACCGGCACGGTGGGCGACGACAAGATCGAGGCGGCGATCGCGGGCATCGGGAAGCTGGGCGACCTGACGCCGCGCGCCATTCGCACGCACCTTGGCCTCAACAAGCCGATCTATGAGCGCAGCGCGGCGTACGGCCACTTCGGTCGTCAGGCCGAGGGAGACTTCTTCCCGTGGGAGAAGCTGGATCTGGTCGACGACCTGAAGGCGGCACTCGCCTGATGATCTGATGAGGGGGCTGCCGGGAACGGCGGCCCCTTTCTTCTAACCGGCGGGATATCGCCGGTCAGCTCGGATGCGCCTCCGCTTCGGCGAGCGCGCCCGCATCTTCCTTGGTCTGCCGCCGGCGATCGATGGCGCGTTCGCCCGCGTTGATCGCCAAGCCAGCGATCCTGTCGGCGACCCAGCCGATCCCGGCGCCCACCGCGACATCGCTGGGGTAATGCGCGCCGCGCGGCAACTGCACCGCCGCGACGAACGCCGCGCCGCCGCGCGCCGGCGCGGCATAGGTCGGGGCGGTGCGCGCGATTGCCTCCGCCACGCTGACCGCGCCCGCGGTGTGGCCCGATGGAAAAGAATTGAACTCGGTATCGTCGCTGCCGCTGCCGGCGCGCGCCTCATGCTCTCCATCCTTCAGCGCGCGGCGCGGGCGCGAGCGGTCGATCGCGCGTTTCAGCACCGTCTTGCCGGCGGTGGCGAGTGCATGGGCGAGCAGCATGCGCGTGCCGGTGCGAGTCACATCGCGCCGGCGCAGCATCAGACCGACGCCGATCGTCGCGAGCGACAGGGCGACGAGCGGCGGCTGATCGGCAATTTCGCTCGCCTTGCCGGCCAGCGCGACGGGCGGGTGGTCGGCCGCCTTTGCCGCGGCGCCGATTGCGTCATGCTCTGCCTTGGCGAGATCGCGCGCCTTCTTGTGCTTCTTTCCCATAGCGGGCGGAAAACGATGCGCGGGCCGCTTTGCTCCCGCCGCTCAGGACGCTATCGCGCCGGCCGATGAACGATCCCGCTACGATCCGTCGGCTTTATGGGCGCGCCCAGGGCCACAAGCTGCGCAAGGGCCAGGCCGCGCTGGTCGAGGAATTGCTACCGCGCGTTGCCGTGCCGGAGACGGGGCCGCTCGATGCGATGCGCCTGTTCGGTGACGATCGCCCGTTGCGGCTGGAGATCGGCTTTGGCGCGGGCGAGCATCTGGCCGGGCAGGCCGCGGCGGCGCCGGATACCGGCTTCATCGGCTGCGAGCCGTTCCTGAACGGGGTGGTGGGCGCGCTCGGCCATATCCGTGATGGCGCGCTGGAGAATGTGCGGCTGCACATGGGTGATGCGCTGGACGTGGTGGAGCGGTTGCGGGACCAGTCGCTCGACACCGTTTACCTGCTCCATCCCGATCCGTGGCGGAAGGCGCGCCATGCCAAGCGGCGGATGATGAACCACGGGCCGTTGGACCTGATCGCGTCCAAGCTGAAGCCTGGGGCTGAGTTCCGCCTCGGCACCGATGATCCGACCTATTGCCGCTGGTCGATGATGATCATGGCCCAGCGGACGGACTTCACCTGGCTGGCGCACCGGCCGGCGGATTTCCTGGAGCGCCCGGCCGACTGGCCGGAGACCCGCTATGAACGCAAGGCCCGGCGGCAGGGCCATGAGGTCTGGTACTTCCGCTACCGCCGCGAGGATTAACGCGAGGCGTGTGCGCTGCTGCCGGCTCCCGCCCCAGGCACATAGGCGTCGATCAGCGCGCCGACGTAATCGGGGTTCTGCGCGGTGAGATGTTCGTGCGGGCGCCCAGGCGCGTAGATGAAGCCGTGCACCGTATAGATCGTGCCGCCTAGGCCGTTCGAATCGCGGTACCAGACCTTCACCCGGCTCCAGTCATTCGCCTCACTGACGTCGAATACGGTGACATCCTGTTCGGCGTGGCCGCGCGTACCGTCGATGCGTGACCAATTGGCGTGGGTCAGCATTAGCACACGATCCTCGACGATCCGGCTGACCACGGCGACATGGCCGAGCGGAAGACGCGACTGACGCGCGAAGGCAATGACCGAGCCGACCTTCGGCTGATCGCCGCGCTTGTACCGACCGTGTGCCTGATCCCACCAGGTCCAGGCATCGCCATAGATCTGGATGCCTGACGCCTGGCGCGCAAAGGGCACGCATTGGCCATTATAGTCCAGCAGCGATCGCGCATGCGCGGGGGAGCCGAGGGCACAAACGAACGCTGCGACGAGAGCGAGGGGGGAGCGCTTCATCACGGGGCAAAAACTAACCGCCGTTTCTATGCGAGAGGTTGCGCAACATGGTTAACCAATGCCTTCCGGCCTCTCGTGCGCGGTGTTGCGAAGGCGTAACGATCACGCATTTTGTTCGCTGTCGCGAGCGCTAGAGGATGAAGGCGTCGCGACTCAGCCAATCGACCCCTTCGATGAGGATGGTGAAGTCCGCGCGGCCATCCCCGTCCACATCGCCCGACAGGATCGCGCCCGCGGCGCTGGAGTCGTAGCGCAGCTCGCCGGCCTGACCCGAAAATGCGTCCGTGCCCAGGAAGCGGAACGGATCGTCGGTCGCCGTGCTGATGTCCGCATCGATCGGCGACAGGCCGATCCGATCACCCTGACGCTGTGAGAAGTCGGCGATCGTGTCCTGGTCGCCCAGAGTGTCGGCGCGGAACAGGAACATGTCCGGCCCGCTGCCGCCAGTGAGGACGTCGTTGCCGCTGCCGCCGTCCAGCGTGTCGCGCCCCGTGCCGCCAAGCAGCCGGTCACCCCCCGCGCCGCCGATCAGGAGATCGTCGCCCGAGCCGCCCTCGATCCGGTCGGCACCGTCGCCGCCGTGCAGCGTGTCGTTGCCATTGTCGCCATGAAGGTGGTCGTCACCGGCGCCACCCTGGATCAGGTCATGCCCAGCGCCTCCGTACAGCCGGTCCTGCTCGTCGGAGCCGATCATGCGATTGTCGAGTACATTGCCGTGGACGGTAAGGTCCCCCGCGGTGAGCCGTACGGTCTCTATATGCGCGGCCAGGGTGTAATCGACCGACGTCCAGACCGTGTCGTTGCCGCCGCCGGCGCGCTCGATCACCCGATCGCGCGACGAGGCGACGATATAGGTGTCTTCACCATTCCCGCCGTCCATCCGTGTCTGGCCCGCACCGCCGGTCAGGTGATCGTCTCCATCGCCGCCCAGGAGGATGCTGTCCCCCTTGGCCGCCGCCACTAGTCGATCGGCACCCGGCGTCCCCTCGATCGTGGTGACCGGGCCGGCGGGCGGCCGGGGGCCCGTTAGGTCGAGGAGGTCGGCGAGTCCTTCCGCCAGCACCGGCGATTCGGCCGCCATCGTGACCCAGTCGCCATGGCTGGCGAGCCAGGCGCCGATCAGCCCGGCTCCCTTGTCGAGGGCGGGCAAGGTCGCCTGATTGCCGGCCGGCGGCCATTTGGTGATGCCGTCGATGATATAGACCTGTGCCACGTTCCCCACGATTCGATCCACGTCGGACACACGAATCCAGGACGGCTGATCGAGATACCCCGCCACGACATTGTCGGTGAGCGACAGGCCGTCGGCGCGTTCCACATAGATGCCGTTGAACATCCCGCCGAGCACCAGATTGTCGGCGATGGTGACGTCGACATAGGGCCTGGCGCCATTCTCATCGCCCATGAAGATGCCCTGCACGGCCGCACCCGCCCCGCGAAGGATGACATTGTCGGTGATGGTGATCGCGCTGGCGCTGTTCGGCTGGTTCAGCGTCCAGAACTGGATGGCGTCGGGGTGATCGCCGAATGCCGGGCGGAAGTTGGTGAAAAGATTATCGGCGACCACGATGTCCGATACGCCGCCGCCGCGCACCCCGTCCGAGCGCAGGTCGTGGAAGTAGTTGCCGCGCACCGTCACCCCGACGCTGTCGAGCATGTTGATGCCATGCCGCAGGTGAGTGAACTCCGACTGGGTAATCGAGATGTCGATGCTGTCGCGGATGATGAAGGCGTTGGTGTCGTAACCGCGCTCCCCCGGCGGGCCGTGGACGAGAATCTGGTCGAACGCCACCTGCGCGGCCTGCCTCACCTCGAAACCGAACAGCCCGCCCGGCTCATGATCGGCCAGCACTAGATTGCGAAAGGTGATGTTCTCGACCCCGAACGCCTTCAGCCCCGTAAGCTGGGCGGGTCGCGCGGGATCGGCCGAGGTGATGATGACTTCACCGTCAAAGCGCAGATCGCGCAGGGCGACGCGATCGTAGCTGCCGGGGGCCAGCGCGATCACGTCTCCCGCACGTGCCGCGCCCGCGAGGCTCATCAACTCGGCGGCAGTAGATGCCATCAGGGTGGCCATAATGATCCTCTCGTTCATGCGTGCACGGACCCGGCGGGCTACTTTCCAGGCACGTCGCCAAGGCTAAGGGACGCGATCCGACTGCGTCGTGCGGCTTACCATGCCGTGTATATCCGGCGCCGCCGCTCAGTCAGTGCGGCGAGGCATAAAGCAAATGGCGCGCGGGCATGAATGGAGCCTCTGTTCTGGACCAGTAACCGGGGCAATTGATCCAGAACGGAGCGAGTAGTCCTGCGGAGGTGTTGAGCAAACGCTCCCTGGCTGTACCACGGTCGACACGCGCTGTTCTTCTGTTCGCTTGTCAGGGATGGTGGTCGATCAGGCGGCGCAGAAGCGGATGGCGATCAACGGCAGGATTCATCCGGCCGGGCAGGAGCGGGCGGCATGCAGACGATGCGACGTTGGATCATGGCGACAGCCTTGGCTGGGGCCACGCTGTGCTCGCTGGCGCCGTCGTCGGTGGCGGCTCAGGCGAGAAATGACGCCGCGGCCGGCACGCGGGAGGGGACGACGTCGCCGGTGGGGACTGCTCCCGCCGCGACGGGCTACCTCCTTGGCACGGGCGACGTGATCGAGACGGCGGTGCTGGGCCGCAGCGACTTTACCGCGCGGGTCCAGGTGCAGGAGGATGGCACGGTCCAGCTGCCCTTCGTGAACAGCGTTCCGGCGGCTGGGCGCAGTGTGCTGGAGCTGCGCGATGATCTGCGCGCCCGGCTGCAGCAGGGCGGTTTTCTGGAGAACCCGGCGGTCAGCGTGATGGTGGCCAGCTACGGCAGCCGATATGTCACGGTGCTGGGGCAGGTGAACCAGCCGGGGGTGGTGCCGATCGACCGCGCCTATCGCCTGACGGAGATTGTCGCGCGGGCCGGCGGGCCCAGCGACAAGGCGGCGGACGCAGTAACGCTGACCCGCCCGGACGGTTCGTCCCGTGCGCTGTCGCTGCGGACGCTCGCGACCAGCGCGGTCAGCGATGATCCGACGGTGGAATCGGGCGACAAGGTGTTCGTCGCCGCGCCTGCCACCTTCTTCATCTACGGGCAGGTCAATGCGCCCGGCAGCTACCCGATCGATCGGCCGCTGACGGTGGAAATGGCGTTGGCGCGGAGCGGCGGCCTTACGCCGCTTGGCTCGGTGCGGCGGGTGAAGCTGGTTCGCGGGGGCAGTGAGACGAAGGTGGCGCTGAGCGAGAATTTGCGTCCCGACGATGTGCTGGTCGTCGGCGAGCGGTTTTTCTGAGGCCCCTATGCGACCGCAACAGATCCTTCGCATGCTTCAGGCGCGCTACTGGTTGATCGTGCTGCTCGCCGTGATCGGTGCGGTGGCCGGGCTGATCGCCGCGCGGCAGATTCCCAAACGCTACGAGGCTCGGTCCCGCGTGGTCGTCGACCTGCTGCGCGCCGACCCGGTGACCGGGCAGGCGCTTCCACCCAAGACGATGGAGGCCTTTCTGGCCGCACAGGTCGAATTGATCCGTGACCCCCGGGTTACGCGGCGGGTGGCGGACCAGTTCGGGTGGACGCAATCGCCCGAGCTGCGCGCGAAACATGCCGCGGCGCAAGCCGCGGGGTCCCGGGCGGGGCTGCGCGACTGGCTGGCGGAACAGGCGTCGGCCAGCACCAGTGCCGAGCTGATCCGCGGTAGTCCGATTCTTGAGATCGCCTATGTGTCCGCCGTGCCCGGGACCGCGCGGCGCGGCGCGGACGCGGTGCGCGAGGCGTTTCTGGCAGAGGCGCTCGACAGCAAGCGGCGTGACGCGGCGCAGAACGCCGGCTGGTTCGCGGGGCAGGCGGCGTCGCTCAAGGCGCGCCTGGCCGCTGCCGAGGAGCGCAAGGCCGCGTTCGAACGGGCGAACAACATTGTGCTGCAGGATGACAATATCGACGCAGAGTCGTCCAAGCTGCGCGCACTGGCCAGCAGTGCCCCGGCGTCGGTCGCGCCCATTGCCACCGGGCCTGTGGTGGCACCGTCGGCCGGGCAATTGGCGCAGGTCGATGCCCAGCTTGCGGCGGCGCGCCAGACGCTGGGCGTGAGCCATCCGGAGATGGTGGCGCTCCAGCGGCAACGCGGCGCGCTTGCTGCTGCGGTCGCGCGAGAAATGGGCAGCATGCGTGGCGGGTCGGGATCATCGGGGAATCGTCAGGCGGCGGAGTTCGGCGCCCAGACGCAGAAGGTGCTGGCGCAGCGGGGGCTAGTGGATGCGGCACGGCGACTCGCGGGCGATGTTGTCGTGCTTCGCGAGCAAGTGGCCAAGACGATGCAGCGCGCGGCCGATTTTGAGCTGCAGGCGCAATCGACCGATGCCGGGTTCAGCCGGCTTGGGGCTGCGGCGACCCCCCGCTCGCCGATCAATCCGCCGCGCTGGATGCTGGTGCTGGCCGGCAGCATCGCAGGGATGATCCTGGGCGCAGTTCTGGCGATTGCCGCCGAATTGTTCGCCCGGCGGGTGCGCGGGGCGGAGGATCTGCAGCAGATCGACGGGTTGCCCCTGATCGGGATGCTGGATCTGCCGCGCCCGACGGCGACCGCCGGATGGCGCGGCCTGTTTGCACGGCCGCAGCGCGCATGGTGACCGCCGCCGCCTCGGGCGCTCCCCCCGCTGCTCGCCAAGGCATGAAGGCAGTCACGCACGGCGAAGAGCGCGCGGAGATTTCTCCGGGCGGGGCGCGATAGGGCGGAGCGCCGGAATGACCAAGGGCGATCGTTCGGCTCATCGGCGCGACGCCGAAGGCGATGGGGGAAGAAGCGACATGGACGCTCAAACGATGACGGTGCCGGCAGCCAACGGAATGGACCACCGCCCTTCGGCACAGGCGCTTGCGAGCGAGGCGGCTGCGCTGAACGTCGCTGATCACCGAGTGGCGGGACGGGAGGAGGCTGGCGTCCGCGGGGAGGCGGGCGGCGGACAGGACCATGAAGTGGAGGGCGACCGTCCCTTGGCGCAATCGGCCGTCTCCACCTCTGCTTCAGTGCCCGCTGCTGCTGCTACCGCGATGGGCCCGACGGAGGACGGCAGGGCCGATGCCGAGGCCAGGGGGGGCGAGCACGAGAAGGTGTCTGCTGACGATGCTTCGGAGCCGCCAGTCCGGGGCACGTTTGACTACAGCTTTTCCCGACGCATCGCTTGCCTTTCCGAGCCCGCCGGCGTGGCGGCACGGGGATATCGCGCCCTCCAGACGCATCTGCTCGCCGGCCATGTGCGCGATGGACGGCGGGGATTGGCGGTATGTGCGCCCACGCCGGCCTGCGGCTGCACCAGCGTGGCGGTGAACCTCGCGGTGGCCTTTGCCCAGGCCGGGATCAACACGCTGCTGATCGACGCCAATCTGCACCGCCCGGCAGTGCAGGACTTCATCCGCCCGGAGCAGCCTGCACGCGGTCTGGTGCAGATGCTGTCCGTTGGGGCCGAGCAGCGATCCGACGAGATCCGGCGAGAGGTGCGCCCCAACCTGTCGGTGCTCTATGCCGGTGGCGCATCACCGTGCGCGCACGATCTGATCGCCAGCCGCCTTTTCAAGCAGATCATCGATGACTGCATGCGCGCCTATGAGTTCACCATCGTCGACACCCCCGCAACCGACGGCAGCAGCGACGCAGGCAGATCGCGATGGGCGTTCGCTACGGCCTGATCGTTGCGCGGCGCGACATGACATTGCTCACCGACGTCCATCGCACGGTGGCCGAACTCTCGAGCGATCGCGTGCGACTGGTCGGGAGCTTTCTCGCCGCGTTTTGACCAAGTGCGGGTTCGGGAGCAGCGGCTACCGGATTGGTGACCGTCAGAAGATGCGGCAGACCAGCACCGTACGGCGCGACCAAACGAAGCGACATTGGTCATAGATCAGGAAGCGTCAGAACGATGTTGGCGAGTGGCAAAGATTAAGCAAGCGGTTGGCTGCCGCACGTATCAGGGTCAGCACATGTCAGGCCGCGTTGCGCCGATTATGATGATGAGGCGCCAAACTCAACCCTCTATTCGCTGGGCCAAAGAATCAGAAAATCTGGAATCATAAGATTAGGCCTTTTGCACAAGCAAAAGCCACTAGGACAAGAGTCGGAAGGCGGATGCGCCATATCGCGAGAGCTATCAGTGCTTTCCAATGATGACCCGAAGCGGTGAAGAGTCTTACCGTTTCAACCTTCGCGGAGCGGCGGGACCGGCCAGCTATCAGACTATGGTATTGCCACATGCTTCACTTATGCAGCCAATGTAGAGCCCCGACCAAGCGGGGAGTGTATAACAGACTCTACATATAGCCTTGGTGACGCCCCGCGATGACTATGGGTGCGGAACTCGACGAGGCTTCTCAGCGCAGCGATCTACGGCCCTTTGTCATCATTCGCGGAAGCACGGGAGCGATTCGATGACCCCCGTTCAATGACTCTGATCGCACGCGCTGGCAGCGATGCGCAGCTGCGATCTGCCAAAAATAGACTGAGCGGCGTGTCGAGCTTCACCTGACCCGAGAGAAGGTCGCCAACGTTCTTTGCTTCCCCAAACGGTGGCTGTCGCAGCCTCTCCCGCAGCTTCGGCGGCTTTGCCAGAATGCAAGCAGAGACATCGCTGCCTCGCGCGCTGTCGTGACGCTCCGTCCGGCTGAAAGCCGAAGGTTTCGGTTAGAGCAGCCGCTCAAAATCGTGACCGCCTCGTGACTTTGATGTCGAGGCATCATGGTGAAGCAGACAAACGGCGCGGTCGACCGCGTTGGCGGCAGGCGTGCCTCAGGACGCGGTTGGGGATCAATTGTGACCAGCACCGAAGCGATCAGCGGGGTTTGGTAATACTGCGGTCAGCAGGCAGGACCGATCACGTCGCTCTGCTTATAGTTCGAGACAACAGATAAACCTGCGCCCGCACATACGTCCGTGGCCAAGACCGTGGCACGAGCCAGAAGGCTCGGCGGAGCGACGGCGTTTTCAGCTCCGATCCCGGTTGAGCGCTCTTATCGGCTGACGAGACAACGCTCCCGCTGCGCAAGTACGCGGCATCTTTGCGTGAAAGCGTCTGATGTGCGGGGCGAGGCATGACCCGGCGCAACATTCAGCCGTTCGCAACCAAGGCGACCTCGGGAACACGCCGTCGCAGCGTGTCCGCGGAGATGAGCGCGATCGCGTACCAGTGCCCGCTTCCTCAAACCGCGCTGCGAGGAGAAATCGTTCCCGGCCGGGTACTCGTCCCATCCGGCAGGTGACGCGAGGAGGGCAGGCGCTATGCGGCGCCTGCCCGTTCCCGTCCCGCCCCGTCATCCGCTCAGCGCGGCTTGACGAACTTCAGCGTGAAGCGGTCGCTCTCACCGATCCCGGCGTATTTGGCGCGATCCACGTCCTTCAGCGCGAACGTCGGCGGGAGGGTCCACACACCATTGGGATGATCGTGCGTGTCCTTGGGGTTGGCGTTGATCTCGCTTTCGCCGGCCAGCTTGAACCCGGCCTGTTCGGCAAGCTGCACCACCGTCGATCGCTTGATGTAGCCGCTTTTCTTTTCCAGCGCGGTGTCCATCGTTTCGGGCAGGCGGTGGTCAGTGATGCCCAGCACCCCGCCCGGCTTCAACATCGTGAAGAACGCCTTGAACGTGCGCGCGGCCACTGCGGTATCGTCGCTCATCAGCAGATTGTGCACGTTGCGGAAGGTGAGCACCACGTCGGCGCTACCCGCCGGAACGGTGCTGGTTCCGGTGGCGGGATCGATCGTGGCGACCGTCGCCGGGCCGAACCACGCCTGCTTCGCCGTCAGCATCTTCTGAGCGCTGTCGACGCCGCGCTGGTTGACCAGCGCGACATAGCGGCCCTTGCCCTTGGTCATGGGCGCGAGGATTTCGGTGTACCATCCGCCGCCAGGGCTGAATTCGACGATCGTGTCGGTCGGCTTCACGCCAAAGAAGGCGAGCGTTTCGGCGGGGTGACGATATTGGTCGCGTTGCCGGTTGGCGGCGCTGCGTTGCGCATCATTGACGGCGCTGCTGATGGCGCCTGAGGGTTGCGGTGCGGTGGGCCGTGCCGTCTGGGCGGAAACCGCCGCGGCGCTGGCAAGCAGGACGGTCGCAATGGCGATGGTGCGCATTATCTTTATCTCTCCCGGCAAGACGCTGGTGGGGTGTGGAGGCAAGTGAATGTCAACGCAAGCGATGCTGTACGGGGTGGCGGCATCATGCGCAGCGGCGGCCGCGGGCGCGGCCTGGGGCGATCGGCGCCGGACGCAGCGGCACGATCCCGATGCCGTGGGCGTGATCGACTGGCGAACGGTGCAGCTGATCGCGATCGTCGCCGGGCTGGTGGTGGCTGCATTCGCCGTGCGCAGTTGATGATGCCGCCACCAATGGTCTACCGAAATTAGGTCCATTTCCGACCGGCTGGAGCGGCATCTCCGTTCCGGCGCGGTATGCCACCTCGCGTGTTGGCGGTTGAGGGCAAGTGATGCGGCGATTGGTGGGACGCGCGATCGAAAAGGCGCGTTTATGGCGCTGGCAACGCGATCCGCTGCATAGCCTCGCGCTGCGTCGCTGGTTACGGGAACGCTACCGGGTTGACGTCGGGCTCTACACGTACGGCTGCTTCGATCCGTGGCGGATGCCAGGCCCGCTGGTGATCGGGCGGTACTGTTCGATCGCCAAGACGGTCCATTCGGCGCCCATCAACCATCCCATTGCCGCGATCTCGACCCACCCGGTGCTGTACGAGCGGCAGTTCGGCGTGGTGGATGCCGACCTGCATTATGATCCACCGCAGGTCATCGAGGACGACGTGTGGATCGGCCACAATGCGGTGATCCTGCCTGGATGCCGACGGATCGGCCGGGGCAGCATCATCGGGGCGGGGGCGGTCGTGACCCGCGACGTACCGCGCTATGCGATTGTCGCCGGCAACCCCGCGCGCGTGCTGCGCGAGCGCTTCACGCCGGAGGTTCAGGCCGTGCTGGAGCGAAGCCAATGGTGGCAGATGGATCTCGCGCAGCTGCGTGACTTGGTCCTGCGCGACCCCGAGTTCGTGTTTGACCCGGCGGGGCGCGCGCACGTCGCCACGGCGGCGGGGCTGGCGAGCGCCGCATGAGCACGATGATGGAGGTCAGCGTCATCATCCCGCATCATGATGATCTGACGGGGCTTGATCGCTGCCTGGATGCACTGTCGCGGCAGACCATGGCGCGCGACCGGTTCGAGATTATCGTGGCCGATAACATGAGCATGTGCGGGGAGGACGCCGTGCGTGCGCTGGTGGCAGGGCGAGCGCGGGTGGTGTTGGCGCGGGAGCGCGGGGCCGGGCCCGCGCGCAACGTCGCCGTCGCGCATTCACGCGGCGCGGTGCTTGCCTTCACCGATGCGGATTGCGTGCCGGCCCCCGGCTGGCTCGAGGCGGGATTGGCGGCGCTATGGGATCATGACTTTGTCGGCGGGCAGGTCGATGTGCTGATCGACAATGACGGGGAGAAGACCGGGTCGGAGGCGTATGAGGCGGTCTTCGCCTTTCGCAACCGGCGCTATGTCGAGCAGCAGGGTTTCTCGGTCACGGCCAATCTGATCTGTCGCCGGACGGTCTTCGCCGCTTCTGGTCCGTTTCTCGCCGGCACGTCGGAGGATCGCGACTGGTGCGTCCGGGCGCGGGCGCTGGGATTTCGGATTGGCTACGCTCCGGCAGCGGTGGTGGGGCACCCCGCGCGCGGCGACTGGCCAGCGTTGCTGTGCAAGTGGCGCCGGCTCAACGCGGAGATGTTCGCCTTTGCCCGCGAGCGGCGGGGCGGGCGGTTGCGGTGGTTCGTGGCAAGCGCGGCGATGCCGGTGTCGATTCTGGTGCATGGGCTACGCATCCTGACCAGCCCCGCGTTGACCAACTGGCGGGAGCGCCGGCGTGGTCTCGCGACGCTCGCGCGGTTGCGATTGTGGCGCTGTGCCGACGGCATGTTGCGGCTGGTGGGCGCACGCCCGTGACTGAGGTCGCAGTGTGTATCGTGTCGTTCCGTGATCCGGCGCTGGTCGCGCAATGCCTCACGGCGCTGGCCCGTTCGACGTTCACCGACTTTGCGGTGGTAATCTGCGAGAATGGCGGGGCAGCGGCGCGGCGTGCGTTGCAGGACCGGTTGCCCGCGACGCTGCCCGGCGGGCAGCCGGTCACGGTCGTCCCGCAGTCCGACAATCTGGGCTATGCCGGCGGGGTGAATGCCTGCATCGCCGCGCGGCGCAACGCCGCGGCCTGGTGGGTGCTCAATCCGGACACGACGCCGGAACCCGCTGCGCTCGCCGCACTGGTGACGCGACTGGGGCGGGGGGATTGCGACGCGGTGGGCGGCATCCTGTACCACCCGGGTGGCCGGGTGCAGGCCTATGGTGGGCGCTGGTACCCGGTGTTGGCGCGGGCGACCTCGATCGGGGTCGGCGCTTGGATCGATGCGCCGCCCGATGCGGCCCGGGTCGAGCGGGACATGAACTATCTGCTGGGGGCGTGCATGCTGGTCAGCCGTGCCTTTGTGCAGACCGCCGGGCCGATGCGGGACGATTATTTCCTCTACGCTGAAGAGATCGAATGGTGTCTTCGCGCGCAGCAGCACGGCCTGCAACTTGGCTTCGCGCCGGACGCCCGTGTCTGTCATGGACAGGGTGGCACCACCGGCTCCGCCACGGCTATTCGGCAGCGGCCGCGGCTGCCGATCTTCCTTGATGAGCGCAACAAGCTGCACGTGGTGCGCGATACGACGCCGGCGCACCTGCCGATCGCGGCGCTGTCGGCGCTGATACTGGGTGCGGCACGCTTCGCCCGGCGCAGGGCGGTGCGACAATGGGGCGACGCGCTGGCGGGATGGTGGGCGGGCATCCGCAATCATCGTGGCGCGCCCGAGTGGATCGCCTGACGAGCACCAGTCTCGTCGCGCAGTAGGTCGGGCACTTCCCGAACAGCAGCTGATTCAAAATATACCGACCGGTATGAATAGTTGTTGACCGACACCGGCAGCGTCTCTATACCAACCGGTACACAACAGCTGCTCCCGTCTCATCGGCCATGATGCGGGGACGGCGCCGAGGATGCCTGGCGACCGACGCCGGGAAGATCAACTGTTCAGATTGCCACCGCCCGCCCGTCGCTCGCGCGACGGTGCCCGGTCGCGCGCCCAACAGGGCAGAAGGGAAGCATCATGGCCTATCTCGCCTTCAACACTATCGACGCTGCGCTTCCGCTGGCGCCGATCGCCGATCCGATCCCCGCCAGCACTGCGCGGGACGATCGCTATGCCGATGATGCCCGCTTCGGCGCGTTGGAATGGTCTGTCATTGCGTTGGCGCGCAATGATCGGCTGTCATCCTTGCGCGAGCCAGGTCGCTTGTCGGTCGCGCTACGGGCGGTGATGCGGCAGAACAATCCCCGTCTTGCCGACGAGCGGCTTGAGGCGTTGCGGCGGATGGCGGTGCTCGCCTGGCACCAGAGCTTCCAGGTTGCGGCAAGCGAGCTTCGCGCCTTCTTCGACGCCGGCTTCACCCATGGCCAGTATGAAACCATGATGGCCAGCATCGCGGCGGCGCGCACACAGCGCCGCCGTCGCCGCTGAGTGCATCCGCCTGGGCGCTCGTGCGTTGGGTGCGAGGGTGATCGATGCGAGGAGCATCACGCCCCGACGGGGTCCATCAGTCTTGATGTAGTCGCGGCATGGTCGCTGCTGCGGATGGTGCGCTGTGCGCCAGTATCGCGATTAGATACGACATGATCTGCATCAATATAGAAGGTGATCGACGTTACATCTGATGTGCGCGACGACAGGATGCGATCTGCGCTTCTTCTTCAATCTTTAGGGGCTGGTCGGGCAAGTTTTTGATTTCATCGGATTGTGTCGGGAACGGGCCTGCTATTGCACTCGTTAAGGCCGCATTCCTCAGGAGGATGCAATGGCCGACACGATCGACCCGGCGCGTGCCGACGACGCGCCGCTTTCCACATCGAAACACCGCGGTGCTGCCGTGGAGGCAGCGGGCAATGCGACGCTGCCGCATCCGGCGGACGGCAATGCCGATACGCTGATCGGGCGCACCGTGACGATCCGGCGCCCGCGCGCCGAACTATTCGCCTTCTGGCGAGACTTCACCAACCTTCCCCACGTGCTCGAGAATGTCGAGCGGATTGAGGTGCTGGACGACCGCCGCTCGCACTGGACGGTGACCGCACCGGGCGGGAACACCGTCGAATGGGTGGCGGCAATCACCGACGAAAAGGAGGGCGAGTATATCGCCTGGGCGTCGGAGGAGGGTGCGGACGTGTCCAACAGCGGGCGCATCGATTTCCGCGACGCACAGGGCGATCGCGGCACGATCGTCACCGCGACGATCCTTTATGATCCGCCCGCCGGGCTGATCGGCAAGGTCATCGCCAAGATGTTCCAGCGCGAACCCGCCATCCAGGCGCGGCGCGACCTGCGTCGGTTCAAGCAACTGATGGAAACCGGCGAAATCGCCACCGGCGCGCGCAACCGCCGCCTTCTGGACGAGGGGAAGAACTGATGCGAGCATTGGCCTGGCACGGCAAGCATGACGTGCGCGTCGACACGGTCGACGATCCGGAAATCCTCAACCCGCGTGATGCAATCATCAAGATCACCTCGACGGCGATCTGCGGGTCCGACCTTCACCTGTACGACGGCTATATCCCCACGATGCAGTCGGGCGACATCCTGGGCCATGAGTTCATGGGCGAGGTGGTCGAGACCGGCCCGAAATCGACGTTGAAGAAGGGCCAGCGCGTGGTGGTGCCATTCACCATCTCGTGCGGCGCCTGCTACCATTGCAGCAAGCACCAATATTCCGCCTGCGACAACGGCCTGCCCGCCGACAACCAGGATCTGGGGCAGGAGATGTATGGTCAGCCCATGGCGGGCCTGTTCGGCTACAGTCACCTGACCGGCGGCTATTCGGGCGGCCAGGCGGAATATGTCCGCATCCCATTCAGCGACGTCGGCCCCATCGTGGTGCCGGACGGCGTGCCCGATGAGAAGGTGCTGTTCCTGTCGGACATCCTGCCGACCGGCTGGATGGCGGCGGAAAATGCCGAGATCGAACCGGGCGACACGGTGGCCGTGTGGGGCTGCGGGCCGGTCGGCCTGTTCGCGGTACAGTCCGCGTTCCTGATGGGCGCGGCGCGCGTGATCGCAATCGATCACTTCCCGCGCCGGCTGGAACTGGCGAAGAAGTTCGGCGCCGAGACGATCAACTTCGAGGAAACCGCCACTTATGAGGCGCTGATGGAGATGACCGGCGGCATCGGGCCCGATGCGTGCATCGATTCCGTCGGCCTGGAGGCGCACGGCCTGTTCGTCGATAATGTGATCGACCAGATCAAGGCGTCGACCTTCCTCGGCACCGATCGGCCGCACTCGATCCGCCAGGCGATCCTTGCCTGTCGCAAGGGCGGGCGGGTGTCGATGCCGGCGGTCTATGGCGGCTTCGTCGACAAATTTCCGCTCGGCGCGTTCATGGAAAAGGGGCTGACGCTCAAGACCGGTCAGACCCACGTCCAGCATTATATGCCCGGGCTGCTCAACGCGATCATGGAGGAGAAGATCGATACGACCTTCCTGATCAGCCACACGCTGCCGCTGGAAAATGCCCCGGACGGCTACCGCATCTTCCACGACAAGCAGAATGAAGTGACCAAGGTGGTGTTGAAGCCGGGCCTTGAGCGGATCGAAATCGACCTTTGAGGAGAGGTGCCATGGCCAATAAGCTCGCCCTTGTTACCGGCGCCTCGACCGGCATCGGCTTCGAACTTGCCACCATCGCGGCCCGGGAAGGTCATGACCTGATCGTGGTCGCCGATGAGGAACTGATCCATGCCGCCGCGCGCGACTTCGAGCAGTTCGGCACCAATGTCGTGGCGGTAGAGGCGGACCTTTCCACGCTGGAAGGCGTGGACGCCGCGCTCGCCGCGGCGGCCGGGCGCCAGATCGACCTGGTCTGCGCCAATGCCGGGATCAGCAAGGGCGGGCCCTTCCTCGACGAAAGCATCGAGGATTGGCGCCATTCGATCGACACCAACGTCACCGGCACCGTCTATCTTCTACAGAAGAGCCTGCGCGACATGATGGCGCGCGGATCGGGCAAGATCCTGGTGACGGGATCGATCGCCGGCTACATCCCCGGCAGCTTCAACGCGATCTACAATGCCACCAAGGCGTTCATCGACAATTTCACCGAGGCGCTACGCAACGAGATCAAGGACGTGGACGGCGTGACGCTCACCACGCTGATGCCCGGGCCGGTGGACACCGAATTCTTCGCCCGCGCCGACATGCTCGACACCTCCGTCGGGCAGAGCGAGAACAAGTCCGATCCTGCCGACGTGGCGAAGGACGGCTGGGACGCGTTGATGGCCGGCAAGGGGCACATCGTGTCGGGCCTGAAGAACAAGATCCAGGTGTTGGGCTCCGGTGTCGTGCCGCAGTCGGTGCTGGCGGAGCGGCATCGTGCGATGGCCGAGCCGGGATCGGGCAAGGAATGATCGCCGGTGGCTAGAGCGCCGCGATCCTGGCCTGGAGACGAGCCACGATCGCGGCCACCAGCGCAGGATCGACCGCTGTCCATCCGCCGAAATCAAGCGCGACCCGCCGCGCCGTGGTGAAGGCGGAGAAGCTGGACAGCAGCAGCAATGCCTCAAGCCGGTCCTCCTGCGCCGGTTCCGCGCGGCCGCCGATCGCCGCCACCAGCCCCGCGACCAGCGTCAGCCCCGGCTCCCACAGATCGCGGTACAAAAGGTCATGCGCCAGCCCCTTGTGGTTCATCTCGCGCATCATGAACGTCGCCCAGCTGTCGTCCTCCGCAACGTCGAGCAGCATCCCTGCGAGCAGCGACACCACTTCCTGCAACGCCGCGCGCGCTACATCCGGTGGCATGGGCATCCCCGCCTGGATCGCCGACACACCGGTCAGCATGCGCGCGCGATAGCGCTCCACCACATGTTCGGCACAGGCGCGGTACAGGCCTTCCTTGCCCCCGAAATGGTAGGTGATCGCCGGCAGCGCGACGCCAGTGCTCGCGGCGATCTCGCGCGTGCTCGTCCCCTCGAACCCGTGTTTGCTGAACAGCGCCAGCGCCGCGCCGATCAGGCGCTGCCGCGTCTCCGCGCTGCTGCGATACGGCCCGCGCGGCGCGCGCGGGCGAGGGGGGGTGGCGCTGATCACGCCACCCTCCATACGGCCCACCGGGGTTGCGTGACAGCCCATTGCAGCATATCAAATCCTATCGAACGATCGGAATTGTATATGTCAGTCGCGCATCAGGGCTATCAGGTGGATTACGCGAACCCGGTGGGGGAGGCGTCGCTCGTCTCGCCGACGTCGCCGCAATGGCGCGTGTTCAAGAACCCGATGGCGATCGCGGTCGGCGGGGTGGCGGCGGTGCTGCTGGAGTTCGCCGACGCGCGGATTCGCTCGGGCGTGTGGGACCATTCCACCTACAAGGTCGATCCGATCGGCCGGTCGAAGCGGACAGGCATTGCCGCCATGGCGGGCGTATTCGGGCCAGCGAGCACGGCGCGGCGGATCATCGGCGGCGTCAATCGCATGCACCGCAAGGTGACCGGGGAGACGCCGGGCGGCGAAGCCTATCGCGCGCTTGATCCCGAACTGCTCGACTGGGTCAGTGCCACCGCGGCCTATGGCTTCCTGGAGGCCTATCATCGCTTCGTCGCACCGCTCAGCGAGGCGGAGCGACGCGCCTATTACCGCGACGGCGAACCTGTGGTGCGGCTGTACGGCGTAGAGAACCCGCTCACCAGCGACGAGGATTTCTTCGCCATGCTGGATCGCTTGCTGCCCCGGTTCGAGGCGCACCCGATCAACCTGGAATTTCTGGCGATCATCCAGTCGGGGAAGGCCGCGCCGGCCGTGCCGCGCTTCCTTCACCAGGCGCTCGCCCGTGCGGCGGTATCGCTGCTGCCGGCGGCGGTGCGCCAGCGACTGGAGCTTGGCGCCGACTATGATCTGCGGCGCACCGACCGGCTGATGCTGCGCGCAGCCGGCACTCTCGCAGACCGGGTGCGCGACCCGCGTTCGCCCGCGTGGCAGGCGGCACGGCGGCTCGGCCTGCCGGGCGATTTCGCCTGGCGCTCGCCGCGCGCGCAGGCGCGGATGCTGGGCCACGGCGGGACCGGCACACAGGCCGCGCCCGCCACCTGACACAGGTGTCAGGCGCTGCGCCCGGCGGCGCTGCTAGTAGAACAGGATGAAGACGCCCGAAAAGGGCGCTTGAGCTTTGATCGGGGAGAGGATCGATGACCGCAATGGGCCGTACGCGCCGGGCGATGTATTTGGGCGCCAGCATCTTGGCGGTGATGGCAGGCGCCGCGCAGGCGCAGGACGCGGCGGCGGGCGCGCCCGATGCCACCGCGCCGGCGCAGGAGGAAGCGCCGGCAACAACCAGTCAGCAGACACGGCCAAGTGACGCCGCGCTCGGCGACATCGTCGTTACGGCGCAGCGGCGCGCGGAATCGATCAACCGGGTCGGCATTTCGGTGCAGGCGCTGGAGTCCGAGACGCTGCAGGAATTGCGCGTCCAGAACGTGCGTGACCTGACCGCGGTCGTCCCCAGCTTCACCGTCGCGCAAAGCTACCAGGGCGTGCCCACCTACACGCTGCGCGGCATCGGCTTCAATTCGATCAACCTGTCGGCCCAGTCGACCGTCGGCACCTATGTCGACGAGGTCGCCTATGCCTATCCGATCATGAACACCGGCCCGCTGATCGATATCGAGCGGGTCGAGGTGCTGAAGGGGCCGCAGGGTACGCTCTACGGCCGCAACACCACCGCCGGCCTCATCAACTTCGTCACCGGCAAGCCGAGCGAGGATGCGTCGGGTGCGATGTCGGTCGATGTCGGCAACTACCAGACCTTCAATGTCGGCGGCTATGTCACTGGCCCGATCGCCGAAGGTATCCAGGGCCGCATCGGCTATCGCGTCGATCTCAGCAACGAGGGCTGGCAGATCAGCAACAGCCGCCCCAACGAGCGGCTTGGCCGCGTGAAGCGGTACGGCGTGCGCGGCTCGCTGGCGGCGCAGCCGGGTCCGTTCGAAATCGACGTGTCGGCCACCTATTGGGTCAACAAGTCGGACACGGTGGCGGGCCAGGCGATCGGCTTCACCCCCGCCACGACGCCGGGCAGCGGCGGCGCGGCGAGCAACTTCAACGCGCCCGGCGCGGCGGCCTATATCGCAGCCAACCGCCCGACCAGCGGCAGCCAGGCAGACTGGGCGCCCTATGCGCGCCGCTCCGCCGATATCGGTCGCGGTGCTGGCCTGAAGGGGCCGCTGGCCGAGGACAATTACTTCATCGGGCTGAAGGCGCGCGTCCAGCTCGACATTTCGGACAATGTCCGCGCGGTCTCGCTGACCGGCTATAACGAGTTCGATCGCAAGGCGACGTTCGACTGGTCCGGCATCCCCAACGAGGTGCTGATCCAGGAGGCGGACGGTAACATCAAGAGCTTCGCGCAGGAGCTTCGCGTCGAGGGCGATGGCCCCGGCTTCAACTGGCTGGTCGGCGGCTATTACGCCAAGGACAAGATCCGCGACACGAACCGCACGCTGCTGGGCGAGAATGCCAATTCCGCGCTGCTCCGCTTCGCGACGTCGCAGTTGATCAACTCGCCGATCAACACCTTCGGCTATACGCTGGCCGATGCGGCGACGACGTTCCGCACCTATCGTGACGAAGGCGCGTTCGACACGACGACGTGGAGCATCTTCGCCAATGGCGATTATGCCTTCTCCGACCTCGTGAAGCTCACGCTGGGCGCGCGCTACACACAGGATCTGCAGAAATTCACCGGCTGCTCGCGCGATTTCAACGGCAGCATGCAGACCAACATCAACCTGTTCAACCGCGGCCTCTATCAGCAGCTGTTCAACCCGACGTTGCCGCTCGCGGCGCCGATCGGCCGCAACGAATGCAACACCTTCAATCCCGCGACCAACAGCTTCGGTATCGTCAACTCGCGATTGGACGAGGACAATTTCGCGTGGCGCGGCGCGCTCGACTTCACGCCGAACGCGACGACCTTGTTCTACGCGTCGATCTCGCGCGGGTATAAGTCGGGCACCTCGCCAATCAACGCGGCCAGCAACGCGGCGCAGAACCTGCCGGCCAAGCAGGAGCGGCTGACCGCCTACGAAATCGGTGCGAAGCTCGGCTTCCTCGATCGCCGCGTGCAGCTGAACGTTGCCGGCTTCTATTACGACTATCAGGACAAGCAGATCAGCGCCTATTTCGCTGATCCGATCTACACCGCGCTCGCCCGGCTGGATAACATCCCGAAGTCGGAGGCTTACGGCATCGAGGGCGAACTGACGGTCCGTCCCGCCCGCCCGCTGACGCTGATGGCGAACGCCTTGTGGCTGAAGACGCGGATCAACGGCTATGTCGGCACCAACGCCGCCGGCCGCCCGCAGGATTTCGACGGTGCGCGCTTCATCTACAGCCCGGAATGGACGCTGTCGGGCACCGCGCTGTTCGACCAGCCGGTCAATGACGACGTCAGCTTCACCGCCAACGCGAACGTACGCTGGCAGTCCCGCCAGACGACGATCTTCGAATTCAATCCGCTGTACGACATCAAGCCGTACGCGGTGGTCAACGCCGGCTTCGGCGTGAAGGCGGCGGACGAAAGCTGGGCGGTGAACGTCTGGGGTCGCAACCTCTTCGACGAATACTACTGGAACGCGGTCGCCAGCAACGCCAACATCGTCGTGCGCTTCCCGGGCCAGGTCCGCACATACGGTGCCACCGCGACCTTCCGGTTCTGAGGCGTGGAGAGAGGAGCGGGAGAGGCATGACGAACTTGCCGCCGACATTCGGTGAGGCACTGGCGCGGCACGCGGCGGAACGGCCGCAGCAGGTGGCGCTTCGGTTCGAGGACCGGGTGACCGATTATGCGACCTTCGATGCCCATGCGTCGCAGATCGCCAACGGTCTACTGGCGATGGGGCTGAAGCACGGTGATCGCGTCGCCTATGTCGGCAAGAACAGCGACTGGGCGGTCGAACTGGCGCTCGGCACTGCCCGCGCTGGCATGGTGCTGGTGCCGATCATCTGGCGGCTGGCCCCCGCTGAAGTGGACGGCATCCTGGGCGATTCCGGTGCGCAGACGCTGTTTGTCGAGCCTGCCTTCGCCCGCGACTTTCCGGCCGCGCAGGTGGTGGTCATGGACGACGGCTTCGCCCGCTGGCGCGACGCGCAGAGCAGCACGCCGCCGCCGGTGACCGTCACCGAGGACGACGTGGTGCTCCAGCTTTACACCTCGGGCACCACCGGCGCGCCCAAGGGCGTGATGCTGAGCCACGCCAATGGCATTCAGCAGCGGCAGAAGCAGATCGACGCGCGGATCGACTGGCTGCTCGCTGATCCGGGTGACACCACGATCATCGCGATGCCCTACGGCCATATCGGCGGCGTCGGCGTCGCGCTCGGCGCCGTCAACAGCGGGCAAGAACTCATCATCCACGCCGAATATGATGCCGGCGCGGTGATGGACGCGATTGCCGAGCATCGCGTCCGCCGGCTGTTCCTGGTTCCGGCCGCGATCGGCCTGATGCTCCAGCATCCCAAGGCGGCGAGCGCCGATTTCTCCTCGATCGAGACGCTGTCCTACGGCGCCAGCCCGATCCCGCTGCCGCTGTTGCAGCAGGCAGTCGAGCGGATCGGCTGCGGCTTCGTCCAGGTCTATGGCATGACCGAGACGTGGGGTTCGATCGTCGCTCTGCCGCCGGAGGATCACCTGCCCGGGCGCGAGCACAAGATGACCGCTGCCGGAAAGGCGCTGCCTGGCGTCGAGCTGAAGATCATCGACGAGGATGGCAACACGCTGCCGCCCGGCGAGATCGGCGAGGTCGCGATCCGCAGCCCAAACAACACGCGCGGCTATTGGAACAAGCCGGAGGAAAGCGCCAAGGCGCTGATCGGCGATGGATGGCTGCGCACCGGCGACGCGGGGATCCTCGATGAGGAGGGCTATCTCTACATCCAGGACCGCATCAAGGACATGATCATCACCGGCGCGGAGAACGTCTATCCCGCCGAGGTGGAAAGCGCGATCTACGGCCATCCCGCCGTGGCGGACGTCGCCGTGATCGGCGTCCCCGACCCCAAATGGGGTGAGGCGGTGAAGGCGATGGTGGTGTTGAAGCCCGGCGCCGAATGCGACGGCGATGCGATCATCACCCATGCCCGCGAGCGGATCGCCGGGTTCAAATGCCCAAAGAGCGTCGAGTTCATCGAGGCGCTGCCGCGCAACCCGTCGGGCAAGATCCTGCGGCGCACGCTGCGCGAGCCTTTCTGGTCCGGCCACGAACGGAGAGTGAATTGACGAGCTTCGCACGCACCGACGAACAGCGGATGCTGGCCGAGACGCTGGACGTTGCGCTTTCCAACGGGGCTGACTGGCAGGCGGCCGTGGTGGACACCGGGCTCGGCCAATTGGGCGTGTCGGCGGACGAGGAGGGGCTTGGCACCGACCTGCGCGATGCGGCGGTCGTTGCGGCTGCCTTCGGGCGCGCGAACGCTGCCTTGCCCTGGGCGGAACATTGGGTTGCGACCCGGTTGGGTGCGCGGGGGGAGAATGGCCCGCGTGCGGATGCCGACGTCGCGGCGCTCGCGCGTGCAAGGGAGCCGCGCGAGCGCCAATGGGCCGAGGACGCGCTGACCGTGCTGCATTGCGCGGAGATCGTCGGCCTGTGCCGCACGATGCTGCGCGACGCCGCGACCTTCTCCAAGGAGCGCCGCCAGTTCGGGGTCGCGATCGCCAGCTTCCAGGCGCTGCGCCATCGCATGGCCGACATGGCGATGATCCTTGAGCAGGCAGAGGCGATCACGGCTGCTGCGATCACCTCGTTCGACGGCGATGAGACCGGCCGTGCGCGGGCGGTGTCCGCCGCACGCGTTGTTTGCGACGACGCCGCTCGCCTGATCGGGGAGGGCGCGGTGCAGATCCACGGCGCGATGGGGCTGACCGCGGAGTTGCGGCTTGGCGGCTATTTCCGCCGCGCGCGCACGCTGGCGCAAGGCGACGGCACCGCGCGCCATCACCTGCGCCGCTACGCCGCCTGACGAACCCCCTGATCCGGTCTTAACGGGCGTCCGGCCGTCGCGCGGACGTCCACCAGGTCCAGCCGGTTACGCCGCCGCTCGCTGCGCCGAGGCCAGCGAGCCAGTAGCCATCGCGCACGTCGATCACGAAGACGAGCAGCGCGGCAAATGCTGCGCCGGCGACAAGGCCGCCCGCACTATAGGCCAGCGCGCTTTCGCGATCATGGCGGGTCAGCCACGCCGTGAACGGCAAACCGACCAGCAGCGCACCGCCCGCCACGATCGGCGCTGCCACCAGAAGCGGCGCGATCGCCAGCAGCAGCAAGGCCGGAACGTCGGCGGCACGCTCGACCCGGGTCAGGCCCAGCAGCGCGAAGAAGGTGGAAAAGAGCAGATAGGGCGCCGCCCCGACGAGCGCGCCGGCGAGTACCGATCTGGCAAAAGCCCGTATCATGCCCCATCACAACAGGTGCGCGGCCAAACGGCAACATGCCTCGGCGCGGGCGACAATTTCCGAGGGATGGGCGCACCGGTCACCATGTGTGGGTTATCCGGGGGAGGGGTGAAATGCCAGTCGAGGCGCTAGACCATGTTCAACTTGCCATGCCGCCCGGCGGCGAAGATGCGGCACGCCGCTTCTACGCCGGACTGCTCGGTATTCCCGAAGTTCCCAAGCCCGCCCATCTCGCCGGGCGCAGCGGCTGCTGGTTCGAACGCGGCGCGCTAAAGATTCATCTCGGCGCGGAGCAGGACTTTCGCCCAGTCCGAAAAGCGCATCCCGCCTTCTTGGTTACCGATCTCGACGCCCTGATCGCAAGCCTTGCCGATGCTGGCTTCACATCGATCGAGGACGAGCCGCTCGAGGGGTATGACCGACGCTACGTCACCGATCCGTTCGGCAATCGGATAGAGCTGATGCAGCCCTGCGGTGCCGCGATGATGATCGACGATAGTGCGTCAGGCAGCGCCGAATGAGCGCGCCTGCTGAACCCGGCGGCGCCTATGATCCGGCGACGCTGGCCTTCTATGACGCCGAGGCGCCCGAATATGTTGCGAGCGGCAAGGATGGTGTCAGCCGCTGGCTGCCGCAGTTCATCGACATGCTTCCCGTCGGCGCCCGCGTGCTTGAACTGGGCTGTGGTGGCGGCCGGGACGCGGAGGCGATGCTCCTCCGCGGCCTTGATGTTGAGCCGACGGATGGAAGCGCAGCGATCGCCGCAAAGGCGCAGCAGAGGCTAGGTCGCCCAGTCAGGGTGATGCGCTTCGACGAACTCTCCAGCGTCGAAGCCTATGACGCCGTATGGGCGAGCGCCAGCCTGCTGCATGTGCCTTTGGGGAAGTTGCCCGCTGTATTGGGCCGGGTGTTCCGATCGCTGAGGCCGGGCGGTCTGCACTTTGCGAGCTATAAAGCGGCCGGAACGCCGGGCCGCGACCATGCCGGCCGCTACTTCAATCACCCCGACGGCAACGCGCTGGTCGCGGCCTATCAGCGCAGCGCGAGTTGGGAACTGCTGTCTGTCGTCGAATATGTGGGCGGCGGCTATGAAAGCGGGCAGGGGCCATGGATCGCGGTTACCGCTCGGCGGCCGGTCAGCCCGGATGCGGCAGCCGAGGGGGCTTGATCGTCCTCACCTTGAGCCGTCAGGCGCATGCGGATCGATGATCCCGTCACCGTTCTCGCCGCCGCCCGCCCCGTGAACCGTGGAAGGCGACGGTTTCCCGGTCAGGCCGCCTGATCCACCACGACTCGCGCGATCAGGTCACGCTGGATCTCGTTCGACCCGGCGTAGATGCTGGCCGCGCGATTGTTGAGATATTTGGGCATGGCGATCGCGATCGCGTCGGGCGCGTCCTCGAGGTCGCCCTCCCAGCCGGCGGCGATCTCCAGCGCCAGCAGGTCGATCCGCTGCGACGCCTCGGTGCCCAGCACCTTCAGCATCGACGGCCGCACCGCATCGGCAGGCCCGCCGCCTTCCAGCCCGGCTAGCTCGATCGCGCGCAGGGCGTCGACCGCGATCGCCTCGCGCGCCAGCCGCTCGCGATTGCCGTCATGGCTCAGCCAGCCGGTGGCCTGCGCCGCTTCGCGCACCATGTCGAGGAACGCGGCAAGGCCCGGCGCATAGCGGCCCGACCGTTCGAAGGTCAGAAGGTGCTTCGCCACGGTCCAGCCGTCATTCTCCTCGCCCAGCCGCCCGCTGACGGGGACGCGCACGTCGTCGAAGAACACCTGGTTGAATTCATGCTCGCCGGCCAGCGTGTGGATCGGCGACACGGTGATGCCCGGCGTCTTCATCTCCAGCAGCAGGAAGGTGATTCCGGTCTGCGGCCGCCCCTCGGTGCTGGTGCGCACCAGGCAGAACATGCGGTTGGCGAAATGCGCATGCGTGGTCCAGATCTTTGAGCCGTTCAGCACGTAATCGTCGCCGTCGCGCACGGCGCGCAGCTTCAGCGAGGCGAGGTCCGATCCGGAGCCGGGCTCCGAATATCCCTGGCACCAGCGATCCTCGCCCGACAGGATGCGCGGCAGCAGCGTCGCCTTTTGTTCGGGCGACCCGTAGTGCATGATGACGGGCGCCACCATTTTCAGCCCCATCGGCGACAGGCCGGGGGCGTGCGCGCGGGCATATTCCTCCGCCCAGATATAGCGCTGGATCTCGTTCCAGCCGGTGCCGCCATATTCGACCGGCCAGTCGGGCGCGGCCCAGCCTTGCGCGTGAAGGATACGCTGCCACGCGTCGGCGACATCGGGGTGCAGGAATACGCTCGTCCCACGCCGGGCGCCGCGGCGCAACTCGGGCGTCAGCTTCTCCGACAGGAAGGTGCGCACCTCATCACGAAAGGCGCGCGCGTCTGCGCTGTTCAGGCTCTCCATGCCGCCACCGTGCGCGCGGCGCGCCCGCCATGCACCTGACGCTCTTGTCAGGGAGCAGGCTTGTCAGGGAGCAGGCTTGTCAGGCGTGCGGGCCGAGGAAGCCGTGACCAGTGGCGATCTGGATCATCCGCGCGCGCGTGGTCGCGCCCAGCTTCTCCGCCGCGTTGCGCAGGTGGAAGCGGACGGTGGAGACCGACAGCGACAGGATCGTGCCGATCTCGGCATTGGTCTTGCCCGCCGCGGCCCAGCGCACGCATTGCGCCTCGCGCGCGGACAATTGCCCCGGCGGCGTGCGCACGCGCCGCATCGTCAGCTCGGTATGCGCGGCGAGCAGGCGATAGGCGAGCGCGAACATCGGCTCCGCCCATTCGGCAAAGATCGCCGGCATGTCGACCGGCTGGGTCGCGACCCACAGCACCGTGCCCACCTGTCCGCCCGCCAGATGCACCGGCGCGATCAGTGCGCCCGTAAAGCCGAATTCCTCCGTCACCCGCGAACAATCGATCGCCTCGAGCAACCCGGTTGCGCGCCACGATCCCAGCCGCCCGTCGGCATACCAGATCGGCTCGGCAAAGATCCGCGCGGCGTGAAGGAAGCTGGATCGCAGCGCCAGGCTGCGGTTGCGCCAGTAGGTGTCGTTGGCGCACACCCACGGCATCCGCTCGGCATAGGCGCGGCCGTCGCGATCGGCCATCGGCACCGGATCGCCGAGGTCGCTCTGCGCCAAAGTTCGGTGCGATCGACGTGCTGATTTCGGGTGCGGCGGGCAATTTCCTTGCGCCTGCGGTGAAGCTGTCGGCCAATGCCTTCAAGACCGTGGTCGACATCGACCTGCTTGGCACGTTCAACGTGTTCCGCGCCAGCTACGATCACCTGACCAAGCCGGGCGCATCACTGATCGCGATCACCGCGGGGCAGGCGGTGCATCCGTCCGCGTTCCAGATCCACGCCTGCGCCGCCAAGGCCGGCGTCAACATGGTCACCAAGTGCCTGGCGCTCGAATGGGGCCCGGCCGGCATTCGCGTCAACGGCATCTCGCCCGGGCCGATCGGCGATACCGAGGGGATGAAGCGTCTTGGCGGTGATCCCGCGCGCGAGGCGCAGATCAAGGGCCGCCTCGCGCTGCGCGACTACGGCACCAAGTCGGACGTGGCGGAGGCGGCGCTGTGGCTGTCCAGCCCGCCGGCAAAATATGTCACCGGCGCGATCCTCAACGTCGACGGCGGCAGCGATCTGGGCGACGCCAGCGCCAACGCACTCGGCTGATCCACCAACGGCACGCCACCCTTGTCTTTGGGTGGCGTGTCGATCAGTCGCGGCGGGCGGAAATGCCCAGGTCCGCTGGGCCAAAGGCGTCGGGCAGCAACTCCGAAAGGCGATAGCTGGTCAGCGCGTCGCCCTCGGCGCCCGCGCAATGCACGCGGATGTCGCGCCCGCCGATCTGCGCCGCCTCGTTGACCACCTGTCGGCAGCGGCCGCACGGGCGCACCACGTCGGCGCCGACGATCGCGCCATCGCGGATCATGCCGCCCACGACGCCGATCGCCACCACATCGGCCAGCCGCCCCTGTGCGTTGACCGTGGCGATCGCCACCGTTTCCGCACAAAGCGACAGGCCGTAGCTGGCGTTCTCGAAATTTGCCCCGCTCACCACCTGGCCGTCGCTCAGCAGCACCGCCGCGCCGACGCCGAAGTTGGAATAGGGCGCATGGGCATTGCGCGCCGCGGCACGGGCCAGGTCGATCAGGGTAGTCGCTTCGTCGTTCATGATGCTGCCACGTTCCAGTTCACGGGACCGTCGATGCCGTCGATCCGCCGTATGTCGCTCGCCCGCCACATGCGCCACGGCCGGGCGGCATAATCGGGCTTGAAGAAGAAACCGCTCGCCCACACCGGGCGGGGGAGGGCGCTCGCCAAGTCATAATCGCGCTCGAACGCGCGCGATACGCGCAGCAGCACGGGCTTGCCGGTATGCGCCTCGATCAGCGCCGCGGCGCTGCGCACATCCTCGATCAGCGTCGCGGCGTCGGGGCGGTTGGCGCAATCCTCGGCAAAGTCGAAATCGATCGCCGCGGGCAGCGCCTCCTCATCACGCGGGACCATGGTGTTGAAGGCATTTGCCTGGTCGATCGCCGGGTCGCACAAGGACCAGCGGTGCACCGCCCCTCGTCGCATCCCGGCGCCGGCGATTCCCTCCCAATTCTCCTCGAACCGCTGGTCGCGCCGCCGCGCCCCATGCGTCGCGGTGGCATAAGCGAAATCGGCTCCGCCCCCGGCGACGACCTTCCACTCCACTGCGCCATTGGCATCGCTCACGTCGACGCCCTGCACCGCATAGTCCGCCACCGCCGGATGCCATTGCACCGCCGCACGCCAGGCAAACAGCGCGCCAACGACAAGCACGCCGACGAGCAGCAGGAAACGCCTCAACCGAAACAAGACAAATCAACCCTTGATGTGAAGCACGCAGATCAGCGTGAACAGCCGGCGCGCGGTATCGAAATCGAGCTCTATCTTGCCCGCCAGTCGATCCTTCAGCAACTCCGCCGCTTCATTGTGAATCCCGCGACGGGCCATATCGATCGTCTCGATCTGCTGCGGCGTGGATTGCCGGATGGCCTGGTAATAGCTGTCGCAGATCGCGAAATAATCGCGGATCGGGCGGCGGAACCGCCCCATGCCCAGGATATGCGCCTCCAGCGGGCTGCCATCCTCGCGCTTGATCTGCAGGATCAGCCGCCCTTCCTCGACGGACAGCGCCAGTCGGTAGGGCCCGGCATAGCCATCGGGGTGCTGTTTCTGCGGGGCGAAGTAATTGCCCTCGATCAGGTCGAAGATCGCGATCCGCCGTTCCTGCTCGATATCGGCCGAGCGCCACAGGATCGTGCGCTCGTCCAGTTCGATATCGATGATCCGGGGATCGGCCATCACGACCCGATACTGGCCAACGGCGGGCGCGGCAATGAGGGGTGCGGCAATCTCATCCACAGCTTTCAACGTCCTGCCGGTTCACGCAACGCGCGATCGGGGGTAGATGCGGTCGTCTGATGGCTACACTGGCATTTCCCCAACCGGCTCCGGCCGAACCCGTTCAGCTGCCCCGCAACGTCGAGGCGGAGGCCGCGCTGCTCGGCGCGATGATGATCGACAATCGGCTGGCCGACGATATCGCCGACCGGCTCGACCCGGCGCATTTCTATGAGCCCGTCCACGGCCGCATCTTCGCCGCGATCAAGACGCTGCGCTCGAACGACATGCTGGCGACCCCGGTCACGCTGCGCCCGATGTTCGACGCGGACGAGGGGATGCGCGAGCTAGGCGGCCCGGCCTATCTCGCACAGCTAACCGGCTCGGGCGCTGGCCTGATCGGCGCACGCCAGTTCGCGCAGCAGATCTACGACCTTGCCATGCTCCGCTCGCTGGTGACGGTCGGCCGCACGTTGGTCGAGCGCGCGATGGACACCTCGGAGGAGGTGAACCCGCGAGCCCAGATCGAGCTTGCCGAGGAAGAACTGTTCAAGGTCGCCGCCGACGGCACGACCGAGAATGCGATCAAGAGCTTCGCGCAGGCGACCAAGGTCGCGCTGAAGATGGCGGAGACGGCGCTCAACTCCGGCGGCAAGGTCTCGGGCATCACCACCGGGTTCGACACGGTCAACGCGCGCATCGGCGGCATGCACCGGTCGGACTTGATGATCCTCGCCGGCCGTCCGGGCATGGGCAAGACCTCGCTCGCCACCAATATCGCGTTCAACGCCGCGCAGCGGTGGATGATGGACATGAAGGCCGGCATCGCACCCAGCGAATCGATCGGCGCCAAGGTCGCCTTCTTCAGCCTCGAAATGTCCGCCGATCAGCTGGCGACGCGTATCCTTGCCGAGCAATCGCGCATCACGTCGGAAAAGCTGCGCCGCGGCGACATCAGCCGGGCCGAATTTCACCAGCTCGCCGCGGCGGCGGCGGATCTCGAAAGCCTGCCGCTGTTCATCGACGACACCGGCGGCCTCTCGATCAGCGCGCTGCACACCCGCGTCCGCCGGCTGCAGCGGCGCCACAATAACGAGATTGGCCTCGTCATCGTCGATTACCTTCAGCTGCTCTCGGGCAGCGGCAAGGCGAGCGACGGCAACCGCGTGCAGGAAATTTCGGAAATCAGCCGTGGTCTGAAAACGCTGGCAAAGGATCTGCACGTCCCGGTGCTCGCGCTCTCACAGCTCAGCCGTGCGGTGGAGCAGCGCGAGGACAAGCGCCCGCAGCTGTCCGACCTTCGCGAATCCGGCTCGATCGAGCAGGACGCCGACATGGTCTGGTTCGTGTTCCGCGAGGATTATTACGTCGCCGCCAAGGAGCCCAAGCGCCCGACCGAAGGCGACGCGGCGAAGATCTTTGAGGATCACGCGCAATGGGCGAGCGACATGGAGCGCGTGTATGGCCTTGCCGAGCTGATCATCGCCAAGCAGCGTCACGGCGCGACCGGCAAGGTGACGATGAAGTTCGACCCCAGCGTGACGCGTTTCAGCGACTACGCCGGCTATTGATCGCGCGGCGGGGCCGGGCGGCGACGGTCGCCCGCCCCGCGACGCAAAGGGTCAGAAGGCGGGTTCTTCGCCCGGCTTCTCGGGCACGTGGATGCCGCATTCAACCTTGTCCCAGCCGCGCCAGCGGCCGGCGCGCGGATCCTCGCCCGGCTGCACCTTGGACGTGCACGGCTTGCATCCGATCGAAGGATAGCCGTTCGCCTCCAGCGGATGGCGCGGCAGCTCGTGCTCGTCGAAATAGGCCTCCAGCCGCGCGCGGTCCCAGTCGGCCAGCGGGTTCAGCTTCAACCGCCCGTCGTCCACCTCGAACCGCGGCAGCGCGGCGCGCGTCGCCGACTGGAAGCCCTTGCGGCCCGAGATCCAGGCGTCGAACGGCAGCAGCGCCCGGCGCAGCGGCTCCACCTTGCGCAGGTCGCAGCAGCCGTCGGGATCATAGGACCAGCGCAGCCCGTTTGCGTCCTTCGCCGCCAGCAGTCGCGGATCGGGGCGAAAGACGCGCAGGTCGGTGAGGCCCAGCCGCTCCGACAGTTCGTCACGATATTCCAGCGTCTCGCCGAACATCTTCTGCGTGTTGGTGAAGATGACCGGCACGTCCTGGTCGACCTGCGCCACCATGTGCAGCAGCACGGCCGATTCCGTCCCGAACGACGAAACCGCCGCAATGCGACCCTTCAACTCGCCGCCGAGCAGATCGCGCAGCATGTCCTGCGTGGACACGCCGGCAAAGCGCGCCTCCATCGCCGCCGCGTCCTCGGCGGTGAAGGCGGGCGCGACATCGATCATGTCGAGGCAACGAGCAGCACTAGCCATGGCGTAACTTCCAAACGGGCACCGCCGGGTCGGCCGCGCGCTGATAGGGGTGGTCGTAGCGGTTGAGGCTGCGCTTCAGCGTCTCGGCATCGACCGGCGCCTCGGGGGCGAAGCTGTCGAAGCCGCAGCGGCGCATGTGCGGGATCTGGTCAACCAGCACGTCGCCCGCGGCGCGCAGCTCGCCGGTGTAACCCGCCTCGCGCAGGATCCGCGCCGCGGAATAGCCGCGCCCATCGCGAAAGCTGGGGAAGCTCACCTCGACCAGCGCCAGCTGGCCGAGCAGCGGCAGCAGCGCGCGCGCGTCGTCACCCGCTTCCAGCCGCACCGCGCCGGCATTGGTCTGGCCGTCGAGGAAGGAATCCAGCGTGATCGCCGGCTCGTCATGCGCCTCGTCGTCGCGGAAGCGGAGCAGATTATCCATAGATCGCCTCCTTGAACGTCTCGAAGCCAACACGGCGATAGGTGTCGAGGAAGCGTTCGCCCGGCTCGCGCACCTGAACGAAACGGTCGGTCACGCGCTCGATCGCGTCGACCACGCCATCCTCGTCGAACCCGGGGCCGGTGATCTTGGCGAGGCTCACGTCCTCCGCCCCCGATCCGCCGAGCGAGAGCTGGTAGTTTTCCTTGCCCTTCTTATCGACGCCCAGGATGCCGATGTGCCCAGCATGGTGGTGGCCGCAGGCGTTGATGCAGCCCGAGATCTTGAGCTTGAGCTCGCCCAGGTCGCGCTGGCGATCGAGATCGCTGAAGCGCTGCGCGATCTTCTGCGCCAGCGGGATCGACCGCGCATTGGCGAGGCTGCAATAATCCAGGCCGGGGCAGGCGATGATGTCGCTGATGAGGTCGAGGTTCGCCTCGGCCAGCCCCGCCTCGGTCAGCTTCTGCCACACCGCATACAGGTCCGCCTTGCGCACATGCGGCAGGACGATGTTCTGCGCATGGGTGACGCGCAGCTCGTCGAACGAGTAACGCTCGCCGAGGTCCGCCATCACGTCGATCTGGTCGGCGGAGGCGTCGCCGGGGATGCCGCCGACCGGCTTCAGTGAGACGTTCACGATCGCATAGCCCGGCTGCTTGTGCGGCTTCACATTCTGGTCCAGCCAGACGGCGAAATCGGGATCGCTGCGATCCACCTCATCCGACAGGCCGCTTTCGAACGACGGCGGCGCAAAGAAGGCGCTGATCCGCTCCAGCTCCGCCACCGGCGGGTCGATGCCCAGCGTCTTCACATGGGCGAATTCCTCCTCGACCTGGCGGCGATATTCGTCCGGGCCCAGTTCGTGGAGCAGAATCTTGATCCGCGCCTTGTAGATATTGTCGCGCCGGCCGTAGCGATTGTACACGCGCAGGCACGCCTCGAGGTAGCTCAGCAGCTCGTCGGCGGTGACGAAATCACGGATTTCGTGCGCGATCATCGGGGTGCGGCCCATGCCGCCGCCAACGAAGATCTTGGCGCCCAGAACGCCGTCCTTCTTCAGCAGCTCGATCCCGATATCGTGCAGCCGCATCGCCGCGCGATCCTCGGCCGCGGCGATCACCGCGATCTTGAACTTGCGCGGCAGGTACGTGAATTCCGGGTGGAACGTCGACCATTGCCGCAGCAGCTCGGCCCAGGGGCGCGGGTCGGTCACTTCGTCGGCGGCCGCGCCGGCGAACTGGTCCGAACTGATGTTGCGGATGCAATTGCCGCTGGTCTGGATGGCGTGCATCTCCACCGTTGCCAGCTCGGCGAGGATATCGGGCGCATCCTCCAGCTTGATCCAGTTGAACTGAATGTTCTGGCGCGTCGTGAAATGGCCATAGCCGCGGTCATACTTGCGCGCGACATGCCCCAGCATCCGCATCTGCCGGCTGCTCAGCGTGCCATAGGGCACCGCCACGCGCAGCATATAGGCGTGCAACTGCAGGTACAGGCCGTTCATCAGCCGCAGCGGCTTGAACTGGTCCTCGGTCATCTGACCCGCGAGGCGCCGCTTCACCTGGTCGCGGAATTCCTCCACCCGGGCGTCGACGATCGACTGGTCATACTGGTCATACTGATACATCGTGTCTTCCTGGTCCCCGCCGCTCGCCGGCGGGATCGCGGGTCAAATTACCCAGCTGCCCGCATCGGGATCAGCCGGCTTCAGCGTCAGGTCCGGGCGGACGGTGGGCCCCAGCGCGCGGATGCGGTCCTTGATATGCGCCGGCCGCGGCCCCTCGGGCGTCGCCACCGCGTCGATCACATAGGGCACGTTGACCCGGCGCGCGCCTTCCTCCGCCTTGGCGATCGCCTCGCCGCGATCGCCCACATCGACGGCATCCTCGACATGGCGCGACCAGCCTTCGCCGGTCCACCATGTGACGTCGCCGGTCACCAGATCATTCCCCGTCAGCAATTTCATCCGTTCATGCTCTCCGCAGCACGTGCCCAGGCTACCAATTTGTCCTCCGCATCCGACAGTTCGACGACTTCGCCCACGACGATGATCGCCGGGCTTGCCACCTTCTCGCGTCCCACCATCGCGCCCAGATCCGCCAGCAGCGTCTTCAGCGCGCGGTGGCCAGGGCAGGTGCCCTTTTCCAGCACCGCGACGGGCATGTCGGGCGCGACGCCATCGGCGATCAATTTGTCCGCAATCGCATCCGCGGTGGCAACGCCCATGTAGATCACCAGCGTGCGCCCCTGGCCGGCGAGGCCCGACCAATCCTGTTCGGTCAGCCCCTTGCACTGGCCAGCGACGAAGCTGACCGCGCTGGAATGATCGCGGTGCGTCAGCGGCAGCATCGCCTCCGCCGCGCAGCCGAGCGCCGCCGAGACGCCGGGGACCACCTCGACGGGCAGACCGGCGGCACGCACCGCCTCCACTTCCTCGCCGCCGCGCCCGAAGATGAACGGGTCGCCGCCCTTCAGCCGCACGACCTGGCTGCCCGCGCGCACATGCGCCACGATCAGCGCATTGATCGCCTCCTGCGGCAATGTGTGGCGCGCGCGCCGCTTCGCCACCGAGATGCGGTGCGCATCGGCCGGCGCAATGTCGAGCACGCGCGGGTCGATCAACCCGTCGTGCACCACCACGTCCGCGGCTTTTAGCGCCTCCACGGCGCGAACGGTCAGCAGGCCCGGATCGCCCGGGCCGGCACCAACAAGGATCACGCGTCCGCGTGCATCAGGATCAAGAAGGCTGGCCATCGTTGCGTGAACATGGTCCTGCCGTGACAGCGCAGCAACCGAGCGATAATTGCCGAGCCCCTAGGTCAGCTATTGCCGCGAGCTGCCCGCCGAGATCAGGCGCAGCCTTCGACATAGGCCAGCACCGGCATCGTCCCGACATGGATCAGGCTGACCTTGCCGTCCTGCCCGATCTCGAACCGCACCGCGGGGTCGCCGCTCGCGGCATTGGGCGCGGTCAGATACTTCGCCGGGCGATCCTCATATTTGTGCGGCTCGGCGCGAAAGCCGCCGAACCATTGCCGCACGGCCTGTTCGCTCGATCCGACGCGGATCCCCTCGACCAGCTTCACGTCGGATCGCTGGCCCACGGTGATTCGGCGCACTTTGCCCTCGGTCACGATCGCATAGACGCCGGGGAAGGCGGGCGAGCTGACCGTGCGGCAGCCCTCATCGATCTGCGCGCCGCGTTCGGCCCAGCCGCTGCCGCGCGGCACCGCCTCGCCAATGCGCAACGCGCCCAGCCCTTCGAGGGCCAGTGTCTTGCCCGGCGCTGAGGTTTCGGCGGGTGTCGGCGCCGCAGTCGGGCTGGCGACCGGCGTCGGGCTGCTGAGCGGCGTGGGGCTGGCTGCCGGCACGGTGGCTCCCTCCGTCGCTTCGGTCGTTGCATCGACCGGCGCTGCGCTGTTGGGGCTCTCGGGCTCGGACGAGCAGGCGGCAAGCGCGACCGCCAGGATCAGCGCCGGGGAAAGGTTTCGCATCCGTGCTGAACGGCCGACCAGCCGTCGGGTTGCGCCCGGATCAGGCGTCGCGCAGCCCGATTCCGATCGACGCACGCGCCGCGTCCGCCTCGTTCGATACCACCGGATAGGCGCAATAATCGGCGGCGTAATAGGCGCTCGGCCGGTGATTGCCCGACCAGCCGATGCCGCCGAACGGTGCGGCGGAGGAGGCGCCGTTGGTCGGCCGGTTCCAGTTGACGATGCCGGCGCGCGCACCGGACCAGAATCGATCGTACAGTCCCGGCGTCTGGCTGATCAGCGAGGCGGACAGGCCATAGCGGGTGTTGTTCGCCTCCGCGATCGCTTCGTCGAACGTATCGGTCCGCACCACCTGAAGGATCGGGCCGAACAATTCCATGTCGGGCCGCTCGCTCGCCTCGGTCATGTCGATCACGCCCGGCAGCAGGAACGGGCGATCGGGCTGCGTGCGCTGGAGATGCCGGATCGGCCGCCCGCCGCGCATCAGTAGCGCCAGGAAACTCTCGCTCAGCTGGTCGGCCACCTCATTGTCGATCACCGGGCCCATGTACGGTGCCGGGTCATCATGCGGCGCGCCGACGATCAACCGCGAGATCAGCTTGTCGAGCTGCTCCATCAGCGGATCGAACAATTTCTGGTCGACGATCAGCCGCCGCGCCGCGGTGCACCGCTGGCCGGCGGTGGTGAAGGCCGATTGGATGATGATGATCGACGCGGCATACAGGTCCGGCGTGTCCCACACGATGATCGGATTGTTGCCGCCCATCTCCAGCGCCAGGATCTTCTCCGGCTTTTCGGCGAACGCACGGTTGAGCGCCAGGCCGGTGCGCGCCGATCCGGTGAACAGCAACCCGTCGATCCCGTCATGTCCGGCCAGTGCGCGGCCCTCGTCCGGCCCGCCAATGACCAACCGGATGCATTCCTCCGGCACGCCTGCCGCGCGATAGCAATCGACCAGGAAGGCGCCCGACGCCGGCGTCTTTTCCGATGGCTTGAACACCACGGCATTGCCCGCGATCAGCGCGGGGACGATGTGGCCATTGGGCAGATGCGCGGGGAAATTGTACGGCCCCAGCACCGCCAGCACGCCATGCGGCTTGTGCCGCACCGCCATGCGCGACCCCATCGGCGCGTCCAGCCGGCGCTGCGCCGTCCGGTCGGCATAAGCGGACACCGAGATATCCACCTTGGCCATCACCGTGTCGACCTCGGTGCGTGCTTCCCAAAGCGGCTTGCCCGTCTCGCGCGCGATCACGTCGGCGAACGCCTCGTGCCGCGATCGCACGACATTGGCGAAGCGGCGCAGCGTCTCGATGCGATAGGTCAGCGGCCGCGCCGCCCAGGTGGCCCAGCCCGATCGCGCCGCCGCGACCTCCGCGTCGACGTCTCCCACCGCCCCGCGCCACAATTCGGCGCCGGTCGCTGGTTCGAAGGAGATGATCTCGCTCACGGATGGCCCTTTGACGTCACGTCGCTTGCTTTAGGATAGGAACCGGCGGTGTCACAAGGTCAGCGAAGTGCCTCGCCCATAACCCTGATCGCGGCGACCTTGGCATGGAATGGTGCCCAGTCGTCGCGCTCGGCGATCGGCTGCCAGATCGCTTCCACTTCCTCGATCAGCATCGAACAGGGCTCACCCTGCCAATAGGAATGTGACCGGTCGGCGCGCAGCGGCGCGGCGTCGAGCAGCGCGCGCACCTCCGTCCATGGCTCACCATAAGTGGACGGCAGCGGCTGCGCGAAGGCGTCGAAGAAGAAACGGTCGATCCCCGTGGCCGTTTCGCGCAACGCGCGCTCGGTGGCCTGCACCAGCGCCCGGTCGGCGTCGCTCCCGCTCGGCCGGCGTCCCATCCGCCACAGGAAAGCATCGACGACCGCGCGCTGATATTCCGGCGCGAACCGCTCCAGCGCGGCGATCAGCGGCTCCGCCTCGGACAGCAGCCGCAGCGACGCGGCCAACTGCATCACGTCCCAATGGATCGCCTCGGGCTGCCGGCCAAAGGCATACAGCCCGGCATGGTCGAAATAGGCGGCGGTAAAGCCCGGCTCCCACGTCGGCGCGAACCGCCACGGGCCATAGTCGAAGCTTTCGGCCGTGACGTTGATATTGTCGGAATTGAGCACGCCATGGACGAACCCCGCCGCCATGTAGCTCGCCGCCAGCCGCGCCGTGCCGTCGACCACCAGGTTCAGCAGCCGGACGGGATCATCGCTGTCCTCGCCATAAAGGTTGGTCAGGACATAGCGGACCAGCCGGCGCATCGATTCCTCGTCGCGCTCATAGGCGAGCCGCTGGAACGATCCGATGCGCACATGGCCATGGCTCAGCCGCACCAGCACCGCCGCGCGGGTGGGGGAGGGTTCGTCGTTGCGCTCCAGCGCCTCGCCCGTCTCGATCAGCGAAAAGGTCCGCGACGTGCGCACGCCCAGGGCCTCCAGCATCTCGGTCGCCAGCACTTCGCGCACGCCGCCCTTCAGCGTCAGCCTGCCATCGCCGGCGCGGCTCCACGGCGTCTGGCCCGATCCCTTGGTGCCAAGGTCCATCAGCCGGCCGTTGCGGTCGCGCAGCTGGGCAAAGGTGAAGCCGCGCCCGTCGCCCAGATCGGGATTGTACACGCGGAACTGATGGCCGTGATACCGCAGGGCCAGCGGTTGCTGCAGCGTGGCCGGAAGCGGCCGGAAGCCGCCGAAATGCGCCAGCCACGCGGCATCGTCGAGCGTGTCGAGGCCAACCTCCGCCGCCGCGCGATCATTGCGGAACCGCAGCGTGGTCTCGGGGAAATCGGCCGCCGTCACCGGATCGTAAAAGGCGTCGCCAAGCGACAGGATCAGTGTCTCTGGTTGATAGGCGTGCGGGGCAGCTTGTGGTTCTGGGGCCATGCGTGGATATGGGGCGCGCGCGACGAAAGGTGCAAGGATGGCCGCCTGGCAGGACATATTTTGGTCATCGGACGACGGGTTGCGGCTTCACGCCCGCGACTATCCCGGTGACGATGCCGCGCTGCCGGTGGTCTGCCTACCGGGCCTGACGCGCAACGCGCGCGACTATGACGCGGTCGCCCGGCGGATCGCGGGAGAGCGGCGGGTCTTCGCGCTCGACCTGCGCGGCCGCGGCGAAAGCGCCCACGCCAGGGATCCGATGAGCTACGTGCCGACCACCTATGCCCGTGACGTGGCGGCATTTCTGTCGGAACATCGGATCAACCGGTTCATCGCCATCGGGACCGCGCTGGGCGGCATCGTGACCATGTTGCTCGCCGGGCTGGTGCCGGGCCGCATTGCCGGGGCGCTGCTAAACGATGTGGGGCCAGAGATCGAACCGGCCGGGCTCGCGCGCATCCGGGGCTATGTCGGGCGGTCCAGCACCTGGCCGACCTGGATGCACGCGGCGCGCGCCACGCGGGAGGCGAATGCCGATGCCTATCCCGATTTCGGGATCGAGGATTGGCTGGCGATGGCCAAGCGTCTGTACCGGCTGACCAGCAATGGCCGCATCGTGCTCGACTACGACCTGCGCATTGCCGAGCCGTTTCGCGTGCCGGGCAACGAAACGGGCCCTGACATGTGGGGCGCGCTTCATGCGCTGGCGACGGTGCCGGTGCTGATCGTTCGCGGCGGCCGATCGGACGTACTCAGCGCCAGCGTGGCGGAACGCATGGTCGCCAGCCTGCCGCTCGCTGAACTGGTGACGGTGCCGGGCGTGGGGCACGCACCGCTGCTCACCGAACCGGCGGTGCAGGGGCCGATCGACCGATGGCTCGCGCGCGCTGCCGTGGAACCCGCAAGCGCCTGAAACGTCGGAACTGCTCCCGCGAACAGGAGCTTTCATGGCCGACATTTCCGATGCGCATACCGCGACGACGCCGATTGCCGGGCGGCGCGTATTGATCACCGGCGGTACCACCGGGATCGGCCGCGCGACCGCGGTGCTGCTGGCGAGCGAGGGCGCAAAAGTGTTCGTCTGCGGCCGCGACGAAACCCATCTCGCCGACGCGCTGAAGCGCATCCGGGAGGTGGGCGAGGGCGACGGCATGAGCATTGACCTCGCCGAGGAAGATAATGTCGCCCGGCTGTTCGATGCCGCAAGCGCCTATCTCGGTGGCGTGGACGTCGCGGTGATCAACGCCGCACGCGGCGCCGAGGGGCTGACCGACATGAGCGAGGCGGAGCTTCGCTACACGATCGGCAGCAATTTCACCGCCTATCTCCTGTCGGCGCAGGCTGCGGCGAAGGCGATGGGCGCGCACGGCGAGGATGCGAAGGGCAGCGGCGACATCGTCCTGATCGGCTCGATGAGCGCCTATGTTCTTGGCAAGGGCTCGACCGTCTATGCCGGGATCAAATACGGTATTCAGGGTTTCGCCATTGCGCTGCGGCGCGAGCTTGGGCGCAAGGGCGTGCGCGTCTCGCTGGTAGAGCCCGGGCTGACCGGCAGCGACATGGTCGGCGGCACGCCCGAGGAACAGGCGGAGCGGATCGCCAAGGAAGAGATGCTGCGCGCGGAGGATATCGCCGTCGGCGTCCATTACCTGCTGACCCAGCCGCGCCGCGCGGTCGTCCAGCAACTGACCATATCTCCCCGGATGCAGGACGAAGAATGACCTTCCCGCTCGACCATCTGGTATTCACCCCGCACGACGTCGACCTGTCGCGCTCCCCGCTCGCCGGGCACATCGACGAGGAAACCTATGTCCTGGGCGCATTCAACCCGGGCATGACGCGGCTGCCCAATGGCAATCTGCTGATGATGGTCCGGGTGGCGGAGGCGCTGCGCACGCCGATCCGCGAGGGTCATGTCCGCGCCATCCGCTGGCACGACGGGCGTTATCACCTCGACAATTGGCCGCTGCAGCTCGTCGACACCGCCGATCCACGCAAGTTCATGATGCGCGGCGGCGGGTGGAAGGTGATGGCGCTGACCTCGCTGTCCTGGCTGCTTCCGGTCGAGCTCGACGCGAGCGGCCGCCTCGTCGAGGCGGTGCATTACGACCAAGCGATCGCGCCGCGCGCCAGCTACCAGAATTACGGCGTCGAGGATGCGCGCATCAGCCGTGTCGACGGCCGCTATCTGATGACCACCTGCTCGGTCAGTCCGGAGCGGCATTCCACCACGCTCTACACCAGCGATGACGCGCGCGACTGGCAGCTCGAAGGGATTGTCCTCGATCACCAGAACAAGGACATGCTGATTTTCGAAGGGCGGATCGGCGGCAAGTTCTGGTCGCAGACGCGGCCGCTGGGCGACCTTTATTTCGCCTATCCGCCCGCCAGCGAGTGGCGCGCCGGCCCGTCGATCAACCTCGCCTCCTCACCCGACGCGCTGCACTGGAAGCCGAGCGACCATCCCGGCATTCGCCCCCATGCCGCGACCGTCGCCACCGCGCGGATGGGCGGCGGCGCGCAGCCGGTGCTGACCGACGACGGCTGGCTCACGCTCTGGCATGGCGTCGAGCCGTCGGGCGTGGTCGGCATCTACCGCACCTATTGGACATTGCTCGACCGTGACGAGCCATGGCGTACCGTCGCCACCCAGCACCAGCCACTGCTGGAGCCCAACCCGGCGCTGACCGAGCCGCTCAAGGACCTCATGTACCTCGACAATGTGGTCTTCACGACCGGCATCGTCGACGCTGGCGACCATTGGATCGTGGCGAGCGGCGAGGCTGATCTCGCCTGCCGCATCACCCACATTCCCAAGACGGCGATCGCGCCTGGCTGAGGCGCGACCGCCGCGCGCGCTCACGCCACCATAGGCGGCCCGAACACCGACCAGCCGGTCCGGTCGGCGAACATCTCCAGCGCGCGCACGCCCAGCATCGAATTGCCGTTCTGGTCGAGGTTGGGGGACCAGACCGCGATCGCGCCCTGTTCCGGCGCCACCGCCAGGATGCCGCCACCGACGCCGCTCTTGGCGGGCAGGCCGACCCGCATCGCGAAGTCGCCCGAGCCATCATAATGGCCGCACGTCATCATCAGGGCGAGCAGCTTGCGCATCCGCACTGCCACGGCATCGGTATCCTCATCGTCGGGATTGCGCCGGGTATGCGCCAGGAACAGCCCCGTGCGCGCCAGTCCGCGGCAATCGAGCATGATCGCGCATTGCTTGACATAGGCTTCCATCACCTCGTCCGGGTCGCTGTTGAGGTTGCCGTGGTGGCGCATGAAGCTCATCATCGCGCGGTTCAGGTCGCCGCCCTTGTGCTCGGAATCGAGCACGTCCTGGTTCAGCGCCACGTCGTCGACGCACGCATGATGGCGCACGAAATCCACCACCGCGCTGGCCTGTTTGTCGTCGTCCAGCTGCTCGACCAGGATGTCGACCACGGCCAGCGCGCCGGCGTTGATGAAGGGATTGCGTGGGATGCCGCCGGTCCGCTCCAGGTCGATGATTGAATTGAACGGGTCACCCGACGGCTCGCGCCCGACGCGCTTGAACACGTCGTCGCCCAGCGCGCACAGCGCCAGCTCCAGTGCAAAGACCTTGGCAATGCTTTGCAGCGGGAAGGGGGTGTCCGCCGCCCCGCCGGTGATCACTTCCTCGTCCATCGTCACCACGGCCATGCCGAAATCGCCCGGCGCCTTGCCCTCTTCCTTGGCATCCGCCGCGGCCTCGATCTCCACCGCATCGGCCTTGATCTCGCGGGCAATGTCCTGAACGATCCCGTGCAATGCCTGATCCATGTTGTTCTCCGCTTGTCTCAGCGGTCTAACTGGCGGGAGCCGGCATGGGTCCGCGCCGGCAAGAAGACGCGTCGCGGCAATGGCTCAACATTCGCCCTGATCACCGCTAAAGCGACGCGCGATGCCACAGCCGATCAACATCCTGCACCTCCACTCCACCTTTGACCTGGGCGGCAAGGAGGCGCGCGCGGTGCGGCTGATGAACGCCTTTGGCGATCGTGCCCGGCACACGATCGTGTCGGGCATGGAGGGGCGCTACGGCGCGCGCGAGCGGATCGCCAGGGGCATCCGCTACGAAATCGCGCAGAACCCGCCGCCGTTGCAGGGTAAGCCCTCCGTTGGCCGTTACGATGCGATCGCCCGCTACATGCGCCGCTTCGATCTGGTGCTGACCTACAATTGGGGCGCCATCGACGGCGTCATGGCGCGCCGGGTGTTCGGGCGCGGCGTGCCCCCCGTGGTGCACCATGAGGATGGCTTCAACGAGGATGAGGCCGGCGGGCTGAAGCGCGAACGCAACCTCTACCGCCGGCTCGCGCTGTCGGCCGCGCACGGTCTTGCGGTGCCCTCCACCACGCTGGAGCGGATCGCGCTCGAAACCTGGAAACAGCCGCGCGCGAAAGTTCACCGCATCGTCAACGGCATTGCCACCGAGCTCTATGCCAAACGCCCCGAGCCAAAGGCGATCCCCGGCTTCGTGCGCAAGCCCAAGGAAGTGGTGATCGGCACCGTCGCTGGCCTTCGCGCGGTGAAGGATTTGCCGGCGCTGGTCCGCGCCGCGGGAGGATTGTCGCACCGCTTCCGGCTGGTGATCGTTGGCGAGGGGCCGGAACGCGCCGCGATCGAACAGGCGGCGCTGGCGATGGGGATCGAGGACGAGCTGGTCCTTCCCGGCTTCCTCGACCGGCCGTATCGTTTCATGGGGCATTTCGACATGCTGGCGCTGTCCTCACGGTCCGAGCAATTTCCCATTGCGGTGGTCGAGGCGATGGCCGCCGGGCTGCCGATCGTCGCCCCGCCGGTCGGCGACGTGCCGTTCATGGTGGCGCCGGAAAACGCGCCCTTCATCACCGATTATCCGGGCGAGGTCAGGCTGCGCGACGCGATGCAGGCGCTGATCGCCGACCCTGAATTGCGACGCACCGTCGGTAACGCCAACCGCCGCAAGGCACAGGCGGAATATGACGAGCGGCAGATGATCGCACGGTACGCCGCGCTGTATGAATCAGCGCTCGGACGGCCGGGCGCACTGACAAGGGCGTAAATTGCTCGCGCCGTGCAACCTTTCTCGCTAGGGCGCCTTATTGGATTTTCGAGAGGTGATTTAAGGCCGTGGCGACTGCCGTGTTTAAGGGGCTCAAGCCCATCGTCTACAATGGCCGTGAGGTTTGGCCGCTGGTGGAAGGCGGCAAGGGTGTTGCGGCTACCAATCATGCGTCGGCCGGCGCGTGGGCGGCTGCGGGCGGCATCGGCACGGTCAGCGCCGTCAACGCCGACAGCTACGATCCCGAAGGCAAGATCATTCCGCAGGTCTATCATGCGCTGACGCGGCGGGACCGGCATGAGGAACTGATCGAATACGCCATCGAAGGCGCCGTGCAGCAGGTGCAGCGCGCCTGGGAGATCGCCGGCGGCAAGGGCGCGATCAACATCAATGTCCTGTGGGAAATGGGCGGTGCGCAGCGCGTGCTGCAAGGCGTGCTGGAACGGACCCGAGGCATGGTCGCCGGCGTCACCTGCGGCGCCGGCATGCCGTACAAGCTGAGCGAGATCGCCGCTTCCTACAACGTCAATTACCTGCCGATCGTCTCCTCGGGCCGTGCCTTCCGCGCGCTGTGGAAGCGCGCTTACTCCAAGGTGTCGGAGCTGCTGGCCGCGGTCGTCTATGAGGATCCCTGGCTCGCCGGTGGTCACAATGGCCTCTCCAATGCCGAAGACCCGCTGAAGCCGGAGGATCCCTATCCCCGCGTGAAGGCGCTGCGCGAAACGATGCGCGAAGGTGGCATCCCCGATACCACGCCGATCATCATGGCCGGCGGCGTCTGGTACCTGCGCGACTGGAACGACTGGATCGACAATCCGGAACTCGGCACCATCGCCTTCCAGTATGGCACCCGCCCACTGCTGACGCAGGAAAGCCCGATTCCGCAGCAGTGGAAGGAACGGCTGATGAGGATCGAGGAGGGCGATGTCCTCCTGCATCGCTTCTCGCCGACCGGCTTCTATTCGTCGGCCGTCCGCAATCCCTTCCTGCGCAGCCTCGAGGCGCGCTCGGAACGCCAGATCGCCTTTTCGACGAAGGAGGCTGGCGACCACATCTTCCAGCTGGACGTGGGTGTGAAGGGTAAGAACTTCTGGGTCACCAAGGGTGATCTGCTGCGCGCGCGCGAGTGGTTCGGCCACGGCTTCACCGATGCGCTGAAGACGCCGGACAATACGCTCGTGTTCGTGACGCCGCAGGAAAAGGCGGAGATCCGCAAGGATCAGGCGGATTGCATGGGCTGCCTCAGCCAGTGCCTGTTCTCGAGCTGGGCGGATACCGAGACGAACTCGACCGGCCGTCTCGCCGACCCGCGCAGCTTCTGCATCCAGAAGACGCTGCAGGATATCGCGCACGGCGGCGATACGGAGGCGAACCTGATGTTCGCCGGCCATGCAGCCTATAATTTCAAGCGTGATCCCTTCTACTCGAACGGCTTCGTGCCGACGGTGAAGCAGCTGGTCGACCGGATCCTGACGGGCGACTGATACTGTCTGGCCGGGGTCCGCGCTCCGGCCTTCAACCCCTCCACCGTCATCCTGCCTGGCGCCATTGCGCCAGAAGGATGACGGCCAGGGGGGGCGCATCAATTGTCGATGGTGCCGATCACCGCGCCGGCGGTACCGCCCACCGCCGCGCCCTTTTCCACGCTGCCACCAGTGGCCGCTGCTACGCCAGCGCCACCTGCACCGCCAATTGCCGCGCCGCGCAGCGTCGAGCAGGCCGAGGTAGTCACGGCGGTGGCGCCAAGCATCAACAGAAGAAACGTCTTCTTCATCGCACATTCTCCGATCGAATTAACAACCGGACAATGCGCCCAACATAGGTTGCGTTCCGGCAGGACACGCAACTTTACAGTTCTCGGGTACTCAGACCCAGCCTTCCAGCACCTGGTCGGGCGGCCGATGACCATCGGCCCACATGCGAATATTGGTCATCACCTTTTCGCCGGTGGCCAGCCGCCCTTCGAACGTGGCCGATCCCATATGCGGCGTCATCACGACATTGGGCAGCGCCAGCAACCGCGGGTCGATCGCCGGTTCGTGCTTCCATACGTCCAGCCCCGCGCCCGCCAGCCGGCCCGCCTCCAGCGCGTCGATCAGCGCATCCTCGTCGACGATCCCGCCGCGGCTGGCGTTGATCAGATAGACGTGTGGGCGCAGCAGCGCGATCCGCTCGGCGCTGATCAGGTTTTCGCTGTCGGCGTTGCGCGGCGTGTGGATCGTCAGGATGTCGATATTGGCCAGCATCTCGTCCAGATTGGGATGCCATTGCGCCTGCAATTCGGCCTCCACCACCTTCGGCAGTCGATGGCGATTGTGATAATGGATCGACAGGCCGAACGCGCGCGCGCGGCGCGCCACCGCCTGGCCGATGCGGCCCATACCGACGATGCCCAGCGCCTTGCCGCCGATGCGATGGCCGAGCATCCCGCCCGGGCTCCAACCCTTCCACTCGCCCGACCGCACCAGCTTCTCGCCCTCGGCCAGCCGGCGGGGGACGGAGACGATCAGCGCCATCGTCATGTCGGCGGTATCTTCGGTCAGCACACCGGGCGTGTTGGTGACGATGATGCCGCGCCGGCGCGCCGCCTTCAGGTCGATATGGTTCACGCCCGCGCCGAAATTGGCGATCAGCTTCAGCCGCTCGCCGGCACCCTCGATCAGTTCTGCGTCGATCGTGTCCACCACCGTCGGCACCAGCACGTCGCAATTGGACATGGCAGCGGCCAGCTCCTCCCGGGTCATCGCCTTGTCACCGCGGTTGTTGACCGTGTCGAACAGGGCCTCCAGCCGGTCCATGGTGATGTCGGGCAATTCGCGCGTCACGATCACGCGGGGATTGGCGCAGCGGCGAGTATCGACCATGGCATTGGATTGGCGAAGCGCGGCGCGGGCGTCAACGATCGGTTGATGCGGCAGCCGTGCGGGCGCTACAGGAACGGCTTGGTCGACGGGGGTGTATCGATGAGGCGATGGACGGCGGGATGGGTGGCGCTTGCCGTGCTGTCCGGGCTGGTGGCCGATGACGTCGCCGCGCAGGCCAAGGACAGGCCGAAACCACCCTATTTCGCCTCGATTTCGGCCGGAAAGGCCCGGATGCGCTCCGGCCCCGGGCGCAGTTATCCGGCCACCTGGCTCTACGTCCGCGCCGACCTGCCGGTCCGCGTCGTCGATGTGTTCAAGGAATGGCGCAAGGTGGAGGATCCCGGCGGCACCCAAGGGTGGATGCTGGGCTCGCTGATCAGCAGCACGCGCACCGCGATGGTCAGGGATTCCGTAGCGGAATTGCGCGACAAGCCGGCCTATGGCGCACGCATCCTGTGGCGCGCTGAGCCGGGTGTGTTGGGCCGCATCAGCCAGTGCGCGCGTGGCTGGTGCCGCCTCGACGTGCGCGGCCAGGCCGGCTTTGTCGAAATCAGCCGCCTGTGGGGCGTCGAACAAGAGGAAGTGCTGCCGTGATCGCTGGCTTTGATATGGACGCCTTCGTCAGCGCGACGCTTGCCGAGGATCTCGGCGGCGGCCGCGACGTCACGTCCGAGGCGGTGATCCCGGCCGACGCGCGGTTTGAGGGGGTGATGGTGACGCGCGACGCGATTGCCGTCGCCGGGCTGCCGATTGCCGCTGCCTTCTTCCGCCGGCTCGATCCCGATGCCTCGGTCGACCTTCTGGCCAGCGATGGCGATCGCATCGCGGCCGGCACGCCGGTCATGCGGCTGGCCGGCCGCGCGCGGGCGCTGCTGACGGCGGAGCGGTCGGCGCTCAATACCGTCCAGCATCTGTCGGGCATCGCAACCCTGACCGCCGCCTATGTCGATCGTATCCGCGGCACCGGGGCCATCCTGCTCGACACGCGAAAGACCATCCCGGGCCTTCGCCTCCTGGAGAAATATGCCACCCGCATGGGCGGTGCGCAGAACCACCGCATGGGGCTGTGGGATGCGGCGATGATCAAGGACAATCACGTCGCGGTCGCCGGCAGCGTCGAGGAAGCGGTGCGCCGCGCGCGTGACGCGGGCGTCGCCGACATCATCGTCGAGGTCGACCGGGTGGAGCAGATCGAGCCAGCGCTCGCCGCCGGCGCAACGCGGCTGCTGCTCGACAACATGCCGCCGCAGATCCTGCGCGGTGCGGTGACGCTCGTCGGTGGACGGGTGCCGACCGAGGCATCCGGTGGCGTCACACTGGATACGATCCGCGCCATTGCGGAAACCGGCGTCACCTATGTCAGCGTCGGGCGTCTCACCCAGTCCGCGCCTGCCGCGGATATCGGCCTCGACTTCGCTCTCGCCTGAGGAACCTCGCCGTTGATCCGTCCCCTGTCGATCAGGCGCTTTGAGCGCCTGTACCTTTTGGCGCTCGCGCTCGGCCTGCTCAGCACCATGCTCGACTGGCCTCAGCGTGTCGCAAGCTTCGCCAGCAATCCTGCGCTGGCGGAGATGGGCTGGCTGCTGCCGACATCGGTGGTCTTCAACATCACGCTGCGATTGCTGCTGTGGTATTTCACCGCCCGCCAGCCGAGCATCGCGGCCAAATGGTTCGTGGTGGTGCTTGCGGCGATCGCCTTCGTGATCCTGTTGTTCGGCCTGGTCGCGCTGATCGTCGGTGCCACGCCGTCGCTGGCGGCATCACTCGCCGGCCTTGCGTCGGGCGCGCTGTACGTCGTTTCGGCGGCCTATCTGTTTCGCCCCGATGCCAGGCTATGGTTCGGCGAACATGCCGTTGAAGAACAGGAGTTTACCGAATGATTCGTGGCTTTGCTCTGGCGCTGGCGCTGGCGCTGATGCCGGGCGTGGCCGCCGCCCAGGCATATCAATGCTCGGTGCCGGCCGGCACGGACCTGCGGGTGCGTCCCGACCTGCCAAGCAAGAGCGAGCCACAGCGCCTGCTGCCAATCGGAAGTTATACGCTGGCGATCAGCTGGTCGCCGCAGCACTGCCGCACCCCCGATCGCGCCGCCCGCTCCACGTTCCAGTGCGGCAGCGGCAACCGCTTCGGCTTCGTCCTGCACGGCCTCTGGCCCGACGGGTTCGGCAAGGAGTGGCCGCAATATTGCAAGGCGACGCCGCTGATTTCGCAACGCACGGTGCGGGCAAACCTGTGCGCGACCCCGTCGGCGCAGCTGCTGCAGCATGAATGGGCCAAGCACGGCACCTGCATGCCCGGCGAAACGCCCGACAGCTATTTCGGCAAGGCGACCTCGCTCTTCAACGAGGTCCGCTATCCCGACATGAACGCCCTCGCGCGCCAGAGCCTGACCGCCGGCAAGCTCGCCACCGCAATCGCGCGGGTCAATCGCGGCATGCGCGCCGACATGATGCGCGTCACGACCGACCGCATGGGCTGGCTGAACGAGGTCTGGATCTGCATGGACAGGAAGTTCCGCTACACCCGCTGCCCGGCGCACCAGGGCGGCGTGAAGCCGAACGCCCGCGTCCGCATTTGGACCGGCAAGCGCTGAACGATCGCTCGCCCGCCTCGCGACGAACGGGGGCAGGGCGGGCGGATCAGCGCAAGGTCACCGCTTGCGCGTGAGTTCCCGCATCGCATCGTCCAGCCCGGCGAGCGTCAGCGGGTACATGCGGTCGTTCATCAGTTCGCGAATGATCTTCACCGATTGCGAATAGCCCCATTGCGCCTGCGCGACCGGGTTCAGCCAGACGGCGGCCGGGTAGGTGGTCGTCAGGCGGTTCATCCACACCGCGCCCGATTCCTCGTTGAAATGTTCCACCGAGCCGCCCGGATGGGTGATCTCATACGGGCTCATCGACGCGTCACCGACGAACACCAGCTTGTAGTCGTGCGGGAATTTGTGAAGCACGTCCCACATCGGCGTCCGCTCGGAAAAGCGGCGCTTGTTGTCCTTCCACACCCCTTCGTAAGGGCAGTTGTGGAAGTAGAAGAACTCCAGGTTCTTGAACTCGCTGGTGGCGGCCGAGAACAGTTCCTCACACAGCTTGACGAACGGGTCCATCGATCCGCCAACGTCGAGGAACAACAGCAATTTCACCGCATTGCGCCGTTCCGCGCGCATGCGAATGTCAAGCCAGCCCTGCCGCGCAGTTCCGTCGATCGTGCCGTCAATATCCAGTTCGTCCTGCGCGCCCTCACGAGCGAACTTGCGCAGCCGGCGTAGCGCGATCTTGATGTTGCGGGTGCCCAGCTCCTTGGTGTTGTCGAGATTCTTGAACTCGCGCTGGTCCCACACCTTCAGCGCGCGCTTCTGCTTCGATTCGCCGCCGACGCGCACGCCCTCGGGGTTGTAGCCGGAGTTTCCGAACGGGCTGGTCCCGCCGGTGCCGATCCACTTGTTGCCGCCCTGGTGGCGCTTCTGCTGTTCCTCGAGCCGCTTCTTCAGCGTCTCCATGATCTCTTCCCAGGAGCCGAGCGACTTGATCGCCTCCATCTCCTCGGGCGTCAGGAACTTCTCGGAGACCGCCTTCAGCCAGTCTTCCGGAATCTGCGCGCCTTCCTGGATGAAGCTGTTCTCGATCCCCTTGAAAACCTTGGCGAACACCTGATCGAACTTGTCAAGCAGGCCCTCGTCCTTCACGTACACAGCGCGCGACAGATAGTAGAAATCTTCGGGCGTGCGATCGATCACCTCCGCATCGAGCGCTTCGAGCAGGAGCAGATGCTCCTTCAGGCTCGCCGGGATGCCCGCGACGCGCAGCTCATCGAGGAAGTTGAGGAACATCGGCCATCCGCCCCATCATTTATCTGCTCTTTTGCCGCTGATGACAGACTTGGCGGGATGGCGCCAGCATCGGACGCTGACGAACGCGGGCGCGCACGCTAGAGCGTCGGCCATGAGCCCAGTTGCGTCGCTTCCCCCGCCGCCGCCCCTTCGTGCGAGCGGCCATTGCCTCCTTCTCGATTTCGACGGCACTTTGGTCGACCTGGTGGATCGGCCCGACGCGATCGTGGTCGATACCGGGCTAATTGATCTTCTTCACCAGCTCGCTGGAACCTTTGCCGGCCGTTTCGCCTTAGTCAGTGGACGATCAGTGGCGCAGATCGAGGGGTTCCTGGGTGATGCTGCCGCGGAAATCGCGGTGGTGGGCAGTCATGGCGCCGAACTGCGGCTGGGAGGCCGGAACATCGCGCCGGATCGTCCGCCCGCGCTGGTCAAGGCCGAGCGGGCATTCTCCGCGGCGTTCGCGGGCGAAGAGGGGGTTGTGGTCGAGGTGAAATCGCTGGGCGTTGCCGTTCATTATCGCATGGCACCGGAGCATGGCGCAGCCGCGCGGCGGCTCGCCGAACAATATGCTGATCGGGACGGGCTGGTTTTGCAGACCGGCAAGATGATGGTCGAACTGCGCGTCGGCGGCCACGACAAGGGCACCGGAATAGATGCGCTGCTGCGGCATGAGCCGTTTGCCGGGCACATGCCAGTGTTCGCGGGTGATGACGTGACCGACGAATCCGGCTTGGCGCTCGTCGCCGAGCGCGGCGGTGTCGGCGTGCTGGTCGGCGCTCCGCGTGAGACGGCGGCGCAGTTCCGCCTGGATGATGTGGCCGCCGTGCGCGCCTGGTTGGAGAAGGCGGCATGACCGCGACGATGGATCTGTGGCCGATCGGCAATTGCCAGGTATCCGCGCTGGTGGACCGCGCCGGCCGCTTCGTGTGGGGCTGCACCCCGCGCGTCGATGGCGACCCGGCTTTCTGCTCGCTGCTTGATGACAATCCCAAGGCCGGTGACGATGCGTTCGGCTTTTGGGAGATCGACATCGATCGCTGCCGCACGACGACGCAATCCTATCTGCGCAACACGCCCATTCTGGTCACGCGGCACGGGGATGAGGACGGCAATGCGATCGAGGTGATCGATTTCTGCCCGCGCTTCACCCGTAATGGCAGGCGCTACCGCCCGGTGGCGTTCGCCCGCATTGTGCGGCCCGTCGCGGGCAGCCCGCGCATCCGCGTTCGCTTGCGCCCCGCCGTGACCTGGGGCTCCGTGCGGGCCACGACGACGCGTGGGTCCAACCATATCCGCTACCTGCTGGACGACAGCGTGCTTCGCCTGTCGACCACGGCGCCGGTCGGCTGGATCGAGGATGAGCGGATGTTCCGCGTGGAGCGTCCGCTGCACTTCTTCCTCGGCCCGGACGAAAGCTTTTCCGACGATCTTCACGCCGCGCTCGACAATATGCTCGAGCGAACGATCGAGGAATGGCGGCATTGGGTACGCGGGCTCGCGACGCCCTATGAATGGCAGGAGGCGGTGATCCGCTCCGCGATCACGCTGAAGCTGTGCCAGCATGAGGAAACCGGCGCGATCGTCGCCGCGCTGACCACGTCGATCCCCGAACATGCAGATTCCCAGCGGAACTGGGACTATCGCTACTGCTGGGTCCGCGACGCTTACTATACCGTCCAGGCGCTCAACCGGCTGGGGGCGCTCGATGTGCTCGAAGGGTATCTCGAATATCTGCGCAACATCGTCGACAACGCCAAGGACGGCCATATCCAGCCGCTCTACGGCGTCGGCGGGGAGGCGACGCTGGTCGAGTGGGAGGCGCCGGCGCTGTCGGGCTATCGCGGCATGGGGCCGGTGCGCGTCGGCAACCAGGCCTATGAGCAGATCCAGCATGATGCCTATGGCCAGATCGTCCTTTCCAACGCGCAAGCCTTCTTCGATCATCGCCTGTTGCGCGTCGCCGGGCGCGAGGATTTCGAGGCGCTGGAGCCGATCGGCGAGCGTGCCTGGCAGAAGTTCGATCAGCCTGACGCGGGCCTGTGGGAATTGCGCACCAAGAGCCATGTGCACACCTATTCGGCGGCGATGTGCTGGGCGGCATGCGACCGGCTCGCCAATGCCGCAGAGGCGCTGAAGCTCGACGACCGCGCCGATTTCTGGCGCGAGCGGGCAGAGACGATGCGCGCGCGGATCGAGGAAGCGGCCTGGCGCCCCGACACGCAGCGCATGTCGGCGACCTTCGGCGGCGACGACCTCGATGCCAGCCTGCTGCAGCTGCTCGACCTCCGCTTCCTTTCGCCCGACGACCCACGTTTCCGCACGACGCTGGAGGCGGTGGAGGGGGGCTTGCGCCGCGGATCGTACATGCTGCGCTACGCGACGGAGGATGATTTCGGCCTGCCGCACACGGCGTTCAACGTCTGCACCTTCTGGCTGATCGAGGCGCTTCATTTCACCGGCCGGGATGCCGACGCGCGTGAATTGTTTGAAGAAATGCTGGCGCGCTGCACCCCCGCCGGCCTGTTGTCGGAGGATATCGACCCGAATACCGGTGAATTGTGGGGCAATTATCCCCAGACCTACTCGCTCGTCGGCGTGATCAATTGCGCCGTCCTGCTCAGTAAACCCTGGAGTGCCATACGTTGAGCCGTCTGATCGTCATCTCCAACCGCGTTTCTGCACCAACCCCGCAACAGCCAAGCGCACAAGGAGGATTGGCGGTCGCCCTGACCGCCGCGCTGCGCGAGGCGGACGGCATATGGTTCGGTTGGTCGGGGGAGACGGGCGAGACGGGTGAGCTGAAGTTCGAGACGTTCGATGGGGTGACCTCCGCCACGATCGATCTGCCGGAACAGGACGTGGAGGAATATTACGACGGCTATGCGAACCGCACGCTCTGGCCACTGTTCCACTATCGCCTCGGCCTGACCGAGTTCGAACGCGATTTCCAAGGCGGCTACGAACGGGTGAACCGGCTGTTCGCCGAAGTGATCAGCCCACATATCGAGCCCGATGACCTGATCTGGGTTCACGATTACCACATGATCCCGCTCGGCTGGCTGCTGCGCCAGCAGGGCATCACCAATCGCCTAGGTTTCTTTCTGCACATCCCCTGGCCGCCGACCGACCTGCTGCATGCCCTGCCCGAGCATCGGCGGTTGGTGGAGGCGCTGTTCGCCTATGACCTGGTCGGCTTCCACACGCGCGAATGGCTGGAGACGTTCCACGATTATGTCGTCCGGGAGATGGGCGGCACGATCGAGGATGATGACCGCGTCACCGTCGGCGGCCGCACGATCCGGGCGATCGCCTGTCCGATCGGCATCGACGCGCGCGAATTCATCGCCAGCGCGCAGAGCAATGAGGCGGTGACGACCCAGAACCGCGTCGTCGAAAGCCTGAGCGGCCGTCGCCTGATCGTCGGCGTCGACCGGCTGGATTATTCCAAGGGGCTGGAGGAACGGTTCAACGGTTATCTTCGCTTCCTCGATACCCGGCCCGACGCCCATGCCCAGGTCACGATGCTCCAGATCGCGCCTCCGTCGCGTGCCAGCGTGCAGAGCTATCAGGACATTCGCGCAACACTCGACGCGCTGTCCGGCCGCATCAACGGGGCGCATGCGGAAATCGACTGGGTGCCGTTGCGCTACGTCAACCGCGGGCTGCCGCGCGGCGTGCTCGCGGGTGTCTATCGTGCCGCCAAGATCGGGCTGGTCACCCCGCTTCGCGACGGCATGAACCTTGTCGCGAAGGAGTTTGTGGCGGCGCAGGATCCCGAGGATCCCGGCGTGCTGATCCTGTCCCGCTTCGCTGGCGCCGCGGCGCAGCTTACCGGGGCATTGCTGATCAACCCCTACAGCCCCGACGAGATGGCGGACGCAATCGAGCATGCGCTGAACATGCCGCGTGACGAGCGGATCGCGCGCTGGCGTCCGATGTTCGACAATGTCGTCGACGAGGACGTGATCTGGTGGCGCAAGCGCTTCACCGAGGTGCTGGCGTCGACGGAGCGGGTGGCAGAGGTGGCGCTGGAGGTCTGACCGCGCTTGCGCCGCTTGCACGAAGGGGGCGTGGCAACCCATAGGCGGCGCATGACCTCTCGCGCCAGCGCTGCCCTCGTCCTGATCCTATTGCCCACTGCGGCCCACGCCCAGGCGGGTCCCGACATCGTCGTCACTGGCCGCGGGCTCGACGACCGTCCCGGCGACCGTACCGCAGACGTAGTCACGATCGACGCGCAGCGGATCAGCGCCAATGCCAGCGATCGGCTGGAAAGCGTTCTCGCTGATGTCGCGGGGCTGCAGCAGTTTCGCCGCTCGGACTCGCGCTCGGCCAATCCGACCAGCCAGGGCATTTCGCTGCGCGGGATCGGCGGCAACGCGTCCAGCCGCGCGTTGCTGGTGCTCGATGGCGTGCCGCAGGCAGATCCGTTCGGCGGATGGGTGCCATTTCCGGCCTATGCCACCGATCGGATCGGCCGCATCCGTGTCACCCGCGGCGGGGGGAGCGGCTATTTCGGCCCCGGCGCGCTTGCTGGCACGGTCGAACTGGAAAGCGCTGACCCGCGCGATCGCCCGACGCTGCTCGGCAGCCTTGCCTATGGCAGTCGCGATTCGCTCGATGCACAGGCGTCGGGCACGTTTCTGTCGGGACCGGGCTTTGCCACCGTCTCGGCCGCCTATGCGCGTGGCGACGGCTTCATCCCGGTGGTCGCGGCAGATCGCGGTCCGGCCGACCGGCCCGCGCCTTACGAACAAGCATCGGCGGCGCTGCGCGGGGTCATCCGCGTGGCGCCCGATACCGAGCTTCAGGCCAATGTCAGCGGCTTCACCGATCATCGCGAACGCGGCACCGCCTTCACTGCCAATCGCAGCGAGGGGGCTGACGCCAGCCTGCGCATCGTCGGGCGCGGGGCGTGGGGCTATTCGGCGCTGGCCTATCTCCAGACCCGCTCCTTCGCGTCGCAATTCGCCAGTGTCTCCGCAGGCCGGGTCAGCGCCAGCCAGACGCTCGACCAGTATAACACCCCTGCCACCGGTATCGGCGCGCGGTTCGAGATCGTGCCGCCCGTCGGTGCGGGCCGCGACCTGCGCCTGGGCATCGACGTGCGCGACGTGACCGGGCGCACCCAGGAAAATTACACCTATGTCGGCGGTGCGCCCACGCGGCGGCGCATCGCCGGCGGCAGCAGCAGGACGACCGGCATCTTCGCCGACGGCAGCGTGGAGGCAGGACGCTGGACGCTCACCCTGGGCGGGCGCCTCGATCGCTGGCGCATCGCCGACGGGCAGCTTGACGAATATACGCTGGCGACCGGCGTGCCCTTGACGGCCAGCCGCTTTCCGGAGCGCGACGGCACCGAATGGACAGGTCGCGCCGGTCTCGCCTTCGCGCCGGTGGAGGCCGTCATTTTGCGGGTGAGCGGCTATCGCGGCTGGCGCTTGCCGACGCTCAACGAATTGTACCGCCCGTTCCGGGTCGGCGCCGATGCCACCGCCGCCAACCCGGATCTCGCGCCCGAGCGGCTGAGCGGCGTCGACGGCGGCGTGACGCTGGCGCCCCTGGCCAATCTGACGCTGTCCGCCACCGTGTTCTGGAACCGGCTGGACAATGCCATCGCCAATGTGACCGCGGGGCAGGGGCCGGGCACCTTCCCGGGCGTCGGCTTCGTCAACGGCGCCTATCGCGTGCGGCAGAACCTGGACGCGATCCGCTCCAAGGGGCTTGAGCTGGACGCGCGCTGGCAGGCGGGGCCGGTGTTCGCCATCGCCTCGTGGAGCCATGTCGATCCGCGGGTGGAAGCATCAGGTGCCGCCGCGCCGCTCGACGGCCTGCGCCCGGCGCAGACGCCGCGCGATCAGTTGTCGGGCACGCTCGGCTGGCGTCAGGGCGCTTGGACCGCGTCGGCGACGCTGCGCCACATGTCCGGCCAGTTCGAGGACGATCAGAACGCCCGCGTGCTTGCCCCCGCAACGACGCTCGACGCGTATCTGTCGGTGCCGGTGACGCGAGGGCTTGCGATCGAGGCGCGGGGCGAAAACCTGTTCGATGCGCTGGTCGAAGCGGGCGTCAGCGGCGCCGATGTGATTGAACGTGCGACGCCGCGCACCTTGTGGATCGGCGTGCGCTTCAGCGGCTAGGCGCGCCCGTCACGAAAGGGCGGCTTCGGCGCTGGCGTCCGTTTCGCTGGCGCCCGCGTCGTGCTGCAGTCCGTCGATGGCCGCGTTGATGCACGTCATCAACGCGCGGATCACGTCCGGGCTGGGCTGATCCTGCTCGGTCACGCGTCGCTGGAAAACGCCGGCAGCAATCGTCTGGATCATTTCCGCCACCTGGATGAACCGGCTCGACGACACCGATGCCGGCACGAGCAGGCACAAGGCAGAGGTCAGCTCGCTGCGCATCCGTTCCCGCACCGCGCGGACGATTTCGGCAATCCGCTCGTTGCGCGATGCCTCGGCCATGATCTCCGCCACGAGTCGTCCCCCCTCGGGGTTCTCGCACGCAACGAACTGACCGATCCACGCGCGCACCACGGCGGGATCACCCGTGGCGCCCGCGGCGCACAGGCCACGTTCCGACAGAAAGTCTTCCAGATCGCGCGCGACGATCTCCGCCACGATCGCTTCCTTGTTGGCGAAATCGCGATAGATCTGCCCGACGGCAATTCCCGACGTCTGCGCGATCTGCGCCATGCCCGTGCCGTGGAACCCGGTCGCCGCAAAGGCTTCACGTGCCGCCTGGATCAATTTCTCGCGCCGTGCGTTTGCCCACCCGATGCGCAAGCCGGGGAGGGCTGCGCCACATTGTTTGATGACCTCTCTCCTCGACTTGACGCGTTTTCCAGTTCGCAGTAGCAGCAAACGTGAGTGAACGATCACTCACTTTATTTCAGAGAACGATATGGCATTCAAGAGGGTCGCGCTATCAGCCCTGCTGCTGGCGTCGGTGTCCGCCTGTGGTGGGCAGAACGATCAGGGTCAGCAGCAACAGCAGGCGGGACCCCCTCAGGTATCGGTCATCACCGTCCAGCCGCAGGCTGTGACGCTGACAACGACCTTGCCGGGCCGCACGGCCGCGTTTGAAACCTCCGAAGTGCGCCCGCAGGTTAATGGCCTGATCGTTGAGCGCCTGTTCACGGAGGGCGATTCGGTTCGTCGCGGCCAGCCGCTCTTCCGCATCGATCAGCAGCCCTATCTCGCCGCGGTCGCCAGCGCGCGGGCGTCGCTCGCGCGAGCCCGCGCCGCCATCGCCTCCAGCGCGGCGCTGCAGCGTCGCTATGGCGAACTGGTGAAGATCAACGCGATCTCGCGCCAGGAATATGACAATGCGATCACGTCTGCACAGCAGGCGCAGGCCGACGTCGCGGCGCAGCAGGCTGCCCTGCGCTCCGCACAGATCGATCTTGAGCGCACCACGGTTCGCGCGCCGATCTCCGGCCGGATCGGTCGCGCGCAGTCGACCACCGGCGCGTTGGTGACCTCGGGCCAGACCAATCCGTTGACCACCATCCAGCGCCTCGATCCGATCTATGTCGATGTGCCGCAATCGAGCGCCGACCTCCTGCGCCTGCGTCAGTCGATCGCGGCTGGCGAGCTGTCCCGCGGCGGCGGCGCCGCGCGCGTTCGCTTGCGGCTCGAGGATGGCTCGCTTTACCCGATCGAGGGCAAGCTGCAGTTTACCGACGTCACCGTCGATCCGACCACCGGAACGCAGACGATCCGAGCGATCTTCCAGAACCCGCGCGGCCTGCTGCTGCCGGGCATGTACGTCCGCGCCGAACTGGTCGAGGGGACGGAGCGCAACGGCATCCTGGTGCCGCAGCGCGCCGTGCAGCGCAACGAAAGCGGCCAGGCCACTGCGATGGTGGTCGGACGGGACAACAAGGTCGAACCGCGGATCCTCACCACCGATCGCACGATCGGCGAGGACTGGCTGGTAACCGCCGGGCTGAAGCCTGGGGATCGTGTCATCGTGGAAGGTGGCGGCGGCATGCTGCGTCCGGGCATGCCCGTCTCGCCCAAGCCGTGGAACCCGAATGCGGCGCCCGCTGGCACGGGTGCCCCTGGCGCGCCCGGTCAGCCGCAAGGCAAGGGGCAACCACAAGGGCAGCCGCAGGGGCAGGGGCAGGGACAACCGGCCCAGGCTGGCCAACCCCAGGCGCAGCCCAACGGCCAGGCTCAGGCGAAGTAACCCTACATGGCACGCTATTTCATCGATCGACCCATCTTCGCATGGGTGATCGCGATCGTCCTGATGCTGGCTGGCGTCATCGCCATCCGCAGCCTTCCCGTCGCGCAGTTCCCGGAGATCGCGCCACCCACGGTGTCGATCACCGCGACCTATCCGGGCGCGGATGCGACGACGCTGGAACGCACCACCACGCAGATTATCGAGCAGCAGCTGCGCGGCATCGATAACCTGCGCTATTTTTCGTCCTCGTCCTCCTCGTCGGGCGTGCTCACGATCACGCTGACGTTCGAACAGGGCACCGATCCTGACATCGCGCAGGTGCAGGTTCAGAACAAATTGCAGGCGGCGACTCCGCTGCTGCCGCAGGAAGTGCAGCAACAGGGCATTCAGGTTCAGAAGTCCGCCGCCAGCTTCCTCGTCATCGTCGGCCTGTATTCGGAAGACGGCTCGCACTCGATCACTGACCTGTCGGACATGGTCGTGTCGCGGCTGCAGGACCCGGTCAGCCGCGTGAACGGCGTGGGCGAGCTTCAGATCTTCGGCTCGCAATATGCGATGCGCATCTGGATCGATCCGCTGAAGCTGAACAACTATCAGCTCACCATCGCCGATGTGACCAATGCCGTGCGGGCGCAGAATGCCCAGGTCTCGGCCGGCCAGATCGGTGCTCAGCCCGCTCCCAAGGAGCAGATGCTGAACGCGACCGTCTCGGTCCAGTCGCGCCTCCAAACGCCAGAGCAGTTCGGCCAGATCCGCCTGAAGACGACGGAAAATGGCGCGGTTGTTCGGTTGGCCGACGTGGCTCGGGTTGAGCTTGGCGCCGAGAATTACGGCTTCGATACCAAGTTCAACGGCAAGCCCGCCTCGGGCTTCGGCGTCCGTCTTGCCGCGGGTGCCAACGCGCTCGACACCGTCGACGCGGTGAAGGCCGAAGTGGAATCGATCGCCAAGGGTTTCCCGGCCGACGTCAAGGTCGTGTACCCCTTCGATACCACGCCGTTCGTCCGCCTGTCGGTGGAACAGGTCATCCACACGCTGGTCGAGGCAGTGGTCCTCGTCTTCCTGGTGATGTTCCTGTTCCTGCAGAACTGGCGCGCCACGCTGATCCCGACGATCGCGGTGCCGGTCGTGCTGCTCGGTACGTTCGCGATCATGCAGGTGGCGGGCTTCACCATCAATACCCTGACCTTGTTCGGCATGGTGCTCGCCATCGGTCTATTGGTCGACGACGCGATCGTTGTGGTCGAGAACGTCGAGCGTCTGATCGTCGACGAGGGGCTCAGCCCGAAGGACGCCGCGCGCAAGTCGATGGACGAAATCTCGGGCGCGCTGATCGGCATCGGCATGGTGCTGTCTGCGGTGTTCCTGCCGATGGCGTTCTTCGGCGGCTCCACGGGCGTCATCTATCGCCAGTTCTCGATCACCATCGTCTCGGCGATGATCCTGTCGGTCCTGGTGGCGTTGATCCTGACGCCGGCACTTTGCGCCACCATCCTGAAGCCGCACGATCCGACCAAGCACGAAGGCAACGGGATTTTCGCCCGCTTTTTCCGCTGGTTCAACCGCACCTTTGAAAAGGGGACGGTCAAGTACGAGCGCGGCGTGAAGAAGACCGCGCGCAGCTGGAAGCGCTCGATGCTCGTCTATCTGCTGATCGTCGGCGGCATGGTGCTGCTGTTCGCCCGGCTGCCCAGCGCCTTCTTGCCCGACGAGGATCAGGGCACGGTCATCGCGCTGGTGCAGGGACCGGCGGGCGCCACCACCGCGCGCACCGACAAGGGCCTCGACCTCGTTCGGAATTATTTCCTCGAGCAGCCGGGTGTGCAGTCCGTCTTCACCATCAACGGCTTCAGCTTCGCAGGGCAGGGGCAGAATGCGGGCCTCGCCTTCATCAGCCTGAAGCCGTGGGATGAGCGGCCGGGGATCGACAACAAGGCGCAGACCATCGCGGCCAAGTCCATGGGTGTATTCTCGAAGTACGAGGACGGCATGATCTTCGCGCTAGTGCCGCCGGCGGTGCAGGAGCTGGGCAATGCTACCGGCTTCGACCTCCAGCTCGTCGACACGGGTGGGATCGGCCATGAAAAGCTGACTCAGCTGCGCAACATGGTGCTGGGCATGGCGATGCAGGACAAGCTGATCGCACAGGTTCGCCCGCTCAGCCTGGAGGACGCGCCCCAGCTGAAGGTCGATATCGATCAGGACAAGGCGCGCGCGCTGGGGCTCGATCTGGCGACGGTCAATTCGACGCTGGCGACGGCGTGGGGCGGCTCCTACGTCAACGACTTCATCGACCGCGGCCGCGTGAAGCGCGTCTACGTCCAGGCGGACACGCCCTATCGCGTCCGGCCGGAGGATATTGCCGACTTCTACGTCCGCAACGACCAGGGCCAAATGGTGCCGTTCACCTCCTTCTCGACGGTGAGCTGGACCAACGCGCCGGTGTCGCTGACTCGCTACAATGGCCAGCCCGCGATGCAGTTGCAGGGTTCGCCGGCGCCGGGCGTCAGCACCGGTGCCGCGATGGAGGCAATGGAGGAAATTCAGGCCAAGCTCCCACCCGGCACTGCGCTGGAGTGGACCGGGCTGTCGTTCGAGGAACGGCTGTCTGGTGGCCAGGCACCGGCACTCTATGCCTTGTCGCTGCTGATCGTCTTCCTGTGCCTCGCGGCATTGTACGAAAGCTGGTCGGTGCCGATCGCGGTGATGCTGGTGGTCCCCTTGGGCGTGATCGGTGCGCTCCTGGCGGCGACGCTGACCGGGCTGAACAACGACATCTACCTTCAGGTCGGCCTCATCACCACGATTGGTGTGGCGGCGAAAAACGCGATCCTGATCGTGGAGTTCGCGGAGGAACGTATCGCGGAAGGGATGAAGCCGTTCGACGCGGCGGTGGAGGCTGCGCGACTACGCCTGCGTCCGATCCTGATGACCAGCCTTGCCTTCATCTTCGGCGTGCTGCCGCTGGCGATCTCGACCGGCGCGGGTGCCGGTGGTCAGAATGCAATTGGCCGGTCGGTGGTGGGCGGCATGTTCTCCGCGACGGTGCTGGCGATCTTCCTGGTTCCGACCTTCTTCGTCGTCGTCTCGCGGCTGTTCGGCCACGGCAAGGACGATGAGGGGGATCAGAACGTCAACAACTACGAACCGTTGCGTGACGACGGGGACGATGGCGACGCAGGGCGCGATCGTGGCCCGACGCCGCAGGGAGCATGATCCAGATGAAGTCCCGTTCCCTCCTGGCGGCGCTCGCCGTCGCCACCACCCTGTCGGGCTGCAACCTCGCGCCCAAATATGTCCGCCCGGTCGGCGCCGCCCCGGAAACCCTGCCGCAAGGCGGGATCTATCCACGCGCCGCGACCGATGCGCCGGACATCACCCAGGTGGGCTGGCGCGATTTCTTCCTCGATCCGCGGCTTCGGCAAGTGATCGAGACCGGCCTTGCCAACAATCGTGACCTGCGGATTGCCGCCGGCAACGTGTTGCAGGCGCGGGCGCAATATCGCGTCCAGCGTGCCAGCCAGGTGCCAAACACCACCATCTCCGGTTCGGGCACCTACACCAACAACGTCTTCGGCGCGGCCGGCGGCGGGCTCGGCGCTGGCGGGATGGCGGGCGGCGGCACGGGCACTGGCACCGGGTCTGGCACCGGCACCGGCGGTGTTGGCGGCGGCACTGGTGTAGGCGCCGGGGCAGGGGCTGGCGCGGTTGGCGGCGGGATCGGCTCGGCCTCGTCGAACCTTGAGTTCTACTCGGTCAACGCCGGCTTCTCGCAGTTCGAGCTCGATCTCTTCGGTCGCGTCCGCAACCTCTCGCGCGCCGCGCTGGAGCAATATTTCGCTTCCGAAGAGGCGCAGCGCACCGCGCGGATCAGCCTCATCGCCGAAATCGCCAATGCCTGGCTGACCATGGCGGCGGACCAGGAACAGCTGCGCATCAGCCGCGAGACGCTGAAGGCGTTCGAACAATCGCTGGAGCTCACCCGCGCGCGGTTCCGTATCGGCGTCGCGTCCGAGCTGGAGGCGCGGCAGGCGGAGACCAATTACCAGGCCGCGCGCAATGACATTGCGGCGCTGCAGACTCAGGTTGCCCGCGATCAGAATGCGCTGAACCTCCTCGTCGGCGCCACCGTGCCCGCGGACCAGCTGCCGACCGAACTCGGCAACGCACCGGTGACCCGCGATGCGCTGCCGGGCAATCTGTCCTCGGAAGTGCTGCTGCGCCGTCCTGACGTGCTCCAGGCGGAGCATCAGCTGATTGCCGAGAACGCCAACATTGGCGCGGCGCGCGCGGCATTCTTCCCGCGTATCTCGCTCACCGCGACGATCGGGACGATCTCTACCGCGCTGTCGGGTTTGTTCGGCGGCGGCAGCTTCACCTACAATGCCGCGCCGTCGGTCGCACTGCCGCTGTTCGACGGCGGTCGCAACGCCGCCAATCTCGACTATGCCAAGGCGTCGCAGCAGGTGGCGGTCGCCACCTACGAACGCGCAATCCAGACCGCGTTCCGCGAAGTGTCCGATGCGCTCGCGCAGCGCGGCACGATCGAGGAGCAGGTCGCCGCGCAGACGGCGCGGGCGGAGGCAGCCTCGGTGGCGGCCCGCCTGTCCGACGCGCGCTACCGGGCAGGCGTGGATTCCTTCCTCGTGGCGCTCGACGCACAGCGCACCGCTTATGCTGCACAACAGCAATTGGTGACGACGCGTCTGGCGCGCGGAAGCAATCTTGTGGAACTCTACCGGTCGCTGGGTGGTGGATTAAACTAACCGCCTTGCCTCTCGGAACGTTTTTGTTACTCTCCCGTACTTAGGAAGAGGAGAGAGCCAATGACGCCACAAGAGCGCGCGGGCGAAGAATCCCTGGTGATCCTGCAAAGCCTGCTTTGCTTGCTCCGGGAGAAAAACGTGCTGACCCGCGCGGATATCGAAACGCTGACCGATCGGGTGGCGATGCGCGCGAGCCAGGCGGAGCGCGATCCGATCCCCTGTTGCGCCGAGGCCGCGCGCAGCGCCGCGCAGGAGATGGCGAAGATCGCCAGCTATATCGGCCCGCATTACGGCGGGAAGCACCGACGCACCTGACCTGCGACACGCTAGGCGCTTGCCCGCGAACCGAATCGCAGGCAGCGCGTTGGCATGTCGATGAAGCTTTTCCACGTAAGCGATGTGCACTTCGGTGCTGAGGATCCCGCTGCGCTCGACTGGTTCGCGCAATGCGTTGCCGACGAGTCGCCCGATGCGGTGATCATGACGGGCGACCTGACCATGCGCGCCCGCACCCGCGAATTCGACGCCGGTGGAAAGTGGCTGATGTCGCTCGGCGTGCCGGTAACGATCGAGGTCGGCAACCACGATCTACCCTATTATTGGGATCCGTTGCGCCGGCTGTTCAGCCCGTACAAGCGCTATGGTGCGGCGGAACGCATGATCGAAAAGACCCTCGACCTGCCCGGCATCACGATCGTCCCGCTCAAGACGACGGCCCGCGCGCAATTGCGGCTCAACTGGTCAAAGGGGCATGTCAGCCGCGACGCGCTGAACAATACCCTGGACCTGATCGCCGCGGCGCCGCGAGGCAACCTCATCTTCGTCGCTGGTCACCATCCCCTGATCGAAGGCGGGACGCGCGGCACCGCCAAGACACGCAATGGTGACGAGGCACTGAAGGCGCTGGCGGATGCCGGCACCCATGCTGTCCTGTCGGGCCATGTGCATGATCCCTTCGACAAGCCAGTGACATTTGGCGACTGGACGGTGCGGATGATCGGCGCGGGAACATTGTCAAAACGGCTGCGCTCGTCACCGCCGGCGTTCAACGAGATCAGGATCGCCGATGGCCGGTTCGAAACCCTGGCCCGGACCCTCTCGCCAGAACCCAAGCATCCGATCAGCGTTACCGCCAAAAGCGGCGCCCTGCGTTAGAGGGCAGCCCACGCCGCCGGGCAGCGGCCATGAAAAAGGCCGCCGGCGCCATCTCAGCGCCAGCGGCCCATTGATCATCTGCGGAGGGGCTTGGCCCTCCCCGAGTGGATCAGTTCGCGGTCAGCACCGACACCGCACCGCCCTGCGGCGCGCGGAAAGCGACCGGCGTGCCGCCGACGTTGCCACGGACCTTCTCGCCCTCGACGACCAGCCGGAAACGATCACCGCCGACGCGACGGCCGGTGATCACGGTCGCGCCTTCGCGCCCTTCGCTGGTCTTGTAGACGTAGGTCTGATTCTCGTGCTGGAAGCTCTTCTCGTCCTGCGCCTGCGCAGCAAACGGCGCCATTGCAGTGAGGAAAGCGGCGGTCATGATGAGCTTGCGCATGGTAGGATTCCTCGGTTTGAAACCAAATCTTTTCGCAAGTGCACAATAGATGCTGCGCCGCACCAACCAAAGCGCAAAAGTCGAAAATACAGTTGCAGCGGATGCAATCGTTGGCGGATTTGTCGCGCTCGTCGCATTGGTCTATCGCGCGCGTCTTCACGAACACGATTGGTTGCCATGACGCTCTATTCCCGTTTCGCCGCTTACGTTGACGCTGCCCTCAATGCGCTCGAGGCAGCTGGCGACCTGCCGTCGGGGATCGAGCGCCGCGCCGTGACCGTGGAGCCGCCGCGTGACCCCGCCCATGGTGATCTCGCCACCAATGCGGCGATGGTGCTGGCCAAGGCTGCAAAGACGAACCCGCGCGCGCTGGCCGAGAAGATCGGCGCTGCATTGCAGCAGCTGGATGAGGTTGCCGCGGTCGAGATCGCCGGTCCTGGCTTCATCAACCTCCGGCTGGTCGATGACAGCTGGCGGGCGGAACTTGCCGCGATCCATGATCGTGGCGCTGACTATGGTCGCTCCACCGTAGGGCAGGGTACCACCGTCAACATCGAATATGTCTCGGCCAACCCGACCGGCCCGATGCACATGGGCCATTGCCGCGGCGCCGTGGTAGGGGATGCCCTGGCGTCGCTGCTGGAGTTTGCCGGCAACCGCGTGATCCGCGAATATTATGTCAACGATGCGGGCGGTCAGGTCGACGTGCTCGCCCGTTCCGCACACCTGCGTTACCGTGAGGCGCTGGGCGAGGATGTTGGCGCGATTCCCGAAGGCCTTTACCCTGGCGACTATCTGGTCCCCGTTGGCCAGCAGCTCGCCCAGGAATTCGGTGATCGCTATGCGACTGCGCCCGAGGCGGACTGGCTGCCCCTGTTCCGCACGCGCGCGGTCGATGCCATGCTGGTGCTGATCAAGGCCGATCTGGCGCTGCTCGGCATCCACCACGACGTCTTCTCGTCGGAGGCGGAGCTTCAGGCCGAGGGCAAGCCCCAGGCGGCCGAGGCGTGGCTGCGCGCCCGCGACCTCGTCTACGACGGCACGCTGGAAGCGCCCAAGGGAGAGACACCTGAGGATTGGGAGCCGGTCGAGCTGCCCTTGTTCCGCTCCACGCTGTTCGGCGACGATCAGGACCGCCCGATCAAGAAGTCGAACGGCCAGTGGACCTATTTCGGCGCCGACCTCGCCTATCACTTCCAAAAGGCGCAGACGGCGGATGCGCTGATCGACATCTGGGGCGCGGACCACGCCGGTACCGTGAAGCGCATCCAGGCGGCGGTCGCGGCGCTGACCGAGGGGCGCACCCGCTTCGACGTGAAGCTGGTGCAGATGGTGCGCCTGCTGCGCGGCGGCGAGCCGGTGAAGATGTCCAAGCGCGCCGGCAACTTCGTCACGCTGGCGGACGTGGTGCGCGAAGTCGGCAAGGACGTCGTCCGCTTCACCATGCTGACTCGCCGCTCCGACGCGCAGATGGACTTTGACTTTGCCAAGGTGGTGGAGGCGTCGAAGGATAATCCCGTCTTCTATGTCCAATACGCCCATGCGCGCGTCGCCTCGCTGCGGCGTCGTGCAGCCGAAGCGGGGCTGGACCTGTCCCATCCCGACGTGTCCCGGCTTGATACGGAGGAACTGGCGCTGGTGCAGCTGGCGGCGCAATTCCCGCGCGTGGTGGAAACGGCCGCTGCGGCACGTGAGCCGCATCGAATTGCCTTTTACCTGTATGACTTGGCAGCGGCATTTCACGCGCTATGGAATGTCGGCAACGATCGGCCCGACCGCCGCTTCCTGCTGCCCGACGACCCGGCGATGACGGCGGCGCGTCTGTTCTTGGCGGAAGGCGTCGGACAAATTATCCGCAACGGTCTCTCCATCATGGGCGTGGAGGCAGTCTCGGAGATGTGATTCATGGCGACCGAGGAATTCGATCTCAGGGATGAAGACCGGCTTCCCTGGCTTGAGACGGTGGAGCCGGACGAGCCGGAAGGGCCGGGCGTGCTGCGCGTCCTGCTGTTGGTCGCCGTCGGCCTCGTGCTTCTCGCCGCCATCGTCTTTGCCGTATTCAGCTTCCAGACCCGCACGCCGGACGGCCAAGGCGAACTGATCGCCGCGCAGCCGGGCGACTATAAGGTAAAGCCGGATGATCCCGGCGGGCTGAAGGTCGACGGGGAAGGGGATTCGGCGATCGCCGCCAGCGCGGGGGCAAGCGCCACCGCCGCGATCGATCTGAAGGCCGTGCCAGAGGCGCCGATCGCCGGCCGCCGCGCCGACGCGCCGGCACCGGCCACCGACGGCAGCGCACGCACCGTCGCTGAGGTTCCCGGCTCGGGCGGACGGCTGGTCGCCGCCGCACCGATGGCCGCACCGAAGAAGCAGATCCCGGGTGCCAACTCGGGCGGGTCGCTGGTCCAGCTCGGCGCCTTCCCGAGCGAGGCGGCGGCGAACACCGCGTGGAGCGCGGTGGCCAAGCGCTTCTCCTATGTCGCAACGCTGGGCAAAACCGTCCAGCCCGCCGAGGTCAACGGCCGCAAGGTCTATCGCCTGAAGGTGAATGCCGGCAGCGCGGACGCCGCGAGTGATCTGTGTGGCCGCCTGACCGTCGCCGGCGAGAAGTGCTTCGTCACCAGCTGACCGCGGCGGGACGCCCGCGCGCCGGGGTGGAAACCCCCGGCGGACCCGCTAATACCGGGCCATGAAGCCAGTGATCTTTGGCCTGTCCGGGCCGACGCTTACCTCCGACGAACGCGCATTCTTCGCCGAGGCGCGTCCGGCGGGGTACATCCTGTTCAAGCGCAATTGCCTCGATCGTCAGCAGCTCCGCGCGTTGACCGACGAGCTGCGTACGCTGGAGGGTCGCTCGGACGTCGCGATCCTGGTCGATCAGGAGGGCGGTCGCGTCGCCCGCCTCGGTCCACCAGAATGGCCCGCCTTTCCGGCCGGTCCCGATTTCGATCGCCTGTATGACATCGCGCCTATGTCCGCGATCGAGGCAGCGCGCGCCAATGCGCAGGCGCTCGGGCTGATGATGGCGGAGGTCGGGATTACCGTCGATTGCCACCCGATCCTCGACGTGATCGGCCCCGGCACCACTGAGGCGATCTCGATCCGCGCTTTCGGCAGCGAGCCAAAGCGTGTCGCCGCGCTTGGCCGCGCGACGCTCGAAGGGCTGGCGGCCGGCGGCGTCGTCGGCGTGGTCAAGCACATGCCGGGCCACGGCCGGGCCAAGGTAGATTCGCACCATCTGCTCCCCACGGTCACGGCGATCGCGGCGGAGCTGGAGGACGATATCGCGCCGTTCCGCGCGCTGGCCCATGCCCCGATGGGCATGACCAGTCACATCGTGTTCGAGGCGTGGGATGCTGAGCGAGCCGCCACCATGTCTCCGACCATCATCAACGATGTGATCCGCGGCAAGATCGGCTTTGATGGCCTGCTCATGACCGATGATATCGACATGAAGGCACTGTCTGGCGCGCCGGCGGACAAGGCATCGGGGGCGATCGCCGCTGGCTGCGACATCGTGCTCGACTGCTGGGCGCGGCTCGATGAAATGGTCGCGATCGCCGATCGGCTGGACGATATCGCCCAGCCGTCACGCGACCGGCTCGATCGGGCGATGGCGACGCTGCGGCCAGCCGAGGGCGTGTTCGCGGATCTGGTCGCCAAGCGCGACGAATTGCTCGCGATCGGCGCGTGAGTGGGGAGCAGCTGACGCTTGATCTCGACGGGTGGGAAGGCCCGCTCGACCTGCTGCTCAATCTCGCCCGCTCGCAGAAAGTCGACCTGAAGCAGATCTCGATTCTCTCGCTGGTCGAACAATATCTGGCCTATGTCGAACGAGCCCGCACGCTGCAGCTGGAACTGGCCGCCGACTATCTCGTCATGGCGGCGTGGCTGGCCTATCTCAAATCGGCGCTCCTCTTGCCGCGCGACCCTCAGGTGGAGCCCGACCCCGAGGAACTGGCGCTGCGGCTGCAATTGCGGCTCGAGCGGCTCGCCGCCATGCGGGAGGCGGGGGCGCGGCTGATGGCGCGTGATCGGCTGGGCCGCGACGTGTTCCGCCGCCCCGCGCCCGACGGGCTTCGCACGATCCGCAAGGCGCGCTGGTCGGCGGAAATCTACGATCTCATCTCGGCCTATGGCCGGATCAGCGCGCGCACCCGCCCGGTCATGCATGTCGTGCAGGATCGACAGGTTATGACGCTGGAGGCGGCGATCGCGCGCATTTCCGCCCTGCTCGGCACGGCGATCGACTGGTCGCTGTTGCACCGCTTCCTGCCGGACGGCGCGGACGGTGCCTTTCGCCGCTCCGCGCTCGCCTCCAGCTTTCTCGCCGCGCTTGAACTGGCGCGGCAGGGCAGGGTGGAACTGCGGCAGGACGGCACCTTTGCGCCATTGTACCTGAGGCTGCCCGCGTGACCCCGCCCAATGACGTGGTGCGGGCAGTGGAGGCGGTTCTGTTCGCGGCAGCTGATCCGATGACGATCGATTCGATCCGCGCCTATGTCGGGGGCGGCGACGTGCGCGCCGCGGTGGAGCAACTGGCCCGCGACTATGCCGGGCGCGGCATCAATCTTGTGCAGCGCGGCGACGCCTGGCATTTCCAGACCGCGGCCGACATGGCGCATGTGCTGCGCCGTGACCGGGAGGAAGTTCGCCGCCTCAGCCGCGCCGGGATCGAGACGCTGGCCATCATCGCCTATCACGAACCGGTGACCCGCGCCGAGATCGAGGCGATTCGCGGCGTCCAGATCTCCAAGGGCACGCTCGACGTGTTGATGGAGGCGGGCTGGGTTCGCCCGGCTGGCCGGCGCGAGGTGCCGGGCCGGCCGCTCACGTTCGTCACGACACCGGCGTTCCTCTCGCATTTCGGCCTGAAATCGCGCCGCGACTTGCCCGGGATCGAGGATCTGCGCGCCGCCGGCCTGCTCGATCCGGTCGATCTGGCAGTCGAACAACTCGCGGTGGAAAAGAACGACGATGAGCACTAGATGGTCGGGACTTCAGGAGAATCCCCATGGGTAGCTTCAGCCTCCCGCACATCCTTATTCTCGCGATCGTTGCCATCCTTCTGCTGGGTGGCGGCCGCTTCTCGAGCATGATGGGTGACGTCGCCAAGGGCGTTAAGAACTTCAAGAAGGGCATGTCGGAAGAAGACGAGGAAGCGTGTGCGAAGCCCGCGCAGCGGATCGAGGCGCAGCAGACGGCGCGTCCCGCCTCGGAGACGATCGTCGAGGAAGACAAGGTCGCGCGCTGATCTGATCCGCGTCGCCATCGTCCGCCATGCTCGACTTCAACATTTCCGAAATGGCCGTCGTGGCCGTGGTGGCGTTGCTCGTCATCGGCCCGAAGGACCTGCCCAAGGCGCTTCGGGTGCTCGGCTATTGGGTCGGCAAGGCGCGTGGCGTTGCCCGCCAGTTCCGCGCCGGCTTTGACGAGATGGTGCGCGAGGCCGAGCTCGCCGAGATGGAAAAGAAGTGGAAGGCGGAAAATGAGCGGATCATGCGCGAGCATCCGATGCTTGCGCCGGCCGAGCCCGCGGCCGGGCAGCTGCCTGCTGCCCAGGACCCGACGGGGACCGCACCAAGTGGTGATGTCGCCCCGCAGGACGCGTCCCAGCCCGATGAACCAGTGAGGGTCGAACAGCCTGTGCTGCGCCCGGCAAACGAGACGGCCCTTCCTGACGCCAATGGCAAGGCCCCGTCATGAACCCGGCCGACGAACTCGATGACACGCGCGCCCCGCTGCTCGACCATCTGATCGAGCTGCGCCGCCGTCTTTTATATTGCATCGGCGCGCTGCTGCTGGCCTTTGCTGTCTGCTATTATTTCGCGGAGGCGATCTTCGCCTTCCTGGTGCAGCCGCTCCTCGCGGCCGGCCAGAAGCGGCTGATCTACACCCAGATTTTCGAGGCCTTCTTCGTCCAGATCAAGGTGGCCTTCTTCGCCGCGATGATGGTGTCGTTCCCGGTGATCGCCAACCAATTGTGGCAGTTCGTTGCCCCGGGCCTCTACCGCAATGAGCGGCGTGCGCTGCTGCCCTTCCTGCTCGCGACGCCGATCCTGTTCCTCGCCGGTGCCGCGATGGCCTATTATATCGCCGTTCCCGTGGCGCTGCACTTCCTGCTCGGCTTCCAGGGGGAGATCGGCGGGGTGAGCCAGGACGCATTGCCCTCGATCGGCAATTACCTGTCCTTCATCATGCAGTTCCTGTTTGGCTTCGGCCTGTCGTTCCTGCTGCCGGTGCTGCTGATGCTGCTCGAGCGTGGCGGCGTGGTGACTCGCCAGCAGCTTGTGTCGGCACGCCGCTACGCGATCGTCGCCGCCTTTGCCATTGCCGCGGTGCTGACCCCGCCCGACGTCGGGTCGCAGCTGCTCCTCGCGATCCCGCTGTGCATCCTCTACGAACTCGCGCTGATCGGCATCTGGTTTACCGAGCGCCGCCGCGCGCGAGAGAAAACGGCCGCCGCCGCCAGCGAATAAAAGAAGGGCGGCGTCGAGTGTCTCCTCGACGCCGCCCGTCTCGTGACAATGAAGCCGTGGTTACTTGGCGTCGTCCGCCGTCTTGGCGACGGTGTTGCCCGCCGAGGATACGTCGCGCCCGACACCTTCGACCGTGTTGCACGCCGAAACCATCAGGGCGCCAGCCACCACAACCATTCCGAACAACTTTTTCATCAAGCCCTCCTGCGCGCAGTCATTTCGCATTCGGGAAAATGCGTGGTGAGGAACTTCGTTCCTTCGCGCCAACGATCTCAAGGAAATGAAATAAGGCCCGAAAGCGTCACCGGGGGGGGGAGGGTTGACGCTTCCGGGCCTATGTCGCGGATAGCGAGAGCGGGGGGGCATAAGGTCGCTATCCGAAGTGTAGAACGTCGATCGGCGGCGGGGGTTCCTAGGCTTTCGGGCCAATCGTGGAAAAAAGTTGAGCCGCGGCGCTGCCGCCGGCCCAGCCTCAATCCCGGCCGAGCACCGCGATCGAAATTTCGTACGCGCCAGCCAGTGGATCGTGGTGAAGCGGCGCGCGCAGCTGGCGCGACAGGCCTTCGATCACGCGCCCGAAGCGGGTGGCGAGGCCGTCGCGAAGTTCCGGGCTCTCGATCAGCGCCCGCGACGAGACGCGCAGCGTCGCGCGATCCGGCGTCGCCGCTTCCTTGACCGACACGCGCAATTGCGCCGCGGGATCGCAGGTGACGGCCAGTTCGATCAACTCGGTGGCGAGGAAGGCCACCGCGACTGCGACGTCCTGCGTTACCAGATAGGGATCGATGTCGAGCTGAATGCGCAGCTGTGTGCCCTCGGCCGCCGTCGCGCGGATGTTGGACGCCAGCTCGCCCAGCATCGGCCGCAGCGAGAGCCCGCGATTTTCCTCCATCTCGGCGTAATGGTTGCGATGCACCACCGCGAGCGCATCGACCCGGCGTTGAATCGACGCATAGGCCTGCGACGCCTCGGGCGACTTCGCGCCACGCGCGTGAAAGTTGATGAGGGAGGAAATCACCTGGAGGTTGTTCTTCACCCGGTGATGCACTTCGCGCGTCAGCTTCGTCTGGCGCACCAGCCCTTCGGCAAGTCCCGCCTCGTGGATCGCCACGGTCTTGGTCAGCGCGCGGAACGTATCGCCCAATTCGCGCAATTCCTGCGCCGGCAGCGCGCGGATTACTTGCGAATCGGTTTCTTCGCCCGGCGTGAAGGCCGCGACGCGCGCGCGCAGCTGGCGCATCGGCCTTATCAGCAGGCGATCGACGACGAACCAGGCGATGCCGGCGGCGGCCGCCCACATGACCAGCGGCAGCAGCAGCGCGATGACCAGCGGCGAGGTGATCGGCGCGGTGCGCACCTCCATCGCCAGCTTCAGGTCGCCGATGCCAAGGTCGGTGAGGTTATTCTCGCGCCGCTCGAATGCGTTCTCGCGCGCCAGCGATTGCAGCACCAGCTCGTTCGCACCGTGGATCAGGGTTGCGGCATAGGCCGGCGTGAACCCGCTCGGGCGGCTCAGCTCCGCCAGGAAGTCGGTCGGGAAGTATGCCGCTGCGGTGACCTGCCCGGAACGACCGACCACCCCGAGCAGCAGGCCGCGCTGGGGCAGGATCTGCGCTGCCACGGCCGCGTCGCGGGCGGTTCGCGCCACCTCCAGCGCCCCGGGAAAGCTGCTGCCACACAGCAGCCGACCCTTGGGGCCGAACACCGCGAACCGCGCGCCGTTGAATGCCTGTTGCGCGAAAACGCCCTGGACGCGCGCGCAGCTGGGTGTGTCGCCGGGGTCCGCCTCCAGCGCATCCACCGCCGCCCGCAGCGCGGTCATGTCGCCGATCAGCTCGATCGCGATCGCGCGGCTGCTCTCGGCCGCCGCGACGCGCAGGCCCGCGCGTGCCTCGGTATCGGCAATCTGGGTGATGCGCAGCGTCGCAAACACTGCGATGATCGCGAGCGGCAGCAGCGCGATCGACAGGATCACCAGAAGCTTCGCGCCCGTGGGCCAGCGCATCATGAACGTCGGCGTCGTCGCGCCAACGCGCGAATCGTCCGCCGTCGTTGCCATGTCTGTGCTTAGTCTAGCTTGCCCAGGAGGGAAACGAACTCGTCCGGGACCGGCTCGTCGATCGTCTTCTGATAGATTGATCGCAGCGCCGCACCCATGTCCCGGTCCTTGGACTGCACCGCAGTGCTGCCCTTCTTCTTGACCGGCTTTTTTGGCGCTTCCTTGTCCGAAACCAACGCTTACCCCCCGAAACACCTGTCTGGCATGCTGTGACGATTCCTTGGCCGCTTACGGGCCTTGGCACCAGCCTGTTCATCAAGGCTCGCGTCATGGAAACAAAATACCGGTTCGTTGGTTCCACCGCTCGACGACGAATTGCGTCGTTGGGCGCCGCGCGCCTGCGGGGGTTTGTCGAAGTTGATCAATCCGGGTTTGGCGCGCAAAGCCGAAACCCTAATCTATTGGGAGTCGTTCCGCCTCATGTCGCTTGGACAACAGCTCGCCCCACATCTGCCCTTCCTGCGTCGTTATGGGCGGGCGCTCACCGGCAGCCAGTCGCACGGCGACAAATATGTCCGCGCCACGCTCGAGGCGATCGTCGCCGCTCCCGAGGAGTTTCCGCGCGACGTCGATCCGCGCCTCGGCCTGTACCGTACGTTCCAGGCGATCTGGGGATCGACCAACGACGATCAGCAGGCTGATCCGGGGGATGTGGACGATCAGGAGGCGGTGGCCCGCGCGCGCCTCGCGCGAATGACGCCGCTGTCGCGCCAGGCGCTGCTCCTCACCGCGATGGAGGGGTTCACGGTCGAGGACACGGCCTATCTCATCAACGTCTCGCCCAGCGAGGTCGAATCGCTCGTCGCCGGCGCGCTGTCGGAGATCGAGAATCAGACCCGCGCCCGCGTCCTCATCATCGAGGACGAACCGATCATCGCAATGGATATCGAGACGATCGTGCGCGATCTCGGCCATGAAGTGACCGGTGTCGCCGTGACCCGTGACGAAGCGGTTGCGCTGGCGATGGACGATCGTCCCGGCCTCGTGCTCGCCGACATCCAGCTCGCCGACGATTCGTCGGGCATCGATGCGGTGAAGGACATCCTGGGTGAATTCCAGGTGCCGGTGATCTTCATCACCGCCTTCCCGGAACGATTGCTGACCGGTGAGCGTCCGGAGCCGACGTTCCTCATCACCAAGCCGTTCCAGCGGTCGACGGTGAAGGCGGCGATCAGCCAGGCGCTGTTCTTCGATCAATCAACCGCGCCGGTTTCGTAAAAACGATACGGACCCAAAACGGTGCAGGATCGTTAAAGCTGTATGGCTGACGAAAATCACAAGGTCGAGCTGAGCACTGACGAGGCTCGCGCTGGCACTACGCCGCACATGACCCGATATATCCTGCCCGTTTCGCTGGTGCTGGTGATCGCGATATTCGCGTTTCTGCTGTTCACGCGGTTGTAGACGCGATCACCATGTTGACCGGACGGGTGGCAAACGACGCCGGTACTATCTATCTTACGGAGAGGATGCCGGTTCATTCCGGTGCGGGGACCGAACGACATATTATGACCGAAGCTGAACCGCGTGATGATGCCGCGGCCGATGGAGCATCGGTCGAGCACGTTTCGCTATCCGATCCGGAATTCAAGAAGCAGCTTGCTCAGGTAATCCCGCATTTGCGCGCCTTCGGGCGCTCGCTGTCGGGCAACCGCGATCTCGCCGACGATCTGGTGCAGGAAACGCTGTTGAAGGCCTGGGCCGCGCGCAAGCGGTTCCAGGCTGGCACCAACATGCGCGCCTGGACCTTCATCATCCTGCGCAACCTGTATCTCTCGCAGATGCGGCGCGCGCGCTTCAAGGGTGAGTGGGACGATCTCGTGGCTGATCGCCTGCTGGCGGCACCCGCCAGCCAGGACAAGCATGTCGAGCTTGCCGACATGCAGCGCGCGCTGCTTCATCTGCCGCAGCCACAGCGCGAGGCGCTGATCCTCGTCGGTGCGGGCGGCTTCGCCTATGAAGAGGCGGCGGAGATCTGCGGCGTGGCGGTCGGCACGATCAAGAGCCGCGTGGCGCGCGGCCGTGTCGCGCTGGAGGCGCTCATGAGCGGTAGCGACATGACGTCGCGGACCGATCACATGATTCCCAGCCTGAAACCGACGCTCGACGAAATCATGGACGAGGTGGACGAGCTCAGCCGCGATCGCTGATCGCGGGTTGGGCTTGCCACCGGCCCTGTCAGGGCGCGGCTGCTAAACCTGCCTTTCGGACCTAATTTCTTGGAACGCCATAAAGCGCCTCGACCAGTGTCTTGAGGTCGTCAGGAGTGCTGCGCGCATCAGCGAATGCGAAACGCAGCGATTCGCCGATAGCGTCGGTAGCCCGCGGGTACCGGACATAGTAACCGTCACTGCCTCCTTCGCGATGATGATGTTCATGTATCGTCATGCGCGATAGAACGGATCAGGAGACGCGTTGGTTTCATGGTCCAGGCTACGGATTTCCCCTTGTCAAGCGAAAAAAATGTCGAGCTGCTGGTCGCGGACGCGGTCGGCCGGGCGCACGAATTCTCGCCATTTCTCGCGAACTTGCTCGACCGCGGCGACCATTTTTCCGCGGCATCGCTCGACCGGCCGGTCACGCTCGACCCCGATGTGCCGATAGGCCGGGCGCTGCGTCTTGCCCGTCGTCAGTTGGCGCTTCAGGTCGCGATCGGCGACTTGTCCGGCATCTTCGATCTGACCGCCGTCACGCACCGACTGACCGATTTTGCCGATTTCGCACTCGACCAGGCGATCCGCACTGCGATCGCGGAGCGCAGCCCAGGGGCGGGGCCGGAGGGCTTTGTTGCGTTGGCGCTTGGCAAGCAGGGCAGCCGCGAGCTGAATTATTCCTCCGACATCGACCCCATCTTCCTGTTCGATCCCCGGACGCTGCCCACGCGCCGCAACGAGGAGCCGGTCGACGCAGCGGTGCGCATCGGCCGGCGCGTGATCGAGCTGCTCCAGGCCCGCGACGCTGACGGCTATGTCCTGCGCGTCGACATGCGGCTCCGTCCGACGCCTGAGGTCACGCCCATCGCGCTGCCGATCGAAGCCGCGATCACTTACTATGAATCGCAGGCACTGCCGTGGGAGCGGGCAGCCTTCATCCGCGCACGCCCTGCCGCCGGCGATATCGTCTTGGGCGAGCAGTTCCTCGACGCGATCCGCCCCTTCATCTGGCGCCGCAGCCTCGATTTCGGCGCGGTGGGGGAGATATTGGAGATCACCCGCCGGATCCGGGATCATCACTCGCAGGGGCAGACCTTCGGACCGGGCTATGACCTGAAGCGAGGGCGGGGCGGGATCCGTGAGATCGAGTTCTTCGCGCAGATCCATCAGCTTATCCACGGCGGGCGTGATCCCGCGCTGCGCACCGGCGATACCCGCGGGGCGCTCGCCGCCCTGGCCGCCGCTGGCCGGATCGCCCGGGATGACGCACAGGCGCTCTGTGACGCCTATGTCGCGCTGCGCACGGCGGAGCACCGCGTCCAGATGATCGATGATCGCCAGACCCATGCGCTTCCGACCGGCGACGCGTTGGAGCGCGTGGCACGGCTGGACGGGCGCCCCGACGGCGCGGCTTTGCTCGCGCATCTCGAACCGCACGTCACGCGCGTCGGCGCCATCTTCGGGCAGCTCGCGCCTACCACCGGGGACAATTTGTCCGCCAACAGCGATGCCCTTTCCGCCCAGCTTGTCTCGGCGGGCTTCGCGGATCCGGACGTTGCGGCAACCCGGATCGCGGCATGGCGTGCCGCGCGCTATCCCGCGCTGCGCAGTGCCGCCGCGCAGGCCGCGCTTGAGGCCGTATTGCCCGGCCTCGTCGCGGCGCTGGGGGAGGCACCCGCGCCCGAGGCCGCGCTCAACCGCCTCGACCGGCTGTTCGAACGCTTGCCCAGCGCGGTGAACATCTTCCGCCTGCTGGAGGCGCGGCCCGCGCTCATCGCCCTCCTTGTCCGGTTGCTCAGCCACACGCCGACCCTCGCCGAGGAACTCGCGCGTCGGCCTGACCTGCTCGACGGGCTGATCGACGCCTCCGCCTTCGATCCCGTGCCAGACGTGCCCGCCATCGCCGCGATGATGCGCAGCAATGAACGGCGCGCGGATTTCCAGGCCAAGCTCGATCACGTCCGCCGCATCGTCAACGAACACCGCTTCGCCCTAGGCGCGCAGATCATCTCCGCGGTGGCCGATCCACTCGACGTAGCGGCGGGCTATTCGCGCGTGGCAGAGGCCGCGATCGAGGTGCTGGCGAGCGAGACGGTGGCGGAATTCGCCCAGGCGCATGGCCGGGTACCGGACAGCGAATTCGTCATCCTGGCGCTCGGGCGGCTCGGGGGAGGGGCGCTGACCCATGCCTCCGACCTCGACCTGATCTACCTGTTCACTGGTGATTTTGCGGCGGAGTCCGACGGCCCCAAGCCCTTGGGCGCGACGCTTTATTATAATCGCCTTGCGCAGCGCGTTTCCGCCGCGCTCTCCGTGCCCACCGCCGCGGGCCCGCTCTACGAGATCGATACGCGCCTTCGCCCGTCGGGGACACAGGGCCCGCTGGTGGTGAATGTCGATTCCTTTGCCCGCTACCAGCGCGAAAGCGCGTGGACGTGGGAGCACATGGCGCTCACCCGGGCGAGGCCGGTGTTCGGCTCGGCAAAGGCGCGCGCCGAATTACAGGCGATCATCGACGGCGTTCTCAAGGGCGACCGGCCGCAGCGCGACGTCGTGGCCGATGCCATCACGATGCGGGCCGAGATGGCGGCGCACAAGCCGCCCGCCGGGCCGCTCGACGCCAAGCTGCTGCCCGGCGGGCTGGTCGATCTGGAATTCACCGTGCATGTCGCGCAGCTGACCCGGCGGGAGGGCTTCGACACCAATCTCGGCCGCGCGATCGATCTGCTCGGGCTCGGTGTAGACCTCCACCACGCGCACGATCTGCTCACCCGCCTCATCGTCACGCTTCGCCTGGTCGCGCCGGATGCGGCCGAGCCACCCTCGGAAGCAACGCGCGCCTTGGTCGCGCGGGTGCTCCATCTCGATGATTGGGACGCGGTGCTCGCCGGCTTTGACACCGCACGGCAGCAGGTTACGGCGGCGTGGAAAGGATTGACCGATGGACACACTGCCGGACGTGACACTGACCGCGATTGATGGTCAGCCGCTCCGCCTGAAGGATCAGCCGCTGCCGCTGGTCGTCTATTTCTATCCCAAGGACGATACTGCCGGCTGCACGCGCGAGGCGCAGGATTTCTCCGCCCTGGCCGGGGAGTTTGCGTCCGCAGGCGTCGTCGTGATCGGCGTGTCCAAGGATCCGCCGGCCAAGCATGAGAAGTTCGCCGCGAAATACGATCTCGCCGTGGCGCTCGCCAGCGATGAGGATGGCTCCGCCTGCGAGGCGTTCGGCACCTGGGTGGAAAAATCCATGTACGGCCGCCGCTACATGGGCATCGAGCGCGCAACGTTCCTGTTCGGCCGCGACGGCCAGCTCGCCCGCGCCTGGCGCAAGGTGAAAGTCCCCGGACATGCGGCGGAGGTGCTGGCCGCGGCGCGCGCCCTGTGACAACCATCGCCGCCGCCGCGCGCGACGTGCTCAATGCGGCGGATCCCGCCACCAAGGTGAAGGCCGCGCGTCAGGCGGCCCGCGCGTGGCGGGCGGGGCGGCTCGCCCACAGCTTCGACGTCGCCATGCCCGATGCGCCGGCACGGCCCGACCAGCCCGAATTGCTGCCCCCCGGCCGGATGCCGAAACGGGGGAAGGGCGGGTCGGAACGGGGCCGCATCGCGCTGCTTCACGCGCTGGCGCATATCGAATACGTCGCGATCGACTTGGCGTTCGACATGGCCGGGCGTTTTGGCGCGGCTCTCCCGCGGGAATTCGTGGACGACTGGATTGGCGTCGGCGCGGACGAGGCGATGCACTTCGCACTGCTCGATCGCCGGCTGCGCGCGATGGGCAGCCATTATGGCGCGCTCCCGGCCCATGCCGGGCTGTGGGAGGCGGCGGATGCGACTGCCGATGACGTTCTCGCCCGGCTCGCCGTCGTCCCGATGGCGCTGGAGGCGCGTGGGCTCGACGTGACGCCGGCCACCGTCGACCGCTTCCACGCCGCCGGCGATGCGGCCAGCGCGCGCATCCTCCACCGCATCTACACCGATGAAATCCGGCACGTTTCGGTCGGCACGCGGTGGTTCGAGGAGCGGTGCGCGGCGGCCGGTTTGCACCCGGCCACCCACTGGAAATCCCTCATTGGAGGCCGTTTTCGGGGCATCGTGAAAGGTCCGTTCAACGACTCAGCGCGCGAGTCTGCCGGCCTGACGCGGGATTACTACGGCGCTATTGCTTAACTGCTCAAAAGAAGGGCAGTTGACGGTGTCCGGTGAGCGGGGGGCCGCAATCCAGACCAGTTTTTTGAACATGCGTCGTGCGTGGGCTCGTCCTGGTCGCGCGCGCTTCAACAATCTTGCTCGGGGTTCGATGTCCAAGATTTCTTCCGCGCCGGCCAACCGCATCGCTGCTGGCGCCCGCCTGCTCTTCTCCCCACGCAACGTGATCTTCCATGATGGCCGCGCTGTGCGCCGGATCCGCCTGGGCCGCCTCTCGCAGGGCGCGCTGGCCGGGACCGCCGCGGTCGTGGTCGCCTTCGCGGGCTACGGCGCCGCCGCTGCCGCCGGTCAGGCCGGCGCCGCTGCGCCGCAGGCCGAGCGGATCGAGACGATGGAGCGCAAGCTCGTCCACATGCACCAGCGCGTGGCGAATGTCCGCAAGGCTGCGGAGGCGCGTGCTGCTCAGCTCGAAAACCGCCAGGCACTGCTCGCTGCCGCGCTGACTGGCGTGGGTGACGAAAAGAAGCTGGCGCTTGCCACGCTGAAGATCGATCCGGCGGGTGACCGCCTGGCCGCCTATGCGGTCGCTCCCTTCGCCAAGATCGAGCGTCGCCAGGAGATCCTGGCCGAACTCGCGCTCGATCACCTCAACGACCGTTATCAGTCGGCAGCGGAGGCGCTGCGTGAGCGCGGCTTGCGGCCGGAGCGTGTCGCCAAGGGCGGCAAGAACACCGGCATGGGCGGCCCGCTGATCCCGGCCGCCAGCGCCGAGGCGACGGCTGATCTGAACGCCGATGCGCAATTCCGCTCGCTGTTCATGACCTGGAAGAAGCTCGACACGCTGGAGCAGGGGGTTATCTCGATCCCGTCGGTCCAGCCGGTCCAGCACCTCACCTTCACCAGCAATTTCGGCGTGCGCAGCGATCCGTTCCGCGGCACCGCCGCGATGCATGCTGGTGTCGATATCCCCGGTCCGACCGGCACGCCGATCTATGCGACCGCCGATGGCGTCGTGAACCATGCCGCGCGTCAGGGCGGCTATGGCAACATGATCGAGCTGAATCACGGCAAGGGCATTACCACCCGCTACGGCCACCTGTCGAAGATCCTCATCAGCAACAATGCGCGCGTGCGCCGCGGTCAGATGATCGGCCTGATGGGCTCCACCGGCCGTTCGACCGGCCCGCACCTCCATTATGAAGTGCGTATTGACGGCCGCGCCGTGAACCCGATCCCCTTCCTGACCACGGCGGATTATCTGCTCGCGGCGCAGGATCGCTCGGTCGGCCAAATTCCGGTGTCGACCAGCGGCCCGGCGGCACAGGACGGCCTGGGTCACTGATCCGGTTGCGGGCGCGCCGCGGCGATCCTATTTCGCTCTCATGGCAACGCTCGCACCCGATATCGCCTTGACGCCCTCCGCTGCCGCCCGTGTGGCGGCGATTGCGGAAAAGCAGCAAAAGCCTGCCATCCTGCGCCTCTCGGTGGAGGGGGGCGGCTGTTCCGGGTTCCAATATCGTTTCGGGCTGGCCGACGCGCCGGAGCCGGGTGATCAGGTCGCCGAGACGGATGGCGTCAAGCTCGTCGTGGACGAAATCAGCCTCGATCTCGTGCGCGGTGCCTCGGTCGACTTCGTCGAATCGCTCGGCGGCGCGGCGTTCAAGGTCGACAATCCGATTGCAGCATCAGGATGCGGTTGCGGCACCAGCTTCTCGGTGTAAGCCGTCCTCGTGAAAATCGTCAGCTACAACGTCAACGGCATCAAGGCGCGCCTGCCGCGCCTGCTGGAATATCTCGCCGAGCAGCAGCCGGACATCGTCTGCCTGCAGGAGCTCAAGACCGCTGACGATACCTTCCCGATCGATGACATCCGCGCCGCCGGTTATGGCGCGGTGTGGCATGGGCAAAAGGGGTTCAACGGCGTCGCCGTGCTCGCTCGCGGCGCCGATCCGGTCGAGCGTCAGCGGGGCCTGGATGGTGAGCCCGACGATGATCACAGCCGCTATCTGGAATGCGACGTCGACGGCCTGACCGTCGCGTCCATCTATCTGCCCAACGGCAATCCGCAGCCGGGGCCGAAGTTCGACTATAAGCTGCGCTGGATGGACCGGCTCGCCGCCCGTGCGCGCGCCTTGCTTGCCGCTGAAATTCCGACCGTGCTGGCGGGCGATTACAACGTCATCCCCAATGACGATGATACCTTCTCCACCCGTGCGATGGCCGATGATGCGCTGATGCAGCCGGAAAGCCGCGCCGCCTATCGCGCGCTGCTGGCGCAAGGGTGGACCGATTCGTTGCGCGTGCGTCATCCCGCCGGTGGCGTTTGGACCTTCTGGGATTATCAGGCGGGCGCGTGGCGCCGCGACGCGGGCTTCCGCATCGATCACCTGCTGCTGTCACCCGCCGTTGCCGATCGGCTGGTCGAGGCCGGTGTCGACAAGGACTATCGTGGCCGGGACAAGGCCAGCGATCACGCGCCCACCTGGGTTCGCCTGCGCGACTGAATCACCGGGCGGCGGCCACCGCGTTCCGTTCGCTTCCCAATCGTTCACTGTCGGACAGGGGGTACCCGTGCGTCCGTCAGCGCACATCGCTTGGATGGTAAAACGCGCCGTCACTTGGTGCACGGCGCCCATCATCGGCAACATGCACATTGATGCTTTTGCTAAGTCATTGAAATGGCGTCCGTGAGGCAATTGGCACGGTCAATGCAAAGTCTCAGGTGACAGCGCGAAAGGGGCGCTGTTCGGAACCTGAGAGGATACGCCATGACCATCACCGCCATCGCCACCGCCGCCCTCATGCTGGGCGCCGCCCCCGAACCCGCGCCGCGCCCGGCACCTGCGCCGGCACCTGCGCCGACCATCCCCGCCGATCAGTATGGCGCGCGCTCGTTCGACCCCGAAACCGACCAGCGCCGCGTCTGCGTGATCGACACGCTCAGTGGTCCGGGCATCGCCCGTCGCTACTGCCAGACGCGCGCGACCTGGGTCGCACAGGGCACTGACCCGCTCGCGCGCCGTTAAGTGCCGCTTACCGGGCTCGCGCACGGCCGGTCTGGCCGCTGCGCGAGACCCCGCGGTTTACCGGCGCTCACAGCGCCTTTTCGTACACCTGATAGACCTTGTTGACGTGGCTCTCGATCGTCTCGGCGATCGACCGCATCCCCTGGTTGTCGTCGAGGATCCAGCCGATCTCGCCGCGCGAGGCACCATAATCCTGCACCGCCGCGCGACGGATATATTCGATCATCATGAACGCCAATTGGCTCGCCATGCGTGACGATTGCAGGCTCTTCACCACCCCCATCAGCGGCACGCGCATCGTACGCACCTGCGGCTTGCGCAGCCACAGCAGCAGCTTCGCCCAGCCGAACGGCAGCAGCGACCCGCTCAGGCCCTTCAGCGGTTCGTTCAGGTCGGGGAGGGTGATCATGAAGGCGACCGGCACGCCATCCACCTCGGCGATGCGGATCAGGTCATTGAAGACGATCGGCTTCAGCTTCACGCCAACGTCGCGGATTTCGGGCGGAGTGAGGGGAACGAACCCCCAATTGTCGCTCCACGCATCGTTCAGGATGCCCAGGATGATCGCCGCTTCCTCGTCGAACCGCGACTTGTCGACCGGGCGCACGTTGATGCGCGGGTTCTTCTCGCCCGATTTGATGATCCGCTGGACGATCGGCGGGAATTCCTGCGTGATATCCAGCTCATAGGTCATCATTTGCTTGACCGGGGCATAGCCGGCCGCCTCGATCCACCCGCGATATTCCGACTTGGCATGGCCCATCATCACGGACGGCGGATGGTCGTAGCCGGTAATCAGCAGCCCCGGTTCTTCCCAGATCGATTGCGAGATCGGCCCCAGCACGCGGGTCATGCCCTGTTCGCGCAGCCACTGCTCGGCGCGTTCGATCAGCGCGCGGAACACGCCGTCGTCCTCCGCCTCCATCAGCCCCCATTGCCCGGTGCCGGGGCCAAAGCCCTGCGCGGCCGGCATGTCCAGCGCCAGAAGGTCGATATGCGCGGAGATACCCCCCACCACGCGCCCGTCGCGCTCGGCCAGGAACAGCTGCGCCTTGGCGTGGCTGTACCATCCGTTTTTCTCGGGATCGAGCAGCCCCAGCGCCTCGCGCTTCAGCGGCGGAACCCAGTTCGGATCATCCTTGTACAGGCGGAACGGCAGGTCGATGAACGTTTTGCGGTCGCGCTTGCCCGTCACGGGGCGGATGGTGAGAGAGCCGGTCATGACGCTGCGTGTAATCGCCCGAAGCGATCATGGCGAGCGGCCTTTCCGCGCGGCGCGCACCTGTTCCAGCCACCGTATCGCCACTATCTTGAGCCAATGGACACCCCCATGACGACCACGACTCTGTCACGAGCAGCAGCCACCCCGACCGCGCGTGTGCGCATCGCCGATGACCGCGCGATGCTGAAGGCGGCGGCTGAACTGACGCGGGATCTGAACGCGCCGCGGCCCGCCGTCTATTGGGCTGACTTCCTCGGCTCGGTGGCGATCGGCTATGCCGGTCTTGCCGTGGCGATCGCCGCGACCCCGCTGTGGCTGACGATCGTCGCCGGCGTGGTGGCGATGTTCGCGCTCTATCGCGGGATGAGCTTCATCCATGAACTCACCCATGTGAAGCATGCGTCGCTGCCGCATTTCCGGCTGGGCTATAACATCTTCATCGGCGTGCCGATGCTGGTGCCCTCGTTCATGTATGAGGGCGTCCACAATCTTCACCACGCGCGCACCCGCTACGGTACCAGCGACGATCCCGAATACCTGCCGCTCGCGCTGATGAAGCCGTGGTCGCTGCCGGTGTTCGTGCTGGTCGCCGCGCTGGCGCCGTTCGCGCTGATTTTCCGCTACGGCGTGCTGTCGCCGCTGTCGCTGCTGTCGCCGTCGCTGCGCCGCATCGTGGTGGAGCGTTTCTCGGCGCTGGCGATCAACCCGCAATTCCGCCGCCGCCTGCCGGAGGGGGATTTCCGTCGCCAGTGGATCGCGATCGAGACCGCATGCGCCGTCTGGGCGATGTCGCTGATCGCCCTGGTTGCCACCGGCACGCTGCCGCTGCGCGCCTTTGCCATCATGATGGCGGTCGCCTCGGGCGTCGCGGTCATCAATCAGCTGCGGACCTTGGTCGCGCACCTGTGGGAGAATGAGGGCGAGGTGATGACCGTCACCGCCCAGTATCTCGACTCGGTTAACGTGCCGCCGCCGGCCACGCTGCCCGCGCTCTGGGCGCCGGTTGGCCTGCGCTACCACGCGCTGCACCATCTGCTGCCGGGTGTCCCCTATCACGCGCTGGGCGAGGCTCATCGCCGGCTGAGCGCCGTGCTCGATCGCGAATCGCCTTATTACAAGGCCAATTACGTCGGCATGCCGGGCCTCATCGCCAAGATCGCGCGCAGCACGATGCTGCCGCGCTGATATCGGCCGGGGGCGGTCACCGCCGCCCCGGCCATCGATCCATAAGTTCGCATCTGGCTCCCGCTACAGCCGGGAGCATCCCGGCCGCCGCCGGCTTATTCCTCGGTGCGCAGCAGCACCGCTTCGCCGATCAGCAGGAACAGCAGGAACGGCGCCCAGGCGGCGAGGAAGGGCGGGTAGGCGCCCAGATTGCCCATCGCCAGCGCGAAATTGTCCGCCACGAAATAGGCGAAGCCCAGCGCCATGCCGATCACGGCGCGGACGAACAATTTGCCCGACCGTGCGATGCCGAACGCGGCCACCGCGCCCAGCAGCGGCATCAGCACCGACGACAGCGGCCCGGAGAGTTTGTGCCACAGCGATCCCTCGAGCGCCGCGGTCGGCCGCCCGGCCGCGGCCAGGTCGTCGATCGCCTCATTCAGCGCGCGGAACGACAGTCCATCGGCATTCACCGACGACAGGGTGAACTGGTCCGGCGTCACGCCGCGCGCGATCACGATCGTGCCGACATCGCGCTGCTGGCCGGTCGCCACGTCAAAGCGTTTGGCCGGCCCGATCGCCCAGCCATCGCCGCTGCGCCGCCCGGTGGGCGCGGTGATGATCGTGCGCAGCTTGCCGCCGTCACGTTCGTACAGCGTCACGCCGCCCAGCCGCGCGGCATCGCCCCGGCCGCGGATCTGGTCCACCTCGATCAGGTCGTCGCCGGTCCTGACCCAGACGTTGGACCGGTCACCCCGGTCGATCGGCAGCGTGCCGTAATTCACCTTCTGCCACTGGCTCAGCGTCGCCGTCGCGCGCGACACCACCCGGTCGTTGAACACGAAGCTGATCGCGGCGATCGCCAGGCTTGCGGTGATCAGCGGCGCCAGCACCTGGTGCGCCGACATGCCCGACGATTTCAGCGCCACGATCTCGCTGTTCTGGTTCATCGTGATCAGCGTCAGGATGGTGCCGAGAAGGACGGAGAAGGGCAGGAAGCGCGCGATTATCTGCGGCACGCGCAGCGACATATACTGCCACACCTGCGCGTCGGTATTGCCCGGAACGGCCAGGATCTTGCCGGATTCCCCCAAGAGGTCGAGCGCCTGGAGCACCAGCACCAGCCCGGCAAGAATGCCGAACGTGCGGACCAGGAACATCCGGCCCATGTACAGCGCCACCGTCTTGGACGGGAAGAAAGACGTCATGCCCGTGCCTCTCGCGCACGGCGGCCGGGCAGGCGACGCGTGATCGCTTTCAGGGTCTTGCTGGCCACCCGTTCCAGCGCGCCGATCGGCTGTCCGCCCGGAACATAGGCCAGCGTGTAATACATCCAGATGATCAGCGCCGCGAAGATCGCGAACGGCGTCCACAGCGCGATGAACGGGTCGACGCGGCCAAGCTCGCCGATCGACGCCGCATATTGGTTCACCTTGTGATAGGCGACGACCATCACGATCGACAGGAACACCCCCAGCGCCGATGTCGATCGCTTCGGTGGCACGCCCAGCGCCACCGCCAGCAGCGGCAGCAGGAACATCATCAGCACCTCCGCGAGCCGGAAGTACAGTTCCGCCTGGCTGGAATCGCGCGCTTCCTCGCTCCCGCTCGTCGTGCCGATCTTCACCAGCTCGGGCAGCGTATATTCCAGGTTACGGCCGCCGCGCGCGCGGAACTGCTCGAACTTGGGCAGGTCGATCGGCAGGTCATGCGCGCTGAAGGTCAACACGCGCGGGCTCGGAAAATCGGGCCGGTTGTGGATCAGCGTGCCGTTGGTCAGGCGGAAGATGATCGTGTTGGGATCGTCGGTGGCGAAGAACTGGCCGCGCTCCGCGGTCACGCCGATCCAGTCACCCTTGGGTGTCTGCGCATGGACGAAGATGCCGGACAGCTCGCGGCCCTTGTCCCGGCTGCGCTCGATCCGCATCGTCATGCGATCGCCCAGATGGGTGAATTCGCCGACCTTGATCGACGCCCCCAGCGCTCCGGTGCGCAGCTCGAACCGCAGGCCTTCGTAGGCATAACGCGCGCGCGGCTGGATGAAGCCAACGATGGCCAGATTGACCAGCGCCAGCCCCACCGCATACATGTAAGGGACCCGCAGCAATCGCCCGTAACTCATTCCAACGCCGCGCATAACGTCCAGCTCGGACGAGGTGGCGAGGCGCCGGAAGGCGAGCAGGACGCCGAGCATCAGGCCGATCGGAATGCCAAGGCCGAGATATTCCGGCAGCAGGTTGGCCAGCAATTGCCACACCACGCTGACGGGCCCGCCTTCGGTAGCGACAAAGTCGAACAGGCGCAGCATGCGATCGAGGAGCAGCAGCATCGCCGCAATGACGAGCGTCGAGAACAGCGGCAGCGCGATCAGCCGGGCCATGTAGCGGTCGATCGATTTCATGAGGCGCGGCTAAGGGGCTCGATCTTGCGGATGGGTGCGCCGGTATAGGCGAGAAGGTAACGAGCGCCAGCCCTTTTCGGTCCAGCGCCGCGACGCTTTCCTCTCGCTTTGCCTTATCCCGCCGCCATCCGGTCAGGCGCGGCGGCCGGGCTGCGCGCAAAGGCATCGGCCAGCGCACGCTCCAGCGCGGCGAGGGTGAAGGGCTTGCGCAGCACATGATGGCCGTTGAACATCGCGGCGTCGCTCGCCTCGCCGGCAAAGCCGGTGACGAACAGAACGGCGGTACGCGCGTGGCGTTCGGGCAGCGCCTCGATCATTTCCGGGCCGGTCTGCACCGGCATCAGCACATCGCTCATGATGAGGTCGACGGGCGCGTGCTCGTCGAGCCGGGCGGGGGCGCGCAGCGGATCGTCGCATGCGATCACGCGATGGCCCAGTTCCTCCAGCGCGCCGACGGTGGCGCGCAGCACGCGCTGGTCATCCTCCACCACCAGGATGGTCAGCTCTTCCGGCGCCGCGGTGGCGATGGCGGCTTCCTCGTCGGCGCGTTCCGGCGCTTCCGCCTCGCTGTCGTGCGGCAGCCGCATGATCACGCTCGTCCCGACGCCAGGCGTGGAATCGATCGCCACTTCGCCGTCCAGCTGGCGCGCAAAGGAGAAGATCTGGCTCAGTCCCAGTCCCGTGCCCTTGCCGGCCGGCTTGGTGGTGAAGAACGGCTCGAACACGCGCTCGACGATGTCCGGGGTCATGCCGCATCCGTCGTCACGCACCGTGATGGTGACGAAGGTGCCGTTGGTTGAACGCTCCACCCCCGACGTGATGCTGACCCGCCCGCGCCCGTCCATCGCATCGCGCGCATTGACCGCGAGGTTCAGGATGCAATTCTCGAACTGCACCCGATCGGCGCGGACATAGGCATCCTCGCCATGGCAGGCGATCTCGACCTGGATCGCATCGCCGAGCGTCCGGTCGAGCAGGTCGCGCATCCCGTTGAGCAAGGCGCCGACATGGATGCGCTCCGGCGCGATCGCCCCCTCGCGGGCAAAGGCGAGCAGCCGGCGGGTCAGCTCCGCCGCCCGGACCGCCCCCTCACGCGCGCTTTCGACATGGCGCGCGGCGTCCGCCCCGCCATTGGCAATCGCGCGCTGCGCCAGTTCGAGCCCGCCGATCACAACTGCCAGCATGTTGTTGAAATCATGCGCGATACCGCCGGTCAGCTGGCCGATCGCATCCATCTTCTGCGCCTGCCGCAACCGCGCTTCCTGCGCACGCAATTCCTCGGTTGCCTCCGCCACCGCCACCGCCAGTTCGTCGGCGCGAGCGCGCGCGGCATCGGCCTCGGCACGGGCCAGTGCGCGATCGGTCGACGCCCGCATCGTCAACCAGCCGAGGATGATCGCCCCGATCAGCAGCAGCACGCCAAATGCCGACAGCACGAACGCCGCGCGGGTCGATCGTTCGACCAGCGCCATCGTCGCTTCGGTGCGGGTGATCAGCAGCGTGCGCTCGCTGGCGATCACTTCGTCCAGCAGCCGGTTGATCTCGGTCAGCGCCGACGCCTGCCGCGCTTCGTAATAACGCGACAGCGCCTGCTGGTTCTTGCCGTAATTCGTCGCCAGCGCTGTCATCGACAATTGCTCGCCGCGCTCGTTGAACGCTGCCTGCAACCGGCCGATCAGCGGGCGCTGCGCCATATTGTCGCGCGTCAGCGACGACAGCCGCTGCAACTGGTCGCCCGCGCGGCGCCAATCCTCGAAATACAGCCGCCCCAGCTGCTTGTCGCCGGAGATGACGTAGCGTCCCAGCGCCGCTTCGGATCGTGCGATCGTGCCCGACAGCGTCCGCGCCAGAATCATCACGTCATAGCTGTGCGATTGGAGCGAGGAGGCGCGGTTGCGCTGGTTGTTGGCCTCGCCCAGCGTCAGGATCAGCGCGACCAGCACGCCGACGCCGGCCACCCCCATCACGACAAAGGTGATGAGGCGCCAGGCCGAAGCCACGCTTTTGAAAGCCGATCCTATGCCCGCGGCAGCCACGGCCTCACGGTCTATCAAAGCTGCACGTCTGGCGGAAGCGATGCGATGGCGATCAGGCGATCACGCCGGTCGCCCGCCCAGCGGCCTCGAACATCGCGACCACCTTGGCCATCTGCTCGGGCGTATGTTCTGCGCAGACCGAGCAGCGCAGCAGGAACATGCCGGCCGGTGTCGCGGGCGGACGCGCGACATTGACGTAGAGGCCGGCCTCCAGCAGCCCGTGCCACATCCGGACGGCCTGCTCCTGGTCGTCCAGGATCACCGCGACGATCGCCGATTCCGGCTCGTCGGTGGGCAGGCGGAAACCAAGCTGCTTCAGCCCGCCATGCAACTGGCGCGTATTGGCCCACAGCCGCTCGCGCTTGTCCTTGGCGTGCATCAGCTTGCGGATCGAAGCGGTGGCCGACGCGACCACCGCGGGCGGCAGGCTGGCGGTGAAAATATAGGGGCGGCAGACGAAGCGAAGGATCTCGAACTTCGGGTGGTTCGACACGCAGAAGCCGCCGACCGTGCCGACCGACTTGGAAAAGGTGCCGATCACGAAGTCGACCTCGTCCTGCAGCCCCTGGTCCTCATAGACGCCGCGGCCGTTGGGACCGAAAAAGCCCATCGAATGCGCCTCGTCGACCAGCACCATCGCGCCATGCTTCTTGGCGACGGCGACCATCTCCTTCAGCGGCGCGATGTCGCCCAGCATCGAATAGACGCCTTCAAGGACGACGAGTTTGCCCGGCTCCTTGGGCAGGCGACCCAGCCGCTTGTCGAGATCCTCGACTGAATTGTGGCGGAAACGCACGACCTCCGCATTGCCCATCGCGCATCCGTCATAGATCGACGCATGGCTGTCGGCGTCCAGGATGATGTACTCGCCCTTCGCCGCAATGGCAGAGATAACGCCGAGGTTCGCCTGATAACCCGTTGAAAAGACGATCGCGCCCGACATCCCGTAGAAGTCGCGCAGCGCCTGTTCGACTTCCATATGGTCGTGGAACGTGCCGTTCAGCGCACGGCTGCCATTGGTGCCGCTGCCGAACTTGTCGAACGCGTCCTTGCCCGCGGCGATGACGTCAGGATCGAACGTCATGCCCATGTAATTGTACGTGCCCAGCAGGATCGTCTCGCGGCCCTTGATGACCGCGACCGTGGGGCTCTTCACCTCCTCCATGACGATGCCGAACGGATCGCGCACGCCGCTGTCGAGCAGCGCCTGGCGCTCGGCGATCAGCGGCGCGAACTTGTCGAACAGGTCGCGTTCCGGAGCCACGGTGGCAGGCTCGACGGGCAGGGCTTCAGCCTGGAGGCCGGTTTCGGTCATGTGTTCAATTCCCAACCGTTCACATCGGGTCGTGTCGATTCACCGGGCGCACCGCACCCGGCCACGTTCCTGGTCATCCGTCGCGAAGAACAAGCGTCGCGGGGAACGCGTCGTTCAGCTCTTCAGCTTGGCGACGGCATCGGCAAGCTGCCCCACCGTTTCGATTTCCGCCTGCATGTTCATCGTGATGATGATGTCGAATTCGTCCTCGATCGCGGCGACGAAATCCATCACGGTCAGCGAATCCCATTCGAGATCGCCCTGGAACGTTGTTGCCTCGGTCACCGTCACGCCCTTCTTGTTGAAGGGTTCGATCTGGGCCTTGACGGTGTCGAAGATGCTGTCGCGGTCGCTCATGCCGGGTCCTTAGCTGCAAGCGGGCGAGGTGCCAATCGAATGCGGCGGAAGCGTGGTCATCCTGCGATGGCGTACGCCCGCGCGGTCTGCGCCATGCCCCGGTCCAGCGGGATCCGCGCCGTCCACAGGCTCGCGGGTGGACGATGATCGGCGCGCGCCGTCCAGTCGGGGTGGCTGAGATACTCCACCCGGTCGAGCGTCAGCTTGGCGCCGCCACCGCGCAACTTGCGGTCGATCCGCGCCGCGATCCGCATCAATGGCTTGGGCAAATGCATCGGCATCACCCGCCGTCCGACCGCGCGCCCGATCGCCGCGGCCAGATCGGCATGGGTCAGCGTCTCGCCATCGTCGACTTCGTACAATTCATGCGCCCCCGGCCGCTCGGCGAGCAGCACCAGCAAACGCGCAAGGTCCTCGACATGGATCAGCGACACACGCCCCGGCGGCGGCAGGAAGGCAAGGCCAAGCCGCGCCAGCCGGAACATGTCGCGCATCTCGGTATCGCCCGGTCCATAGACGCCGGTCGGGCGAACGATCGTCCAGTCGCTGGCGCTCTCGGCGACGATCGTCTCCGCCTCGCGCTTCGACCAGCCGTACATCGACAGCTGCGGTTCGCGCGCCGACAGCGACGACACATGCACCAGCCGCCGCGTCCCCGTTGCGCTGACGACGGCGCGTGTGCCCTCGATATTGCCGGCGACGAAGCCAGCCTTGTCGGGCGCATTGACCACCCCGGCGATATGGATGACCGCATCGGCGCCCTCGACCAGCGCGGCGAGGCTCGCGGCATCGTCGAGCGCCCCCGCCACCCAGGTGACGCCGCCGCGCGCCGCCTGCGGCCGCCGCGTCAGCGCGCGGACCCGATGCCCCGCGGCCAGCGCCGCATCGATCGTCGCCCGGCCGACAAAGCCGGTCCCGCCGGTCAGCGCCAGGATCACAGCAGCGCCATATGGTTGCGGTGGATCAGCGCGGCGCGCGGCGCATAGCCGAGCAGCGCCTCCTGCTCCTCGCTGCGCCGCCCCAGCAGGCGCTGCATCTCGCCCGCATCATATTCGGCCAGCCCGCGCGCGATCGGCCCCTCGGGGCCCGCGATCGTCACCACGTCGCCGCGCGCGAAATCGCCCGATACCGCGGTCGCTCCGGCCGCCAGCAGGCTGCGCCCACCGGCAAGCGCCTGCGCCGCCCCGGCATCCACGGTCACCACGCCCTTCGCGGTCAACCGCCCCGCCAGCCACGCCTTGCGTGCCCGCGCGCGTTTCTCTGGCAGGAAGATCGTGTGCCGCGCGTCGGTCGACAGCGGCCGGTCGATCCGGCCGGACGCGATCGCCAGCGTGACTCCCGCGCCGGTCGCGATCCGCGCCGCGGCGATCTTCGACACCATCCCGCCCGATCCCATGCCGGATGCCGAGCCATCGTCCGCCATCCCGGCGATCCGCGCGTCGATCTGCCCCACTTCCGGAATATGCACCGCGCCGGGCTGCGCCGGGTTGCGATCATACAGGCCGTCGATGTCGGACAGCAGGACCACGCCGTCCGCCCCCGCCGCCTGCGCCACCCGCGCCGCCAGCCGGTCATTGTCGCCGAAGCGGATCTCGGCCGTCGCCACGCTGTCATTCTCGTTGATGATCGGCACCGTGCCCAACTGCAGCAGCCGCCCCAGCGTGGCGGCGGCATTCAGGTAGCGGCGGCGATCCTCCAGATCATCCAGCGTCACCAGCATCTGCGCGGCGGTAAGCCCGTTGGCGGCGAGCACCTCGGCCCAGGTCTGGCTGAGCGCGATCTGCCCCGTCGCCGCCGCCGCCTGCGCATCCTCCAGGCTCGCCCGCCCGCCACGCGGCAGTCCCAGCCGCCGTGCGCCCAGCGCAATCGCGCCCGAGGAGACGATCGCCACCTGCTGCCCCGTGTCGGCGCGCGCCGCGACATCGGCGGCAATCCCCGCCAGCCAGTCGCGCCGCACTGCGCCCGACGGGTCGACGAGCAGCGCCGAGCCGATCTTCACCACGAGGCGCGGGCAGGAGGCAGGCGGAAACAACATGGCTCGACCCGTTATCGCGCGGCGCGCCAATGGGGAAGGGCGACGAGTAAGGCGGGGGAGAGTGGCACCCCCACCGCCGCCTCAGCCCTGCAACCGCAGCGCCACGTCGTTCATGAACCGCACATCGTCCCCCGCCGCCAGCGTCGGCGCCTCGGAGGCGAGCGCGCCGAGCAGGTCGGTCAGCGCATCGATCTCGCTCTTGGCGTAATTGCCCAGCACATGGCCAGTCACCCGGTCCTTGTGCCCCGGATGACCGATCCCGATCCGCACGCGGCGGAACTCCGGCCCCAGATGCTGGTCGATCGAGCGCAGGCCATTGTGCCCCGCCAGCCCGCCGCCCATCCGCACCTTCACCTTCATCGGCGCCAGGTCCAGCTCGTCGTGAAACACCGTCAGCGCCTCGACGCCCAGCTTGTAGAAACGCAGCGCCTCGGCAACGCTGCGGCCGCTCTCGTTCATGAAGGTCGCGGGCTTCAGCAGCAGCACCTTCTCGTTGCCTAGCCGGCCTTCGCGCACCCAGCCCTGGAACTTCTTCGCCGTCGCGCCGAAATCATGCACCTCGGCGATCGCATCGACCGCCATGAAGCCGACATTGTGCCGCTGCATCGCATATTGCGGGCCCGGATTGCCCAGGCCGACCCATAGCTGCATCACCGATCCCATCGTCTCACTGGCGTGTCAGCGCCCTGTCACGGGCGTGCCGCTTGGCGCCCAAACGAAAACGGGCGGGGGGCGTCGCCGCCACCCGCCCGCGAATCCGTGCCGCCCCGGGCGGCACAGGACGATATTACTCGCCCGCAGCTTCCTCGGTCGCCTCGGTCGACGTGTCGCCCTCGGACGACTTCAGCGCCGACGGTGCAACCACCGTCGCGATGGTGAAGTCGCGGTCGTCGATCGCCGACGTCGTGCCCTTGGGCAGCGTCACGGCCGAAATGTGGAGCGAATCGCCCACTTCCAGGCCCTTCAGCGAGATCGTGACTTCCGACGGAATGTCGCTCGCGTCGCACACCAGCTCCAGCTCGTGACGAACGACGTTCAGCACGCCGCCCTTCTTGATGCCGGGGGCTTCTTCCTCGTCGACGAACACCACCGGCACCGCGACGGTGACGGTCGTGTGCGCGCTGATGCGCAGGAAGTCGACGTGAACCGGACGGTCGGTGACCGGGTGGAAGTGCACGTCCTTGGGCAGGGTGCGCTCACCGTTGATCATCACGACGGTGTTCATGAAGTGGCCGGTGCCCAGTGCCTTCACAAGCGCCTTTTCCTCGAGATGGATCGAGGTCGGTTCCTTGTTCTGGCCGTAGATCACGGCGGGTACGCGGCCGTCACGACGCAGCGCCCGGGAGGCTCCCTTGCCAACCCGGTCACGCGTCTCGGCTGCGAGCGTCAGCTGGTCGCTCATCAATATTCTCCGAAACTCATGTATGTCCTTCCGCGCCACGCCTCCAGGGATGACCATGGCCGGAAGCGGGCGCGCATAGCGGGGAGGGGCGCGAAAGGCAATCCTCGCGGCACTCCCCGCCACTGGCGCGGACCCGCCGCTGCCCCGGCCTCAATACTTAACCCGCACCGCCTTCAGTCTGTACTTGCCCAGCTGCGCCTGAACGCTGTCGGGCCCGGCGAGGTGCCCCGCGCCCACCGCGATGAAGACGCGCCCGGGCGTGCGCATCCGCTCCGCGATCCACGCGGCCCATTTGGCGTTGCGATCGACCAGCAGCGCCTTGTTCACCTCCGGCGAATCCTTCAGGCTGTCGTTCATCGTCTTGGCAAGGCCGTCGGGATTGCCCTTCGCCCAGTCGGACACCATCCGGTCCATCGTCTCGCCGGCCTTGGGCAGCTCCTCCACCGTCGACGTCAGCAGCTCGAGCTGCGCCTTCTGCGACAGCGAATCAAAAATCGACATCTGGCCCTCGAACGTCTCCAGCCCGATGACCTGCTTCTTCTGCGCCTTGGCCGCCTTGGTCAGCACGCCTTCGGGCCCGTTGCTGGCGTCATAGCCCAGCTTCTGCACCGGCAGCGCCGACAGGCTGATCGCGGCGAACCACGGCTGCATCCGCTCGAACGTCGCGCGCGGCAGCTTGTTGTCTTCCAATGCCTTCAGGAACGGCTGGCGCTTGTCCTCGGGCAGCTTCTCGATCAGCGACTGGCCGGACGGGTCGAACGCCTTGGACACGACGACACGCTCCTGCGTCTCCTTGTCCGGCTCGACCATCTCCAGCACCAGCGTGCCGGACCGGTCGAACGCCTTCTTCACCGCCTCGTCGAACCATGACAGGCCCGGCTTCAGGACGTGGATCGTCCCGAAGAGGTAGATCGTCGTATCCTTGTCGCGCACCACCCACAGCGCGGGGTCGGCGTCCTGCTGCACCACCGGCGCCGGCTGCGCGCAGGCGGGCAGGGTGAAGGCAAGGCCGAGGGCGGCGAACAAAGAGGTGAAGGGTCGTAACACGGGTCTTGGCAACCTTCCTTGGTCGGGGCGCAGCCAGCCTAGCGGGGGCCTTGCCTGTTGGCGAGCCATCCGCCATTGCCCGGCGCGCGATGAACGCCACCTCAACAGACGCGCCGTTAAGCTTCCAGGACATGATCCTGCGCCTCCATTCCTATTGGGGAGCGCGGGGCTGCGCCATTCTGCAACCCTATGACATGCGCATGGGCGCGGGCACCTTTCACCCGGCGACGACGCTGCGCGCGCTCGGCCCGGAGCCGTGGAACGCCGCCTTCGTCCAGCCCAGCCGCCGCCCCACCGACGGCCGCTATGGCGAGAACCCGAACCGGCTGCAGCATTATTACCAATATCAGGTGATCCTGAAGCCAAGCCCGCCCGATCTGCAGGAGCTGTATCTCGGCAGCCTCGCGGCGATCGGCATCGATTTCACCCGCCACGACATCCGCTTTGTCGAGGACGACTGGGAAAGCCCGACCTTGGGCGCCTGGGGCCTCGGCTGGGAAGTGTGGTGCGACGGGATGGAGGTGACCCAGTTCACCTATTTCCAGCAGATGGGCGGCTTCGACTGCAAGCCGGTCGCGGGCGAGCTCACCTACGGGCTCGAACGGCTGGCGATGTACATCCAGAACGTCGACAATGTGTATGACCTGCGCTTCAACGACGCCGGCGTCTCCTACGGCGACGTGTTCCTCGAGAATGAGCGGCAGATGTCGACCTGGAATTTCGAGGTCGCCGATACCGACACTTTGTTCGACCTGTTCCGCAAGGCGGCGGCCGAGTGCGAGAATTGCCTCGCCGCGAAGCTGCCGATCCCGGCCTATGAGCAGGCGATCGAGGCAAGCCACATCTTCAACCTGCTGAACGCGCGCGGCGTCATCTCCGTCGCCGAGCGTCAGGCCTATATCGGCCGCGTCCGCGATCTCGCGAAGGGTGCCTGCACGGCGTATATGGAAAAGAATGCCGAGGGCTGGAAAGCCCGCTTCCCGAACTGGAGCGCGGCATGACCGATTTTCTGCTCGAACTGCGCTCGGAGGAAATCCCGGCGCGCATGCAGGACAAGGCGCGCGAGGATCTCGCCCGCCTGTTCACCGCCGAACTCGCCAAGGCTGGCCTGAAGGCGGCCGAACTCGTCACCTACGCGACGCCGCGCCGCCTGGCGCTGATCGCGCGCGACCTGCCGGCTGAGACTGCGGCGGTGAGCGAGGAGCTGAAGGGCCCGCCCGCCGACGCGCCTGACGCTGCGGTCGAAGGCTTCCTGCGCAAGGCCGGCCTGACGCGCGACGCGCTGCAGACCCGCGAGGTGAAGGGCCGCGCAACCTTGTTCGCGGTGATCGACAAGCCCGGCCGCGCCACCGCCGATGTGCTGGCAGAGGCGATCCCCGCGATCATCCGCGCCTTCCCCTGGCCCAAGTCGATGCGCTGGGGCGAGGCGTCGATCTCGACCGAAAGCCTGCGCTGGGTTCGCCCGCTGCAGGGCATCATCGCGCTGTTCGGTGTCGATGTGGTGCCGTGCGCCATCGCCGGCGTCGAAAGCGGCACGGCCACCGTCGGCCACCGCTTCCACCACCCGGGCGTCATCACCATCGGCAGCGCATCCGATTATGTCGAGAAGCTGCGCGCCTGCCACGTCATCGTCGACCAGAACGAGCGGCGGGCCACGATCGCGCTCGGCGCGAAGCTTGCCGCGAACATGGCTGGCCTCACGCTGATCGAGGATGAGGGGCTGGTCAGCGAGAACGCCGGCCTCACCGAATGGCCCGTGCCGCTGCTCGGCCGCTTCGACGAGGCGTTCCTCGACGTGCCGCCCGAGGTGATCCAGCTCACCGCGCGCGTGAACCAGAAGTATTTCGTCTGCCGCGACGCCGGCGGGAAGCTCGCCAACGCCTTCGTCTGCACCGCGAACATCGATGCGGCGGACGGCGGCGAGCGGATCGTGGAGGGCAACCGCAAGGTGCTCGCCGCGCGCCTCTCCGACGCGCGCTTCTTCTACGAGACGGACCTGAAGGTGCCGCTCGCCGATCAGGCGAAGAAGCTCGAAAAGATCGTCTTCCACGAAAAGCTCGGCACCGTCGCCGACAAGGTCGATCGCGTGGCGAAGCTCGCCCGCTGGCTGGCCGAGGAAGGCATCGTCAAGGGCGCCAACCCCGACCTCGCCGAACGCGCCGCGCGCCTCGCCAAGGCCGATCTCGTCACCGGCATGGTCGGCGAATTCCCCGAGCTTCAGGGCCTGATGGGCGGCTATTACGCCGCCGCACAGGGCGAACCCGCCGAAGTCGCCGAGGCGATCCGCGATCATTACAAGCCGGTCGGGCAGGGCGACGACGTCCCCACCGCGCCGGTAACGGTTGCCGTGTCACTGGCGGACAAGCTCGACAGCATCACCCAGTTCTTCGGCGCCGACCTGAAGCCCAGCGGCTCCAAGGATCCGTTCGCGCTTCGCCGCTCCGCCTTGGGCATCCTCGCGCTGATCCTCGACAACGGCCTCCGCTTCCCGCTGTCACGCATCGTCAGCGGCGACGTGCTCGATTTCTTCGCCGACCGCCTCAAGGTTCAGCAGCGCGAAGCCGGCGTTCGCCACGATCTGATCGACGCGGTGTTCGCGCTCGGCGGGGAGGACGATCTCGTCCGCCTGCTCGCGCGGGTGAAGGCGTTGCAGTCGTTCGTCGGGACCGAGGATGGCGCAAACCTCCTCGCTGGCTACAAGCGCGCGGCCAATATCCTGAAGAAGGAAGATTATCTGGCCGACGCCGCGCCATCCGCGGCCGATTATGACCGGGAACCGGCCGAAGCGGCGCTGGTCGCCGCGCTGGATGCGGCCGAACCTGCCTCGGCCGATGCGATCGCCAACGAGGATTTCGAGGCGGCGATGGCTGCGCTCGCGACTCTGCGCGCGCCGATCGACGCATTCTTCGACCAAGTGACCGTAAACGATGCCGATTCCGGAAAACGTGCCGGCCGTCTGGCGTTGTTGGCGCGGGTCCGCGCGGCGGTTCACGCGGTCGCTGACTTCTCCCGCATCGAAGGGTGAGGGGGTAAACGGTTACATCTGTTTGGGTGCCGCTTTGTACTTGCAATCCGGCGTCCGGGCGTGTGTTGCGACGCACATAACGAGTTTCAGGAGGCGATAACCCATGGCGACCGCGGTCAAGACCCAGGCGGATGAACGGTACGTCTACCGCTTCGGTGGCGGCGTTTCCGACGGTGGTAGCGGGGACAAGAACCTCTTGGGCGGCAAGGGCGCGAACCTCGCCGAAATGGCCTCCATCGGCCTCCCGGTCCCTCCTGGCTTCACCATCAGCACCGCCATGTGCACCCGCTATTATGAGGAAGGCGAAACCTTTCCCGACAGCGTGCGCGCCGAAGTGGCCCAGGGCATCGCCCATATCGAGGCGATCACCGGCAAGACGTTCGGCGACGCCACCGACCCGCTGCTGGTCTCGGTCCGCTCCGGCGCCCGCGTCTCGATGCCGGGCATGATGGACACCGTCCTCAACCTCGGCCTCAACGACCAGACCGTCGAGGGGCTCGCCAGCGCCAGCGGCGATGAGCGTTTCGCCTGGGACAGCTATCGCCGCTTCATCCAGATGTATTCGGACGTGGTGCTCGGCCTCGATCACGGCGCGTTCGAAGAGGCGCTGGAAATCGCCAAGGAAGACAAGGGCTTCACCCTCGATACCGAACTGTCGGCGGCCGACCTCAAGGCGCTCGTCGCCGAGTTCAAGGGCCTGGTCGAGCAGCAGCAGGGCAAGCCGTTCCCGCAGGACGTGCATGACCAGCTGTGGGGCGCGATCGGTGCCGTGTTCGGCTCCTGGCAGTCGGACCGCGCCAAGGTCTATCGCCGTCTCAACGACATTCCCGGCAGCTGGGGCACCGCGGTCAACGTGCAGGCGATGGTGTTCGGCAACATGGGCGATACGTCGGCGACCGGCGTCGCCTTCACGCGTGACCCCTCGACCGGCCACAATGCCTATTACGGCGAATTCCTGATCAATGCGCAGGGCGAGGACGTCGTCGCCGGCATCCGCACCCCGCAATATCTGACCAAGGCCGCGCGTGAAGAGGCCGGCGCCAAGCCGCTCAGCATGGAGGAGGCGCTTCCCGCCGCCTATACCGAGCTTGCCGCCGTGTTCGACCAGCTGGAGCGGCATTACCGCGACATGCAGGACATCGAATTCACGGTGCAGCAGGGCAAGCTCTGGATGCTCCAGACCCGCTCGGGCAAGCGCACCGCGAAGGCGGCGCTGAAGATCGCGGTCGACATGGCCGCCGAAGGCCTCATCACCCGCGAGGAAGCGATCGCGCGCGTCGACCCGCAGGCGCTCGACCAGCTCCTGCACCCGACGCTCGATCCTGAGGCGGCGCGCGACGTGCTGACCAAGGGGCTGCCGGCCTCGCCGGGCGCGGCCAGCGGCGCGGCGGTGTTCACCGCCGATGCAGCCGAAAAGTGGGCGGCGGATGGCAAGGCCGTGATCCTCGTGCGCACCGAAACCTCCCCCGAGGACATTCACGGCATGCACGCGGCAAAGGGCATCCTCACCGCGCGTGGTGGCATGACCAGCCACGCGGCCGTGGTGGCGCGCGGCATGGGCCGCCCCTGCGTTTCCGGCGCCGGTGCGCTCTCGATCGACGCCAAGGCGAAGATCGCGCGCGTCGGCGGCCGTGAGGTGAAGGAGGGCGACCTCCTCACCATCGACGGCGCGACGGGCGAAGTGATGGCGGGTGAAGTCGCCACCATCCAGCCGGAACTGGCGGGCGATTTCGGCACGCTGATGGAATGGGCCGACGCGGTCCGCCGCCTGAAGGTGCGCGCCAACGCCGAAACGCCGCTCGACTGCCGCACCGCGCGCGATTTCGGCGCCGAGGGCGTCGGCCTGTGCCGCACCGAGCATATGTTCTTCGAGGCGGATCGCGTCACCGCGGTGCGCCAGATGATCCTCGCCGAGGACGAGGCCGGCCGCCGTGCCGCGCTCGAAAAGCTCCTGCCCGAACAGCGCAGCGACTTTGCCGAGATCTTCGAGGTCATGGCCGGGCTCCCCGTCACGGTGCGCCTGCTCGATCCCCCGCTGCACGAATTCCTGCCGCACGAAGAGGCGGAGTTCAGCGAGGTCGCCAAGGCGGCCGGGGTTGACGTCGACGTGCTCAAGCGTCGCGCAGCAGAGCTGCACGAATTCAACCCGATGCTCGGCCACCGCGGCTGCCGCCTCGGCGTGACCTATCCCGAAATCTACGAGATGCAGGCCCGCGCGATCTTCGAGGCGGCGCTCGACGTCGCCGACAAGTCGGGCGAGGCGCCGATCCCGGAGATCATGATCCCGCTGGTCGCCACCAAGCGCGAGCTGGAGCTGATGAAGGCGGTCGTCGATCGCACGGCAAAGGCGGTGTTCGAGGAGCGGGGCAAGACCGTCGAATATCTGGTCGGCACGATGATCGAGCTGCCGCGCGCGGCGCTGCGTGCGGGCGAGATCGCGGAGGCGGGCGAGTTCTTCTCCTTCGGAACCAACGATCTGACGCAGACGACGCTCGGCGTCAGCCGCGACGACGCCGGCCGCTTCCTCGGCTCCTATGTCGAGCAGGGCATCTACCCGAAGGACCCGTTCGTCAGCATCGACGTCGAGGGCGTCGGCGAATTGATCAGCCTGGCGGCGGAGCGTGGCCGGGCGACCAAGCCGAACCTGAAGCTCGGCATTTGCGGTGAGCATGGCGGCGATCCGGCATCGATCGCCTTCTGCGAAAGCGTCGGGCTCGATTACGTATCGGCCTCGCCCTATCGCGTCCCGATCGCCCGCCTCGCCGCGGCGCAGGCGGCGCTGAAGAGCGGCCGCAAGGCGTAAGGTAGAACGGAGAGATCGTGCCGGGTAGGCCGGTCCGATGCGCTCCGCTGTTCCGGCCACATAAGAAGAGGCCTTGCCGCGCATCCACGCGGCGAGGCCTCTTTTTTCATATCCAGCTCAGCAGCGGCAGATCACGCCGCGCTCAGCTGCTCGTCGTGGGGCGGTTGTTCCAGTCGAACCAGCGCGCCCGCGTCGTGCCGGCGGGGCGCGCCGCCGATTGCGCCACCGTGCGGTTCGGCGCGACGGGCTCGCGGACCTGCGTCTCGGTGACCACGGGTGCGCTGGGCGCAACCGGTGCGCCCGGCGTTGCCGCCGCGAGGCGCGCATTCTCGCGCTCCAGTTCCTTGATCCGCGCGTCCCGCTCCGCCAGGCGGCTGTCGAAATCCTTGCGGTTGCGGCTGTGGATGTCGCGCTCATCGGCATAACGCTGCTTCCACTTGCGCCCGCCGGGATGACTGGCGAGACCGAACAGCCAGCCAGCGATCAACGCGACGGCAAGCGCCAGCCACTGCGTGGGGGTGCTGAAGAGCATGACGAACCTCCTGTTACGCAGGTTCAACGATGCCGCGGATCGTGCGTTCCCGCCTGTTATATGTTGCCGTTGACGAAGGAGTCGCTGATCGAGCAGGCGGCCGGCCCCAGGATGACGATGAACAGCACCGGCAGGATGAAGAGGATCAACGGCACCGTCATGATCGCCGGCAGCCGCGCCGCCTTTTCCTCCGCGCGCATCATGCGCTCGTTGCGGAATTCGGCGGAGAGGACGCGCAGCGCGCTGGCCAGCGGCGTGCCGTACTTCTCGGTCTGGACCATTGTGGTGACGATGCCCTTCACCTCGTCCAGCGCCACGCGATGGGCGAAGTTCTCGAACGCCGCACGCCGGTCGGTGAGGAAGCCGAGCTCGATCGCGGTCAGGGCAAATTCGTCGCCGAGCTCCGGATAGGCCTTGCCCAGTTCCTTCGCCACGCGGTGAAAGGCCGCGTCCACCGTCAGGCCCGCTTCGGCGCAGATCACCAGCAGGTCGAGCGCGTCGGGCAAGCCCTTGCGGATCGCGTCCGACCGCTTGGTGATCTTGTTCTTCAGGTAAAGGTCAGGCGCCTTGTAGCTGAGGATGAAGGTGCAGGCGACAAGGCCGTAGCGCTTCAGCGGGCTCCAGTCGCCGAACGTGTCGGTGCCATAGACGACGAATACCATGAAGCCGCCAAGGACGATCGGCAGGACAAGGCGGCCAAAGATGACGCCGACGGCCCATTCCTTCTTGCGGATGCCCGCCTGCAGCAGCTTGGTCTGCGCTTCCTTGACCTGGCTGTCCTGCAGGACCTTCAGCGATTCCAGGATGTCGCGGATCTTGTCGGCGCTCTCGCTTTTCTGGACCAGCTTCGCCCGGCGCTTGCTGGTCGAGGCGGTGATGCCGGCCTTCAACTGCTCGCGCCGGTCGTTCAGCGCCTTGACGCGCTTCGCCATCGGATCGCGGACGCTGAGCGCGGCATAGATTGCGACGAGGACGGCACCGGCTGCGATCGCCGCCAGAATGGTGGCGACCCACAGGACGTCGACACCGAGCAGCGTTGGGGTCTGCGTGGGTTCCATATCAGATCTCGAAGCTGACCATCTTGGCCATGATGAAGGCGCCGATCGACATCCAGATCAGCCCCCCGACACCGGCGACGATCAGTCGCTGGTCGACGAAGAAGTTCTGCATGTACGCGCTGTTCACGAACCAGATCAGGATGAACACGATGAACGGAAGGGCGCCGATGATCATCGCCGATGCCTTCGATTCCGACGACATGGCCTTGATCTTCAGCTTCATCTGCGCGCGCTGACGCAGCACGGTCGCCAGATTCTGCAGCGTTTCGGCGAGGTTGCCGCCGGTCTCCCGCTGGATCGCGATGGTGATGACGAAGAACTGGAATTCCTTGGTGCCCAGCCGGTCTGCCGTTTCCTGCAGCGCGACGTCCATCGAACGGCCGATCTTCATCTTGTCGGCGACGGCGCGGAACTCCTCCCCGACGGGGCCCTCCACCTCGCTACCCACGACCGCCATCGTCTCGGTGATCGGCAATCCTGAGCGCAGGCCGCGCACCAGAAGCTCGATCGCATCCGGGAACTTGGCGTTGAACGCCTTCACACGCTTATTGATGACATAGCCGACCGCGAAGTGCGGGATGCCAGCGCCCATGCCGAGGCCCAGAAAGAGCGCCAGCAGCAGCGGAAAGCCCAGAAGCAGCAGGAGCAGCAGCGTTCCCACGAAGATGCCCAGCGTCGTCGCGCCATATTGGCCGACGGTCCATGGCTTGCCGGTCATCGCCAGGCGCTTCTGCAACTCCTCGGGCCGGGGCAGGAAGCGCATCGCTGCCTGGTCGGTTCTGGTCGCGGTTCGCCCGGTGATCCGCCGCATCTGCACTTCGACCGCGGTGTTCGCGTTGGGCGAGTGGCGGTCGCGGACCGCGGACAGCCGCCGGTCGCCGGCGCGCTGCGTCGACGGTCCGCTCAAGGCGAAGAACAACAGGCCCAATGTGGTGAGCGCGCCGATCGCGAGAAGGATCACCGGTAACAGGGGCATGTCTTGGTCCGTTCTCCTGGCAACAGCAGGGCAGGCCCCTCTTCAGGGTGCCCGCGCAGGATCATTTCTTGGCGGCTCGCTTGGGCACCAGACCCTTGAGGTCGGCAAACTTGCCCATCAGCGACGTCCCCGCGCGACGTGGCGCCTTGGCCTTGGCCGGCGCACTATCGTCGGAAATGAAGCACAGGCGCGTCACCAGATCGACGATCGGCGCCACCGTCTTGGAGGCCTTGCCCACCTCGTACAGCGGCTTGCCCAGCTTCGCGGCCTGCGCGGCCAGCTTCTGGTCGAACGGCACCACGAAGTCGATCTTGCGCTCGATCGAGGTTTCGAAATCCTTGCGGCTGATCTCCAGCTGCTGGCCGGGATGCACCTTGTTGGCCAGCACCAGCACCTGGGCGTCCGGCGCATTGGATTTCAGCCACGATAGCAGGCGAATGCTGTCGCGCGCCGCAGCCAGCGTCAACTCGGTCACCATGACGATCGTCTGCGCATCCTTCACCAGATGCGGGTAGTTCACCAGCATCGATCGCGGCAGGTCGACGACCGTGCATTCGAACGCGGCGCGCATCTCATCCTGCAATTGATGGAATGCGCCGCCATCGGTCATGATCGGGGAATTAATCGGCGCCTCGGCCGACAGCACGGCCAGCTTGTCCGACGCGCGCACCATCGCGCGTTCGATGAACAGCCCGTCGATGCGGCTCGGATTCTCGATGGCGTCGGTCAGCCCGCGGCCGGGTTCCAGATCGAGCGCGAGGGCGCCGGTTCCGAAATGCACGTCGAGATCGAGCAGCGCGGTGGAGCGGCGCTCCTTCTGGCTCATCAACCAGGCCAGCGACGTCGCGATGGTCGACGCGCCGGCGCCGCCACGCGTGCCAATGACCGCGACCGAGCAATGCGGGTGCTCCGCCGCCGTGTCGATCACCTTGGGCGCGTTCAGCAGCGCCTGCGCCTGCGAAAACGCCTCGCGCAGCACGTCGCCGCTCAGCGGCTTCAGCAGATAATCCTGGATGCCGCTCGCGACGAGATCGCGGTACAGGCGGACGTCATTGACCTGCCCCGCCGCGATCACGATCGTCCCCGGTTCGCAGACCTCGGCAAGCGAATTGATGTCGTTCAGCGGATCGCCCGATTCCGCCAGGTCGACGAACAGGATGTGCGGCGACGCGGTGACCGACAGGGATTGCACCGCATTGCGCAGGCCGCCCTTGTGCACCTTCTCCGCCGACCAGCCGAGTTCGCTGACGATCGGCCGCAGCGTGTTGGCCGTCCCCTCGTCGCAGACATAGGCGACGAAATCTTCGCGAGCGGCGGCGCCCGCCGGCTTCCATGGCGCGTTCATTTCGCTTGGCCTCCCGTGCTTTCGCTGCGAACCGCGGTGCCACCGCCGCCGGTCGGCTCGGCCTTGCGGAAGCGGTCGATCGCCTTGGTCGCGACCGCCGGATCGGACAGCCCGCGCGTGGTTTCTCCGCGCACCAGATCAGTCGGGTTCGCGACCATCGCGGCCAGATTGGAATTCACTGCGCAGCCGTGGTTGGACCCGGTGTGCCCCTCGAAATCGGGCTGGTACATCCGGCTGTGGTCCGGACAGCCCGGCACAGAGGCGCGCGCGCGGCTGACGACGACGCGCGCCGTCCCGGCCGCGATCGGCGCAGCGGTGACCGGCGCCTCGTCCGCGATGAGCAGGCCAAATCGGGCCGCGGCCGCGGCCACATCCGCGCGGGTCGCCGGATCGCGTGCCGGATCATCGACCGATATCCGGTCGCCGTAGCCGACCTTGAGCGAGCCCATCCAGGCGCCAAGCCGTTGCGCCTCGCCGGGCGCCAGCCCCTCGGGGCCCGCCCCGACGTCAAAGGCATAGTCGGCGCGCGAGACGACCGGCTGGTGAACCGATTCCAGGCCGCGGTTGGCCGTGCCGCCGCACGCGCTGAGCAGCAGCGCGGGGGCAAGGCAGGGGAGAATAGTGCGCGAGAGCATGATGCTGTTCCTGACCATGATCATCAATTGAACGAGAAGCCGGGGGCAGGGGCGGCGCCCTTGCTCTTGCGGTCCTTCTTGCCCTTGTCGCCGGCGACCGCCTTGGGCTCGGGTCCGGCGCCGGGCAGCATCGGCGGTGCTGCGGGCGTGATCGGCGTCACCGCGCCGATTGCGGGTGCGACCGGCGGGCCGGCTGCCAGCGACGGCTTGGGCCGCTCGCCGCCCGTCGTACCGGCCGACAATTGCCCCAGCAGCACGCGCTCCACATCGGTGGGGGATTTGTACCCGTCGGTCGGCAGCTTGATGTCGTTGCCGTTGACCGGCTGCACCAGATACGGCGTGATGACGATCACCAGCTCGGTCTCGTTGCGCTGGAAACCGTTGGAACGGAACAGCGCGCCAAGGATCGGAATGTCACCGACGCCCGGGGTCTTTTCGATCGAATTGTTGTGGTTGTTCTGCAGCAGCCCCGCGATCATGAAGCTCTGGCCGGACCCGAGTTCGACCGTCGTTTCGGTACGCCGCGTGGTCAGGCCGGGCACCTGGGCGCCGCCCACGGTCACGGCGTTGGAATAATCGAGCTGCGAAACCTCCGGCCGAACCCGCAGAGAGATGCGGCCGTCCGACAGCACCGTCGGCGTGTACGCCAGGCTGACGCCATATTGCTTGTATTCGACGCCAACGCCGCCCAGTCCCTGCGCGATCGGGATCGGGATCTCACCCCCGGCAAGGAAGGTGCCCGTCTCACCGGAAAGCGCGGTCAGATTGGGGTTGGCGAGGCTCGTCACCTGGCCGATCCGTTCGCCCAGATCGAGCGCGCCGACCAGGTCGAGACCAAGAAGCCGGGTCAGATAGCCGATGGTGGTGCGCTCCCGGCCCGGCGTGATCGTCGTCCCGGGGCGCTGCACGATCTGGCGGGTGATCGGGTCGATCGTATAGCCCTGAACACTCTGGCCGACGCCGAGTGGCAGGTTGGGATCGGTCGTCACGTAGCTTGCCGGCGGACGGCCGCTGCCGATGCCGAACTTGAACCCGCCGGAGCCGTCGATCGTCGACAGGTTGCTGCCGATGTTCTTGACGAAGCTGCGGCTCACTTCGGCGAAGCGCACCTGCAGGTTGACCTGCAGCGGCGTCGCGGTGCGCAGGCGGCTGACGACCCGCACCTCCTCGCCGACGAATGCCTGGACCAGACGCTCTGCCTCGGCGCCATCCTCGGGATTGGCGACGGTGCCGGTCAGCAGGATGATGCCGTTCATCGTCGTGGCGGTCACGGCCGCCTCCGGCATCGCGAGCGACAGCATCTGGCTGAGCGAGTCGAAATTGTTGCCGACGCGAACCGTGCTTGCATACACCACCGCGCCGCCCTTCGCCGTGGCCGAGATCGTCGTCTCACCCGGCTTCTTGGCGAACACATAGAGCTGCGTGGGCGAGCGGACCTGGACGTCGGCAATCTCCGGATTGGCGACGAACAGGTCGCTCATCGGGCGCGACAGGGTGATCAACTGCCCGCGATTGGTGGCGATCTGCAGGACGGAGGACGGCCCCCGTGCGGCGGCATTCTGCGCCGGGGCCGCGGCAGGCGTTCCCCCGATGGCGACCACGCCGAGCGCGGCGGCGGCCGGCCATTTCATGGCTGATGAGCGGAAACGCATCTCAGTTCTTCCCCCCGACCGGCACTTCGGTCACATTGTTGCCGCGGGCGATGCGGACCACCGGGCCCGACACGCGCGCTGGCGCTCCCGGATAGGTGGCGGGCGGTGACCCCGCTATCGGCCCCGCGGTGCTTACTATCGCCGCCGGCTGTTCGGTCCGGCCCGGCACTGTGCGGCGCTGGAAGCGCGACACGTCGGCGCCGACCGCATAGGTGGGATTGCCCGTCTGCGGCGCGCTGGCGAGTTGCAGCATCATTGCGCGCTCGGCCTTGGCGTCGGAGCCATCCGGCACCTTCACGTCGCCCGAGGCGATTGCCTGTTCCAGCTCGGCGGCATTGTCGGCGATCGATCGCAGCGACAGCGACAGCGAGCCGAGCGTCTGCGCCACGGCGATTTCCTCCGCGATCTTGGGCGTCGCCTCGATCGTCACGGTGGAGAAGGTCTGCACGACGGTATTGCCGGCCTCGTCCTTTTCCTGGCTCGTACGCTGATCGGTGGCCAGCACGCGCAGGTTGCGCATGATCGTCTCGGCCGCCTTCAGCGGCGGGCCGTCGCCACCACCCTCGACCTCCTGCGTCAGCAGCAGGTCGATCCGGTCGCCCGGAAAGACGAAGCCAGCGACGGAGGATTGCGTCGATACCGGCACGGTGACGGCGCGCATGCCAGGCCCGAGCGCCGCCGCCAGGAAGCCGCGATCTCCCGGCTTCACCAGCGCGCCCTGGGTCACCGGCTGGCCTGCCGTGATCGGGTTGCGCACCACGGTGCCGATCACCGCCTTCATGTCGAACTCGGCGCCTTCCTGGAAATAGGCGCCCTCGACCAGTTCGGCCGGCCACGGCTGAAACTTGACCGCGCCGGGATCGATGATCGTGCCGACCGGCAGCGCGCGCGTGGCGACCAGCACCTTGGGGCCCTGCGGCACCATCGCCGGATCGCCGGGAACGGCGGAGGCCTGCGGCGCGCTCGAGCCCATGATCAGCGTGCGCGCCATGAAAGCCGTCACCGCCGCAACGATGAGTGCCCCCACCAGCAATATGAGCTTGCGACTATCCATTGATCATCGTGCCTTTCGCATCAGCGCTGGCCAGTTCTGTCCATGCTGTGGCATCATAAGGTAAAGTGGTTAAGAAGCGGTTCGCGCAGGATCATCAGTCCGGCTATTGCGATCGCCACGCCATAAGGGACTTCGGGATTGCCCGCGGTCTTGCGAATTCTGTGGTCAATCAGCATCACGACTGTGATGAGGCCGCCGACGATCGACATGACCAGCAGGATCTGGATCAGCGCCGACACCGGCACCCAGAGCGCCAGCGCGGCGATCATCTTCACGTCGCCGCCGCCCATCCACCCGAAGTGAAAGGCGACGCAGAAGGTGGCGAGCACGATCAGCGCAACGCCGACCTGGATCGCCATGTCGGGCCACGGCGCCATGCCGATCGACACCCACCATAGCGGCGCGAGCAAGGCGATGGCCGCGTTCTTCCAATTGGCGATCTCGCGCACACGCGCGTCTTCGATGCCGGCCGAAACCAGCAGCAGCGCGAGTCCCAGCGGCAGCGCCCAGGAAAGAAATTCCCACCCCATGGAAAAGGGCCACTAGACGGAATGGCTTGCGAAACCGTAACCAAGCCGCTTCATCATGAACACGCATCCCCCGATCCGCCGGGCGATACCGGACGACGCGACGGTGTCTTACTGGCGCGCGCCCGACGGCTGGCCGCTGCGGCGCTTTGACTGGCCCGGCAGCGGGCGCGGCGCCATCCTGTTCCAGACCGGTCGCGGCGACGTGTTCGAGAAATATCTGGAATCGTTCGATCACTGGCATCGTGCCGGCTGGTCGGTCACCGCGCTCGACTGGCGCGGGCAGGGCGGGTCGGGGCGCCTGTCGCCCAACCCCCATGTCGGGCATGTCGAGGATTTCGCGCCGCTGGTGGACGATCTCGCCGCCTTCTGGCGCAGTTGGGACGCGCCCGGCCCGCGCATCGTCATGGGCCATTCGATGGGCGGCCACCTGGTGCTCGGCGCCCTCCTCGACCGGGTGATCGATCCGGCGGCGGCGGTGTTGATCGCCCCGATGCTCGGCCTTCGCTCGCCGTTCCCGGCACATGTCGCGGCCTGGGTGGCGCGCGCGATGTGCAGGATCGGCAACCCCGCGCGCGCGGCATGGAAGGCCAATGAACGGCCCGGCAGCCGCTTCGGCCGACAGCAATTGCTCACCGCCGACGCGGATCGCTATGCCGACGAGCAATGGTGGTATGAGCAGGCGCCGGGGCTTCAGCTCGGCCCGCCAAGCTGGCGCTGGCTGGCCCGCGCCTTTGCCTCCACCCTGGCGCAGCAGAATGATCCGCGGCTGAAGACGCTGACCCTGCCGATCCTGATGCTGGTCGCCGAGCAGGACCGGCTGGTTGACCCGCGCGCCGCGCTGCGTGTGGCCGACAGATTGCCCAACGTCACCGTGCAGCGCTTCGGCGCCGAATCAGCGCATGAAATCCTTCGCGAGGCCGATCCCGTGCGTAACCGCGCGCTGGCAGCGATTGATGCCTTCCTCGCCGGGCAGCGCGGATGATGTACGACATCGCGATCGTCGGTGCCGGCATGGCCGGCGCCTCGCTGGCGGCCGAGATCGGCGACCGCGCGCGCGTGCTGCTGCTCGAGGCGGAGGAGGTGCCCGGCTACCACGCAACCGGCCGCTCCGCCGCCTTCTGGTCCGAAACCTATGGCGGCGCCGGCATCCAGCCGCTGACGACGGCGTCTGGCGACGCGCTGCGCAGCGGCGGCTTCCTTGAGCCGCTCGGCTCGCTGCACATCGGGCGCGCAACCGATGCGCCCGCGGCCGATGCGTTCCTGACCGAATTTGCCAACAGCGGGGTGGCGCTGACGCCGGTCGACCCGCGCGATCACGTCGCGGGTCTGCGGGACGGCTGGACGATCGGCATCATGGAGCCGAGCTGCGCCTATATCGACGTGGCTGCCCTGCATGCCGCCATGCTCGCTCGCGCCCGGCGGGCCGGAGCAAGCCTGGTGCTACGCGCGCCGCTCACCGGTGCGACGTGGACGGCCCGGGGGTGGCAGCTGGAAACCCCCGGCGGCCGGTATCGGGCGGCGCTGCTGGTGAACGCCGCCGGCGCCTGGGCCGATGCGGTCGCTGCAACGGCAGGCGCGGGGCCGCTCGGCATCCAGCCCTATCGCCGCACCATGGTGCAACTGGCGACCCAGCCTGCGCCGCCCGCCGGCATCCCCCACATCGTCCATGTCGGCGGTGATTTCTATTTCAAGCCGGAGGCTGGTGGCCGCCTGTGGCTCAGCCCGCATGACGAGACGCCGGCGACGCCCGGCGACGCGCAGCCGGAGGAGCTCGACGTCGCCATCGCGATCGACCGGTTCGAACAGGCGGTCGACTGGCGCGTCCTCCAGGTGGAGCGCAAATGGGCGGGCCTGCGCAGCTTCGCGCCGGACCGTCTCCCGGTCTATGGCTTCGATCCCGTCATGCCCGGCTTCTTCTGGTTCGCCGGGCAGGGCGGGTTCGGCATCCAGACCGCCCCCGCCGCGGCATCGATCGGCGCATCGCTCCTGCTGGGAGAGCGCCCGACGCTCGGCATCGATGTGGACCGCTACGCCCCCGCGCGCTTCCGCAAGGACTAGCCCCGGCCCGCGCGCCGATCAGCCGCGCTTGCCGGCCTCGACCGCCGCATCGCTGGCCAGCCGGTCCGCGCGTTCATTCTCCGGGTGCCCGGCGTGGCCCTTCACCCATTGCCACTCGACCTTGTGGCGGCCCGCCGCCTCCAGCAGCGCCTGCCACAATTCCGCATTCTTCACCGGCTTCTTGTCCGCCGTCTTCCAGCCGTTCCGCTTCCACCCGTGGATCCACTTCGTCAGCCCATCCATGACGTAGCGGCTGTCGGTATAGACGGTGACATGGCACGGCCGGGTGAAGGCGTTCAGCGCCTCGATCGCCGCGGTCAGCTCCATGCGGTTGTTGGTCGTCAGCGCCTCGCCGCCAGACAATTCCTTTTCATGCTGGCCCATGCGCAGCACCGCGCCCCAGCCGCCCGGACCGGGATTGCCCTTGCACGCACCGTCGGTGAACGCCTCGACCTTGGTGATCTCACTCATGCGACGCGCGTCACCAGCGAAGGGTCGTAATGTTGCAAGCGACGGACATAGGCGAGGGGGTCCTTGCGCACGACCAGGGCGTCGGGCGGGGTGTTGAGCCAGTCCCAGGCGCGGGACAAAGCGAAGCGGATGCACGATCCGCTGGCGAGCGTCGTGAACTGCGCGCGCTCCACCGACGACAGCGGAAAATGCCGCTCGTAGCCGACGATCAGCGCGTCGCCGACCTGCGCGTCAAAGCCGCGGCCCTGCGCGTCGAACGACCAGGCCGTATGCATCACCGCCAGGTCATAGACGCGGATGTCGGTGCACGCGAAATAGAAGTCGATCAGCCCGGTGACCTTGTCGCCCAGCATCAGCACATTGTCCGGGAACAGGTCCGCGTGGATCGCGCTCTGGTCCAGCTCTCCCGCGAACCAGCGCGCCTCGACGTGGTCCAGCGCGAAGGCGAGGTCGTCGTACAATCCCGGCGCGATATCATCGAGGCTGCGGCCGCACCGCTCGAACAGCGGGCGCCAGCTCTCCACGCCCATCGAATTGACGCGCGTCAGCGGAAAATCGGCAACGGCGCGGTGCATCGCGCCCATCGCGTCGCCGGCGGCCAGCGCCTGCGCCGGCGTGGGGTGCGACAGCGACACGCCCGGGAGGAACTTGATCAGGCAGGCGGGGCGCCCTTCCAGCTCCTTGATCTCGCGCCCGTCGCGGTCCTTGATCGCGGGCGGCACCGGCAGCCCCTTGGCATCGAGATGGTCGAGCAACGCCATGAAGAACGGCAGGTCATCCGCCGCCACCCGCTTCTCGTACAGCGTCAGGATGAAACGGCCCTTCGCGGTATCGACCAGGTAGTTCGAGTTCTCGACACCCTCGGCGATGCCCTTGGCCGACACCAGTTCCCCGACATCGTACTGGAGGAGGAACGTCGCAAGCGCCTCCGCCGACACGTGAGTATAGACCGCCACACACACCCCGCTTTTCGCCCCGGCGGATCGACAGGGCGTCCTTCCCGGCCGTGGCTACGGCCGTCCGTCCGATAATGCTACGCTGCCTGTTCCAGCGACCGCGGCAGCTTGAAGGCGATCGTCTCGCGGGTGGTTTCCTCTTCCCGCTCGGTGACAGCATAGCGGGTCGACAGCAGGTCGACCAACTCGCGCACCAGCAGCTCGGGGGCGGATGCGCCTGCGGTCAGCCCCAGGGTGCCGACGCCTTCGAGGAACGACCAGTCGAGGTCCGCCGCGCGCTGCACCAGCATCGCGCGGATGCCCTCGCGCTCGGCCACCTCGACCAGCCGCAGCGAGTTGGACGAATTGGGCGCGCCGATCACCAGCATGGCATCGCACTGGCTGGCGATCGCCTTTACCGCCGCCTGGCGGTTCGACGTGGCATAGCAAATGTCCTCGCCGCGCGGCGCCTGCATGCTGGGGAAGCGTTGCTGAAGGATGCGCACCACCTCGGCCGTGTCGTCGACCGACAGCGTCGTCTGCGTCAGGAAGGCAAGGTTCTCGGGATCGGCCGGCTGCAGCGCCTGCGCATCCGCCGCATCCTCAATCAGCGTCATCGCGCCCTCGGGCACCTGGCCGAACGTCCCGATCACTTCGGGGTGGCCGGCATGGCCGATGAACAGGATGTGGCGCCCGGCGGCGACCAGCCGCTCGGCCTGGCGGTGCACCTTGGATACCAGCGGGCAGGTGGCGTCGAGATATTCCAGCCCGCGCGCCTCCGCATTGGCCGGCACCGACTTGGGCACGCCATGCGCGGAAAAGACCACCGGCGCGTCGTCGGGCACCTCGTCCAGTTCCTCGACGAACACCGCGCCCTTCGCCTTCAGCGTGTCGACGACGAACTTGTTGTGGACGATCTCGTGGCGGACATAGACGGGGGCGCCATGTTTCTCGATCGCCAGTTCGACGATGCGGATCGCGCGATCCACGCCGGCGCAGAAGCCGCGCGGGGCGGCGATCAGCAGTTCGAGCGATGGCTTGTCGGTCATCCCTGCCGCTTACGCGATTGCCTGCCCGCACGGAAGGCGGTTATGAGCGCGCGGGCACTTCGTACCCGATTGCATGAGGTTTCTCCGCACGTGTCCTTTCGCACCCACGCTCGCCGCCCCGCCGTTCGGTTCGCCGGCGTTGCCCCGCTCGCCCTGCTCCTGCTTGCGGGCGGCTGTGCCAAGAGCGGCGACATCTCGCTCGACGGCGGCGTCGGGATCACGGCGGTTCGCTCGGCCTGTCCGGTCGTGGGCGTGCCGGTCGGCACGGGGGACATCACGCTGTTCGATCCGGCGACCAGCCGCGATGCCAGCGCGATTGACGTGACGGCGGTGCTCACCAACGTGCGCGGCACGTGCGACGATACCGGGGCGGAGGTGGTCAGCAACGTGACCTTCGACGTGCGCGCCCGCCGCACGCGCACGGACGGCCCGCGCGACGTGACGCTGCCCTATTTCATCTCCATCGTGCGCGGCGGGACTCAGGTCGTGGCGAAGCGCGTGGGCGCGGTCTCGGTCCATTTCGAGCCGGGTCAGGCACTGGCGAGCACGTCAGGCCAGGCGAGCGCAAACGTGAACCGCGCCGCCGCGACCTTGCCCGATTCGGTGCGTGAGCAACTGACGCGGAAGCGCAAGGCCGGCGATCAGGATGCCGCGATCGACCCGCTGGCGACTCCGGAGGTGCGTCAGGCCGTGCTCGCTGCCAGCTTCGAGGCGCTGGTCGGCTTCCAGCTCACCCAGGACCAGCTGCGCTACAACGCCCAGCGCTAAGCCCTGCCGGCGCGCAGGCCGCGCCAGCACTGATGGGCGATTGACTCGCACCGCGCGCGCCGCCACAGGCGCAATTGTCGATGCCGGGCAACCGGCGTGGGCGCGCGGGAGAGCGCGGATGGCCTTTCAGGCATGATCCGCCGCCGAAGGAGCAACCACCCCGGAATCTCTCAGGCAGCAGGGACCGCGCATACCCATCGACGCTCTGGAAAGCGGCCCCGCTGACACGCGTGGCCCACCGAAGGTGTAAGCACGGGTTATCCGTGCGAAAGCTCTCAGGTTCCGTGACAGAGGGGGTCCGGTTCGTTTCGCCACCACGGCGGGACGATCGCCCTTGAAGACGGACGATCCGCGATGAGCGATCACGACGACGAAGACGTAATCATCGAAACCATGACGCTGCCGCTCGACGCGTGGCATCGTGCCCATGGCGGCCGGATGGTCGAATTCGCGGGCTATTGGATGCCGGTGCAGTTCGAAGGCATCATGGCCGAACATCTGTGGACGCGCGAAAGCGCCGGCCTGTTCGATGTCAGCCACATGGGCCAGATCACCTTCCGCGGCGAGGGGCTGGTGCCCGCGCTCGAGGCGATGATGCCCGCCGACATCGCCGGCCTCGCGCTCAACCGCGCGCGCTATTCGCTGCTGCTCGACGAAAACGGCGGCATCCTCGACGATCTGATGCTGACACGCCTCCCCGCAGACGAGGATGGCGAGCGCATCTACATGGTCGTCAATGGCGCGACTAAGTACGACGACATCGCGCACATGCTCGATCATCTGCCCGACGACATCACGCTGAACCTGATGGAGGACCATGCGCTGCTGGCGCTTCAGGGCCCCAAGGCAGTGGACGCGCTGGTGCGGCTCGTGCCAGGTGTCGATGCGCTGGTATTCATGCAGGCCGCACCCTTCACCTGGCAGGGGCATGAGCTCTGGGTCAGCCGCTCGGGCTATACCGGCGAGGACGGCTTCGAGATTTCGATCCCGGCGGAGGCGGCCGAGGCGTTCGCCGATGCGCTGCTGGAGCAGCCCGAGGTGAAGCCGATCGGCCTTGGCGCCCGCGATTCGCTGCGGCTCGAGGCAGGCCTCCCGCTCTACGGCCATGATCTGTCGCCCGAGACGACGCCGGTCATGGCGAACCTCGGCTTCGCGCTGTTCAAGCGCCGCCGCCAGGAAGGCGGCTTCCCCGGTGCCGAGCGCATCCTGGCGGAGCGTGAGAACGGCCCCGTCACCAAGCGGGTCGGCCTGCTGGTCGAGGGACGCCAGCCGGTGCGCGAGGGCGCGACCGTGGTCGATGCGGACGGCAACACCGTCGGCAACGTCACCTCCGGCGGCTTCGCGCCGACGGTCGGGGCACCGATCGCCATGGCGTACGTTCCGCTCGCGATGGCGACGCCCGGCACCCGCATCCAGCTTTCGCAGCGTGGCAAGGTTCACGCCGCCACCGTCACCCCCATGCCATTCGTCCCCCACCGCTACGTCCGAGGAGCGAAGTAAATGAGCCGTTATTTCACCGAGGATCATGAGTGGATCGACGTCGACGGTGATGTCGGCACGGTCGGCATCTCCGATTACGCGCAGGGCCAGCTCGGCGACATCGTGTTCGTCGACGTGCCGGAAGCCGGCAAGTCGCTCGCCAAGGGTGACGAGGCCGCCGTGGTCGAAAGCGTGAAGGCTGCCAGCGACGTCTATTCGCCGGTCTCGGGCTCCGTGATCGAAGGCAACGCCGCGCTCGCCGACGAGCCGGGCCTGGTGAACACCGATCCCGAGGGCGAGGGCTGGTTCTTCAAGCTGAAGCTGTCGGACGCGTCGCAGCTCGACGGCCTGATGGACGAAACCGCCTACGAGGCGTTCGTCGCCAAGCTCTGATCCAGACTGGCCCTCCCGCTTCAGGGGAGGGGTCGGGGTGGGGCCCCTCCGCGAGCGCGATGCCCGGAGGGACTGAGACACCCCACCCGCAGCCCTTCCCCTGATGGGGAGGGGAGGAGTGTATCGAATGCGCTACCTACCGCTTACCGACCACGACCGCCGCGAGATGCTCGCCGTCATCGGCGCCGGCTCGATCGATGACCTGTTCGTCGACGTGCCCGAATCCGCGCGCCTGTCCGGCCCGATCGCGAACCTTCCCGCGCACGCGAGCGAACTGGCGGTCGAACGCCACATGACGAAGCTCGCGCGGCAGAATCTGTCCGCGGGCGAGGCGCCGTTCTTCCTCGGCTGCGGCGCGTACCGCCACCATGTCCCCGCCAGCGTCGATCACCTGATCCAGCGCGGCGAGTTCCTGACCGCCTACACGCCCTACCAGCCGGAAATCGCGCAGGGCACGCTGCAGATGCTGTTCGAGTTCCAGACGCAGGTCGCGCGCCTGCTCGGGACCGATGTGGCCAACGCGTCGATGTACGACGGCTCCACCGCCTGCTGGGAAGCGATCGGCATGGCGCGCCGCATCACCAAGCGCGCCAAGGCGATCCTGTCGGGCGGCCTCCACCCGCATTACGTCTCCGTCGCGAAGACGATGGCCAAGTACACCGGCGACTCGCTCGAAACGTCGCTCCCTGCGTTGACCGCAGAGACCGACGTCAACGCGCTGATCGCCAGCATCGACGACGACACCAGCTGCGTCGTTGTCCAATATCCCGACATCCTCGGCCGCATCACCGATCTCCGGCCGCTGGCCGACGCTTGCCACGCGAAGAAGGCGCTGCTGATCGCCGTCGTCACCGAGCCGGTGGCGCTGGGTGCGGTCAAGTCGCCGGGTGAGATGGACGCCGATATCGTCGTCGGCGAGGGCCAGTCGATCGGTGTCGGCCTCCAGTTCGGCGGACCGTACGTCGGCCTGTTCGGCTGCAAGGACAAATATGTCCGCCAGATGCCCGGCCGACTGTGCGGCGAGACGGTGGACGCCGACGGCCGCCGCGGCTTCGTGCTGACGCTCTCCACGCGTGAGCAGCACATCCGCCGTGAGAAGGCGACCAGCAACATCTGCACCAACTCCGGCCTCTGCGCGCTGGCCTTCTCGATCCACATGACGCTGCTGGGTGAGGCTGGCCTTCGCCGGCTCGCCGGGATCAACCACGCCCAGGCCTGCCGCGCCGCCGACCGCCTCGCGAAGGTGCCGGGCGTGCGGCTCGTCAACGACAGCTTCTTCAACGAATTCACGCTCGATCTCGGCCAGGAGGCGCGCCCGCTGGTGCGCACGCTCGCCGATCGCGGCGTGCTCGCCGGCGTATCGCTCGGCCGGCTCTATCCGGGCGAAGGCGCATTGGAGAACGGCCTGGTAGTGGCGGTGACCGAAACCGTGACCGACGAGGATATCGAGGCGCTGGCGACCGCGCTTCAGGAGGTGCTGGCATGACCATCAACCAGAGCGGCTGGAAGCCCACGTCCCCCCAGGCAAATGAAGGCGGCGCCCCCGCCACCTTCACCGGCAACAAGGCGCTGATGCTCGAAGAGGCGCTGATCTTCGAGATCGGCGATGATCAGACCACCGGCGTCGACTTCGCTGGCGGCGACGTTTCCACCGCGCGCCTCGGCAATCTCGCGCGCACCGCGCCGATCGGCCTGCCGGGCCTCAGCGAGCCGGAGACGGTGCGCCATTATACGCGCCTCAGCCGGCAGAATTACGCCATCGACCTCGGCCTCTTCCCGCTCGGCTCGTGCACGATGAAGCACAACCCGCGCCTCAATGAGAAGATGGCGCGCCTGCCGGGCTTTGCGGACGTCCACCCGCTCCAGCCGGTCGATACGGTGCAGGGCGCGCTCGGCGTCATCAACGAACTGGCGGTGTGGCTGATCGAGCTGACCGGCATGCACGGCGTCGCGATGAGCCCCAAGGCCGGCGCGCATGGCGAGCTGTGCGGCATCCTGTGCATCAAGGCGGCGCTGGAGAAGCGTGGCGAGGGCCATCGCAAGGTCGTGCTGGTCCCCGAAAGCGCCCACGGCACCAACCCCGCGACGGCCGCCTTCGCCGGCTTCAGCGTGGAGGACATCCCCGCAACGCCGGAAGGCCGCGTCGATACCGAGGCGCTGAAGGCGCGGCTCGGCCCGGATGTCGCGGCGGTGATGATCACCAACCCCAACACTTGCGGCCTGTTCGAGCGTGATCTGAAGGCGATCTCCGATGCGGTCCATGCCGCCGGCGCCTACGTCTATTGCGACGGCGCGAACTTCAACGCGATCGTCGGCCGCGTGCGTCCGGGCGACCTTGGCGTCGATGCGATGCACATCAACCTGCACAAGACCTTCTCCACCCCGCATGGCGGCGGCGGCCCCGGCTCCGGCCCGACCGTATTGTCGGAGGCGCTGGCGCCGTTCGGCCCGCTGCCCTTCACCGCGCGGATGAAGGACGGCCATATCGCGCTGATCGAGGAAGAGACGGCGGGCGACGATCACCCCGACACGTTCGGCCGCATGACCGCCTTCCACGGCCAGATGGGCATGTTCACCCGCGCGCTGACCTATATCCTCAGCCACGGCGCCGACGGCCTGCGTCAGGTCGCCGAGGATGCGGTGCTCAACGCCAATTACGTCCTGCGCAGCCTCGAGGACACGCTCGACGCGCCGTTCGCCTTCTCCGGCCCGTGCATGCACGAGGCGATCTTCTCGGACGAAGGCTTCCCCGAAGGCTTCTCGACGATCGACGTCGCCAAGGCGCTGATTGACGAGGGCTTCCACCCGATGACCATGTATTTTCCGCTGGTCGTCCATGGCGCGATGCTGGTCGAGCCGACCGAGACCGAATCCAAGGCCGCGCTCGATCAGTTCATCGGCGCGCTGCGCTCGGTGGCGCAGCGTGCGAAGGCCGGTGACCAGAGCCTCAAGACCGCGCCGCATTTCGCGCCGCGCAGCCGCCTCGACGAGACGCTGGCCGCGCGCAAGCCGAAGCTGGTGTGGAAGGCGCCGGTCGTCAGCAGCGAGGCGGCCGAGTAAATGGCGGGCAGGGCGGTGCTGGCGGGCACCGCCGGCCTTGTCGGCGGCGCAGCGTTGGGGCTGCTCGCCGCGCTGCTCTTCGTCCATTTGTGGCACAATGTGCTGCGCCTGCCGCCGCTTAACGATGATCCCAAGCCCGGCATCGCAATGCTTGGCGGCGTGGTGCCGATCTCGATGGCGCTGGGTGCGCTGCTTGGCACCATCGGGATGGTGCGCCGCGTGCGGCGTGGGCAGTCCTTGCGGCCGTGGCTGATCCTGTTCGGCGTCGCGCTTGCCGTCACGCTCGCCGGCCTCATCGCGATCGTCTCCTGATCAGCACGCCGGCCGATCGGACAACCGTCAGTCGCTGTTCCGCTTCGGCCTGAGCGAAGCCGCCAGCACGATCCCCGCGCCGATCTGCGCCAGCCCGTACAGCCGCCGCCGTCCGGGATGGCCGCCGAACGGGCGGACCAGCGCGTCCACCGCGTCGACCTCCGATCGCCACAGCGCGACATGCCGCTTGGGCTGCAGTAGCCCGAGCAGGCCGTCGCCGATCATGAACACCGCGGCCATTTCGGCCGACCGTTTTAGGCCCAGCGCCAGATTGTCATCCATGCCGGGCTAAACGCTCGGCGTCAGGCGGCGGGTTCCTTGGGGTAGGGCGATGGTCCCCCTTCCGCGATGAAGCGGTCGACGCGCGCCTCCAGCACCGGGATCGGCACGCTGCCAAGGCTCAGCACCAGATCGTGGAAGTTGCGGATGTCGAACCGGTCGCCCAGCGCCTTCTCCGCCTTGGCGCGCGATCGCTGCACCGCCAGCTGGCCCAGGTAATAGCTCAGCGCCTGTCCCGGCCAGCCGATGTAGCGATCGACCTCGGTCGTGATCTCATGCTCGCTCAGCGCGGTATTCTCGCGGAAATATTGCAGCGCCTGGTCGCGAGTCCAGCCCTTGGCGTGGATGCCGGTATCGATCACCAGCCGCGCCGCGCGCCACGCCTGATACGACAGCATCCCGAACCGCTCATAGGGCGTGCGATAGAAACCCATCTCGTCGCCCAGTCGCTCGGTGTACAGCGCCCATCCTTCTCCGAATGCCGAGATATAGCTGTTGCGCCGGAACGGCTTCAGCGTGCTGTTCTCGATCGACAGCGGCATCTGGAAGGCGTGCCCCGGCGCGCTTTCATGCAGCGTCAGCGCCGGCAGCTGGAACAGCGGCCGCGACGGCAGGTCATAGGTGTTGACCAGATACGTCCCCGGCCCACCACGCCCGGCGGTGTAGAAGGGCGCGATATCGGGCGGCACCTCGATGATCGCGAACCGCTGCCGCGGCAGCCGGCCGAACCACTTGCCCGCCATCGCGTCGAAACGCTTCGCGTGCCACGCCGCCTCCTTCATCAGCTCGTCGGCGGTCTTGGGGTAGAATTGCGGGTCGGTGCGCAGGAACTTCAGGAACGCGGGCAGGTCGCCGCCGAACTTGGCGTCCTTCTTCACCTGCTCCATCTCGGCGCGGATCTTGGCGATCTCGGCCAGGCCCAGCGCGTGGATCGCGTCGGGCGTCATGTCCAGCGTGGTGAAGGCGCGGATCCGGCTGCGGTAATAGGCCTGGCCATTGTCATAGCGCGTCGCCGCCAGCTCGTCGGTCATGCCCGGGAAATATTCGCCGCGCAGGAACGTCAGCAGCGTCTTGTGCGCCGGCACGATCTCCCCGGCGATGATCGCGCGCGCCTCGGCCTGCAACGCCGCGCGGCGATCGGCCGGGATGGAGGCGGGCAGCTTGGCGAACGGCTGGTAATAGACCACCGTCGTCGGGTCGGTCGCCGTCGCGATCGTCTCCACCGCCTTGTCGCGGCCCTGCATGATGACGGCGGGCGGGGTGAAGCCGCGCTTCAGGCCCAGCCGCATATTGTCGGTCTGCTGGCCCAGGTAGCGCGGCACGGTGCGCAGCCAGCTCAGATAGCGGCGGTAGTCCTTCTCGCCCCCGGCGAAGCTGCCGCGCGCGGTATAATGCAGGTCGCTCCAGAACGCGCTGTCGCCGTTCAGCGGCTTCTCCCACTCGCGGAACTGCTCCTCATCGATCAGCGCGGCGATCTGCGCGCGATAGACCTGCCAGTCGATCAGCGTGTCGGGCGACAGCCGCTTGGTATCCACCGCGTCGAGCTTCGCCAGCGTCCCCTTCCAATAAGCGAGCCGCCTGGCGTGCGCCTCGGCGGACACGTCGGGCAGGCGGTCATCCACCACGCCCGGGCCAGCATCCGCCAGTCCCTCGCCTTGCCGCCACGTCCATTCCGCGCGCCAGATGGCGTCAAAGGCGGCATCCGCGGCGGTGGCGGCAGGGGCAGGGGCGACGGCGGCGGCGACAAGCGCCAGCGAGGTGACGAAGGGCATGTCAGGCTAGGTGTCCGATCATCACCATCCCCGCAAGCCGTCACTCCATCGAAATCGCGCCCTTCGTCTCCTTCTGCCGCCGCACATGCTCGCGCCACACGATGTAAAGGCCCGATGCGATGATGATCGGCGCGCCCAGCCACGTGCTCGGCACCGGCAGCATCCCGAACACCAGCCAGCCGAACAGCGTCGCCCACAGCAGCGCGGTATAATCCATCGGCACCACCAGGCTGACGTCACCCAGTTGCAGCGACCGAGTCATCGCGATCTGCGCCACCCCGCCCAGCAGGCCGATCGCAAGCAGCAGCACCCACACCAGCGGCGGATGCGCCTTCACCGACACGGCATAAACCGCCGACAGCGGCACCAGCGACAGCGTGGAAAACCAGAACACCGTGGTCAGCCCCGCCTCCGACTTGCCCAGCGTGCGCAGCAGGATGGAGATGCACGCGGTGCCGAACGCCGCGCCAAGGCCCGTCGCGATGCCCAGCGGCGGAATATGGCCGTCCCCCGGCTGAGTCACGATCAGCACCCCGACGAACCCCGCCAGCACCGCCGCCCAGCGACGCCACCCGGTCGCTTCGTGAAGCAACAACGCGCCCAGCACCGTGGCAAAGATCGGCATCGAGAACCCCAGCGTCGTCGCCTCCGCCAGCGGCAGCAGCAGCAACGTCCAGAAAGTCAGCGTCATCGCCGTCAGCCCGATCACGCAGCGAAGCACATGCGCCCCGAACCGCTGCGTCTTGAGCGAGGCAAATCCCGGCCCCGTCCCGACGATCGACACCACCAGCAACGCCGCGCCGAATTGCCGCCAGAACAGGATCTCGCCCAGCCCCGCACCCTCAGCCTCCGCCACCTTGATCACCGCGTTCATCGTCGCAAACAGCGCGACGGACGTAAGGCGCAGGCCGATGGCGCGTGCGGGGGACTCGGTGACAGCGGGCATTGTCCCCGCGCATATGCGACGATGCTCTCGGGGAGAAATGCTATTGCGGGCAGCAAGTGCAGCTTTTTGATTTTGTGGACTTGCGGCCCGCAACTCGCGACTTTGTCGCGCTCCTCAACGTTTGCTCCGGGCCGGATGCGATACAGATTGAATATGGTGAGCGGGCGTAAGCAGATACCGTTACAACGATCTTGTTCAAGGTCATCGCGTTCTTCCTGATCAAAGCCATGCGGCTGATCAGAAGTGTCCGTCAGCAGGCTGCTCCACCACAATCGGAATAATCCGGAATGGGCCAAGAACCTGTTCAGGGCAGAAAGATGCGAACACACAAAGAACGTATGGAGAATTCCGCGATACAGGTCGTGCTTTCGGGTGAAAGTGCATGCTTTCCCCGGCCAGAGTTCTATCGGGATGAAATAAGCTACGACGTCTTGACGCCCTCGGCAGCGCGTGGGGTGCTCGATCGCGTGCATTGGCGCCCTGCAATACGGTGGATGATCGACTCGATCAGCGTGCTTCGGCCCGTCCGCTTTTCGGAGCAGGCACTTGATCTGGATTGCGGCGCCCGGGCGCGCTCTATTTCTCTGCGTGACGTGGCCTACCGGATCGACGCACACTTCGTGATGACGTCCCGCGCTGGTGCCTTGGATGAACCCGAACGTCACCGGGGCATGTTCAGGCAACAAATCCGCAAGGGCGCATCTGTCTACCTCGGCAGTGTGCAACATCCCGGTAAGATACGATTGCTGGAGGACGCTGTTGGCTTGCCGGAATGCGCCCCCATCAACGAAACGAGGGACCTAGGTTGGATGGTTCACGAGGCGGATTACCAGGACCGAGGGCGCTTACGCTTCTTTCGCGCCCAGATGGTGTGCGGCGTTATCAAGATCCCGCTTCCCGGAGATGCGCGTCTCTTCAGTTAGGGGAAAGCGGAGGCCGCACTGCCATCTGGCACATGGCGCCAAGCGCCGCTATCCGCGCCTGATGATCAAGCATGCACTCCCCGTCACGCGCGAGGCGGATTTCGCCGCCTGGTACCAGGCCGTCATTTCGGAAGCCGACCTCGCCGAGGAATCGGGCGTGCGCGGCTGCATGGTCATCCGGCCGTGGGGCTATGGCATCTGGGAACGAATCCAGCGCCTGCTCGACGATCGCATCAAGGCGACCGGCCATGAAAACTGCTACTTTCCGCTCTTCATCCCGCTCTCCTATTTTGAAAAGGAGGCCGAGCATGTCGAAGGCTTTGCGAAGGAGATGGCGGTCGTCACTCACCATCGCCTCGTCGCCGACGGCAAGGGCGGCCTGACCCCCGATCCCGAGGCAAAGCTGGAGGAGCCGCTGGTCGTCCGCCCCACCAGCGAGACGGTGATCGGCACTGCCTTCTCGCGCTGGGTGCAATCGTGGCGCGATCTCCCCGTGCTCATCAATCAATGGGCCAATGTCGTCCGCTGGGAAATGCGCACCCGCATGTTCCTGCGCACCAGCGAATTCCTCTGGCAGGAAGGGCATACCGCCCACGCCACCGCCGATGAGGCGCGCGAAGAGACGCTCAAGATGCTCGAGGTCTATCGCGACTTCGCCGAAAACTGCCTCGCGCTCCCGGTCGTCGCTGGCGAGAAGCCGGAGAATGAGCGTTTCCCCGGCGCCGTCGCGACCTATTCGATCGAGGCGATGATGCAGGACGGCAAGGCGCTCCAGGCGGGCACCAGCCACTTCCTCGGCACCAATTTCGCCCATGCGCAGAACATCCGCTTCCAGAATGCGAATGGCGAGCTTGAGTTCGCCAACACCACCAGCTGGGGCGTCTCGACCCGAATGATCGGCGGCGTCATCATGGTGCATGGCGACGACGATGGCCTGCGCGTGCCGCCGCGCATCGCGCCGTGGCAGATCGTGATCGTCCCCATGCTGCGCGACAAGCCGGAGGACGCGGAGCTGGTCGATTATTGCAAGGCGCTGCAGGCGTCGCTCGCGAAGCAGACCGCGCTCGGCGAGCCGGTCCGCGCGCTGCTCGACCTGAAGCCCGCCAAGGCCGCGACGAAGCGTTGGGGCTGGGTGAAGAAGGGCGCCCCGATCATTGTCGAGGTCGGCCCACGCGACATGGCCGGCGGCAACGTCTCGGTCGTCCGTCGCGATCGCCTCTATCGTGAGGATGGCAAGCTCGACAGCGCGATCGTCACGCAGGACACGTTCGTCGAACAGGCCGGCGCAATGCTCGAGGATATCCAGGTCGCGCTCCACAAGGAGGCGTCCGAGCGGCTGAAGGCCAGCATCAGCCCGGTCGATGACTGGGCCGGCGTCGAGGCGATGTTCGCCGGCAGCGCGGCGAAGCCCGGCTGGGCCGACGTCGCCTGGTCGCGCCCGACCGGCGCTGAGCTCGACAAGGTGGTCGAGCGGCTGAAGGCGCTGAAGCTCACCATCCGCAACGCACCGATGGGACAGACCGGCCACCCCGGCGCATCCTGCATCTTCACCGGCGGCCCGGCGGTCGAGCGCGTGCTGATCGGACGGTCCTACTGATGGCGATCTGGACCCGCCCGATCGACCTCGCGCAGCTCAACACATTGGGGGAGGGCGTCCTCCCCGGGCTGCTGGAGATCGAGTTCACCGATCACGGCGATGACTGGCTGCGCGCGCGAATGCCGGTCGGCAAGAAGGTGCATCAGCCCTTCGGCCGCCTCCACGGCGGCGCCTCGGTGGTGCTGGCCGAAACGGTCGCATCGGTCGCCGGCGCGATGGCCGTGCCCGACGGCAAGGTGACGGTCGGGCTCGACATCAACGCCAATCACGTGCGCGCCGCGCGCGACGGCTATGTCCACGCCACCGCGAAGGCGGAGCAGCTCGGCCGCACGACTCAGGTCTGGACGATCCGGATCGAGGATGATGCGGGCAAGCTCATCTGCCTCTCGCGCATGACCGCCGCGGTGATCGACGCCGCCGCCGGCTGAGCATCGGGGGCCGCCCGCCACGCCTCAGAAACTGTGGTGGACGGCCTCCAGATTGCACCCGTCGGGATCGAGCACGAAGGCAGCGTAATAGCCCGGATGGTAATGGGGCCGCAGGCCGGGCGCGCCATTGTCCTGCCCGCCGGCCGCCAGCGCCGCCGCGTGAAAGGCGTCAACGCTGGCCCGGTCGGGGGCCGCAACCGCGATATGGATGGCGCCGCTGATCGCCCGTCCCTTGGCGATCCACAGGAACGGCTTGGGTCCGACGCCATAGCCCACCTGGTCGGGCAGCTCTTCGCTGCCGCCCTGCACCATGACCCGCGTGATGCCGAGCGGCGCCAGCGCCTTGTCATAGAAGGCAAGCGAGCGCCGCATGTCGCCCACCGCAATGCTCACATGATCCAGCATGGCTACCTCCCGAGATCGCGGCGCGACGCCGCCCGCCGCCCCGGTTGCGCGGCTAGCGATTGCCGCCGATGAAATCGCCGAACCCGCCCAGCGCCGAACCTTCGCCACGGTTTCCGCCGCCGCCTTGCGCTGCGGCCATCATCCGGCCCGCAAGCCGTGCGAAGGGCAGCGACTGGACCCACACTTTCCCCGGCCCGGTCAGCCGCGCATAGAACATGCCCTCGCCGCCGAAGATCATGCTCTTGACGCCGCGCACCATCTCCAGGTCGAAATCGACCGAGGGCGTGAACGCGGCAAGGCAGCCGGTGTCGACGTGCAATTGCTCGCCGGGGGCAAGCTCGCGCTCCACCAGCGTGCCGCCCATCTGAACGAACACCCAGCCATCGCCCTCCAGCTTCTGCATGATGAAGCCTTCGCCGCCGAACAGCCCGGTCATCATCCGCCGCTGGAACGCGACGCCGATCGACACGCCCTTCGCCGCCGCAAGGAAGCTGTCCTTCTGGCAGATCAGCGTGCCGCCCAGGTCAGCGAGGCGGATCGGCAGGATCGTCCCCGGCGTCGGGCTGGCGAAGGCGACCCGCGCCTTGCCCGATCCGCGATGGGTGAAGACGGTGGTGAACAGGCTTTCGCCAGTGACGAGGCGCTTGCCCGCCCCCAGCAGCTTGCCCATGAACCCGCCGTCGCTGCCGCCCGAGCCGTCACCGAATACGGTCGTCATCTCGATCGAGGCATCCTTCCACACGAAGGCCCCCGCCTCCGCGACCGCGCTTTCGCCCGGGTCCAGCTCGATCTCGACGAACTGCAATTCCTGTCCCTTGATCTCGAAATCGATATCGTCCGACAGCCCGGTGCGGGCGTGATGGGACCAGGGACCGGCCATGTGACATGCTCCATTCGTCTGTGTTGATCACTTAACACACATGGATACTCCGGCCGGGCATCGCCGGGGAAGGGGGGATCGTCGCACACGCCACTCGGTCTGGCGTCACGGCGATACCATCTTGGGGGATCGAAACCCTTTCTAGGTTCGCGATCGCGGCGCGAGGCGATAGCCTGCCTGCAACCAAGCCAAGGGAGAGTGTTCGTGAGCAAGGCCAATTACCGTCCGGAAACGCTGGCGCTGCATGCCGGTTGGCGCGCGGACCCCGCCACCGGGTCGGTGGCACCGCCGATCTTCCAGACGACCTCCTACCAGTTCCGCGATGCCGACCATGCCGCCGGGCTGTTCGCGTTGCAGGAACTCGGCAACATCTACACCCGCATCGGCAACCCGACGACCGACATCCTCGAACAGCGGATCGCCGCGATCGAGGGCGGCGCGGCGGCGGTCGCGGTCGCCTCCGGACAGGCAGCGTCGGCCTATGCGGTGCAGAACCTTGCCCGCGCCGGCGACAATATCGTCAGCGCGACCGACCTCTACGGCGGTACCTACAATCTCTTCGCCAACACGCTGCGCGACATGGGGATCGAGACCCGTTTCGTCGATCCGAGCGACCCGGGCGCCTTCGCCGCTGCCTCCGACGATCGCACCCGCGCCTGGTATGTCGAGACTTTGCCCAATCCGAAGCTGGTTGTCTCACCGCTGGCGGAGATTGCCGCCGCGGGGCGTGAGCTCGGCATCCCGCTCATCGTAGACAATACCGCCGCCCCGCTGCTTGCCCGCCCGCTCGATCATGGCGCGGCGATCGTCGTCTATTCGACCACCAAATATATCGGCGGCCATGGGACCTCGATCGGCGGCATTATCGTCGACGGCGGCAATTTCGACTGGTCGGCCTATCCTGAGCGTCAGCCGCTGCTCAACACGCCCGATCCCAGCTATCACGGCGCCGTCTGGGCGGAGGCGGCAAAGCCGCTCGGCCCGATCGCTTATGCGCTACGCGCCCGCACGGTCCTGCTGCGCGATCTCGGCGCCGCGCTCTCGCCGTTCAACGCCTTCCAGATCCTGCAGGGCTTGGAAACGCTGCCGCTGCGCATGCCGCGCCACTGCGACAATGCGCTGAAGGTGGTCGATTTCCTGAAGGGCCGCCCGGACGTCACCCGCATCATCCACCCCTCGGTTCAGGAGGGGAAGCAGCGCGCGCGCGCCGATCGCTACCTCACCGGGGGTCTGGGCGGCCTGATCGGGATCGAGCTTGCCAGCGGTCGCGACGGCGGCCGCCGCTTCATCGATGCGCTGCAATTGTTCTACCATGTCGCCAACATCGGCGACGCGCGCAGCCTCGCGATCCATCCCGCCTCCACCACCCATTCGCAATTGTCGGAGGAGGAACAGTTCGCGACCGGCGTGTCCGCTGGCTACGTCCGCCTCTCGATCGGGCTCGAACATATCGACGATATCCTCGCCGATCTGGCGCAGGCGCTGGACGCGGCGAAGGGCTGATCCGCCGGTTATGGCGTCACGCCTTTCACGGTGTTGACGCCCCCGGCACCGTATCCGTATCAGGGCGTCAGGGCGGTCCCTGTTGGGCCGCCCTTGCTCTTTCAAGGAGACGCCCCGTGTCGATCACCGCCCTGATGCCCGTTTATCCCCGCTGCGGGGTGCGGCCAGTGCGAGGCGAGGGGTGCCATCTGATCAGCGAGGATGGCCGCCGTTTCCTGGATTTCGCCAGCGGCATCGCGGTGAACGCGCTCGGCCATGGCCATCCGAAACTGGTGAAGGCGATCGCCGATCAGGCCGCCACGCTGATGCACGTCAGCAACCTCTACGGCAGCCCGCAGGGTGAACAGTTCGCGCAGCGTCTGGTCGACAACACCTTCGCCGACACGGTGTTCTTCACCAATTCGGGCGCCGAGGCGGTGGAATGTGCGATCAAGACCGCGCGCCGCTATCACTTCGCCAATGGCAACCCGCAGCGCCACGATCTCATCACCTTCTCGATGGCGTTCCACGGCCGCACCATGGGCACCATCTCGGCCACCAACCAGGCCAAGATGCGTGATGGATTCGAGCCGTTGCTGCCCGGGTTTAAGTACGCCGAGTTCAACGATCTCGAAGGCGCACTGGCGCTGATCGATGAAAATACCGCCGGCTTCCTGGTCGAACCGATCCAGGGCGAAGGCGGCATCCGCGCCGCGACGCCGGAATTCCTCAAGGGCTTGCGCAAGGCGTGCGACGACCACGGCCTGCTGCTGGTGCTCGATGAAGTGCAGGCGGGCTATGGCCGCACCGGCAAGCTGTTCGCGCACGAACTCTACGGCATCACGCCCGACATCATGGCCTCGGCCAAGGGCATCGGCGGCGGCTTCCCGCTCGGCGCGTGCCTCGCCACCGAGGAAGCGGCCAAGGGCATGGTGATCGGCACCCACGGCTCCACCTATGGCGGCAACCCGCTCGCGATGGCCGCGGGTGAGGCAGTGCTCGACGTGATCCTCGAAGACGGCTTCCTCGATCGCGTGACCCAGATGGGTGAGCGGCTGCGCTCGGGCCTCGAACAGATGATCCCCAACCACGATCACCTGTTCGACAGCGTGCGCGGCCACGGCCTGATGCTCGGCCTGAAGCTCAAGAGCGACAGCCGCCGCTTCGTCGAATTCGCCCGCGACAACCACGGCCTGCTGCTGGTCTCCGCCGGCGAGAATGTCGTGCGCGTCCTGCCGCCGCTGGTGATCGACGAAAGCCACATCGCCGAGTGTATCGAGAAGCTGAGCGAAGCGGCGCGCGTCTACGTTCCCGCCAGCGACGATTGACGGAAAAGGCTCCGGTGCCATGCGCCGGAGCCGTTCGGACGGATCTGGCCGCGCCTGTTTGGATCGAGGCCGATTTTCGCCGGATAGCGGCCACCCATAATGCGCCTGAGGCCATTGGAGGAGTTGAAGTGACCCGCCATTTCTTGAACCTGTCGGACGCCGGTGCCGATGGCCTCGCCGCCATTCTCGCGGACGCGCTCGATCGCAAGAAGGCCCGCGCCGGCTGGACCAAGGGCCGCGTGGATGCCGACGCGCCGCTCGCCGGCCACGTCCTGGCGATGATCTTCGAGAAGAATTCCACCCGCACCCGCGTCTCCTTCGACATGGCGGTGCGCCAGCTCGGCGGCCAGTCGATCGTGATGGAGGCGGGCCAGATGCAGCTCGGCCGCGGCGAGACGGTGGCCGACACCGCCCGGGTCCTGTCGGGCTATGTCGACGCGATCATGATCCGCACCGACGATCACGCCAAGGTCGAGGAAATGGCGCATTACGCCAGCGTCCCGGTCATCAACGGCCTCACCGACGCGTCGCACCCGTGTCAGATCGCGGCCGACCTCCTCACCATCATCGAACAGGGCAAGTCGCTCCCCGGTCTGAAAGCCGCGTGGCTCGGCGACGGCAACAACGTCCTGGCATCCATCGTCGAGGCGGCTGGGCTGATGCAGTTCGATGTCGTCGCTGCCTGCCCACAGGGCTATCAGCCGTCGGAAGAAGACCTCGCGCTCGGCAAGGGCCGCGCAAAGGTCGTCGGTAATGCGCGCGAGGCCGTCGAAGGCGCCGATATCGTCGTCACCGACACCTGGATCTCGATGGGCCAGGCGCATGCCGACACCAAGCTCGCGGCCATGATGCCGTTCCAGGTCGATGCCGCGCTGATGGCGGCCGCCAAGCCCGATGCGAAGTTCCTCCACTGCCTCCCCGCGCACCGCGGGGAAGAGGTGACGCCCGACGTCATCGATGGTCCGCAATCGCTGATCTGGGCAGAGGCGGAAAACCGGCTGCACGCGCAAAAATCCATTCTGCGCTGGTGCTTGGGCCAGATCGGTTGATCCCGATCTTCTCCCGCACCATCTAGGCTGCCATCCCCGTTCTCCCCGGATTGGCTAGGGCGCTCACGCTTGCGTGGGCGGAGTTGCAGCGGGCAAGGCTTGAATGAACAGCATGCAGACCGTCAAACCTGATTTTGACCGCGCGATTGGCTTCACCATCCCGGGCCAGAATGCCCGCGGCCGGATGGTGCGCCTCGGCCCGGTGCTCGACGAAATCCTCGCCGCCCACGCCTATCCGCCGGTCATCGAGTCGCTCCTCGCGGAGGCGCTGACCGTCACCGCCTTGGTCGGCGCGACATTGAAGGACGCCAACGGTCAGCTGACGCTCCAGACCCAGAGCGAGACAGGCGTCGTTCGCTTGCTCGTCTGCGATTATCGCGGCGGCGAAATTCGCGGTTACGTGCAGTTCGATGCCAACCTGTTGGCGGCCGCCCCGCAAGATCCGGCACTCGTGGATTTGTTCGGCCAGGCCTATCTCGCGATCACCTTTGATCTGGCGACCACCAGGGAGCGCTACCAGGGCATCGTTCCGCTCGATGGCGATCGCCTCGCCGATGCCGTGCAGAGTTATTTCGCCCAGTCCGAGCAGATCCCGACCCAGGTCCGCGTCGGCTTTGCCAAGCACGACGGGCGCTGCATCGCCGGCGGCCTGCTGCTTCAGCATCTTCCCGAAGGCGAAGAAGGTCGCGCGCGTCTCCATACCAAGCTCGATCATCCTGAATGGGAGCATGTGGCGGCGCTGGGTGCCACCATGGGCGCGGATGAGCTGGCTGATACGTCGCTACCGCTCGAAACGCTGCTGTGGCGCCTGTTCAACGAGGAGGATGAGGTTCGCGTCCTTGCGGATACCGCCCTCTCGCGCGGCTGCCGCTGCACCCTGGAGCACATCCGCGGCGTGTTGGCGAAGTTCCCCCACGACGAACGTCTCGCCATGGCGGATGAGAACGGGGTGATCGGGGTCGATTGCGCCTTTTGCTCGACTGTGTTTCCCGTTCCCGTTGAGGAGCTTGCCGGCTGATCCGACGGGCAGGTGCGGGGCATTCGTTAGCACGATCTTAACGATCGATCCTTAAGCTGGCGACGTGCTTCTAGCCGAGCACTTCTCTCCCTAGTTCAGTCCTCTAGCCGGGACTTCCTGGCCGTTCGCCTGTGCGGACGGCCGTTTTCTTCGGCCTCATTCCTTGCATCATGCCACTGATGAGCCTAGCCGCCGCGCGATCATGACCAACGATCAACCATCTGCCGTCGTCCTTGTATCGGGCGGCTTGGACTCGATGATTTCTGCTGCCTTGGCGCGGGAGGCCGGATATCGCCTCTATGCGCTATCGATCGATTACAACCAGCGCCACCAGGTGGAGCTCGCCGCGGCGCGGCAAATCGCACGTCAGCTTGGCGCGGTTCGGCACGTGGTGCTCCCGATCGATCTTTCCGCATTCGGTGGCTCGGCGCTGACTGCCGATATCGACGTACCGAAGGATGGGGTCGGGGAGGGGATACCGATCACCTACGTGCCGGCCCGCAATACCGTTTTCCTCAGCCTCGCTTTGGCATGGGCGGAGACGGTGGGCGCCCGCGCGCTCTACATTGGTGTGAACGCGCTCGATTATTCCGGCTATCCCGACTGCCGCCCCGAGTTCATCGCCGGTTTCGAGAACCTTGCAGAACTCGCCACCAAGGCGGGGGTGGAGGGTCATGCCTTCCGGATTCAGGCACCGCTGCAGCATATGACAAAGGCGGATATCGTGCGTGAAGGCGATAGACTGGGTCTGGACCTGGGGCTGAGCTGGTCCTGCTACGATCCGGCGCCCGGCGGTCTGCATTGCGGGCTGTGCGACAGCTGCCGCCTGCGGCACAAGGGGTTCCAGGACGCGGGGATCGTTGATCCGACTGCTTACGCGACGACACCGCCGGCGCCCTGACGATGAGTTATGCCGTCAAGGAAATGTTCCTGACGCTCCAGGGCGAGGGCGTTCAGGCTGGTCGCCGGGCGGTATTCGTCCGGTTCGCCGGCTGCAACCTGTGGAGCGGCCGGGAAGAGGATCGCGCCACCGCAATCTGCAAATTCTGTGACACCGATTTCGTCGGCATGGACGGGCTGGGCGGTGGCCGTTTCGCTGATGCCGATGCGCTGGTCGCTGCGGTGGTGGCCATGTGGGACGGCGGCGAGCAGGACCGCTTCGTGGTCCTGACCGGCGGCGAGCCGATGCTGCAGGTGGACGATGCGCTGGTTGACGCGCTGCACGCCGCCGGCTTCTTCCTGGCAATCGAGAGTAACGGCACGCTCCCCGTTCATCCGGGGATCGATTGGGTCTGCATCAGCCCCAAGGCCGGCAGTGAAACCGTACAGCGTAGTGGCGACGAACTGAAGGTGGTGTGGCCGCAGCCCGGCACGGACCTGGAGGCGATGGAGAAGTGGGGATTCCGTCACTTCCTCCTGCAGCCGCTCGATGATCCCAATGCCGTCACCAACCAGGCTGCTGCGATGGCGAAGGTCATGGAACGTCCTCGGTGGCGATTGTCGCTGCAAACCCACAAATTGTTGGGCTTGCGCTAGGCTGGTCCCGGAAGGACGGTGGCGCATCCGGCGCTGCGTCATGCCCCTCCCGATAGCTTCAGTGCTTCTTCTTAAGGCCGTGCAGCTTGTGCCAGAGGTAGAACCCGCCGGCCGCGACGAGCGTCAGCCCGATCGCCAGATCCGCCTGATGGAAAAAGGCCTTGAGGCGCGGATCGTTGTTCCATGACTGGCCCAGCTGCGCGCCGATCCACGCCAGCAGGTAGCAGAACGGCCAGGAGCCGATGAACGTGTAGACGTGGAAGGGGATCAGCTTCATGCGTGCTACCCCGGCGGGGAAGGCGATGAAGGTCCGGATGATCGGCAGCATCCGGCCAATCAGGATCGCCGCTGCGCCCCAGCGGTTGAAGAACCGGTCCGCCATGTCGAGCTCGCCCGGGCCGACCAGAACATATTTGCCCCACTTTTCTGCCAAGGGCCGCCCGCCGCGCCGCCCGATTTCATAAGCGACCACTGACCCGACATTACAGCCGAAGGCGCCCGCGGTTGCCGCCAGATAGATGTTCATCTCGCCCGTCGAGACCAGATAGCCGGCAAAGGGCATGATGATCTCTGAGGGGAGCGGAATACAGGCGCTTTCGATCGCCATCAGCAGCACGATTCCCCAATAGCCACCGGCACGGATCACGCCGACCGTGAAGATGGCGAGGGCAGCAAGTATCTTCTCGAACATGCGGCGCCTGTGGGGGAAGGCGACAGGCCGGTCAATCGAGATGCGCGTGGTGCCGAGGCGACGGCACGACAGTCGGCTGTTGCCGCGCGCTTCAGGCCGCGGTTTCGCCGATCCGGCGCAGATCTTCCACGAACCGCGCGTATTCGCTGGATCGCGCGGCCTCGTCGGGCAGCCGCAGCAGGTAACTGGGATGGACCGTGATCCAGGCGTCACCGCCATCACCCGGCAGGCGAAGCTGCCGTCCCCGTTCGCGGCTGATCGTCATCACCTTCCCGAACAGCGAGCGTGCGGCCGTCGCACCCAGCGCAACCGTCACCTTGGGACGCAGCAGCGCCTGTTCCTGTTCGATCCACCATCGACATGCCTCGATTTCCCCCGCGTTGGGCTTTGCGTGGATCCGCCGCTTGCCACGGGGTTCGAACTTAAAATGCTTCACCGCATTGGTGACATAAGTTTGCGCGCGATCGATCCCGGCCTCGGCCAGCGCACGATCGAACAACTGACCGGCGGGGCCGACGAACGGGTGACCCGCCAAATCCTCCTGATCGCCAGGTTGTTCGCCGACGAACATGATGCTGGCGTCGAGAGGGCCCTCGCCGAACACCGTTTGTGTCGCGTGCTTGTACAGGTGGCAGCGGGTGCAACTGAGCGCTTCCTCCCGAAGCGCCTGCCACGCCGCCTCGCTGTTGTTGCCCGGCATCGTCCTCGCCTTTTCGATCATGCCACTCTCCCGTTTCTGCGCCGTGGCGAGCAGGTCGGGCACCAGAGCGGTCTCCGGCATGTTCTTCCAGTATTTGCGCGGCATCTCCTTGAGCATCGCGCCCACCTTCACCCGCGCGGGGTTGAAGATGGAGGCATAATAGGTCTTCCAGACCTCCTCGACCGGATCGCCCTGCGGTGCATCCGCTTTTGTCGCGCCCGGCCCCTCCTGCAGTGCGCTTCCGTCCCAGTGCAGCGACACCTCCGGCGTCAGGATCGACCAGCGCATGCTGCCGAAGCGGTTGACGAAGAAGGCGGCGTTGGCGCGAACGATATGGTGCTCCGGCTCGAACCAGCCCACATAGCGCCCCTCCTCGGCATCCCCACCATCTGCATCTGCCACTTCGCGGAACCGCAGGAAGGCGCGCATCTTGTGGATGTCTCGCCGAACCTGTTTCGCCAGACCTTCCAACCGGCGCAGCAGCGGGTCGGCATGATCTTCCATCACCCCGGGCCTTCGCCGCAGCCGGTCGAGCAAGGTGTAGAGCATGGCGAACCGCTCGGGATCGCGGTGAAGGATGGCACTTCGGCCAAGATCGATGAACGAGCGGGGTACCTTGAAGGCGGTCGCCGCTGGTGCGTCCGGCGCGACCGCAGCGGGCGTGGGCGCCCTCGCTGCGGCGAACAGATCGGTTGTCTCACCGCCGACCTGCCACACGACATCATCCGGCGGCACGCTTTGGCTCATCAAGCCACGTGCCGCCTCGCGCCATCCATCAAAGTCGTCGGGTGCCGACAGAGTGACGATCCGCATGGTGCGGCAGCGCCTCAGTCGCGCTCATCCCCGCCCGGCGGGTTCTCACGCGCAATCTCCAGTTCCTTGGGCTTGCGCTCCTCATAGGTCGCCGCGATCTTCGCCTCCACCTCATCGTCCAGCTCGGCTTCAGCGGCGGGGAACATGTCCTCCTCTTCCTCGTCGATATGATGCTCGTAGCGGTGGCGCATATGGTCAAACTTCTGCTCCCATTCCTCGGAGCCGAACTCGATCGCCATCATCTCGCCGAGCAGATCATCAACTTCCTTGTGCTCGGCGACCGAATGGCGCGCATCGTCACGCAGCTCAGGGTCGGCAAGCATGACCGAATATAGCGCTTCCTCCTCCGCCGCGGCGTGGCTCTGCAATTCCAGCCGGAAGCTCTCGAACAGCGATTGGCGCTCTCCGGAGGCACCCTGAAGCTCGCCGAGCTGCTTCAGCATCTCGCGCTGCTTGTCGTGATCCGCCTTCAGCTCGCGATAGATTTGCGCCTGTGTCATTGCCGCTTCTCCCGTGGAGTGGCGACAACCAGCCATGCGCCGGCTGGTTTCTCTTGCGAGATGTTATCAGGCGCTCAGCGCGCTCGCCCAATGAGCCTCTGCCTGTGCCAGCGCGCGCGGATCATCCACGTCGAGCCACCAGCGATTGCTGACATCAACGACCCGTGCATCGCCGGTCTGCGCCAGTGCCGTTACGCCATCGGAGATCGAGCCGGCGCGGCCCTCGGCAATTGCGGCCCGGAGCGCGTCGTGGAACCGGCCGTCGACACAGAAGATGCCGCAATCGAACGCGTCGTAACCGTCCAAATGCTTGCCAATCGCGACGATCCGGTCGCCTTGCGTCCGCACGCGCGTAACATCGTCCAGGTCGACAAGCGGATTGTCGAGGTTGCGATCAACCGCAAGAGTCAGCGCTGCTGGCACGGCCGCGATGGCGGATCGTACGATTTCCGGGTCGAACAGATGATCCGCCATCATCAGCAGATGGCGCTCCGGCCCAATTACCGTGGCGCCGGTCAGGACGGAATGGCCGTTGGGCTGTGCCCAATCCGGCGTCGCGACGCAGGTGATGGCCGGGTCAAGGCGGGCGAGGAACCCGCTCAGGCGTTCGCCTTCATGGCCAGTGACCACCACGAACTCCGTCGCGCCGCCAGCACGTGCTGCGTCGATGACGCGAGCGATCATCGGAACGCCCGCGACTTCGGTCAGCGGCTTGGAGGGAGAAACGGCGCGCAGCCGGCTGCCAAAGCCGGCTGCGACGATCAGCGCTTTCACTTACTCGGCAGCGAGCGGCGATTCGGCCTGGATGAAATCGTCGGTCATCTGCGCTGCGACGTCGTCGGTGAACTGCTCCGGCGGGTGCTTGCAGAAGAACGCCGAGGGACCGGTGAGCGCGCCGGCAATGCCGCGATCGAGGCCAACCTTCACGCAGCGGATCGCGTCCACCACCACAGCAGCCGAATTCGGGCTGTCTTCGACCGAGAGACGAAGCTCCAGGTTCATCGGCACGTCGCCGAACAGGTTGCCCTCGAGGCGCAGGAAGCACAGCTTGTTGTCGTGCAGCCAGGGGATGTAGTCCGACGGGCCGACGTGGATGTTCTCATCCGCGAGGCGCTCGCTCAGCACGGCCTGAACCGCCTCGGTCTTCGACTCCTTCTTGCTCGACAGGCGATTGCGATCGAGCATGTTCATGAAGTCGGTGTTGCCGCCCGTGTTCAGCTGATAGGTGTGATCGATCGTCACGCCGCGCTGCTTGAACAGGTTGGACAGAACGCGGTGGACGATGGTCGCACCCACCTGCGCCTTCACGTCGTCCCCGATGATCGGCAGGCCGGCGTCGGCGAACTTCTTTTCCCACTCTGGGCGGCTCGCGATGAACACGGGCATGCAGTTCACCACGCCCACGCCTGCCTCAAGCGCGCATTCCATGTAGAATTCGGTCGCGTCCTGGCTGCCGACGGGCAGGAAGTTGACGAGGATCTCGGCGCCGGAATCCTTGATCGTCTGAACGATCTCGGCCTTGGTGGCGTCGCGGGTTTCATCCACCTCGAAGCCTCGATCGTTTGCCGCGGTCAGCATGTGCGGCGCGACGCCGTCCAGCTTCGCGCCCATCTTCACGATCGTGCCGGTGGCCGGCACATCGGCATGGAACACCTTGGTGCAGTTCGGCTTGGCAAAGATGGCTTGGCCGAGATCGAGCCCCACCTTGCGGGAATCAACGTCGAACGCCGCCACGAATTCCAGGTCGGAAACGCGGTAGCCGCCAATTTCCTCGTGGATCAGGCCATGGGCCGTGTTGCTGGCAGCATAATGATACTTGCCCTGAACCAGGCTGGATGCGCAGTTGCCGACACCGATAACCGCCACCTTGATCGTCGCCATTCTCTTGAACCCCGAAGCGCCGGGAAACAGTTCCCGACGTGACAAATGAATGGCAGCGTGGTGACAGATACGCGACGCCTGTCAAGCAAACCATGCCGGTGGTAGAGGGCCGGCAAGGGGACACGAAAAGTGGCAACGATCGAACTGCAGCCAAGCGTGACCGGAAAGCCACGCGAGTTGCAAGGGTTTCTCAACAGGACGCTTTATCATCCCGCGGCGCGGCGGCTGGCGCGAGCGTTGGCCGCGACTCCGATCACGCCCAACATGGTTTCGGTGTTCGGGGCGATGATGGTGGTCGCAACGGGCATCCTCTACGCGCGGATCGGCACGCCGGCAGCGATCGCGGCTGGGTTCGCTCTCCACCTGTTGTGGCATGTCGTGGACGGTGCCGACGGTGATCTCGCGCGGCTGACCGGACGTGCGAGCCCGAGCGGCGAGGTGGTCGACGGATTGTGCGATTACGGTGGCCACGTCGTCCTTTACCTTCTGCTCGGCGCGCTGCTCGATGATACGCTCGGGGCATTCGCATGGGTACTTGCGGTCGGGGCGGGCGGATCGCGCATCATCCAGTCGGTCTTCGCGGAGAGTTCGCGGCGCAGCTACCAATGGTGGGCCTATGGCGTGCCATGGCTCCAGCACAATCGCAGCGCGCCGACCGGCGTCGGCGGCGCGCTCGGCAAGGCGTATCTAGGGGTTTCGCACGTGTTGACCGGCGCCACGGCCAAGGTGAACGCGATTGTCGCCGGCGCTGAAGTCGATCCGGCCGAGCGGCAGCGGATCGCGAGGCTGGCGCGCGAGGTTGGGCCATCTTTCCTGTTCCTGCCGGGGGTGCTCGGCGCCAACCCGCGGACGATCATCCTTGGCCTCAGCATGATCGCCGGGAGTCCGATGTGGTTCTTCCTCGTGGAACTGACCATCCTGAACGTCGTCCTCGTCGCGGCCATCCTGCGGCAGCGCGTGCAATGCCGTCGCCTCGTCACACTGATCGCCCGGGGCCGGAGCTGATCGCCACCCCGGTCGCGAGGGAGCGCAGCAGCCTTGATCGTGATTGCGTCATGGAACCGGCTGTTCCAGTCCTCGTTTCGTCCTCGAAACGGGAGAACATGATGAAGAGCTTCACGATCGCCGGACTGGGCGCATGCGTCCTGGCACTGGCTGCATGTGATGAGGGTAAGCTGGAAACCGGCATGCCGACCGCGGGCGGCGCGACGGCGGTTGCGATGCTGCGCACTGCGGCCGGCGCCGATGTCGCTCGCGTCACCGCCAGCGAAGTCACGGGCGGCCTGCGCTTCACGGTCGACGCAAAGGGCATGCCGGCGGGAACACACGGCGCCCATGTCCACACGACCGGTCGTTGTGATGCTCCCGGCTTCGAAACGGCTGGCGGCCACTGGAACCCGACGGGCGCGAAGCACGGGACGATGAACCCGCAGGGCCCCCATCAGGGCGACGTTCCCAATCTGATTATCGATTCGGCCGGCCGCGGCACGGTGGCCGCGACGATCCCCGGCGCGACGATGGCCGGGCTGCTCGACACCGATGGCGCTGCCTTCGTGGTCCATGCCGATGCGGACGATCTGAAGACCGACCCGTCAGGCAATAGCGGCGCCCGCATCGCCTGCGGCGTGTTCCAGCCATCCTGATGCGCGGCGTGCTGAGCGTGAGCCTGGGCATACCCGCCCGGGCTCACGCTCAGCGCGAGCTCGTTCTTCATGGCCGAATAGGGGTAGCGGCCTGCAGAAGGCCGTTGAAGGTCAGTCCTTGCGGTTCAGGCTGACGCCGTACAGCTCCATGCGATGATCGACGAGGCGAAAGCCCAGTCGCTCCGCAATCTGCTTCTGCAGCAATTCCAGCTCGGGATCGACGAACTCGATCACCTTGCCCGTCTCGACGTCGATCAGATGGTCGTGATGAGCTTCGGGCGAGGGCTCGTAGCGGGCACGTCCGTCGCCGAAATCATGGCGATCAAGGATGCCCGCTTCCTCGAACAGGCGCACCGTGCGGTACACCGTCGCGATGGAGATGCCCGGATCGATCGCCGAGGCGCGTTCATATACCTTTTCCACGTCGGGGTGATCGTCGGCTTCTGACAAGACGCGGGCGATAACCCGACGCTGCTCGGTGATGCGCAGGCCTTTTTCCTGACAGAGGGCTTCGAGATCAATCTTGCGTGGCATGGCATCCATGTAGTCGCTGAGGGCGCAGGTCGAAAGCGTTATCGACTCGCAACAAGCCTAGGTTAGCGCGACCGCATAGCTGTGCGCGTCGAAGGCTTCGCCGCCGCGGCCCCGGTAATAGGCGCGGCGTTCCCCCACCTTGGCGAAGCCGTGGCTGCTATAAAGGTGAGTGGCCGGATTGCCGGCGCGCACTTCGAGATGCAGGCGAACCGCACCTCGCGCGCGTGCATCGGCGATCACGCTGCGCAACAGCGCTGCCCCCACACCCTTGCGACGAAAGCGGGGCGAGGTGGCGATCAGCAGCAGCTCGGCCTCGTCGACGATCGCGCGCGTCAAGGCAAAGCCGGCGATCTCGCCGTCGATCTTGGCTAGGGTCAGCCAGACTCCCGGCATGCCGAGGATGCCGAGGCATTGGGCGCGGGTCCATGCCTCACCGAACCTTGCATCGAACGCGTCGGCCATCACCTGCTCGACCGCTGCGATGTCGCCGGGCGAGCCGCGGGTCAGCTCGATCATGTGCATACGGGTGCTCACGCCGGCAGCTTCGCGTCGGGCGCGCGGCCGTACAGCGGGCGTGGCGGCAAGTCGGCGAGCGACGCGGGCAGCAGATGCGCGCGCGAGGCGTCCGGCAGGGCATCGTGGGCCTGCAAGCCGGGATCGATCGGCAACAGCCAGCGAACGCCGCTGCCGACCGCCGGCCGGTCTCCCAGCGCGCGGATGGCAGCGTCGGGCCGCAGGGACACGAGCGGATCACTGGGTTGCAGCGGAAGGGCGGTGAAGCCTTGCATGAACACCTCACCGTGGCCCCCTTCAAGCACGACCGCAAGCGGGGCTTTCACGCCATCGGCGATCGCCGCCGCCGCCAGCAGCGCGGTGGAAGAATAGCCGCGAACCGGCACGCCCCAGCCCAGCGCCAGGCCGCGCGCGGCGGCGATGCCCACCCGGATGCCGGTGAAGCTGCCCGGCCCGACATCGACCAGGATCTCGTCAGCGCGGCCGCCGTCCGGGAGAGCCGCAATCATCGGCACCAGCCGTTCGGCGTGACCGCGCCCGACCACATCATGGCCTGCGGCGATCACCTGATCGCCCTCCAGCAGGGCAACAGAGCAGGCGGCGGTGGCGGTATCGATGACAAGGGTACGCTGCATCACATCCCTTTGCCAAAGCCGCACCGTGGCTCAACCCCTAATCAGACCGGGCCTCTGCCGACACGATTATCAGGCGATGCGGTTGAACCTCTCGAAGTCCGGGCGTGGGCTGCGTTCGAAGATGGTGGCCGGATCGCCGTGGCCGAGGGTCGAGATGAAGTTGGTTCGAACGCCCGGCTGATCGGCAAAGAACGCCTTGTCGACTTCCGCAGCGTCAAAGCCACTCATCGGACCGGTGTCGAGGCCAAGCGCCCGAGCGGCGAGGATGAAATAGCCGCCCTGAAGCGAGGAATTGCGGAACGCGGAAGCCTCGCGCAGTTCAGTGTTGCCGTCGAACCAGCTCTTGGCATCGGTATGCGGGAAGAGGTCGGGCAGGTGCTCATGGAAATTCACGTCCATGCCGATGATGACCGTCACAGGCGCCTGGCGGATCTTGTCGGCGTTGGTGCTGCTCGCGAAGGACGCTAGCTTCTCCTTCGACTCCGGCGTTGTGCACCAGATTAGGCGGGCAGGCAGCTGATTGGCGCTGGTCGGTCCCATCTTCATCAGGTCCCAGATCGCACGCAGCTCCTCCTCGCGTACCGGCTCGTCGGTATAGCCGTTGTAGGTCCGGGCGGTGCGGAACAACTGATCGAGCGCGACGTCATCGAGCGGGGTGGCCAAACGGATTCTCCATCAGAAAAAGGGGCAGACCGACGCCCGGTACGACGTGCGGCGTGGGCGAGGTCGGGCGTGACAAGGCTGGGCGATGCCGGCGACAACAGCGCCCCTCACGATCAGATTGCGCGAACCTCGGTCACTTCGGGCACGTAATAACGCAGCAGCTGTTCGATGCCGTTCTTCAGCGTCGCGGTCGAGGAGGGGCAACCCGAGCAGGCGCCCTGCATGCGCAGGTATACCTTGCCCTGGTCGAACCCGCGATACACGATGTCACCGCCGTCATTGGCCACCGCTGGGCGCACGCGGGTCTCGATCAGCTCCTTGATCTGCGCGACGATCTCGGCATCGGCGGGGTCATCCGAGAAGCTTTCCTCCTCCGCCGGCACGCTGAACCCGGCGGTACCGCCGGTGCGGAATAATGGCATCTGCGCGGTGAAGTGATCCATCAGGATCGACAGGACGTCCGGCTTCACCTCATGCCATGCGGCGCCCGGCGCAATCGTGACCGAGATGAAATCGCGTCCGAAGAACACGCCGGTCACATCGCCAAGGTCGAACAGCGCCTTGGCCAGCGGAGATGCCTCTGCCTCATCGGGCGTGGCGAAATCCCGTGTACCGGCGTCCATGACGGTGCGGCCCGGCAGGAACTTCAGCGTTGCCGGATTGGGCGTGGGTTCGGTTTCGATCAGCATGCCATCCATGTGGCCCGCCGACCGCGGTCGATCAAGCACAGCGGGCGAAAGGAAAGGTTTCAGTTTCCGAAGAACCGCCGCTCGCGATTCAACCCATCTGCATCATTCGCTATGCACGACTTCCATTTTGCCGCGGGGCTTCTGTAGCAGCAGGACCAGCGGAACGGCGGCGAACGAAATCCAGCTCATCAGGTAGAAATCGTCGATATAGGCGATCATCGCCGCCTGCTTGTTCACCATGCCATCGAGCATCGACATGGCCGCGTCCGATACGGTTCCCAACCCACGCAGCATGTTGAGGTCGAAGCCGGACACCACCGTGCCGGTCACATGCTGCGCCAGATCGGCATGGCTGGTCTGCGTGTTCCGCGCCAGCAGCACGGTCACCATCGAAATGCCGGCCGACTGGCCGATCGAGCGGAACAGGTTGAGCAGGCTTGACCCGTCGGTGCGATACCGCCCGTCCAGCGTGGCAAAGGCCATGGCGTTGAGCGGCATGAACACCAGTCCCATGCCCAGCCCCTGGACGAACCCGGCGGTGATCACCGGCCAGTAATCCTGCTCCAGCGAGTAACCCGCCATCTGCCGTAGCGAGATGCCGAAGATGATCAGCCCCACCATGATGACGATACGAGTATCGACCTTGCCCATCAGCCGCCCGGCCAGCCACATGGTGAAAAGCACGCCAACCCCACGCGGCGCCATCATCATGCCGGTGTCGATCACCGGATAGCCGAACAGGTTCTGCAGCATCGGTGGTAACAGCGCCATCGGCGCCATGGTCGATATGCCGACGACCAGCATGAACAACAGCCCGGTGACGAGATTGCGGTTTCGGAACAGCGCGCGATCGAACAGCGGCTTCTTCGCCGTCGCAAAGTGGAAGACGGCAAGCCAGGTGAACGCCAGCGCTGCCAATCCTTCGATGATGACTTCCCAGCTGTCGAACCAGTCCTCGCTCTGCCCCCGGTCAAGCATCAGCTGGAACGCGGCGACCGCAACGCCCAGATAGACGAAGCCCGCATAGTCGAACGATCGCCTTGCCTTGGGCCTGCTCGGCAGCAGGAACCACAGGATCGCGAAGGTGGCGGCGCCCACCGGCACGTTGACGTAGAAGACCCAGCGCCAGTTGTAGCTTTCAGTCAGCCAGCCGCCGAGCACCGGCCCCATGATCGGGCCGACCATCACGCCCATGCCCCACACGCTCATCGCCTTGGCAGCGTTTTCGGGTGCGTTGATGTCCAGCATCGACGTTTGCGACAGCGGATTGATGAAGGCCGCGAAGATGCCCTGAAAGACACGGAAGATCACCATTTCCTCCAGGCTGGTGGCGATGCCGCACAGCATGGACGCAATGATGAAGCCGCCGGTGGCGATGAGGAAAAGGTTGCGGCTGCCCAACCGGTCGGACAGCCAGCCGGTGGCGGGCAGGGCGATCGCCGTGGCGACGATATAGCTCGTCAGCACCCAGGTGACGGTGTCCACCGTCGCCCCCAGGCTCGTCATCATGTGCGGAAGGGCGACGTTGGCGATCGTGGTGTCGAGGATCTGCATGATCATCGCCCCCATGATGCCGATGGTCAGCAGTCCGCGGTTACGGGTCTCCAGCAGCGGCTTGCCCTCAGCCTGCGGCTGGGCACCATGCCCGCCCGACGCTGTCGAACGGGGGGCAGCGGCGCTGGAGGCCACGTCAGCGTGCCCCGGTGTCGATCGTAACGTCGGTCGACAGGCCGGCGATCATCGCGCGCGGCGGGGTTCCATCAATGGCGATGCGCACGGGCACTCGTTGCGTCACCTTGACCCAATTGCCGTTGGCATTCTGCGCCGGGAGGACGGAGAATTCACTGCCCGTGCCAGCGCCGATCGATTCCACGCGGCCGTGAACTTTCATTCCCGGATAGGCATCGAACTCCATCTCGGCCGCCTGTCCCACCCTCATGTGATTGAGGTCGGTTTCCTTGAAGTTCGCCTCCACCCAGGGACGGTCGCTGACCACCAGGCTTAAGGCCGGCACGCCGGACGGCGTGATGTTGCCGACCTGCAGCCGGTTCGTCTGGCTGACCACGCCATCGGTGCGCGCCCGGACCACGGTACGCTCAAGGTTCATGGCAGCCTGCGCGCGCTTGGCGAGGGCCACCTGGATCGCCGCCGGCTGACCTGCGCCGCCCCCCGATCCGATCTGCTGGCGAGCGCGCGCGGCCGCGGCCTCTCCTGTGGCAATCTTCGCCCTGGCGGCCTCGACCGCCTGGGTCGCCGCGTCGAGGCTGGCCGTCGTGGTGAAGCCGCGCTTCATCAATTCTGCCTGACGGCGATAGGTCGCCTCGGCCAGCGTCAGCTCGGCGCGCGCGCTCTGGATGTCCGCGGCGGCGCTCCCGGTATCGGTGGCCATGGTCGCGACGGAAACCCGCGCCGTGGCAAGGTCGGCGTCGGCCTGCGCCAAGGCAATGCGATAGGGCTCGGGATCGATACGGAACAGGGCGTCGCCGGCCTTGACGCGTTGGTTCTCGCGCACATTGACGGCAACGATCCGGCCCGACACGTCCGGGCTGACCGAGATCATGTCCTGCCGGACATAAGCGTTGTCGGTCGCGATATAGCGGCCGGAGGTGAAATAGAAAAATGCGCCCACGGCTGCGATCAGCAGCGGCACGCCGAACATCAGCACCGGACGCAGCCAGCCGCGATGACGGGGACTGGACGATGTCGCAGACCCGGTGGGCTCGATCGTCATCCGATCTGCTGCCGGTTCACCCGCAGCCGCGCCGCGGCTCGGATCCGCATCAGCCATTGCTCGCCTCCTGCGTGTCGGCCGGGTCCAGATTGTCGCGAATGCGGTGGAGAAGGTCGATCATCATGTCCGTCTGCTCCCCGGATATGCCGCGTAGCGCCTGCGCCATCAGCTCGTCGGCGGTGGCGTGTAGCTCGTCGAGAACGGGGCGTGCCCTGGGTGTCAGGTACAAGCGCCAGGCGCGCCGATCCTTCGGATCCCGCCGGCGCTCGACCAATCCGGCCTCTTCCATCCGATCCACCAGGCGGCAGAGGGTAATCGGCTCCACCTCCAGTAACTCGGCGAGCCCGCCCTGATTGATCCCCTCATGCCGGCTGATGCCGAGCAACGCCTTCCACTGCGCGCGGGTGGCGCCGTGCTGGCGCGCGCGCTCGTCGAACCGCTTTCGCAGGAGGCGGGACGTATCGCTCAACAGGAATCCGAATGTCTCGGTCATACCCCTGCACATAATAAGCAGGCTTATGAATTGGAAGCCATCAACATTCCAAGCGGCGTGCCACCAAAATCCCGCGCTTGCGTTGGGAGAGGCGAAAGCATCATGGGCAAGGGATCATGGCGGTGGGCAGCGCGGGGTCGAGGATGGAGGGCGGATGCCAATGCGGCCGTGTCCGCTACGTTGCTGTGATCGAGGATGATGACGCCTATCTTTGCCATTGCCGCATGTGCCAGCGCGCCACCGGCGGCGTCTCGATTGCCTTCAAGAACATCCCCGCATCATCGCTGCAATGGCTCACCGAACCCGACTGGTACCAATCCTCCCCCATCGCACGTCGCCCCTTTTGCGCCGCCTGCGGCACGCCGCTCGGCTTCGCCTTTCTGCGCAATGTCGAGAACGTCGATGTCACTGTGGGCAGCTTCGACGATCCGGCGCGCTTCCGCCCGGTGCACCATTATGCCGTCGAAAGCATGCACGAGGCATGGATCGACACGCGCGACTTGCCACGCGTGCGCAGTGAGCAGAATGAGGGCGTGATCAAACGCTGGATGGACGCTTGTGGCAAAACTCCCGACTGAGACGCAGTATTTCAACAGCTTCGACGGAACGCGGCTGGCATGGCACACCATGGGGGAGGGGCGTCCGATCGTCCTGATCCACGGCTATTTCTCCGATGCGAACACCAATTGGATCCGCTACGGCCATGCAGAGGCGGTCGCAGCGAAGGGCTTTCAGGTCATCATGCCGGACCTGCGGGCGCACGGTGACAGCGACAAGCCGCACGATCCCGTCAACTATCCGCTTGATGCGCTGGCGCGCGACGGCCACGCGCTGATCGCTCACCTGGGGCTCACCGACTATGACCTGGGCGGCTATTCACTGGGTGCGCGCACCACGGCACGGATGCTGGCGACCGGTGCCACGCCCGGTCGCGTGATCTTCTCCGGCATGGGGCTGGAGGGGCTGACCAATGCTGAACGGCGTGCCGATCATTTCCGCCACATCCTCTCCAACCTTGGGCAGCACGAACGGGGAAGCCCGGCGTGGCTCGCGGAGGCGTTCCTGAAAACGACCGGCGGCGATCCCGTCGCCCTGCTTCGGGTGATCGACACCTTCGTCTCCACTCCGCGTGAAAGCGTGGCGCAGTTTTCTCAGCCGACGCTGGTCGTCAACGGCGTGGATGACGACGACAATGGCTCTGCCGCAGCGCTCGCAGCACTGTTGCCGAACGCCCGGCTGGTGGAGATCCCCGGCAATCATATGAGCTGCGTCACCAAGGCCGAGCTTGGTCAGGCAATGGCCGAATTTCTCCAGCCTTGACCCTTCGGAGGCCAGCTTTCAGTGTTGCCGCATAGCCTAAATATCTGAGGAATCTATGATCCGTCGATTTTCTTCGCTGATGGCGCTGGCAGTGGCGCTTGCCGCGCTTCCCGCCGTCGCCGAGCAGGCAGCGCCCGCCTCTGCCCCAGCCGCCGCGCCTACCGTGGCGCAGGCCGACGCCTTTGTCGCGGCCGTGGAGGAAGAGTTTGCCAAGCTCAGCGTCGATGTAGCCCGCATTTCCTGGGTCAATGCGACCTACATCACGGAGGATACGGATGCGCTCGCGGCGGCCGCCGGCGGCCGCTACACCGAGCGTGCCGTACAGGTGGCGAACGAGGCCGCGCGCTACCGCTCGCTCCCCGGCTTGTCCGCCGACACGCGCCGCAAGCTGGACCTCATCATCGGCGGCATCACCCTGCCGGCGCCCACTCGCCCGGGAGCGGCCGAGGAACTCTCCACGCTCTTCACGCGCATGGGGTCCAGCTACGGCAAGGGACGCGGCACGCTGAACGGAAAGCCGATCAACGGGTCGGACATTGAAGCGACGATGGGCGAGGAACGCGATCCCGCCAAGCTGAAGGAGATGTGGGTCAGCTGGCATGACAATGTCGGCGCGCCCATGCGCGCAGATTATCTCGCCGCGACGAAGCTGACCAACGAGGGCGCGACCGGCCTTGGCTTCAAGGATGCCGGCGCATTGTGGCGGTCCGGCTATGATATGCCGCCGGACCAGTTTGCGGCGATGACCGACAAGCTCTGGGCCGAGGTGGAGCCGCTGTACAAGGCGCTGCACACCTATGTGCGGTGGAAACTGAACGAGAAGTACGGGGACGCGGTCCAGTCAAAGACGGGTCCGATCCGCGCGGATCTTCTCGGCAATATGTGGGCGCAGGAGTGGGGCAATATCTATGATGTCGTTGCACCTCCGGGAACCGGCGACCTTGGCTATGACATCGGCGATCTGCTGAAAGCCAAGCAATATGATCCGGTGAAGATGGTCAGGACGGGCGAGGGCTTTTACTCCTCGCTCGGCTTTGCGCCATTGCCGGAAACGTTTTGGACCCGCTCGCAGATCGTCAAACCGCTCGACCGCGAGGTGATCTGTCACGCGAGCGCCTGGGATGTCGACAACGTCGATGATCTGCGTATCAAGATGTGCACCAAGGTGAATTCGGATGATTTCATCACGATCCATCATGAGCTTGGCCACAATTACTATCAGCGGGCGTATAACAAGCAGCCGTTCCTCTACAAGAACGGTGCGAACGACGGTTTTCACGAGGCGATCGGTGATTTCGTCGCATTGTCGATCACCCCGGACTATCTGGTAAAGATCAACCTCCTCGATCCGGCACGCGTGCCGGCCGCGGACAAGGACATTGGCCTGCTGCTTCGGCAGGCGATGGACAAGATCGCCTTTCTCCCGTTCGGCCTGCTGATCGACAAATGGCGCTGGCAGGTGTTCTCAGGCGAAATCCCGCCGGGGCAGCTCCAGGCAGGATGGGACAAGCTTCGCCTACAATATCAAGGCATTGTTCCCCCAGTCCCACGCGACGAAAGCAAATTCGACGCCGGGGCGAAATATCACGTCGCGGCGGGCGTGCCCTACACCCGCTACTTCCTCGCCCGTATCCTGCAGTTCCAGTTCTACGAGGCGGCCTGCAAGCAGGCGGGGTGGAAGGGGCCGCTGCATCGCTGCTCGTTCTACGGCGACAAGCAAGTCGGATCGCGCCTCGACGCGATGATGAAGATGGGACAGTCGAAGCCGTGGCCCGACGCGCTTCAGGCCTTCACCGGCACGAGGGAAATGTCGGGCAAGTCGATGATGGCCTATTTCGCGCCGCTCAAGAAGTGGCTCGATGAGCAGAACAAGGGCAAGCCCAGTGGCTGGTAAGCGCTGCTAAACGCGCGGCCGGACGGGTCAGTTTCTGACCCGTCCGGCAGCTTCAGGTACCGGGGAAGAGGCCCCAGCGCGCGTCCAGTTCAATCGGGAATGACGTTCTCGTCGGCGATCCCCGCCTTGAACGATGCCGACGCGTCGGCGCCATCAGGCATGTGCGCGTGACCTGACGGCTCGGCCGGCTTCTGGGCTTGCTCGGAAGCCTTGCTGTTCTTCTTGCCCTTGCTTGACGCCGGATCGGCGTTGCCATCGTCCGTCCGGGGCGTCGATCCGCGCAAGGAAAGCAATGCCGCCGTCGCAGCGGCGCCAACCGCGGCCAGGCCACCGGCGATGGCTGCCTTGTTTTTCCACATCGGCGTCTTGGCAGTCGACGATGCGCTCGCGCTTTTTGGCTTGGCCGGACGTTTCGGGGGCGGCGTCGCGCGCTTTGATGATCGCGGCTTCGGCGGTGCGGCCGGCTTCTTCACGGAGCTGGTTGATCCGCTCGCCTGAGCCGCTGAGCTCGCCGGCTTCCGCTTCGGCTTGGCTGCCGGCTTGCTCGCCGGGGTTGCGTCAGCCGGTTTGGCTGCGGTTCTCTTGCGCGGCGCACGCCGCGCAGGCGGCTTGGGTGCGCTTGGTGTTGGGGTGTCTTCGTTGTCGGCCATGGTCTGCTCCCCTTTTCGCATGCAGTCAGGCCGGTAACGCAGCGGGGAGATAAATCGTTTCGTTGCGAGCAGTGCAGCACTGGTGCCGCACCGCTCGCACGGTTTGTCAGCGGAACGGCGGCTCGTTGAACGCCCGCAGCTTACGGCTGTGGAGCTTCTGGCCTTCACGCCACAGCTCCTCGCAGGTTTCGATCCCGATCCGCATATGTTCGGAGATCGCGCGCTCGTAGAACCGGTTGGCTTGGCCCGGCAGCTTCAACTCGCCATGAAGCGGCTTGTCGGATACGCATAGTAACGTGCCGTAGGGCACGCGGAAGCGGAAGCCCTGAGCGGCGATCGTGGCGGATTCCATGTCGATCCCCACTGCGCGGCTTAGCGAAAAGCGGAGCGCAGAGCGACTGTATCGCAGCTCCCAGTTGCGATCATCGGTGGTGACGATCGTACCGGTCCGCAGCCGCCGCTTCAGTTCCTCACCGGACTGGCCAGACACGGTCTCGGCCGCGCGCGCCAATGCCTGCTGAACTTCCGCAATCGCTGGTACCGGGATTTCAGGCGGCAACATGTCATCCAACACGTGATCGTCACGCAGGTAGGCGTGTGCCAGCACGTAATCGCCGATCCGCTGCGATGGGCGCAGCCCGCCGCAATGGCCAATCATCATCCAGGCATCAGGACGGGTGACGGCCAGGTGATCCGTGATCGTCTTCGCATTGGAAGGTCCAACGCCGATGTTGACCAATGTGATGCCCGATCGATCCGGCGCCATCAGATGATAGGCTGGCATCTGCAGCCGCCGCCATGCGCTGTCGTCGAGTACCGCCGGATCATCGCCGGGGTGGAACATGACGCCACCTGGACCAGCGAGTGCCGTAAAGCGGCTGTCGCCGGTCACCTGGCTCGCGCCCCAGCGAACGAATTCGTCGACGTACCGGTGATAGTTGGTGAACAGCACGTAGCGCTGCACATGCTCCGGCGACGTGCCGGTATAGTGGCGCAGCCGCGCGAGACTGAAGTCGGTGCGGAGCCCGTCAAACAGCGCGAGGGGACGGGTGCCATCGATAGAGGCCCACAGACCGTCCGCGATCTCGTCGCCAATATGGGCGAGCTCAGTCGCGGGGAAATGGCGTGCGAGTTCGGCGGCCGAAACCTCGTCCAGGCTCAGCGCGTGGCCGGCGTCGAGAACATAGGGGAACGGGATTTCCGTGGCGCCCGCCACTGCTTGGACGGAGACTTCATAATCTTCCATCAACAGGGTCAGTTGCTCGACGAGATAATCCGCGAACAGCGCGGGCTTCGTGACTGAAATCCGGTACTCGCCCGGCGTGACAAGCCGACCGAAGGAGCGCAACGGCGCCGGCCGATGGTCACCACCGCCGGCAAAGGTGAGGCGGATCTCGGGATAAGCGAACGAGCCGTCGCGGCGTGCCTCGGGCGGCGGCGGTGTTCCTTCGGTAAGGTAGAGATCCAGCGCTGCCTGCAAGCGTGCGACAGCGCTGGTATAGAGCCGATCGAGTTCGGCAACGATGTCTTGAGCAGTCATCGCGGATCGTTACGCCGCGATGGTGACACTGGCAAGACTGGGTAGTCTGCCAGCGCGATGGGTGGCCCCGGGTGTTTACCCGGAGCGACCCTGCGCATCAGTGTTTCGTGCTGCCGTGACCCTGCTCGGCGTTGCGACGGCTGGCAGCGTAGGCTGCGCCCCCGATCGCTGCTGCGACACCGGCCACGATCCCCGCCGTGGCATAGGGGTGATCCTTGACGGCCCCCGTGGTTGCGGACGTGGCTGCGCTCACCTTGGCTTGCGCACCGGACGCGGCCTGGCGCGCGCGCTCTGCCAGGCTCGCTTCGTGAGCCGACGTAGCCTTGTTCTGGGTTGCGTTGGTCATGGTGCGATACTCCTCATCAACTCCACAACCAACGCATTGTAATCTCAGAGGTTGCCCAGCAGGTGCTCCGCCGAACTCACCTTGAACTCGCCGGGCGCCTCTACGTTGAGCTGCTCCACGACCCCGTCGTTAACGATCATGGAATAACGCTGGCTGCGCTTGCCCATACCGAATTTCGAGCCGTCCATGGTGAGACCCAGCGCTTCGGCGAAGTCGCCATTGCCATCCGCCAGCATGGTGACGTCGGTTGCATCCGCTGACTTCGACCATGCGCCAAGAACGAACGGGTCGTTCACGGACGTGCAGACGATTTCATCAATACCCTTGGCCTTCAGGTCCTCCGCCTTCTCCACGAAGCCCGGAAGGTGCTTCGCTGAGCAGGTCGGGGTAAATGCACCCGGAACGGCAAACAGCGCCACGCGGCGGCCAGCAAAGTAATCCTGCGAATCGACCGCCTCAGGGCCCGTATCCGTCGCCTTCACGAGGGTGGTCTTGGGCAGCTTGTCGCCGACGTTGATTGTCATTTTCTGTTGCTCCGTGCAGCGCTGAAGGTGTGCGTGACTACGTCGCAGGGGTGGAATGGCTTTTCAAGCGTGACGATTTGCCGCCGCTCGGCGTAGAAGTAAGCCATGGAGACCACGACCTTTCTCACTGGGCAGTTCCTGCTCGCCATGCCCGGAATTGGCGACCCCCGCTTTGATCAAGCAGTGATCGCGGTGTGCGCGCATGATGAAAAGGGTGCGATCGGGATTGGCGTCGGCGCGCAGATTGCTGGACTGGGGCTGCATGATGTTCTGGAACAGGTGAACATCGCGCCAGGCGATACGCCCAATGCGCCGATCCATTTCGGCGGCCCTGTCGAGACGCGGCGCGGCTTTGTGCTGCACTCGCGCGACTGGAGCGGGCAGGACACGATTGATGTCGCCGGCAAATGGGCCCTGTCCGGAACGCTAGATGCTCTACGCGCCATTGCGGAGGGGAAAGGGCCGACCCAGTGGCTCGTGGCTCTGGGCTATGCCGGATGGTCTGCCGGTCAACTTGATGCCGAGATGACGCGGCACGGTTGGCTGAACGTCTCCGATGACGCGGGAATGCTGTTCGAGACGGAAACCGCGCAGCGCTGGACCCGGGGATTCAACGCTGCCGGCATCGATCCGCGACTGCTTGGCACGGAAAGCGGCCACGCCTGAAGGTATTTTGACCGACCCTCAGGCGCGTTGGTTTATGCCTCGTTCCCTGCCGCCGCTGCCTTGCGCTTCTGCGCGCGGCGCGAGAGGATGTTGAGCGCCTCGACGAGTACGGAGAAACCCATCGCGGCATAAATATACCCCTTGGGGACATGAACGCCAAAGCCGTCCGCAATCAGGACGGCGCCGATCATCAGCAGAAAGCCGAGCGCCAGCATCACAACGGTGGGATTGCGGTCGATGAAATTGGCGAGCGGATCCGCCGCCAGAACCATCGCGCCGACTGCTACCAAGACCGCGATCACCATCACGGCAAGATTGTCCGTCATCCCGACCGCAGTCAGGATCGAGTCGATCGAGAAGACCATGTCGAGCAGGATGATCTGAATGATTGCCGCGCCAAAATTCATCGTTGCTGCCTGCTTCTTGTCGAGCAGGTCGTCGCTGGGGCTCGGATCGACATTGTGGTGGATCTCCTTGGTGGCCTTCCAGATCAGGAACAGGCCCCCAACGACAAGAATGATATCGCGCCAGGAGAACGCCGTTTCGAAACTTGGTTGACCATAGTCATTCAGTGGCCCGCGAATGCCGAGGTCGAATACGACCGCCGTCAGCCCCACCAGCCATGCAATCATCGAGAGCAGGACGAGCCGCATGGCAAGCGCGAGGCCGATACCCAGCCGGCGTGCGCGCGTGCGCTGTTCCTCCGGCAACTTGTTGGAAAGGATCGAGATGAAGATGAGATTGTCGACGCCGAGCACGACCTCCATCACCACCAGCGCGATTAGTGCTGCCCAGGCGGCAGGGTCGGTAAACAGCGAGAGCAAACTGTCCATCATCAACCTCATTCAGCGGATCGTGGGCGTACAACGATGCTTCTTGCCCTGAGGATGCACGGCATGGAAGCGCATGGCGAACCGCCCGATGCGCACCCGTAATAAAGGTTCGAGAGCGCAATTCACATATAAAGATATCTTTATATTTGTATTGCAGCGCGCTCACGATTATGTGCGGGTACATGCCGGCCGGTGAATCGTACCTTGGCCGGCGTCACAATTTCTGGAGACCCGTAGTGGCCACCGTTCTCGATCGCCCAACCGCTACCGATTACGTCATCAAGGACATCAGCCTTGCTGATTTCGGACGTGCGGAGATCAACATCGCAGAAACCGAGATGCCGGGCCTGATGGCGCTGCGCGAGGAATATGGCGCGTCGCAGCCGCTGAAGGGCGCGCGCATCACCGGCTCGCTGCACATGACGATCCAGACCGCCGTGTTGATCGAGACGCTGACCGCGCTCGGCGCCGACGTGCGCTGGGCGACCTGCAACATCTTCTCGACCCAGGACCATGCCGCCGCTGCGATCGCCGCTGCCGGCATCCCGGTGTTCGCGGTGAAGGGCGAGAGCCTGGCGGATTACTGGGACTATGTCGGCTCGATCTTCGACTGGGACGACGGCAACGGCCAGACCGCCAACATCATCCTCGACGACGGCGGCGACGCCACCATGTTCGCGCTGTGGGGCGCGAAGCTCGAGCGCGGCGAAAGCTTCGGCGAGCCGGAGAATGCCGAGGAAGTCGAGTTCCAGCGCGCGCTGAAGGCGTTCATCGCCAAGAAGCCGGGCTACCTGACCGAGACCGTCAAGAACCTGAAGGGCGTCTCGGAAGAGACCACCACCGGCGTCCATCGCCTGTACGAGATCGCCAAGAAGGGCGAGCTGCCGTTCCCGGCGATCAACGTCAACGACTCGGTCACGAAGTCGAAGTTCGACAACCTTTATGGCTGCAAGGAATCGCTGGTCGACGCGATCCGCCGCGCCACCGACGTGATGCTCGCCGGCAAGGTCGCTTGCGTCGCCGGCTTCGGTGACGTCGGCAAGGGCTCGGCTCAGTCGCTGCGCAACGGCGGCGCCCGTGTGCTCGTGACCGAGATCGATCCGATCTGCGCGCTTCAGGCGGCGATGGAGGGCTTTGAGGTCGTGACGATGGACGAGGCGGTGAAGCGCGCCGACATCTTCGTCACCGCGACCGGCAATGCCGACGTGATCACTGCCGATCACATGAAGGCGATGAAGCCGATGTCGATCGTGTGCAACATCGGCCACTTCGACAGCGAGATTCAGATCGCTGCGCTCGACAATTACGAGTGGACCGAAGTGAAGCCGGGCACGGACCTGGTGAAGTTCCCGGATGGCAAGCAGATCATCATCCTGGCGAAGGGTCGCCTCGTGAACCTGGGCTGCGCCACCGGCCACCCTTCGTTCGTGATGAGCGCGTCGTTCACCAACCAGACACTGGCGCAGATCGAGCTGTGGACCAAGGGCGAGAACTACAAGAACGAAGTGTACGTCCTGCCCAAGCACCTCGACGAAAAGGTCGCGGCGCTTCACCTCGATAAGCTGGGCGTGAAGCTGTCCAAGCTGAGCGAGAAGCAGGCGAGCTACATCGGCGTGTCGGTCGACGGTCCGTTCAAGCCGGATCACTATCGTTACTGATCAAGCCGATCAGCAATGATCTCGAAAGGGGCAGGCGACCAACGCCTGCCCCTTTTACATTGGAGCTAGGGGGGCCTCAGCCCGCTGCCTGAGCCATCACCCGCTGGCCCTCCGCCTCTACGACCGCGTCCTTGACTGCGGCGAGGTAGCCCGCAACGTCGCCACTGCTGGACGGGATCGCCTGGCGTAACGTGATGAAGCCGTGAACGTTGCCCACCGCCTCTCGGAAGGTGACGGGAACGCCGGCCAGTACCAATGCTGCGGCATAGGCGCGCCCTTGGTCGCGGATCGGATCGAGGCTGGCGGTGATGATGACGGCGGGCGGTAGGCCGGTGAGGCTGCCCACCATCGGCGAACCCTGGAAATGGGTGAAATCTGCCTGATAATGTTCGGCGAACCAGATCATCGTATCGCGCGTGAGCAAGAAGCCCTCGGCATAATCATCGAACGAAGGGTACACCTTGTTCATGTCGGCCGCCGGATACATCGGCGCCTGGACAATCACAGGGACGGGTGCTGGTTCGTCGCGCAGACCCATGGCGGTGGTGATGGTCAGCGTTCCCCCTGCGCTGTCGCCCGAGAGGACCAGGCTCGTCGCGATCCGCCCCAGTTCGGCCGGATTGCTGGCGACCCAGCGCGCGGCAGCTTCACAATCCGCTGGCGCGGCCGGGAAGCGATGCTCGGGGGCTAGACGATAGTCGACCGACACCACCGGGAGATCCAGCTGACGCGACATCTCAGCGGTGAAGCTGGCGTGCGTATCGATATTGCCGATGACGAAGCCACCGCCGTGAAAGAAGACTACCACCGGGCCCGGCTCGCGAGACTCCCGGACATCGAACAGGCGTGCGGGGATGTCGCCCGCCGGGCCAGGGATGGTCAGGTCCTTGATTGTGGCCAACTCCCCGATGGGCAAATCGGCGACATCTTTCATGCCAAGGTACATGGCGCGCGCCGCCTCTGCGGTTCCCTCATGGGTCTTGGGGCCTTCGACGCTGTTGAGATAATCGAGAAATCCGCGCACGTCGGGGCGCACGTAAGGTTTGCCGGCATTGGCGGCAGCGTCGGTATCGTCCGCGCGAATAAGCGTGTCGGTCATACGATCTCTCTCCTAAAGTTCGCTTTTGCTACCTATCTTGGCGCAGATGATCGCCGTCGTCCATCACTCCGATTATGTCACCGAGGCGCCCGTCAGGAGTACGTACCGGTGGGGCAAGAACGGCGCGATCCGCGATCTTCTGCTTGCGGCTGGGAACTCGATCGTCTGGCATAGTCCGAACGCGGCGCCGCGCGGCTGGCTGGAGGCGGTGCACGACGCGGCGTATGTGGCTGAGGTAATCGCCGCCGCGGTTCCTCGCGAGAAGGAGCGGCGGATTGGCTTCCCCGTGACAGCGAATGTCGCGCGCCGCTCGCAGCTTGTGTCGGGCGGGACCTACCTCGCCGCGCAGATTGCTTTGAAGCATGGTTTTGCCGCCAATACCGCGGGGGGCAGTCATCATGCTCTTGCGGAGACCGGGGCAGGCTTTTGCGTCTTGAATGACCTTGCGATCGCCGCTGTGCAGCTGGCCGCGGAAGGCCGCCGGGTTCTGGTGGTGGATCTGGACGTTCATCAGGGAGACGGGACGGCGGCGCTGACCGCAGGTTTTCCCGGTGTCGCGACCTACTCGGTTCATGCGGAGAAGAACTTTCCGGCGCGCAAGGCTCGCTCGACCATGGACGTCCCGCTGCCTGATGGGACAAGCGATGACTCGTACCTCGATGCGATCCGAAGCACATTGCCCTCGCTGATCGCGCGGTTTGAGCCTGACCTCATCCTCTATCAAGGCGGTGTCGATCCTTATGCGGGTGATCGGCTCGGCCGGCTCGCATTGACGGACGCAGGGCTGGCGGCACGCGATATGCTGGTGGCGGAAATGGCGCTGGAACGGGGATTGCCGCTCGCGAGCACAGTGGGGGGCGGATATGGCGACGACGTTCTGGCGATCGCGCGGCGGCATGTGGATGTGATTCTGCGCTTGGGCCAAGCCTTTGAACGCGGCTGGCGCGGGGGAACCGCCGGCATCCGATCTGCGTAGTCGCGTGATGCCTGCCCTCGTCTGGTTTCGCCAGGACCTTCGCCTTCACGATCAACCCGCGCTTGTCGCCGCTGTGGCGGAAGGGGACGTCATTCCGGTCTATGTCCTTGATGACAAAGGGCCGGGCGACTGGCGGATCGGTGGCGCGCAGCGGTGGTGGCTGCACCACAGCCTGCAAGCGTTGGATCGCTCGCTGCGCGATCTTGGCAGCCGGTTGATCCTGCGGCGCGGACCTGCCGCTGCGGTTCTGACGGACATTGCGGACGATTGCGGCGCCGAGACGATCCACGCCATCCGGCATTATGAGCCATGGTGGCGCCAAGCCGAGGAGGCTCTGGGCGACCGATTGTGCCTTCATGAGGGGAATCATCTTCGGCCGCCGGAGAGTGTACGCACGGGCAGCGGCGGCCAGTTCCGGATGTTTTCGGCCTTCTACCGGGCGCTGTTGGCCATGTTGCCGCCGGAAGCGCCAACTGCCGCGCCGAAGCACATGAGCGCGCCGGGCCGTTGGCCGAAAAGCGATACCCTAGATGATTGGAACCTGCTGCCCATCAAGCCCAATTGGGCAATCGGGTTCGAGGATTGGACCCCGGGCGAGGCGGGGGCGGCGGCGGCGCTCGACGACTTCGCTGACGCGGTGGCTGATTATGACGACGCCCGTAATCTGCCGTCCGTTGAAGGAACGTCGCGGCTGTCGCCGCATCTTCATCAGGGTGAGATCTCGCCGCGGCAGGTCTGGCAGGCCCTGAAGGGACGGGGGAAGGGGGTTGAATCCTTCCGGCGTGAGCTGGCGTGGCGTGATTTCACCGCGGGGCTGATCCTCGCGCTGCCGGATTATGCAGAGAAGAACGGGCGATCGCGTTTCGACCGTTTGAAATGGCGGCATGCGCCCAGCGAGCTCAAGGCGTGGCAGGAGGGGCGCACCGGATATCCGATCGTCGATGCCGGGATGCGGCAATTGTGGGCCACGGGGTGGATGCACAATCGTGTGCGGATGATCACGGCGAGCTTCCTGGTGAAGCATCTGCTGATCGACTGGCGCGAGGGGGAGCGGTGGTTCTGGGACACGCTGGTCGATGCGGATTACGGCAACAACAGCGTGAACTGGCAATGGGTCGCTGGCACCGGGATCGATGCCAATATGTTCGGCCGGATCATGGCGCCGCTGTCGCAATCGGCCAAGTTCGACGCAGCCGACTATATCCGCGAATGGGTGCCCGAGTTGCGCGATGTGCCCGATGCCGCGATCCACGATCCGGAGGAGAGCGGCTGCTTGCCGGCGAACTATCCGCGCAAGATCATCGGGCATCGCGAAGCGCGCGAACGTGCGCTCGCGGCGGGACGGCAGGTGCGGTAATTCCTGCTTTCGTCGCTGCACGCGCCGGTGCATGAGCAGCGACGATGCTGAGACAGGTGACAGACCCGGCGGCGGACAATCGGTGGGCGCGCAGCATTGCGCCGGTATTCCACCGTATCCTCGACCGGATCGACGAGGGGCTGGAAGAGGGGGCAATCGAAGGCGTGTTGCCCGATGGCGTGCGCCGGCTGCTGGGGGGGCGGCGCGACGGCCCGGTGGCGCATGTCACGATCGTTCGCTGGCGCGCGCTTCGCCGCCTGATCATCGGCGGGTCAATCGGCTGGTATGAAGCCTGGGTCGATGGCGACTGGACCAGCCCGGATCCCGTCCCGATCTTCGACCTGTTCATGCGCAACCGTGCGACGCTGGGCGAGCTTGGTCGCGCAAAGCCTGGCGCGCGGCTGGGGGCGCGCCTCATCCATGCCATGCGCCACAACGGACGGCGCAATGCGCGGCGCAACGTGGCCGCGCATTACGACCTCGGCAATGATTTCTACGAGGCATGGCTTGATCCGACCCTGACCTATTCGAGCGCGATCTTCGCACAAGGCGACACGCTGGAGGCGGCACAGCAGCGCAAAATTGATGCGGTCCTGGATCGCGTAAACGTGCCGCCGGACGGCACGTTGCTGGAAATCGGGTGCGGCTGGGGCGCGCTGGCAGAAGCCGCGGGGAAGCGCGGGATCGGCGTTCGCGCGATCACGCTGGCGTCGGAGCAGCAACGCCATGTGGTTGCCCGCACCTCAGGCCTGCCGGTGGCGGTGTCGCTGACCGATTATCGCGACGTGCGAGGCATGTACGATGCCGTCGCGTCGATCGAGATGGTGGAGGCGGTGGGCGAGCGGTATTGGGCGGATTATGTCAAGGCGATCGCCCGCGGCCTGAAGCCGGGCGGACGCGCCGCGATCCAGTTCATCAAGATCGCCGATGATATCTGGCCCGGCTATCGCGCCAATGTCGACTTCATCCAGGCCTATGTGTTCCCAGGCGGGATGTTGATCCACGAACCAGAGTTTCGCGCCCTCGCGGAGGCAGAGGGGCTGACGTGGCAGGATCGCCATGCCTTTGGCCAGGATTATGCCGAGACGCTGCTGCAATGGCGCCTGAACTTCGACAAGGCCGTCGCAGACGGACGGCTGCCGCCGCGGTTCGACGGCCGCTTCGTCAATCTGTGGCGCTATTACCTGATGTATTGCGAGGGTGGCTTTCGAGGCGGCGGCATCGACGTGGTCCAGATCACGCTGGTCAAAGGCCACTAGCCACCAGGCTGGGCACGCGTCCCCGGTCCTCGCGCGTCACCGCGCGGGACTTCCATGCGTGGTGCGTCAGGCGGCTTCGAGCGCCTCGGTCGCTTCCAGCCAACGCGCCTCGGCCGCCTCAAGCCGCTCCACCACCTGGGCGCGGCGCTTCAGCAACTGGCCGGTGTTGAAGCCGTACAATTCCTTCGGTGCCGATACCGGATTGGCCATGGCATGGTCGATCGCGTCACGTTCGGACGCCAACCTGGCGATCTCGGCCTCGGCCTCCTTTGCGGACTTGCGCCACGCCTTGTCGTTTTCGCGCTTCTCCGCAAACGCCTTGCGATCATCCTTGCCCTTTGCCTTCCCTTCGGACTTTGGCTCCTTGGCGAGGATGAAGGCGGTGTAATCGTCGAGGCTGCCGTCGAATTCGCGCGCAGTGCCGCCGTCGACCAGCACCAGCCGATCGGCGGTAAGCTCCACCATGTGACGATCGTGACTGACGATCAGCACGGCGCCCTTATAGTCATTGAGCGCCTGTACCAGCGCCTCGCGTGCGTCGACATCGAGGTGGTTGGTCGGTTCGTCGAGGATCAGCAGGTGCGGCGCCTCACGCGTGATTAGTGCGAGCGCCAGCCGCGCCTTCTCGCCGCCTGACATCTTGCCGACGGTTGCCGTCGCGCGATCGCCCGAGAAGCCGAAGCGACCAAGCTGCGCGCGCACCGCGGCCGGCGTCGCGCCCTTCATCACCCGCGTCATATGGGCGAGGGGGGTGTCGTCGGAGTCGAGCTCCTCCACCTGATATTGGGTGAAATAGCCGACCCGCATCCGGTTGCTCGCCGTCATGCTGCCCTCCATCGGGGCGAGCTGCGCCGCGATCAGACGGGCGAACGTGGTCTTGCCGTTGCCGTTGCGGCCGAGCAGCGCGATGCGATCGTCCGGATCCATGCGCAGGTTCAGCCGGCGAAGGATCGGCGTGTCGCCATAGCCGACGCTGGCATAATCGAGGGTAACCAGCGGCGGGCGCAGCGGTTCGGGATCGGGGAAGCCGAACGAGAGCGTCGGATCGTTGGCGAGTTCGGCGATCGGCTGCATCTTGGCCAGCATCTTGGCGCGGCTCTGCGCCTGCTTCGCGGTCGAGGCGCGTGCGGAATTGCGGGCGATATAATCCTGCAGCTTGGCGCGCTGTACATCCTGGTTCGCCTTTGCCGCCGCGATCTGCGCCATACGCTCGGCCCGCTGGCGCTCGAACGAATCATAGCCGCCGGCGTACAGGGTCGTCTTTCCACCCTGCAGGTGCAGGATGTGATCGACGACATTGTTGAGGAAATCACGCTCGTGGCTGACGACGACGATCGTCGCCTTGTAGGACCGTAGGAAATCCTCCAGCCACATCACTGCTTCGAGATCAAGGTGGTTCGACGGTTCGTCGAGCAGCAGCAGGTCGGGCTGCGAGAACAGCAGGGCGGCGAGCGCGACGCGCATCTTCCACCCACCGGAGAAGCTGTCGAGCGGCTGGTTCTGCGCTTCCTCGTCGAAGCCGAGGCCGAGGAGGATCTGCGAGGCGCGGGCGGGTGCGGTGTACGCGTCGATCGCGATCAGCCGCTCATAGATGTCGCCGAGCTTTTCGGGATCGGTTTCGGTTTCGCTCTGCTCCATGAGCGTCGCGCGCTCCGTATCAGCGGCGAGCACCGTTTCGAACGGCGTGGCGTCCCCGGCGGGTGCTTCCTGCGCGATATAGCCGATGCGGGCGCCCCGCGGCTTGTCGATCGAGCCGCCGTCGGGCTCGATCTGGCCGGCGATCACCTTCACCATCGTCGACTTGCCGGCACCGTTGCGCCCGATCAGGCCAACGCGGCTGCCGGGCGGCAGCGAGGCGGAGGCGCCGTCGAGGATTGCGCGCCCACCGAGGCGCACCGTGATACCATTGATCGTAAGCATTGGCGCGCCGTAGCAGATTTGCTGCGCTTGCGTAATGCACGTCGGTACCGGCCGGCGCGCATGCGCCAGCCGGCAGGTCATCGGTGCGAACGTCTCAGTGGACGAAGCGGGCGACGACGTCGCGGTAGCTGCGGCTCACCTTCACCTGCGCGCCCGAATCGAGCACGAGGAAGCATTCGCCATTGGTGTGCGGCTTCACCTGGCGCACCTGATCGAGGTTGACGATCGTCGAGCGGTGGACCCGCTGGAAGCGGCGCGGATCCAGGCGCTTTTCCAGGTCCTTCATGGTTTCGCGCAGGATAAGCGTGTTGTCCGCCGTCTTGATGCACATATAGTCGCCCGCGGCCTCGACGATTTCGATCGTGTCGACATCGACGCGGAAGATCTGGCCGCGGTCCTTGACGTTGATGAGCTTTTCGAAGCGGCTTGCATTGGGACCTTCGCCGCCGTCCACGATCTCGGCCGCGGCCTCGGGCGCGTGCTCGGCGAGCGCCTCCTTCAGCTTTTCCGCCTCGTTGATGCTCGATTTTTCCGCCAGGCGCTGCCGCACGCGATCGAGCGTGTCGGCGAGCCGCGATTCCTCCACCGGCTTCATCAGATAGTCGACGGCCTGCGCCTCGAACGCGCGCAGGGCGTGATCCGAATAAGCGGTGACGAACACGAAGAGCGGAGGTTCAACCTCCATCAGGCCCTGGACGACGGAGAAGCCGTCAAAGCCGGGCATCTGGATATCGAGAAAGACGAGGTCGGGCTTGTGGGTCTTGATCGCGCTGATCGCTTCGCGCCCGTTCTGGCACTTGGCGACGATCTCGACGTCGGCGTGCGCCTGCAGCCGGAGCTCTAGGCCCTGGATCGCGAGCGGCTCGTCGTCGACGAGAATGGTGCGGATGGTCATGGTACAGTCATTCTCCAAGCGGATGCCACCAGCCCTGACGATCGGCGCCGGCGGTCATCGTACGTCACTGCCCCCTTAACTCTTCCCCGTTATTCAAGCTGGAACGGTATCTCGATCTCCACGCCGAACCCCCCCGTCGGCATCGCGCGGACCTCGAACCGGTGATCCGTTCCGAAAGATTGTGCCAGTCGCTCCCTGATATTGGCGATCCCGACGCCGGTTGAAAGGCTTGGCTTGTTCCGCGTCGGCTGCAAGCCCGGTCCAGTGTCAGATACGCTGATCCGAACGCGATCACCGATCAACCGCGCGCTGACGTGGATTTCGGCGCCTTCCTCCTTCGGCGTAACGGCATATTTGATCGCATTTTCGACCAGCGGCTGCAGCAGGAGCGAGGGCAGGCGTGCGCGTTCGGCCGCGGGGTCGATCTCGAACTTCGGGCGGAGCCGATCCTCGAAGCGCATCTTCTCGATCTCGAGGTACAGCTTCAGCGTCTCGATTTCCTGCGCGAGCGTCACATGCGCGGTCGGCTCGTTGGCGAGCGTGTAGCGCAGGAAGCTGGAGAGGCGGCTGAGCATCGCATTCGCCCGCTCGGTCTGTTTCAGCAGCACGAGCGTCGAGATTGAATTGAGCGTGTTGAACAGGAAGTGTGGGTTCAGCTGATAGCGCAGCATCGCCAGCTGCGCCGAGGACGCCTGCGTCTCCAGATGCTGGAGCTGATCGATCTGCTCCTCGACGATAAGGTAGAAATTGATCCCGAAGTAGAGCGCCGACCAACCGGCGAGCACGGTGAAATTGAGGAACAGCGAGCCGATCAGCAGCTTCACGTCGACGCCGGGCGCCGAGAGCTTGATGAGGCTGAAGGAGAAAGTGTCGAGCAGCGCGTAGATGAAGGTCGCAGCGCCGAGCGTGAAGACCGTCAGCAGGATCGCGGTGATACGCGGCAGGCCGCGATAGACGCCGTACAGCACCGACAGCAGCAGCGTGATGCAATAGCCGACGATCGTTTCCACGAGGATGCTGACCACACCTTGCATCGTGAAGCCGCCGGATATGGCCGAAACGGTCCGCAGGACGAGATAGCCGGTCCAGCCGGCCGCCTGCAGGATCCAGAAGGCGCGGGCCTTGTCCTCGAAGAAGGGCCGGACCGCCAGATTGCTGGGTCGGATCGGCGCTTGCGGAGTGGACGGTGCAGGAAGCGAGGTCGCCATTGCGCGCCCCTTACACCGCCATTCGCCGTCGCGCAAAAAGGAAGGGCCGCCGCACCCGAAGATGCGGCGGCCCCGAAGACCCATTCAGGTCAGCGCGATCAGAAGGTGAAGCGCGCGCCGAGACGGATCAGGTAGAGCGAGTTGTTGATGCTCGGGTTGGCCGTGTTCGGCTCACGGAAGTTCGAATAACGGTACTGCGCGCAGGCGTTCGCCCCGTTGGACGGCGATCCGATCGCGCCGGTCAGCGCCCCACCGGTGGCGTTCAGGCACTGCACCTGAACCGTCGCTGCGGTGTACGGGAAGCCGAGCTGACGCAGGCCGCCCCAGTTGCTGTTCAGCAGGTTCGGCAGGTTCTCGATGTCGCCGAACAGCGTGATCCGCGAACCGCCGACGAAGGTCGGGATTTCCTGCTCGACGTGGAGGTCGATGCGGGTGAAGGCGCGGTTGCGGGCGATGTTTTTGCCAGCGATGCGGCCGCGATAGTCCTTCAGGTTGGTGCGGTTGATCAGCCCTTCCAGACCGGCACGCGTCGCTTCGCTGTCGTAGCTGACGAGCGGATCGGTGGTGCTGGTCGGCACGTACATCAGGTAGCGATCGTTGTTGCCGATCGTCCCGAACACCGGCGAGCGGCCGTTGTTGTTGTCCTGCATCGTGAAGCTGAACGGACGTCCCGCGCGGGTTTCGCCGAACAGCTGGATCGCGGTGCGATAGTCACCGAACAGCGCACGATCGAAGCCGACACCGTACTTGAACGCCCACTTAATCTGATCGTTTGAGATGCCATAGGCCGGCACGTTCGGGTCGATCATCGCGGCGTTGCCGTACAGCGAGCTGGCGGTCGACGAGGTGGCCGGGCTGACGTCCTTCACGTCCTGCCAGGTGTAGCTGCCGTGGACCGACAGGCCGAAGTCGAACCGCTTGTCACCACGAACCACGAAGATGAAGCTGCGACCGCGATCCTCGTTGTAGAACAGGAAGTCGCTGTTGCCATCGGTCAGCGTGGTGCGCGGCGCGTAGCGCGGGCGGCCATCCGGCAGCGTGCCGACGCGGCGGACGCGCAGGTCGGTGAACGACGGGGCGCTCAGCACGTCGGTGTACAGGAAGTCGGCGCCCAGGTTCACGCCGCGAACCTTGGCGTCAGCCGAGAAGGTCGCCTTCAGCACCGCCGGCAGACGCAGGTCCTGCGCCAGCGACGAGGTCGGGGCGAGCGACAGCGACTGCGTGTTGTTGCGCAGGTAATCGACGGCCGCCTGCGGGATGCCCGGTGCAACGACGTTGTCGAGAATGCCGCACAAAGCTGCGCCGGTGCTGCAGCCTGCCGGATCGGTGTTCGAACGGATCACGCCGAAGCCCGAGGTCGACGAGTTCAGCGCGTTGGTCAGGACGCCGGTGGTCGAGAAGCTGTTCGACAGGTACACGTCCGGCGAACCGCCACCGAACACACCCACGCCGCCGCGCAGGCTGAGCCAGTCGTTGGTCTGCCAGTTCGCGCTGATGCGCGGTTGGAAATTGTCCATTCCCTTGAACGTCTTGGTGTTCGGGAAGCCGTAGCGCGCCAGGTAGAAGCTGTTCAGCGGCACCTGGGTGCGCATGCCGTACAGGTCGTAGCGAGCGCCGTAGGTCAGCGTCAGGCGGTCCGTGATCGCCCAATCGTCCTGGAAGCCGAAGGTGTACTGGCCGTACTTGAAGTCGGCTGCGGCGCTGTTGATGTCACCATCGAGCGCGACCTGCAGGTTGTAGGCGCTGGCGCGACCGTTGCGGAAGTCCGTAATCGAGTCGAAGTACAGGCTGCCGGTGGCGTTCTGAACGAATAGGTTACGGCTGCGGTTCTCGTTATATTCAACGAGGAACTTCAGCTCATGCGAACCGGCCGAGTAGCGGGTCAGGAACGAACCGCCCCAGGTGTCGAAGAACAGTTCGTTCGCCTGACGGCTGTTGTCCGGGCCGAAGGCCACGATCGGCGTGCCCACGCCGCAGCTCGAAGCGGTGTTGGTGCCGTTCACGATGCTCGTCGGGTCGGTGCAGACGCGGATCTGCGGGTAGCCGGTGCCGAGCAGCGGATCCTGGCCGCGGCGCGTGCTGCGGTAGAGGAAGCGGGCTTCGGTCGACAGCTGATCGGTCCAGTCCGAGTTCAGCTTCACGATGCCGGCGCGCAGCAGGTTCGAGGACTGATAATAGTTGGACGCCAGGCCGATGACCGGGGTGTTGTTGTTGGCGCTGGTGCCGTTGGCGACCGTGCTTTCCTCGTATGCGTTGATGTACGACAGCGAGAGGCGGTGATTGTCGGTGATGTTCCAATCAATCTTACCGACGATCTTCTCGTCCTTCTGATTGTTGATCGTCACGAAATCGCCGGTCGCATAGCCGCCGTAGCGCTGCGTGTTGGCGATGTTGATCACCTCGTCCAGCACGCCCTGGTTGTAGCCAGGAATCTGGTTCAGCGTGGCGATCGACAGCGGGCGCGGATCGGTGTTGCGCTCCGCCGAGACCATGAAGAACAGCTTGTCCTTGATCAGCGGGCCGGCGATCGTCGCGCCATAGGTCTCCGACTTGTACTTCGGCAGCGTGATGCGGTTCGAACCGATGCGGTCGCCCTGCAGGCCATCGGTCGACTGCGAATAGAAGCCGGTGCCCGTGAAGGTGTTGGTGCCCGACTTCAGCGTGGTGTCGATGACGCCGCCGAGGAAGTTGCCCTGACGGATGTCATAGGGTGCGATCGAGACCGAGAACTGACCGATGGCGTCGAAGGGGACCGGGCCACGGTTGGTCGGGTTCGCATCCGAGTTCAGGCCGAAGGTGTCGCCGACCTGCACACCGTCGATGGTGAAGCGGTTGAAGCGCGGGTTGACGCCGGCGAAGCTGACGGCGCCCTGACCGTTGGTGAGATCAAGCGCGGCGAACGGGTCGCGGCGGGCGAGATCGCGGACGTTGCGATTGACCGAGGCGACCTTCGAGATGTCGCGCGCGTTAAGAACGGTCTGCGGGCCGTCCGAGGTGACGCCTGCGCCGGCGATCGACGAGGCGGTCACGACGATGTCGCCGTCGCCTTCGTCAGCCGCCGCAACGTCGATCGGCAGCGAATAGGTCTGACCCACCACCGTGTAGATGTCGGTGACCTGCTTGGCGCCCTGGGGCGACTGGACATCAACGGTGAACGTGCCACCCGGACGCAGACCGCTCAACGAGAAGCCGCCGTTCGCATCGGTGGTGGTCGAAGACGTCGTGCCCGACGCGGTTTCCCGCGCGGTAACCGTTGCGCCCGCGACGGGCGCACCTGCTGCCGTCACCGTACCACGGATGGCGGAAGTGGTTTCCTGAGCCATCGCGCCGGCCGGTGCGATGAGCGCAACCGCAGCTACGCCCAGAAACAGGTTATGTCGCATTTAATCAAATTCCCCTTGGAGCAGGTGCTCTGACAAACGGTGCCTGAACCGCTGCCGCGCCCGTGCCCGCGCAATATTTCCGTTCGGTTACGCGGGCGAGAAGAATCCAAAGGGAACCATTTTTGATTTTGCTGCGTTGCAAAAAAGCGACAGGTGTATTCGTGCTATCCGGCAGCAGCGACGATGGCTTGCCAGCCTGCCTCATCGACGACCCTAATGCCCAGGTCAGCGGCCTTTTTCCCTTTGGATCCAGCGCCTGGGCCGGCCACCACCAGGTCGGTCCGGGACGATACGGAGCCTGATACCTTCGCCCCCAAAGCCTCTGCCTGCGCCTTCGCTTCGTCGCGGCTCATTGTTTCGAGCGTGCCGGTGAAGACGACGGTCTTGCCCGACACCTCCGAGGCACGAGTCTCATGCACGACATCTGCGGGCGTCAGTTGGCCGAGCAGGTCTGCAACCGCCGAGTCGTTGCGTTCCTCGGCAAAGAAATCGATCAGCGCGAGCGCCACTTCCGGTCCGACCTGCTTGGTGTCGACGATTGCGGCCAGTTCCTTGGCGGTGCGGGCGAGCAGCTTGTCGTCGCTCTCGCCAATCGCCTGGAGCATGCCGTCGCGCTTTTCGATGCCGCGTTGCACCATCTCGCGGAACGCGTCCCAGCTCCGCCATCGCCGCGCGAGATCTCGCGCGGTGACCTCGCCGATGTGGCGAATGCCGAGTGCGAAGAGGAAGCGGTCGAGCGGGGGGCGGCGCTTGGCGTCGATCGCCGCGATCAGATTGCGGGCGGAGACAGAAGCCCAGCGTTCCCGCGCGAGGAGCTGTTCCTCGGTCAGGCGGAAGATATCGGCGGGGGTTGCGATCAGCCCGTCCGCGAAGAAGCTTTCGATGTTGGTGATGCCAAGCCCCTCGATATCCAGTGCGTAGCGTGAGGCGAAATGGCGCAGGCGCTCCACCTGTTGCGCGGGGCAGACGAGCCCACCCGAGCAGCGCCAGTCGACCTCGCCCGGCTCGCGCACCGCTTCGGAGCCGCACTCGGGGCAGTGGGTGGGGAAGTGCCAGGCGGGGCGCTCCTCATCGGTGGTGAGGTTTTCGACGATCTGCGGAATGACGTCTCCGGCGCGTTGCACCACGATACGGTCGCCGGGGCGGACGCCGAGCCGCGCGACCTCATCCGCATTGTGGAGGGTGGCGTTGCGGACAACGACGCCGCCGACCGTCACCGGCTCCAGCTTTGCCACCGGCGTCAGCTTGCCGGTGCGGCCGACCTGGATGTCGATATCGTTGAGGGTCGTCTGCGCGCGTTCGGCCGGAAACTTGTGTGCGATTGCCCAGCGAGGGGCGCGGGCGACGAAGCCCAGACGCTCCTGCCAGTCAAGGCGATCGACCTTGTACACGACGCCGTCGATGTCGAAGGGCAGGTCGGCGCGCTCGCGTTCGATGCGGTTATATTGGGCGAGGGCGTCGCTGGTAGTGGCAACGGTGGTGAAGCCGTCGGCGACGGGAAAGCCCCATTGCCGAATGGCGGCGATCACGGCCGATTGGGTGGTGCCGGGGAGGGCGGTCGCCTCTCCCCAGCCATGCGCGAGAAAGCGCAAGGGGCGCCGCGCCGTCACACCAGCGTCCTTCTGCCGCAGCGAACCGGCGGCGGCGTTGCGCGGATTGGCGAACTGGCGTGCTTCCTTGCCCGTCTCAGCCGCTTCCTCGGCCAGCCGCTGGTTCAGGGCGGCGAAATCGGCCTTCGCCATATAAACCTCGCCGCGGACCTCGAAGATATCGGGCGCATCGTCTGGGAGGTTGGCGGGAATGTCCGCGATGGTGCGCACATTGGCGGTCACGTCCTCGCCCGTGGTACCGTCACCGCGGGTCAGCGCCTGGACCAGCCGGCGCTGTTCGTAGCGGAGCGAGCAGGACAGGCCGTCGATCTTCGGTTCTGCGGTGAGCGCCACCTCCTCGTCATCACCGAGGCGCAGGAAGCGGCGGACCCGGGCGACGAATTCCTCCACCTCCTCGTCGCTGAACGCATTGTCGAGGCTGGTCATCGGGCGTGCGTGCGTCACCTTCGCGAGATGGCCCGCGGGCGCTGCACCGATCTGCCGCGAGGGGGAATCGGCGCGGACGAGGTGCGGGAAGGCGGCCTCCAGCGCATTGTTGCGGCGGACGAGCGCATCATAGTCCGCGTCGGGTATCTCCGGAGAATCGTCGGTGTGGTAGAGGCGGTTGTGGCGCGCGATCTCGCCGGCGAGATACTCGAGCTCGGCAGCAGCGGCGGTTTCGGTGGTGGGAAGCGCGGTCATGCCGGCTGGTTAGGCGAGCCGGGACGCGCCGCCAAGCCAGTGCGCCCGATGCGAAAAGGGCCGGAGCAATGCCCCGGCCCTCTTGCTGTAACTAAGGTGCGTCGCCGTGCCTAGCGCGTGCCCGGCACCGACGGATCGACCTCATGCACCGCTTCGCTCTCGTGCACTTCGACCAGGCCGCGGCCAAGGTGCGACGCGCGGTAGCCGTAGCCATAGTAGATCACGAGACCCAGGATGCCCCAGAGCGGCAGCACCAGCATCGCGTCTAGCGGCAGGTTGAAGAACAGGAAGATGCAGCCTGCGATCGTCAGCGGGCCGACGATCCAGAGCGCCGGGGTGCGGAAGCTGCGCTGACGATTCGCCTCGGTACGGCGCAGGATCATGACCGCGATGGCCACCATCATGAACGCGTAGAGCGTACCCGCATTGGCGATATCCGCGAGCTTGCCGACCGGCAGGAAGGCAGCGGCAAAGGCCACGGCTGCGCCGGTGATCGCGGTGACGATATACGGGGTCTTCCACTTCGGGTGCACTGCCGACAGGCGCTCCGGCAGCAGGCCGTCACGGCTCATCACGAAGAAGATGCGGGTCTGGCCGAACATCAGGATCAGGATGACCGACGGCAGCGCGAGGAATGCCGCGATGCCCAGCATGTTGCCGACGCCCGACCAGCCGATCTGACGCAGCACATGGGCGAGCGCCTCGTTCGAGCAGACGAGCGGGAGGTCGTTGGCGGCGAAAGTGGCGCACTGGCGGGCAAGCTCTTCCGAGCCGGCCGGGAACGGCACGCCGTTCGGCCCCATGATCGGCTGACCACCGACGGTGCCGATCGCACCCGCAGCCACCAGGATGTAGAAGACGGTGCAGAACAGCAGCGATCCGACCAGACCGATCGGGACGTTGCGCTGCGGATTCTTAGTTTCCTCAGCCGCGGTCGACACGGCGTCGAAGCCCACATAGGCAAAGAAGATCGTCGCCGCGGCGCCGACTGCACCGACGCCGGTGCCGAAGCCACCAAAGATGCCGGCCGGGAGGAAGGGGTTGAAGCGATCGGAGTCGAACGCGTCGGAAGGAATGGTGAGTGCGATGAAGGCGGTCAGCGCCGTCACCTTGATCGCCACCAGCACCGCATTCACGCGGGCGCTTTCAGTGGTGCCGACCATCAGCAGCCAAGTGATCAAGAGCGAGATGACGACGGCGGGCAGATTGATGAAGCCGCCTTCGACACCGCCTAGTGCGAGCGGTGCGCCCGACAGCCACGCCGGCAGGTGTATCCCGAGAAATTCATTGAGGATCGTGCCGGTGAAATAGCCCGACCACCCGACGGACACGGCGCTGGCCGCCACGGCATATTCGAGGATCAGGGCCCAGCCAACGGTCCAGCCGACGAGTTCGCCCATCGTGGCGTAGCTGTAGGTATATGCTGATCCCGCGACGGGGATCATGGCTGCAATCTCCGCGTAGCAAAGCGCGGCGACAATGCAGATCAGGCCGGCGATCGCGAATGCGAGCATCAGGCCCGGGCCGGCCTTTTGTGCGCCGGCGGAGGTGAGAACGAAAATACCGGTACCGATCACACAACCGATGCCGAACAAGGTGAGCTGGAACCAGCCCAAGGTGCGATGAAGCGCTTTTTTCTCGGCAGTCGCCAAGATGGCGTCGAGCGGTTTTACTCGGCCAAAGATCATGCGGCCTTTTCCCCCAGGAGCGCGGCACTGGCGGCCGCATGTGCATTAAAGCGCGCGAAACTAGCGGGAGATCGTCATCGCGCAATCCCTCACGGCGTTCGGAAGCAAGATTGCGTCTTTTCTGCTACTTATGGCTGTCGTTTTGAACCAGCATAGGGCCTAGCGGCCGGCCAGCAAGGATATGGACGTGCAGATGGGGCACTTCCTGGTGGCTGTGCGGACCGGCATTGGCCAAGAGGCGGTAGCCCGGTGTGACCAAACCAGCCTCCCGCGCGATGTGGCCAACCGCCCGGACGAATCCGGCAATCTCCGCATCGCTGGCCCTGGCGGAGAAATCATCCCAGCTGACGTAGGCGCCCTTCGGGATCACCAGAATGTGCGTCGGAGACCAAGGCGCGATGTCGTGGAACGCGAGCGCGTATTCGTCCTCGTACACCTTGCGGGCCGGTATCTCGCCGCGAAGGATCCGCGCGAAGATGTTCTGATCGTCATAGGGCAGCGTTGCATCGACGGGCATGAGCGAAGCCTTATTCAGGGCGGAAGGAGAGGGGGCGGCCAGCCTTTTCGTCATGGCCCGACTGGCCCTCACGCCGGTCGAGCTCGCGTCGGACGTCGTCGAGCGAGAGGCCGGCGTCGGCGAGCAGCACCAGCAGATGGAAAATCAGGTCGGCCGCCTCAGGAACGATATCCGCATCCTCGCCGGAGCAGGCGGCGATGACCGTTTCGACCGCTTCCTCGCCCAACTTTTGCGCGATCTTATGTCGTCCCTGGAAGAACAGGCTCGCGGTATAGGAGCGTACCGCGGGTGCATCCTTGCGCGCGCGGATCGTTGCTTCGAGACGGTCGAGAGTGTCGTCAGCCATGCCGCGCGAGGTGCCGCGCGCGGCGATCCAGGTCAACCTTTCCGACCACGGTTGCGCAGCGCACGCCGGGTCAGCCAGACGGCGATGGCGGCGGCAACGAACAGCGCCGCATCGGACAGTTCGGGACCGGTACGCGGCGTGGAAACCGCCGCAGCCCCGACGGGCGGAGCGGCGGCGGTCAGCGTGAACAGCGAAGGCGGCATGACGCAAGCGGCTCCGGAAGGGACGAGGCGTCCCTTATGCCACCGTCATGCAGCGAAGCGTCAATGCCGCCGTACCGGCACGCCCGCCGCGGCGAGGGCAGCATGAGCGTCGGCGATGGTCGCCTGACCGAAGTGGAAGATCGAGGCTGCAAGCACCGCCGAGGCATGACCCTCCGTCACCCCGCGGACGAGATCGTCGAGAGTGCCGACACCCCCAGAGGCGACCACCGGCACGCTCGTCCTGTCCGCAACGGCGCGGACCAGGTCGAGGTCATAGCCGTCGCGGGTTCCATCCCGGTCCATCGACGTCAGCAGGATTTCGCCTGCGCCAAGCTCCGCCAGGCGCAAGGCATGAGCGACGGCATCAATACCCGTTCCGCGTCGGCCGCCGTGGGTGAATACCTCCCACCCGCCATCGACTCGACGCGCATCGACGCTGGCGACGCAGCACTGGCTGCCAAATCGCTCGGCAATGTCAGCGACCACTTCGGGCCTCGCCACCGCGGCGGAATTGACCGCCACCTTGTCTGCCCCGGCCAGCAGCAGCGCGCGCGCATCATCGGCGCTGCGCACGCCGCCGCCCACCGTCAGCGGCATGAAGCAGACCGCTGCCGTGCGGCGCACCACGTCAAGGATCGTGTCGCGTCCCTCATGGCTGGCGGTGATGTCGAGGAAGCACAATTCGTCGGCCCCCGCCGCATCATAGGCGCGGGCCTGTTCCACCGGATCGCCGGCATCGATCAGATCGACGAAGTTGACCCCTTTCACGACACGGCCGTTGGCGACGTCGAGGCAAGGAATGACGCGGGCACGAACCGTCATCGTTCAGGCCGCCGCAGCAACGGTAAGCGCGGCGGCAAGATCAAGCCTGCCGTCGTACAGGGCGCGCCCGGTAATGACGCCTTCGACCCCGTCGCGGGCGTGAAGCGCCAGCACGTGAATGTCCGAGATGCCGGCAACGCCGCCGCTGGCGATCACCGGGATCGACACGGCCCGCGCCAGATCGACCGTCGCCTCGACATTGCAGCCCTTCAACAGGCCATCGCGGCCGACGTCGGTGAACAGGAGCGCCGCAACGCCGGCATCCTCGAATTGGCGCGCGAGGTCGGTGGCGGTGATGGTGGATACGTCGGCCCAACCCTTGGTCGCGACCATGCCGTCGCGCGCGTCGACCGCGACGACGATGCCGCCGGGGAAGGCGGCGGCCATGTCACGAACGAACTGCGGATTTTCGAGCGCGGCGGTACCGATCACGACGCGGGCGACGCCGGCGTCGAACCAGGCCTCCACGCTCTCCGGCGTGCGGATGCCGCCGCCGAGCTGCACATGGCCGGGAAAGCGGCTGACGATCGCGCGCACGGCCTCCCCGTTGCGGCTTTCACCGGCAAAGGCCCCGTCGAGATCGACGACATGGAGGTGGCCTGCGCCCGCATCGGCGAACAACATCGCCTGGGCTGCGGGATCATCACCATAAACGGTCGCACGATCCATATCGCCCTCGGCGAGGCGAACGACCTGGCCCGCCTTTAGATCGATGGCGGGAAACACGATGAGGCTCAAGGACGCCACTCCAGAAAGCGAGCAAGAAGATCGAGGCCGTAGCGCTGGCTCTTCTCCGGGTGAAATTGAACGCCGACGATCGTGTCGCGGCCGATCGCGGCAGTGACGGGGCCAGCATGGTCGGTCTGTGCGAGCACGCCGTCGCCATCATAAGCGAAGCTGTGCAGGAAATAGGCTTCGCCCGGCCGCAGGAGCGGGTGATCGCCGGTGGGCACCACATCGTTCCAGCCCATGTGCGGCACCTTTGCATCGGTACCGGCGGGATCGAGTCGCCGGACATTGCCGGGCAGCCAGCCGAGCCCGCGATGCTGGCCGAGTTCCTCGCCCTGTTCCGCGAGCAGCTGCATGCCGACGCAAATGCCAAGGAACGGCGCGCCCTGGTCGAGAACGCGGGAGCGCAGCGCCGCCTCAAGCCCGTCGACCGCACGCAGGTTTGCCGCGCAGGCCCCGAAGGCGCCGACGCCGGGAAGGACGATGCGATCGGCGCGGGCAATCGCGTCCGGATCGGCGGTGACGATCACGTCTGATGCGCCGGCGGCGCGCAGGGCGTTTTCGACCGACAGCAGGTTCCCCGACTGTATGTCGACCAATGCGAGCGTCACAGAACGCCCTTGGTCGACGGGATCGAATCGGCCTTGCGCGGATCGATCTCAATCGCCTGACGCAGCGCCCGGGCGAGGCCCTTGAACGCGCTTTCGGCGATGTGGTGGTTGTTCTCGCCGTGCAGCGTCTCGACGTGCAGCGTTATGCCCGCGGCCTGCGCGAAGCTGTGGAACCAGTGTTTGAACATCTCGGTGTCCATTTCGCCAAGCCGCTTCTGGCTGAACTCGGTCTTCCACACGAGCCAGGGGCGCCCGGAAATGTCGAGCGCGACGCGGGTCAGCGTCTCGTCCATCGGGGACAGCGCATCGCCATAGCGACGAATGCCGCGCTTATCGCCGAGCGCCTTGGCCAGCGCCTCGCCGATGGCGATCCCGGTATCCTCGACGGTGTGGTGCTGGTCGATATGCAGATCGCCCTTCGTCTCGACATCCAGGTCGATCAGCGAGTGGCGGGAGAGCTGCTCCAGCATATGGTCGAAGAAGCCAACTCCGGTCGACACACGGTACGCGCCCGTGCCATCAAGGTTAACGGTCACCGCGATCTTGGTTTCGCTGGTGTCACGGCGGATCGTCGCGCTGCGCATGAGCGCGCACATAGCGGAGCCGACGCGCCATGCAATCTTGACCGAACGGTTCGTGCCGTTACCGATGATGCAAATGGACGACCAAGCACCTGACAGCCTGATTCCCTACGACGAGATCGTGCAGGAGGCCCTGCGCGCCGTCGTCGGTCGCGTGCTGGGCTCGGTCGCGACCGGCGGGGGGCTGCCGGGCGACCATCATTTCTACATCACCTTCAAGACGCAGGCGGCGGGGGTCGATATCCCGCAGCGGCTGATCGAGCGTTTCCCCGATGAAATGACGATCGTGCTGCAGAACCGCTTCTGGGACCTGACCGTCGACGCGGAGCGCTTCTCTGTCGGCCTGAGTTTCAACCAGGTGCCCTCGAAGCTGATGATTCCCTATTCGGCGATCACCGGGTTCCACGATCCGGCGGTCAATTTCGAGCTGCGCTTCCAGGCGCAGGAAGGGCCCGGTGACGGTCCCGAGCCGCACGATCCGGCGGAAAACGATGGCCCGCCACCCACGTCGAGCGAGGACGGGTCGAACGTCGTCTCCGTGGACTTCAAGCGCAAGAAATAGCCTCGCTTCGGGCCGGTAGCGTGCCGGCACCATGAACATGGGCGCAAGGGGACACGGCGGCCGACCGCCGTGTCCCCTTGCGCCTTACTGCTTCGCCTCCAAATACCGCCTGTCACGACAGATAGGCTGAGGCATGAACGACACGCGCACCGAGACCGACTCGATTGGCAGCATCGAGGTGCCAACGGACGCTTACTGGGGCGCGCAGACGCAGCGCTCGATCGAGAACTTCCCCTTTGGGGCGATGGAGCGGATGCCAATCGGCATCGTCCGCGCGCAGGCGATCGTCAAACAAGCCGCCGCTCGGGTGAACGCCCGCCATGGGCTGGACGGAGCGGTCGTCAAGGCGATCGAGGATGCCGCGCAGGAGATCGTGTCAGGCAACCTGGATGAGCAATTCCCGCTGGTCATCTGGCAGACCGGCTCCGGTACGCAGACCAACATGAACGTGAACGAGGTGATCGCCGGACGCGCGAACGAGGTGCTGACCGGCAAGCGCGGCGGCAAGGCGCCGGTGCACCCCAACGATCACGTCAACATGAGCCAATCTTCCAACGACAGCTTTCCCACGGCGCTGCACGTCGCGACGGCGCTCGCGACGCGTGATGCGCTGCTCCCGGCGCTGGACAGGCTTCACGCTGCCCTGGATGCCAAGGCGAAACAATGGCGCGACATCGTCAAGATCGGGCGGACGCATACGCAGGACGCGACGCCGCTGACACTGGGGCAGGAATTTTCCGGCTATGCCGCGCAGCTCGCAAGTTGCCGCGGGCGGATCGAGGAGGCGCTGCACCGCGATATTCGCAAGCTCGCGATCGGCGGTACCGCGGTTGGCACGGGATTGAACGCGCCCGAGGGCTGGGCATCCGACATGACCGCGGCGATCAGCGACATCACGGGCTTTCCGTTCGAACCGGCGCCGAACAAGTTCGAGCAGCTGGCCGCCAAGGATGGCCTGGTCTTCTTTTCCGGCGCGCTCAACACGCTGGCGGTGGCGCTCAACAAGATCGCCAATGACATCCGGCTGCTGGGTTCCGGTCCGCGCTCCGGCCTGGGCGAGCTTTCGCTGCCGGCGAACGAGCCGGGCAGCTCGATCATGCCGGGCAAGGTCAATCCCACGCAGTGCGAATCGCTGACCATGGTCGCAGCGCAGGTGATCGGAAATCATCAGGCGGTGACCGTCGGGGGCATGCAGGGCCATTTCGAGCTCAACGTGTTCATGCCCCTGATCGGCGCCAACGTGCTCCGATCGATCCACCTGCTTGCAGTGGGGATGACCAGCTTCGCCGAGCGCTGCGTCGATGGGATGGTCGCCAATGAGCGGCAGATCGCGGAGCTGGTCGGCCGATCGCTGATGCTGGTCACCGCGCTCGCTCCCGAGATCGGCTATGACAATGCGGCGAAGATTGCGAAACATGCCCATGCCGAAGGGCTGACGCTGCGTGAGGCAGGTCTGGCGCTTGGGCTGGTTGATGGTGAAACGTTCGACCGCGTGGTTCGCCCCGAGGGGATGCTGGGAACCTGAACCGCGCCGAAGCGCTTAGCGAGCCAAGTAGAGAAAGGAACATCCATGCTTCGCACCATCGTTGGCGCACTCGTCGGCAAGGAAATCGATCGTCGGGATGGGCGCGGTGGATTGAAGGGGGCGGCAGTGGGCGCCCTGGCGGCACGCATGGCGACCCGAACGGGCCCGCTTGGGCTGCTGCTCGGTGGCGGCTACGTAGCGAAGAAGATGTACGACCGGCGCAAGGCGGGCAAAGGCATGTCCGGGCGCCCCGTGCGTTGATCCTGCCAGGCAGATGCCCATGATGGGATTTGCCGGCACAGTGACGAGCGGCTGAGCACCGGCCGAGCTGCTCAGCCGCGCGGCTTTTGCGGGAATGACGCGGACGGAACCTTGACGCTCATGTCCTCCGCGCGGCAGGAGCGCGCATGGCCGCATCTTCCCCGACCGATCCGCATGGCTTTCGCCGTCGCGGCGTCCTGTTCGTCCTGTCATCACCCTCGGGCGCAGGAAAGTCGACGATAGCCAAGAAGCTCCTGGCGGCTGAGCCGGAGCTGTCGATGTCCGTATCCTATACGACGCGTGCGCCGCGCCCCGGCGAGATCGACGGCAAGGATTATCACTTCGTCACGCTGGATCGCTTTCGCGAGATGGCGAACAACCATGAATTCCTCGAGTGGGCGCATGTCTTCGACAATCGCTACGGCACGCCCAAGGCCGACGTGTTTCACACGTTGAGCGAGGGCAAGGACATATTGTTCGACATCGACTGGCAGGGCGCCCAGCAGCTGCACCAGCTGGCCGGCGGCGACGTAGTCCGTGTGTTCATCCTGCCCCCGTCGATGGCTATCCTTCAGGATCGGCTACAGAAGCGCGCGACCGACAGCCAGGAGGTGATCGACGCGCGCATGTCGCGTGCCGCGAACGAGGTGAGCCACTGGGACGGTTATGACTACGTCCTGGTCAACGATGACCTCGAACATTGCTTCGAATGTGTCCGGATGATCCTGGCGGCCGAGCGGCTGAAGCGATCACGCCAGACCGGCATCATCGGCTTCATCCGCAGTCTGCTCAAGAAAAGCGGTTCACTCGAGTAGCGCGAGAAAGCGTACAGCCGCGTCGAGATCGCGGCGGCGCGCGGCATTGGCTTCGGCCGCCTGCTCATCCACGCCCCATTGTTCGGCCTGCCACGTTTCATCGACCGTGGCGGCGGCCCACAGGGTGTCGGCGTCGATCTGCCCCTCGGCCAGCGCAAGAGCACCGACGAGTGTGCCCGTGATCGTGACGATCGGCTGAAGCGCGACGAGGGAGAAAGGGTCGCGACTCGCGACAGCCTCTGCCAGCCGGGTCACAGTCGCTGGTGGCTGTGGCTGGTGCATGAGGCCACTGACGATCTCGAAATGCGCGTCGTAGCGGCCGCGCGCCCATTCCAGCAGCGGATCCCATGCTCCGGCCTCACGCTGCACCAGTTCGACCGGCGATTCGGCGCGATAGCAGAGCAGATCGGTCTCGGCATAAGCCGCCAGGCCTGCGGCGAAGGCGCGGGGGGAGGGGGCGACACGGTCGATCGCAGCGTTGGTGAGCCCGGTGAGCGGCATTGACCGTGGATTGAGCGTCTCGCCGACCGCGCGCCATTCGTCCGCGACTGCCTCTGCAAGGGCGGTGCTTGGCAATGCGAGCGGTGCTCGACCCGGCGTGCGAACAGGGCGGCCGTCCAGCCGCACCACCCGCTCCTCGTCAATCGTGACGTCAGTCCAGAAACGCTTCATTCACTCGGGCTCCGCCATTGCCGCGCCAGCGCGCGCGGTACGACCGCCATGGCCCACAATGCGCCAAGCACAATCGCGCCGCCCAGTATCTTGCTGCCAGTGTCCGGCCCCTCTGCGAGCAGGATGACGCCGAGCACCGCAGCCATCGCCGTGACGATGCGGGTCAGCGAAATAATCAGCCAGCGTGTTCGGGCGGGGTCGCGTGCCATGTCGCCGCTATGGCCTATGCTTCGTGGAGGCGCCAGTCGCGACCAGTTGGTTCCGCAACGGGATCAACTGGCAGTCAACCTCTTGGTTACGCATCAGCTTTATGGTCTATGGAAGCAATAGCGAGAGCGGGCCCGGGGGGGCAGGCCTCACATTTTCTGAGCCTATGGAAACGGAACGACGATGGTCGGCGCGGCAGTCTTTATCTACGGTTTGTTGGTCAGCTTCATTTTTTCGGGCGCATCGCGCAACGCCAAGCTGCGCCGCCCCAATCCGCCGGTCCTCACCTATGTCGGCTATGTCATGTGCGGCATCACCGCAGGCGCATCGCTGATCCTGTCAGCGCATGTGGTTAGCCTGTCGCTGGGCGCGCCGCTGCTCAACCTCACCATCTGAGCGCCGCTGGGAGCCAGGCTCCCGGCGTGCCATTCATTCGCCCCGCGCGCCGCGACCGCGGCGTTCGCCCCGGCGCGCCTTGCGGACCTGCTTGGCGTGTGCGCGTGCCTTCGCCTTGCGGTCCTCGCGGGTCACCGGCGGCCGCGTATCGGCCGGAAGCGCGTCACCAGCGGCCTCGTCAAAGCCGAGGCCGGCCAGACTTTCCGCGAAATGCGTCGGCAGTTCGGCGGTGACGTCGATCGCACCGCCATCGGGATGATCCACCCGGATGCGGCGCGCGTGCAGATGCATCTTGCGGCTGATGCCACCGGTCAGGAACGCGGCCGGCCCACCGTATTTGCCATCCCCGACGATCGGGTGACCAATCGCCGCCATGTGGACGCGCAGCTGATGCGTGCGCCCGGTGAACGGCTGTAGCTCGACCCAGCAGGCGCGGTTGCCGGCGCGTTCGATGACGCGATAGCGGCTGCGCGCGGGCTGGCCGTTCTCCTCGTCGACGTGCATCTTCTCACCGCCGGTGCCGGGCTGCTTGGCGATTGGCAGGTCGATCGTGCCGTCGTCAATCGAGGGCACGCCGACGACGAGCGCCCAATAAACCTTCTTCGCCGACCGCCCGGAGAACGCCTTGGAGAAGAAAGCGGCAGCGCGGGAGGTGCGGGCGACGAGCAGCGCGCCCGACGTATCCTTGTCGAGGCGATGGACCAGTTTCGGCCGACCCTCGGCATCGAACTGAAGCGCGTCGAGCAGGCCATCGACATGGGCGGTCGTCTTCGTTCCGCCCTGCGTGGCGAGGCCCGGCGGCTTGTTCAGGACGAATGCGGCGGAATCCTGGTGGATCACCATTTCGCGCGCGAAGGCGACCTCATCCTCGCTGAGTGGCGGACGCTCGCGCTTTGGCTTGGCATCGGTGCGCACCGGTTCCGCCGGCGGGAGGCGGAGGACCTGGCCGGCCGTCACGCGGTCGCCCGGGCCGACGCGCGCGCCATCAAGGCGTAACTGGCCGGTCCGCGCCCATTTTGCGACAGTGGTGAAGCTGGTGTCGGGCAAATGCCGCTTGCACCAGCGATCCACGCGGATGCCGTCGTCATCGGCGGCGACGGTGAACTGGCGGACGCTGTCGTTCATGCTGCCACCCGGGTGAAGGCGAGTCCGGCCGCCAGCGCCGCGATCGAACCGATCGTCGATAGGAGAATATAGCCAAACGCCTGAAGCCAGGCGCCGCGTTCGATCATCAGCAATGTTTCGAGTGAAAAGGCGGAGAAGGTAGTGAACCCGCCGAGTACGCCCACCCCGATCAGCAGGCGCCAAGCCTCGCCGCCGCTGCTGAGCCGCGCCAGCGTTCCGGCCAGCATGCCCATGGCGCAGCCGCCCGCGATGTTGACGATCAATGTGCCCCAGGGCCAGCCTGTGCCAAGGGTGGTCAGGGCGGCGCGCCCGACGAGGTGGCGCAGGCCCGCCCCGGCGGCCCCACCGGCCATCACCAGAAGTAATCCGTTCATTACCGCGCCCCTAGAGCCAAAACGCCCAAAGGGGAACGCCGAACGCGTGCCCTGTCCCGTTCGGTCGGCTTGCTCAGCCGCCGCCGTCGGCCATCAGGTCAACCTGCGATCCGCCGTTCTGGCGCGGCTTGACGATCAGGAAGAAGGCCGCGTTCTTCTTCGTGCCTGCCAGGATATGCTCCCCGCTGTCGGCCTGATGTTCGGATCGGAATCCGGCCTCTGAGGTGCGGGTGTGATACCAGTCGAGCAGGCGCTGGACGGGCGCTGCGCTGATGAAACTGACGACTCGCAGCGCGCAGCCGTCGCGATCGGCGCCGGCCGCCTCGCTGATCTGGGCGTCGGGATAAAGCGGCACGCCTTGCGGCAGGCGGTTGGCCCAATCGGCGGAATAGGCGACGTTGTTCACGCATTGCGTCGAGGCCCCCTGGCTCTGCGCCAATGCCCCAAGCGTCAGCGCGCGTCGTGCCGCGGCACATTGCGTGCAGGTCCCGGTCGGTGCGGGCGCGGCGCGGAGCGCGCCGGCGACTTGAGTGTTAGCGCGTTGGCCAATGCCCTCCGGCGGTAGCGCGCCGGAACCTGGCTGAAGCGGCGGTCGTACCGTATTGGCGTTGGCCTGTTGCACCAGCTTCGGATCGACCATGATCGGATCGCGAAGCGCTCCCTGAAGCACCGGGTCATTTGCGCTTGCCGCGTCGTTCATCGTCGCGAGGCTGTTGTCGAGATCAGCCACCGCGGCTTGATCCGCGGGCGGAGATCCGCAGGAGGCGAGTGCGAGCAACGCTGTTGCCACCCCAAGCATGACGTTGGTTTTCATCATTGCTCCCTCGAAAACGGCATCATGATTATCGCCGCATCCTTAAGGAAGGATGCCCACGATGTGTCCCATGCTTGCAACACACCCCGTCTGGCACCATGTCTTGCGGATGTTGAATATTGCTTCGATTCTGATCGGCCTCGTCACCCTCTTGCTGGGAATCGTGGCGTTCATGCCGCTGCTCGGCTGGTTGAACTGGTTCGTGATCCCGATCGGGATCGTGGGCATCGCGGTGGGCGCTTTGTCGTCCACCAATGGCGGGCGCAATCTGAACATCGTGCTGGTCGTGATCTTTGCGCTGCGCCTGATGCTGGGCGGCGGGATCATCTGAACCCCGCCGCGTCAGCGATCATCAGGGAGCGACCACGACGCAGCTGACGCGGGCCTTGGCGCACGCCGCCTGCGCCGCGCTGCGTGAGGCAAATCCCGTCGCCTGCAAGCGCGTGACAGCGCCTGCCTTCACGTAGCTGGGGCTGCCGCCGGTGCGGCTGCCGACCTGTGCCCAGAGGTTGCGCGCGTTGGATTCATCACGGAACGCGCCCAGCTGGATACGCCAATTCCCGCCGCTCGCGGCCGGAGCGGGTGCGGGGGCGGGTGTAGGCCGGGGCGCGGCGACAGCCGGCGCCGGGCGCGGCGTCGGGGCGGGGATGGCCGCGGAGGGAGGCGTGCTTCCGGACGTGGTCAGCGGCGCGCGCGTCGCTACTGCCGGGGCGGGCGATGGACCGGTCGGCGTCGCGGCGCGTGGCGGCGCGGAATCGACCGTCGCGCCGGGGGCACGCGGTGCGGGGAGGGATGCGGCGAGTGACCGCGCGTCAGCCTCATATTTGCGGGCCAGGGTCAGCCCCTGCTGCCGCTGTGCCTCCGGGATATATCGATCCATCTGCGCGAGCGTCTGCGACGCCTGTGGCAGGCCCTGCTGCGAGGAGCGGGTGACGAGTGCATAGGCGCGGGTCCAGTCGCGGGCGACACCGTCCGCGTTGAACAACATGGTGCCAAGGACGAGCTGGGTGCGCCGCTCGCCCCGCGCCACGGATTTCTCCAGCCAGGGCAATGCCTCGGCCTTCTTGCCTTCCTGGAACAACGCGAGGCCGTAATTGTCGATCGCCTGCGCATGTCCCTGCACAGCGGCCTTGCGGAACCACTCAATCGCGGCGGGAAGATCGGCCTGGACGCCGCGGCCCAGTTTATAGGCCTGACCCATGTTGAACTGGGCATCGGCATTGCCGGCCACCGCAAGCGGGCGCCAGGTCTGAACCGCCGCCTTATAGTCACCCCGCGTCCACGCATCGACACCCTGCTTCACGTCGGCCGCGGCCGGCGCAGCGGCGAGAAGTGCAGCCACGGGCAGCAACAGGCAGGCATTTCGCATCTGGTCAAACCCCCATCCAGCGGCTCCGGCGACCAGCGGTGTCGCGCGGCCGGAGCAGCGATCTGATCGCATAAGATTACCGCTTCCATAACCTCTTGTCAGCGAAGTGGGCCGCCATTTACCATTCCTTAGACCCAAAGGGGCACATCTACGCTGGCAAGGTGGCAATACCATTGAGGCACGACCGCCCTCGGGCGGCAGCATGGCGACCCGCACGTCTGTGTGTGTGGGGGGAGCGGCTGACGAGCCACGCCGGCGCCGCCAACGAAGATCGTTCGGGGACTGAGACATGAAGAAGCGCGCGATTGCCGGCCTGAGCCTATCCGCGTTGATGCTGGGCGGGACGATGGTCGGGTGTGCGCAAGGCGGCATCTCGACCGCCAGCAGCCGCAGCGACGAGAAGCTCGCCAAGCTGGCCGAGAACAACGCGGCCAAGGCGCAGCAGGCGCTGGCGAAGGGCGATGCGATCAAGGCGATCAGCTATGCCGAGGCGGCCGTGGCGGCGATGCCGCGTGACGCAGAGCTTCGTGCCCTGCTGGGCGCGTCCTACCTGAAGGCCGGGCGCTTTACCTCAGCGCATACTGCTTATGCCGACGTGCTTCAGCTGTCGCCGACCAATGGCAAGGCCGCACTCAACCTCGCCCTGGCGATGATCGCCGAGGGGCAGTGGGATGAGGCGCGCACCCTGTTGGACGAACATGCCGCCATCGTGCCGGCCGCTGATCGCGGGCTGGCGATGGCCCTGGCCGGGGATCCGGCGACGGGCGCCGAATTGCTGATGACGGCCGCGCGCTCGCCGGATGCTACCGCGACGACGCGGCAGAATTTTGCTCTGGTGCTGGCGCTCGCGGGGCGCTGGGCCGAGGCGCGGCAGGTTGCCGGGATCGACATGGCACCGCAGGCGGCTGATGCCCGGATGCTGGAATGGACCGCGTTCGCCAAGCCGACGGGGGCGGCCGATCAGGTCTCGGCACTGCTCGGCGTCATTCCGGTGAAGGATCCCGGTCTGCCGGTTGCGCTGGCGCTGAATGCGAGCGTTCCGGTGACCCAGCTTGCGGCGGCCGCCCCGAGCCAGGTGCCTGCCGACGCAGCTTCGCCCGAGGCCGCGGCCAACGAGGCGGTTGAGGTTGCGCAGGTGGAGCCGGCCGCCACGATGACGTCGCCGTCGGGCAGCAAGATCGTGTTCGCCGAGCGGCAGGAGGTGGTGCAATCTCTCCCCCTTGGCCGTGCGCCCACTGCTCCCAAGCGCGTCGAGGCGGCGACGCGACTGGCCACTGCGACGCCGACCCCTGCCTCACGCGAGATGGCGAAGGGCAAGTGGTACGTGCAGCTCGGCGCGTTTGATTCGGCGGACGTGGCGAAGGATGCCTGGCATCGGGCGCAGCGCCGCTATCCCGTGCTGGCCGAGCAGACGCCGACCGGCATGGCGTTCAAGACGTTCTACCGCCTGTCGGTGGGCGGGTTTGGTCGCAGCGATGCCGAGACGCTGTGCCGTGGCTATCGTGCGACTGGCGGGCGTTGCTTCGTGCGGACAGGAGCCGGCGATCAGACGGCGGTGTGGGTCAAGGCCGGCAAGGTCCAACTCGCCGGCCGCTGAACCGCCTCGCCCGGATCCGGCGGTGCTGATCGGCTGATCAGGCCGCCGTTATCTCGCGGCCGCCCTTGAACAGGCGAAGCACGCGGCCCTGTACGGGCAGTCCGTCGAACGGCGTGTTGCCGGCCATACCGGGCAGCGTATCGGCATTGATCTGCCACGGCCTCTCAGGATCGACCAGCATCAGGTCAGCCTCCTGTCCCGGCGCAAGGACGCCGCTATCCAGCCCGAGCACCGACGCCGGATTGCGGGCGAGCAGCGCGGGCAGGCGATCCGGTGTGACGGTGCCGTCCAGCGCGAGGCCGAGCGCCAGCGCAAGGAGCGTGGCGGCGCCGGCGGCGCCGGGAACGGCATCAGCAAAGGGCAGACGCTTTTCCTCCGGCCCGCGCGGATCGTGGCCTGAACACAGTACGTCGATCGTGCCATCCGCCAGCGCGGCGAGCGCGGCGCGGCGATCCTCCTCCGAGCGCAGCGGGGGGGACAGGCGCGCGAAGGTGCGAAAATCGCTCATGGCGATGTCCGACAGCAGCAAGTGAGCGGGCGTGATGCCGCAGGTGACGCGCACGCCGCGACGCTTGGCCGCGCGGACGAGATCGAAGCCGGCGGCGGTCGTGACCTGGCGAATGTGGATGCGCGCGTCGGCGGCCTCCGCCAGCATCAGGTCGCGCGCGATCGCCAGCGGTTCGGCCAGCGCCGGGGCGGCGGGCAGGCCGAGGCGAGTCGCCGTCTCACCGATCGTGGCCACGGCATCGCCGACCAGCCCGCCGTCTTCGGCATGGGTGATGACGGCGAGGTCAAGGTCGCGGGCATAAGCGAGGACGCGTGCCATAACGCCCGAATCAGCGATCCAGCGCGGGCCGGTACCAACCGCGCGCGCGCCGGCAGAGGCGCAGATCGCCATCTCGGCAAGATCGGTGCCCTCAAGCCCGCGGGTGGCGGCGGCGATCGGGTGGATCCACAGGTCTGGCCGGCCGATCAACGCCGACCGCTGCACGATGCCGGGCTCGTCCAGTACGGGATTTTGATCGGGCAACAGGCCGACGCGGACGATGCCACCGGCGCGGAAGGCGGCGCGATCGATCGTCGCGACGCCCAAGTCGACGATCGCAGGCGCGAGCAGCTTGCCGGCGCAGTCAATGACGGTGGCGCCGTCGCGAGCCTCGTCGACGATGCGGCCATCGGCAACATACAGGTCGCCGCGGCGCTCGCCATCACGCGCGCACAGGATGCGGGCGTTGCGGAAATGAAGCGCGTTGCTCATGCCCAGCCCTCCACGCCGCGTGCTCGTCGGGTCAGCACGTCGAGGCAGGCCATGCGTACGGCCACGCCCATCTCGACCTGTTCGGTGATGGCGGAACGTTCGGGATGGTCGGCAACGCTGGAGTCGATCTCCACGCCGCGGTTCATCGGGCCCGGGTGCATGACCAATGCGTCGGGCTTGGCGCGCGCCAGCCGCTCCGGTGTGAGGCCATAACGCAACCGGTATTCGCGGCTGGAGGGGACGTAGCCGCCCGACATGCGCTCGGTTTGAAGCCGCAGCATCATGACCACGTCGGCACCCTCAAGCGCGACGTCGAAATCGGTAAAGGGGGTGACGCCCATGCGGTCGATCGCCGGTGGCATCAGCGTCGAAGGGGCACAAACGCGCACCTCGGCGGCGAGGGCGGTCAGGGCCAGGATGTTGGACCGGGCAACGCGGCTGTGCAGCACGTCGCCGCAGATGACGACGCGCTGATTGTGGATCGTGCCGCGACGCCGGCGGATGGTCAGCGCGTCGAGCAGTGCCTGCGTCGGGTGTTCGTGCCGCCCGTCGCCGGCGTTTAGGACGGGGCAGTCGACCTTGTCCGCGATCAGTCGGACCGCGCCGGACGACATGTGCCGGATGACCAGCACGTCCGCCCGCATCGCGTTCAGCGTCATGGCGGTGTCGATCAGCGTCTCACCCTTTTTCACGCTGGACTGCGCGGCGTGCATGTTCACGACGTCGGCGCCGAGCCGCTTGCCCGCGATTTCGAAGCTGAGCAGCGTGCGCGTCGAGTTTTCGAAGAAGGCGTTGATCTGCGTGAGGCCGGCCAGCCTCTTGTCGGGCGCCGCGCGATCGCGGTTCGCGGCGATCCAGCCTTCCGCCTCGTCGAGGAGGAAGCTGATCTCGTGTGGCTGAAGACCCTCGATCCCGGTGAGGTGACGGTGCGGAAAAACGTCGCCTCCGGAGATGAGGGAAGCGGGGCGGTGGTCCGACATTGGCATCGAAGGCGCCGGATAATCATGGCGCGCAGGCAGGGCAAGCCGCTGTAGCCCGTAGCCGCGCGCCGGCGATCAGCCGGCCGTCAGGGCGTCGATCGCGGCCTGAAGGATGTGCGCTGCCGCCAGCGAATCGATTCGCTCGGCACGTTTTGCCCGGCTCATGTCCTGTTCGATCATCACCCGTTCGACCGCGACGGTGGACCAACGTTCGTCCCACAGCAGGATGGGGCCAAGATCGGTGATGTTGCGGGCAAAGGCGCGGGTCGATTGGCTGCGCGGACTTTCGCTGCCGTCGAGGTTGAGGGGGAGGCCGAGCACGATGCCGGCGACCTTCTGCGCGGTGATCAGCTCCGCCAGCGCGGCCTTGTCCTGCGTGAACTTCCGCCGCCGGATCAGTGCGGCGGGGCTGGCGAAGGTCCAGCCGGCGTCGCACAGCGCGGTACCGATCGTCTTGGTGCCAAGGTCAAGACCAAGCAGGCGGCCCCCGGCGGGCAGGGTCTCGCGAAACTCGGAAGCGCTTGCCGTGATCATCGTGCCGCCACCCGCCGGGCTGCGTCCTGGCGGACGTTCGCCCAGAACAGGGAATAATCATAGACGTGGTAATTGTTGCCGGGGAGCACATAGGGCCCGACGTCCGGTCCTTCGCCGATGAGCAGCAGTCCGCGATCGCCACAGCGTGCGGGCACCTTGCCCGCCTCGATCGAGGCGCTGGCAAGATCCTCTGACGGGAACAGCGTGCCCGCGTTGGTGGTGGCGGGTGCAGCGGCGTTGGCGGTGCCGGTCAGCGGATTGGTGCAGACAAGCGTGCTGCCCCGGCGGGGCTTGCCGTCGAAGCCAGTGCTGCTGTCATAAGTGTCGATCACCAGCGCAGGGTCTGCCGGCTCGGCAAAGCTTTCCCACGACAGCAGGCAGCCATGCTGATCGGCGCGGGTACATTCGGGAAGGCCCAGCGCAGGCAGATCGTTGCTGCGGCTGACCGGCCATCCCACGACATAGGCTGCCACCACGCGGCGGGCGAGCGGCGTGCCCGCAACACGGTCCTTCAGCAGATGAGTCAAGTGCAGGGCGCCCTGGCTGTGGCCGGCAAGGATCATCGGTCGTTCGGGCCCGATCTCTCTGAGGAATGCAGCGAAAGCGGCCTGGATGTCGCCATAGGCGAGCTCGAGCGCGCGCTGCGCATCCGCCGCATTGGTGAGGAACGACCCAAAGGTCGCCTGACGATAACGCGGCGCCCAGATCCCGCCCACCTCGTTGAACACGCTTGCCTGTCCACGGAGGAACAGCGCTGCACGGGCATTCGCCTCCTCATCGTCGAGCGGCGCGTTCCAGTGGTCGGCGCTGAGATAGGAGGTCGGATGGATGAAGAAGACCGCGGGCCCGCCGGGCGTCGTGCGCGGCTGATACCCCGCCGGGGTCCATAGTGCCGGGTTCCCGGGCCGGTCCGGCCGCGCGAGCCACATGTCCGCGCGGTCATATTCGTTTTCCTGCAAGGCCGGCTGCTGCTCGAACGCGACCTTCGGCTTGTAATACCAGCGGACCAGATCGCTGCCGTAGAAGTTCCAGGTGATCTGAAACGCGATAATCAGCGCGATCAGCACCGCCATGACGTAAAGAAACTTGCGAGCCATGGGCGCCGCCTGCCCCAGTCGCGGCGGCCGCGCAACTTCGGGCATGGTGAACGCCATCGCGGATGGGCGCGCAGGGGCGTGCGCGATCCGCTTTCCCGCCCATTGCGCTTCGCCCCGCGCCGATGGTAGCGGGCGCCATGTCCGTAGATACCGTCACCGTGAAGAAGGTCGCGAGCCTTGCGCGCATCGCGATCGACGATGCCGCCGCCGAGCGGCTCGTGCCCGAGCTGAACAACATCCTCGGCTGGATCGAGCAACTGGGCGAGGTGGATACCAGCGGCGTCGCACCGATGACCGCGGTGATCCCCAACAAGCTGCGCCTGCGCGACGATGTGGTGAATGCCGATCCGCTGACCGGTGGCGGCATCCGCGACGCGGTGCTCGCCAATGCGCCGCAGGCGGAGCATGGCTTCTTCACCGTGCCCAAGGTGATCGAATGATGGCGATCGTGGCCGCACGGCGCCCGATGGCGCTCCTTTTCCTTGAACAGCCGGCGATGGCCGGCGTGACGGTGTTTTGATGACTGACCTCACCGATCTTGGCATCCGCGATATTCGCGACGGGGTGCGTGCCGGCACCTTTTCCGCGCGCGACGTCGCCACCGCCTTCAACGACGCGGTCAGCCGCGCCAAGCCGCTGAACGCCTTTCTGGTCGAGACGCCGGATCACGCGCTGGCCGCCGCCGATGCCGCCGATGCCGCGCGCGCGGCTGGCGAGGAGCTGAAGCCGCTGGCCGGCGTGCCGATCGGCATGAAGGACCTGTTTTGCACCAAGGGCGTGCCGACGACCGCGGCGAGCCACATCCTGGAAGGCTTCACGCCGCAGTACGAATCCACGGTGTCGCAGAACCTGTGGAATGCGGGCGCCGGGATGCTGGGCAAGCTGAACATGGACCAGTTCGCGATGGGCTCGTCCAACGAGACCAGCGCCTTCGGCAATGTCATCTCGCCGTGGCGGAGCAACGACGGCAGCACAGCGCCGCTGGCGCCGGGTGGCTCGTCGGGTGGTTCGTCATCCGCCGTGGCGGCGCGGCTGTGCCCGGGTGCGACCGGCACCGATACGGGCGGCTCGATCCGTCAGCCGGCGGCCTTCACCGGCATTTCGGGCATCAAGCCGACCTATGGCCGCTGCTCGCGCTGGGGCACGATCGCTTTCGCCTCGTCGCTGGATCAGGCCGGGCCGATGGCGCGCGACGTGCGCGATTGCGCGATCATGCTGGAGGCGATGAGCGGCTTCGACGCGAAGGACGCCACCTCGCTCGACCTGCCGGTGCCGCAGTGGGAGCAGTCGCTGAACGCCAGCATGGCAGGCAAGCGCGTCGGCATTCCGCGCGAATATCGCGTCGACAACATGCCGGAGGAGATCGAGGCGCTCTGGCAGCAGGGTATCGCCTGGATGAAGGATGCGGGGGCGGAGATCGTCGAGGTGTCGCTGCCGCACACCAAATACGCGCTGCCGGCCTATTACATCATCGCGCCGGCCGAGGCGTCGTCGAACCTCGCGCGCTATGATGGCGTGCGTTATGGTCTGCGCGAGCTGCCGGACGGCGCGAACCTGCAGGAAATGTACGCAGCGACGCGCGCCGCCGGATTCGGCGACGAGGTGAAGCGGCGTATCCTGATCGGTACCTATGTGCTATCGGCTGGCTTCTACGACGCCTATTTCACGCAGGCGTCGAAGGTCCGCACGCTGATCGCGCAGGATTTCGAGAAGGCCTGGGAAAGCTGCGACGTGCTGCTGACGCCGACCGCACCGTCGGCGGCGTTCGCACTGGGCGAGAAGAGCGCCGATCCGCTGGCGATGTACCTCAACGACGTGTTCACCGTGCCGTCGAGCCTTGCCGGGCTGCCGGCGATGAGCGTGCCGGGCGGGCTGGATCGCAAGGGGCTGCCGCTGGGGCTGCAGGTGATCGGCAGGGCGCTGGATGAGCAGGGCGTGCTGAACGCGGCGCTCGCGATCGAGGAGCGCGCGGGCTTCGTGGCCCGGCCGCAGGCGTGGTGGTAATGACGTTCGAATTCGGGAATCTGGCCAATGGCTGACGCAACCGCACCATATCGCATCAAGGGTGCCACCGGCGACTGGGAAGTCGTGATCGGCCTCGAGGTGCACGCACAGGTGACCTCCAACGCCAAGCTGTTCTCCGGCGCGGCCACCGCGTTCGGCGCGGAGCCCAATTCGCAGGTCAGCCTGATCGACGCGGCGATGCCCGGCATGCTGCCGGTGCCGAACCGCGAGTGCATCCGCCAAGCGGTTCGCACGGGCATGGCGATCGACGCGCAGATCAACAAATGGTCGCGGTTCGACCGCAAAAACTATTTCTACGCCGACCTGCCGCAGGGTTACCAGATTTCGCAGCTTTATCATCCGCTTGTCGGTGAAGGCTCGATCGAGATTGAGGATGGCGAGACGGTCAAGACGATCGGGGTGGAGCGCATCCACGTCGAGCAGGACGCCGGCAAGCTGATGCACGACCAGCATCCGACGCGATCCTATGTCGACCTGAACCGGTCGGGCGTGGCGCTGATGGAGATCGTCAGCCGGCCGGACATGCGCTCGCCGGCCGAGGCGGGCGCCTATCTGCGCAAGCTGCGCGCGATCCTGCGCTATGTCGGCAGCTGTGACGGCAACATGGAGGAAGGCTCCATGCGTGCCGACGTCAACGTCAGCGTGCGGCGGCCGGGCGAGGAATTCGGCACGCGTACGGAGACGAAGAACGTCAACTCCGTGCGCTTCGTGATGGCGGCTATCGAGCATGAGGCGAACCGCCAGGTCGACGTGCTGGAGAGCGGCGGGAAGATCGTTCAGGAAACGCGGCTGTTCAACGCCGACACGGGCACGACGCGGTCGATGCGGTCGAAGGAAGACGCGCACGATTACCGTTACTTCCCCGATCCCGACCTGCTGCCGCTGGAACTGGATGATGGATTCCTCGAGGAATGCCGTGCCTCGCTTCCCGAACTGCCGGATGCAAAGCGCAAGCGGTATGAGGCGGCGGGGATTACGCCGTACAATGCGGGCGTGCTGACCGCCGAGGTCGAGACGGCGCGCTGGTTCGATGCGCTGCTGGAAGAAGGCACGGCGCCGGTCGCGGCATCCAACTGGGTGACGGGTGAGCTGTTCGGTGCGCTGAACCGGGTCGGCAAGGACATCACAGAATCGCCCGTGACGCCGGGGCAGGCGGCGGAGCTCCTGGCACTGGTGGCGGACGGCACGCTGTCGGGTAGCCTGGCGAAGCAGGTGTTCGAGGTGATGCTGGGAACCGGCGACGCGCCGGGCAAGATCGTCGAGGAGCGCGGGCTGAAGCAGACCAGCGATTCCGGCGCGATCGAGGCGGTGATTGCCGAGGTGCTGGCCAAGAACCCCAACCAGCTGGAACAGTATCGCGGTGGCAAGGTCGCGTTGTTCGGCTTCTTCGTCGGGCAGACGATGAAGGCGATGGGCGGCAAGGCCAACCCAGGCGTCGTCAACGAGCTGCTGAAGAAGGCGCTGGGCTGATCGGCCAGTCACCCCGGCGGCGGATGCCGGGGTGACCGCCAGCGAGGTGCTGGTGCTGCGTCAGCGCAGCGAGCGGAAGGTCGCGCGCACCTCTTCCACGAACAGTTCCGGTTGTTCGAAGGCGGCGAAATGCCCGCCGCGATCCAGCTCGTTCCAGTGGATGATGTTGGTGTAGCTTTTTTCCGCCCAGCGGCGGGAGGGGCGCAGGATCTCCTTGGGGAAGATGCTGCACCCGGTTGGCACCGGGACCTTCTGCCCGCCGAACGCGCCGAAGCTTTCCCAATAGAGCCGCGCTGACGAGGCGCCGGTGCCGGTCAGCCAGTAGATCATGATGTCGTCGAGCATCTCGTCCCGGGTCAGCGCATTCTCTGGCACCCCCCTGCAATCAGTCCACTCGTGGAACTTCTCGTAGATCCACATGGCCTGGCCGACCGGGGAATCGACCAGACCATAGCCCAGCGTTTGCGGCCGGGTGGATTGCTGTTTCGAATAGCCGGTGCCCTCGTCAGAATGACGTTTCAGGTCCGCCAGGGCCGCCTTTTCCGCCTCGGTCGCGTTGGCGACATCCTCCGGCGTCGGCCTTACCGTCACCATGTTCAGGTGTATGCCGGCCACGGAAGGGTCACCGCTGGCCCCGATTGCAGTAGTGACGGCCGATCCCCAATCGCCGCCCTGAGCGCCGAAACGCTGATAGCCGAGCCGCTTCATGAGCGTGATCCACGCGGCGGCGATCCGCGGCACACCCCAGCCCGCTTCAGCGGGGCGATCGGAAAAGCCGTAGCCAGGGAGTGAGGGGCAGATGACGTGGAACGCATCGGCGGGATCGCCGCCATGCGCCGCCGGATCGGTAAGCGGACCGATCACCTTCAGGAACTCGACAACCGAGCCGGGCCAGCCATGGGTCAGGATGAGCGGCAAGGCGTCGGGGTTAGGGGAGCGACGGTGCAGGAAGTGGATGTTCAACCCGTCGATCGGGGTCGTGAACTGGCCCACCGCGTTGAGCGCCGCCTCGCACCGGCGCCAATCGTAGCGGTGCTGCCAATGATCCACGAGCGCGCGCGCGGCGGCGAGCGGCACACCCTGTTGCCAATCGTCGACGGTTTCGCGCTCCGGCCATCGGGTGCGCGCCAGCCGATCCCTCAAATCATCAAGATCCGCCTGTGGGATGGCGAGGGTGAAGGGAGTGATCGCATCGTCCATCGGGGTCATCCGCGCCGGAGGAGGGAGAGTGCCTGTTCCGCCAGCATCGGGGTGCCGTTCACGGCCTCCCCGGCGTTCGGCGTCACCCCGGCAAGCGCGCGGGCGTAGACGCCCTGGCTGATCGAGGCGAGGCGGAACACCGCGAAGGCGAGGTAGAAGTTCCAGTCCTCGATCGCGTCGCCGCGTCCCGTTCGGCGGCTGTAGGCGGCGACATAATCCTCCTCGCGGGGGATGCCGCTGGTCGCAAAATCGACGCCCTCCAGCGTGCCCCAGCTGGGCGACGTCGAATGCCACATGAAGCAATTGTAACCGAGGTCGGCGAGCGGGTGTCCGATGGTCGACAATTCCCAGTCGAGCACCGCGATCAGCCGCGGTTCGGTTGGATGGAACATGACGTTTTCGAGCCGGTAGTCGCCATGCGCGATGCTGACCGCCTCATCCTTCGGAACGCGTGCGGGCAGTTCTGCGATCAGCGCCTCCATCGCGGGGATCGGCTCCGTCTCCGCCCCGCGATATTGCTTGATCCATCGTGCGATCTGGCGATCGAAATAGCCGGTCGGGCGACCGTAATCTTCGAGGCCGACGGCGCGGTGATCGACCTGATGGAGTGCAGCCAGCGTCTGATTGAGCTGGTCATAGACGGCCGATCGCTCCGCCGGGGTCAGATCGGGGAGCGTCGCATCGCGGAAGATGCGCCCTTCGAGATAATCCATGACGTAAAAGGCAGTCCCGATCACGTTGGGGTCGTCGCAGAGCGCGCGCATGCTGGGAACCGGGACGTCCGTTTCCCGCAGCGCCGCCATCGCGCGATACTCACGCTCCACCTGATGTGCGCTCGCCAGCAGCTGCCCAGGCGGCTTCTTGCGCAGCACATAGTCGCCGGCGTCAGTGGACAGCATGAACGTCGGGTTGGATGCGCCGCCGACGAATTGCTGCACCCGCATGTCGCTGCCAAAACCCTCAACATGGCGGCCCAGCCATGCCGCCAGACGCGGTTCATCGAACTGGTGGCGTGGCGAAACGTCGGTAAGTCGTGCGCCTGTCATGCACGCGCCGCCCGCAATGCAGGCGTTGAAAACAGCGGCATCATCCTCTCCCTCGCGCATGTTCTGCGTCGTTTCACGACACCTAACGCGAAAGATGAGGTCGTTAGAAGATCAAATCGGCCGATCCCTGACGGATGACAGTATTTCGGCGAGGAGGCGAAAATCCTTTTCACGCGGGGAGGCGCGGCGCCAGGCGAGCGCAATCGTCCGTTTCGGATTGTCGCCGCCGAGCGGCCGGGCCGTGATCCCCGTATGGTCGAGGATGCCCGCGGTAAGCGCGATCTCGGGCAGCATCGTCAGGCCCAGGCCATTGTCGACCATCTGTACGATGGTGTGAAGCGACGTACCCATCATGGTCGCCTCCGCGCGCAACTCCGGCCGGTTGCAGGCGGCGAGCACATGATCCTTCAGGCAATGGCCATCCTCCAGCATCAGGAGGCGGGTTTCATCGATTTCCAGCGGCGACACGGGCTGGACGCTGTCCGGAAGCTCGCCGGTCGGAAAGGCGAGGAACAGGCGATCGTCGAACAACGGTTCGGTCGTCACGTCGCCGCAGGCGTAGGGCAGGGCGAGTAGGACACAGTCGGCCCTGCCACTGTGCAGCGCCTCGCACGCCTGGGCGCTGGGTTCCTCGCGCAGGTAGAGTTTCAGATCGGGATAATCGGCGCGCAGCCGGGGCAGCACCCGGGGGAGCAGGAACGGCGCGATGGTCGGGATCACGCTCATCCGCATCTCGCCCGACAGGGGGCGGCCGGCAGCCCGTGCCATGTCGCCAAGCTCCTCCGCCTCGCGCAGGATACGCCGTGCCTTGGCGACAATCTGATCACCCAGCGGCGTGAAGCGGACCACGCGGCGAGTGCGTTCAACCAGCGTCACCCCGATCAGCGTTTCCAGTTCACGGATGCCCGCCGACAGCGTCGATTGCGTGACGTAGCACGTCTCCGCCGCGCGGCCGAAATGCCCCTGATCCTTGAGCGCAACGAGATATTGAAGCTGCTTCAGCGTCGGTAGATAGATGTTCGCCATATAATCGGTCCGATCGATCAATGGCCATGATATAGTGCATTCGGTCGATCATGCGAGATCGACCGCAGAGGTTACAGAACCGCGCGGATAAAACCGTAAGTGCTTGTGATCGTCAGGACGGCGCCGACCAGAATCAGCATCACGGTGGTCGGGATGCGCTTCGCCATGACGGCGCCAAGCGGCGCGGCGATGACGCCGCCAATCAGCAGGCCGACCGTAGCGGTGGCGAAATCCTCCAGGCCGAGATGCCAGATGAACGTTGCCGATACCGTCAGTGTCAGGAAGAATTCGACCGCATTGACCGTTCCTACCACTCGGCGTGGCTCCAGCCCCTGCACCAGCAGGTTGGACGTGACGATCGGGCCCCAGCCGCCGCCGCCAGCCGCATCGAGGAAGCCGCCGACGAGGCCGAGCGGCTCCACCACCTTGGGCTTGCCGCGCGGCGCAGAGAACAGCAGCCCGCGGACGAGCAGGTAGATGCCGACAAAGATCAGATAGCCCAGCACAAAGGGCTTCACCGTTTCACCGTCCAGATTGGTCAGTAGATACGCGCCGCTTACCCCGCCAATGATGCCGGGCACGAGCAGCCGGAAGAACAGCCGCTTGTCCACGTTGCCGTGCAGCACATGGCTGATGCCGGAAATGGCAGTGGTGAAGGTTTCGACGATGTGGATGTTGGCTGAAGCGCGTGCGGGCGACAGGCCGATCACCGCGACCAGCAACGTGTTGCAAATCAGCCCGAACGCCATGCCGAGCGCGCCGTCGACGATCTGGGCGCCAAAGCCGACGAGGATGAACGGCAGCAGCGCTTCCAAGGTCAGCGACGAAAAATCCACACTCATCCCCTAGTGACTGACGCGAATGCCATGCCGCACGAGAGCAAATCCCACAAGATTGCTATGCTTTCGCCGGCCATGTTCATTCTTTGCGGTGCTGGAAATCGTGCGCACGACATCCTAGATCGCGCGTTCGAAAGGGGACCCGTGATGGGGCGTTTGGCGGTTTATCTCGATTCGATCCGCGCGCGTGATCCAGCACCGCATTCGCGGCTGGAGATCCTGACCTATCCTGGCGTGTGGGCGCTCGGCTGGCACCGGCTTGCGCACCGCCTGTATCGTGCGCGGCTGTTCTTCCTGGCGCGCGCGGTCAATCATCTCTCCCGCTTCCTGACGGCGATCGACATCCATCCGGGTGCAAAGATCGGGCGCAACTTCTTCATCGACCACGGGTTCGTGGTGATCGGCGAGACCGCGGAGATCGGCGACGACGTCACCATCTATCAGTGCGTGACGCTGGGCGGGACCAGCCCGGACAACGGCATAGCGGGCAAGCGGCACCCAACGATCAGTGACGGGGCGATCATCGGATCGGGCGCGCAGGTGCTGGGCCCGATTACCGTCGGGCGCCGGGCGCGGGTGGGCGCCAATGCGGTGGTCACGCGCGACGTTCCCGAGGGCGCGGTGATGGTCGGTATTCCCGCGCGGCCGACGGTGGTGGAGGGTGGTCAGGCGCCTGAGCGCAAGTTCATGGCCTATGGCACGCCGTGCAGCGAGATGTTCGATCCGGCGACGCAGAAGGTGGAAATCCTGCGTTGCGAACTGGAGGCGATGAAGAAGCGGCTCGACGCCCTGGTGGATGAGCAGGGCGAGGGGCGGGAGCGTAACCGCGCCTGATGGGGGTCGTCACACCCTTTCCGCTGAAGGGCAAACCGAGTCAGATCGGCTTCGACCGGGGCGAGCTGAACCGTATTCTCGATCTGTACGGGCGCATGGTGGCGGCCGGGCATTGGCGCGATTATGCGATCAGCCTGGGACGCGACGCTGCCGAGTTCGCGGCGTTCCGGCGGACGGCCGAGCGGCCGGAGTTCCGGATCGAAAAGCGGCCCTCGTTGCGCAACCGGCAGGGCATGTGGGCGCTGTACGGCGAGGCAGGCCAGATCGTGAAGCGCGGGCACGAACTGGGCCCGGTGCTGGCACCTGTCGAGCGACGTCTGATGAAGCTGGTCGACGGCTGAGCGGCTACGCTGCGGTGACCGCCACCGCTTCCAATTTCCGGTGACAAGCAAGTCAAACACCGGCGCGCGCTGGTGACACGCGCCGGTGGTTGAGGATCAGCCGCCCTGCAGCTTCTTGCCGATCATCATCGACTGGCCGGCGCCCGAATCAGGCACGATCTCACCGGTACGATCGGTGATTTCCGCCCAATGCTTGGCGATGCCTTCCGGTGACAGCTCGTCGCCGCTCAGCGCAACGCCGGGCGTCAGCGTGACATAGGCAGCCTGGAACACGCCAGCGCCGGCGCCGACGATCTGGTTGGTCGGTGCATCCTCGCTGACGAGATACAGCGCGGCGGGGACGACCTTGTCGGGCGAGAAGGCCTGGAACAGCTGCTCGGGAAACAGATCCTCGGTCATACGGGTGCCTGCCACGGGAGCCAGCGTGTTGACCTTGATGTTGTTCTTCGCGCCTTCGAGGTAGAGCGACTTGGTGAAGCCGGCGAGACCAAGCTTCGCCGCGCCGTAGTTGGTCTGGCCGAAGTTGCCGTAGAGGCCGGTCGACGAGGCGGTCATCAGGATGCGGCCATAATTCTGCTCGCGCATCGTCTCCCACACTGCCTTGGTGGCGTTGGCCGAACCCAGCAGGTGAACCTGGACGACGAAGGCGAAATCCGCCGGTTCCATCTTCGCGAACGACTTGTCGCGCAGTACGCCGGCGTTGTTGATCAGGACGTGGACACCGCCCCAGGCTTCCTTGGCCTTGGCCACCATCTCGACCATCTGATCATATTCGGTGACGCTGGCACCGTTCGCCATCGCCTCGCCGCCAGCGGCCTTGATCTCCTCGACCACCTTGTGGGCGGCGTCGGACGCGCCAGAGCCGGTGCGATCGCCGCCGAGGTCGTTGACCACGACCTTTGCGCCGCGCCGCGCGAGCTCGAGCGCATATTCACGGCCAAGACCGCCGCCGGCGCCGGTGACGATGGCTACCTTGTCATCGAAACGAATGGACATGGAAAAGGCGCTCCCTCACTTGGATAGAAGCGCCCTCCCATACTCGACATTCAAACGGGTGCAACTGCCCGTCGGGTAGACCTTCCGCTCAGACGATCACTTGCCGCCGCGCTGCATGCAATTGTTGAACTGTCCCTTCTTGCATGGCGGATAGCTCGGCAGCGGCGGGGGCGGCGGGAAGGCGACCGACGGTGGCGGCGCAGGCTGGAACACGACCTTTGAGCCCGGCTCCGGCGTGCCCTTCAGCGGAGAGCCGGCGGGCTCATAGCCGCCCGGAGTCTCGACGATGCGCATGCCGTCGGGATCGGTGCTGGTTTGAACCTGGCCGCCGGACTGGGTGGTCGGTGCCTGATCCGCCATCGCCGACTGATCCTGTGCAATCGCAGGAGCGGCGAGAATGGCGGCAGCGGCGAAAAGGAAGGACTTCATGAGGAAATCTCCTGTGAAAACGCTCGAATGCGCACAAACGCAGCCCATCCAACGCGCTGGGTGACGGATGTATCCTTTGTTTCGGTGGCGATTCGACGCTCCAGCCCTAAGGAAAGTCCCTAGTCGGCGGCTCTGATCGGCCTGTTTTCGCCGACTAATGGCCTGCATCCAGCGCATAACCGGCCGACCGCACGGTTCGGATGATATCAGGTCGGCCACCTTCGTTGATTGCCTTGCGCAGCCTCCGAATGTGAACATCGACGGTGCGGCTCTCGATATCGCTGTCATGCCCCCAGACGCTGTCGAGCAGCCGTTCACGCGAGAAGACGTGGCCGGGATGTTCCAGGAAGTGCTTCAGCAGCCGGAATTCGGTGGGACCAAGGGGAATAACCTCCCCGCTGCGGCGTACCTTGTGGCCGACGGTGTCCATCTCGAGGTCCGCATAGGTAAGGGCCTCGCCTGCAAGTGCAGGGCGGACGCGACGGAGCACGGCCGAAACGCGCGCCACCAGCTCGCGCGGGCTGAACGGTTTGGTGACATAATCGTCCGCGCCGGTTTCGAGCCCGCGAATGCGATCCTCCTCCTCGCCGCGTGCGGTGAGCATGATGATCGGAACGTTGGCGGTTTCGGCATTGCGGCGCAGCCGGCGGCACACCTCGATGCCGGATAGACCCTCCACCATCCAGTCGAGGAGAACGATGTCTGGCACCTTCTCGCGTGCCAGGAGCAGCGCTTCTTCTCCGTCGATGGTGTGGACGACGTCAAAATCCTCGCGCTTGAAATGCCAAACCAGCAATTCCGCGAGCGCGGCGTCGTCCTCGACCAAGAGCATGCGTGCGCGTGGCATCATTCCCCCTTTTCGCGATCCGCCATCTGGGTGCCAGTGGCGGCGAAATACACCATTTCTGCGACGTTGGTGGCATGGTCGCCGACCCGTTCCAGGTTCTTGGCGACGAACAGGAGGTGCGCGACCTCGCTGATGGTCTTGGGGTTCTCGACCATGTGAGTGACAAGGGTGCGGAAGATCGCATCGTAGAAATCGTCCAGCGCCTTGTCGCGCTCACAGATCTCGACCGCCGCGGCGGCATCGCGCGCGGCGAAGGCGTCGAGCACGTCGTGCACCATTTCCGCTGCCATGCGCGCCATCGCCTGAATGACGGAAATGGGCTCGATCCGATGCTCGCCCTCGATCATCGGCACGCGCTTGGCGATGTTCTTGGCATAGTCGCCGATCCGCTCGACCACGGCCGCGATCTTCAGTGCGGCGACCACTTCGCGAAGGTCGTTGGCCATCGGCGCGCGCAGCGCGATGATGCGCACTGCCAGCCGCTCAACCTCCGCCTCGATCGCGTCGATCTGCTTGTCGTCCTTGCGGACGCGCTTGGCGAGTTCGAGATCGCCGCGCTGGAGCGCGCGCATTGCGCGATCGATCGCCTGTTCGGCAAGACCGCCCATCTGGCTGATCAGCCCGCGCAGCCGGCCGATATCCTCGTCGAATGCCTTTACCGTATGCTCTGGCATAGCCCCGTCCCTTAGCCGTAGCGGCCGGTGATATAGTCGGTGGTGCGCTGTTCGCGCGGGTTGGTGAAGATGTTGTTGGTATCGCCATATTCCACCAGTTCACCAAGGTGGAAGAAGGCGGTTTTCTGGCTGACGCGCGCCGCCTGTTGCATGTTGTGCGTGACGATCACGATCGCGTAGCGGCCGCGCAGATCGTGGATCAGTTCCTCGATCCGGGCAGTGGCGATCGGATCGAGTGCGCTGCACGGCTCGTCCATCAGGATCACCTCCGGATCGACGGCAATGGCGCGTGCGATGCACAGCCGCTGCTGCTGGCCCCCGGACAAAGCGGTGCCACTGTCTTGCAGGCGATCCTTCACCTCGTTCCACAGGCCGGTGCGCGTCAGCGACTGTTCGACGATGCGGTCGAGATCGGCCTTGCCGCTCGCGAGCCCGTGAATGCGCGGGCCATAAGCGACATTCTCGTAGATCGACTTCGGGAACGGATTGGGCTTCTGGAACACCATGCCGACACGGGCGCGCAGCTGAACGACGTCCATGTCCTTGGAATAAATGTCCTCCCCGTCCAGCCGGATGTCGCCCTCGACCCGTGCGTTCGGAACCGTGTCGTTCATGCGATTGAGCGTACGGAGGAAGGTCGACTTGCCGCAGCCCGATGGGCCGATGAAGGCAGTCACATCCTCCTGATCGATATCGATCGATACGTGACGGATTGCCTGTTTGTCACCGTAGAAGACGTTGACGTCACGGGCCGTGATCTTGTGGGTCACCAGCGGGTCTCGAAGCGGTTGCGAAGATAGATGGCCAGGCCGTTCATCGAGAGCAGCACGACCAACAGGACGATGATAGCGGCAGATGTCTTTTCCACGAAGCCGCGTGCGACTTCGTCGGACCAGAGGAAGATCTGAACCGGAAGCACGGTGGCGGGATCGGTCAGGCCCTGCGGCGGGGCGGCGATGAATGCGCGCATCCCGATCATCAGCAGCGGTGCCGTTTCGCCGAGCGCACGCGCCATGCCGATGATGGTGCCGGTCAGGATGCCGGGCAGCGCGAGCGGGAGGACGTGGTGAAAGACCACCTGTACCGGGCTGGCGCCGATGCCGAGCGCGGCGTCGCGGATCGACGGCGGCACCCCCTTGATCGCGTTCCGGCCCGCGATGACGATCACCGGCATGGTCATCAGCGCGAGGGTAAGCCCACCGACGATCGGCGCCGATCGCGGCAGTCCGAAGGTGCCCAGAAACACCGCCAGTCCAAGCAACCCGAAGATGATCGAGGGGACGGCGGCCAGATTGTTGATCGATACCTCGATAAGGTCGGTCCAACGGTTCTTGGGCGCATATTCCTCAAGGTACAGCGCGGAAAGAACACCAATGGGAAACGCGAGCGACAGCGTGACCAGCATTGTCAATAGGGAGCCCTTGAGCGCGCCCCAGATCCCCACGCGGGTCGGATCGGTCGCGTCGGCATTGACGAAGAAGTCCCAGTTGATCCCGCGCGACAAATGATCGCCGAGCGCAGTGACGGTCTTTCGGGCGGCGGGGGTGCCATCGCCCTTGAACGCCATGTCGATATCGCTGGCGACGGGCACTTCGACCACGGCGGTGCCGCGCAGCAGGGCAGGATTCGCCTTCACCGCATCGCGCACCCGCAACCAGGCGCCGTCGGACAGCAGCGCAGCGCCGCCCTCACGCGGGAACGCCGCGGTCGCGGCCGCATCGACGACACTTTCCAGCCCGGCGCCGGCAAGGGCCAGATCGGCGCGATTGCCGCGCAGCTGATCCGGCTGCACCTGCAGGTCAGCGGCGGCGAAATTGATCGGCAACGCGAGACGCGTCTCGGTAAACCCGCCCAGCCCCTGCGCCAGCATGGTCACGATCAGGAAGGCCAGGAATCCAGCCGACATGATGATGGCGCCAAGGCCAAGCGCGCGAAAGCGACGTTCGGAGCGGTAGCGGCGGGCAATCCGGCGCCGCATGGCGTCGGTCCGCCAGTCGGTGGGCGCGCGATCAGTCATAAGCCTCGCGGTACCTCCGCACGATCATGAGGGCGAAAATGTTGAGCAGCAGCGTGACGACAAACAGCGTCAGGCCCAGCGCGAAGGCTGCCAGCGTCTTTGCGCTGTCGAATTCCGCTTCGCCGGTCAGCAGGTCGACGATCTGCTTGGTCACGGTGGTGGTGCTGGCGAACGGGTTGAGCGTGAGTTGCGCGACGCCAGAGGCGGCCATGACGACGATCATGGTCTCGCCGATCGCCCGGCTCACCGCCAGAAGCACGCCGCCCACGATTCCCGGCAGCGCGGCCGGCACCAGCACGCGGCTGATCGTTTCGGAGGGGGTTGCACCCAGCGCCAGACTGCCGTCGCGCATCGAACCGGGCACCGCGGCCAGCGAATCGTCGGCCATGGACGACACGAACGGGATGATCATGACGCCCATGACGAGCCCTGCGGCGAGCGCGCTTTCGCTGCTCGCCCAGGTGATGCCGATCGACACGGCAAAATCGCGCACCGCGGGCGCGACGGTCAGCGCGGCGAAATAGCCGTACACGACGGTGGGCACACCGGCGAGCACCTCGAGGACCGGCTTCATCCACCGCCGGGTCGCCGGGCGGGCGTATTGCGTCAGGTAGATGGCGCTCATCAGGCCGAACGGGATCGCGACCAGCATCGCGATCACCGCGCCGATGAAGAAGGTGCCCCAGAACAACGGCACGGCGCCGAGGCTCGCGCCGGGATCGCGCGGGTCGATGACCTGCGGCGACCAGTGGGTGCCGAACAGGAAATCGGTGATCGGCACGATCGAGAAGAAGCGCGCGCTTTCGAACAACAGGCTGCCGACGATGCCGACGGTGGTCAGGATGGCGATCAGCGACGCCAGCAGGAGCAGCAGCATGACGATGCGCTCCACCTGCGTCCGGGCGGCGAAGCCCGGACGTACCCGCGCAAAGGCATAGGCGAAGCCGGCGAAGGCGAGCACCGCCGCCAAGATCGTGCCGATCCAATTGTAGCGGCTTTGCGCGCTGGCGTAGGCTGGGGCGAGCACCTCCGCCAGATCGTGGAACGCGCCAAATGCCTCACCGCGCGACAGGTTGCGCGCTTCCGAGAGGATCGCCGCACGCTCGAAGCCTGCCGCCGGCAGAGCGGCCGCGGCGGGCGTCGCCAGCACCGCATCGGTGACCAGTGCCGGCGACACGAACCACCAGATGCCGAGGAAGACGAGCGCCGGCACCAGGGTCCAGAGCGCCACATAGGACGCGTGGTGGCCGGGCAGCGCACTGAAGCGCTGCGTGCCGCCCACGCGGAAGGCCGCGGCGCGGGCGCGCGCGACAAACCAGGCGATCAGGCCCAGTGCGACAATGACGAACAGCAATGCGCCAGCGCTCATTTCAGTGCGTCCAACGCCAGCGGGGTTTCGGTGCGAACCAGGTCGGCCGACTGCTGCTGGACCTCGGCAGGCGCAGCGATCAGGCCGCGACGCGCGAGCGGCCCGCCGGCACCCCAAAGGCCGGTATATTGCTGCACAAAGGCGCGGAGCCCGGGCACGGCGTCCATGTGCTGCTTCTTGACGTAGATGTAGAGCGGCCGGGCGCCGGGATAGCGGCCGTCGACGATGGTCTCGGTGGTCGGCGCAACGCCGCCGATCGGCACACCCACGACCGATCCTCCATTCTCTTCCAGATAGGAATAGCCGAACACGCCGATCGCATTGGGATTGGCGGTCAGTTTCTGCACGATGAGATTATCGTTCTCGCCGGCGTCGATATAGGCGCCGTCCTCGCGCACGCGCTGGCAGCGTGCCTTGAACCCATCCTCATCCGTCTCCTTCAACCGCCGCGCTTCGGGATCGGTGTCGAGGCAGCCCTGCGCCATGATGAGTTCCGCCAGCGCATCGCGTGTGCCGCTGGTCGATGGCGGACCGTAAATCTGGATCGGAATGGCCGGCAACGCCGGATTGACGTCCCGCCAGGTGCGATAGCGGTTGGGCTTGCCCCCCGGCGTAGCGGCGAGCGCCCGGTAAAGGTCCGCCGAGGTAAGCGCCATCTTGGGCCCGTTCTTCGCCTCGGCAAAGGCGACGCCGTCGATGCCGATCTGCACCTCCAGGATCTCCTTTGCGCCGTGCCGCAGGCAGTCCTCGAACTCGCTGCGTTTCATCCGGCGCGAGGCGTTGACGATGTCCGGGTAAGCGGCGCCGATCCCGGCGCAAAACAGGCGCATGCCGGCGCCAGTGCCGGTGGATTCGATCACCGGCGGGCGCGCATCCGGATTGTTGGCCAGATATTGCTCGGCCGCGATGGTCGTGAACGGATAGACAGTGGACGACCCCACCGCCTTGATCTGCGCGCGCGCGCCAGCACCACCGCTGGCCTGGTCATGGCAGGCGGAAGAGAGCGCAAGGAGCGCGACGATCACAGCGGCGCGAATCATTCAACATCCCGAGAGCGCCGCACCACGCGGCGTTCGCACCTGTGTGACACGAGCATTACTGCTTGATGACAGCGGCTCCCGGCGCATCAATCGGTAGAGTAACGGAACCTGCCGCACGCAGCATGACCGTGACGCGGGTACCCTCGCCGACCTGGCTGGCGATATCGAGCCGGCCGCGATGGCGCTCCACGATATGCTTGACGATTGCCAGGCCCAGACCCGTCCCGCCGATCGAGCGGCTGCGGCCCGGATCGACACGGTAGAAGCGCTCGGTAAGCCGCGGCAGGTGCTGGGGCGGGATGCCTTCGCCTTGGTCGGCGACCACCAGCCGAACCATGTCGTCGGCGCGGGCGATCGAGACGCGGATCGGCGTGCCGGGCCGACCATATTTCATCGCATTGCCGATCAGGTTGTGCAGCAATTGGGAAAGCTGCGCTGCATCGCCCTGCACCATGATCTCGCCCGGATCATGTTCAAGGATGATGTCCTTGCCGCGGCCGTCATGCGCATCGGCAAGCTCCTGCTGCGTCCTGTCGACCAGGGCCGCGAGGTCGATCGAACTGGCGGGCGCACGGTATTTGTCGGCCTCGATCCGAGACAGGCTCATCAGATCGTCGACCAGCCGATCCATTCGCTGCGCCTCGTCGAAAACAATCTTGAGGAAGCGGGCGCGCGTTACCGGATCCTCGCCCGCGGTGTCGGCGAGCGTTTCGACATAGCCGAGGATCGAGGCGAGGGGAGTGCGCAGCTCATGGCTGGCATTGGCGACGAAATCGACCCGCATCCGCTCTGCGGCATGGCTGCCGCTGCGGTCGGAAAGATGGACGAGGCGCCGACCGTCGCTGAACGGGGCAAGGCGCATTTCCCAGCGCTGATCCGGCGCGCCGAGGCCCGCGAGCGACGCGACGGCGTCGGCGGCATCCTCGCCAAGCAGCCGTGCGGCGGCCGGATGGCGGATGCCGGTGCGCGCGTCCTCGCCGATAATATGCGCGCCCAGCAATGCGCGGGCCGCCTTGTTGGCGTGGGCGACCCGTGGCCCCTCCAGGATGAGGATCGGCTCGGCCAGCGCATCCAGCACCGGCTCGATTTCGCCAAACGGCGCGGGCGTGGTCGATCCGGCAGGATGTTCGCCCGCATGCTGGCCGCCGCCCGTCATCGTCAGCACCGCGACAATGCCGCCGACGATGCTGACCGCCACAGCATCCAGTCCCGCACCGATGACGCCTAGAATGACGGCGGTGACAACGACGATGGCAAGCGCGGTCCAGCCGCGTGGAGAGATGATCTCGTCCATAGGTCCCTTGGCGGCGAATGACGCAGTTGCGGTCAGTTATGGACGCGAAAGAACGATTGTCCAGCACGCTGGTGAGCGCCGCGCGACGTACGAGGGTGCTGGCGGGGCGCGCCGGCAGTGTCCCGCTACGACACGCTGCCGCGGCGATGCTTGTGCCGGCATTAGGATTATGGAAGGGCTCGGTCGTGGATAGGTGCCCGTCATGAGCGATCAGGATCAACCCGAGCAGCCCGGGCGGCGACGCGCCCTGCGCCTGGGTGCCGTTGGCGCGGTGGCGATCGTGTCGATCCGCCCGGCAATGGCGCAAGCCTACGGCTCGGTGATGACGTGCGATATTCCCGTTCCCGATCCGGGCCGCGCGGGCAGCTTCATCGATAAGAATGGCAAGGTGGTACCGCCGGGCACCCCGGGCGCCTATGCGCCGCCCGGCCGACCGCTTAGGGGCGAGGACATTCGGCGCGCGCTGGCGTCTGGCGGCAACCTGCCGGGTGTCGATTACGAACGCAGCCGCGCCTATCTGAAATATGTCCAGAGCCTGCGGAGCGGAACGACGGGGTTCACCTGTTTTGCCTCGTTGCAGATGCCGCGGCGGTAGCCAGTGGACGCGACGCGCTATCGCGCGCCGCCGGCGGCCGACCTGATCGTCACGCCGCTGGACGACATCGTAGCGCTGTTTCACCGTACATCCGGCATGACGCACCTGGTGGCATCGCCAGTGCCTGAGGTGCTGGAGGTACTTGCCGGGCGCTGGATGGCGATTGCCGAGATTGAGGCCGCGTTCGACATCGTGGAAGGCGGTCGCGCGGAACTGATCGCGCTCCTTGATGAGCTTGCGGTCACCGGCTTGATCGAGCGCGCATGACCAGCGAATTCCGCGTTCAGGTTGGACCGGTCAGCTTTCGGATTGGATCGGCATGGCGGCGGCCGCTTGATCAGATGCGTACGCTGTACCGCGACTATCCGACCGACGTGTCGGTGCCTGATTTTACCGTTCGTCTTGAGCCATCGCGGCCCTGGCGCCGGTTCCTTCGCCCCGCCGTGCGCATCGCCGGCGACTTCGTCATTCCGGATGCCGCCCCGCTCCCCTTGCCGCAGGGGTTGCTGGCGGCGGAGATGGCGATGAACCTGCAATTGGCGCTGGGGCTGCGCCGCTTCCTCCTGCTCCACGCCGCTGCGGTGGAGCGCGACGGACGGGCAGTGGTCATGACCGGCGAGTCAGGAGCCGGCAAGTCGACCCTCGCGGCGCTGCTGCAGGCGCGCGGATGGCGGCTGATGGCCGATGAGTTCGTCCTCGTCGATCCGGATACCGGGGCGATATGGCCATTCCCGCGGCCGGTGAGCGTGAAGAATGCTGCAATCCCGGTCGTGAAGGCGGCGCTACCGGATGGCCGCTGGGGACCGGCGATGACGGACACGCCCAAGGGCACGATCCAGCATCTCGTTCCCGAGGGCGCGGCACTGGCGATGGCGAACGTTCCCGCGACGCCGGCGCTGTTGCTGTTTCCCCGCTTTGGCCACGTGGTTGATCAGCGGCCCGTCGGGGCAGGGGAAGCGTTCGTCAGGCTGACGCAGGCTTCGACCAATTATGTGGGCCTGGGCGAGCGCGGCTATCGCGCGCTAACCGGACTGGTGAGGGGCGTTACTCGCGCGGCGATCGACTATCCCGATATTGAGACCGCAGCGTCGATGATCGAGGATCTCTGGTGAGCGCGGCGCGCGACCTGATCGCCGTCCTCGTGGATCCATCACGAGCGCCCGGCCTCGATGACCGAAGGTGGACGGCGCTATTGGCCGTGGCGCTGGCCGAGCAGATGATGGGAGCGCTGGCCTGCCGCGTCGGCGATCTGGCGCCGCCGCGCGTGGCGGCCATCCTGGCCGATGCCAGGGCGACCTCGCTGGAGGGGCGTCGGCAGGCGTTATGGGAAGCGGAAATGGCGCGCCGGGCGCTGGAAGGTGTTGTGGCGCCGCTGATCCTGCTGAAGGGCACGGCCTTCGCTGCCGCGGGCCTTGCGGCGGGAAGCGGGCGAGCGATCGGAGATCTCGACATACTCGTTCCCGCTGCCGCGCTTGCAGACGTGGAGGCGGCGCTGCTGGCGCATGGATGGGCGTGGGTGAAGCCCGATCCCTATGACGACAGCTACTACCGGCGGTGGATGCATGAACTGCCCCCCATGATCCATCGCGAGCGCGACCGGATGATCGACGTGCACCACACGATCCTGCCGTTGACGGCGCGGCTGCTGCGACCGGATGCCGCGCGATTGCTGGAGGGAGCGCGGCCGCTGGGCAATGGTCTGGCAATGCTGTCGAACGAGGATGTCGTGCTGCACGCCGCCATTCACCTGTTGGCGGATGGCGATCTCGCCGGTGGACTGCGCAACCTGTGGGACATCGATCGTCTGTTGCGTGAGTTCGCCGATGACGATCCCGGCTATTGGGATCGGCTTACGGCCCGGGCGCGGGACCACGGCGTCTCCCCGGTCCTGGCGCGCGCACTTCGCCTGACGCATCGCCTGTTCGACACGCCCGTGCCGCTTGCATTTCGCCGGACGGAAGTGACCGACCGGCTGTACCTGCGACGATTGCTCGGTCGCGATGGCTGGGGTCGCGCCATCCACCCTGCCACCCGGCTGACGTTTTACGTCCGCTCCCACGCGCTGCGGATGCCGCCGCTGATGCTGGCGCGGCACTTGTGGATCAAGTGGCGGAAGAACGGAGCCGTCGGCTGATCGCGACCACGACAAGCATGCCAATGATGACCGCGGTGTCGGCCACCCAGTCCATGATGTCGCAGTCGCGGTGAAGCACGGGGATCGACTGAACCACTTCGATCATCGCGCCGAGAAAGGACAGCCGCTCGCCGATCCTCAGCAACGGTGTCTGTGGAAATGCGAGGACCGACAGGATCGTCAGCGTGCCGAACGCGAGCATGTGCTGATATTTGTCGCTATCGATCGGCACTTTCGGCGGGTGCGGCAGCAGCGCCATGGTCACCGCAAAGACGAGGGCGGCCAGAAGGATCAGCCGCCAGATCAATCGGGATGTTACCATTACCGCAGCCCGTTCAACGCGGGGACGAGCTCGTCGAAATGATCGATGATCGCGTTGGCGCCCAGTTCTTCCACCGGTTGCATCAGAAAGCCGAATCGGCAGGCGACCGCCGGAATGCCCGCCGCATGGGCCGCGGCGACATCGTAGATCGAATCCCCGACGAATGCTGCCGTTCCGCCGCCTGATCGCCGGATCATCTCGAGAATCGGATCGGCCGCCGGCTTTGACTTGCCTGGCCCCAGCGTGTCCCCGCCGATCACGCAGGTCAGCCGATCAAGCAGGCCGGCGTCGCGGAGTACCTCAAGCGCGAAACGCTCGAGTTTGTTGGTGACGACCGCGACCTGCACGCCCCTTCGTGCAAGTTCGTCCAGCGCCCGCAAAGCGCCGGGAAACGGTACGCTGTGAACGTAGATGTTGGCCTCGTAATACTCGAGCAAGACACGGTGCAGCTGATCAAGAAGGGGGTCGGCACCCCCGCCGGTCGCGGCCAGCCCCTGGGCGAGCATATGGCGTGCGCCACCCCCGATCATGGGCTTGATCGCGTCGACGCTGAGCGGCGGCCGGCCGTCCTGCGCCAGCGCGTGATTGACCGCCGCAGCCAGGTCACCGCTTGTGTCGATCAACGTGCCGTCGAGGTCGAAACCGACCGTGTCGAAGTGAAATCGTTCCATCGTCATGCGCGGTGACGGCTCGCTATGGAATTGGCAAGCCGACGATGGCACAGGCGCGCCATGACGAGCCGACCTCTCGCCGTAATCGTGCTTGCCGCTGGCAAGGGCACGCGGATGAAATCTGACACGCACAAGGTGCTCCATCCTCTCGCGGGGCGGCCGATGCTGCATCATCTGCTGGCCACGGTGGAGGGGCTGGGCGCGGCAAAAACCGTCGTGGTCGTCGGCGCGGGGCGCGAACAGGTGGAGGCCGCGGTGGTGCCGCTGGGCGTGGCCGTCGCGCAGCAGCAGGAGCAGCTTGGCACTGGCCATGCGGTGCAGCAGGCCGAGCAGGCTTTGGCCGGGTTCGCCGGTGACGTTCTGATCCTCTACGGCGACGTCCCGCTTGTGACGGAAGCGACGATGCGCCGGATGATCGATCGCCTGCATGCCGAGGAAGCGCCGGCTGTCGTCGTCCTGGGCTTCCGCCCGTCCGATCCGGGTGCCTACGGGCGTGTGATCGCCGACGCCGAGGGTCGTATCGCGCGCATGGTGGAGTTCAAGGACGCCTCAGCGGAGGAACGCGCCGAGACACTCTGCAACTCAGGCTTGATGGCGGTTCGATCGGAGGACCTGTTCGATCTGCTGCGGCGCGTGGACAATGCCAATGCTGCTGGCGAATATTATCTGCCGGATATCGTGATGTTGGCGGGCGCCGACGGCCGCTCCTCTGCGGTCATCGAAACCGATGCCGAGGAAGTGACCGGCGTGAACAGCCGTGCTGAGCTCGCCGCACTCGAACTGGTCTGGCAGCAACGCCGGCGCAAGCAGGCGATGGACGATGGCGTCACCCTCATCGCGCCTGAGACCGTCTGGTTCAGCTACGACACGGTTGTTGGCCGAGACGTCATTGTAGAGCCCAATGTGGTGTTCGGCCCTGGCGTATCCGTGGCCGACAAGGTCGTGATCCACGCATTCAGCCATGTCGAAGGCGCGACGATCGGCGAGGGCGCATCGGTTGGCCCCTATGCACGGCTGCGGCCAGGCGCGGTGATGAAAAAGGGCGCACGCGTCGGCAACTTCGTGGAGATGAAGAAGGCGGTGCTGGGTGAGGGCGCCAAGGCGAACCATTTGACCTACCTCGGCGACGCGGAGGTCGGCGCGGGCGCGAACATCGGCGCCGGCACGATCACGTGCAATTACGATGGCTTCTTCAAGTACAAGACCCGGATCGGCGCAGGCGCCTTCATCGGCTCGAACTCGGCACTGGTAGCACCGGTGACAATCGGCGATGGCGCGATCGTGGCAGCGGGATCTACCGTTACAAGCGATGTGGAGGCCGATGCGCTGGCGCTCGTGCGACCGCCGCAGACCGAAAAGCCCGGTTGGGCAGCGAAGTTCAGGAACGTGATGCGTGCTCGGAAGGAATCTCGATAGATGTGTGGGATTGTTGGAATAATCGGCAAGGAGCCGGCCGCTGATCGTCTCCTGGATGGTTTGAAGCGGCTGGAATATCGTGGCTATGACTCCGCCGGCATCTGCACCGTGACTGATGGTTCGTTCGATCGCCGCCGCGCGCCGGGCAAGCTGCGCAACCTGGCGCAGCGGCTGGCCGAGGAGCCGTTGGGCGGCGAGAGCGGCGTTGCGCACACCCGCTGGGCGACGCACGGCGCACCGACCGAGGACAACGCACACCCCCATATCGTTGGCGATGTGGTTGTCGTGCACAACGGAATCATCGAGAACTTCAAGCCCTTACGCGACGAACTTATCGCGGAGGGACGCACCTTCCTCAGCCAGACTGACAGCGAGGTCGTCGCGCATCTCATCGCCCGTGAGGTCGAGAATGGCGCAGAGCCGCGTGCCGCGCTGGCGGCTGTCCTGCCGCGGCTCCATGGCGCCTTTGCGCTGGGCGTCATGGTCCGCACACACCCGGATCTGCTGCTCGGTGCCCGCCTCGGCGCACCGCTCACGGTCGGCTATGGGGATGGCGAGAACTTCCTGGGCTCGGACGCGCTTGCCCTTGCGCCGCTGACGCAGCGGATCGCCTATCTGGAAGAGGGTGACTGGGTTGCCATCACCCATGAGGAGGTCGAGGTGTACGACAGCGCCAACCAGCGCGTGTCACGCCCGATCGTCAACTCCGGCGCTTCCGGCCAGCTAATGGATAAGGGCAGCCATCGCCACTTCATGCAGAAGGAGATTTACGAGCAGCCGGTCGTCGTGGCGCAGACGCTCCGCTCATATCTCCGCCCGTTGGAATCGCAGGTCTCGCTGCCGGACATCGAGTTCGACCTTTCGACGGTCGAGCGCGTCGTCATCGTTGCGTGCGGCACGGCCAGCTATGTCGGCATGATCGGCAAATATTGGATCGAGGGGCTGGCCCGCATCCCGGTCGAGGTCGATGTGGCGAGCGAATATCGCTACCGTGATCCCGTCCTGCTGCCCAACACGCTCGGTCTGGTGATTTCGCAGTCGGGCGAGACCGCGGACACGCTTGCTGCTCTGCGCCACATGAAGGCAGGCGGCGTCACGACCGGCGGTATTATCAACGTGCCGACCAGTTCGATGGCGCGTGAGGTCGATCTGTTGCTGCCGACGCATGCGGGGCCGGAGATCGGTGTCGCCTCCACCAAGGCATTCACCTGTCAGCTCGCGGTCATGGCCGCACTTGCCACGAACCTCGCGCGCGCCCGTGGCCTGCTGGCGAACGAGGCGGAGATCGTCAAGCAGCTGCAGCACGTGCCCGAGGCCATGAGCATGGCGCTCGCGCACGATGCCGAGATCGAGGCGATGGCGCCGAAGATCGCAGCTGCGCGCGACGTGTTGTACCTGGGCCGCGGACCGGAATATCCGCTGGCACTGGAGGGCGCGCTAAAGCTAAAGGAAATCAGCTACATCCATGCGGAAGGTTACGCATCGGGTGAGATGAAGCACGGGCCGATCGCCTTGATCGACGAGGCGGTGCCGCTGGTCGTCATCGCGCCGTCCGGTCCGTTGTTCGACAAGACCGTCAGCAACATGCAGGAGGCGCAGGCACGCGGCGCTCAGGTTGTGCTGATCTCTGATGCCGATGGTATCGCACAGGCGGGCGAGAACACGATCGCGACGATCGAAATGCCCAAGGTGCATCCGCTGATCGCACCTTTGGTCTATGCGGTACCGGTCCAGTTGCTGGCGTATCACGTCGCAGTCGCCAAGGGCACTGACGTGGACCAGCCGCGTAACCTTGCCAAATCGGTGACCGTGGAATGATCGTAGCCCCTCCCGCCGCCAGAAATGTCGAGGGTTAATGATTGCCTGACAGTATAATCATTAGCTGACAAAGCTAATTATTGTGTGACACCTGAACGGCATTGGCAGAGGCTGGCTTTGATGAAGTCGCCAGTGCGGAGTCGGTGCCTAGGCTGACTGTCGAGCGGCATCCAACTGATCGTATGCGGCGATGCGCTGTTGGATCATAACGAGCATGTCAGATCTGACACCCGCGCTTCGCATCACCGCCCAAGGCTTCAATGGCTGACGGTCGGCGACCATCCGCGCAATTGAGTAGTCGACGCGGCGGAGCTGGAAAGCGCCGAGCGCCTCGGCATGCCCATCGATCGCGGCAATGGTGCGCGGCAGCTTGTCACGCCGCTTGCCGATCCAGCCGCGGCGGCCGAGCAGCTCACGCTCGAGCGACGCTGCCGTTACCTGCGCGGGCGGCGCGAACGAACGGACCCTGGCCGCAGCGCGTCCGACGCGTTCAGCAAGGTCATCGTCGAGCCGTCGCCAGTCGCGGCGAGGACCGGGCTTCGTTCGCCGCGTGGAGCGTGACTTGGCGGGAGGCGACGCCGCAGCGGCAAGCGGTCGGTTCGCCCGCGTCGACGGCCGGATGCTCCACGTAGTGTCGATCGACAACTCTGCGGCGAGCGAGGCCACAGTCTTCGGATCAACACCGAGTCGGTTCGCCACGCTCCTTAACGTCGCCCCTGCCGCCACGAGATCGGCGAGTGCCGGGCGCAGCAGCGGCCCGAACTCCTTGAAGCGGCATCGGCCGAGTTCGCCGGCGGCGCTGATCGATCGGGTGTAGCGATAGCCGCAGCCACACGAAAAGACAGCGACCGACGCCTGCCTGTTGCGATAGATCCTGAGATCGTTGACCACCAGCTGACCATGATGATCCGCAAGCGGGTTGCGGCACAGCCAGGGCCCTGGTCCGCATGGATCGGCCTGCCTCTCCCGGGAGCCGAGCAGATCCCGCATCAGCAGATGCTCCAGCGGATGTGCCGCCTTGCGCTGACGCCGGGCCAGCGTGGCGAGCCATTCTCCCTGTCCCCGGCCAGCCTTCGCGAGCCCGGGGAAGCGGCCGAGAATCGTGCCGAACCGGGCAGCGAACGCTTCCCCAAGAGCGACTTGGTCTACCTTCAGACGCGACCGCATCAGACCCCGAAGTCGAAGCTCGCCGCGATAGAAGGCGGTCACCTCATCAAAATCGACGGGTCCGACGTCGCCGCGGTCGAGAAGCGCGGCGCTAGCGCGCGCAAGGCGGAGAAGCACCTCCCCCTCGGCGTCGGACGGCGCGTGCGTGACCGGCGGCGCATCTGGCGGGCAGCAGGACCTAGTCGCCGCGATGAAGCCATGCCTGTTGCCAGTCGAAACGTCTACTGTGCTGGCGCGCAGGACGGCGCCGTGCGTCGGGCAGACCAGAACGCTCGGCAGCTGATGGTCACGACGCCAGTGCCCGCTCCCCCAACGGTCCACCATCTCGGGCAGACAGTCGGGGCAGAACCTGAGCCGGGTCACCCGGGCCAACCGGAAGGCGGCCATCCCCGAGATCAGGTGGAGATTGCCGCCATCGCCCCGCATGGCATTGCGTATCGCTCCGCGAACCTCGGCCGGCAGAAAGGCGCAATAGTATGGAGCGAGGGTGTGGCCGTCGATCAGTGCATCGATGGTCAATCCGTCGGGCAGACGTCCCTCCAGCGCCGACAGCCGGTTCGGCAGGTCGATCGACGCGATGGCGCCCGGCACCCCGAAGAGCGTCTGCATCGTGGCCTTCGGCCCGGCCGAGTCCCAACGGGCGTGACGCGCGAAGACGGAGTAGAGCAGCTCGCCCGTCCGCGGTGCCGGGAAAAAGGGGAGGCCGGGCAGCGTCACGGATCGCCGGTGAAACCGACATGCCCCGCCGCCTCCAGCCGCGCGTAGACCTCCTCGGCCGTCTCCCCGGGCTTCTGGTCGGCGCGCGCATCCCCCTCGATAGGTTCCGCTGGCTTGAGCTTAGTGTTCTTCGCGGGCGACTGCAGCGCGCGATCGGCGGCGATCGCCTGGCTCATCGCCAGCATCATCGCACCAACCTCGTCGCCCAGTGCCAGTTCCTTGGCCTTAGCGAGAATCCAGTCGCGCCGTTCGGGAGGGATGCCCTGCGCGGCGAGCAGGATCTCGTAGGTGCTCTCGTCCGCCACGCCCCCGGTCACCCCGGCCGCGGTGCCCGGTCCGGCCCCGTGACTCTCGGCCACTACGGGCGCCTCAAGCCGAAAGCCGATGCCCTGCACGTAATCGTTGAACTCCCTCTCGAAGTCGATCAGGTCCTCGAATTCGGCCAGCTTCTCCGGGTCGTTCTCGCGCAGAGCCGACACGTAGGTCGCGACGATGCGGAACCGCTCCCTGGCGACGTCGTGGATGAGCGACGGCGTGATCACCTCAGGCAACTTGCGCTTCGAGCCGGCCATCACCAGGCGCAACTGGAGAAGGATGAAGAGCTTCACCATCAGGTCGATGACGCCCTGCGTCTCCTCGTACATCGCCTTGAGGATGGCGTCGTCGAGCTCCGTCGGTTGGAGCGTCCACTGCCAGCGCCACATCTGCTTCACGAACATGCGGAACTCGGGACCGAAGCCCGGCCCGTTCTTCGGACCGGGCGGCAGGCGCTCGAAATAGATCGATCCCATGCCATCGCCACGCCGCGCGTCGTGGAACGTCCGGCGCAGCAGCCTCTGCGCAGCCATAGTCCCGACCATCACCACGGGGATGCCGATCGAGTTCCTCAGCGTGACCAGGAAGTTGAGGACCGATGCCTGAACATCCTGCTTCACCCGCTTCACGTGCTGGATCTCGTCGACGATCAGAACGCCGATCGCGTGCAGGGTCGCGACTCGAGCCATGCCAGCCATCATCACGTCGAGCGTCTTACCCTTGTATTGGTCCTGGTATCGGGACTGCACACCCTGCCTTCGCAAGGCGCTATCGACCTGCTGGAAGAAGAACTCGCACAGTGACTTTGGCGAACCGCTTGGCGGACATTCCACGCGGAGCCAGACGATCTGGTTCAGGAGGAAGGGATCGGTGTGCTTGATCACCTGGGGATAGCGAGCACACACGCGCTTCACCGTGTGGGTCTTCCCACCACCTGGCATGCCGAGTGCCGCGAAGCCCAGCGACGTGTCGGTCTGCGGGAGGAGATCGAGGCTCGTCCAGCTAGCGCCGGCGGCGGCCTTCTCCTCCAGCTCCACCGCCCGCTCCAGACCGCGGACGTAATCAGTGGTGGTCGGGTCCCGACCCACGTAGCCGCGCTTGATGATCAGATCGAGATACATGCCGAACTGGAGCGCCGGATTCGTCGGTTGAGAGTATTCGGCGAGCCGCATCACGCAATGCCAGCGCTGACCGGGCCGCAACCCGAGATCGGTGGGCGAATGGCGCGGCGGCTTATCCAGAGCGACCCTGATGTCGTCCAGCTCCGGCTCGGTCGGCAGGTGCTTGATGAAGGGGTTGTTCGCGTATTCCTCCAGCGTGCCGGGCACGTGCTCGTCAGTCATCGTCGTCGTCCTCAAAATCATGCAGGCCGACTTCCGAATAGTCGGGTGCCGACGGCTCATCGTCGGTCCGCACCAGCCTGAGGTGGCTGCCGGACCTCACGGGGGCGGGATCGTGGAGGGGCGGGGCCTCGGTCGCCGCGTCGTCCTCCCGCTCTGCCCGACGCTTGCCGCGAAGGTCCCGGACACGCTCGCCGTCATCGCGCTTGGGGCCATCCGCGAACGCCTCCTCCGCGCGCTTCACGACTTCCTCGATCCGGTGCGTCAGGGCGGATCGATCCCCACGCTTGTCGTGCTTGCGATCGCGCGCCTCGCCCTTCCGACGGTCATCGGCGTCGTCGAGCTCCCAAAAGCTGCGATCCTGCTCCGCCGCGTTGCGGCTCTTCGTCGTGAGCCGGCAGACGTAGTATCCCGTCGGCGACTTCGGGTTGTGCCAGTAAACCTCGCCGACGATGCGATCGTCCCACGAAATCGTGACCTTCCGGCGACCGTCCCGCGCCTTTGCGGGCAGGCCGGAGGCCACCAGCTCCGGGCAGCTGTAGAACCGCCCCCGGAACTCGATCCCGCTGGGTGTCACCGAAACCTCAGCGCTCGCCATCATGGCGAAGCGGAAGAAGTTGTGATCATAAGACTTCGGCTCGCCGCGGGTCCGCAATCCATAGCGCCACAGGTCCAGCGGCACCTTGGGCACCCGGGCAGCGTCGACGTCGGCGTCCAGGTCCAGATTCTTCAGTTCGTGGTGGTTGTTGTATTCAAGGAAAAGGCCGATCAGAATTTCGGTCAGATCGTCGAGCGTGAGACGGGCGGAGAAGCGGTAGTCCTCGGCACCCCGACCGCGATACGAGATGTCGACGTGCCCCGGCGCGTAGGGGCCGATGCGGACGTTGGTCATGTTGAAGCGCTGCTCGACGATACCTTTCCAGTCGGCGCGGTGGGGGGCGGCGGTCTCCACCGTGCAGTTGAACTCGCTGGCGAGCACGTCGCCACGGTGCGACTTCAGCTCGCCGCCGTCGGCGAGGAGCGCCGCGGACAGATGTCGCGATTCCCAGGCGAACTTCGAGGGGTCGTAGCCATGCCGCCCGAGCAGCTCGTCCTTGGACTCGAGGCAATTGGCGAGCGCCATCGCCGCACCGGCCCACGACGCGTTGGTGAGGCCGAGGTAAAAGCCGACGATGTATCGCGACCAGACGTCGATGACGACGTAGAGCACCGGCTTGCCGATGATGTCACCGGCGCGATGCCGCGACAGCAGAGCCACCTCCAGGATGGTCGCGTCGATCTGGAAGCGCGACCCGGGGCCCCAGGTCTGTGCGGCCGAGGTGTCGAGGGTCGCCCGATGGTCCTTGTCCCAGAGCGCGTCGCCCTTCTGCCTGCGTCCGACCCGCTCCTTCTGGTTGGTGCCATCGAACCACCACTTGAACTGTCGGTAGCTGGGGGCCGGGAGATCGCGGTATTCCGGCTTGGGCACATAGGTGATCTCGCCCGTGTCGGGATCCTCCTCCGCCATCATGCACTCGATGTCGGTGAAGCGCTTGTAGGCGCCCTGGGGCGTGAAGCGGTTCTTCGCCACCTTTCGCTCGGCATCGACGGCACGCTGGAACGCCTTCTGGATGGCGATCGTGACGTCGACGTGGGGCTCGCCGTTCGGCCCTGCGGGACGTCCGCGCTTCTTGCCGCCCGGCAAGGCGGGGAGCGAGCCCCGCGGCCCGCGTGCGGCGAAGTCGGGGATGAGTGCTGCGATGCGCATGCCCCCACGCCAGTAGCGGTCGAGCTTGTCCTTGATGGTGTTGCGCGACCGCTTCGTCTCGCCGACCCGGACGCTGATCAGGCGGCCGCGCTGGACCGGGTCGAAGATCGCGGGCACGTTGGTGACCAGGGGTTCGATGAGCTTCCACAGCTCATCGCGCACTTCGATCTCCTTCTTGCTGAGGACGCGCCCAACGGCGCGGCTGACCTCGATCGGGTTCACGTCAACAGTCCAGGTCTCGGCCACGATGGCGGCCTCTACCGCCGTCGAGGCCATCAGCTGCGGACGCGAGGCCGCATCGAGCAGATCGAGGAGCGCCACCTGCGTTGCGCCGACCCACAACACCATCAGCCGCGCCGGCGCATCATCAGTGCCCACGAGCACGTGCCGCTCGCGGATGATCACGCTGCGGTCCCGGCCGCGGCGGCCGATGCTGGCAGGGCGAAGCGCTCGATGGGATCGCGCAGCAACGGACGGGGAAGGTCCACGTCCACTAGCAGGCGCTTGCGCGCACCGAGATGGCGCAAGACCGAGAACGCCGTGCCAGCTGTCACTCCCTCAGCCGCCGCGATCGCAGCGCAGACCTCGCCGACAGACCGGCCCTGCATGGACGAGACGATGTGCATCGCGAGCTCGGCGGTCCTCCTCCACCTGGCGGCGTCATATCCATTGACGTTCTCGGTCCAGTGCCAGTCCCGCAACCACCGGATGTTCTCGAAGCGGGACCCACGAAGCTGGCGATCCGTCAGGAGACCGAGCCTCATCCCGAGCGACTCCCAGTAGCGGCGCTCAAGCTCGAACTTCCGCTGCACGCTGGACTTGGCCAGATCCTGCACGGTCTTCACCGCGTAGGGCATAACCCGTGGCCCGTCCGGGGTGGCCACGTCGATGACGAGGTCGGTGGTCATCACGATGTCGACCCGCGATGAGGGGTCGCGCGGGTGGCGCATGCCCATTGCCGCCGCGATGCGCCGGGTCTTCTCGCGGTCGAGCGGGAACTGCTCGCGGATGTCGAGCACGCCGCGCCACTCGAACTCGAACACGGCGTTGCGCTCAAGGTTGGACATCATGTGCATCACCCGGCCATGGGTGGTGCTTTTCAGCCTGCTCCGCAGTCCACGCGACGGCACGTTCGTGATCCGCAGCCACGGCTTGTAGTCGAGCCGATGGCCGGTGCCCCGACCCTCGGCCGTCCACTTGGCGAAGCGCTGCTCGTTGAACAGGTAGGGGCTTGTCGGCCGCTTCATCGGTTCACCAGCCGCACGACGCCGTCCAATGCCGACCGGGGTCGCCAAGCAAGCGCCGAAGTTTCTGAAAAGCCGAATCGTCGCGCATCATTCCAGACTAGGAGCCAAGCAGTTAACGACTCGGCGACCACCCACCCGACTGATGGCGCGGCTACACGTGGGCGCCCGAACCACGCCTGCAGCGCACGGGAGCCGGGGGCCTGGGTATCGCGGCGGAGATGCGCTCGGCTATGTTTCGAGGGCAGGCGCCCCCTGGCGTGCAATTCCGGATCGGAGGTCATCGTCGCTGCTCGGTCCAACGTGCCCAAGGCAGCCGATAAGTGGTCGCCCCGGTTACCACGACCAGGATGGAGCCGCCGCTCGGCGGGCTGGCCGGCTCGACCGCCGCGACTCTCCAGTCGCGGCCCTTCAGGGCGGGGTGACGGACGATGTCGGCGATGCGCCGACCGGAGATCGATACGCCCGGCGTCTCGGGCGACTGCGGCACTTCAACGCGGAGCTCGCCGAATCGCGTGACGAGCCTGATCGCGCCGATCCTGGCATCGACCTCGATCGAATGACCCGCGATGTGGACGCGCGCCCAACCTCCGTCCGACAGGGGCATCCAGACGTCGTGCGCAGGATCCGGAAGCGACATCTTGCCCTGGCGGGAGAGCAGCGACGCGGCATAGTAGCGGATCAGGTGCCGCGAGGGATCGTCATCCAGGCCGCCTGACGTGAGCCGGGGTCGATGGGGCCAGCCTTGCGCAGGCTTGATGCCCTTGACCACGTCGTCGAGCGAGTAGCCCTCGGCGGCCATGAGCGAGGCGAGGAAGGGCGACACCGAGCGGACCGTCGAGCCGATCTCCTCGCGAAAAACGGCATCCACCTCCGCTTGGTGCCGACGGCCCGCCTCCTCCACCGCAATGCGGGCGCGGGCCCGGGCGTCGCGAAGCAGGCGGCGGTCGGCCTGGGACGGCAGGTCCAACGGGGCCAGCATCATGGCAGCAGGTGACCGCGGTGGACCTGCCAGCCGCGGGCCGGGCAGGCTGCTGGAGAGTTGGCCGTGCGGGTCACGACGACAGGGCGCCCGCCGCAATCACGAGCATGAAGAGGTGCGAGGTAAGGCCGTCCGCCCCGCGCCGATACGCGAGACGCCCCCAATCGTCCCAGCGATCGACGTGCTGCGCCAGCCAGGCGAAGAGGTCGTCGCGGTGCCGCTCGTCGGCGAACGCCTGCGACCACATTACCCGCCTCGTCGGCATGCGCGCCGAGGTGCTGATCCCCGTCAGCGTGATCAGATGTTGGCGCCCGACGCGCTCGCGCGCGAAGACGTGCCGCCGCAGCCCGATTTTCCGCTCGAATGCGCGCAACGCGCGCTCACGCGCCTCGCTAGCGGCATCGGCCCCCGCGGACGCGATTGCATCGACGACATCGGCCAGTGGGACGTCCTCCCATTCCGGCTGGCGGGTCGCCTGCAGCATGAGCATCACCGAGCGGCCCTCGGCGCTGAGCGGCGCCTCCAGCGCGCTCACACGACCACCGGTCTCCAGCATTCCGATTGACGAAAGCCAGCACTGGTAAAAGCGCCAGGTCATCATGTCGCCGGCGAACAGGTCGTGCTTCCGTTCGTCGCCCGCGAGCCACCGGGCGTCGATCCCGGTGAGGACGCGGAGGAGCAGCTCGTGCTGCTCTTCCGCGAAATGGATGTCGGGGAAGCCGAGGCGGCCCTGCCAGAACGCGTCGCGCACGGTGCGCCACGTGCGGCCGTCCTCATCCTCCAGCGCGCTCTCGCCGGCGCGCAGCCACCAGCCCCAAGGCAGATCGCCAACATGGCGAGCCGATCCCGCCATGCTCAGCCGCCCCTCTGGGGATCAAGGCCGATCGCGGGAAGCGGGGGCCCCTCGCGCGGGGGCACCGGCTCGCCATCGGCAATCGCGCGCAGCTGGGCGGCGAGGTTGACTACCTCGCGGACGACGTAGGCGTCGTCGCGGTACTCGGCGCTGGTCTCGGCCGCCATGAAGCGATTGCCGTGAGTGCGGCTGCCTGGAACGACATCGTAGAGGTGGTTGCAGCTGAAACCGAACCACCACGCATGCGCATCGGCCGCCCGGTAGTCGGTCGCGTGCTTCAGCGGCTCATACCGCAGAGGCTCCAGCGACACGTGGCAGATCCGCCGCGCCTCCGCCACGATACGCCGCTGGGGACTCGGGCCATCCTGGCAGATCTCCGAATAGGTCAGGCCGCCATGCACCTCGATGCCGAGTTCGGGCGAGATGGCCTCATGGTCCCAACCCCAAAGCGGGTGATCGCCCGGGACGCCCACAAAGCCCGACAGGAAGGCGCCATCGGTGTCGCGCAGCATGATGCAGTCGTAGCCGCTTGCCTCGTCCCGCCATGCCACCTTGTCGGCCTCGCCGAGCCACGGGCCATCGCCGCTGGGCTTCGCGCCGTGCACGTAGAAGATCTCGTCCGCGAGAACCGTCCGGTCGCGAGTGGCATAGGCGCGGCCCGTGACGAGCACGGTTCCCTCTTCGCGGGCGATGGAGCCGCCGGTCCCCGGCAGCTTCGTGACCGCCCGCTCAGAACCGAGGATCGGCGCGAGCGCAGTGCCCGTGCCGATGCTCTCGGGTTTCGCTGCCGTCGCCTTCCGCCCGCGGCTGGGCACGATCGACTTCGACTTGCTCGGCTTCCTTGCCATCGTCTTCTCCTTCGAAGTTGGGTCTCGGGGTTGTGCGTGATGTCAGGGCCGTCCGGCGGGGCGGGGGGCGGGCGCATACCGCTCGCGCCACGTCACCTTCTCGATCATCGGGCCGAGCGCCTTCGGCCTCGCGTCAACCGAGTAGATGTGGCCCGCCAGCCACCACTCCTCTTCGGTGCGGCGCGCGTCCGGCACGTCGCGCCACCAGCACTTCGGCTCTCGCTCGCCGTCCCAGCGGTAACCACGCCCCCGCAGCACGTCCTTCAGCTCGAAGGCGGCGCCGATGGCCCGGAAGCGCCAGCTGGGCGAACGGGCGGTGGCCAGCATCTCAGACAGCGCTGTCCCCCCGCTTGGCAGCTGGTGCGCCAGCAGGGCAATGACCGCGTCGACGTCGTCGCGGGCGCGGTGCGCTCCGTGGAAGAACCCGGCCTGCGCGAGCAGCCAGCCAAGCGAGCGACCATCGAATCCGCTCGCTCGCCAATCGATGTCCGCGCATGAGCACGCCCAGTTCAGGCCGGCGGCCGCGGGCAGGCGGCGCTCGATGTGACCGCGATCGAAGGCGGCATTATGCGCGCAGACGAAGTCGGCCGAAGAGAGCAGGCGCACCACCGCGTCGTCGTCGATCGCCTGGCCGGCGAGATCGGCGTCGGTGATGCCGGTCAGCCTGACGATGTCCGCGGGCAGCTCGCGACCGGGATCCTCGAGCCACGAGTAGCTGCGATCGATCTTCACGATCAGCCCATCGGGGTCGCACCGAAACCGGCGCAGCGCGAGCTCGACAATGACGTCGTCAGCGCCGAGGCCGCTGGTCTCGACGTCGACGACCACGCCGATCGTGGTGTTGACGCGACCGCCGACGCCAGTCTCGCCCTCACGCACATCGAGACGGCGAAGCAGGCGAAACTCGCCGGCCACATCAAGTTCGGCGTCTGAATGCTGCTTCAGCATGCGGAGCTCCCCTTCGCTGGTCTTTGCGGTGCCCGGGAGCATCAGCCGACGAACCGCTGCTCGACGTTGAGGTCGAGGCCGGCGGCGAGCGGCGAGATCGGATCGGCGGCGATCAGCGTCAGCGTGTCGCTGATCGCCGGCGACAGCAGCGCCTCGACGAGCGGATCGGTGGCGTCGAAGCCTGCGGCGATGCGCGCTTCGATGGCGTCAGGGCCCAGGCGCTGGTGCAGGCGCTCAGCCACCTCGGCCTCGCCGGTGGCGATCGACGCGTGGAACGCCTGCACCGTCTCCGCACCGCGGTTCGCCACCACCGTGGCGGTGAACAGCCGCGCCACACTGGCCTTGTCCCCATCCTCGCCGCTATCGCCGGCATCGTCGTCGTCCGGCATTTGCGGGCGCCTCGCGCCGCAATCATCGGCGGGAGCGAGGGCATCCACCGCGTGTGGGTCGGCGTCGAGCCCGAGCGACAGTGCGTGCACGAGCAGGCCGCGCAGACAGCCCTCCCGGTGCAGGCACGCATCGATCGCGCTTGCCCCGTGGAACAGGGCACGAGGTGCCAGGAGCCAGCTCATCGGGTCGTGGGCGACGCCATCACGCTGGAACCGTGCCCCGGTCTCGGCCGCCACGAGCGCCAGCCGGATTAGCGCGCGCCGCGTCGTGCGGGTTGCGATGTCTGCGGGGGAGTCGGGGTCGAGCGGGTCCTCATAGGAGAAGGGCGCGGCGGGGACGGCGGCGCGGTAACCACGGCCCGTGAATGTCGCTTCCATTCGTCATCTCCATGCCGCCAGCTGCTGCACCGGGACGCGGCCCGGCGGCGGGACCTGCGCAACCCTGAAGTAACTACAGGGTCATAACAGTTCAACCTTTCGAGATATATCGAGATATGCGGCTGTGCTGTCCCGATCTGAATCACACCTCGAGGCGGCCAAGCATCGGGCGTTGCGGCTGACGATGGTTCGTCTAGTCTGGAGGAATGGAAAAGATGAAGGCGATCACCGTAATGAGCGCGCTGGCCCAACCGACCCGGCTAGCCGTGTTCTCGCTGCTGGCGCGGGCAGGGGAGGAAGGGATGACCGCCGGCGACCTCGCCGAGCGGACCGGCACCCCGTCAAACACGATGAGCAGCCACCTGACGATCCTGTCGCACGCCGGGCTGGCGACGTCCCGGCGAGCCGGACGCAACATCTTCTACCGGGCGCTGCCTGACGCGATCAGGCAGCTCACCGTCTTCCTCATCAAGGACTGCTGCGATGGCTGCGCGGCCATCTGCGACGATCTCGAAGGAGACCTCAACGCCTGCCGAAAACCGAAGCTGGCGAAGTCTCGACCATCCGCCTCGGCGTGAACCTAGCCGCTCACGGCGGCGACGCACCGCCGCATCTAGGTGGGAGGAAGGGCCGGCTGCTCGCAGGCGTTCGCGACAGGTTCCATCACCGGGTGTTCGGCCATGCGTTGGTCTGGCTCGCCCCGCTACCCTCCAGCACCTTCGCCACCCGTTCCAGCGCCTCCCCGATGCTGGTCATCGAGCAGCTTCCAGTATTGCGCCGCAAGAAGGACTGCGGGCGCGATAAGGCTGACGGTCGGCTCACGGCCGCTCGTTCGCGCGGCGTGTAGAGGAGCAGGCGCAGTGATCAATCGGTGAAAACCGATCCTTCTTGATCAGAGCAGTATCATCGGGTAATCCCGATGAATGACCAATCATGAAGCCCTCGCTGCTTTAGCCGCGCTGGCCCACCCGACACGGCTTGAGGCATTCAGGATTCTCGTCGCGCATGAGCCGGATGGCCTGACGACCGGCCAGCTGGTGACACGCACCGGACTGACGCAAAGCACCTTTTCGACCCACCTCGCGGTTCTCGCCAAGGCAGGCCTCGTCACATCCGAGAAGCGCGGGCGCAACTTCGTCCAGCGCGCCGACATCGCCGCGCTGCGCGCGCTGATGCTCTTTCTCGCCAAGGACTGCTGCCAGGGGCGAGCCGAACTGTGCGAGCCGCTCCTTACCGAACTCGCCTGCTGCTGACCTGGAGATCCGCGTGACCGACGTCGTCATCTACCACAACCCCGACTGCGGCACGTCCCGCAACACGCTCGCCATGATCCGAAACGCCGGCATCGAGCCGCATGTCGTCGAGTATCTGAAGACACCGCCTGCCCGCGCGCTGCTCGTTGACCTGATCGGCCGCGCCGGCCTGACGCCGCGTCAGCTGCTGCGCGAGAAGGGCACCCCCTATGCCGAACTCGGCCTGGGCGATGAGAGCATCAGCGACGAGGAGCTGATCGACGCCATGATGGAGCACCCCGTGCTGATCAACCGGCCGCTCGTCGTCACGCCGCTCGGCGTTCGTCTCTGTCGGCCGTCCGAAGCCGTGCTAGACCTTCTGCCCGAGCCGCAGCGGGGCGCCTTCGCGAAGGAGGACGGCGAGCAGGTCGTCGACTCCGCCGGCCAGCGCGTCGCCTGATGACGTCGCTGGCTTCAGAGGTTCAACAGCCCGGCATGAGCACATTCGAGCGATACCTGACGCTCTGGGTGGCGCTCTGCATCGTGGCCGGCATCGGCCTCGGGCATCTGCTGCCCGGCGCCTTCGCGGCGATCGCCGCTGCCGAAGTCGCGCGGGTGAACCTCGTCGTCGCCGTGCTCATCTGGCTGATGATCATTCCCATGCTGCTCAAGATCGACTTCGGCTCGCTCGGGTCGGTGCGCCAGCACTGGCGCGGCGTCGGCGTCACCCTTTTCATCAATTGGGCCGTCAAGCCGTTCAGCATGGCGGCGCTGGGCGCCTTCTTCATCGGATGGCTGTTCGCCGACCTGCTGCCGGCGGGGCAAGGTCCATCCTACATCGCCGGCCTTATACTGCTCGCCGCCGCGCCGTGCACGGCGATGGTCTTCGTCTGGTCGAACCTGTGCGACGGTGAGCCCACCTACACGCTTAGCCAGGTCGCGCTGAACGACATCCTGATGGTGTTCCTGTTCGCGCCGCTGGTGTCGCTGCTGCTCGGCGTCGCCGCGATCACCGTCCCTTGGGACACGCTGCTCATCTCCGTCGCGCTCTACATCGTCGTGCCGGTGGTCGTGGCGCAGATCGTCCGACGCGCCGTGCTGACCAGCGGTGGCCAGGAATCCCTGGATCGAGCGCTCGCGCGGCTTGGTCCGGTTTCGCTTCTCGCCCTGCTCACAACCCTGGTGCTGCTGTTCGGCTTCCAGGGCGAGCAGATCCTGGCGCAACCCGCCGTGATCGCGCTGCTCGCCGTGCCCATCCTGATCCAAGTCTACCTCAACGCCGGCCTCGCCTATTGGCTGTCCCGCCGGTTCGGGGTCGCCTGGTGCGTTGCCGCACCCGCCGCGTTGATCGGCGCGTCCAACTTCTTCGAGCTCGCGGTTGCGGCGGCGATCAGCCTCTTCGGCCTGAACAGCGGCGCCGCGCTGGCCACAGTCGTGGGCGTGCTGGTGGAGGTGCCCGTGATGCTCTCGGTGGTGTCGATCGTGAAGCGGACACGCGGATGGTACGAGTCCGGTGCGCACGCATGACAGGCATGGTGTTCACCGACGTTCCGCCCGGCGGCCGCGACGTCCTGCGCCTCCAGTTGGAGGTTGCCGGCCTTCCCGTCGATGACCTCGACCAGGCCGGCAGACTGTTCTTCCGTCTTTCCGACGATGATGGTCCCATCGGCTACGTGGGGTTGGAGGGAGAAGGTCCCGACCGGCTGCTCAGGTCGCTGGTGGTGATGCGGAGCCGCAGAGGCCAGGGTCATGGGCGCGAACTCGTTCGGCGCCTGGAGCAGGTCTGCGAAGACGCGGTCGAGCGCCTCCACCTGCTGACAACGGGCGCCGCACCGTTCTTCCGCAGCCTCGGCTACATCGATGCGGATCGCGGCCAGGCACCGCCGGCGATCGCGTCAAGCGCCCAGTTCGCGTCGCTCTGCCCGGCAAGTGCCACGTATCTCGTCAAGGATCTCGCATGAACCGGCTGCGCCGACTGTCAGACGCGGACCTGCTGCCTGCCCTCGATCAGGAGTATGTCCTCCGCCACCCGGCGCAAGGCCTTGGCGACGACATGCCGCCGCCCCGCATCCTGCTGCTCTACGGCTCGCTGCGCGAGCGGTCCTTCTCACGGCTCGCAGTCGAGGAAGCCGCCCGCCTTCTGCAACTGTTCGGCGCGGAGACCCGCATCTTCGACCCGTTCGACCTTCCTCTGCCCGATCAGGCGGAGGGCGACGATCACCCAGCCGTGCACGAGCTGCGCGAGCATGCGTTCTGGTCCGAGGGCATGGTGTGGTGCAGCCCCGAGCGCCACGGCCAGATCACCGGGATCATGAAGGCGCAGATCGACCACCTGCCGCTGGAGATGAAGGGCATGCGCCCGACGCAGGGCCGCACGCTCGCGGTCATGCAGGTCTCAGGCGGCTCGCAGTCGTTCAACGCCGTCAACACGCTCCGCCTGCTCGGGCGGTGGATGCGGATGTTCACGATCCCCAACCAGTCGTCGGTCGCCATGGCCTACAAGGAGTTCGACGAGGCCGGGCGCATGCGGCCATCCAGCTACTACGACCGCATCGTCGACGTGATGGAGGAGCTGGTGCGGTTCACCGTCCTCATGCGGCCCCATTCGGCCCAGCTCGTCGACCGATATTCGGAGCGGAAGTCGGCGGGCCGGCGCGTCGAGGCCGAGGATCACTCGGCGGTGGCGATCGCCGCCGAACCCCGGGCGGTCTTGTAGCAAGCACTGCTAGAGCAGGCCCGCGCGTCCGCTCGACCCACCTCGGAACACGATGACGTTAGCGTCCGCTTCAAGGCCAGCCGGCGGATCCACGTTCTCGACGACGATGAACTGACCCACGTCCTTCAACGACGCGAGATGGCTGAAGAAGTGCTGCTTCAGCGACGAGGCGACCAGCGCACGCTCGTCCTCCGTCAACGCGTCGTCGCCGATCGGATCGCGGTAGGTGAGCAGCGGCGTATCGAGCACCAGGAAGCCGGGATGCGGCAGTCCGCGGTCCTTGCAGAATATCAGCAACGCGACCTTGAACGCGGCGTGCGTGATGGCACGGACGCCCTTGCCGTTATGACCGCGCAGCTTCCCGTCGATACGCAGATCGTAGCTGGGCTCATCGAACGACACATGGCGCTCGCCTGGGAAGTTCCACGCGGTGAGGACCTGGCTCACTACCTGGGCGAACTCGTGCGCCGTGGGACCATCGACGCCGATCCGCGGACGATCCGCCTTAGCAGCGGGCCTGCGTGCCGCGATCTCGGCGCGACGTTCCAGAAGCGACGTCCGCTGATCGATCAGCGCTAGGCCGCGCCTGACTTGATCCCGGACCTCCATGATCTCGGAGATGGCGCGCCGCGCCTCGGTGGCGCCCGGCGTCAGACGCTCCAGCTGCGCCTCAGTTTCCTGGAGGCTTCCCTGAACGGTAGGCAGATGGTCAACAAGCCTTCGTCGATCCGAGATCAGTTGAGCCATGGTGCTTGCCAGATCGGCGCGCTGCCTGACGATCTTCGCGGCTTCGGCGGCTGCCGCGGCGCGCACTCGCTCGACGTCGCCGACCTCCTCATGATGATGCTGGCTGTCGGGCGCAGCCCCGCACAGGGGGCAGTCCCGCCCGCCGCCAAGCGTCAGCAGGAATCCCGCCTCGTCCAGCGCCTCAAGGCGCTGGATGTCGGACACATAGACCGAATCGAGCTGCGCGAACCGCTCAAGGCTCAGGTCGATGTCGTCGAGGCGGGCCGTGGCCATAGAGACCTCCAACCCCAGACGCCGCTTGCGTTCGAGCAATTCCCGGATCGAGCCCTGCGCCGCGTCGAGATCGGCCTGGGCAGCGGCAAAGGACGCCTCAAGACGGTCGTTCTGGTCCTTCAGTTCGCCAGCGTCGGCGAACCCGTTCTCGATCTCCGAGTCGACGGCCGCGAGCATGTCGTCCAGCATCTCGATCTGTGCCGAGGTGGATGACTTGAAAGTGCGGCTGTCCACCACCTCGACGATCGCGCTGTCGTCGATCCCAGTCAGCAGCAGCTTGTAGGCACTGCGCTCCGCCGTCTGGGTCACGGGGCTTCCGGTCTGTATGGGCGAACCCTCGCTCTGGATTGTCGTCTCGTCGACGATGCAGAAGCGCGATATGTCGCGGAAGCTGAGCGACCGCTTCTTCCCGTTCGCGTCGACCGCGATCCGCTTCCCGCGCAGACCGACCTGACCCAACAGGAACTGCGATAGGTTCGCGTCGTCAGTGTGATCGTGCTTGGCGCCGAGGACGCGGACATCGTCCGCACCATCCTGCGGAACGGCCAGGCCTGGGCGGACGGCGAAGTTCCCGCCAGCCAGTGCGCGCGACAGCATCTCGTCGCCGTCTGGTGTCGACAGGCCTAGCCAGACTCGCTCATACGGGCGTCGCTCGCTGATGTCCGGCAGCAGCCGCGAGCCGCCCAGCATGTAGTCAATCGCCTTGGTGGCGAAGGACTTGCCCGTGTTCGAAGCGCCGTAGACGAGGTTGAGCCCATCGGCGAAGTCGAGTTCGGAGACGATGCCCGGACCCGAGAAGGCGATCTTGCGGATCACGATCGTCATCAGGATCCACCGCCAGGTTGAGCGCCGTCCGAGCTGAACTCGACCGACCACCTGTCCAGCCGATGCTCCACCTGCCGCGCCAATTCCTCGGCGGACAGATCGGCGAAGTGGTCGACGAGCCACTTCGCGCAAGTCTTCAAGGCTTGGGCGTATTCGGTGCGCATCAGGCTGACGAACGGCGCCGCCTCGTCGCTCGCGCGGAACGAGACGCCATGTTCGTCTGCGACAGCGTCGACGAGGTGGACGCGCCGCATGAGCGTGAGACTGTCCTCGACAAGCCTTCGGCGGACGAGCAGCTCCCCGGTCCGCTCAGGCAACGGAGGGTGCAGGCTCGGCGGCCCGCCCGCGTCTCCCGTGTGAACGACCAGGTGGTCGAACCAGGTCAGCCGGGCGAGGTCGAGCGTCCGTGGATAGGCCGCATCCAGCACGATGACCGCACGGGTGCCCGTCTCGAGCTTGCTGTTGAAAAGCCCGATCACCTCGGACCGGTCGATCACCTCTTCCACACGAACTTCCCGTCGTTGGCGAAGTGATGGCAGAAGCCCTGCTTCACCGGGACCCGCGCGTGCCGCGCGAGCAGTCCGCCGGGCGTCACGGCGGCCGCCTGCGACATCACGGCGTCGATCCGCCCGAGCGTGTCGCCATGATTGCCGCGATAATGGCCGCTGACGCCGTGATAGACATCGTCGTGAAGGGCCTCGAGATCCTCCTCCAGCGTGTTGTCCCTGTAGAACCGGTTGAAGGCGTCGGCTTCGAAGAACCGCTTGCGCTGATCCTGCAGGTGCTCGCCGAATTCGGGATGATCCCCCACGGCGACGTGATCGTCGAACGGCGATCCGGCGCGCTCGCCATACGCGTCGATGAGCTGGCCGAGATACAGCTGTTCGCGGACGTCCACGTCCAACGGCACGATACCGCGGGGCGCGGGGCCGGGGTCTGCGCCGAACCACTTCGCCAGCACGGGCGCCGCAGTCTCGTCGCCCAGGATGTCGTCGACCGTCAGCCGCTTGACCTGGCCGAAGTCGAACGCGTTGACGAGCGCCAGCAGCGACCCCTCCAGCGCGATGGTCTGCCCGGTCACGATCTTCTTGGCGCAAACCGCGTTCCAGCGGTCGATCAGCGCCGTGCGCAACTCGGATGGATTGAAGACCAGTTTCTCCAGATCCCGGCCCATCCCGCGTGGGGCGACGAAGAAGTAGGCGGTCGGCGGCGTGAATTCGCCGCTATCGCTATGATACAGGATCTTGCCCAGCTCGAGCAGCGCTGACGACGTCGCCAAGGTCCGCCCATACTGCTTGCACTGATAGTTGTGCCATGGCCCCTCGTGACGTCGATCGGTCAGGAAGCCCACGATGTCGCGACCCAGATCGCCCGCGCCGGAGAACCGTTGGACCTCGACATAGTCCGACGTCTTCCGCGCGATCCAGTCGCGGACGAACCGTTCCAAGTCCTCGTCTTCGAGCGCCAGAATCTCGCGGTGGAATCCCATCGACATGGCATAGCGGCGGCGTCGCGCACCCGGCAAGGATGTCGTGCCGGTGCATCTGATCCGACGAACGATGAGCTAGCTTGCGTTGTCGCGAAGTCTCTCGTCGCCGAACGCCTCCAGGATGCGGCAGTCGCCCACCGTGCCACCCGCGCAGTTCGAGATGATGGCGGAGAGCTCGCGTCGCAGGCCGCGCAGGTCGGCGATCTTGCGATCCACGTCGGCCAGGTGCTTCGACGCGATGGCATCGATTGTGTCGCACGAACGGTCCCGTTGGCGCGCCAGGTCCAGCATCGCCCTGATCTCCTCGAGCGTGAAGCCTAGGTCCCGCGTCTTCCGGATGAAGCGCAGCCTGTCGAGATCGCCCGTTGAGTACGAGCGGTAGTTGCCGCCCGTCCTGGCCGGCGGCGCGATCAGGCCCGCCCGCTCGTAGTAGCGAATCGTCTCCACCTTCACGCCGGTCGCGGCGGCCAGTCGTCCGATCGTCAGGTCGGCCACGAAACCCCTTGAGTCTATAGTTGCTACAGGGTCCATATACCCATCCACGTCGAGTCGCACGAGGTGGAAATGGCCTGCAGCAGCTGCGCGTCGGGGAAGCCCGACCCCAACAACAGCCCGTCGTGGCGCCGCGCGCTCTGGATCGCGCTCGCCGTGAACGCGACCATGTTCGTCGCCGAGATGGCGGCGGGCGTCGCGGGCGGCTCGAAGGCGCTGCAGGCGGACGCGCTCGACTTCCTGGGCGACGCCGCGAACTATGCGATCAGCCTCGGGGTCGCGGGCATGGCGCTCGCCTGGCGAGCCCGCGCGGCCCTGCTGAAGGGCGGCACACTGGCGCTGCTCGGCATGTACGTGTTCGCCACGACGGCCTGGGCGGTCGGGCACGGCGGCACGCCCGAGGCCGAGGTGATGGGCGTGGTCGGCGTGGCCGCCCTAGTCGCCAACGCCGCCGTCGCGATGATGCTCTACCGCTACCGGACGGGCGACGCGAACATGCGCTCCGTCTGGATCTGCTCGCGCAACGACGCCATCGGCAACGTCGCCGTCGTCCTCGCCGCCGCCGGCGTGTTCGGCACCGGCACTGCCTGGCCGGACCTGCTCGTCGCCGGGACCATGGCCACGCTCGGCATCTCGGGCGGCGTCCAAATCATCCGGCAGGCGCGCGCCGAGCTGAGCCGCGAGCGTCGCGCCCAGATCCTACAGAGGGGAGCAGCATGATGACGGACCTCGTCAAGTCGAGACTGCGCGAACTCGTCGGGCTTGAACTCGAGCGACACGACGCCTCGGCCGCCATCGGCGACATCGGCGCCGCCTGGTGGGCGCTGGAACGTGCCCACATCCTTTCGCAACCCGATCTTCCGCTGCACCTGCGGGTGCACTGGACCATGCTCGGCTATGCCGTTCGCCAGCGCGACCTGCGCGAAGTCGCGGGCCAGACGCTGCGGCTGGCCCTGGCGCCGATCGGCTCGCTGACGGGTCGGATACCGGTCGGCAACACGGGCCGCTCCAACGTCAGCGCGTTCCAGCCCATGCCGATCCCCGCAGACCTGCGTGCCACGATCGAAGCGGAGCCGAAACCGTGACCGCTCCGTCGCTGACACGCCGGTCAGACGATGCTATGCGGTCCCTCGTGTCACGCATGCTGCGCTTCCTGATCGGCCTCGCGCTCCTAGCCTCCATGGGGCTGGGCGTGGCCGCGCACGCGAACGAGCAGATGTGCATCCCGGGTGTCGAAGCGGCCGCGGTCGCCGGTCACGTCGATGGCGATGCCGACCAGGTGCCCGCCGATTCCGAGAAGGGCTACCCGCATCACCACGGTGGCTGCCACGGCCACCACGTCGCCGCCCCGCTCGACCGGGTGGCGCACGCCGCCCCGCGAGCGAGCGCGGGCGAGCACATGGCCGGCGACAGCGCCGAACTCGCGATGGTCCAGGCCGACTCCACGCTGAGACCGCCGATCGCCTGACGTGCGCCGCGCCGCCGGAACCCGGCGGCCGTCATCCCACGTCAGGAGCAACACATGCATCGCATCATCGCGGCCGCGCTGGCCGCATCCGTCTGCGCATCGTCCGCGCAGGCGCAGACCAGTCCACCGGCAGCCGCGCAGGATGGGCTCACGCTTGAACAGGCGCTCGACCTCGCAGGCGCCAATGCGCCGGGGATCGGGGCAGCGGACGCCGGGGTCAGGGCCGCCGAGGCCCAGCGCCGCGTCGCCGGGCAGCGGCCCAACCCCTCGGTCAACGTGGAGGTCGAGAACGTCGTCGGCACGGGCGCATACAGCGGCATCCGCGGCGCCGAGACGACCGTCGGCATGTCGCTGCCGCTGGAGCTCGGCGGCAAGCGCTCCGCGCGGATCGCAGTGGCGGACACGCAGACCGCCCGTGCCCGACTGGCGGTGGTGACGGCCCGTGTCGATCTCAGGCTCCGCGTCACCCAGGCCTACAACGAGGCGGTGGCGTCCGAACGCCGGCTGCTGATCGCGCGCGACCAGCGGCGCATCGCCACCGAGGGACTGAGGGCGGCGAACGTGCGCGTCCGCGCCGGCCGGGCCTCCCCACTGGAGGAGCAGCGCGCCGACGTCGCTCGCATCAACGCGGACACCGCGCTCGCCCAGGCCGAGCGGGCGGTGACACTCGCGCGCGCCAACCTGGCACGGCTGATCGGGCGCGACCCCGGCGCCCTCGATCTCGGCTGGTTCGACAGGGTCGCCGCCGGCCTCGGCCCGCGGCTTCCCATCAGTCCGGAAGGGACGCTTGCCCTGGCCGCGGCGGAGGCGGAGGTCGCGACCGCCAATGCGCAGGTGCGGTTGGCGCGCAGCCAGCGGGTCCCGGACCTCACGCTGAGCGCAGGTGCCCGCCGGCTGGAGGCCACCAACGACGTGGCGGCGGTATTCGGCGTCAGCGTGCCGATCCCGTTGTTCAACAACGGCCGCGCCGGCGTCGACGCCGCCCGCGCAGAACGGGACCAGGCCGAGGCGCTGCGGCGGGTCGCGCTGTTCGACGCGCAGCGGGCGATCGCCACGGCGGAGACCGACCTCGCCAACGCGGAGGCGAACGCGCGAGCGGCAAACGGCCCGGCGCTCGCGGCGGCTCAGGAGGCCGCCCGCATCGCCCGCATCGGTTACCGCGAGGGCAAGTTCGGCCAGCTCGACCTGCTCGAGGCGGAGCGCACGCTCGCCCAGACCCGCTCGGCCGCCATCGACGCGCTCGCCGCCTATCACGACGCCGAGGCGCGCCTGGAGCGGCTCACCGCCCGCGCGCCAGCCAACACGGAAGTCCAGCCATGAAGAAGACCATCCTGCGGGCGCTCGTCCCCGCGACCCTAGCACTGACGCTCGCCGGCTGCGGCGGCGGCACCGAAGCGCCGGCGGAGAACGCCGCCGGCGAGCACGCGGCCGAGGAAGGCCACGCCGAGGAGGGCGTGGTCACGCTCACCCAGCAGCAGATCACCGACGCGGGCATCGAGGTCGTCCGGCCGACGGTCGGCGGCGTCGCCGGCGCCATCGAGGTGAGCGCCACGATCGAGGGCGATCCGCAGGGCGTGCAGGTCGCGTCCGCCGCGATCGGCGGGCGGCTCGTATCGCTGACCAGGAACCTTGGGCAATCCGTCGGACGCGGCGACGTGCTCGCCGTGATCGAGAGCCGCGAGGCGGCATCGCTGAAGGGCGAGATCGAGGCGGCGCGCGCCCGGGCGGCACTGGCACAGTCCAACCTCCGGCGCGAGCAGCGTCTGTTCGCCGAGCGCGTCTCGCCCGAGCAGGACCTGATTGCCGCCCGCACGGCGGCGACCGAGGCCAACATCGCGCTCCGCCTCGCGCAGCAGCAGCTCGCCGCAACCGGCGGCGGCGGAGGGGCGCTCAACCGCGTCACCGTGCGCTCGCCCATCTCCGGGCAGGTCATCGCCCGGTCGGCCACCCTCGGCCAGACCGTGGCGGCGGACGCGGAGCTGTTCCGCATCGCCAACCTGTCGAAGGTATCGGTCGCGATGTCGCTGCTGCCGGCGGATGCCGGGCGCGTGCAGCCCGGCGCGCAGGTCGAGGTCACAGGTCCCGGGCGTCGGCAGGCCGCACGGGTCACGTTCGTGTCGCCGGTCCTCGACGAGACCACCCGGCTGGTGCCGGTCATCGCCACGCTCGACAACGGCGGCAACACCTGGCGCGTGGGCGAGACCGTCAACGCGTCCGTCATCGTGCCGGCAGGCGGCGACCGGACCGTCGCCGTGCCGTCGGCCGCCGTCCAGATGATCGAGGACAAGCCGCACGTCTTCGTGCGCACCGCGACCGGCTTCAAGGCGGTGCCGGTGACGCTCGGCCGTCGCAACGGCGGCCAGGTCATAGTCACGGCCGGTCTCAACGGTGACGAACGCATCGCGTCCACCAACTCCTTCACCCTCAAGGCCGAGCTCGGAAAGGGCGAGGCGAGCCATGAGGACTGAGCCATGATCGCCCGCATCGTCACCTTCTCGGTGGAGCGGCGCTGGTTCGTCCTGCTGCTCACCGCCGTCGCCGCCATCGCCGGCATGCTCGCGCTCCAGCGGCTGCCGATCGATGCCGTCCCCGACATCACCAACAACCAGGTCCAGATCAACGTCGTCGCACCAGCGCTCTCACCCGACCAGGTCGAGAAGCAGGTCGCCTTCACGGTAGAGACCGCGCTCGCCGGCATCCCCGGCCTCGAATACACCCGCTCGCTCAGCCGCAACGGGTTCGCCCAGATCACGGCGGTGTTCGACGAGGGCACCGACATCTACTTCGCGCGCCAGCAGGTGTCCGAGCGCCTGCGCACGGCCGAGGAGGACCTGCCAGAGGGCGTGAACCCCGAGATGGGCCCGATCGCCACCGGCCTCGGCGACATCTTCATGTGGACCGTCGAATACCGCGAGCTCGACAAGGTCAACCACAAGAGCGGCGAGCCCGGGCTGCAGCCCGACGGCAGCTACATCAGCCCGGAAGGCGACCACCTCGTCAGCGAGGCTGACAAGGCGACCTACCTGCGCACCGTGCAGGACTGGATCGTCGCGCCGCAGCTGAAGGGCACCGCCGGCCTCGCCGGCATCGACTCGCTGGGCGGCTACACCAAGGAATATCTGGTCGTCCCCGACGTGCAGCGCATGGCCGCGATGAAGATCACGCTGCAGGACCTCGCCACCGCGCTCGAGCGCAACAACACCAGCGCCGGTGCTGGCGTGGTCAATCGCAACGGCGAGGGACTGTCGGTGCGCGCCGATGGCCGCGTCCGCACCGCGGACGAGCTCGCCCGGACGGTGATCGCCACCCGCGAGGGCGTGGCGATCGTGCTGAGCCAGGTGGCGGAGGTCAGGACGGGACAGGGCCTGCGGATGGGCTCGGCGTCCGAGAACGGGCGCGAGGTGGTCGTCGGCACCGCCGTCATGCGGATCGGCGAGAACAGCCGCACGGTCTCCACCGGCGTTTCGAAGCGCCTGGAGGAGATCGGACCGTCGCTGCCGGTCGACGTGGTGGTCAAGCCGGTGCTGAACCGCACCGACCTGGTCAACTCGACCATCGCCACCGTGGCGCGCAACCTCGCCGAGGGCGCGCTGCTTGTGATCGTCGTGCTGTTCGCTCTGCTGGGCAATTTCCGCGCGGCGCTGATCGCCGCGATGGTGATCCCCATCACCATGCTGCTGACCAGCATCGGCATGCTGCAGGCCGGCGTGTCCGCCAACCTGATGAGCCTGGGGGCGCTCGACTTCGGGCTGATCGTCGACGGCGCCGTGATCATCGTCGAGAACTCGCTGCGGCGGCTGGCCGAGGCGCAGCACGGACGCGACGACGCGCTGCCGCTGAAGGAACGGCTCGCCATCGTCGCGGCGTCCGCCCGCGAGATGATCCGCCCGTCCGTCTACGGGCAGGCGATCATCATCCTCGTCTACGCGCCGCTGCTCACCTTCACGGGCGTCGAGGGCAAGATGTTCGAACCCATGGCGCTAACGGTGATCATCGCGCTGGTCTTCGCGTTCGTCCTGTCGCTGACCTTCGTGCCCGCCGCGATCGCGATCTGGCTGAGCAAGCGGGTGGAGGAAAGGGAGGGGCGGATCATATCCGCGCTCCGCCGGCGGTACGAGCCGGGACTCGACACCGCCCTGCGCCGCCCCAACGCCACGCTCGGCATCGCGGTGGGCGCACTCGCGCTGTCGGCCGTCGCCTTCACGACGCTCGGACAGGAGTTCCTGCCGCAGCTCGACGAGGGCAACGTGCTGGTCCAGGCGATCCGCATCCCCGGCACGTCGGTCGACCAGAGCCAGGCGATGCAGGCGCAGGTCGAGAAGGCGATCGCCAAGGAGCCGGAGGTCCAGTTCGCGTTCTCCCGGACCGGCACGTCCGAGATCGCATCGGACCCGATGCCTGCGAACATCACCGACACCTTCGTGATCCTGAAGCCGAGGGAGCAGTGGCCCGACCCGAACCTCGGCAAGGCCGAGTTCGTCGAGCGGCTCGAGAAGCGCCTCTCGACCCTGCCGGGCAACAACTACGAGATCACCCAGCCCATCCAGATGCGCTTCAACGAGCTCATCGCGGGCGTGCGCGGCGACGTCGCGGTCAAGGTGTTCGGCGACGACTTCGCGCAGATGAACGCGACCGCCGAGGCGATCGCCGGCGTGCTGCGCCGGACGCAGGGCGCGACGGACGTGCGGGTCGAGCAGACGGAGGGGCTGCCGATGCTCGACATCCGGCCGAACCGCACCGCGATGTCGCGGGTCGGGGTGACTGCCGGCGACGTGCAGGACACGGTCGCCGCCGCGATCGGCGGGCGCGAGGCCGGCATGATCTTCGAGGGCGACCGGCGGTTCCCGGTCGTGATCCGCCTGCCTGAGGCGGCACGCTCCGACCTCACCGCCATCGCGCAGGTGCCCGTGCCCACGGCCGAGGGCGGGTTCGTGCCGCTCTCCACCGTGGCCAACATCGAGATCGTCGACGGCCCGAACCAGATCAGCCGCGAGAACGGCAAGCGCCGCGTCGTCGTGCAGGCGAACGTGCGCGGCCGGGACGTCGCAGGCGTCGTGGCGGACGCGCAGGCGGCGATCGGCGCCCGGGTGAAGATGCCGCCAGGCACCTACCTCGAATGGGGCGGCCAGTTCGAGAACCTGGCGTCGGCGCGTGACCGGCTGATGGTCGTGGTGCCGATCTGCTTCGCGGTCATCATGCTGCTGCTCTACGGGGCGCTCGGCTCGGTCCGCGACGCGCTGATCGTCTTCACCGGCGTGCCGCTGGCCCTGGTCGGGGGCATCCTCGCGCTGCTGCTAAGGGGCATGCCGTTCTCGATCTCGGCCGCCGTCGGCTTCATCGCGCTGTCGGGCGTCGCGGTGCTCAACGGACTGGTGATGCTGTCCGCGATCCAGGACCTGCTGGCGCGAGGCCTCGACCGGGCCGCGGCCGCCCGCGAGGGCGCGCTGGCGCGCCTGCGGCCCGTCGCGATGACGGCGCTCGTCGCCTCGCTCGGCTTCGTGCCGATGGCGCTGGGCCATGGCGCGGGGGCCGAGGTGCAGAAGCCGCTGGCGACGGTCGTCATCGGCGGGCTGATCTCGGCCACGCTGCTGACGCTGTTCGTGCTGCCGACGCTCTACGCCCGCTTCGGCCAGCGAAGGATCGAGGCGAGCGCGACGGACGCAACCACCGACATCGAAGGAGTGCAGACGCATGGCGCATGACCACGGCCCCGGGGGCCATTCCCACGACCACACCGCCGGCGCGAACGCGAAGATGCTCGGCTGGGCGCTCGCGCTCACGTCCACCTATCTGGTGGCGGAGGTCATCGGCGGCTTCGTGTTCAACAGCCTCGCGCTGCTGTCCGACGCAGCCCACATGCTCACCGACGTCGCCGCGCTGGTGATCGCGCTCATGGCCATCCGGATCGGGCAGCGTGCGCCCGACGATCGCCGCACGTTCGGCTACCGCCGGTTCGAGATCCTGGCCGCCGCGTTCAACGCGATCCTGCTGTTCGGCATCGCGATCTACGTGTTCGTCGAGGCGGTCCAGCGCTTCACCGATCCCGAGCCGGTGCAATCGTGGGGCATGCTGATCGTCGCGGCGGTCGGCCTCGTCGTGAACCTGATCTCGATGCGGCTGCTGACCGCCGGCAAGGACGGCAGCTTCAACGTGAAGGGCGCCTATCTCGAGGTGTGGGCGGACATGATCGGGTCGGTCGGCGTCATCGTCGGCGCGCTGGCGATCCGCTTCACCGGCTGGACTTGGATCGATCCGATCGTCGCCGTGGCGATCGGCCTGTGGGTGCTGCCGCGGACGTGGGTCCTGCTGCGCGACACGACGAACGTGCTGCTCGAGGGCGTGCCGTCGAGCCTGCGGCTCGTCGAGGTGCGGGCGGCGGTCTCGGCCGTCCCCGGCGTCGCGGGGCTCCACGACCTGCACGTCTGGTCGATGTCGAACGAGGACGTCAGCTGCACGATGCACGTCACGCTGGCACCGGGCGCGGATGCCGACACCGTCCGCAAGGCCGTGGCGGACCTGATTCACGAGCGGTTCGGGATCGAGCACGCGACGATCCAGACCGAGGGACCGGGCGAGGCGTGCGAGGAGAGCGGGCATCTCCATAGCTGACGACGGGAAGCCGCCGGCGGCGCCGCGGGGGCCACGCCGGTGGACGGACGAGGACGACGCCGAACTCCGCGTCCGCCTCGAGGCGCGCCAGCAGACGGCGCAGATCGCCCGGGAGATGGGAAGGACGATCGACGGCCTGCGAGGCCGGGCGCAGGTGCTGGGACTGACCCTCACGCCGTCGCAGCGGCCGTGGCGGTCGTTTCCGCGGCGCGGGTGATCAGGGCTCGAAGGCGGTGATGATGGGGCAGGCCCCTGCCGACCCGCTGCCACACGCGTCGGCCAGCCGAACGAGCGCCGACCGCGCGTCCTGCAGCTCTGCGATCCTCGCATCCAGCGCCGCCACGCGCGACCTCGCCAGCTCGCGCGCCCGCACGCGGTCATCGACGGCGTCCAGCTCGAGCAGTTCGCCGATCTCGTCCAGCGTGAACCCAGCACCCTGCGCCGACCGGATGAAGCGCAGACGACGGACGTCGGGCTCGCCGTAGCTGCGGAACCCGCTGCCGCCCGGCCGCTTGGGTTCGCTGAGCAAACCCCGGCGCTGATAGTAACGCACCGTCTCGACGCCCACCCCGCCAGCCTCCGCCAATCGTGCGATCGTCATCCTCGACATGGGCTATTGACTCCGGACCATACTACGGACCCTATATGGGCCGGGTGCAGTTGAACCGCAAACAGGAGCACCCCGTGTCCCAACGTCCCACCGCCGTCCTTCACCGCATGGTGATGCCCACCCATACCTGCCCCTATGGCCTCAAGGCGCTGGACCTGCTCCGGCGCAAGGGCTTCGAGGTCGAGGACCATCATCTCACCACCCGCGCCGAGACCGACGCCTTCAAGACCGCGCACGACGTGAAGACGACGCCGCAGGTGTTCATCGGCGGCGAGCGCGTCGGCGGATACGACGACCTGCGACGGCATTTCGGCCTGCACGTCGCCGAGCCCGGTGCCACCAGCTACCGCCCGGTGATCGCGCTCTTCGCCATGACCGCACTGCTCGCTCTGGCGGCCAGCCATGCGGCGTTCGGCACTCCGTTCACGCTCCACGCGCTGCAATGGTTCGGCGGGTTCAGCATGGCCGTCCTGGCGCTGCTCAAGCTGCAGGACGTCGAGAAGTTCTCGACCATGTTCCTCAACTACGACCTGCTCGCCAAGCGCTGGGTCCGCTACGGCTACGTCTACCCCTTCGCCGAGGGCTTGGCCGGCGTCCTCATGGTGGCCGGCGCACTGAACTGGCTTTCGATCCCGATCGCGCTGTTCATCGGCACGGTCGGCGCCGTCTCCGTCTTCAAGGCGGTCTACATCGACAAGCGCGAGCTCAAGTGCGCGTGCGTCGGTGGCAGCTCGAACGTGCCGCTCGGCTTCGTCAGCCTGACCGAGAACCTCGGCATGATCGCGATGGCGGTCTGGATGCTGACCGGCATGAGCGGAATGTGAGGACCGTGCGGGCAGCCGACGCGCAGCTGCCCGCACCGTCATCCAGCCGCCGCGACCGGTTCCAGCGTGCCAAGCCACGCGACGAGCGCCAGCACCGCGATCCCCAGCGCGGCCTCGAACGCCAAGCTCAGCCGCAACGCGCCGATCTCACGTCGCGCCGCCCCCGATGACGCGACCGAGCCAAGGGCCGGGGTCAGCCGAAACCTGTTCAAGGATGCCAGCCCCACCATCGCGGCGAACGCGCCCAGCTTGGCAAGCAGCAGCTGGCCGTAAAGCGTGAAGGGCAGGCTGGGCATACCGTCGGGCCCTATGATCAGCCAGCCGTTCACGACCCCCGTGACGACGATGATCGCCACCGCCGCCGTGCCCGCGCGCGAGAAGCCGTGAAGCGCGCGCCAGGACAGATCGAGATGCCCGGCGTCGATCCTTGCCGCCGGTCTGGCGACGAGCAGGACGAGACCGAGAAGCGACCCCATCCAGAGCGCGGCCGCGAGCAGGTGGAGTATGTCCGCGCCCAGGTGCAGAAGGCCGAGCGCGCCCTCGCTCATCGCGCCGTGTCCGCCCCAGGCAAGCGTGGCGACCGCCAGCCCGAAGGCGATCGCCGACGCCGCGATGCGCGTCGGTGGGGGCTCCGCGCCGCGGATGGTCGATGCCGATCCGACCGCCAGGACGAGCGCGACCATCCGGATCGTCCAGGCGGCGCCATAGGGCGTCTCGTCGACGATCATCGTCAGAGTCTCGCGGTCGACCTGCGCCAGGGTCGTGCCCGCCATCGCCGCCGTCATGACGAGCAGGCCGCCTGCGGAAAGCACGAGACCAAGGCACCCGCACGCGACAAGCACCGCGCGCAGCGGCATGACCCTGGCGGTGCCAGCCGGCGCGGTCAGCGCGAAAGCCGCCAGGCCGCAGGCTAGCATCAGGTCGAGGTAGAGCGCGAACCGGATGGCGATTCCCGCCCAGTCCATCGTCAGGCGACCTTGAAGGCGTAGCTGCCCTTCACCCGGTGGGTATCGGCCGATACGCCGTGCCAGTCGAGGCGGTAGGTGCCCTTGGGCAGCGGCTTCGCCAGCGTGAGGATCATCGTCTTGCGATCAGGGCTGACGGCCATCTTGGCAGGCATCTTCATCGGCGGGTGCGAGTCCATCCCGGGCATGCCCGTCATCACGATGTCCGCGCCCGAGAGCTTGGGCAGCAGCGCCTCGGTGAAGGTCACCTGGACCCGCGCCGTCGGTGCGACCGTGGCGTTCGGCGCCGGATTGGCCGAGACCAGCTTGGGGTGGGCCATGGCAGGTGCCGCGATCACCGCGAGGGCGGCAGCGGCGACGACAGCTTGGAAACGCATCTTCGACTCCATCGTGAGATCAGGGATCATCGAGGAATACGCGCCGCGCCGCTCGGACCCTCGCGGACGTCGGTGCACTTCTCGACTGCGCGCACCGGCGAGGGCTGCTAGCAACTAACCCGTATTAGGGGGAATGGAGAACCACATGGACTTCGATCTCGATGCCGCACTCCGTCGGGTCGCCGACGACGAGCATCCCGGGCTGAGCTCGATCGACGCGGCCGTGTTCAATCGCGTGCGGGCCAACCGGACGAGCGCGCGGACCGGCATCGGCGCCGTCGCCTTCGCCGCCGTCGGTGCGATCGTGCTGGGCACGATGACTGCCGGCCCCGCGGCTTCGCCCGCGAGCGCCGCCCCCATCGATCCCTTCGGCGTGGCGGGTCCACTCGCACCGTCGACGCTGCTGCTCACCGAGCGATGACGCGCGGACGCTGGACCGCGCTGGTCGCGGTCGTCGCCTTCCTCGCCGCGATCGGCGGCGTGTTCGTCGGCCGCGTGCTCATCCCGGCGCGGCATGCGCAGACGTCGGAACTGCACGCCCTGCTGCACCATGACCTCAAGCTCGATGCCAGTCAGGAAGCCAGCATCGAGCAGCTCGAGCGCGAGTTCGCGGGCAAGCGCAAGTCGCTGGAGGCGGAGCTGCGCGCCGACAACGCGCGGCTCGCCGCCGCCATCGAGGCCGAGCACGGGAATGGCCCCAAGGTAGCCGCGGCCGTGGACGCGTCGCACCGCGCCATGGGCGAGCTGCAGAAGGCGACGCTCACGCACGTGTTCGCCATGCGCGAAGTGCTGCGCCCCGAGCAGAGGGCGGCATTCGACCGCGCGGTCACCAAGTCGCTGACCACCGGCGACCGGTGAGGGCCGATCTGGCGGCACTCGCCGATGGCGACCTCGCAAGCCGTTCGGCTGCCGGGGACGACGAGGCGTTCGCCGAGATCATGCGAAGGCACCGCCAGCGGGTCTACCGCCTTATCCTCGCCAACGTCGCCGACGCGGACGAGGCGCTGGACCTCGTGCAGGAGACGTTCGTATCGGCCCACGGCGCGCTCCGCCGGTTCGATCCGAACCGGCCCATGTCGGCGTGGCTCGCGCGCATCGCGCTCAACAAGTCGCGCGACTGGGCCCGCCGGCGCGCGGTCAGGCGTATGCTCGGCCTGGCCACGCCCGTCGAGGAGATCGCCGAGCTGCATGCCGACGACCAGCCCCTGCAGGACGTGCAGGCGTCCGACCGAGCCGAGCTCGACCGGCTGGCCCGAGCCGTGGCGCAGCTGCCGTCGTCACAGCGAGAGCCGCTCGTGCTCTGCGCGGTCGATGGGCTCAGCCAGGCCGAGGCGAGCGAGGTGCTCGCGATCAGCGAGAAGGCCGTCGAGACGCGCATCCGGCGGGCCCGGCTGACCCTGGCGCAGCTGCTCGGCCGGAACTGACGCCTGCACGTCCACCCGAACCGGATGGTCGCCAATTCCGGCGGCGAGGGCTGACACCGCACGAGCCGTATGCGCTCCCATGGGGGATGCGCAGCGACCGAAAGACGAAGGACGGGAAGGCCGGCGGGACGGCTGCCTTCACGGTGAAGCCGGTGCCGGTGCCTTCGGTTGGATGGACGCGATGCGATGCGTGCTCGCCACCGCGGTCGCGTTCGCCCACGCGTGGTATCTGCTCATCGAGGACTATCGGCAGCCCGCGTCCCTGCCTGCGAGGGCCGGGTATTTCCTCGCCGGCTATGCGCACGCATGCGTCATCCTCTTCTTCGTCCTGAGCGGCTTCTGGATCACGCGCAGCGTGAGCCGGCGGCTCGATCGCGGCTGGCGCTGGCAACCCTATCTGATCGACCGCCTCTCGCGCCTCGGCATCGTGCTGGTGCCCGCGCTGGCGCTTGGCGGCGTGCTCGACTGGATCGGACTCGAACTGCTCGGCTCGACCACCCACCGCGGCCTGACCGACACCTACGTCATGCGGCTGGACCTCCCCGACACGCTCGGCTGGCGCGCGCTGATCGGCAACCTCCTCTTCCTGCAGACCATTCTGGTGGCGCCGTTCGGCAGCAACGGGCCGCTCTGGAGCCTGGCGTTCGAGTTCTGGTTCTACATCTGGTTTCCCGCGCTGGCGGTCAGCCTGCGCTCCCGCCGGCCGTCGCCACTGCTGATCACCGCCGGCCTGATCGCGTTCAACCCACATCTGGCGATCGGCTTCGGCTGCTGGCTCTGCGGCACGCTGCTCCACTGGGCAAACAGCGAACCCGATGAGAAGGAGCCGATAGCGCGCCGTTGGCTGGTCCTCGCTGCCCTGGCGTTCGCGGCGATGCTCGTCGTCGTGCGGCTGCGCGGCCTGACGGGCCTGGAACTGCCACTGGCCGCAGGCTTCGCGATCTTCCTCCACACGCTCATGCGAGTAGATCCCCGCCTGCCAGCGTGGGCTCGGCCGCTGGCCACGTATGGCTCCAAGGCGAGCTTCTCGCTCTATGCCGTCCACTTCCCGCTGCTCGCGCTCGCAGCGGGCGTCATCGTGGAGGGCCAGCGCCTGCAGCCGACGCTGGCAAGCATCGCCACCGTGCTCGCCGCCGTCTTGGCCACCGTCGCGTTCTGCTGGGCGTTCGCCTGGTGCACCGAGCGCCATACGGCCAGGCTCCGGGCCGCGCTGTGGCGCATGACGTCGAGGACAGGGGTCCGGTCCCGCATCGGGTGATGACAGGACCCGCCGCTGGAACAGGCGAGGGCTGCGGGCATCCGCCGCGTATCAGAAGGCAAATCAACCTATGACAGACACCGGGACTCCCATGACGCGCACAATCGATCGCCGCCAGCTTCTGCGCGGCGCCACGCTGACCGGCGGCGGCTTGGCGCTCGCAGCCTACATGCCCGCCTGGGCGCAGTCTGTGTCCACGGGGATCGTGAAGCCGCTGCCGACCGTGTCGGGCGAGGACATCACCCTGCGCATCGCGCACCAGATGATGATGATCGACGGCCGCGAGAGCCACGCCATCGGCATAAACGGCACGGTTCCGGCCCCACTCATCAGGCTGCGGGAGGGTCAGAACGTGCGGCTGCACGTCGAGAACGCGCTCGACGAGGACAGCTCGATCCACTGGCACGGGCTGATCCTTCCGTTTCACATGGACGGCGTGCCCGGCGTCAGCTTCCCCGGCATCAAGCCGCGCACGACCTTCACCTACGAGTTTCCGATCGTGCAGTCGGGCACCTATTGGTATCACAGCCATTCCGGCCTGCAGGAGCAGCTCGGCCACTACGGCCCGATCGTCATCGACCCCAAGGGCGCCGACCCGATCCAGTCGGACCGCGAGCACGTGATCGTGCTGTCCGACCACAGCCAGATGCACCCGCACATCATCTTCAAGAAGCTCAAGCAGCAGGGCGGCTACTTCAACTTCCAGAAGCAGACGCTGGCCGGCCTGCTCGCGGGCAAGGACCAGTCGGCCAAGGAGCGGCTCGAATGGGGCGCCATGCGCATGGACCCCACCGACGTCGCCGACGTGACCGGCAGCACCTACACCTATCTCGTCAACGGCCACGGCCCGCGCGACAACTGGACCGGCCTCTTCCGCCCCGGCGAGCGCGTGCGGCTGCGGATCATCAACGCTTCGGCTATGACCACCTTCAACTTCCGCATCCCCGGCCTCAAGATGACGGTCGTCCAGGCCGACGGCCTGCCGGTCCGCCCCGTCGCCGTCGACGAGATGCAGATCGCGGTCGCCGAGACATACGACGTCATCGTCCAGCCCGCCGATGAGCGCGCCTACACGATCGTCGGCGAAAGCGTCGACCGGTCCGGCATGGCGCGCGCCACCCTCGCGCCGCGTGAGGGCATGGCCGCTGCCGTCCCGCCGCTGCGCCGCCGACCGCTCGCCGACATGAAGGACATGGGCATGGGCGGCATGGACCACGGCTCCGGCGGATCGATGGCGGGCATGGACCATTCCGCCATGGGCCACGCCAAGCCGGCAGGCGCGGCGGCACCGGCATGTCCGCCGGAACACGCCGCCATGGGCCATTGCAAGCCGACCAGCGACGCTGCGACCGGCGGTGGTCAGCAGGGCGCGATGGACCACGCGTCGGGCGGCATGGATCACTCGATGCGCGACTTCTCGGTCGCGCCGGAGGTCAAGAAGACGCCGACCGTGCAGACCATTTCGCCGATGCCGGTCGACCGGATGGGCGAGCCGGGTCAGGGCCTCGAGGACGTCGGCCACAATGTTCTGGTCTACACCGACCTGATGGCGGTCGACCGCAACCCGGACGTGCGCGCGCCCGACCGGTCGATGCGCATCCACCTCACCGGCAACATGGAACGCTACATGTGGGCGTTCGACGGCGAGAAGCTCAGCGAGGTCAGGAAGCCGATACCGTTCCTGAAGGACGAGCGGGTGCGCGTCACGCTGGTCAACGACACGATGATGGGTCACCCGATCCATCTGCACGGGCACTTCTTCGAGCTCGTCACGGGTCATGGCGAGTTCGCGCCGCGCAAGCACACGATCCAGGTCCAGCCGGGCGGCACCGCCACGTTCGACGTCACCACCGATGCCGTCGGCGACTGGGCGTTCCACTGCCACATGCTCTACCACATGCACGCCGGGATGATGCAGGTCGTCTCCGTCCGGCCGCGCGACGGAGATACGAAATGAGCCTCGTCCTCAGCGCCATGCTGCTGGCTTCGGCCGCCCAGTGCACGCTCGAACACGCGGCGATGGGCCATTGCAAGATGCCCGTGGCCGCCAAGCCGAAGGCTGCGGTGGCCAAGCCCGCGCCGAAGCCGAAGCCGAAGCCGAAGCCGGCGGTCAAGGCGCCTGCGCGTCCGGCACCGCGTGCCTCAACGTCGCCATCATCCGCCGCGGCGGCCCCAGGTGCGGCACCGATCGATCCCTCGTGCCCGCCCGAGCATGCGGCGATGGGCCACTGCACGCCCAAGACGTCGGCGGCGCAACAGTCGGCACCCGCTGCGGCTGCTGCACCTGCGCCTGCGGCCGCGACCGATCCCGATTGTCCGCCCGAGCATGCCGCGATGGGTCACTGCACCCCCAAGGCGACCGCGCCTGCCGTCTCTTCGGCCCCCATGGGCAAGGGCGGCACCGCGCTGCCGGCCGGGAACGCACCCGCGCCCGCTGCGCCGGAGGCGAACTACGCCGATCGCGTGTGGGGCCGCGACGCGATGGCAACCGCGCGGACGGCACTGCGCCGCGAGCATGGCGGCATGTCGTATTCGCAGCTGATGCTGAACCTTGCCGAGGTGCAGTTCCGCGACGGCCGTGACGGCTACAGGTGGGACGGCGAGTTCTGGTATGGCGGCGACATCAACCGCCTGACGATCAAGAGCGAGGGCGAAGGGACGTTCCGCGAGAATACCGAGGGCGAGGTGCAGGCGCTCTACAGCCGGGCCGTCGGGCCCTATTTCAACCTGCAGGCTGGCGTCCGCCAGGACTTCGGGCCCGGCCCGGACCGCACCTACGCCACGGTCGGCTTCGAAGGGCTTGCGCCCTACTGGTTCGACGTCGAGGGCGCGCTGTTCCTGTCCGACAAGGGCGACGTGTTCGGGCGCCTGGAAGGCTATTACGACCAGCGGATCACCCAGCGACTCGTGCTGCAGCCGCGCGTCGAGCTGAACCTGTCGGCGCAGGACGTGCGCTCCAGCGGCCTGGGGTCCGGACTGACGGACGCGGAAGCCGGGCTGCGCCTACGCTACGAGATCAAACGCGAGTTCGCGCCCTATTTCGGCGTGTCGTGGGAGCGCAGGCTTGGCGACACGGCGCGCTATGCCCGCGCCGCGGGCGAGGGCACCGGCGGCTTCAGCGTCGTGGCGGGCGTTCGCGCCTGGTTCTGATTGGCCGGGGGGCGAACGGGCAGCAGGGAGTAGGCAGATGAAGAACCCCTATGTGAACCTCGCGGTGCAGTCGCTGATCGGCGGCCTCATCATGTACTTCGTCATGTTCGTGATGATCGACCGCCTGTCGAGCTTCTACAACAACCTCAACATGCTCTACATGGCGCTGATGATGGTCACGCCGATGATCGTCCTGATGATCGTCGCCATGCCCAACATGTTCCCGTCGAAGCGTGCCAACGGCATCCTGCTGGTCGGATCGATCGTGGTGTTCGCCGCCAGCTTCGCGCTCATCCGGACCCAGACCACGATCGGCGACACCGCCTTCCTGCGCTCAATGATCCCGCACCACTCGGGCGCGATCCTGATGTGCCGCGAGGCGTCGCTGCGCGACCCTGAGCTGAAGACGCTGTGCCAGGACATCATCCGCTCGCAGCAGCAGGAAATCGACCAGATGAAGGGCATGCTCGCGCGTCAGTGAGGCGCGCCTGCCAATAAGAGGGGTGAATGCGAAGCACGAGGATGCGGCTCCACATCGGCGCGAGCCGGCTTCATCGCTGGCTGGCTTTGATAATCGGCGCTCAGCTGCTGCTGTGGTTCACCAGCGGTCTGGTCATGAGCCTGCTGCCGATCGAGCGCGTGCGCGGCGAGCATCTGGTCGAGCGCGACTCGGGTGGCGTGCTGCCCGTGCAAGCCTATGCGCCGCTGGACAGGATTGCGGCGGGCACGCCACTGCGGAGCGCACGGCATCGTCTGATGCTGGGCCGGCCGGTCGTCGAAGTCGAGACCGCGTCGGGCCAGCTGCGCCTCCATGATGCGGCGACAGGCGCCGTACTTCCGGCGATCGATTCGGCCACGGCGGGGCGGATCGCTGTCGCCGCATATAAGGGACGACCCGCCCCGGGCATCCAGGTCACTCGCGTTACCGCGGCCAGCACCGAGTATAAGGGGCGGCTGCCGGCCTGGCAGGTCGCCTTCGCCGATGGCGAGGCGACGCGGGTCTATATCGACGATGCCGGGCGCATCGCCGCCGTCCGCACCGGCACCTGGCGGTTCTATGACTTCTTCTGGGCGCTCCACATCATGGACTGGAGCGAGCACGAGGACTTCAACACGCCCTGGCTCAAGGCCTTCGCCATCGGCGGGCTTCTGCTCGCGATCGCAGGGACCATCCTGCTCTATCTGCGCTGGCCGAGAAAAAGACGTCGCAGGGCGGAGGGCTAGTTGCCGCCGCTGCGTATGGTGAGTGAGCGGGGCAACAGGAGAGTTCATGTGAGAAAAGCAGTCCTGAGCGCCGCGGCTCTCGCCACCATGGCAGCCGGCACCGCCGCCGCGCAGCAGAGCGGGCATGCCGGCCATGGCCAGCCCGGCGGCATGACGATGCAGGCGACGTCCGCGAACCCCTACGCGCCGGCCGAGATGAAGATGCACGAGCGCATGATGGGCGCCATGGGCGCTGATGCTACCGAGACCTGGGTGCGTAAGATGATCGAGCATCACCGCGGTGGCGTCGAGACCTCGCAGATCGTGCTGCGCGAGACCCGCGATCCCAAGGTGCGCCAGATGGCAACGAAGACCATCACCGATCAGAACCGCGAGATCGGCGAGCTTCAGGCGTGGCTGCGTAGCCACGGCAAGCGCGCCCAGTGACCCCAACGCCCCTCCATCCGCATTGCGGGCGGAGGGCTGACTGCCAGGACATGCCCATGAACCGACTTCGCCTGATCACCGCCGCCTTCGTCTTCGCAATGCCGGCCGCAGCCATCGCAGCCGATCCGGTGCTGATGCATCGCGATCCGGGCTGTCCCTGCTGCGAGAAGTGGGCGCAGCAGGTGAAAGCGCAGTTCGGTCGCGCCGTGCGGGTCGTCGACGACGCGAAGCGGCCCGCTTTCATGAAGCAACGCGGTGTGCCTGCCGATCTCGCCTCATGCCATACGGCGATCATCGACGGCATGACCTTCGAAGGGCACGTTCCGATTGCCGACATGGAGCGTGCGCTGGCCACACGGCCAAGGGGTGTGACTGGTCTGGCCGTCGCGGGGATGCCGATGGGTTCGCCGGGAATGGAGATGCCTAGGATGAAGGCCGACCGCTACGACGTGGTGGCATTCGGGCCTGGCGGCCGACGCGTGTTCGCGCGGCACTGACAAAAAGATGGGGAGCGCTAAGCGCTCCCCATCCCACGCTTACTTCTTAGGCGCCGACATGTCGTGGCCGGCGTGACCGGCATGGCCATCGCCCTTCTTCATGTCCTTGCAGCAGTCGCCCTTGCCGTCCTTGCAGCAGTCCTTGCCTTCCTTGCAGCAGGCCATGTCCTTGCAGCAGTCGGCAGCCGCGAACGCGGACGCGGGGACTAGGAATAGCGCGGCAGCCGCGCCGATGAGCTTCAACGTCTTCATAAAAGTCGATCCTCTTGTTCGATGTGCGTGATTGAAGGCGTTCACGCTGATCGAGGAGGTGGTGGCGAGGGTTTCAGGCCGATCCCAACGAGGGCCATAACCGTCCCAGGATGCTCGCTGGCAGGTCGTGTCTGACCCGCGACTGGCGCTTCGGCCGTAGCAACGGGAAGCATGGGACAAGCTACCGCACACGCCACGGTTGCGTGATCCTGGTGAGGCTCGCGCTTGGCGGGAGCGCCGTGGCAATCGTCCATGGCCGACGTCGCGGAGGACGAGGGTGCCGCGACGGCCGGCGCTTCACAGAAGGGCCCGCCGCGAACCAGCAGCAATGCGGCAAGCATCAGCAAACCGAACACACGCAGGCGGGAAAGGCGAAGTACAGGTCGCACACCTCAACGTATGGCATTTCCAACAATTCATAAAGGCCAGAAGCCGCTCGATCTCTTCGAGCTGACCAACGCGCCAGCGGCCATCAGCCGAGACCCTGAGCGCGCGTTGCGCCGGCCGAGCACTGGAGGCCAACGCCCGGAGCCACGTCGGATCCCGGCATTACAACGGCTCGAATGGGTGTACGCACACGTCGGCCCCGATCAGCAAGGCAGCGGTCGCGCAACAATCAACATATGGGGATGGTAAAAGTTCTGGATACCATATCTTGAATGCGATAGCCTCTGTTCCCATATCGTTCCTGCAATAAAAGGGGAGGTCCGGTCATGCGGGGCGACTACAGGCTGACTACGTTCGCAGCGGGATGCGGGGACAGCATCCTGATAGAAGCGCACGACAAGGTGGTGATGGTCGACATTCACTATCGCGCCGGCCGCGCGCAGGACGAGGATGACGACGAGGCGCCCGACTTCGCGCCCGACATCCGCGCCGCATGCGGAAACGACCACCTCGACGTGTTCGTATCTACGCACCCCGACAAGGACCACGTCGGCGGCTTCAGCGAGATATTCCACTGCGGCTCGCCTGAGACCTGGGACAGCGACCCCGAGGACTCGGATCCGAAGATCATCGTGGACGAGATCTGGTGCACGCCATACGGCCTCACCCCCCACTACGTCACCGATCAGTCGAAGCCGATTACCGACGAGATCAAGCGGCGCAATGCACTCCAGGGCACGGCAGCGGGCGAACGCGCCGGTAACCGGCTCAAGGTGATGGACACCAGCCGGTTCACCACCGGCGCCATCGCCACCGACTTCGAGTGGCGCCTGCTGGCGCCGACGCCTGCCGAGTGGGACATTCCGAAGACCGCGGAGGGCTGCCCTCCGGCTTCCTCGAACCCGACCAGCCTGGTCATCCAATGGACCATCCGGCGGTTCGGAGGCGAGAACCTGATCCTGACCTGCGGCGACACCTCGGTCGAGGTGCTCGAGAGATTGGAAAAGGATGTTCACCGCAAGAACCCCGACCATCTCGCTTGGCACGTCCTGGTGGCTCCTCATCACTGCTCGCGGCGATCGATCGGGCGGGTGCTCAACGGCGGCTGCAAGGACGAGGAGTTCACCGAGTCGGCCGAGGCGTTGAAGGCGCTCGGCGAGCAGCGTGGCAACGGATACGTCGTGTCGAGCAGCCGGCGCGTCGTGCGGGGCGGCGACACGCCGCCGTCTTGGCACGCGAAGCGCCGCTATCTCCGGATCCTCGCCAATGGCGGCGAGGTCACGGGTTCTGTCGAAGGCCGCTTCCGCTGCACCGGAGGCAACGGAGCTTCGGACCTTCCGGCCCATGTCGTCTTCAACCTGACCAGCGGCGGCCCGACGCTCGCGCCCGCGAAGGTGCCGGCGGCCGTCGGTCTCGGCGGCGGCGGCGCGGCGGTCGGAGGTGGCGGCTCCTATGGCTGACGGCAGCGACGAACCGGTCGATGGCGAGATCGTCGCTGAGCCAGACCTGAGCCAGCTGCTGGAGATCGCGCGCATTTCGCAGTCCGCCGGTGTCGTCGCATCGTCCATCGAACTGCGCCGCCTGGACGAAGGTGAGATTCTGACCTTCGACATCATGACCGAGCCGACGGTTGAGGAACCGGCGACCGACGTGCGCGAGGTGGAGCGCATCCACTTCGTCTATCGCGAGGGCCGCGCCTTCGGTCGCACGGCACCCTACAACGTGCTCTGCGACCGCGAGGACTTCCCGCGCAAGATCGGCCATCTCTGCTCGGGCGAGCCGGGGTGCCGAGCGGCCCCCTGCCTGGCGCTCGGCGGCATCCAGCCGATCTACGAGCGCGCCGGCATAGAGGCGATCATGACCCGCCTGCGCGACTTCCTGCGCGACGCGAAGACGGGCACCCTGATGATGGACGGATGGGAGCCTGTCCCGTTCGGTGTCGGCCAGAAGCTGCGGATGGGCCAGCTCGAGCCACGCACGTTCCAAGAGCATGCGTTCGCCTATCCCGATGCGGGCAGCGCGATGGGCGTCGCGATCAGCTTCGATGACGATGACCGCAAGCAGGTGTCGGTCTTCTCGCAGATCCTCCAGCCTGATGACGTCACCAAGGCGATTGGCCATCACAACGGGAACTTCGGCGGTGAGCGGCACGCGATCCCATGGGTCTTCGTATGGCGCGAACCCTTGGCCGTCGAACGTGACCCGCTGTTCGAGAATTGGCGGACCGGCGGCGAGCTGCTGGAGGGCATGAAGGCGATCGGCGTTGACGCTGCCTTCGTCTCCGCAATCCTGGAACTGCGGAAAAACGACGTGGACTTTCGGTGCCACCGGCCGCCACTCGGCGGGAAGGCGATGGTGGTCATCATAGGAGTGTGGCGACCGGCGCCAATCATGAGCGCCCTCTTCGGCTATTCCGACGACCCCGCGGCCCGGAGCCTCGAACTGCGGGCCTTCCTGATCTCGCAGGATCTCAACAAGGACATCCTCGACGCCGACACCCGCATCGAGACGATCGTCGGCGACTATCCGCCACGACCATCGCTCATGCGCTGGGTGGCCGGTGTCGACCCGCTGCCGCCGGTCGCGCTGCTTGGGCACGGCGCGCTGGGCAGCGCGATACACGACAACCTCGCCCGCTCCGGAATGGAGGACGTGTTCGTGTGGGACAAGGATCGCATCCACCCCCACAACCTCGCCCGCCATTCCGCTCGCACCAGAGACGTGTACGCGAACAAGGCCGACCAGGCGAAGAGGCTGACGGACGCACTCTGGCACGACGAGGGCAGGTCCGAGGCGGTGAAGGACGACATCGCGACCGTCGAAATCGACGTCCTCAAGGCCCGAACCGGCGGCCGGCTCGTCATCGACGCCACTGCGGACGAACAGGTCCGGCTCCGAATGGACGAACTGAGGGGCTCGACCGAGGCTACCATCGTCCGGACCGAGATGTACCATGAGGGGCGCCTCGGAATGACGTTCGTCTCGCCGCCCGGCGGGCCCACACTGTCGGACATGATGCTTGCGACGATCGGGCTTGCGCCCGACAACCCCGACGTTGCGGCCTGGCTCAACTACGAGGATCGGCATCCGCTCGGCCCCGATCCGCTGCTCTACGGCTTCGGCTGCACGTCCATGACCGTGCATCTGCCCAAGCATGCGGTCGAGCAGCAGGCCTCGGTGGCCTGCACCGCCATCCTCGGCGACAGGAGCGAAGCCGGCGTCCTGCTAAACCCGCTCGATGAACGACTACGGCCGAAAGGTGCGCGTTGGGTCCCGATCGCGCCGTTCACGGTCCTGCGACCCGCCAGCGCGGACGACTGGCAGATTCGCGTCTCCGCTTCCGCGATCGCAGCCTTGGAAGCCGAGCGCACGGCCGCGCTTCCGGCCGAGACCGGTGGCTACCTCTACGGCAGCTGGGATCCGACGCGCCGGGTGATCACGGTCATTCACGCCTCATCCCTTCCGCCGGGGTCGGCGGCGACCGAGACCAGGCTCGAGCTCGGCAAGGCGGGCGGCACCCTCGCCGAGCGGCGACTGACCCGCCTTGCCCGCGGCCGCGTCTATCTGTGCGGCACATGGCACAGCCACCCGGACGGATCGGCGCACATGTCGGGCCGCGATGATCGCGCCATGACCGCACACGCTGAGAAGGACGCACCGGACCTGCGGCCCACGCTGATGATCATCGTCGCGCAGGACGACATCCAAGCGCATCTGAGGCTACCGTGATGGCTGACCTGCTCAAGACCGGCATCAACACGAAATACCTCGTCCCCATCGTGGTGGCCTACGCCACCGCGGCCGGGCTGCTAGGCCTCGATCGCGTGACGCAGGCCCAGACCCTGCTGCAGCACGCGGGCTTTGCCGGCCTGGCCGGGATCGTGATGATCGTCCTGCAGGAACTGTTTCCGCGATCAGTGAAGGAGGTGCTCGTCTTCTGGCGGCTGCGCGACCGGCCTCCAGGCTGCCGGGCTTTCACCGTCATCGCCCCTAAGGACGCCCGCGTGGACCCGACGGACCTTGCTGTCCTCCTTCCCTCCACGCCGATGAACCCGACCGAGCAGAACGCGCTCTGGTATAAGTGGTTGAAGGCGACCGAGAGCGACCCCGCGATCGCCGACAACCACCGGCGCTTTCTAATCCTTCGTGATTGCGCCGTCCTCCTGGCGCTCCTCGCGCTGGTCACGCCGGTGCTGCTCGCATGGACACCCGACGGCCTCGATCGCATCCTGATGCTCGGCGGCGGCATGCTGCTCGCCTATGTCGTCGTGGCCCTGTCCGCCCGGAACGCGGCCGTCCGTCTGGTCGGGAACGTCATCGCACGGAAGGTGGGCACCGCATGAAAAGTAACTCTGTGGTTGGAAGGGCCGTTCAGTCGAAGGAGTAGCGGAACGGACGGCGTTTTGGCTGGACGAAAAATTCAGGATCGGTGGTCAAGGATGGTGCGCCCCGATTCGCGATGAGATGCCTTGCCGCTGGCCTTCCTCCCACAGTTCCACCCGGACGAGCTGCTCTATTCGATCGTAGCGAGATACGGGCGCTGGGGTCGCCTCCGGACGGGGCGCGTGAACGAGAACCTGTTCGGCACGAAGTCGATCAAGTTTTCCTACGACTTGCCGCTGCAGATTGGGCGCCTTGCTGATACTGTCGGTGCGGATCTTCCGCTCACCGTCAGCGAAATAGTCAGGGATCACACCCTGCTGCCTTTCCACACGGCCCTTCGGGAGCGAGGGGAGTATGACGAACTGGCAAGGCGGATGGTTGCGGGGGAGAATATCCAGCGGACGTTGAAGGGCACGCGTGCGGTTCTGCCCTGGCCTGACCGCCTGCGCTACTGCCCCGAATGCGACGACGTGAGCCGGCGGCTCTACGGAACACCGATCTGGCTTCGTAGGCATCAGCTTGTCACCAGTCTCATCTGCCTCGAACATGGCGGAATCCTGCTCGCCAGCGATGTCGACGTCACCTGGGGTCGCGACATGACCTACAGGCCAGCCTCCGATCACAGGGGCGACGCGCAGGCGATCGCCTTCCCATTCAGCGGCGAGGCGATGATGCGATACCGCGACATCACCACCTACGGTCACTCGATGCTCGGCAGCCAGGACCATCGAGTCGGCTGGTCGCCGGAGACCGACTTCAAGGCACTTGCCCGACGCAAGGGCTTTATCGTGGGCAAGCATGTCGACATGGTCGGCTTAATCGCTGAATTCGACCACCACTTCGGTGACGTCCTATCCCTCTGGCCGCGCCTGCAGTCGTTCGAGGGCCGCAAGGGCCTCCACTGGATCTACGGTCTCTTCTCGGGCCTGATGTTCAAGAACCAGCCAGTCTGCCGCGCGCTGGTGACCACCTTCCTCGAGGCGCGCGAGGACGGCTCCGGGGCGGACGCTGCCAGAAGGCTTGCTCATAGATCCACGGCCAAGCCTCCAAGGCCGGAGATGAAACCCCAAGCCCGCGCGCTTAGAGACGACGACAAGATCGTGGAAGAGATACGCGCCGTAGGGGAGCGGCTAAGGCGCAAGACTCCGCCGACAAGGGTTACCCAGGGCATGCTGACGCGAGGTGTTCCCGGGCTGCAGTCGATGCTCAAGACTTACCCGCTCCCACGCACACGCGCCGCGCTGATTGAGGAAGCCGAGACACACGCGACGTTCACGCCGCGCAAGCTCCGCTGGATGTTCGAGGAAGCCGACCGCCGCGGCGAGGTCATCAGCCTCAGCAAGCTGCTAGGCCGGCGGCTCTTCATCGACCGGGATCTGGTCAGGTCTGAATGGAAGCGGTACTACGAAGGTTCAGGGCGAGGTGAAACCTCCGGCTCCACCGCTGGGTAAAAAGCTGAAGCGCGCACAGGCGACAATATGAATCCGGGCACTCGAACGCACGCGGAGCTGTCAGATAATGATTGCACCGGTCGAAAGACCCTGATCCCATCCTTCCGGACGCGGAGTGTCAACTAATAGGTCATTTGCGCCGGAAGCCGTTTTCCTCGCTACCACCTTGTGAAGCGGCTGCATCTGTCAGCTTTTCAATGTCCTTTAACAAGAAACGGCGGGAGGGGCAATACGGCGCAGCCTTAATCGAAACCACGATTGAGGAAGCGGTCGGCCAGGGCGCAGTGCATCGCAACGCCCCTGGCCATGACCTGCTCCTCGATCGTCATCTTCACATTGTGCAGCGGCGGGTTGGTGCGCGGATCGCTGCCCTCCGGCGCGACCCCCATGAACGCCATGGCCCCCGGTATCTCGCGCAGGACGTAGGAGAAATCCTCTCCGCCCATCATCGGTGCCGGCATCGTCGTCCAGCCGCGTTCCCCGGAGATGTCCTGTGACAGTTCACGGATCATCGCCGTCGCGCGCGGGTCGCAGAAGGTGACCGGATAGCCTTCCTCGACCCTGGTATCCGCCTCGCAGCCATGCGCCGCAGCGATGTTCCCGGCGATCTGATGGAAGGCGGCACGTGCCTTCTCCCGGGTCGCATCCGACAGGGTGCGCAGCGTTCCCATGAGCTTCACTTCATCGGGAATGATGTTGTGGCTGCTGCCGGCGTGAATCTGCGTGATGGTCAGGACGGCGGGATCAGACACCGGGATACGGCGCGCGACAAAGCTCTGCAGCGCGGTGACGATCTCGCAAGCGACCGGGATCGGATCGATGCAATCGTGCGGCATGGCGGCGTGACCGCCCTTGCCACGGATCGTCGCGATCAGCGTGTCGGTGGAGGCGAGAAGGGGTCCTTCGCGTCCGACGAACACACCGGCGGGCGCGTTGGGGAAGATGTGGAGCGCGAAGGCGGCGTCGGGGCGCGCGAGGTTGAGCAACCCGTCATCGATCATCCAGCGGGCGCCATGGTGGCCCTCCTCGCCGGGCTGGAACATGAAGACCACCGTTCCGGGCAGTTCGTCCCTGCGCGCGCATAAGGCGCGCGCGGCGCCGGCGAGCATGGCGGAATGGGCGTCGTGGCCGCAGGCGTGCATCGCGCCCGGGATGGTGGAGGCGAAGGGCAGGCCGGTGTCTTCAGACAGGGGCAGCGCATCCATGTCGCCGCGCAACAGCACGGTGCGGGTGTTGTCGCCCGCGCCGCTACGGCCGCCGCGAAGGATGGCGATGAAGCCTGTGGTGGAGGTGCTGTCGTGAATTTCGAGCGGCAGGCCGGCAAGCGCCGCCTTCAGCTTCGAGGTCGTCTTGGGGCAGTGGAGGCCGATCTCTGGCTCGGCATGGATGGCGCGTCGCAGGGCGATCGTGTCGTCGAGCTGCGCCACGCCGGCGGCCTGCCAATCGTCACGGATGAGGGGAGCGTTCATGGGCGATCCTTTCCTTGGTTCGTACCTAGAACGGATCGCCGCCGGCGCAAATCGGCCATTGCGCCGGCGGTCGTGGCCAGATGTGCGCGCGCGGCTACCAGGCGACCGCAATCTTCCCGAAATGACTGGCGGATTCGAGGTGCCGGAACGCGTCGCCCAGATCCTCGAGCGCGAATGTCCGATCAATGACGGGTCGGATCGCGGTGGCCTCGAGCGCGCGGACGAAGTCCTCCTGCTCCTGGCGGCTGCCGACGATCAATCCCTGCAGTTTGGCCTGCTTCGCCATGAGGAATGCGGTCGGCACGTCGCCGCCGACCCCGGTGAGGACGCCGATCAGCGCGATATGGCCACCGATCCGCACGGCCTCGATCGACTGGACGAGCGTCCCCGGGCCGCCGACCTCGACCACGATGTCGGCGCCGCGGCCGCCGGTCAGATCCAGGACCTTGCGGCCCCATTTGGGCTCCTGACGATAATTGATCACATGATTGGCGCCGAGTTCCTTCGCGCGCGCCAGCTTCTCGTCCGAGGAGGAGGTGACGATCACCTCGGCGCCCATCGCATGGGCGAGTTGCAGCGCGTAGATCGACACGCCGCCGGTCCCGAGCAGCAGCACGGTGTCGCCAGCGCGCAGGCCGGCGTCGACGACGAGCGCGCGCCAGGCGGTGAGTCCCGCCGTGGTGATGGTGGCGGCTTCCTTGTGGCTCCAGCCGCGCGGCGCCCTGGTGAAGGCAGTGGAAGGAAGGACCACGCTGTCGCAGGCGAAGCCGTTGATGCCGTCGCCTGGGACGCGGCGGAAGTCGCCCACCTTCGGGCCGCCATCCTGCCAGTCCGGGAAGAAGACCGAGACGACATGGTCGCCGACGCTGAAGTCCGTCACGCCGTCGCCGACCGCCTCGACGACGCCGGCGCCATCCGCCAGCGGGATGCGACCGTCCGCCGTCGGGGACTTGCCCGAGCAGACCAGATAGTCGTGGAAGTTGAGCGAGCTGGCGTGGAGCGCCACGCGGATCTCGCCAGCGCCGGGCTGGCCGGGATCGGGCGCGTCGGTCACGTGCAGACGATCAAGCCCGCCCGGCTGCGACAGGGTGACGGCCCTCACGGCTGGATGCTCGCCTGGGCCGGCGTGCGCCGCGCGGCGGTGACCGGAACGGTCGGTTCGAGCATCTGGCCCTTCATAATTCCCTCTCCCTTGGTTGGCGATGTCGGCATGTCCATGATGCGGTGGACGACATCCATGCCCTGCACGACGCGGCCGAAGACCGCATAGCCGGGGTTCGTTCCGTCGGCGTCCATCGCCGGCGTGTTGCCGACGATGATGAAGAAATCGCCGCGCGCGGTGCCGGGTTCGGCCATCGCCATGGAGATCGCGCCATCGACATGGCTGAGCCCGGTCTTGCTGGTCGGCTCATGCGCGATCGGCGGCAGCGTGCGCTTGGGATCGTTTTGGGTGCCGAACTGGATGAAGCCGTAGCGCGGTTCCGCCTGCACCTTCACGGTGCGGTAGAAAGCCGTCCCGTCCAGCCGCTTTCCATCGACATATTTGAGGAAGTTGGCGGCAGTGACCGGCGCCTTCTCCGTTTCGATTTCCAGCACGATCGGGCCAGCCGCGGTCGACAGGGTGACGATCGTGGTCGCTGCCTTTGCCGGAGCAGGGGGCGTAGCGCTGGTGGTGGCCGGTGCAGCCGCAGGAACATCCTGCGCGGCGACGCCGGTGGGAAGGAGGAGCGCGGCGGCGAGGGCGATCATCCGCATCAGCCGACCTTCGCCACCAGCAGCGGCATGTTGTCCGCCTGACTGCCGGACAATTGGATCGTGTAGCGACCGGGCTTCAACGTATAATCCACCATCTTGCGAATTCCCGTGCATTTGGGGCCATGACCATGCGCGCTGGAGGAGAGCGCACGCCCCTTGTCGACCAGATCGACCCATGCGCGTCCACCCAGTGCCACGCGGTAATTGCCTGCTTCCTGCACGGTCAGCGTCAGCGTTCCGGCATGGCCGCCGTTTTCCTTCGGCACGGGTGCCAGTGTGACGAGATTCGCCGGATGAAGCGCGACCAGCAGCGCCTGGCCGGGCGTCACCGATGCGCCGCCGCCGGCCTTGATCCCTGCCGCGACGGGCGTCTGCTTCGACCAGGCGGCAAGCTCTGCCGGGATCGCGACCCGGACATTCGCGCAGGAAGGATCGTCAGGAGCCTCCTGCGCAACGGCGGGGGAGGCGGCCAGCAGGAGGCCGGCAACGGAAGCACGGATCACGCAAGGTTCCTTTCTTGCTCATTCGTATCGCCCTTCAACGTTCAAGGCGACAGATGGGAGCAAGGACACGGACCATTTGCCATGCCAAGAGCGCGGCCCGTCCCCTGCCGGGGGCAGGGGACGGTCGCTGACCCGCGCGCCCGGTCAGGCGCGGGTCGGGATCTTCTCGAACGGGACGTCCTTGTCGACGCGCACGTCGCCAGGCAGGCCAAGGACGCGCTCGGCGATGATGTTGCGCAGGATCTCGTCCGTCCCGCCCTCGATTCGGGTTGCCGGGCTGCGCATCAGCGTCGCCTGGAAGCGTGCCGCATGCGCCGCCTGTGCGGGATCCGTCAGCACGCCGGCCTCGCCCTGAAGGTCGATGGCGAAGGTCGCAATATCCTGGCTCGTCGCGCCGGCGACCAGCTTGCCGATCGAATTCTCCGGGCCTGGCTCCTGTCCCTTCGACAAGGCGGTCAGCGCGCGCATCGAGGTGTATTTCAGGCCGCTGGCCTTGGTGGCCCAATCGGCGAGGCGCGAGCGGATCGACGGATCATCGACCAGCCGGCCGCCGTCGCGACCCGGCGCGCGGACGGCATAATCGAGCAGCGTCTCGAAGCCGGTCGACATGCCCGAGCCGATCGACAGCCGCTCGTTCATCAGCGTGGTCAGTGACACCGTCCAGCCCTGACCCACGCCGCCCAGCCGCTGGCTGTCGGGAACGCGCAGGTCGGTGAAGAACACCTCGTTGAAGCCCGACTGGCCGTGCGCCTGAAGAATCGGGCGGACTTCGATGCCGGGCGAGCGCATGTCGACCCAGAACATCGTCAGCCCCTTGTGCTTGGCGACGCTGGGATCGGTGCGGGTCAGCAGGATGCCATATTGCGAGATATGCGCGCCGGAGGTCCAGATCTTGGACCCGTTGATGACCCATTCGTCACCATCCTTGACCGCGCGGGTGCGAAGGCCCGCGAGGTCCGAGCCGGCCGACGGTTCGGAGAACATCTGGCACCAGATGTCCTCACCCGCGGCGAGCGGCGGCAGCAGCGCCTGCTTGTCCTCCTCACGCCCCCACGCCATCACCGTCGGGCCGCACATGCCCTGACCGATGATGAAGGTGAAGGAGAGGGTGGCATAGACGCCTTCCTCCTGGTTCCAGATCACCCGCTGCATCGGCGTCGCGCCGCGCCCGCCATATTCCTTGGGCCAGTGAAGGCACGCCCAGCCGGCGTCATATTTCTTCTTCTGCCACGCCTTGCTCTCGGCCAGCATGTCGAAATCGGCGATGTCGCCGGCGGTGCCGTGCCCCGACCCCGAAAGGATCGGGTACAGGTGCTTGGGGGCATTGGCATCAATCCACGCGCGAGCCTCGGCGCGGAAGGCGGCTTCTTCGGGAGTGTCGTCGAAGTTCATGGCACGGGGCCTCCGGTCTTGTCCGTTACGTGGCTCAGGCGGCGATCGGCTGGTTGGCGGCAGCCAGGCGGCTGACGAGCTTCTCTTCCCAGTCGGGCTGGCTGCCGAGCGCGAGCGCGAGGTGGTTCGCGCGCCGGTAGTAGAGGTGGCAATCCATCTGCCACGTAAAGCCCATGCCGCCGTGCACCTGGATGTTGTTCTTCGCGCAATGGCGGAAGGCGTTGGTAGCCGAAACGCGCGCCGTCGCTGCCGCGCGCGGCAGTTCGGCCGCCCCAGTAGAAAGCGCCCAGGCACCGTAATAAGCGTTCGACCGGGCGAGCGTTGCGGAGACGTACATGTCGGCCAGCATGTGCTTGATGGCCTGGAAGCTGCCAATCTGGCGCCCGAAGGCCATCCGCTCCAGCGCATAGTCGCGGCCCATTTCGAGCGCGCGGTCCGCGCCGCCAATCTGCTCGAACGCCACCAGCACCGCCGCGCGGTCGAGCAGCGTCTGATATTGCGACCAGCCCTCGCCCGGCTCGCCCAGCCGCTCGGCCGCTGCGCTGTTGAAGGTCAGTTCGGCTTGGGCACGCGTGGGATCGATCGTGTCGAGCGCGCGCCGTTCGACCGCCTTCTGCGCGAGATCGACGAGCACCAGGCTCAGCCGATCGCCCTCCTTCGCCAGCACCAGCGCCACGTCGGCAATCTCGCCGTCGAGTACCGGAGCCTTCTTGCCCGACACGGTGCCGCCCGCGAAGGTCGTGCGAACCGAGGTCTCGCTCAGTCGCTCACCCTCCGCGGCGGCGACGCAGCCAATCGCTGCGCCGGCCGCGATGCGGGGGAGCCATGACGCCTGCTGCTCGGCCGTGCCGAACGACTTGATCGCCTCTGCCACCAGGTAGACCGAGGAGAGGATCGGGAGCGGCGCCAGCGCCCGGCCGAATTCCTCCGCCACGGCGCACAGCTCAAGATAGCCAAGGCCAAGGCCGCCATGCTCCTCCGGGATGGCGATGCCGAGGAACCCCATCTCGGCCACCCCGCGCCACAGGTCGCGATCGAAGCCGCCACCCTCCAGCGCCTTGCGCACGCGGTCCGGCGGGCATTCCGCCGTCAGGAAGCGCCGTGCTTCCTGACGGAATTCATTTTGTTGTTCGTTGAAATCGAACTGCATCGATCCCCTCCCTCTTATTCCTGTGGCAGCTGGTGCACATAGACTTCGTTGTGGGTGATCCTGTCGCCATCGAGCAGGACCATGTCGAACCCGCGCATCCGACCCGCCCCTTCAACATCGCAATACCAACGGCCGCAGAAGCCGCCCGGAATGGGCCAGGTCTCGTCCGGGGTGTAGGTCATCGCCGGGGTCGCAGCGAACAGGCCGGTCAGATAGGCGCGCAGCGCGTCGTGCCCGGTGATGCCGGCGGCGGTCTGCGGATCGAAATAGCGGCAATCCGTCGCATAGAAGCCCAGCAGCGCCTCGACGTCCTTGGCGGTCCAGGCGGCGAGCCAGTCGGCATTGTAGCGTGCAATGTCCATCGATCAGGCCCCCACCACGCGGGCGACATGCGCCGGCTCGAAAATCTCTGCCGGGACGGCTTCGGGCCCGGCCAGCGTCGCGACCCCGTGGAGGCCGAGCATTGGATCGGCGGCGCTTGCCTCATAGTAACGATGCCGCCGCGCACGGGCGGCCTCGCCAAACTCCATGTCGAGCGTCGCCTGCATCTCCGCCGCGATGCGCAGCCGGCGCATCCGCTCCGCGCGTTCCTCGGCATAAGGTCGGAGATCGGGCGCGTTTCCCGGCGCCGTTTCCTTGAGGATGTCGCTGACGAGGCGAACGTCGCGGTAGGTGATCGACAGGCCGAGGCCCAGGATAGGATCGTTCCACCCGGCGGCATCGCCGACCAGCACGGCGCCGGGCGCATAGGGGCGCTGCGCGGCGCTGCTGTTATTGTAATAGGCGAACAGCGGGCTGGCGGGGGTGCCGCCAGCGATCGCCTCATTATGCGGCGCCGATTTCATCCGGAACGCCTCGAGGAAGCGGGTTGGCCCGTCCTTTCCGGCAAACCGCTTGGTATCGGCAAGCGACCAGCCGCCATAGACGCGCATCCGCTCCTGGCCCTGCGGGAAGGCAAGAAAGCCGAAATCATCCTCCGTGCCGATCGCCTGGCGTGTATCGTCCCAGCCGGCGACACCATCCACCAGCAGCCCGGCGAACCAATGGTGTGGCTTGTCCTGCTGCAACGTCAGCCCGGCGGCGCGGCGCACCCCGGATTGCCGCCCCTCGGCCCCGGCGATCAGCGGGGCACGCGCCGCATGCTCGACGCCATCGAGGAGGTAGCTGACCGCGGGCGATGCGCCCAGCGTGATGGAGGTGATGGTGACGCCGCGATGCGCCGTCGCGCCCGATGCGGCGGCGGTGTCGAATAGCGTCTGGCAATGGACGGGGTGGCGCAGGCACAAGGGGCCTGGCACGTCGGGCGCGAACATGCCGAGCGGCATCGCCGCCGCCTCCGCCGCAGCGGGATCGCGCGTCTCGTCATAAGTGACGTGGCTGGTCAGGTGATGGCCACCCGCGGCGACCAATGTGTCGTAAAGGCCGAGCCGTTTGGTTTCGGTCACTCCCCACGGCGCGATCCATTCGCCGCGCACCTTGTCCTCATAGACCGTCGTTTTTTCCAGCAGCAGCACGGACCGGCCGGCGCGCGCCATGGTCGCCGCCAGCGCCGACCCGCCGATGCCGCCCCCGACGATGATGAGGTCGTATGTCATGCACGCTCTCCTGCCGTCGGCGGCCATCGTGGGCAGCGCGATCGGTATGGATTAAGTCGATCGACCTAATCGCCTGACAGGTACGAGCGGCGCGGCGGGCAAGTCAATGGGCCGGGCACGCAAAACGACGATCGGGTCCGGGCGGCTGTCGATACGATTGCGATCGTGCCTTAGGGCGGGGGCGACCGCGTCAGAGAACGAAGTAAAGCAGGACCACCAGACAGAGGCCGATGGCCGCCAGGAAAATCAGAGCGTCAGTGCCGGTGATTTTGGACATGGCTGGCCCTTCCTTCGTCGCCGTCACGGATGCGGCGCAGGAGTCATCACCCCTCCCGCAGCAACATGCATTGCGCAATTGCCCGTAGCGGGGCGGGGAGTGGTGGTGTTGGGGATTGGTGAACCAATTATCCGGCCGGTCCGCGCCCGATCGGGGGGGCTGCCATCTCAGCCGGACATGCCACTCCACCGAAGCGTTGCGCCCTAAGGCATTGAAACTATTCGGAGGAGGGTGGTGGACGCACTTGGGCTCGAACCAAGGACCCGCTGATTAAGAGTCAGCTGCTCTACCAACTGAGCTATGCGTCCGTTCCGGTGTAGGCTGGTGCCTCGCCGCCGGGAGGCGCGTCATTAGCATTGCTCCGGCGGGACGCAACCACTTTTTTCGGGTTTCACCAATTTTGTTCGCCGCGATTGCTGCGGTCGATCGACATGAGGATGCCAAGGCACAGGAACACGGTCATCTGCGCCGATCCGCCGAAGCTGACGAGCGGCAGCGGGATGCCGACCACGGGGGCGAGGCCCATCACCATCGCCAGGTTGATCGCGACGTAGAAGAAGATCGTCGTCGCAAGGCCCGCCGCGGTGAGCTTGGCAAAGCGGGTGCGGGCGCGCAGGCCGACGTTGATGCCCCAGCGGATCACCATCAGATAGGCGACGATGATGAACAGGCCGCCGAGCAGGCCCCATTCCTCCGCCATGGTCGCGAAGACAAAGTCGGTGTGCCCCTCCGGCAGGTAATCGAGGTGGCTCTGCGTGCCGTTGAGGAAGCCCTTGCCGGTGATGCCGCCAGAGCCGATCGCGATCTTCGACTGGCTGATGTGATAGCCGGTGCCGAGCGGATCGCTCTCGGGATCAAGGAAGATGAGCACGCGATTGCGCTGATAGTCGTGGAGCAGATAGGTCACCGCAAGCGGCGCGGCGACGGCGAGGCCGAGCGCGCCGCCGACGAACAGGCGCAACGGGACGCCGGCGAGGAACATCACCGTCAGGCCGCCGCCAGTGATCATGAGCGCCGTCCCGAGATCGGGCTGAAGCATGACCAGGCCGGCCGGCAGCCCAATGAGGATCGCCGCCGGCCAGATCGCGCCGAAGCGCCGCGTCTCGTTGGGCGGCAGCAGCTCGTAGAAGCGCGCGCAGGCGAGCACGATCGCCGGCTTCATCAGCTCCGACGGCTGCAACCTGATGAAGCCGAAATCCAGCCAGCGCTGGCTGCCGCCGCGCACCGCGCCGAGCAGTTCAACGGCAAACAACAGAATGACGATCAGGACATAGCCGGGCAGCGCGCCACGTCGCCACACATCCTCCGGCACGCGGGAGATCACGATCGACCCGCACAGGAAGATGACGAAGCGAATTCCCTGAGAGAGTGCCCAGGGACGCATGTTGCCGCTGGCGGCGGAGTAGAGGATGACGAGGCCGAACCCGCCAAGCGCGATCACCAGCAGCAGCATCCGCCACGGCAGCCGCGCCAGCGGCGCAGGCACGATCGACGGTCGGCTCATTGCGGATCCGATGGTTCGGTGGTGCCGACGCTCGCGGGACCGGCGCCATTGGCGATGTCGCTGACGGTCGCCTCCTGCGCCGCGTTCGAGGCGTCGGTCGCCTGGCGAACGGCCGGCGCGCGCGTCGGGGCGGGGGCGTCGGTTTCGGTGGCGGCGCCCTGCGCCGGGGACGGCGCATTGGCGGCGGCGCGGTAGGCCGCTTCCTGCGCGGCCATGCGCGTCCGGATGTCGCCGCCCCATGTCGGTTCGACCTCGGCGAGCGCCTTCAGCGCACGCTCCTTGTCGAACAGATAGGTCATGATGTCCTTGCCGATCATTGGCGTGTCGAGGTTGCGGATGACGTGGCCGTTATGCTCGAGCACGATGGCCGCGGCGTAGCGCGGCTTGTCCGACGGCGCGAAGCAGATGAACAAGGCGTGGTCGCGCAGCTTGAAGGGAAGCTGCGAATTGCGCAGCACGCCGGTGCGACGTTCGGCCATGGTGATACGGCGTACCTGGGCGGTGCCGGTTTTCGCCGCCAGATCGATGCCAGGCAGGTACAAGCGGGAGGCGCCGCCCGTGCCGCCGCCATTGACCACCTTCCACATCGATTCGCGAACAATCTGAAGATGCTCTTCCTTGTACGGCAGCAAAGGGGCGTTGCCGTGCACGCGATCCATCAACAGGCTGGGCTGGACCTGCCGTCCCGACGCAATGCGCATCGCCATCACCGCAAGCTGGAGCGGATTGGACAGGACATAGCCCTGGCCGATCGATGCGTTCAGCGAGTCGGCGACGGTCCACTTCGTCTTGTACTTGCGCTCCTTCCACACGCTGTCGGGCACGGTGCCGTAGCGCTGCGTCGCGAAGGGCAAGTCGAATTTCTCGCCCATGCCGAGCGAGCGGGCGACCGGCGCCACCTTGTCGTAACCAAGGCGGCGGATCATCTCATAGAAATAGATATCGCAGCTCTGCGCGACGGCGCCGCGCAGGTCCATCGGGCCATGCCCACGCCGCTTGTGGCAGTGGAACACGCCGCTGCCGACCCGCATCGCTCCGCTGCAATACACCCGCTCGTCGGGGCTGATCCCTGCTTCCAGCAGCGCAAGGCCGTTCATCGGTTTCACCGTCGAACCCGGCGGATACAGCCCCTGCGTCACCTTGTTCATCAGCGGGACGTGATCGTCCGCCGACAGCATCTTCCACTCCATGTGGCTGATCCCGTCGGAGAAGCTGTTGGGATCATAGGCCGGCATGGAGACCATCGCGAGCATCTCGCCCGTGTGACAGTCGAACACCACCGCGGAGCCGGAGTTCGTGCCCAGCCGGCGCGCGGCATATTCCTGCAAGCCGGAATCGATCGTCAGCTTCTGCGTCTTGCCGGGCACGTCGGGGCGGGTGGCAAGCTCCGCGACCAGCTTGCCGCGCGCCGTCACCTCGATCCGTTTTGCCCCGGGCTTGCCGCGGAGCTCATTTTCCATCGTCTTTTCAAGGCCGTCCTTGCCGACCTTGAATCCCGGTGTCAGCAGCAGCGGGTCGCGCGTCTGCTTGTACTGCTCCGCCGTGGCGACCCCGACATAGCCGGTCAGGTGTGCGACGGCGGCGCCAGCGGGATAGTTGCGCGCGAACCCGCGCGTGGGCGCGACGCCGGGCAGCTCGGGCTGGCGGACCTGCACCGCCGCGAACCGCTCCCAGCTCACATTCTCGGCCACCTTGACTGGCTGGAAGCCCGCCGCCCGCTTCAGGTCGGCGCGCACGCGCAGCAGGTCGTCGTCGGTCAGCGCCAGGAGATCACGAAGCGCCGCCAGCGTGCGTTCCTCGTCAACGATCCGATCGGGGATCAGGTCGACGCGAAAGTCGGTGCGGTTGTCCGCAATGGCGTGACCATGGCGATCAACCAGCCAGCCGCGACGCGGCGGGATGAGGGTCATGTTGACCCGGTTGTTCTCGCTCAGCAGGTTGTAGCGTTCGTTCTCGGCAATCGACAGCCAGCCCATTCGACCGGCCAGCACGCTGCCCACGCCGATCTGCATCGCGCCGAGCAGCCAAGCCCGGCGCGAAAACGTGTAGCCCTGCTGCGCCTCCGTGGCGATCCGCGGTGTCCGGTTCATTCGGCAACGCGACGGCGATCAACCCAGGCGACGGCGCGCGCGGCTAGGGGGAAAAGAAGAATCGACACGATGATCTGGACCACTAGCACGCTATCGACCTGCGCGCCGAGGGGGGTGGCCAGAAAACGACCGGCAATCAGGCAGAAGGCGATACCCACCGCTGCGATCAGCCAATCCTGTGCGAAGGCGCGGAAGATGGTGCGCTGATCAAACAAATCGACCAGGAAAAAGGTCAGCGTCCACAGCAGCATCGCGCTGCCCAGCGGCTGGCCGCTGAGGCAATCGTCGAACAGGCCGAGCAGCGCCGGCGCCCAGCGGCGCAGCGCAAGCGGCGCGAGCAGGCGCCACGAAAGGAGCATGAGGAGGCCGAACGGCGGCAGCAGTGGCAGCGTTGCCACCACCGGGATGATCGTCACCAGCGAGCCGCCCATAACGGTCAGCCATGGCAGCGCACGCGCCGGCGACTGCTGCATCGGCGCCTGGAAGGGTTTGGGCGCAGTGCTCACTGCGCCGCGGCGCTCCCGGCGGGCTGGCTGCCGGTTGCCTGTGGGTCGGCAGGGTTGGGCCGCGCCGGGGGCGGGGGCGGCAGGAACGGCGCGCTGACGATCGCGAAATCGAACGTATTGGCCTCGGCAAACGGCTTGGCGGGGGCGCTGTCGGCGCCCGGCTTCAGCACATGGGCGACCAGCACGCCGGGGGTGTAGAGGCCGCCGATGCCGGACGTGATGAAGCGGTCGCCTGGCTTCAGCCGCGCATTGGTGGTGCCGACCGAACGGATATCGAGCAGGCCATCGCCGCGCCCGGCGGCGAGGGCGGGCAGCCCGTCGCCGATGCGCTGCACGGGGATGACGCTTTCCGCGTCGATGGTGAGCAGCACGCGCGCTGAATTGGGTCCGGCCTCGACAATGCGGCCGATGAGCCCGTCGGGGCCGCGCACCGGCATGCCGGGCCGCACGCCCTGCCAGCGCCCGGCGTTCAGGATCCCGAAGCGCCGCGTGCTGGAGGCACTGGAGCTGACGATCCGCGCCGTCGCCACGGTATCGGGCGTCGCCTCGCGCAGTTGGAGCAGCCCGCGCAGGCGGCGATTGTCGCGCACGATGATCCGCGCCTGGGTGAGCGCATCCCTGGTGCGGGCGACTTCGGCGCGCAAAGCGGCATTTTCGTTATGGACGCGAAAATAGGTGGCGATCGTCTCCGGCACGGAGGCAATGCCGCGCACGACCGCGGCCCCGACGGTGGAAGCCGGCGCGGTGACCTCGGTCGCGGCGGACCGCAGCGCGGCAAAGGCCGGCGGATTGAATTGCGACAGGACGAGCAACACCGCACCGACCAGCGCTCCCGCGACGGCCAGGATGTAGCTCATAAAGAGCGTATATTGCGCCCGTCGCGAGAAACCCGGGCGCCGGTCCCGCGGCGGCGCCATTCGCTATTCCTTCAGATCAGCCGCTTTGCAGCACGCCGCGATAGATCGGATCCTCAAGCGCGCGACCCGTGCCCAGCGCGACGCAGGTCAGCGGATCTTCCGCCACCGTCACCGGCAGGCCGGTTTCGTCGCGAAGCACCTCGTCCAGACCCTGCAGCAGCGCACCGCCACCGGTGAGCACGATGCCCTGATCGACGATGTCCGCGGCGAGTTCGGGCGCGGTATTCTCAAGCGCCACGCGAACGCCCTCGACGATCGTGGCGACCGGCTCGGACAACGCCTCGGCGATCTGGCCCTGGTTGATCTGGATTTCCTTGGGCACGCCGTTCACCAGGTCGCGACCCTTGATGTGGATCGTCATGCCGATGCCATCGACCGGCGGCTTGGCGATGCCGACTTCCTGCTTGATCCGCTCGGCCGTGGCTTCGCCGATCAGCAGATTGTGGTTGCGGCGTACGTAGCTGACAATCGCCTCGTCCATCTTGTCGCCGCCGACGCGCACCGACGTGGTATAGGCGAGACCGCGCAGAGACAGGACGGCGACTTCGGTCGTGCCGCCGCCGATATCGACGACCATGCTGCCGATCGGTTCGGTGACCGGCATGTCCGCGCCGATCGCGGCCGCCATCGGCTCCTCGATCAGCCACACCTGGCTCGCGCCGGCGTTCGACGCCGCGTCGCGGATCGCGCGGCGTTCGACCTTGGTCGAGCCCGACGGCACGCAGATCACGATCTCCGGCCAGCGCATGAACTTGCGCTGCCCATGGACCTTATAAATGAAACTCTTGATCATCTGCTCGGCGACATCGATGTCGGCAATAACGCCATCGCGCAGCGGACGGATCGCCTCGATGTTGCCGGGCGTCTTGCCCATCATCAACTTGGCGTCTTCACCGACGGCCTTGACCTTCTTGATGCCATTGATCGTCTCCACCGCCACAACGGACGGTTCATTGAGCACGATACCGCGGCCGCGAAGATAGACCACGGTGTTCGCAGTCCCGAGATCGATCGCCATGTCATGGGACATGAACTTGAAGAAACGCGAGAAGGCCATGTTCAGCTTAATTCCGTCCCCGAGTCGCCGGAGCGAGGTACATCAATCATCCCGCCGCCGCGGCCGCAAGTCGCTTCTAGGGCTTTGATCGTGCTGTCACGGGGTCGCGGGATGGCGCCGATTGGGCTAGGGGGCTGATGGTGTCAATACGTCGCCTCCCTGAACATCTGATCAATCGCATCGCCGCCGGTGAAGTGGTGGAAAGACCGGCTAGTGCGTTGAAGGAACTGGTGGAGAACGCGCTTGACGCGGGCGCCACCCGAGTCACCGTGCGATTGGCAGAGGGTGGCCTGTCGCGGATCGAGGTGGTCGACGACGGCTGCGGCATGACCGCGGCCGATATGGCGCTCGCGCTGGAACGCCATGCCACGTCCAAGCTTCCCACCGATGAGATCGATCAGGTCGCCACGATGGGGTTCCGCGGCGAGGCGCTGCCCTCGATCGCCAGCGTTGCGCGGCTGACGCTCGAAAGCCGGGTGCGCGGCGCCGATGGCTGGTCGCGCGTCATCGACAATGGCGCAGTGGTGGGGGACGGCCCCGCCGCGTTGCCGCCGGGCACACGGGTCATGGTGGAGGAATTGTTTGCGCGCGTGCCCGCCCGCCGCAAGTTCCTGCGCTCGGGCCGCAGCGAATATGCCGCCTGCCTGGACGTGGTGCGGCGTCTTGCGATGGCACGGCCGGACGTCGCCTTTCTTCTCGAACATGATGGCCGCCGCGTCCTTGCGGCGCTCCAGCCGGAGGATCGCCCCGCCCGCGTCGCGGCGCTCACCGACCGCGCGCTGAAGGAGAACAGCGTTGCGATCGACATGGAGCGCGAGGGGCTGGTGCTCGGCGGGGTCGCTGGCCTGCCGACCTTCCATCGCGGCGTTGCCGATCACCAATATCTGTTCGTCAACGGGCGCCCGGTGAAGGATCGGTTGCTCACCGGCGCGATCCGCGGCGCTTATGCCGAGATGATGCCGCGTGACCGGCACGCCGTGGTCGCCTTGTTCCTCGACGTTCCGCCCAGCGAAGTCGACGTCAACGTGCATCCGGCCAAGACGGAGGTTCGCTTCCGCGATCCGGCGATGGTGCGCGGCCTTATCGTGTCCGGCCTACGCCGCGCGCTCGACATGGCCGGACATCGCGTGGCGCATCGCGCGCCAGCCGACGCGATGGCGATGTTTCGTCCGGAGCCGAGTGGCGGCGGGGCGGAACCATCGGCCCTCTTTGGCGGGCAGGGGCAGGCGGCTGTTACTCCGGGCGACGCGCCTTTTGTCGGGAGCGGTGTGGTGCGTGACCAGCGACCGACCTTCTTCGCGCCGCCGCCGCAAGCACGTGCCGAGCCGGCGACGGCGCCGCTGCCGGACACCGGGGATCACCCGCTGGGCGTGGCGCGGGGGCAGGTCGCGAAAACCTATATCGTGGCGGAGGCGGCGGACGGGCTGGTGATCGTCGATCAGCACGCCGCGCACGAGCGGCTGGTGCTGGAACGGATGCGCGCCGCGCTGGCTGGGGGGCGCGTGGCGGCGCAGGCGCTGCTGATCCCCGAGGTGGTCGAACTGGACGAGCCGGCATGCGACCGGATGGAATCGCGCGCGCCGGAATTGAGCGAACTTGGCCTCGATGTGGAGCGTTTCGGCCCCCGTGCGATGCTGGTGCGGGCAACCCCGGCGCTGCTCGGCCGCGGTGATCCTGCCGGGCTGGTGCGCGACCTGGCCGATGAACTGGCCGCGTTCGACGAGGCGCTGTCGCTACGCGAGCGGCTCGATGCGGTGGCGGGCACCATGGCCTGCCACGGATCGGTGCGCGCCGGCCGGGTGCTGTCGGTCGCCGAGATGAACGCGCTGCTGCGCGAGATGGAGGCGACGCCGCATTCGGGGCAGTGCAACCATGGCCGCCCCACCTGGGTGAAGCTGGCGCTGTCCGACGTCGAGAAGCTGTTCGGGCGCAAATAGCGGCGGGATTACCCCGCCGCCTTCGCCAGCCCCTTCGACAGTTGCAGCGCGCCGTGCAGCCGCGCGGCCGGATCGGCCCAGTTGCGGGTGAGCGCCAGCTTCGAATCCGGACGCAGCTTCGCAATGCCGCCGAGCTTGTCGACATAGGCGAGCAGGCCGGGGACGTTGGGCGGTGTATCGTCGTGGAAGCTGACGAGCGCGCCCTTCGGCCCGACGTCCATCTTCGACACGCACGCCTTCTTGGCGTTCATCTTGATCTCGATGACCTTGATGAGATTGTCGGTCGCCTCAGGCAGCGGCCCGAAACGGTCGATCATCTCGGCGGCGAACGCCTCCAGCTCGCGCTTCTCGTCCAGCTCGTTGAGGCGGCGATAGAGCGCCATCCGCAGGTCGAGATCGGGGACATAGTCGTCCGGGATCAGGATCGGCGTGTCGACGGTGATCTGCGGCGAGAAATCGCGCGGGCGGCTGGCGAGGCCGCCGGCCTTGGCGTCCATGATCGCCTCTTCCAGCATCGACTGGTAGAGTTCGTAGCCGACCTCCTTGATGTGGCCGGACTGCTCGTCCCCGAGCAGATTGCCCGCGCCGCGAATGTCGAGATCGTGGCTGGCGAGCTGGAAGCCGGCACCCAGGCTGTCGAGATCGCTGAGCACCTTGAGGCGTTTCTCCGCGGAGTCGGTCATCATCCGTTCGGGCGGGGTGACCATATAGGCATAGGCGCGCGTCTTCGATCGGCCGACGCGGCCGCGCAGCTGGTAGAGCTGCGCCAGCCCGAAACGGTCGGCGCGGTTGACGATCATCGTGTTGGCGGACGGGATATCGATGCCGCTTTCGATGATGGTGGTGGAGACGAGCACCTCGAACTTCTTGTCGTAGAAGGCGCTCATCCGTTCCTCGACCTCGCTTGCCGCCATCTGGCCGTGGGCGATGACGTAGCGGATTTCGGGCACTTCCTTGCGCAGGAACTCCTCAATGTCGGGGAGGTCGGCGACGCGCGGCGTGACGAGGAAGCTCTGCCCGCCGCGATAATGTTCGCGCAGCAATGCCTCGCGCAGGACGACGGGGTCCCACGGCATGACATAGGTGCGCACCGCCAGGCGATCGACCGGCGGCGTCTGGATCACGGACAGTTCGCGCAGGCCCGACATCGCCATCTGCAGCGTGCGCGGGATCGGCGTCGCGGTGAGGGTGAGGATATGGACGTCGGCGCGCAGTGTCTTGAGGCGTTCCTTGTGCGTGACGCCGAACCGTTGTTCCTCGTCGACGATGACAAGGCCGAGGCGCTTGAAGTCGACGTTCTTGGCAAGCAGCGCGTGGGTGCCGATGACCACGTCGATCGTGCCGTCGGCAAGCCCTTCCTTGACGCGCTTGATCTCCGCCGCGGTGACGAGGCGGGAGAGGCGGCCGATGCGGATCGGGAAGCCTTCGAAGCGGGCCATGAAATTGTTGTAATGCTGGCGCGCGAGGAGCGTCGTCGGGCAGACGACCGCGACCTGCATGCCGGCCATGGCGGCGACGAAGGCGGCACGCAGCGCGACCTCCGTCTTGCCGAAGCCGACGTCGCCGACGATCAGCCGGTCCATCGGCTTGCCGGCGGAGAGATCGGCCAGCGTTTCCTCGATCGCGCGGTCCTGATCGTCGGTTTCCTGATAAGGGAAACGATCGACGAAGCTGGGGTAGCCGCTGCTGTCGGGCTCGGCGACCTCGCCCTGGCGAAGCGCGCGCAGGGCCGCTGTGGCGATCAGCTCACCCGCGATCTCGCGGATGCGCTCCTTCATCTTCGACTTGCGGCGCTGCCACGCCTCGCCGCCGAGCCGGTCGAGGCTGGCGCCTTCCTCGCCGGAGCCGTAGCGGCTGAGCACCTCGAGGTTCTCGACCGGGACGTAGAGCTTGTCGCCGCCGGCATATTCCAGCTGCACGCAGTCGTGCGGCGCCTTGGCGACCGGGACCTGAGTCAGCCCGACGTAGCGGCCGATGCCGTGATCGGTGTGGACGACGAGATCGCCGGGCGAGAGCGTGGCGAGTTCGGCGAGGAAGGCGTCGGCGGACTTGCGGCGCTTGGCACGGCGCACGAGCCGGTCGCCGAGCATGTCCTGTTCGGTGAGGACGGCTACGTTGGGTGCGGTGAAGCCGTGGTCGAGCGGCAGGACGATGAGCGCGGCCTGCGTCTCGCCGACGCCCTGCGCCTCCTGCCATGTTTCAACCGCCTTCGCACCGGTGAGGCCATGGTCCTTGAGAAGATTGCCGAGCCGATCGCGTGCGCCGGTCGAGTAGCTCGCGAGGACGGGCGTGCGGCCTTCCTTGCGTAGCGCCTTCAGGTGATCGACCACCGCCTCATAGACATTGGCATGGGCGGCGCGCTCGGGCGCGAAATCGCGCGGGCCGTCGACGTCGAAGTCGACCACGGTGGCGGATTCGGGCTCGTGGAACGGCGTGGTGACATGCGCCGTCGCGGCGGCGAGCGCGTCCTCCCATTCCTTGGGCGGCATGTAGAGCGTCTTGGCGGGAAGCGCGCGGTAGCTGCCGGGCTGCGCTGCCTCGGCGCGCTTGCGGTTCTCGTAATAATCGGCGACCGCCTCGAACCGCGCCTCGCCGGCGGCCTTCACGCCGCCGTCGCGGACGACCAATGCGTCCTCGCCGATATGGTCGAACAGGGTTTCGAGACGATCCTCGAACAGCGGCAGCCAATGCTCCATGCCGGCGAGGCGGCGGCCTTCGCTGACCGCCTGGTAGAGCGGGTCACCCGTGGCGGTGGCGCCGAAGGTTTCGCGATAGCGGCTGCGGAAGCGCTTGATGCTTTCCTCGTCCAGCAGCGCCTCGGACGCGGGGAGGAGGGTGAAGCCGGGGATCTTGCCGGTGGTGCGCTGGTCGGCGGGATCGAAGGTGCGGACGCTCTCGATCTCGTCGCCGAAGAAGTCGAGCCGAAGCGCCTGCGTCTCGCCCGAGGGGAACAGGTCGACGAGGCCGCCGCGCACGGCATATTCGCCGGCGTCGTGGACGGTATCGGTGCGCACATAGCCGTTGGCGGAGAGCAGCGCGGCGAGCTTGTCGCGTGCGATCCGCTCACCCGGTTTCAGGTTCGCGACCAGCTGGCGGATGCGGAACGGGGTGAGCGTGCGCTGCGTGGCGGCGTTGACGGTGGTGAGGACGAGCTGCGGCGTCTTGGGGGTCGCCTGCAGCTTGTGCAGCGCGCCGATCCGCTCCGCCATGACGCGCAGGGAGGGCGAGGCCCGGTCATAGGGAAGGCAGTCCCACGCGGGATATTCGACGATCTCGATCTCCGGCGCGAAGAAGCGCGCGGTGCCGGCGATCGCGCGCATCGCCGCTTCGTCCGGCGCGATGAACACCGCGCGCGTCTTGGCCGCACGGGCGAGATCGGCGAGCAGGCTGGGCAGGAAGCCGGTCGGCACGCCCGAGAGGGTGAGCGGCGTCTTGGCGGAGAGAATCGTCTTCAGATCGGGCAAATGCGGGTCCGTTCGTATCGGGCGGCGGCAGGCAGGGGTGGGGTCAGGCGCCGGGCTGGCTGCCCGGGGTGGCGAGCGCAAAATCGACGCGGCGCATCGTCTGCATCATCTCGCCTTCCCATTCGGGCGGGCAGGGGATGGAGCCGATCGCCCAGCCCATGATGTCGACGTCCTGCTCCTCCAGCAGGCGTTCGAACCATTGCAGCTGATCCTCGGACCAGCTGGCGTGATGCGCATCGAAGAAGCCGCCGATCATGAAATCGGCCTCGCGCGTGCCCCGGTGCCAGGCGCGGAAGCGGGTGCGCCGCAAACGAGTTTCTTGATCCATCAGGGGCTCCAACGACACTTGGCCGGCCGTGGTTTCGCACGGTCGGCGACGATAATTCATCCGCTCGCCTGACAGGATCGATGCGAACGGCTAGGCGTGGCGCCAGAGATAGTCATGCGACCCGATATCCTCAATCCACTGTTCGCCGAAGTCACCGCGCTGAAGGGCGTTGGCGCTGCGCTGGCCAAGCCGCTGGATCGGCTTGGCCTCGCGAGGGTAGTCGACGTGCTGTTCCATTTGCCGAGCGGCTGGATCGATCGCCTGCCGCGCGACGAGCTGATGGCGCAGGATGCCGGGCGGACGATCGCGATCACGCTGACGGTGCGCGACATTCGCGTGTCCTCAAGCCCGCGCGGGCCGACGCGGGTGCAGGCCGCCGACGGCTACGGCAACATCGTCAGCCTCGTCTATTTCGGGCGATCGAGCGGGCTGGTGCGAAAGCTCTATACCGTCGGCGCGCCGGTGCGCGTCTCCGGCAAGCTGGAGACATACGGCCAGGAATTGCAGATCATCCACCCCGAGATCGTCGACGGTGAGGACAGCTTTCGCGAGCGCGAGGCGATCTATCCCCTGTCGGAGGGGATTACGTCGCGCCGCGTGGGCGGGCTAGTCGAGCAGGCGATCGCGCGGGCGCCGGAGCTTGGCGAATGGATCGAGCCCGGCCTGCTGGCGCAGCGCGACTGGCCGGGGTGGAAGGAGGCACTGGCGCGCGTCCATGCCGATCCCGCCGACGCGGTGGCGCGGGCGCGGATCGCCTATGACGAGATTTTCGCCAACCAGCTGGCGCTGTCGCTGGTGCGGCAGGATACAAGGCGTCGGCGCGGGCGCGCGCTGAAGGGCGACGGGCGACTGCGCGACATGCTTCGGCTGCCTTATGCGTTGACCGGCGCGCAGACGCGGACGGCGCGCGAGATCGAGGGGGATCTGGCGCAGGACGCGCCGATGCTTCGGCTGCTGCAGGGCGATGTGGGATCGGGCAAGACGCTGGTCGCCGCGCTCGCGCTGCTGATCGCGGTGGAGGCCGGCGCGCAAGGCGCGCTGCTGGCGCCGACCGAGATATTGGCGCGGCAGCATTATGACACGCTGCGGGAGACACTGTCGGGCCTGCCGGTGAACATCGCGGTGCTGACCGGGCGCGACAAGGGCCGGGCGCGCGAAGGCGTGCTGATGGGGCTGGCGGATGGATCGATCGACATATTGATCGGCACGCACGCGATCTTCCAGGATGCGGTGACTTACCGCGATCTGGGGCTGGTGGTGGTGGACGAACAGCATCGCTTCGGCGTGGCGGAGCGGCTGGCGCTTTCCGCCAAGGGCAAGACGACGCCGCACCTGCTGGCGATGACCGCGACTCCGATCCCGCGCACGCTCGTCCTCGCGCAGCATGGCGAGATGGACCAGAGCCGGCTGGACGAAATGCCGCCGGGGCGCGAGCCGGTGGAAACGCGCGTCATCAGCGAGGAGCGGCTGGACGAGGTGGTCAACGCGCTCGGCCGGCATCTGGCGGAGGGCAAGCAGGCCTATTGGGTCTGCCCGCTGGTGGAGGAGAGCGAGAAGAGCGACCTTGCCGCCGCCGAGGCGCGGGCGGCGGCGCTGGCGGGGCGCTTCGGGGATCGCGTCGGGCTGGTGCATGGCAAGATGCGGCCGGCGGAGAAGGACGCGGTGATGGCGCGCTTCGCCGGCGGCGAGCTTGGCGTGCTGGTGGCGACGACGGTGATCGAGGTGGGCGTGAACGTGCCCAATGCGACGCTGATCGTGATCGAGCATGCCGACCGCTTCGGCCTGGCGCAGCTTCACCAGCTGCGTGGGCGGGTGGGGCGTGGCGGCGGGCAATCGCGCTGCCTGCTGCTGCGCGGCAATGCGCTGAGCGAGACGTCGCGCGCGCGACTGGCGCTGCTGCGCGAGACGAACGACGGCTTCATGATCGCCGAGGAGGATCTGCGGCTGCGCGGCGGCGGCGAATTGCTCGGCACGCGGCAATCGGGCGAGGCGGCGTTCCGGCTGGCGACCCCGGAGCTGCTCAATGAGCTGCTGCCGATCGCTTATGATGACGCGCGGCTGCTGATCGATCGCGACGGCGGGCTTTCCGGCGCGCGCGGGCAGGCGGCGCGGGTGGCGCTATATCTGTTCGAGCGCGACGCGGGCGTGGCGCTGCTGCGATCAGGCTGACCAAGGATTGCGCGCCGCGTCCCGGATGCGCGGGCAAGCGGCGCCGTCAGAACGAGGTCAGCGCGACGTAGAGGCCGACAGCGATGACCATCACGGCAAAGCCGCGTTCGAGCAGGCCCTTGCGCGTGGCGAGGCCCCGAGCGGCGGCCATCCCGGCGACGGTGCCGATCGCGCCGCCCGCGATCATCAGCGCGGTGACCGGCCAGTCGACCATGCCCGAGGTGGCGTAGGACGCTGCGGTGGTCAGCCCCAGTGCGCTCACCACCACGAGCGAGGTTCCCACCGCGTTGGCGATCGGCATGGCAGTGGCCAGCATCAGGCCCGGGACGATGAGGAAACCCCCGCCGATACCGAAGAAGCCGGCTGCAAGGCCGACGCCAAGGCCAATCGGGATCAGCCTCGGCAGCAGCGTCGCGGCGGACTCTCGCGACAGGCGAACGTCCGGCGCTGGCGCAGACTTGCGGGGGCGGAGCATCGAGAGGCCAACGCCGACCATCAGCAGGCCGAACAATGCCAATAGGCGCTCCCCCTCCATCGCCTTGCCAAGTTCCGCACCGATGCTCGCCCCGGCGACGCCCGCCGCCGCGAACACGGCAGCGCAAGGCCATTTTACCGTGCCCGCGCGGGCGTGGCCGGTAAGGCTGCCCAGCGCGCTGGCGGCGACCGCAACGGCCGCCGTCCCGATCGCGAGATGCGCAGACCCGATCCCGACGACATAGACGAGCAGCGGCACGGCGAGGATCGACCCGCCGCCGCCGACCAGACCGAGGATCAGGCCGATCGCCGCGCCGGACGCGAGCGTCGCCAGGATGGTCGCGGCGGTCATGATCGGCTCAGTGCGCGGCGCGCCGGTTCCACGGCATGATGCGCAGGAGGTTCGCCATCCCGCACCAGCCGGTCGCCCCGGCGAACATCAGGCCGGCGCCGACGAAGGCGGACAGGCCGAAGAAGGCGGGAGTGACGAACAGGCCCAGCAGCACGCCCGCAAGCACCAGCATGCCTGCCGTGATCTGCACCTGCCGCATGACCTCAAGTGGCTGGGCGCGATCGACCACCGTCGGTTGCCCGGCCGAGCGCCAGGCATCCACGCCGCCATCCAGGATATAGGCCGGGGCGCCTGCGGCAGCGGCGGCGAGCGCGCTGGCGTTGGCAGCCGTGCGCATCCCCGACTTGCAGTGGAAGATCACCGGGCGCTCTTCGCGCCGCAGGGTGGCAACGCGGTCGAGCGGCAGATTGACCGCACCGGGAATGCGCTCGCGCGCGAATTCGTCAGCGCCGCGGATGTCGACCAGCCGCGCGCCGCCATCGAGGGCGACGCGCGCGTCGCGCGGGGACAGGGTGGGAAGCATCAATCAACGTCCTTGCAGTAAAGTTGGTAGAGGGTGGCGAGAAGCGTTTCGACGCGGGGATCCGCGATCGCGTACCAGAGCGTCTGGCTCTCGCGCCGGAAGGCGACGAGGCCTTCGTCCCGCATCTTCGCGAGATGCTGCGAACAGGCGGACTGCGACAGGCCGACATCGCGGGCGAGGGTGGTGACCGTCACCTCGCCATGCTCGACCAGCTTGCACAGCAGCATCAGCCGCCGGGGATTGCCGATCGCCTTCAGCGTGTCGGCAACCTGGCCGGCCTTTTCCTCGAACGTCGCCAGATCCATCGGCGGCTTCAGCATCTGCTTCTCCATTAGATATTGCTAATTTAGAGAGCGCTAATACATATGCAAGGCATGATGGAGCCGAATATGACCCAGCCTTTTATCAAGGCCTTCTTCGATGAGCCGACCAACACGATCAGCTATCTCGTCGGCGACCCGGCCACGCGCATCGCGGCGGTGATCGACCCAGTGCTCGATTTCGACCTGGCGAGCGGCGAGGTGGATACCCGGTCCGCAGAGCGGATCCTCGCCTTTGCCGATGAGGACGGATGGCAGATCGCGATCGTGCTCGAGACCCATGCGCATGCCGATCACCTGTCCGCGGCGCCATTCATCAAGGCGCATACGGGCGCATGGATTGGCATCGGCGCGCACATCCGCGACGTGCAGCGCATCTTTCGCGCAGTATTCGCGATGACGGAATTGAAGACCGACGGATCGGATTTCGACCGCCTGTTCGACGACGGCGAGCGCTTCCAGATCGGCGACCTTGCCGTCGAGGTGCTGCACGTGCCCGGCCATACGCCGGCCGATGTCGCCTATCTGATCGGTGATGCCGCGTTCGTCGGCGATACCTTGTTCATGCCCGATTATGGCACCGCGCGTGCCGATTTCCCGGGCGGTGACGCGCGTACTTTATATCGCTCGATCCGCCGGCTGCTGTCGCTGCCTGGCGAGACGCGGCTGTTCCTGTGCCATGACTATAAGGCGTCCGGTCGCGACGAATATCGCTGGGAGACGACCGTGGACGAGCAGCGTCGATCGAGCGTGCATGTTCATGACGCGGTAAGCGAGGACGCGTTCGTCGCCATGCGCGAGCAGCGCGACGCTGGGCTCGCCGTGCCGCGGCTGTTGTTGCCGTCGATCCAGGTCAACATCCGCGCCGGCCGCTTCCACGAGGCGGCGGACAATGGGGTCACCTATCTGCGCATTCCCGTGAAGCCTCGGCAACGCGCAGAATAGAGGGGCGTCCCGGCTGCGTCAGCCGGTGACGAGGAGGCCGTGGTGCTTCTTGCCCGCGGAGATGCGGACCGGCTCGCCGCCGGCGGTGACGGTGGCGGCTTCGTCCGAGACCTTCTCGCCGGCAACGCGTGCGCCGCCCTGCTTGATCAGGCGGCGCGCCTCGCCCTTGGAGGCGCAGAAGCCGAGGCCGACGAGGACGTCGACCAGCGCCACCTCTCCGCTGGCGGCGAAGGTGGGGAGGGCGTCGCCGCTGGCGCCTTCCTCGAAGGTCTTGCGGGCGGTTTCGGCGGCCTGTTCCGCTGCGTCGCGGCCGCGGCACATGGCGGTCGCTTCGTTGGCGAGGATCTTCTTCGCCTCGTTGATCTCCGCGCCCTCGAGCTTTTCGAGCCGGGCGATCTCGTCCTCCGGCAGATCGGTGAACAGGCGCAGGAAGCGGCCGACGTCGCGATCATCGGTGTTGCGCCAGAACTGCCAGTAATCGAAGTGCGGCAGCTGATCCTCGTGCAGCCAGACGGCGCCCGAGACGGTCTTGCCCATCTTCTGCCCGTCGGCGGTGGTGAGCAGGGGCGTGGTGACGCCGAACACTTCGGTCCCGTCCATGCGGCGGGCGAGTTCGATGCCGTTGACGATATTGCCCCATTGATCGCTGCCGCCCATCTGAAGCCGCACGCCGTGGCGCTGCGACAGCTCGCGGAAGTCGTATGCCTGCAGGATCATGTAGTTGAATTCGAGGAAGCTGAGCGACTGCTCGCGATCGAGCCGCAGCTTCACCGAATCGAACGACAGCATCCGGTTGACCGAGAAATGCTGGCCGACCTCGCGCAGGAAGGGGATGTATTCGAGCTTGTCGAGCCAGTCGGCATTGTCGACCATCACTGCATCGGTGGGCCCGTCACCGAACGTCAGGAAGCGTTCGAAGATGCGGCGGATCGAGGCGACGTTTTCCGCCACTCGCTCGTCGTTGAGCAGCTGGCGCGATTCTTCCTTGAACGACGGATCGCCGATCTTGCCGGTGCCGCCGCCCATCAGGACGATCGGCTTGTGTCCGGTCTGCTGCAGCCGGCGCAGCAGCATGATCTGGACGAGGCTGCCGACGTGGAGCGACGGCGCGGTCGGATCGAAGCCGATATAGCCCGGCACCACCTGCTTCGTCGCGAGCGCATCGAGCGCGGCCGCGTCGGTCATCTGGTGGATGTAGCCGCGGTCGGTGAGGACGCGGAGCAGATCGGACTGATGGTCGGTCATAGTGAAGCGGCACATGCCCTCACCCGGCCCCGCCCGCAAGCGGGAGGCGTGTGCCGGCTATTTCCGGGGGAGCTGAGTCGCCGGATCGACCGGGCTTCGGCCCTTGCGCAGCTCGAAATGGAGCTCGGGCTGATCGGCAAAGCCCGTGTCGCCGGACAGCGCGATCGTCTGGCCCTTCTTCACTGCCTGGCCACGCTGGACGAGCAGCTTGGAGGCGTGGCCGTAGACGCTGGTCCAATTCTCGCCGTGGCGGATGATCACCAGCCCGCCGAGCGCGGCGATGCCGTCGCCGACATAAGCGACGGTTCCGTCGGCGGCGGCGCGGACCGGCGTTTCGGTCGGCACCGCGATCTTGATGCCGTTGTTGCGCTGGCCGCTGGCGCCGGCGCCGAAGCGGCCGACGATGCGACCGTCGACCGGCCACATGAAGCGGCCCGGGCTGCTGGTGGGCGGCGCGACCGCCGCGGTGGCGGGCAGGACACGGCGCGGCGTCGCGACCGGCTTGGCCGGTGCCTGGTTCTCGGCGATCGCCGGCTCACCACCGGTGATGATGTCATCGATGTCGAGGCGGAAGGCGGCGGCACGCTCGGCGGCGCTGCGCGGGCGTGCGTCGCCGGGGATCAGGATCCGCTGCCCGGTGCGCAGGATATAGGGTTCGCTAAGGTCGTTGGCGGCGACGATGTGCGACCATTCGACGCCATAGGCGCGCGCGATGGCAATGCCGGTCTGGCCGGAGCGCACCAAGTGATAGCGGCCGCCGGGGATGCGCAGCCGCTGGCCGGCGTAGATGACGAACGGCGCGGACAGGCCGTTGGCGCGGGCGATCGCTTCCGATCCGGCGCCGGTCCGCTCGGCGATGGCGCGCAGCGAGTCGCCAGACCGCACGACATAGCTCTGCTCGGCGACCTGCCGCGCGTCACCGGCCACGCCGCGCTGCTCCCAGGCCGGGGGCGGGGCGGGGAGCTGCTCCACCTCATCCTGCGGACGCGCCGCGCCGCCCCGGTGCGGCGTGGGGCTGCTGCCGGGCTCAGCGGGCGCTGGCCGGATCGGGCGGTCGACCGAAGGGATGCATCCCGCCAACGCGATCGCGAGCGGCAGCGCAAGCGGGATACGGTTCGTCATTACCGCTGCATTAACCCTGGACGGGCCGCGGCTCCAGCCGGTTCAGCCCGCCAAGATAGGGCTGAAGCACGGTGGGCACCGCGACCGAGCCGTCGGCCTGCTGGTAATTCTCCAGGATGGCGACGATCGTTCGGCCGATCACCAGCCCGGAGCCATTGAGCGTGTGGACGAAGCGCGTGTTCTTCTCGCCTTCCGGGCGGAAGCGCGCGTTCATGCGGCGGGCCTGGAAATCGGTGCAGGTGGAGCAGGACGAGATTTCGCGATAGCGATCCTGCCCCGGCAGCCAGACCTCGATGTCGTAGGTGCGGGCGGCCGAGAAGCCCATGTCGCCAGTGCACAGCTTCATGCGGCGGAACGGCAGCTCCAGCCGGGTCAGCACGTCCTCGGCAATCGCCGTCATCCGCTCATGTTCCGCCTCCGACTGATCGGGCTCGACGATCGAGACCATCTCGGCCTTGTCGAACTGATGCTGGCGGATGAAGCCGCGCGTGTCGCGCCCCGCCGCGCCGGCCTCGGAGCGGAAGCACGGGGTGAGCGCGGTGAAGCGCAACGGCAGATCGGTGGCGGCGAGGATTTTCTCGCGCACGATGTTGGTGAGGCTGACCTCACTGGTCGGGATCAGCCAGCGACCGTCGGTGGTGCGGAACAGATCCTCGGCGAACTTGGGCAACTGGCCGGTGCCGAACATCGCCTCATCACGCACGAGGAGCGGCGGGATCACTTCCTCATAGCCATAGTCGCGCGTCAGCACGTCGAGGCCGAACTGACCCAGGGCGCGGGCGAGCTTCGCGACATGGCCGCGCACGAGCGTGAAACGCGCGCCGGACAGCAAAGCGCCGGTCTCGAAATCGAGGCCAAGTGCGGGGCCGATCGCGTCATGCTCGCTGATCGCAAAGTCGAACATCGGGCGCTGGCCGCGTTCGTGGATCAGCCGATTGTCGTTCTCGTCCGCGCCATCGGGCACGTCGGCAAGCGGCAGGTTGGGCAGGCCGGCAAGCAGGCTGTCGAGCTCGCCGCCGAGGCGTGCTTCCTCAGCCTCCAGCTCGGGCAGCCGCTGCTTCAGTGTGGCGACTTCCGCCATCAGCGCGGCGGCGGTCTCCTCGTCCTTCTTCGCCTTCGCGGCACCGATCGCCTTCGACGCCTCGTTGCGGCGCGCCTGGCCGACCTGAAGCTCCGTCACCACTTCGCGGCGGCGGCGATCGAGGTCGAGGATGGTGGCGGCATCCGCCGGCTTGCCACGGCGCGCCATGGCGGCGTCGAAGGCGGCGGGATCGTCACGGATCAGGCGAATGTCGAGCATGGCGCGGGGCTATGCCGGGCAGCGATCAGTGAGGCAACCCGGCCCGGCGGCGGCGCGTTGTTTCTCGTGACAAGCAAAACAGGAGACCTTGCTCATGCACGTGCCGTACAATTCCGTCGTTCTGGTCGCGGATGGCCGCAAGCTGCTCTTCCTGCGCAACGAGGGCGACGAAGTGCACCCCAATTTGACCGTCGAACATGCCGAGGAGCGGCCCAACCCGTCGGATCTCGATCAGAAGACCGACAAGGCAGGCCGGGCGTCCTCCACGCAGTCGGGCCCCGGTGCACCCTCCATCGCGCGCAACGGTTCCAACCACGCGCAAGGTGCGGGCGCGCAATTCGCCCCCTCGCGCGGCTCGCTGGGTGAGACCGACTACCATCAGCTCGAGGAGGATCGCTTTGCCGCGGACGCGGCCGAACTGCTGAAGAAGCGGGCGTTCTCCAATGAATATGATTCGCTGATCGTCATCGCGCCGCCCAAGACGCTCGGCGAACTGCGCAAACACTACCACAAGGAAGTGACCGATCGTCTGTCGGGCGAACTGGCCAAGGATCTGACCGGCCACCCGATCGCCGACATCGAAAAGGCGTTGCTCGACGCCTGAGGCCAGGGCCCCCGGGGCAATAAGGAAAGGCGGCGTATCCACCACGGGGTACGCCGCCTTCATTGTGTCAGGGCAGGCGCGGCGGGATTGCCCCGTCAGTCCGCCGGCTGCGCTTTCTTCACGAACCGTCGACGGGCGATCAGCGCTGCCGCCGCTGCGCCGAACAGGATCATCATCGGCGGAGCAGGAACCGGCGACGGGTTGCCGCTGCTGGTGCCGGGATGCCCGCCGTTCGAAGACCAGCCCTTGGACGATGAGCCCCAGCCCTTCGACGACGAGCCCCAGCCCTTGGACGACGAACCGTAGGAGGAGCTCGACGTCGAGCCCGAGGTGGAGGACGACGTCGAGGAGGAGGTGGATGACCCGGTAGACGTCGACGACGAGGTAGACGAACCGCCGGTCGAGGTGGACGTCGACGAGCCCCCCGTGGAGGTCGACGTCGAGGAGCCGCCCGTCGAGGTGGACGAGCCACCCGACGACGTGGAGGTCGACCCGCCGCTCGAACTGGACGTCGAGGAAATCACGATCCCGCTGGAGCCCGATCCGCCCGATCCGCCGAAGAACCCGCCGGCAAAGAAGCCGCCGCCGCCAAAGCCACCGCCCCAGCCACCACCGACGATCGGCGCGACCTCACCGCCGCCGGACACGACCGAGGCGGCCGGGGGCAGCGGCACCGGAACGGGCGCTGCCTGCGACGCGACCGTCACCACGGCCGGCGCGCAGGTCGGCGGCGTCGCAGCCTGGACGACTCGGCGTACGGGGGTCGTCGGCCGCGGGCGCCGGACGACCTTCTTGGGCGCCTGCTTCACGAACTTGGTATAGGAACTGCGAGCTTTCTGTGTCTGGGCGACATGCACTGCGCCTCCGCCGACGATTGCACCGCCAACGGTGCACGCGCAGAGTTTCGCCAAAGCCATCCGCACCGACATGATGTCACTTTCTCATTCTGCTGGAGGCCAGGGGCCACCTGTTCTTCAAAAGCGTTGCTGCCCTTGTGGGCTCAAGGTGCCGAACAAAGCCTTAAACACAACAGCAATGGTTCGTCCCTGTATCCAATAACCGCGAAAAACATGAGGTGCAGCGCACAATTTGGGACCGACGTGTCACTCCGGGACATCCAGCGATCGGTTAATTCGTTCATGTCGTCGCAACCGGATATCAAATAAGCACTTTTATACGCTTGCGAGTGCTTGTCGGTTGTCTGCTCCGCGTCTATAGGCCCCTTCCGGGGCGCGGTGGTGCTACGACACCCTGACGCGGGCGGGGAGATAGGTCGATGGCGACGGCGTACAATCGCGTGGATCAGATAGACCCAGCAGACCTAGGGGCTGCAAACGACGACGGTTACCGTCCAAGCCCGGACGAACCGTTCATGAACCCTCGACAGCAGGAATATTTCCGGGCCAAGCTTCTGGCCTGGAAGGACGCGATCCTCCGGGAATCGCAGGGCACGCTGTCACAGCTTCAGGTCGACTCGCTGCGGGAGGCGGATCTAAACGACCGCGCGTCGAGCGAGACCGACTGGTCGATCGAGCTGCGCACGCGCGATCGCCAGCGCAAACTGATCGGCAAGATCGAGGCAGCGCTGCGCCGGATCGATGATGGCGAATATGGCTATTGCGAAGTGACCGGGGAGCCGATCAGCCTGGGCCGGCTTGAGGCGCGGCCGATCGCGACCATGACGGTCGAAGCGCAGGAACGGCACGAGCGCAACGAAAAGGTTTCTCGCGAGGATTGAGCCGCCTACGCTCCCGGCGGGATCATCCACCCCGCCCGGCCGTTGGCGAAAGGCGATGGATTGGTCCTAAATGGGACAGTCTGACGGCTGTTTGTTTGCAATTCGTAAACACATGCTGGAATAATCCTCGCCCATGGACTCCCCTTCCGCGAGCATCTTCCTCGACGATTCCCAAACGCCTGCCACTGGCGATCGTGGTCGGGACAGCCTGTTGCTGCTGGCGCGTCTGAAGGTGGAAGGGATGCCGAACGACCTGTCGGTCCGGGTCCGCAATCTTTCTGCCGGCGGCCTGATGGCGGAATTGCCCGAACCTGTGTCGCCCGAGTCCGCGGTGCAGATCGAGTTGCGCGGGATCGGCCTCGTCTCCGGCCGGGTGGCGTGGCAGACCGAGGGGCGAGCAGGGATCGCCTTCGACCGGCCGATCGATCCGCAGCGCGCGCGAAAGCCGGTTGGCGCCCGCACGTCGGACCAGGCCGAGCCGCGGACCATGCGCTTTCCGGGCTGATAGCCCTGTTCATTCCTTCAACGACCACCGCTGCGTGGCGCCAGTCACCAAGCCTGACGATAAAGTGGGAACGAGCCTGATCGCGGGCTGGACGGGAATGCCCAGTTCATGCCAAAGGCGCCCTCCGGACACGCGGGTGTGGCGGAATTGGTAGACGCAGCGGACTCAAAATCCGCCTCTGGCAACAGATTGTCGGTTCGAGTCCGACCACCCGTACCATAGACTGGCTCGACGCCGGCCTCCCGATCAGGCATCGCGCCGGCAATGTCTGCCATTTCCCTGCTTCGTACCGCTACCGCCGCCGCGCATGAATCGGTCGATTCGGCCTTTGCGGGCTACGACTTTGCCGATCCGTCCGAATATCGCGCGATGCTGCTGGCGCATGCCCGCGCGCTGCCGACGGCAGAGGCGCGCGCGGCGCAGATATGGCGCGCGCTTCGTCGTCGCACGCCGTTGCTCGCCGCTGACCTTGCGGCACTGGGCGCTAGCGTCGATCTGCCGATTGAGACCGCGTCCGGCGGCGAGGCGGCGGCATGGGGCGCCCTATATGTGGTGGAGGGATCGCGGCTCGGCGGCGGTATCCTGGCGAAGCGTGTCGGCGCCGGCGTCCCGCACGCCTATCTGTCGGCGGTGCATCAGCCAGGCGAGTGGCGCACGATCCGCACCGCGATTGATACGGCCGCGGCGCCGCAGGACGAGGCCTGGCACGCCGCCATGATTGCCGGCGCGCTCGATACCTTTGCCTTGTACGAGGCGGCCGCCCGCGTCCCCGTCATCTGACACGATCGCACCACCCGGCGCGGCGCGATCGTTCGCCGTCAGTCCGTGTCGTCCTCGATCGGCGCGGTCAGGACCGCGCGCAGGCCCGGGCTGTTGTCGGCATGATCGAGCGTTCCGTTCAGCCGCCCGATCACCGCCTGCATCATCCGGCTGCCGAAGCCGACGCGGTCGCCCGTCACCCCGACGCCATGATCCGCGACGATCAGGCGGAAGCGGTTGCGATATTGCTCCAATGAGATGTCGATTGGCCCGGTGCCGCCCTCATAGGCGTATTTGGTCGCGTTGATGACCAGTTCCGACGCCACCAGCCCGACGCTGATCGCGCGATCGGTGGGGATCAGCAACGGCGTCAGGTCGATCGTCATCTGCGAAGCCCATTCCTGGCCCAGTGAGCCGCGCAGATCCTGCACCAGTTCATCGAGATAGCGGGCAAGATCGACGGTCTCGATCTGGTCGTCACGATATAGCCGCCGGTGCACCAGCGCCACCGCCGACAGGCGCGAGCGCGCCTCGATCAACTGGTCGGCGACCTGGCCCGGCCCCGCATCACGCGCCTGGAGCGAGAGAAAGGCGGAGACGAGCTGAAGGCTGTTCTGGACGCGGTGGTCCACCTCCTTCATCAGCACGTCCTTCTGCGCCAGCGCGTTGTCCTTGTCGGCGACGGCACGCTCCAGTTCCTGGAACAGCCGCTGCCGCTCGCGCGAATCGCGCGCGTCGCGGAAAGCACGCCGCAGGCGATGCGTTGCCTCCACCTGCTCCAGCGTCCAGCGGCGCGAGCGTCCGCGCACCGTCTCACGCCACGATTCGAACGACGCGCGCGGCGTCAGCGTCGCCTGTGGATCATGGCCTATGCCCTTGTGCGGGTTGCCGGCCCATTCGATCTCCTCGACCTGCTCGGCGCGGAACCACAGGATGGTCGCATTCTCTTCCGGCACCGACACCGCGAGCAGTCCGCTGGCCTTGTCCGCATAGTCCTGGGCCGGCGGATACTGGCTCGGCAGCATGTGGGTGACATAGGCCTCGGTCGTGTTGCGCTCGCCCAGCCATTCGGCAATCGCCTCGACCTCGCTCTTCGACGGGCACCGGCCGTAGCAATCGACACCGTTGGGATGGACCAGCGCCACGCCGTCGGCGTCCAGCATCCGCTGCAGATCATCGTGCCGGTCGCTCACCGCGCGCGTTAGCGGCGGCTTCAGCGCGGGCACCAGCGAATCCTCCGCCGCGCGCAGCGCCAGCCGCTCGCGATAGCTTTCGGCTTCTTCCTTGGCGCGAATCTGCCGTGCGAGGCCACCCGACAGCGTCGTCGCCGCCATCCGGATATCGATCGGCATCAGCTTGGCGGTGCGGTGATGACAGGCGATCAGGCCCCACAGCACCCCATCCTTGACGATCGAAATCGACGCGGACGCGCCCACATCCATGTTGCGCAGGTAATCGACATGGATTGGCGACACGCTGCGCACCGATACGTCGCTGAGGTCGGTGCCGCTATATTGTGCCGGGCGGATCGGCGCGGGCGAATAGCCGACATCGGGGATCACGCGCGCGCGGTTGCGCACATAGAGCGCCCGCGCCTGACGCGGAATGTCCGCCGCCGGAAAGTGATGGTGCATGAAGGTGCCGAGCGCGGGGTCGCGATCCTCGCCGACGACACGGCCCGCCTCGTCATCAAGAAAGCGGTACACCATCACCCGGTCGAAGCCGGTCAGTGCGCGAAAGGCAGTCGCAGCACGCGCACACAGCATCTGGAGATTGCTCGCCCGCTCGAACCCCGCAGCGATCACGTCCATCCACGACAGGATGTCTCCGGCCAGCAGCGGCTCCGTGCCGGTCGGCTCCAGTTCGACGATCACCTGGTCGGCGCCGCGATGGATCGCTACGTCATAGGCGCGATCGTCGACGATCAGCGGCGTGCCGCGGATCGTGCCTCCCGGCCCCGCGATCGGATTGTCCAGCCGCGCGGCGACGTCCTGTGCCAGCAATTGCTGGAGCGGTGCGCCCAGCCAGTCGGTGCCGAATACCTCTTCCAGCGCACCGGCCCCCGCCAGGACGCGCAGCGTTTCGGGATCAGCGATGAGCAGCAGGCCATGCGGCTGGATGGCTCCGGGAATGTGGATCGGCTCGCGATCACATTCCGTCAATTCGGGCGCGGCCCGCTCGCTTAAGCTCGCCATGACCTTTCCCTTGAACCCGTAAAGGAAGGTCAAATGCCTGTTCCGAACGAACCGCGCAACTGATCGAAATCAATAACCTTTGTTACTCCGCAGCTTCCGCATAGCGGCTGATCATCGACTGCAGCCGGCCTTCGATGATCTGCTCCGCCTCCGCCACGATGCGGTCGACCAGTTCCTTCACCGTCGGCACGTCGTGGATCAGGCCCTGCACCATGCCGGCCGACCAGATGCCGTCCTGCGTGTCGCCATTTTCCATCGCCGCGCGGCCACGCGCGCCCGCCACCAGGTGCTGGATATCCTTGAACTCGGCGCCACCCTTGCGCTCGATCGCCACGACTTCCTGGCTGACCTTGTTCTTCATCACGCGGGCGGTGTTGTGCAGCGTGCGGAAGATGAGGTCGGTCGCGCGCTCATCATTTTCGACCATCTGCTGCTTGAAGCTGTCGGGGATCTGCGCCTCCTGCGTGACGCAGAAACGCGTGCCCATGTTGATGCCGTCGGCACCCAGCGCCAGCGCCGCGACGAGGCCGCGTCCATCGCCGAAGCCGCCGGACGCGAGCATCGGCACCGTGATCTTGTCGGCGGCTGCCGGGATCAGGATCAGGCCGGGGATATCGTCCTCGCCCGGGTGGCCGGCACATTCGAAACCGTCGATCGAGATCGCGTCCGCGCCCATCCGCTCGGCCGACAGTGCGTGGCGGACCGCGGTGCACTTGTGGATCACCTTGATCCCGTGCGCCTTGAAATCGTCGATATGCTCCTGCGGCTTGTAGCCGGCAGTCTCGACCACCTTGATCCCGCCCTCGATGATCGCGCGGCGATATTCGGCATAGGGCGGCGGCGTGATCGTCGGCAGGATTGTCAGGTTCACACCGAACGGCTTGTCCGTCAGATCCTTGGTCCGCTGGATTTCCTTTGCCAGATCCTCCGGCGTGGGCTGAGTCAGCGCCGTGACGAAACCGAGCGCACCGGCATTCGCGACGGCGGCGACGAGATGCGCCTTGCCGACCCACTGCATGCCGCCCTGCGCGATCGGATAGTCGACCCCGAACGCCTCGGTGAACCGCGTCTTGAGCATTTCCCTCTCCCATGGGCGCCTCGTCGGGCGCGCTAACGTAACAGATGTTATGCCGATCGCGGCGGGGCCGCAAGTCCGCTCGGCGCGCGGTTGGCCCGCCCCGGCAGCTGCCGTGCGCATCAACGCGCGGCGGCAGTGGCGGGGGCGGTCCGTCGATCAGAACACGCTGCCCAGCGCCTGCTTGCCCGAACGCGGGCGGATCTGGCTGTTGCGATAGTCGACGTCGCTCCAGTCGAGTTCCTTGAACTCCTGCCGACGCGGCCCGAGGTAGCCGAACAGGAAGGCCGCGACCTTGCGCATCTGGATTTCCTCCGCGCCTTCGGTGATGCGATAGCGGCGGTGGTGGCGATAGATGTGCTCGAACGCCTTGTGGCGCGAATAGCCGATGCCGCCATGGACCTGCATCGCGCGATCCGCCGCTTCGCAGCAGAGGCGATTGCCCCAGTAATTGCACATCGACACCTTGTCCGAGAGGCGCTTCTCCACCTCATGGTGCGGCATCTGATCCATTTCCCACGCGGTCTTGCGGATCAGCAGGCGAAGCATCTCGGCCTGGGTCGCGAGTTCCACCAGCGGGAACTGGATCGCCTGGTTGCGGGCGAGATCCTCGCCGAACGGCTTGCGTTGCCGCGCGTAGCGGATCGATTCCTCGATGCAGTAGGTCGCGGCGCCCAGCGATGATGCGGCCTGGCGGATGCGGTTCTCGTGCACGAACGCCTGCGCGACGGGGAGGCCGTTCTCGGGATCGCCGAAGATCGTCGTCTCCGGCACCCACACGTCCTTGAAGCTGACGCGCGGGTGATCGGTTGGCATGTTGAAGGTCCAGAGATATTCCTCGATCTGGACGCCCTCGTCATCGGTCGGCACCAGGAAGCAGGTGATGCCCTTGGCCGCGCCGTCATCGCCACTGGTGCGGGCGAAGAGGGCGCAATGGGTCGCGACGTGCATTCCCGTCGTCCACATCTTCTCGCCATTAATGACATAGCCGGGCACGCCGTTGCGCGATTCCGGCACCGCGCGCGTCTCCATATGGGTCGCGTCGGAGCCGTGATACGGCTCGGTCAGGCCGAAGGTCACCCGGCGGGTGCCGTTCAGCGTACCGGTGATAAACTCTTCCTTCTGCTCCTCGGTGCCGAAATCGTCGAACATCTTGGCGAACGGGTTGTTCGCCACGATGCTGTGTTCGGTCTGCAGATCGTTGTGGAGGCCGAGGCCCTTGGCGGCGAGATATTCGCGGATGACGCACATCCACAGGTTCGACCCGCCCTTGCCGCCGAACTTGGGATCCATCGCGAAGCGCAAATGCCCCGCCTTGTCGGCGCGGCGCTTTGCCTCGCGCATCAGCTCTTCCCATTCGTGGCGTGGCAGGCCGCCGGCCTCGAAATCGGTCCGCGCATATTCGCGGCGGTGGTCGAAGAAGCGGACGTTATCGTCGGCATCCTCCAGCGGCTTGATCTCCGCCTCGATGAACGCATCCAGCTCCTTGAGATAGTCGAGCAGATCCTGCGGCAATCCGAAATCCATGGCCCTCTCCCGAATTAAGTCGACTCTTTTAACTTGCGTAGCGGCCTCTCACGGATTTTAAAGCCCCTAATTCAAACAAGCCGAGGGGCGATGGCGGAGAGGCTTTCGAAAGACGAGTTGGCGCGGCGATTGTCCGCGCTTGCACCGCGCATGGCCCCCGGGGCTGAGCGGGTCGAGAATCTGGTACGGCTGACCGGCGGCGCGAGCATGGAGACATGGGCGTTCGATGCGGTGGGTGAGGGCGAGGCGAAGACGCCGCTGATCCTTCGCCGCCGCACGCGGATGGTGATGAACTCCGCCGTCTCGAAACCGCCGCTGCGTCGCGAGGCGGAGGCGATCGCGCTTGCCGTTGAGGCGGGCGTTCCCGCACCGATCGTCACCTATGTCTGCGACGAGGAGGCCGACGGGCTGGACGAGGCCTATGTCATGCACCGCGTGGCCGGCGAGACGCTGGGCAAGAAGATCACCAGCGATCCCGCCTTCGAGCCGGCGCGCGGCAAGCTTGCCCGGCAATGCGGCGCGGCGCTCGCCCGCATCCACTCGGTCGCGCCGCTTGATGGCCTCGACCAGACCGACGCGGAAACCACCCTTGCCAATTACGAGGCGACGTGGCGCGCCACCGGCGCGGTACGCCCGACGATCGAGGCCGCGTTCCGCTGGCTGGAAAAGCGGCTGCCGAAGGAGAAGGTGACGTCCCGCTTCGTCCACGGCGATTTCCGCAACGGCAACATCATGGTCGATCCCGACGAGGGCCTCGTCGCGGTGCTCGACTGGGAGCTGGTGCATGTCGGCGACCCGGCCGAGGACCTGGGCTGGCTGTGCACCAACAGTTGGAAGTTCGGCCGGCCCGATCGCTACGTCGGCGGTTTCGGCGACGTGCAGGACCTGCTCGATGGCTATGCCGAGGCGGGCGGCGAGCCGATCAGCGCGGCGCGAGTCGATTTCTGGTCGATGCTCGGCAGCCTCAAATGGGGCGTCATGACGATGGGCATGTACGCAAGCTTCGCCTCGGACCCGAGCGCCGGGCCGGAGCGCGGCGTGATCGGCCGGCGCCTGTCGGAAACCGAGGCGGACATCGTGGCGATCATCGAAAGGAACGCGGCATGATCACGCACCCGACCGCGCAGGAGCTGGTGGCGGGCGTTGCGCAATGGCTGCCGGTCGATGGCAGCGCCAGCGTCTTTGGCCTGCGCGTCGCACGCAACGCGCTGGAGATCGCCGCGCGCGACATGGCGCTCAGCCCGGCGGCGGACGCCCGTGCGGTGGAGCGGATGCGTGCGCTGCTGCACCGCGACGGCACCCGCGACGAGCTCGACGCCGCCTTGGTCGCCGCGATCCGCAGCGGCACGATCGCCCCCGACGATCCCGCGCTGGTCGCGCATCTGAAGGCGACGGCGCTCGATACGATCGCGATCGATCAGCCCAAATACGCCCATACGCTTGGCTGACTCGCTCCAGCCGCTATAGCCCCTCCTGACTCCGCTCACTGCGGGCTGCCGGCGCGCGCTTCTCGTCACTCCAGGATTGGGGCGAAGCGCGCGGCCGGCGACCGCGATCGGGGCGGACCAGCTTTTAGGTGGAGCAGATTATGGCCGGCATGGGCGCGTTCGATTGGGCGGATCCCTTTCTCCTCGACGAACAACTGACCGAGGATGAGCGGATGGTGCGCGATACTGCGCGTGCCTATGCCGAGGAAAAGCTCGCGCCGCGCATCATCGACGCTTTCGCCAACGAACATACCGATCCGGAAATCTTCCGCGAAATGGGGGCGCTCGGCCTGCTCGGGCCAACCGTGCCCGAGGAATATGGCGGCGTCGGCGCATCCTATGTCGCTTACGGCCTGGTCGCGCGCGAGGTGGAGCGGATCGACTCGGGCTACCGCTCGATGATGAGCGTGCAGTCCAGCCTCGTGATGTACCCGATCCATGCCTATGGCTCGGAGGAGCAGAAGCGGAAGTATCTGCCCAAGCTTGCCAGTGGTGAGTGGATCGGTTGCTTCGGCCTGACCGAGCCGGACGCCGGCTCCGACCCCGGCGGCATGAAGACCCGCGCGGTCAAGACCGATGGCGGCTATCGTATTTCCGGCAGCAAGACCTGGATCTCCAACGCGCCGATCGCCGACGTATTCGTCATTTGGGCGAAGAGCGACGCGCATGGCGGCGCGATCCGCGGCTTCGTGCTGGAAAAGGGCATGAAGGGCCTCACCGCGCCGAAGATCGAGGGGAAGCTGTCGCTGCGCGCCTCGATCACCGGCATGGTGATGATGGACGATGTCGAGGTGGGCGAAGACTCGCTGCTCCCCGACGTTCAGGGGCTGAAGGGGCCGTTCGGCTGCCTCAACCGCGCCCGCTACGGCATCAGCTGGGGCGCGATGGGCGCGGCGGAATTCTGCATGCACGCCGCGCGGCAATATGGCCTGGACCGGCATCAGTTCGGTCGTCCGCTCGCCGCGACTCAGCTCTATCAAAAGAAGCTGGCGGACATGGAGACGGAGATCGCGCTCGGGCTGCAGGCCTCCCTGCGCGTCGGTCGCCTGATGGACGAGGGCCGCTTCGCACCGGAAATGGTCTCCATCGTGAAGCGCAACAATGTCGGCAAGGCGCTCGATATCGCCCGCGTCTCGCGCGACATGCACGGCGGCAACGGCATCTCGGGCGAATATCAGGTGATGCGCCACGTGATGAACCTCGAAACGGTGAACACCTATGAGGGGGCGCATGACGTGCACGCGCTGATCCTCGGTCGCGCGATCACCGGCATCGCCGCCTTCTGAGCGCCGGCACATGAAGGAAACCCCGCTCAAGGGCATCAAGGTCGTCGAGCTTGCCCGAATCCTCGCCGGCCCTTGGGCGGGGCAGATCCTGGCCGACCTCGGGGCCGAGGTGATCAAGGTGCAAAGCCCGGCGGGGGACGACACCCGCACCTGGGGCCCGCCGTTCGTGGAGCATGAGGGCGACCGCGCGGCGGCCTATTACCACGCGTGCAACCGCGGCAAGACCAGCATCATCGCCGACTTTACGAAGCCGGAGGACGTGGCGCGGGTGAGGGCGCTAATCGCCGACGCCGATGTGGTGATCGAGAATTTCAAGGTCGGCGGGCTGGCCAAATACGGCCTCGATTACGCCAGCCTCGCGCCCGATCATCCGCGGCTCGTCTATTGCTCGATCACCGGCTTCGGCCAGACCGGGCCCTATGCCCACCGTGCCGGCTATGACTTCATCATCCAGGGCATGGGCGGCATCATGTCGCTGACCGGGGAGCCGGACGGCGCGCCGCAGAAGATCGGCGTCGCCTTCGCCGATATCATGACCGGGCTTTATGCCACGATCGGCATCCAGGCCGCGCTGATGATGCGCGCGCGCACCGGGCGTGGCCAGCAGGTCGATTGCGCGCTTCTCGACACGATGGTCGGCGTGCTCGCCAATCAGGCGGCAAACTATTTCGCCAGCGGGGAAAATCCGGCGCGGATGGGCAATGCCCATGCCAATGTCAGTCCCTATGCCGTCTTCCCGACCAGCGACGGCTGGTTCATCCTGGCGGTGGGCAATGACGCGCAATATCACCGCTTCGCCGCGATCGTCGGGATCGGGCCGGACCCGCGATGGGACACGAACGCCGGCCGGATCGAACATCGCGCGCCCTTGTTCGCGCTGATCGAGGAACGCTGCCGCGCTTTCGAACGCGACGATCTGCTGGCGAAGCTGGAGGTGGCGGGCGTGCCCGCAGGACCGATCAACACCGTCGAGCAGGCGCTCAACGATCCGCAGGTCCAGGCACGCGGCATGGTGCTGCCCGCCAGCGAGACGCGGCCGATCGCCGGCCTGCGCACGCCGATCCAGTTCTCGGACGCCGCGCTCGCGCTCGACAAGGGGGAACCAACGCTCCGCTCCTGATGGCGGCCGCTATGCCAGCATAACTTTTGTTGTGCTCGCGTCCTCGCCGCGATACCTCTCCCTGCAAATCAGACAGGAGAGAGCATCCGTGAGCACGCCACCCCTTGCCGGTATCCGTATCGTTGAATTCGCCGGGATCGGCCCGGGCCCGTTTGCCGGCATGATGCTCGCCGATCACGGCGCGGAGGTAATTCGCATCGATCGGCCGGGCAAGACGCAGGGCAATGGCGTGGCGGAAAAGGATCCGCTGCTGCGCAGCCGCAAGTCGATCGGCATGGACCTGAAGGATCCCAAGTCGATCGCGGCCGTGCGCAAGATCGTGAAGGGAGCGGACGCCATCATCGAGGGGTACCGTCCCGGCGTGATGGAGCGGCTCGGCCTCGGCCCCGATGTGCTGCTCGCCGACAATCCCAAGCTCGTCTACGGCCGCATGACCGGCTGGGGCCAGTACGGTCCGATGGCGCCCGAACCCGGCCATGACATCAATTATATCGCCATCTCCGGTGCGCTCCACGCTTTTGGGCGCAAGGGTGAGAAGCCGACGCCCCCGATCAACCTCGCGGGCGATTTCGGCGGCGGCGGCATGTTCCTCGCTTACGGCATGCTCGCCGCGCTGCTTCATGCGGCGCGCACCGGCGAGGGGCAGGTGGTCGATGCCGCGATGACCGACGGGTCGGCGGTGCTGATGACCATGATGTGGGGCTTCCGCGGCATGGGCCGGTGGAGCGACGAGCGCGGCACCAACCTGCTCGATACCGCCGCCCATTTCTACGACACCTATGAGACGAGCGACGGCAAGTTCATCTCGCTCGGCGCGATCGAGCCGCAATTCTACGCCGAGTTCCGCAAGGTAATGGGGCTCAGCGACGACAAATGGTCGGCGCAGATGGACCAGCGGCAATGGCCGGCGCTGAAGGATGAACTGACCGCCCTGTTCAAGACGAAGACGCGCGACGAATGGGTCGCAGCGTTCAAGGGCCACGATGTCTGCTTCGCCCCCGTGCTCGGATTCGATGAGGCGTATGACGATGCGCACAACAAGGCGCGCGGCACCTTTGTTGAAGCAGGCGGCATCAAGCAGCCCGCACCCGCGCCGCGCTATTCCAAGAGCAGCACCGTGGCGCCCGCGCTTGGCGGCGATCGGCAGGACGCGGCCGTGCTGCGTGATCTCGGCTTCTCGGCGGACGAGATCGCGGCGCTCGGCTATTGAGGGAAAGGCGCCACGCCGCGCTCCGGCACGGGGTGGCGCTTTTCGCGCAGCTTTTTCGCGCTAAGACGCGCCCATGACGAAACTGACCGTCAACAATGAAGCGGTCGAGTATCTGCTCGATCCGGCGACCCCGCTGCTGTGGGCGCTGCGCGACGCGTCCAACCTGACCGGCGCCAAATATGGCTGCGGCACGGGCGCGTGCGGGGCGTGCACCGTCGATGTCGACGGCCGCGCCGTGCGGTCGTGCCAGGTGACGATCGCGGAGGTCGAGGGCAGTTTCGTCACCACGATCGAGGGCCTGTCGCGCGACCGCGCCGATCCGGTGCAGCTCGCCATGCTCGACGGCAATGTCGTGCAATGCGGCTTCTGCATCCCCGGCATGGTCATGGCAGCATCGGCGTTGATCAAGGCCAGGCGTGATCCATCCGAGGCCGATATTCGCCGGGCCATCACCAATCTGTGCCGCTGCGGCATCTACCCGCGTCTCGTGGAGGCCATCCAAAAGGCAGCGCGTGTGGCGCGGGGCGACGAAACGATCGATGCCGGCACCCGCCCGGGGATCGACCCGGCGGAGGCCGCCCGCGCCGTCCCCGCGCTCAGTCCTCGTTGATCCGGCTGGTCGCGCGCGTGTCGCGCATCCTGAGGTAGATGATCAGGGAAACACCAATCATTCCCGTCACATACCAGTAGAACCCGCGCTCCCATCCGAGGTCCTTGAACTTCAGCGCGACATATTCCGCCGTGCCACCGAACAGCGTATTGGCCAGCGCATAGGGCAGCGCCACGCCCAGCGCGCGAATGTTCCCGGGGAAAAGCTCCGCCTTCACCACCGCATTGATCGACGTATAACCGGTCACGATCACCAGCGCCGCCATCACCAGCGCAGCAGCGGCAAACGGGCTGCGCACGCTCTCCAGTGCGACGAAGATCGGATACGTGAACAGGCACCCCGCAATGCCGAACGCGATCATCAGCGGCTTGCGTCCGATCCGGTCACTCAGGCCGCCGGCGACCGGCTGCAAACACATGAAGAAGAACAGGGTTGCGGCATTGATCCGGCTCGCAACTTCCCGGTCGAAGCCACTGGTATTGAACAGGAATTTCTGCATGTAGACCGAATAGGCGTAGAAGGCGAGCGTGCCGCCCGCCGTCAGCAGCATCACCGTCGCGGTCTCCCGCGGGTGGTGAGTCACCAGCGTCCAGAACCCCGACTTGGGTCCGCTGCTGTTCTTGAAGCTCTCCGTTTCGGCGAGCCCGCGACGGATGCGGAACACGACGATGGCGAGCACCCCGCCAATCGCAAAGGGGATCCGCCAGCCCCAGGAATCCAGCGTGCTTTCATCCATTGTGACCTGAAGGACCAGCAGCACCATCAGTGCGGTAAGTTGGCCGGCGATCAGCGTGACATATTGAAAACTGGAGTAAAAACCGCGCCGCTCACGCCCTGCCATTTCCGACAGATAGGTCGCGCTGGCGCCATATTCTCCGCCAACCGACAGCCCCTGCATCAACCGCGCGAGTACCAACAGGCCGGGCGCCACGACGCCGATCGTCTCATAGCCGGGCGTGATGGCGATCAGCAGCGATCCGGCACACATCAAGGTGACTGACAGCGTCAGCCCCGCCTTGCGGCCGCGACGATCAGCATAGACCCCCATGATCCACGCACCGATCGGTCGCATGACAAAGCCGACCGCAAATACCGCCGCCGCACTCAGCAATTGCGCGGTCTGATCCTCCGCCGGAAAGAAATGAGGCGCAAAATAGAGCGAGAAGGCCGCATAGGCATACCAATCATACCATTCGACGAGATTGCCCGTCGATCCGCCGATGATTGATTTCAGCCTGGGGTTCATGCCTTCAACCTGTCCTGACATCGAACGCGGGGTTCGACCTTCTGCTACCCCTTACACGTCAAGACAGCCGAGGCGAAAAGAGGTTGATGCTTCGGCATGACGACGTGAAAGAAGGCTGAAAGGGAGAGGCACGATAAAAAGCCTGTTGATCGCTAACCGCGGCGAGATCGCGATTCGTGTCGCACGCACGGCTGCTGCCATGGGAATCGAGACGGTCGCGGTTCATTCCGCCGATGACGCGAGCGCGCCGCATGTGCGCGCCGCTGACCGCGCAATCGGACTGAGCGGCGAAGGTCCGGCGGCCTATCTTTCCCTTGATGCGATGATCGCCGCGGCGCGCGAGGCAGGCTGCGATGCGGTTCATCCCGGCTACGGCTTCCTCAGCGAGAATGCGGCTTTTGCCGAGGCTTGTGCCAAGGCCGGGCTGTTGTTCGTCGGCCCGGAGGCGAGGCTGCTGGCGCTGTTCGGCGACAAGGCGGTCGCCAAGCGCCATGCGCAGGCGGTGGGCGTGCCGGTGCTGGCCGAGGGGGCCGAGGCAAGGGGACCGGTGGTGGTGAAGGCACTGGCCGGCGGCGGTGGCCGCGGCATCCGCGTCGTGCACGACCCGGCGACGCTGGCGGCGCAGATCGAGGCGGCGGGCGCGGAGGCGCTGGCGGCGTTCGGATCGGCCGAGGTGATGGTCGAACGCTATATCCCTGCGGCGCGGCATATCGAGGTGCAGCTTGCGGCCGATGCTGCCGGCCGGGTGATCGCGCTGGGCACGCGCGACTGCACGGTGCAGCGGCGGCACCAGAAGCTGATCGAGATCGCGCCGGCGCAGGCGATCGAGCCGGCGCTTGCCGCGCGGATAGAGCGCGCCGCGGAACGCCTGCTGGAAGACACTGGCTATATCGGGCTGGCCACGGCGGAGTTCCTGGTCGACAAGGAGCGCATCCCCGACGATACGGAGGCGTTCGCCTTCCTTGAGGTGAACCCGCGGCTGCAGGTGGAGCATACGGTGACCGAGGAGGTGACCGGGCTGGATCTGGTGGCGCTGCAGTTGCGCCTCGCAGAAGGGAGCAGCGTTCCGGCGGAGCGGCCGGGCACGCGCGGCGTTGCGATCCAGCTGCGCATCAATGCCGAGACGATCGGCGCCGACGGCATGCCGCGCGCGTCTGGCGGCACGATCAGCAACGTCGAGGCACCGGGCGGGCCGGGCATCCGCATCGATGGCGCGTTGAAGGCGGGCATGGCGGCCAACCCACGGTTTGATTCGCTGCTCGCCAAGCTGATCGTCCATGCGCCGGACTGGGAAGCGGCGCTTGCGCGGGCACGGCGCGCGGTGGCGGAATTCGAGATCGAGGGCGTCGCCACGAACCTGCCGCTGCACGCAGCGCTGCTCGCCCGCGAGGAGGTGGCGGCGGGAGAGGTCGATACCGGCTGGTTTGATCGCAACGTCGGGGATTTTGCGGTCGCCGCAGCACCCGCCGCGCCCGTCGACGCGCAGGCGATCGTCGCGCCGCTCGCTGGCGTGGTGGTGGCGATCGGGGTGCAGCCGGGGGACCGGGTGGCGCGCGGTGCCGAAGTGGGGACGATCGAAGCGCTGAAGATGCAGCATGCCGTGGTCGCGACGCACGGGGGCGTCGTGCGCGCGGTCGTGGCCGAGCCCGGGCGAGTGATCGACGAGGGCGCGGTGTTCGTCTCGATCGAGCCAGCTGATGGTGACGAGGATGTCGCGGCCGACGCTGCGGCGCTCGACCTGGACCTGATACGCGACGATCTTGCCGAGGTGCGCGCACGCCATGCGCTGGGCCTCGACGCCAATCGCCCGGCAGCCGTGGAGCGGCGGCGGCGCACCAACCAGCGCACGGCGCGCGAGAATATCGACGACCTGTTCGATCCGGGCAGCTTCATCGAATATGGCGCGCTGACGATCGCGGCGCAGCGACGGCGCCGGACCCTCGACGATCTGATGCGCAACACCCCCGCCGACGGCCTGATCGGCGGGATCGGCACGGTGAATGCCGCGGATCATGGCGAGGAAGCCGCCAAGTGCCTTGGCCTCGCCTATGACTATACCGTGCTGGCGGGCACGCAGGGCCATATGAACCACCGCAAGACCGATCGGCTGCTCGGAATTGCGGGCGAGCTGAAGCTGCCGATCGTCTTCTATACCGAGGGCGGCGGGGGACGGCCGGGGGACGTCGATTCGGTCGGCGCGACGGGGCTCGACGTGCCGACGTTCAGCCGCTTTGCCGCGCTGTCCGGTGTTGCGCCGAGGATCGGGATCACGTCCGGCTATTCCTTTGCGGGCAATGCCGTGCTGTTCGGCAGCTGCGACATCACGATCGCCACGCGCGACGCGCATATCGGCGTCGGTGGCCCGGCAATGATCGAGGGCGGTGGGCTCGGCGTCTATTCGCCCAAGGAAGTCGGGCCGGTCGAGGTGCATTGGAACAGCGGTGCGATCGACGTGCTGGCCGAGGATGAGGCGGAGGCGACCGATCTCGCGCGGCGGCTGCTGTCGTTTTTCCAGGGGCGGGTGGCGGGCGGAGATGCGCCGGACCAGCGGCTGTTGCGGCACGTGGTGCCAGAGAATCGGCTGCGCGTGTTCGACATCCGCCGCGCGATCGACGGGCTGTTCGACACTGGTTCCTTCATCGAGCTGCGCGGTGGCTGGGCGGAGGGGATGATCACCGGGCTGGCGCGGCTGGACGGCCGTGCCGTGGGCGTGATTGCCAATAATTGCCGCTACTTGTCGGGCGCAATTGACGCGGAAGGTGCGGACAAGGCGGCGCGCTTCTTTCAGCTGTGCGACGCGTTCGGCGTGCCGATCGTCTCGCTGTGCGACACGCCTGGCTTCATGGTCGGGCCGGAGGCGGAGAAGACCGCGCCGATCCGCCGTGCCTCGCGCATGTTCGTGGTCGGGGCGGCGCTGTCTGTCCCGATCTTCACGGTCGTGGTGCGCAAGGCATACGGGCTTGGCGCGCAGGGGATGGCGGGCGGATCGCTCCATGCCGGGCCGTTCACCGTCGCGTGGCCGACCGGTGAGTTCGGGGGCATGGGGCTCGAAGGGGCGGTTCGACTCGGCTACCGGAAGGAGCTTGAGGCAATCCAGGATGCCGAGGCACGAGAGGCGCGATATCAAGAACTTGTCGCGCATTCATACGAGCGCGGCAAAGCTGTGTCAGTGGCTCAGTTCCTTGAGATCGACGCGGTGATCGACCCGGCGGACACGCGGGCCTGGCTGCTGCGCGGGCTCGCCTCGACGCCGGCGCGCCGGTCTGGCCGCTATATCGATACCTGGTGATTTGGGGGACACGATGATCGAACTGTATCACTGCGCGGATGCGCGATCCTTTCGGGCGCTGTGGGCGCTGGAGGAACTGGGGCTCGACTATAAGCTCCACCTGCTGCCGTTCCCGCCGCGGGTGCGCGAGCCGTCTTACCTCGACGTCAATCCGCTCGGCACGATCCCGCTGCTGGTGGAAGGCGAGACGCGGATGACGGAATCGGCCGCGATCGTTCAGTATCTCGCGACGCGTGCGGGCCCGAATGATCTGGTGGTGGAGCCTGGCTCGCCCGACTATGGCGTGTGGCTGAACTGGCTGCATTTCGGCGAGGCGACGCTGACCTTCCCGCAGACGTTGGTGCTGCGATATCGCATGCTGGAGCCGCCGGAGCGGCGCCTGCCGCAGGCGGCGGACGATTATGCGCAGTGGTTCCACTCGCGGCTTCGGCATGTGGAGCGGGTGCTGGGCGATCGTGAGTTCCTGGTCGGCGGACGCTTCACGGCGGCCGACATTTCCGTGGGTTACGCACTGCTCCTCGCCAAGAGCCTGAAGATCGACAATGGCTTTCCGCCGCAAGTCGCCGCTTATTGGGAGCGGCTGAAGGCACGCGACGGGTTTTCGCGCGCGAAGGAGGCGCAGAAGGCCGGGGCGGCGCCATTCTGAGCCCATGCCCCTAAGCGGATCGAGCCAAGATGGCGGCTAGCGCGCGGCCAGTTTCCGCAGCGCGCGCTCGATGCGATCGGGTTCCTGGGCGCCGTTGATGACGAATTCGCGGTCGATCACCATGGTAGGGACGGAGGCGATGCCTTCGGACCGCCATTCGATCTCGTCATCGGCCACCTCGGCCGCAAAATCGCCCCGGGCGAGGATCTGGAGCGCCATTTCCCTGTCCAAACCTGCACCAGCGGCGGCATCGGCCAGCACATGATGGTCGGAGATTGCACGCCCCTGGTCGAAATATGCACGCAGAAGCGCATGTTTGAGCGCCAATTGCCGCCCTTGGTGCCCCGCCCAGTGAAGCAGGCGATGCGCGTCGAACGTGTCGTAGAGCCGGTCCGGTCGGCCAGCCATCGATACGCCGGCGGCCTCCGCCGCCGCCCGCACGCCGCCGCCGCGGCGGCGCGCCTGATCGGGCGTGATGCCATATTTGCGGGCGATATTGTCGGCCGCCAGTTCGCCTTCCGGCGGGAGGCCGGGGTTTAGCTGGAGCGGGTGGAAGACGAGTTCCACCGGTACCTCGTCGCCAAGGTAGGCGAGCGCGCGTTCGAGGTTGGCGAGGCCGATCTGGCACCAGGGGCAGACGACGTCGGAGACGAAATCGATGCGGAGCGTGCGGCCGGTCATCGCGCGACGCTTTCGATCGCGTCGACGATCTGCGGGATGACTTCCACCGGCACGTTGTGGCCCATGCCGCGGACCTCGACCAGCCGCGCGCCGGGGATGCTGGCGGCGGTATCGCGACCGCCGTCGATCGGCACCAGCGAATCGTCGCTGCCGTGGATGACGACCGTCGGCGCCTTGATCGCCTTCAGCCGCTGGCGACGATCCCCGTCGGCGACGATGGCGGCCAGCTGCCGCGCGAAGCCATCGGGGTAGTTCGAACGCTGGATCGTCTCGCGGACACGCGCTTCCAGCACCTCGGGCGCGACGGGAAAGGCCGGGCCGGCGAGCACCTGGGATGCGCGGATGCCATGGGCGACGAGCGCCTCGAGATCGTCCGTCTTGGGGCGGTTGACGAGGACGTCCATCGCCTCGCGCGACGCGCGCGACAGCCTGGGATTGCCGGTGGTTGACATGATCGAGGTGAGCGACAGCGTGCGATCGGGATAAGTGGCGGCGAAGATCTGCGCGATCATCCCGCCCATCGAGGCACCGACGATATGCGCCTTCTCGATCCCCAGCGCGTCCAGCAGGCCGGCGGCGTCCGCTGCCATGTCGCCGATCGTATACGGCACCCGCGGGCGCAGGCGTAGCAGGCGCTGGAGCACCAACATGCCGATTCGGGGCGGGCGGGCTTGGTCGAGTTTCGTCGAGAGACCGACGTCGCGATTGTCGTAGCGGACGAAGTGGAAGCCGCGTTCGACCAGCGCCTCGACGAACGGGAGCGGCCAGAGCGTCAGCTGCGCGCCCAAGCCCATGATGAGGAGGATGGTGGGATCGGCGGGGTTGCCGAACGACTCATATTCCAGCTCCATGCCGTTCGCGCGCGCCTTCATGGCCTCTCCTTCAGGCGGTGATTATTGCGCCAGCCTCCACCCGAAGCGGCCATGGCGTCAAGGCAGTGCCGGGGCAGGGGCCGCCGACGCACGCGCCGCTCTCGATATCGAACAGCGCGCCGTGCCAGCTGCATGCGATGCGATCCGCAGCGACATAATCGTCGAGCTTCTGTGCGAGCGGCAGGCCCATGTGCGGACAGCGATCGACATAGCCGAACACCTGGTCGCCGCGGCGGACGGCGAAACCGTGGAAGCGGCCGGCGCGCATTTCGATGACGAAGCTGCGCGCGGCGCCGTCCGCGATCTGATCGAGCGGGCCGAGCGCGATGCCGGCCGGCGTGGCGGTAAGACGCTCGGTCAGGGGAGCTTCGCCTTGGGGAAATCGGCCCAGCAGGCGTCGTAATCAGGCTGGGCGTGCTCGAGCGCGAAGGCGGTTGGGCGATAGGGCCAGCAGCTTTCCAGCATGAAGGCCATGGTGCCGCCGATCTTGTGCGGCTTCAGATCGGCGTTGGATGCGGCATCCCACGTCGCCTTGTCCGGCCCATGGCCGCTCAGCAGATTGTGGAGCGAGAGGCCGCCGGGGCGAAAGCCCTCCGCCTTGGCGTCATAGGCGCCGGTGATGAGGCCCATCGCCTCCGACATGATGTTGCGGTGGAACCAGGGTGGGCGGAACGTGTCCTCCGCCACCATCCAGCGCGGCGGGAAGATCACGAAATCCGCATTGGCGCGGCCGGGCACGTCCGACGGCGAGGTCAGCACGGTGAAGATCGACGGATCGGGATGGTCGAAGCTGACGGTGTTGATGGTGTTGAAATGGGCCAGATCGTAGCGCCACGGCGCGAGATTGCCGTGCCAGGCGACGACATCGAGCGGGGAGTGATGCAGTTCGGTGCGCCACAGGCTGCCGAGATATTTCTGGATCACCTCGATACGTTCGTCGCGATCCTCGAACCAGGCGTTCGGCGTCTCGAAATCGCGCGGGTTGGCGAGGCCGTTGGCGCCGATCGGCCCGAGATCGGGGAGGCGGAACATCGCGCCGTGATTTTCCAGCGCATAGCCGCGCGCCGATCCATCCGGCAGCAGCGCGCGGAAGCGGACGCCGCGGGGAACCAGCGCGATCTGGCCAGGCGCGATGTCGATCCGGCCAAGCTCTGTGAGAAGCGCAAGGCGGCCTTCCTGCGGCACGAACAGCAATTCGCCGTCCGCATCGACGAAGACCCGGTTCTCCATGACGCGGTCGGCGGCATAGAGGTGGATCGCGACGCCTTCGAGGTCGGCGGGATCGCGGTTGGCGAGCATCGTGGTCATGCCGTCGATGAGGTCGACGCCAGTGTCACCGGCGACGGGATCCCAGCGCAGGCGATTGGGGGCGAGCGGTTCCTTTACGGTGCCCGGCGCGAACCGCGGGGCGCCTTCGTAGCGAGTGAAGGGCGGGTGCTCGGCCGAGGGGCGCAGGCGATAGAGCCACGAGCGGCGGTTTTCGTGGCGCGGCGCGGTGAAGGCGGTGCCGGAGAGCTGCTCGGCATAGAGGCCGAAGGGCGGCTTCTGCGGCGAGTTGCGGCCGATGGGGAGGGCGCCGGGCACCGCTTCGGTCGCGACATGATTGCCGAAGCCGGGGGTGTAGGCCGTGCTGTCCGCGGGGGTGGCAGTGTCGTTGGGCATCCTCACCTCGGGCGGGTTTTGTTTTTGATTATGGGTTTCGGTTGGTGGGGCTCGCCGGCGCGTCAGACGCGGCAAAGCCGCGCCTTGTGCGCCGGCTTTGCCGCGCTGGCCGGTCGATGGCGGCGCCGGAGCGCCGCACCTCGATCGAGGCAGACGCCTCGATCATCGGTCAGGCATCGACCTTAATCACGCCCCGACGGATCTGATCCAGCTCGATGCTTTCGAACAGCGCCTGGAAGTTGCCGTTGCCGAAGCCCTCGTTGCCCTTGCGCTGGATGATCTCGAAGAAGATCGGGCCGAACATGTTTTCGGTGAAGATCTGGAGCAGGATGCCCTCGTCATTCTCGACCGAGCCGTCGATCAGGATGCGGTTCTTGCGGAGCCGCTCAAGATCCTCGCCGTGGCCGGGGACGCGCTTGTCGACCAGCTCGTAATAGGTCTCGATCGTGTCCTGCAGCTTGACGCCGCGCGCGCGCAGCCGCTCGACCGTGTCGTAGATGTTGTCAGTGGTCAGCGCGAGGTGCTGGATGCCTTCGCCCTGATATTCGCGGATGAATTCCTCGATCTGCGAATTGTCGTCCTGGCTTTCGTTCAGCGGGATGCGGATCGCCTTGTCGGGCGCGATCATCGCCTGGCTGAACAGGCCGGTCGCCTTGCCCTTGATGTCGAAATACTTCTGCTCCTCGAAATTGAAGAGCGTGCGGTAGAACTGGCTCCACACCTGCATCTGGCCACGGCGGACGTTGTGGGTGAGGTGATCGAGCAGGTCGAGCCCCACGTTGTTCTTCGCCTCCGCCTCGCGCCAGCCGTCGAACTCGGCCCAATTTTCATACAGGTCGATGCCGTCCTGAATGAAATAGAGGTACGATCCGCCGATCCCCATGATGACGGTATCGTCTTCCTCGGTCGGCTTGCCGCCGTTGGCGAGCGCCCATTCCAGCGCCTTCTTCGGATCGGCAACGCGGAACGCCATCGCGCTGGCAGAGGCGCCATGTTCGTTGCGGAACTGCTTCACCCGGCCCGCCTCGTCGCGGTTCAGCATCAGGTTGATGCGGCCCTGCTTGTAACGCGTGATGTTTTTCGTCGGGTGACGGTGCGTCGGCACGAAGCCCAGCTGCTCGAACTGCTTCGCCATCGCTTCGGGATCGGGCGAGGTAAATTCCACGAATTCAAAGCCGTTGAGGCCGAGTGGGTTGCCGGCAGACATTGGCGCATCCTCAATTGGTAACATTTGTGACTATGATCGCGGCTTGAGCGATCCGTGTCAAATGCTACCGGTTGCTTCATGACCAACCAGCTCGTGCTTGACCGGTTCCTCCCCTATCGGCTGTCGATCACCTCCAACCTGGTGAGTGACCGCATCGCCAAGGCCTATGAATCGCTGTTCGGCCTCACCATTCCCGAATGGCGGCTGGTGGCCGTGATCGCCGAGGTGGAAGCGATCACCCAGGCGGAAATTGGCGAGCGCACCCGAATGGACAAGGTGACGGTCAGCCGCGCGGCGATCGCGCTGGTCGAGCGCGGACTTCTCGCGCGCGCGCCCAATCCCGGCGACAAAAGATCGCATCACCTGTCGCTGACGGATGAAGGGCGCGATCTTTACGCCAGCGTCGCGCCCAAGGCGCTGGAACTCGAGAGCAAGATATTCGCTCGGTTCACGCGTGCCGAGTTGGACCGGTTCGTGGCCATGCTGCGGCGGATCGATACGGCAGCGCTGGAGACCTGAGGTGGATGACGCGCCCCTGATTGCCGGCGTTGAGCTGGGCGGCACGAAATGCGTGCTGATCCTCGCGAAGGGGCCCGATGCAGTCCTGGAGCGCGTCGAACTGCCGACGAGAAAGCCGGAGGAGACACTCGCCGCGATCGAGGGGGTGATCGACAATTGGCGCGGCTTCCAGGCCTTGGGAATCGCCAGCTTCGGACCAATCTCCATCGATCGCCGTGCTTCCGATTACGGTCACATCACGTCGACGCCGAAACCGGGCTGGCGCGGCACGGACGTCGCGCGGCGCCTTGGCAGTCGGTACGACGTTCCCACCGGCTTCGACACGGATGTCGTCGGTGCGGCGCTCGGCGAGGCGCGCTGGGGCGCTGCCGCGGGGCTGAGCGACCTGGCCTATATCACGGTCGGCACCGGCGTTGGCGTCGGGCTCGTGGCGCATGGTCGCCCGGTGGATGGGCTGACGCATGGGGAACTCGGCCATGTTCGTCCGGTGCGCATGGCAGGGGACGAATGGACGGGAAGTTGCCCGTATCACGGTGCCTGTGTGGAGGGGCTGGTGTCCGGCCCGGCAATTGCCGCGCGGACGGGGATGGCGGGGGCGGATGTGCCGCCGGATCATCCGGTCTGGGCCACTGTGACGCATGCCTTGGCGCAATTGCTGCACACCATTACGCTCACCGGCGTCCCGCGCAGGATCGTGCTGGGCGGCGGGGTAATGATCGGCAATCAGTTCCTCTTTCCGCAGATCCGTGCGGCGTTGCGCCATTCACTCGGCGGCTACGTCGCCCTTCCGGAAGTGGAGGATGTCGACACCTTTGTCGTCACGCCGTCGCTCGGCAATAATGCCGGTCCGCTGGGCGCCATCGTCCTGGGCGAGCAGGCACTCGCTCGGACCTAGTTACATCGTACCTTTGCGCATTGTGATCGTGGCCTGTCCAAATGCATCGGCTGTGATCTGACGGCGAGAGATACGACTGGCGCCACCAAAACGGATTATCCCTTAAGAGACGCTGTGTTCGCTGCTCATTAATGCAATGTGTTGTTATGGGCGGGAGGTCAGTCGCGTGATGACCGGTTCAACATCGATGCGCCTGCTGATCGTCGATGATGATCCCTCCGTGCAGGAGATCTATCGCCGCAGCTTCGAACCTGATGGCGGCACTACCGGCGCGCCCGCTGAGGCCTTCCGCGGATCGCGCACGGGAAAATGGCCCATCCCGGCGTTTGATTGCACGTTCCACGATCAGGGGCTTGATGCCATTCAGGCCGTCGAGGCTGCCCTGGGCGAAGGCCGGCCCTATCCGGTCGCCTTCATCGACGTTCGGATGCCACCAGGCATTGACGGGAAGGAGACGGCCCGCCGCATACGGACGATCGATCCCGACATCCATCTGGTCATTGTCACCGGCTATTCGGACGTATCCCCGGCGGAAATCATCGAAGTGGCGGGGCCTCCCGACAAGCTGTTCTATCTGGCGAAGCCCTTTGAAGCTGCGGAGGTGGTGCAGACCGCGATCGCGCTCGGCAAGCGCTGGGACGTCGATCGCGAGCTTGCCGACGTGCGGGCCGATCTCGCGCGGCACATTGCGCTTCTTGAGCAGCAGGCAGCCGCGCTGGCGGCCAATGAGCAGCGCGCGATCCATGTCGCCAGCCATGATGCGCTGACCGACGCGCCCAACCGGCTGGCGTTTCAACATGCCCTGAACGAGCGGGTGCGCCGACTCGGCCCGTTCGCGGTCGCCATGGTCGACCTGGATCGTTTCAAGCTGGTCAACGACACGCTGGGGCACCTGGCGGGCGACGAGATGATCCGAGCCGTGTGCGCCATTCTTCAGCAGGCCGTTCCGCAGAACGCACTGGTTGCGCGGCTGGGCGGGGATGAATTCGGCCTGCTGTTCGACACTGTCGCCCGGGAAGCCGCGCTGATGGCTTGGGAGCGGATCGTCGCGGCGTGCGATGTTTCATTGAGGGTGATGGGCGATCCGGTGCACGGCTCCGTTTCGGCCGGCGTCATGGTGTCGCATGAAACGGGTGTGCGCGACCCTGTTGACCTGATGCGCAGGGCGGATCTTGCGCTCAACGAGGCGAAACGAAGCGGGCGCAATGCGGCGCGGCTGTTTGACGAAAGCCTTGATGAAGGGATCCGGCTGCGCCGCCAGATCGAGAGCAACCTCAGTCAGGCGATCGCGCGCGACGAATTGAGCATGTTGTTCCAGCCGATCGTGGCGACCGACACGTTCGAGGTCGTCGGGTTCGAAGCCTTGTTGCGCTGGCATGCGGTTGCGGTTGGGCCGATCAGCCCGGCCGCCTTCATTCCGATCGCCGAGGAATCGAACCTGATTCACGAATTGGGGGACTGGGTGCTCGCCAGGTCGCTCGCTGTGCTGAAGGACTGGCCGGGGCAATATGTCTCGGTCAATTTTTCGCCACGTCAGTTTCGGCGGCACAATTTCGTCGGCTATGTCATGGAGCAGGTGCAGCGAGCCAATGTCGCGCCGTCGCGCCTTCAGATCGAGATCACCGAAACCGCCATCTTCGACGATGCGGAGCGTGCCGCCGACACCATGTACCGGCTGCGTCAGATGGGGTTTCGCATCGCGCTCGATGATTTCGGCACCGGCTATTCCAGCCTGTACAACATCCGCAAGTTCGCGCTCGACAGCCTGAAGATCGATCGCAGCTTCATCGATGGGATGATGCGCGAGCGAGAGTCGGTCGCCATCGTCCACTCGATCATCCATCTCGGGCAGGCGCTAGGGCTTGGCGTCATTGCGGAAGGCGTCGAGACCGATGGGCAAATGGCGATGCTGCGCGCCGCGGGGGCCAGCCACCTCCAGGGCTATCTGTTTGCCGTGCCGATCACGGCGGAGCACGCGGCTGCACTTGCGAAGTCAGGCATCACAGGCGTGAACGCCGCCGCCCCTTCAACCGTCGCGGAAAGCGGAGCCGCTGGTTGAGTTCGTACGCGAGTCGACAAGACATGCGACGCAGTCAGTAAGTCGGCACCCGAAGGAACCAGGTCAGTTTAGGTCAGCCCGCGGCCGGTGCAAGTGCGACCAGAGACGTCCACACTCGGCGTCAGGCGCGGGCCGCATTCCGGATTATCGGGGGCGACGCGCCAACAGCAACATGCCGCTCATCACCGTGACGGCACCGACGCCCGCGGCGCTAAGTAGAATGACGTTCGCATATTCCATCAACCATCCCCTCATATTCCGGCGAGCCGGCAATTATTATGCGAGGAAGTTGCCCTTACTTTGCAAACTACGCAAGCACGTATGTCGTAATGCGATCAATTTGGCTGATCGGTACAAGTTGGACGTCAGGCCTCGGCAGACCGGCACGGCAGGATTAGCGTAACAGCCACAGTCTCAAGCGCCTCGCCCCTGACGGACAAAAGGATTGACGGGACGAGGCGCCCGGCTTGAAGCCTGGGACCCAGCGATTGCCGGTCCGTCTCGCGCATGTCGCTGAGGATGGATCGTGACGCAAGCGGATCATTTCACACCTGCATCTACATGAGCGCCGCATCTGCGAGGGAGTTCGGGTGGATGCGGCGCTCACTAGCGGCCCGCTCTGATTAGAGCCGTAAAGCCGATATGGGACTTTTCACCAGATTTCTCCCAAAAGCAAGATGAGTGCCAGCCGCCCTTGAGCCTCGTGAGGCAGGGACGTTTGCCAGTGAGCCCGATCAGCCGCTACCAGCGATCCGCTGCGCCTTGGCTTGCGCCCATCAGACGCCCGCTCGTCAGCATCGCGGCAACGAGCGGGTCGCCCGCGCGGGCAGGGGCGTTGCGAATGGCGGCTTCCTCATTGCCGATCGCCCGCCAGATCGCCTGCGCTACCTGGGTCGTGATCGTCCTCTGAATAGCGCTGACGTTGATTCCGGTCGCAGCGCGGATGACGGGACCGAGCACAGACTGGCTGTCGAACTGACGCAATCCGCGGCCTACCTCTGGCAGCATGGCATCGAGGATCCGATCGCCGATGGCTTGTTGAAGATAACCCGTTGCTGCGGTTGGCCCGCCGCGAACAATGCCGAGCGCGTCACTGAAGGTGAGGGACCGGATCGAGTCCAAGATCATCGGGGCCGCACGGTCGGCCGCATCCGCGGCAATGCGATTGATCGCGAGTGTGAGTTCACGCTGCACCGGTGCCGAGCGTAGCAGGGCGCCCAACACAGCGCCGGATCGATCGCCTTCCACGCCCGGAAGCGTTAGCCGGGCCGCAGGATCGTTGAGAAAGCCAGTGTCCGATACAAGACGGGTCAGCGCACGCTCGCTCGAAATTGTCAGCAGCCGTCGCAATGCCTCCGTCATGTCGCCCGACATGGCTGTCGTGGCACAGCCTGCCACCATCAGCCCCGGTAGCGCGATCCCCGCGCCGATCAGCAATGCGCGCCTCGTGAAATGGGTCATCCGTCACTCCCAACCTTGAAGCGCATCGCGATTGGGGGTGGCTTTCGGAACGCCCGCTGAACGGCGCTGGCGCTGATCGGGAGATGAGCGGCTACAATCTACTTCGGCAGAAACGCACCCGGATCATTCACTGCGGCAGTGATCAAGGCTTCTGAGCGACCGGCAGCATCCGTACCGAGTGCCGATGAGTAAAAAGGGGGCGGCCGCGGCGCCGAAGTTTCCGCCAGGGAAACACCGACAGCGCGGCCGCCTTGTTACGATTGAACGGTTATGACTTCGGAAGCTGGATTGTCGGTCCCAAGGCCGTGAGCACCTGGTTGGCGTTGAAGCTTCCCTTGCCCGTCGCTGGCCCGCGCTGCATCAGGATATCGGCCTGCGCCTCGTATTTGGTGACTGTGCTGACATCGACGGTATCTGCCCAGAACGGATCGCCCGTCCACGGATTCCAGCTGCGCCACCCGGCCGGTCCGTAATACCGCCATGCCGGGCGCCACCAGCCATAGGGCCCGGTGAACAGCGGGTCCGGTGTCAATTGCGTCTCAACGTCGCTTTCATTGACGTTGGTGAGAATCATGAAGCTCTGATAGCCATTCTGCGCGGTCAGCTGCGCCGCCCGATAGAGGAGGTAATCGTCCACCGTCTTGCGTGACGTGTAATCGTTGCCGACGAACGTGACGCGGTAACGATCAGGCGCAAGTTGCGTGTCGGAATAGCCGCCGCTGACCTTACCGGAGCCTATCGGTTGATACGGCGTTGGCGTGGTCGCGCATCCTGCGAGTCCCCCAACGGAGATCGCCAGAGCGGCTGCGATGGTGGTTTTTCTGAAGGTCGTGGGCACGGACACGTCTCCTTTCTTATGTTTTCGGAACACAGATCGCGGTTGGCGCTACGGTGAGGTCATGAACGTGCTCCTCAATGGGCCATGAACAGACTGACATTGCTGTTGGTGGAGAGGGCCTGGGTCACACCGCCGAAAATCCGCTCCTGCAGCCGCGCGTGGCCGTAGGCGCCCATGACGATGTATGATGCGTCGGCCAGTGCCGCGGCCTCGGCGAGCACGTCGCTGGTGATCCGGTCGGATCGCGCCACTTCGCGGATATCCGACCTGATCTCGTAATAGCCGAGGTATTCGGCGGCATCCGTGGGCGGAAGTCCATGGGGCTTCGCTTCCTCGATATGTACGATCGTCACGTTTTCAGCCCGCGACAGGAGCGGGACGGCCGCGCACAATGCGCGCGCCGCTTCCGCAGAACCATTCCACGCCACCATCGCATTGCCGTGAGCGTCGAAACGCGTGCCGCCAGGAGCGATCGCGAGGACCGGCGTGTTGCTTTGCGTGGCGAGCCGCGCTGGCGGCGGCGGCCGATCGCCAAGCTCGTCCTTCTGCGGAATGCTCACGATGGTCAGATCGACCAGCGCCATGCGATCGAGCGCGCTGCTGCGTGGATAGCGGGTGCCGGTGATCCACGTGCGCGGCGCGTCCGCGCGTTGCAGCTTGGCGTCGATCTCCTGCTTGTTCTTCGCCTCCCGCTCCCGCATGTCCTCGAGCAGATCGAACATCGGATAGACCCCACCAAAGGGATCCATCGCCACGAACGTATCCGGCGTGATCATCTGCAAGCAATGAAGATGGGCGTTGAAGGCGCCGGCGAGATTGAGCGCAGCTTCGACCCGATCGATCGTGCCGCTATCCTCATTCGCATAAAGCAGAATCGACCGCATCCTCTTCCCCGCGCCTTTGTGGGTGCCTGGATGAAGAAACTGGGCCTTTCTGCACCTGAACGGTATACGTAACGGTGCGTAAGGATGATCTAATCGAAGTCTTTAGAGCTGAACGTCACGCCATTCTGGTGATGACGGCACGGAACCGGCGCAGGGCAAAGACGAAGAATACAGCGCCAATTGCAGCAAGCGCGATCATCTGCGGCCAGACGACATCAATGCCGGCGCCGCGAAACAGGATCGCCTGACCCAGGCTGATGAAGTGCGTGGTCGGCGCCGCGAGCATCACGTTCTGAACAATTTCCGGCATGCTTTCCCGCGGCGTGATCCCGCCCGAGAGCATTTGCAGCGGCAGGAGGACAAGTACCGCAAGCATCCCGAACTGGGGCATGTTGCGCGCAACCGTCGCCATGAAGATCCCGATCGACGTGGTGGCGAACATCGCGAGCGTTGCGCCGGCGAAGAACAACGGCAGCGATCCCGCGATGGGGACATGCAGCAATCCGCGCACGACCAGCTGCGTCGACAGGAAGGATGCCACCAGGACGACCAGGCTCATCGACCACACCTTGCTCGCCATGATCTCGAACGGGGTCACGGGCATGACGAGGAGGTGCTCGATCGTGCCGTGCTCGCGCTCGCGGATCAGCGCCGCGCCGGTCAGGATGATGGCCAGCAAGGTGATCTGGTCGATCACCTGGACGAGGGCGCCGAACCAGATGGCGCTGAGCGTAGGATTGTAGCGCGCACGCACCTCCAGATCGACCGGCAGCGCGCTTTTGCCCTGTTGCCGGGCGACGAAGTTGTTCACCTCACCCAGCGCTATCTGCTGGATATAGCTGCTGCCGGTAAACGCCTGAGTCATCCGCGTGGCGTCGGTGTTCAGTTGCAGTTCCGCCGCGCGGTCGCGCAGCACGTCACGCTGGAAGTTGGTGGGAATACGCAGCACGAACGTATAGCGTCCAGTGTCCAGACCGGGATCGATCTGGGCGCTATTGATGAGCATCGGCGGGGCGAACTGCGGGGGATAGAAGGCATCGATGATCCGCCGCGACAGCGGGGAGCGATCCTCATCGACAATCGCGATCGACGCCATGTGGAGCGTTTCCGGCATCGCCTTGGCCGAGGTGTAGATCACCCCGGTGAAGGTGAAGGCAATCAGCAGAAGCATCACGGGATCGCGCCACAGGCTCCACAGCTCCTTCATGCCGAGCCGGTATATGTTGGAGAGCGTGCGCATCGCCTCAGCGCTCCTGCTTGTGGAGCAACAGGATCGATGCTCCGGTGATGATCGGCCACGCAAGGAGCAATGGCCATAGCGACGACCACAGGTCCTCGAAGCCCAGCCCTTTGTTGAACACGCCGCGGGTGATCGTGATCATGTGCGACGAGGGGTAGATTTCGCCAAAGATCCGCGCGCCGCCCTGCAACGAGGTCACGGGATCGATCATGCCGCCATAGGTCAGCGTCGGGATCAGCGTGCCGATCATGGCAAGGAACAGCGCGGCGATCTGGCTGCGGGTGACGGAGGAGGCGAGGAGACCGATGCCGGTGGAGACGAAGGAGAAAAGCAATGCGCCAACCGTGAGGGCCAGTAAGTTGCCGGTGATCGGAACGCCGAACACCCAGCGGCCCATGATCACCATGATCGCGAAGTTGATCATCGCCAGCGCGACGTAGGGAAGCTGTTTGCCTAGCAGGAATTCGCTCGGCGTCACCGGCGTCACGTAGAAATTGATGATCGATCCGGTTTCCTTTTCCCGGACGACCGCCATCGCCGCCAGCATGGCGGGCAGCATCAGCAGCAGAAGGGGAATGACGCTTGGCACCATCGCCGGCAGGCTGCGCACGTCGGGGTTGTAGCGGTAGCGGTTCTGCACCGTGACCGATCCGTCCGCGCCCGCGCGCGCCGCACCGGTCAGGCCCGCGTCGCGCATTTCTGTCGCCAGCCAGCGTTGATGCAGGCCCTGGATGTAGCCGCGGATCGTCTCTGCGCGCAGCGGCATCGAACCGTCGAACCATGCGGCGACGGGTTGGGGCGTTCCCCGCCGCAAATCACGTCCGAATCCCGGCGGGATCTCGATGGCCAGCGAAATGTCGCCACTGCGCATCCGTCGGTCCATGTCGTCGTAGCTGGTGATCGGCGGGCGCGGGATGAAGTAAGTCGAGCTTGCGATCTCCTGCTCATATTGGCGGCTGGTGGTGGTCTGGTCCCGGTCCAGAACGGCAAAGCGGATGTTGTCGACGTCCAGGCTGATCCCGAACCCGATCACCAGAAGGAGGATCACCGAACCGGCGAGCGCGAGCGCCCCGCGCACCGGATCACGCTGAAGCTCCAGCGTCTCGCGCCAAAGGTAGCTGTACATCCGCCGCGGGCTGAAGCGGCGCATCGACGATGCGGCTTCCGGCGCCGTTGCTGTGGGCATCTGGATCGGGGCGTCTGCCGTCGCCTCATCGCTGGCCTCCTCCAGATAGGAGATGAACGCTTCTTCCAGCGTCGCGGCGCTGCGCTTCTCGATCAGTCGTTCCGGCGTGTCGCTGTCGAGCACCTTGCCGGCATCCATCATCGAAATGCGGTCGCAGCGCTCGGCCTCGTTCATGAAGTGCGTCGAGATGAAGATCGTCACCTGATCGCGGCGGGACAGGTCGATCAGCAGCCGCCAGAACGTGTCCCGCGCGATCGGGTCCACCCCCGACGTGGGTTCGTCCAGGATCAGGATTTCGGGGCGATGGACCATTGCGACGGCGAGCGAAAGGCGCTGCCGCGCGCCAAGGGGCAGGACCGGCGGCAAGTCCTCCGCCGCATTGTCGAGGCCGAAACGCCGGATCATCTCGGCGACGCGTTCCGCGATCTCCGCGGGCGGCACGGCAAACAGATGCGCATGAAGTTCCAGGTTCTGGCGCACCGTCAGCTCGCTGTAGAGCGAGAAGGCCTGGCTCATATAGCCGACCCGGCGCCGGACGTTGATGTCCTTGGGATCGATCGGCTTGCCGAACAGCTTCGCCTCGCCTTCGCTCGGCTCGAGCAGGCCGGTTAGCATCTTCATGGTCGTCGATTTGCCGCAGCCGTTCGATCCCAGGAACCCGAAGATCTCGCCGCGACCGATGCGAAAGCTGACGTGGTCCACCGCGACGAAATCGCCGAAGCGCATCGTGAGATCGTTCGCCTCGATCGCGACGCTCTGCTCATTGAACTGCTGCTGCGGCTTCGTGACCGGCGTGTGATCACGCTTCTTCTCGTCGGGCAGCAGCGCGATAAAGGCTTCGTCCAGTCCCGGCGACGATGTCTGCGCCATCAGCTCGCCCGGCGTGCCCGTCGCCAGTACGCGGCCGTCGTCCATGGCGACCAGCCAGTCGAACCGTTCCGCCTCGTCCATATAGGCGGTCGCGACGACCACGCTCATGCCCGGGTTCTGTTCGCGGATCTCGCCGATGAGAATCCAGAATTTCGCACGTGCCAGCGGGTCGACGCCGGTGGTCGGCTCGTCGAGGATCAGCAGGCTCGGCTCGTGGATCAGCGCACAGCACAGGCCCAGCTTTTGCTTCATTCCACCGGAAAGCTTGCCTGCGGGACGCGAGAGAAAGTTCTCGAGCCCGGTGCTTCGGGTCAGTTGATGGATGCGCTGGCGCCGTTCTTCCGGGGGCTGCCCGAACAGCCGCGCGAAGAACTGCAGATTCTCCTCGACCGAGAGGGTAGGGTAGAGGTTCTTGCCGAGACCCTGCGGCATATAGGCGATCCGCGGGCAGACCAGGTCGCGGTGCGCCTTGTCACTCATGTCGCCGCCAAGAACCTCGACCTTGCCCTCCTGAATGGCACGCGCGCCCGCTATCAGCGAGAACAGGCTGGACTTGCCGACGCCGTCCGGACCGATGAGGCCGACCATCTGCCTTGCCGGGAGAATGAGGTCGAGATTGTCGAGCGCGACCGTCCGGCCGTAGCGCAAGGTCACGTTTGACAGTCGCGCGACATGATCGTCGGCGGTGGTTGACACCTGGGGGGAGGCGCCCGGCGCCAGCATTGCTAATCCCTCACGACACGGGACAGGCTGGCCGGCCACGGCACGCCGGGATCGATCCTGACATAGGCTACGCCGGGGACCCCCGTTTTCACCAGGTTGACGTGGCGACGCAGAAGATCGGGATCGATGCGCGCTTTCACCCTGAACATCAGCTTCTCGCGCTCGCTGGATGTCTCCACGGTTTTGGGGGTGAATTGTGCGACGTCCGCGACAAAGCTGATCCGTGCCGGAACGTAGCGATCCGGCAGCGCGTCGAGAACGATGCGCGCCTCGTCACCCAGCGCGACCCGACCAGCGACCGTTTCGGGCAGGAAGAACACCATCGACACGTCCGATGGATCGATCATCGTCAGCACGCGGCCGCCAGCGGCCACCACTTCGCCGGGCTGCGCAATGCGGTACTGGATCCGGCCCGCGCGGGGCGCGCGCAGCACGCTGTCGTTGATGTCAGCCATGATCCGGTCGATCGTGGCGCGCGTCGCCTCGACGTTCGTGCCGGCCCCAACCACCTGGCTGCGGGCCGCGCGGATCGCAGAATCCACCGCGGCGACCTGCGCCTGAGCGGCGGCTACGGCTGCCGACGCGCCCTCGACCGCCGCCTGGTCATTGTCCCGCTCCTGCACCGGCGTCGCACCTTCCTTCGCGAGCGTGGAGGATCGTCCCAGTCGCTTGCGGGCGACGTTCAGTTCCGCCTCCCGCTGGCGAACGGTCGCCTGGGCAAAGGCCTTGTCGCTTTGCCGCTGCAGCACCTGCGCTTCGGTGATCTGGATGGCGTTCGTCGCCTCAGCAAGTTGCGCTCGCGCCTGCGCCAGTTGCGCCTGCAAGGCGTCCGTATCCATGGTGGCGACGATCTGTCCCTGACGCACGAACTGCCCCTCGCTCACGGTGATGTCGCGCAGGCGACCGGGCATCTTGGCGGCAATGTCGATCTCGACCGCTTCGATCCGGCCGTTGCCGCTGACGATGCCGGCGGGGAGGCCGGATGGACGCATGGCTAGCCACAGCAGCACCCCGACGCCGACGATGGCTAGCGCGATCAGCCCGCGCGAAATCCAGCGGTTGTCCCGCAATTTGCTCATGGTGCCGGTGTCCTCCCCGTGGCGACAGCGTCTGAATCGAACACGGGCTGCGGGGCGAAACCGCCGCCGAGCGCGGCGTAGAGCGCAACTCCACTCGCCACCTCGGCACGACGTAGCTGCACCAGCAATTGCTGTGTGTCGAACAGGTCGCGCTGTGCATCGAGCACTTCGAGATAGGCCGAACGGCCATTATCGAAGCGCAAGGTCGCCAGCCGCGCACGCTCGGTCAGCGCGTCCAGCACACCGCGCGTCGTCTCGATCTGCAACGACAGCTGTCGCCGCCGCGCGAGCGCATCGGCAACATCGCGGAACGCGATTTGGATCGCGCGCTCATATTCGGCCACCGCCAAGATCTTTCTGGCCTCCGCCACGTCAAGGTTGGCCCGCAATCGGCCCGCATTGAAGATCGGCAGCGTCAGCGATGGCGCGAAGCTCCAGACCCCCGTCGGCGAACTGAACAGGTCGCCAAGGCTGGTGCTGGCGATCCCTCCTCCCGCGGTAAGCGTGATGTTGGGGAAGAACGCGGCGCGCGCAGCGCCGATGTTCGCATTGGCCGCCAGCAACTGACGCTCCGCCGCTACGATGTCCGGCCGGTTGGTGAGCAGATCGGACGGCAGCCCCGGCGGCAGCTGAAGATAGGTGGTGATCTGCGCGAAGCGCCGATCCGATGCGGTCAATGTCACCGGCCGGCCAACGAGAAGCGCGAGCGCGTTGCGATTGACCTCCTGATCCTGCTCGAGAGCCTGAAGCGCGGCGCGCGCCTGACCCAGCAACGCCTGCGCCTGTGTCATGTCGAGCTTGCTTCCCGATCCCACCTCGTAGCGTCGCCGGACGATCCGCAGCGACTCCTCGCGCGTGGAGATCGTACGGCGGGCGAGATCGGCGCGTTCCTGATACTCCCGTTCGAGCAGATAGCCGTTTGCAACCTGCGCGATCAGTTGCGTGGCAACCCCGCGGCGCGCCTCTTCCGTCGCGAGATACTGCCAGCGCGCGGCATCGCGCAGATTGCGCAGCCGGCCCCAAAAATCGATCTCCCACGCCGCATTCGCCTGAACGCCGATGGAGCGAACGTCGACCGGCGTCGCTGCGCTGCCTGGCAGGTTGTACAGCGTCCGGCCCCGCGTGGCGGCGACAGCACCATCGATCTGCGGGTAGAGCGCTGCGCCCTGGATCCGCCATGCGCCCCGAGCCTCCAGAACGCGGGCAGCCGCCACGCGAATGTCGCGATTGTTGGCCAGGGCGAGTGCGATCAGGCGTTGCAGTTCCGGATCGCGAAAGAAGGCTTGCCAGCCGATCGCCGCGATGGTCGCACCGCCGGGGTTCGTCCCCGGGAAGCGCGGCGGCACTGGCGCGGCCGGGCGAACATGTTTCGGCGCAAAGGAGCAGCCGCCAAGAGTGAACAGGATGAGCGCGATCGGCACGATCCGCGACCGCGTCTTCGTCCGAGCGGTCGTGCCACAGATCGTCATTCCTGTTGCACCTGATGCGATCCCTTGGCTCGAGATGGCGCAGCGCCGCTCGCGCTCGTGCGCGACATTGCGTCTTTGGTTGGGCGCCCGGGGCGCATCCCCGATGGCCGGGCACGACCGGCGTGCGCGTCTGACGGGTGTCACCGACCCGCCCTGATCCGCCAATCAGGGGTTTTGCCTATATCGTTGGAAACAACTTGCCCGTCACTCTGCCCCGGTCACGACGGCGGTATGCTGGGCAATGAGCGGAAGAGGATCCGCTCCATCCTGGTGCGCTACCGGTAACCAACAATCGAGATTGTCTTCGAATGTACCAAAATTTATGTTAAGCAAAGAGTTGCCGCGCGCTGGGGAAATGGTGCGGCACTAGGAGAGCCGATGCACTCCATACGTGGGGCTTCATTGCGCGCGGGGCTTACTGGCTGCGGCATCGCCGTGGGGGTGGTCGGGCTGGCTGCATTGGTGCAACATGCACTCAATAAAGGGCCGCCCCCAGCGGCCCCATTTCTTCTGTTCTTCTTCGCAATTTCCGTCACCGGCATGCTGGCGGGGCCGTTCTGGGCCGGTGTGGCGGCTGCGCTCTCCGCCGCGGTGACCTCATGGATAGGATGGTTGCCGAGTACGGATGAGCTGCGGCTTCTGCTGCTGTTCGGTCTGTCGTCCGGTAGCGTCGTTGCCCTGTCCTACCTTCATTCCGCCCGCGCGGCGCGCGAACGCACGGCGGCGCATGAGCTGAACCTGCTGATCGAGGGAGCGACCGGTTACGCCATTTATATGTATGATGCGGCCGGTCGTGTTTCGGTGTGGAACGAAGGAGCGCGCCGGTTGATGGGCTGGAACGCCGACGAGGTCATCGGCAAGCATTGCTCCATCTTCTACACGCAGATGGCAGTGGCCGAGGGGGTGCCGGATCATCACCTTCGTACTGCGGCTGTGAAGGGGGCGGTCAGGGGCGAGGATTGGCATGTCCGAAAGGATGGATCGCGGTTCCTAGCATCGTTCAACCTCAAGGCGTTCTATGATCAATCGGGAACGCTGCGCGGCTATGGAAAGCTGATCCGCGACATCACGCAGCAGCGCGCCGAGCAGTTCAGGGCTGCGGCCAGCGAGAACCATTATCGCTCGATCCTGGCGACCGTGCCGGACGCAATGGTGGTGACAAATCGCGCTGGCAACATCCTGTCCTTCAGCGCGGCGGCAGAACGCCTCTTCGGGCTGTCCGAAAGCGAAGTCGTGGGCACGAGCTTCCAGCGGCTGATCGCGTCGTCCGACCCGCAGGGAAGAGTGGGGGATCTCGAATATTACCTCGCCGCAACGCGCAACAGTAGCGATGGCGTGGGCTCAACCTTGCTCGGGCGAAAAGGCGATGGGTCGACCTTTCCGTTGCAGCTGGCGGTTGGCCAAGCCGTGACCGAAGGGAAGCCGATCTTCACCGCGTTCATCCGCGATCTGACCGAGCACCGTCGCACGCAGGAACGGCTGGAGGAACTGCGCGCCAGCCTCGTTCATGCCGCACGGGGGAGCGCGATGGGCACAATGGCCTCCACCTTACGGCATGAATTGAACCAGCCGATTACGGCGGTCGTCAATTACATGCGCGGCATCCGAAACCTTCTGCGGGAGGGAAATGAGGAGGACCGTGACATGATCGACGACGCACTGGCGGAGGCGATGCGCGAAGGTCTGCGGGCGGGTGATATCCTGCGGCACCTCCATGACTTCGAAAGCCGCGGCGAGATGGAGTTGACGGTGGAGGATCTGCCGCAACTGATCGAAGAGGCGGCACAACTGGCGCTGATCGGTGCGCGTGAACGCGGGATCTGGGTCACCTTCGACATCGACGCCAATGCATCGCCCGTCCTGGTGGACCGCATTCAGATCCAGCAGGTGCTGATCAACCTGATCCGGAACGCGATCGAGGCGATGGCGGAATCGCCAGAGCGCCACCTGTCGGTGTCGACGCGGGTCGAGGACGACGGATGCGTGAAAGCCACCGTTGCCGACACCGGATCGGGCATTGCCCCGCAGGTTGCGGCGACGCTGTTTCGTGCGTTCAACAGTACGAAGGCCGGCGGCATGGGACTGGGGCTGTCGATTTGCCGGACGATCGTGGAGGCGAGTGGCGGCAGGATCTGGGCCGAGCCGCGCGAGGGCGGGGGTACGGCGTTTCACTTTACCATGGTTCAGGCCGATCGGGAGTTGGCAGAATGAACGACAAACGCTTGGTGCACATCATCGATGACGAGGCGGCGGTCCGGCGATCGGCCAGCTTCATGCTCAAGACGCTCGGCTTCGCCACGCGAACGTGGGAGGGCGGGACTGCCTTTCTGAAGGAGGTGCGGCATGCGGAAAACGGCTGCATCCTCCTCGACGTCCGCATGCCGGACATCGACGGGCTGGCGGTGCAACAGCAATTGATCGAACGCGGCATCGCCATGCCGGTGATCGTGCTGACCGGTCACGGGGACATCACCATCGCGGTCAAGGCGATGAAGGCGGGCGCCGTCGATTTCATCGAAAAGCCATTTGATGGCGACGTGCTGCTTGCCGCGCTGGAGCATGCGTTCGAACGGCTGGAGAAATCGGCAGACGCGCTGACCCGGGCGGCCAACGCTGACCTCGCACTGGGTGCCCTGTCGCCGCGCGAGCGGGAAGTGCTGGCGGAGCTTGCCGAGGGGTTTCCCAACAAGACAATCGCTTACGACCTCGGAATCTCGGTGCGCACGGTGGAGGTGCATCGCGCGAACGTGATGACCAAGCTGAAGGCGCGCAGCCTGTCCGACGCGCTGCGGATCGCATTTGCCGCCGGCCTGGGCAGCCCGCGGACCTAATACCGGCGCGGTTCTGCTGGGCGTCACGGGCCCCTGAAGCGCACCAACGGTCGTGCGCCATCGTCCCGCGCGCCCATCCCAGATCGGGGCTTTCGCGAGCTTAGGTACTCTTCCCAATATTCCGAAAAACGCGGCGTCCCTAGCTGTTGATCGGCAGCAATAAAGACTGAAGTCTGCGGAGCGTATCGCGGCACGTCAGGATACGGATCACCTCCTTGCACGTGTGCACGTCGCTTCTCGAGGCCCGGTTGCCTTGCAGCCCACCTGCCCGTGCGTGAAAGCGGCTCCCCCCGGCCGCCGGCGCAGCGTCTGCATCGCCACCGGTGCACGGGCAGGTGATTTTTTCCGGCGCCCGGACCACGTGGTCCTGAACGCCGCCTTCACGATTTTCACGGCCGGAGTTCGGGACGATGAGCACGCAAGCGGATCTGCCAGCGAAGACGCGGTCGAGCGGCGAGGCGCCACTGGGTTGGCTGCGCAGCGAGATCGACCGATTGTTCGAGAATTTCTCCTCGCCCGCACGCAGTGTGTTCGGATCACGCCTTGGCAGCCTCGCTGCGCTCGACGGCATGTTCAGCCTGCCGGCGTTGGAGATGACGGAGAAGGACAAGGAATATCGACTCTCGGCCGAGATCCCCGGCATGTCGGAGGACCAGATTGACGTCAGCGTCGCCGACGGAATCCTGACGATATCGGGAGAGAAGCGCGATGAGGAGGATCGCAAGGACGGCGACTACATGCTGCGCGAGCGCCGCTATGGATCGTTCGTCCGCAAGATCAATCTTCCCAAGGACGTCGATCCAAATGCGGTGAGCGCGCATGTCGACAAAGGCGTGCTGATCATCACCTTGCCCAAGGACGAAAAGGCCGGCGAGCAGAAGCGCCGCATCCCGATCTCGTCGCAGAAATGAGGCTGCGACGCCCGCGCCTGGCCGAAGAAGCCGGGCGTCGCTGGCACCGGCAAAGCAGAGGAGAGTGCATGTGGCTGATCTGATTGTTGTCGGCTTTGACGATCCGCATGAGGCTGATCGCGTCCTCACCCAGTTGCAGCGGATGCAGCGGGAATATTTGATCGATCTGGAGGATGCGGTCGTCGCCATTCGGCAGCCGGACGGGAAGGTGCGGCTGAAGCAGAGCTACAACATGGTTGGCACCGGCGCTGCCTCCGTCGGGCTCTCCGGCGCCTTGTGGGGCACATTGGTGGGATTGCTGTTCCTGAACCCCTTGGCCGGGATGGCGGTGGGTGCAGCGGTCGGTGCCGGGGCGGGCGCGCTTTCCGGATCGCTGATGGACTATGGCATCGACGACAATTTCATCCGCGAGCTTTCCGATACGCTGAAGCCGGACACCTCGGCGATCTTCGTTCTGGTGCGCAAGGTTCAGGCGGAAAAGGTGCTGAGCGAATTGTCTGATGTGCGCGGGCGCGTGCTGCGCTCTTCCTTGTCGCCCGATCAGGAAAAGCGGCTGCAGGAGGCGTTGATGCAGGTGTCGAAGGACCAGGAGAGCGCCGGCAGCGCGCCGGCCAATTGACCGGGTGGGAAGCGGCCTGTCTGCGGCGCAAATTGGCCTCACCGGCAGCATGGGCGGCCTGGTCGCGGCCGATGGGCGCGCCGCTGTGGCCAGATCGCCCATCGTCGGACGCGAAGGGTTGAAGAAGCAAGCGATCTGAAGTGAACTGGACCGCGGTTCAACCGCGACCATCCGGTTCCGGATCACACGACAGGCAAAGGAAGATCAAACATGAAGCCAGGCTTGTTTCTTGCCCCCTTGCTGCTGCTGGTTGCAGGATGTGACGGCACGACGGTCACGCAGGAAGCCGAACAGATCAACGTGGGCAATTACGCCAAGGAAGTGCTGGCGCTGCCCGAAGGCGATCTGCACATCGTCCTGTTCCGGGCGATCCAGGACGCAGGGGTGCCGTGTCAGGGGGTGGTCAGTGCGGAGCAGGTCGGGACCAATCCGAACCGGCCGCAGTGGCGCGCCAAATGCACCGACGGCAGCTATAACCTGGTGACGGTGGATCCGAACGGCACCGCGCTGGTGATCAGCCCCAAGTCGCCCTGACCTTCGCCAACCAGGCCGGCGGGATAGGGGCAGGGCCCGGCTTCCGCGCCGGACGATGAAGGGAATGGATCATGTCGCAGGTCGTGTTCCGCGCCGACCCCTCGCACGTCGTGTTGCGGCCGTTCACCCCGGCCGACAATCCGTTTCCCAGTCGCGACGTTCCGCAGCAGCGCACGGCATTGGTCGTCGACCGTGTCAGCGCGCTGCCGCCCGCGACGGTCAAGCTTGAGCTGAACAAGCTGAAGGCGCAGCTGGCGAAGCGGCATTCTCAGGTGGACATGCTGCTGGAGCGGCGGTTCTATGCGGCGATTTCCCCGTCGGGTAGCGATCATACGCTGAGCGATGAACAGGTGCAGCTGATCGGCGGCTACCTGCTGGAGGAATATGCCGTCGAGGCGGCGGCGCTGTTCAATCCCAGCATCACCATCCACCCCGACCAGACCGACCTGCCGGCCAAGTCGATCCGCGTGCTGCTGACGCTCCGCGCGGTCGGCGAGGGGCATGTATCCTCCATCGTGTTCCGTGTCGGCACCGTCGGCCCGGGCGGCAAGGTCTGGTTCGAGGCCCCGGCCGAGCAGCTGGTGTCGGCCAAGTCGAGCCCGATCCCCGGGGGTGGGCGCGACGATCCGGCGATCCGGTTCGAGTGCGGGCCAGACCCTGACCTCTCGCGCTTCGTCCTGTTTCCCGTCGCCCCCGGGCATCGCCGGGGGCTGGAGGATCTCCGACTGACGCGCTTCATCGAGGACGATGGCAGCGTCGTTTATTATGGCACCTATACCGGCGTGGCGCCGGACGCGATCCGGCAGGAATTGATGCGCACGGTCGATTTTCGCACCTTCGATCTGGTGCCGCTGGAGGGCCGCTATGCGCACACCAAGGGCATGGCGCTCTTTCCCCGGCGGGTAGGCGGCTATTTTGCCATGCTGGGCCGGCAGGACCATGAGAATATCTGGCTGTTGACCTCCAACGACCTGTACCGATGGAACCGCGGCGAGGTGATCATCAAGCCGCGCTGGCCGTGGGAGTTCATCCAGATCGGCGTGTGCGGGCCACCGATCGAGATCGATGATGGATGGCTGGTCATCACCCATGGGGTGGGCACGATCCGCAGCTACAGCCTGGGCGCCTGCCTGCTCGACAAGGACGATCCCAGCAAGGTGCTGGCGCGAACCGAGGAACCGATCCTGACGCCGATGGAGGGCGAGCGCGACGGCTATGTCCCGAACGTCATCTACAGCTGCGGGGCGCTGGTCCACGACGGCTGGCTGATCCTGCCGCATGGCGTGGCGGACACTTATGCCACGGTGACGACGATGAAGGTCGCGGACCTGCTCGCCCGCATGCGCTGACCGGCCACGTGTTATTGCGGATGTCGGTTGCTGGCAGGGTGAGCCAGCATGTGGCAATGACCGACATGATCGATGGTGTAGCGCGCGACCAGGCGAGCCAGCCTGCAAGGCTGGTCGTCGCGCTGGATGAACTGCGCGCGACCGACGTGCCGCTGGTGGGCGGCAAAAATGCATCGCTGGGCGAGATGCTGCACGAGCTGAAAAGCCAGGGCATCCGCGTGCCCGACGGTTTTGCGACGACGGCCGACGCCTATCGCTATCTCCTGTCCGCGGCGGACCTCGGCGGCCAGATTGCGGAGGCGATCGGGGCGATGCGCGGCGGGCGCGCCACGCTGGCCGATACGGGCGAAGCGATCCGGATGCATTTGCTGGAAGCGGACCTGCCGGGGCCGCTCGCCGATGCGATCGTCGGCGCCTATCGCGACCTGGGTCGCCGCCACGGGATCGCGCGGCCATCGGTGGCGGTGCGTTCAAGCGCGACGGCCGAGGACCTGCCCGATGCAAGCTTTGCCGGGCAGCAGGAGACATTCCTGAACGTGCGCGGCGAGCGGGCGCTGCTGGAGGCGTGCCGGCGCTGCTACGCCTCGTTGTTCACCAATCGCGCGATCAGTTATCGTGAGACCAAAGGCTTCGACCATCAGTCCGTCGCCTTGTCGATCGGCGTCCAGTTGATGGTGCGATCCGACCTTGCAGGATCGGGCGTGATGTTCACCCTCGACCCCGAGACCGGCTTTCCCAATGTGGCGGTGGTCAGCGCTGCCTGGGGACTTGGCGAAACGGTGGTGCAGGGGAGTGTCGATCCCGACATCTTCACCGTGTTCAAGCCGCTGGCGAACGATTCCCGTTTCATCCCGATTGTCGAGCACAAGCTGGGCGCGAAGGCGCAGAAGATGATTTTCCACCAGGGCGGCAGCGCGCGCACCAAGACGGTGGATACATCGCGGACCGAGCGGGCGACCTTCGTCCTGAGCGATGCCGAGGTGCTGCAGCTGACCCGCTGGGCCGTGCTGATCGAGCAGCATTACGGCCGACCGATGGACATCGAATGGGCCAAGGACGGCGAGACCCAGGAACTGTTCATCGTCCAGGCTCGCCCGGAAACGGTGCAATCCGCGCGGCGGGGCGAGGTGGTGCGGACGTGGCATTTGAAGGAAAAGGGCCCCGTGCTGACCACCGGCGCTGCGGTCGGCGACATGATCTGTTCGGGCGAGGCGTGCATCATCCGCTCGCCTGCCGATATCGGATCGTTCCGCGACGGATCGATCCTGGTGGCGGAAACAACCGATCCCGACTGGGTGCCGATCATGCGCCGGGCGGCGGGGATCATCACCGATCATGGCGGGACCACAAGCCATGCGGCGATCGTCAGCCGCGAACTGGGCGTGCCGGCGGTGGTGGGCACCGGGGACGCCACCTCGCTGATCGCGGATGGCGCCGAGATCACCCTGTCGTGCGGCGAAGGCGACATCGGCAAGGTCTATGCCGGCGAGCTTGCCTATACGATCGACGAGATTGCGGTCGCCGACTTGCCGCAGGTGCACACCGAGCTGATGATCAACTCGGGTGACCCGGCGCAGGCATTCCGCTGCTGGCGGCTGCCGATCCAGGGCGTCGGCCTTGCGCGGATGGAGTTCATCGTCTCCACGTTGATCAAGGTGCATCCAATGGCGCTGATTTACCCGGATCAGGTGACCGAAGAGAACGATCGCCGCGCCATCGACCGGCTGATCGCCGGGCATAGCAGCGGGGCGGATTTCTTCGTCGAAACGCTGGCGAGCGGGATCGCAAAGATCGCGGCGGGGCAGATGCCCAAGCCAGTGATCGTCAGGCTCAGCGACTTCAAGACCAACGAATATCGCCACTTGCTGGGCGGGGCGGCGTTCGAGCCGGTGGAGGCCAACCCGATGCTCGGGTTCCGCGGTGCATCGCGCTACGCCCATCCGCGCTACCGCGACGGTTTCGCGCTGGAATGCCGGGCGCTGCGGCGCGCGCGCGAGAAGCTGGGCATGACCAACATCATCGTCATGGTCCCGTTCTGCCGCACGATCATGGAAGCGGAGGCAGTGCTGGCGGAAATGTCCCGCCACGGGCTGGAGCGGTCCGACGGGGGTTTGCAAATCTACATGATGTGCGAAATACCGTCGAACGTCGTGCTGGCGGAGGAATTCAGCCAGCGGTTCGACGGCTTCTCGATCGGGAGCAATGACCTGACGCAGCTGGTGCTTGGCGCGGATCGCGATTCCGATCTGCTCTCCACCCTGTTCGATGAACGCGATCCCGCGGTGCTTCGCACGATCAGCGACTTCATCCGTCGCGCCCATGCCGCGGGCCGCAAGGTCGGCATCTGCGGTCAGGCGCCGAGCGACCATCCGGAATTCGCCGCCTTTCTGGTCGGCGAGAAGATCGATTCCATCTCGCTCAATCCGGATTCGTTCGTGCGGACGCTGGGGCATGTCGCGAAGGCGGAAGCGACCTTTGCCGGGGCATGATGGCAAAGGTCGTCACGCTTACGCTCAACCCCTCGCTTGACGTCAGCACCTCCACTCGGGAGGTTCGGCCGACCGACAAGCTGCGCTGTGCGGAGCCAGCCTATTACCCGGGCGGCGGCGGGATCAACGTCGCCAACCTGATCCACGCGCTGGGCGGCGACGTGCTGGCGGTGGTGACCGCCGGCGGCCCGTTTCGGGCTCGCTTCGAGGACCTACTGCTGCGCACGGGTACGCCCTTCGCCTTCATTCCCATCGCCGGGGACACGCGCGCGAACCTGACCGTCGCGGAGGGGCAGAGCGGCTACGAATACCGCTTCGTCATGCCCGGCCCGGTGCTCAGCGCCGCGGAACAGCAAAGCTGCATCGACCGGGTGAAAGGGGTGCGGCCGCCGCCCGAGTTCGTGGTGATCAGCGGCAGCCCGCCGCCCGGGGTAGGACCGGAGCTGATCGAGCAGCTGGGCGAGTGGTGCAACATGGTGGCCGCGCGGCTGATCCTGGACCTGCCGGGCGATCATCTGCGCACCAGCGGCGCGCGGCGGCCGTTTCTGATCAAGCCCAATCTGCGCGAGCTGGAACTGCTGGTCGGCCGCAAGCTGATGGGCGAGGCGGAGGAGGCAGCGGCGGCGGCCGCGCTGGTCGAGACGGGGTTTGCCGAGGTCGTGCTGGTATCGCTCGGGCCGCGCGGGGCGCTGCTGGTGAGCCGGGAGGGCGCCGAGCGGATCGTGGCGCCGGCGGTCGAGGTGCGCAGCGCGGTCGGCGCGGGCGATGCGATGGTTGGCGGCACGACATGGGCGCTGTCGCAGGGGTGCTCGCTGGGTGAGGCGGCGCGGTTCGGGGTCGCCGCCGGCTCCGCTACGCTCCTTACCAGTGGCACGCAGGTTGCGGCGCCAGAGGCGATATACGGCCTGTTCGAAGGGCTCCGGCCCGAGCGATCGGTGCTGGCGACGCGCTCACGGCCCGCCCGATCGTCGATCGATCGGGACTCTACGTAATTCCTTTTCGCCGTACGGCCGTAAGATCGGATTCGGCTTTAGTTCAGAGGATCCGATGCGCAGCGACGTCGAATATGCCATCTTCCGCGCCCGTGCCGAACTGACGATGGTGCGTCGGGCACGCAGCACCGAGGCGCGCACCGCGCATCTGGAACTGGCGCGCCGCTATCTCGCGCAATGCCCCGGAGAGGGGCCTTCACGCGAGCTGCGCTGATCGCCTGCGCTGAATAAGGGCGAGCGGCGTCACGCTGTGCGTCGCCTGCTGCCCTTGCTGCTACCCTCGTGCTGTCGCTCTCCCGTGGTCGCTTGCTCCCGTCGGTTGACCGTTCCGGTTGCCGCCTCGGCTGGCTGCCCTCCTTTGCCGAGGCGGCAATTGCCATCTAGGCGATGCACCATCCCCGATGCACTACGTAAATCACCCTAAAGATGAACGGGTGGTGTGACCCCGCGGTTTGGGCATTTTTGCGCGTGGTTGGGGGGGGAGAAAGATGCGAAGGTTGCGGCCGGTGAGCGAGCGGAAGCGTGCTTTTTCTGCGACATCACGGCCGTCGACTTGCGCGATCATTTGGGTAACTTCGGCTGAGCCATCGCTGGCGGATGTTCATGCGCACCCTCCGCATGAAGGTCACGCGGTGCGGCGGTGAAAAGCCGTGTCCATTGTTCGTATACCATTGGCCGGTGCGAAGCTGTTTTAAGCACGACCGTCATTCACGCGGCGGCATCGTCCTCCTTCTGGTTCACGTCGCCGTCATCCTTGCGGATGAAGCTGATCTTCCCCTGGGTTTCCAGGATCGCCCATGCGACATCCTTCATGCGCGCGATGCCGGCGAGGCGCATTTCCGCCTCCACCTCGCCACGCGTGATGCGGTCGCGGCGAAGGTTCGCCTCGATCAGCTCGCCGTCGCGGATGATCACCTGCGGCTGGCCATCGAGCAGCTTCTCCAGCCGCGGCGAGAGATAGGTCGCCCAGCTCATCACCAGCGCCCAGAAGGCAAAGGTCGCGATGGCGAGGATCGAGCCGGTGAGGCTGAAATCGTTGTGTGTCACCCCCTGCTGCACCAGATCGCCCATCACCACGATCACGACCAGTTCGAAGGGGGTGAGCTGGCCGATCTCGCGTTTCCCCAGCAGGCGGAGCAGCAGGTATAGCGCGGCGAAGGTGACGCTCGCCCGAAAGACGATATCCATCAGGGCAGCACCGGGATGGAGAGAGCGATCGCGCTCAGCCGGGTGTCGCCGTCGAGCAGGCTGATGGTTCCGGCAAGCCGCCCGACGAGCGGCGGATTGGTCTGGCCGTCGATCTTGATCTCCAGCGTGTCGCCAGCCTTTAGCGCGGGATAGTCGAAGCGATATTGCCCGTCGGCGAAGCTTTCATCGCTGGGCGCCGGAATCTGGCTGTTGATCGTCAGGTCACGCTACAATGCGGCATCGATGCCGATCACCGGCGTGGCGATGTCCTGCCGCGCGACCACCCGGATATGCGTTTCGAAGAACAGGCCGCTGCGCAGCGGGCGGGCAACCTTGACCTCCATGACCGCTGCCGGCGCATTGATCGTGGTGACGGGCGCCGGCGCGCCGCCCAGCGCACCGGTCATCGCCGTCGCGACGATCGCACCCAGGATGATGAAGGCGAGCGGGCTGGCGTGGGCGCGCAGCCCGCTGACCGGTTCGGCATGGCTGGGATCAAGCCCGTCCGGAAAAGCCGCGTCATCCTGCCTGGCTGTCGCCATATCTGCTCCCTGCTGGCGCCCTCTGAGCGAGGCGCCCGGGGCATGAACACCCGGATCTGGCCGGCGGTTTCGTGCGGTGTCCCCGGGCTGACCTGCGCGCACCGCCAGCATCATCAGCGCGCCCGTGATGATCATGCGCCGCGACGCGCCGACCATACCGTAATCGGCAGGATGGCGCGTGACATCCATTATGGCTGCAATCGTGCGACCGTGAGCGGCCAACTTGTTTAGACATGCCCGGAATGCCGCACGTGTTCGACCGGGCGAACAATGAGCGGAGACCTGAAGAAGAGGATTGTCCGTGGCCGTATTGCTGCACAAGATCGCTGATGTGAGCGCGACGGCACTCGGCGGCATCGCTGCCCCGGCATTACGCTTCATAGGAAAGCATCATAACCGGATGACGCGGTTCCAGGCGTTGCAGGATCGTGCCGGATTTCAGGTGCGGACCACGCATTATTACGAGCCGACATATGCGGAGCATGATCTCCCCGCAGACACGCAGAAGGCCCGTTTCCTGCCCGGCTTCGACATGAACGAGGGCGAACAGCTCGCGCTGCTGCGGTCGTTCCACTTTGCCGAGGAGCTGCGTGCGTTCCCGGACGCAAAGCCGCGCGAGGACGAATACGGATACGACAACCGCATGTATTCCTATGGCGATGCGGAGATCCTCTACAACATGATCCGCCTGAAGAAGCCGGCGCGGATCATCGAGATCGGATCGGGTCAGTCGACGCTCATGGCGCGCGCCGCGATCGCGGCGAACAAGCGGAATGACGAGGGCTATACGTGCGCCCACATCTGTATCGAGCCGTATGAGATGCCCTGGCTGGAGCGAACGGGCGTCACGGTGGTCCGGGAGCGGGTGGAGGACCTGGATCTCGCCTTCTTCGATGCGCTCGACGCTAACGACATCCTGTTCATCGACAGCTCGCACGTCATCCGCCCCTGGGGCGACGTGCTGCGCGAATTCCACCAGATCGTGCCCAGCGTGAAGAGCGGCGTGATCGTGCATGTGCACGACATCTTCACGCCCTATGACTATCCGGAGACATGGCTGCGCCAGGATCGCCGGCTGTGGAACGAGCAATATCTGATGGAATCGTTCCTCTGCTACAATTCGCAGTTCAAGGTCATCTGCGCGAACCATTGGCTGAAGCAGGAACGGTTCTATGAATTCGTCGCTGCCTGCCCGATGACGGCGGAGCATCCTGACGCCAAGCCGGGCGGATTCTGGTTTCAGCGGGTCTGAGGCGCGATCGGCGATGCGGATGCGCGCTCCTTCGCCCGCGCCGGCTGCGGCAGCTTAAAGGTTGATGCGGTTGTTGATGAATTGAGCGACTTCTCGGACATCTGTCCCTTTGGTCATCATGACTTCGCACACGCCCCAGCCTGATCCGCAGATCTTAAGCTCTGCGTCGAGATCAATGGTGCCGGAGTTTTCGAGCGAGAAGGCGGTGATCGATCGCCATGGGAAGCTGGTTACTTCGACCTTCTTACCGAGCAACCCCTGTGCGTTGATGACCATGAGCCGCTTGTTCGTGAAGACCATGCCGTCACGCATACCTTTGAATTCCTGCTCGACCGTTTCGCCGGTGGCGAGAAAGCCATCGTAACGGGAGGCGAAAGTGCCGATCGGCGCCGGTCCCCCGACGAACACCTTGTCCATGAACTGATGGGCTACTGCAGCCATTGTTGATCCCTTTTCCAATTGAGCGAGAGGCTAGATGAAGACTCGCCTTCAACTCAAGGGCGCAAAGGAATGTGCGCGCTCAGCGAACTTTGCTGCCATCCCAGGCCGCCGGCACGCTACGAGGGCAGCGATCGCAGTAGGCATAGCGAAGACGATGCCGCCCACACCAACCCAGTCAGCCTAACGTTCGTCCTCTAGCCCATCCGAGTCGCCGGCATTACCTATTTGCTACCTAGCCGGTGAGGACCGTGACTGTTTGAGATCATAAGGTATTGAAAACGTGGCGCGCCCGGCAGGAATCGAACCTGCGGCCCCAAGCTTAGAAGGCTCGTGCTCTATCCAACTGAGCTACGGGCGCGCACGCGATGGGCGTTAGCGTGGATTGCCGACGCGGGAAACCGTTGCCATGATCTTTCAATGGACGAGGCAACGCCGCATCGCGTGACAGCATCTGCGCTGCACGGCAAGAACCTGCGCTATTATGACTTTGTGATGGCGGCCTTTGTCGCCATCCTGTTGCTGTCCAATGTGCTTGGCGCGGGCAAGGTGGCGCAGATCTGGCTGCCCGGGGTTGGCTATTGGCCGTTCGGCGCGGGCATTTTGTTCTTTCCGGTCAGCTATGTGATCGGGGACGTGCTGACCGAAGTCTATGGCTATGCGCGCGCGCGCCGCGTGATCTGGGCGGGGTTCGCGGCGACGATCTTCATGGCGGTCATGGCCTGGGTGGTGGTCGAGCTGCCGCCGGCGCCCGACTGGACCAACCAGGCGGCTTATGAGGCGGTGTTCGGGCAGGTGCCGCGGATCGTGGTCGCCAGCATGTGCGCCTTCTGGGCGGGCGAGTTCGTCAATTCCTACGTGCTGGCGCGGATGAAGGTGGCGACCGGCGGCAAGCATCTGTGGATGCGAACGATCGGATCGACGGTGGCGGGGCAGGGGGTCGACAGCCTGATCTTCTACCCCATGGCCTTCTGGGGCGCGGAGGGGTGGACGACGCAGCTCGTCCTGACGGTGCTCGTCACCCAATGGGTGCTGAAAGTGTCGTGGGAGGCGCTGCTGACGCCAGTGACCTATGTGGTGGTCGGCTGGTTGAAGCGCGCGGAGGGCGTGGACGTCTATGATGACGGGACCGACTTCACGCCCTTTGGCGCGCGGGTCTGATTCCGTGCTGGAGGGGCGGCGGCATGGCGCACCGCCCCGTCCGGCTTCAGCCGATCTTTTCGAGCAGGCCTTCGAACAGGCGGCGGCCGTCGAGCCCGCCATGCGCGCTTTCGACGCGCCGCTCGGGGTGCGGCATCATGCCCAGCACGTTGCCGGCATCGTTGAGGATCCCGGCGATCCGCCGCGCGGAGCCGTTCACATCCTCGGCATAGCGGAACGCGACGCGCCCTTCGCCTTCGAGCCGATCGAGCGTTTCCTGGTCGGCGACATAATTGCCGTCGTGGTGCGCGACGGGAATGGTGATCGTCTCACCCGCGGCATAGCGGCTGGTGAACGCGCTCTGGCTGTTGTCGACGGTCAGCGCGACATCGCGGCAGACGAAGTTCAGCCCGGCGTTGCGCATCAGCGCGCCCGGCAAGAGGCCAGCCTCGGTCAGCACCTGGAAGCCGTTGCAGACGCCAAAGACAGGAAGCCCGCCGGCGGCCTTGTCCGCCACCGCGCGCATGATCGGGGATCGCGCCGCCATCGCGCCGGAGCGCAGGTAATCGCCGTAGGAGAAGCCGCCCGGCACGGCCAGGAGGGACAGGCCCTCCGGCAGCTCCGTTTCGCGGTGCCAGACCATGATCGGCGGCGTGCCGGTGACGCTTTCGAGCGCCACAGCGATGTCGCGATCGCAGTTCGATCCCGGAAAGACGACGACCGCTGTCTTCATGCGCGCTCCACCCGGTAATTCTCGATCACCATATTGGCGAGCAGCTGGCGGCACATCGCGTCGACCTGCGCGTCATCGACCGTGTCGGCGACGTCCAGCTCGATCAGCTTGCCCACGCGGGCACCCTCGACACCGGCGAAGCCGAGGCCCGACAGTGCGTGTTCGATGGCCTTGCCCTGCGGGTCGAGCACGCCGGGCTTGAGCGTTACGTAGATGCGAAGCTTCATGCCGTGGCCCGCTATTCGATGCGGTCGCGGATCGCAACCGTTGCTGGTGTCCAGCCGGGGCTTACTTGCCCCGGCGCTCGCGATGCTCGGCCATGTCGAGGATCGCCGTTTCGCCACCTTCGGGCAGCAGGCCAAGCCGGCGGGCGACCTCCTGATAGGCCTCCACCTCACCGCCGAGGTCGCGGCGGAACCGGTCCTTGTCCAGCTTCTCGTTGGTGGTCATGTCCCAGAGGCGGCAGCCGTCGGGGCTGATCTCGTCCGCCAGGATGATGCGGCTGTAGTCATTGTCCCACACGCGGCCGAACTCGAGCTTGAAGTCGACCAGGCGGATGCCGACCGCGCCGAACAGGCCCGAGAGGAAATCGTTCACGCGGATCGCCAGGTCGGCGATGTCGTGCATCTCTTCCTGGCTGGCCCAGCCGAACGCCGCGATATGTTCGTCGGAGATCATCGGATCGCCGAGCGCATCGTCCTTGTAGCAATATTCGAGGATCGTGCGGGGCAGCTGGGTGCCTTCCTCGATCCCGAGCCGCTTGCTGAGCGAGCCGGCGGCGACGTTGCGCACGATCACCTCGATCGGCACGATCTCGACCTGGCGGATCAACTGCTCGCGCATGTTGAGGCGGCGGATGAAGTGGGTCGGCACGCCGATGTTGCCGAGCAGGGTGAAGATGTGCTCCGAAATCCGGTTGTTCAGCACACCCTTGCCGTTGATCGTGCCCTTCTTCTGGGCATTGAAGGCCGTGGCATCGTCCTTGAAATACTGGATCAAGGTGCCGGGTTCGGGACCCTCGTACAGGATCTTCGCCTTGCCTTCGTAAATCTGCCGGCGCCGCGCCATCGCATCACCCCTGAAATGGACAGCCCCGGCGACGCGACGGAAGCGGCGCGGCCGGGGCGGGAATGGCGAGGCCTATACGGGAAGGGGCGTGCGCACGCAATCGGATGCGGATTACCGCGTAGCGCGCTTAGTCGCGCATCCCGAGCGCCGTGCGGATCGCCGTGCGGGTTGCCGCCCAGGCTGCGGTATCAGGCGTGACCAGCTCGACATGTCCCGTTTCAGGCACGGTGACGAGTGCGACTCGATCGCCGGCAGCGGTGGCGCGCGCGACATAGTCGGTCGCCATTCGATACGGGATGATGCGATCCTCGCGCCCGTTGATCAGCGTCTGCGCGACGCCAAGCGGGAAGAGGCGGGGGACGGAGGTGTCGGCATATGGATCGGCGCGATCGCTGCCGACCAACCGCTCGACCACCTTCGTGCCGCAGCCATTGTCGGGGCTGGCGGCGGTCGCTTCCAGGTCGGGCAGCCCGCCGAGGCTGATGACATGGTGGATCGGCAGCGGCGTGGCGGTGTGCAGCGGACTGGATCGCGGCAGCCGCGACCGGCCGGCGAGCCACAATGCGAGGTGGCCGCCGGCGGAATGGCCCACGGCGACGACGCGCGAGGGGTCGAGCCGGAAGCGTGCCGCCTCCGTCAACAGACGGTCGGCCGCCGCCGCCGCGTCGGCGAAGGTGCCGGGATAGCCGCCGCCCGAACGGTCAACGCCGCGATAATCGATGTTCCACACCGCAATGCCCGAGTCGCGCAGGTCGCCGGCGACCCAGTCCATCAGCGTGCGATCGGCGATCGAGGTCTGCCAGCATCCGCCATGGACCATCAGGACGACGGGATGCGGGCCGGGCCCGGCGGGCACCCACACGTCCACCTTCTGCATGTGGTCCGCACCATAAGCGACCGTGGCGTCCGCCGCCGGGCGGGGGCGACTGGTCAGGTCGTCCCAGGTGAGCGGCTTGAAGGACGCGGCTTCTTGCCCGGCGGTTTTCTGATCGGTCTGGGGCGGCATGGCGTGCGCGGACCATGGCGCAGCCAGCAGGGCGCAGGCAAGCGGCAGGGCGACCCGGAATGTGCGGCGGTTGGCACGGCGTGGCGCGATTGCGGAGGCGGGCATGGCCGCTATCTGTGGCACGGCACGCAGGAGCCGCATAGATCGGTGTGCGGAACGGTTGTGGAACATGGCCGACGCCTGCTAGCACGCCCGCCATGCCGACTGATGCGACCGTGCTGCCCCCCGACAATCCGCCTGTCGGCGTGTTCGACGCGCCGTTCGATTCCGCGCTGTCCGAACGCTATCTCGTCTATGCGCTGTCGACGATCACCGCGCGATCGCTGCCCGATGTTCGCGACGGGCTGAAGCCGGTTCATCGGCGCCTGCTGTGGGCGATGCGGCTGCTGCGGCTTGATCCGACGCAAGGGTATAAGAAGTGCGCGCGCGTCGTCGGTGACGTGATCGGCAAATACCATCCGCATGGCGACCAGTCGGTCTATGACGCGATGGTCCGCCTCGCGCAGGATTTCGCCCTGCGATATCCGCTGGTCGACGGGCAGGGCAATTTCGGCAACATCGACGGCGATAATGCCGCGGCCTATCGTTACACCGAGGCGCGGCTGACCCAGGTCGCGATCGACCTGATGGACGGGCTGGACGAGGACGCCGTTTCCTTCCGCCCGACCTATAATGGCGAGGAGCAGGAGCCCGAGCTGTTCCCCGGGCTGTTCCCCAATCTGCTGGCGAACGGGGCGAGTGGCATTGCGGTCGGCATGGCGACGTCGATCCCGCCGCACAATGCTGCCGAGCTGCTCGACGCCGCCATCGCGCTCATCGACGATCCCGCGGCCGATCCGCTGGCGTTCGTCCACGGGCCGGATTTCCCCACCGGCGGCTTGCTGGTCGATCCGCCGGCGATCATCCGCGAGGCCTATGCCACGGGCCGCGGCGCATTTCGCGTGCGGTGCCGCTGGAGCGTGGAAAAGGAAAAGGGCGGCGGCTGGCAGATCGTGGTCAGCGAGATCCCCTATGGCGTTCAGAAGGGCAAGCTGATCGAGCAGATCGCCGGCCTGGTGAACGACAAGAAGCTGCCGATCCTGGCCGATGTGCGCGACGAATCCGACGCGGAGATCCGGCTGGTGCTGGAACCGCGCAGCCGCACGGTCGATCCGCAGGTGCTGATGGACGGGCTCTACCGCCTGTCCGATCTCGAAACGCGCGTGCCGCTGAACCTCAACGTGCTCGACGCGCGGCGCACCCCGCGGGTGATGAGCCTGGCCGAGGCGCTATCCGCCTGGGTGGAGCATCAGTTCATTGTGCTGCGTCGTCGTACCGAGCATCGGCTGGGCAAGATCGCCGACCGGCTGGAGCTGGTGAAGGGCTATATCACCGCCTTCCTCAACCTCGACCGGGTGATCGAGATCATCCGCACCGAGGATGAGCCAAAGGCCGTGATGATCACCGAGTTCGACCTCACTGACCGGCAGGCCGAGGCGATCCTCAACATGCGGCTGCGCAGCTTGCGCAAGCTGGAGGAGATGGAGCTGAAGCGCGAGCAGGCCGCGCTGGAGAAGGAACAGGCGAGCCTGCAGTTGCTGCTCGGCTCCGACCAGCGTCAGCGCACGCGGATGAAGAAGGATCTGGCGACGATCCGCGACCGCTACGGCCCGGAGACGGCGCTGGGCAAGCGGCGCACCACGCTGGAGGAAGCCGCCCCGGCGCGCGAGATCCCGCTGGAGGCGATGATCGAGCGCGAGCCGATCACCGTGATCCTGTCGCAGCGCGGCTGGATCCGCGCGATGAAGGGGCATGTCGAGCTGGCCTCGGCCGAGACGCTGAAGTTCAAGGAAGGCGACGGGCCCGCCTTCGCTTTTCATGCGCAAACCACTGACAAGCTGCTGCTGGCGGCGGAGAACGGGCGTTTCTACACGCTGGCGGCGGACAGGCTTCCCGGCGGGCGTGGCTTTGGCGAGCCGGTGCGCGCGACGATCGACCTCGACGGCGGGATCGGCATCGTCCGGCTGCTGAAGGCGGAGCGTGACGGCAAGCTGCTGGTCGCGGCGAGCGACGGGCGGGGCTTCGTGGTGCCGGTCAACGACGTGATCGCCGAAACGCGCAAGGGCAAGACGGTGGTGACGCCGCGCCCGGGCGCGCGGCTGTCGGTGGTGCGCCCGGTCGGCAAGGACGACGATTATGTCGCGGCGATCGGTGACAATCGCAAGCTGGTGGTGTTCCCGTTGAGCGAGTTGCCGGAAATGACGCGGGGGCAGGGCGCGCAGCTGCAACGCTATCGCGATGGCGGGCTGAGCGATGCCATCACCTTCCGCTATGCCGATGGGATCAGCTGGGCGATGGGTGGCGAGACCGGGCGTACACGCACCGAGAACGACGTGTCGCCGTGGCGTGCCGCACGTGGTGCGGCGGGGCGGATGCCGCCCACCGGCTTCCCGCGCGACAACCGCTTCACCTGAAATCTTCTCCGATTTAGCGAAACTTAACGCGCTCAGGGGTAGCGAGGGGACAATGCCCTTCTCCGCCGTCCTTACCACGCCTCGCGAGCCTCAACAGAGCGCGCCAGGGCGAACCGCGGCCGAGGGGGCGCTGGAGCTGCTGCCGATCGCGGCGGTAGTGGTGCGGCTGGAGGGCCGCCGGCTCACCTTCCAGCTGCCCAATGCGATGTTTCGCCGCCTGGAACTGGGCACGGCGGAATCGCGCAAGTTCGCCGAGCCGCTGACCGAATTGAGCGGGCGGATCATTGATTTCCTGTCGGGCGAGGACGTGCGCGAGCGCCTGTCGCTGACATTGGGCAGTTGCGTCGAACAGCGCCGTTTCGATGTCACGCTGGCGCGGATCGCCGGGGAAGGGGCGCCGCACTGCCTGCTGACCTTGCTCGACCAGACGGCCGAGATGCGCACCGAGACGAGCCTGCGGCGCGAAATGACCACCGACAGCCTGACGGGGTTGCCGAACCGCGAAGGCTTTGGCGATCGGCTGGAGGAACGGCTGACGGCAGGTGCGACGGATTGTGCGGTTCTGGTCATCGACCTCGATCGCTTCGGCCGGATCAACAGTTGTCTCGGCAGCATGGCCGGCGACGAATTGCTGATGACGGCGGCGCGGCGGATCAAGGGGGCATTGCGCGCGACGGACGTGCTCGGCCGGATCGGCGGCGATGAATTTGGCGTCCTGCTGACGCTGGACGAGGGGCGCGATGAAGCCGAACATGCGGTTCGTCGGATCCGCGACGTGCTCGCCACGCCATTCAGGCTCAGCGATTTCGAGATCCGCATCACCTGCGCGATCGGCATGGCGTTCGCCGACAACCCCGCGCAGGATGCCGAGGATGTGATCCGGCATGCCCAGTTTGCCGTGCGCAAGTCAAAGGAGACGGGCAAGGCGGAGGCATATGAGACCCGCGCGCTCGACCGGGCCCGCGCACAATTCGCGATGGAAACCGCGCTCCGGCGGGCGATCGATGCCGAGCAGCTGACGCTTCACTATCAGCCGGTCTGTGACCTTGCGACCGGCAAAATCGTCGCGTTCGAAGCACTGGCACGCTGGACGACCGAGGACGGCACAATCATCTCACCGGCCGATTTCATCTCGGTCGCGGAGGAAACCGGGCTGATCGTGCCGATCGGCCGCTGGGCGATCGATGGCGCGCTGCGCACCCTGGCCGAATGGGACGCGCTGGCGGGTGGATCGTGCGACGTGCAGATGGCGGTCAATATCTCGCCGATCCAGTTGCAGCGCGATCACCTGCCGCCGGTGGTGGAGGCGGCGCTGGCGCGTCACGGCCTCGCCGGTGGACGCCTGAAGCTGGAACTGACCGAAAGCGCGCTGATTGCGGATCCCGATCGCAACGCCGCCATGCTGCGCGCGCTGAAGGATACCGGTGCCTCGATCGCGATGGACGATTTCGGTACCGGCTATTCGAACCTCGCCTATCTTCAGCGCCTGCCGATCGACATACTGAAGATCGATCGCAGCTTCGTCACCGACATGATGGCGGATCGCGACAAGATCGCGATCGTGCGCGCGATCCTGAGCCTCGCTGCGACGCTCAACATGGACACGATCGCCGAGGGGATCGAAAGCCGCGACGTCAGCCAGACGCTCGCCGCGCTCGGCTGCACCTTTGGGCAGGGCTATGCCTTTTCGCCGCCGCTGCCGGCGGACGACGCCTATCAGCTGCTGCTTCGCTGCAACAGCTGATCGAGCACTTCCTGCGCGATCGCCTCGGCGCGGTCTGCGTCGGGAAACCCTTCTGCGATCCACTGTTCCTCGATCTGGCGGAGCGCGCGCGCGACATCGGGGCCTTTGGCGATCCCGCGCCCGACCAGTGACCCGCCGGAGACTGGGAGGCGCGGGGGCGTCCACCCGGTGAGCGCGTCGACCGGCGCGCCCGCGAGCAGCATGCGATCGATCGCGCCGGTGCAGCCGATGCGATAGGCCAGCGGGCGGGGCCCTTCGTCGCCGATGGGACCAACAGCAATCTCCAGCCGCTTCCGGTCCGCGTTGGACAGCCGCAGCCGTGCGCCCACCCCCTCAGCCGCGGCGGGCGCGATCAGCGCGGCGAGGCGCCGGATCGGATCAGGGGGGATGCCCGCCGCCGCCTCCCGCTCCGCCAGTGCGGCGAGCGCGGCGGTATCCTCGATCTCCGGCAGGACCGGGCGGAAGATGCCCCGCTCGACCATCAAGGCGACGACCGGAACGGCGCGCGGCGCGACGAGCAGCTTCAGCAGCTCCGCCGCGATCCGCTCACGCGACAAGGTCATGAGGTCGTTGGCGCGCGCGGTGCAGGCATCAAGCCCGTCCTCGTCGATCACCCGCCCGAACCGCGCGTGGAAGCGGAAGAAGCGCAGGATGCGCAAATGGTCCTCGGCGATCCGGCGATAGGGATCACCGATGAAGCGGATCCGCCCCTCGCGCAGATCCTCCAGCCCGCCGAACCAGTCGAACACAATGCCGTCGACCGGATCGGCGAACAGCGCGTTCATGGTGAAATCGCGCCGTGCGGCATCCTCCTGCCAGTCGCCGGTGAAGGCGACGGTGGCATGGCGGCCGTCGGTGGTGAGGTCGCGTCGCAGCGTCGTTACCTCGACCACGGTGCCCGACGACACGGCAGTGATCGTGCCATGGGCGAGGCCGGTCGGCACCGCCTTGATCCCGGCACGCTCGAGCCGGGTGATCACCTCCTGCGGTGCGAAGCGCGTCGCGACGTCAATGTCGGACACCGGCAGGCCGAGCAACGTGTCGCGCACCGCGCCGCCCACGAACCGCGCGTTGCCGCCTGCCGCATCCAGCGCCGTCACCAGTTCGTGCAGTCCCGCCCGATCGCGCCAGCCGCCGGCGGGCAGCGTCACAGGCTCCATTGCAGCCGACGCCCCAGGTTCACGATCATGGCCGCGGTTGCGCCCCATATGCGATGATTGTTCCACATGATCTCGTAATAGCGTCGCTCCTGCCCCTGCCAGTGCGATCGCGCCTCCACGTGATTGGCCGTGTCGAGCAGGAAGTCGAGCGGCACTTCGAACACCCGCGCCACTTCCGCCTCCGACGGATGGAGGTCAATGTCGGGCGGCACCACGCCGACGACCGGCGTGACGGTATAGCCGGTGACGGTGCGATAGCGATCGGCCTCGCCGACGATCCTGACCGCTGACGGGGCGAGGGCGATTTCCTCCTCCGCTTCGCGCAGCGCGGCCGCAACCGCATCCTCGCCGGGGTCGAGCCGGCCGCCGGGAAAGGCAACCTGCCCGGCGTGCTGCCGCAGCGTGTCGGTGCGCTGCGTCAGGATCACACCCGGACGCGCGCGATCGGTTACCGGCACCAGCACAGCTGCGGGCTTCATGCTGCCCTCCGCGATCCGGGCTAGGTCGCCATGGTCGCCAGCGAGCGTGATGGTCTGCTGCGCCATCCCTTCGGTCAGCGCCCGGCTGAGGCGCTCCGCCAGCGACGTCACGGCGCGATCGGGAAAAAGCTTCCCCCACTCCACAGGCCGGGGGGATCATGGTCGCCGGCGAGCGCGCGCTCGGCCAGTTCATAATAGACCGGCCGGGCGATCAGCGCCTCCAGCCCGCCGCGGACATGAACATAGGGGTGGGGGCCGTCGGCATGTTCCTCGAAGCGAAGCGGATGCTCCGCCGAGGCAGTCACGATTTCACCCGTGTTCAGGCGGAAGGCGAGCTGGCTGTCTTTCCCCGTCCCTTCCGCCTTCAGCTCGACGGCGACGAAGGGCGCATCTTCCACGTCGATATCGAGCTTCTCGACCGGGGTGACGAGGACGTAGCTGCCGTCGGGCTCGCGGCGGAGGATGCGGCTGAACGCGCGTACCATGGCCGGGCGGCCGATCGGCGATCCCTGATGATACCAGGTGCCGTCGCGGGCGATGCGCATGTCGCTCGGCCCGCAGTGATCGGGATGCCAGCGCTCTACCGGCGGCAGGCGATCCTCGTCGGCAAGGCGGGCGATATCGGCAATGGTGAGCGTGTCGAACGCAGGAGGCGGTGCCATGGGCATGGCCAACAGGTAGGTGAGGGCGGCGGCGGGGTAAAGATCGCCTCCCAAGCTTCCCGACAAGCTTCAGCCAGCGGGCGGGTCACCGGGGCCGATCTCTCCCGCGCCATCGGGAACCCCCTCGCCGCGCGCCAGCAGGCGGTGGCGCTCGACCGGACCCGGCAGGCGCCAGCCGCCGGTACGGTCGGCGGTGAAGCCGAAGAAGCGGCCGTAATATTCCGGATCGCCGATCAGCATCAGCGCCGCGTCGGGGACGCGCTCCAGCGCTTCCTCGACCAGCCGGCGGCCGATCCCCGACCCCTGCCGCTCGGGCACGACCGCGACGGGACCGACGAGGACCAGCGGCACGCGCCGTCCATCCTCGCCGTGGAACATGGCCGGCCACAATTGGATCGTCCCGATCAATTCGCCATCCTCGATCGCGGCCAGGCTGGGGCCGGCGAGGGCGGCGACGCCCTCGCGCAGGCGATAGGCGGTGCGCGTGTGCCGGTCCGTGCCAAACGCGCGGTCGAGCAACTGCTCGACCAACTGCCCATCAATCTGCTCCAGCCCGATCACCTCGATCACCGGCTTCTCCTGCCCGTACGTCAAGGGACGGGCGCTCTATCGATAGTCGGCCTGAACGCAAGCGGGCATGGCGTCGGCGCGTGCGTGGCGCTAAGCGCGCGGCGTGGAAGACATGCTCGAACTTGAGGTGCACGATCTGGAGGTGCCGGTGCTGACCGGCGTCTATTCAGAGGAAACGCACCTGCCCCAGCCGCTGCGGATCTCGATGACGGTGCTGCTCGACGCGCCCGCCCGATTCGCGCCCGATACGCCGCTGACCGCCTCGAAGAATTATCTCGATCTGAAACATGCCGCGACGACCGCGCTGCCGCCCGGGGTCCACTTCACCCTGATCGAAGGGGTCGCGGATCATATCGCCGAGACGCTGTTCCTGCAGGATGCGCGCGTCCGCCGGGTGAAGATCAAGATCGTCAAGCTCGCCATCGCCGAGGATGGCGAATCGATCGGGATCACCCTCGTCCGCCACCGCCGCTGACGCGCTGATCAATAGGCGTTGGTCGGCGCCCGCCGGCACGGGCCCAGTTGCTGCAGCACGAAGCGATAGTCCTGCTGCGCGATCGCCGCGTCGGCCGGCTCCAGCGCCTGGGTGCTGCGTGCAGGCAACGCGCGGGGCAGGGCGCAGGCCAGGCGATACCATAACAGGGTATCGCGCTGCGGCGGGCCGGCCGAGTCGTCGACGATCTCCGACAGCGCCACGGCCCAGCGCGGCTCTTCGCCGGGGCGGCGCAAAATGTTGAGCGACACCGGGCGGTTGTCCTGCGTGGTCAGGAACACCTGCGTCTCGCCTTCGCCCGGGAGCGACCCGGCGACGTGGAAGGCGTTGCCGACCCCGGTCACGACCGGCGGTGCGTCGGGCGACACCAGTTCGCGACTGATTCGCCGGGTGAGGGAATCGAGCTCGGGGTCAAAGGCGCGCTGGGAATCGGGGCCGGTCAGCTGAATCTGCGTGGGATCGCCGGGCACCGGGCGTGCGAACAGGAGGACGCGTGCCTTGCGATATTTCGGCGCACGGCCCCCCGGGCCGACCGGCGCATCCAGAACATACCCGACCCTCGGTGGGATCGCGCCCGGACCGCGGATCAGCGCCACGACATCAGCCTCGATATAAAAGCGCATAAAACCCGGCGGAACATTCGCCGCCTCCGCGCCTTTGATGCGCACGGCAGAAGCGATCGTCGCGTCGAGAACGATCGGGCTGGCGATCACCAGGTCGGCTGTCTCCGCATAGGAGAGCGCCGGCGCGGCGTAAGCTCCGGCTCCTGGCTGCTGGGCGGCGGCGGTGAAGGGGGTGACGGCAATGAGCGCGAAACCAAGCGCGGAGGCACTAATCGTTCGGGTGACCATGCGCATCGGTTAATCCATCCCCTCTCTATGATACAGAAATAAATCTGTCGCAGGGCGATTGTACGTTTGTTGCGTCCGACAAAGCGTTTGCGTGTCGTTAAGGCGCAAGTTAGGAGTCGCTCGGTGCAAGGGTACCGTTTAGCCCTTGCCGACGGACCGGCACGCCCATTTTCCGCCTAGCGGAAGCCGCGGCAGGCCGCCCGGCCCCCTCGGGCCATAGGGATTAGGGAGTGCTTTTGCTGAATGGCCTACTCTGACCAGAAGATGAGCGGGAGCAAGGTCGTCGCGATCGTCATCGTGGCGCTCATCCATGCTGCTCTCGGCTACGCCTTCGTCACCGGCCTCGCGTTCCAGTACGTGAAAAAGGTGTCGGAGAAGCTGAATACGTTTGACGTTGAGGAACCACCGCCCCCGCCGCCGGACGAACCGCCACCGCCGCCACCTGACGTTCCGATGACGCCGCCGCCCGTTGTGGCGCCGCCGCCCATCGTGACGACTCCGGCTCCGCCGGTGACGATCGCTACCGTGCCGACTCCGCCGCCGGTCTATGTACCGACGCCGGTCGCGCCGCCTGCACCCCCGCCGCCTGCGCCTCCCGCGCCGCCGGTGGTCAGCAAGGCTGCCGGTGCAAAGGGTAACCCTGCGGACTGGATCACCACGGACGATTATCCGCCCAGCTCGATTCGTGCCGAAGAAGAAGGCACGACCGTGATTAAGTGGACGATCAACGCCCAGGGTCGCGTGGAGAATTGCGTCACCACCGAGTCGAGCGGCTCGAATGCGCTAGACCAGGCGGCATGCCGCGCGCTGACCCGTCGGGCCCGGTACACGCCGGCCACGGACGCAGCGGGCAACCCGATCGCGACGACGCAGACGCGCCGCGTGGTCTGGAAGCTGCCACGGGATTGATCCAGCCTTAATAGAATCGCGCTTTTCAGAGGGAAACTAATCGAATGATCACCACCATCTTCGCTGCTGCCGCAGGTGCGGCAGACCACGGCGGCGAGAACCCGTACGGCCTCGCCGCCGCGCTTGAGCAGGGCGGTATCATCGCCCAGAGCACCTTCGGCATCCTCGTGCTGATGTCGGTCGTCTCGTTCTACATCATGTTCACCAAGCTCTTCGAGCAGCAGAAGATCATCAACCAGGCGAAGCGCGTCCGCGGCTCGTTCTGGCAGACGACCTCGCTGCGCGAGGGTTCGGCGAAGCTGGAGAAGAACTCGGCCTACAAGCAGATCGTCGACGACGGCCTGCAGGCTCAGGAGCAGCACTCGAAGCTGACCGACCCGGTCGAGGCACATGACTGGCTGCACGGCTCGCTCGCGCGTTCGGAAGCGATGATCAACTCGCGTCTGGGCACCGGCCTGGCGTTCCTGGCGACCGTGGGTGCGACCGCACCGTTCATCGGTCTGTTCGGTACGGTTATCGGCATCTACCGCGCGCTCATCAAGATCGGTGCGGCTGGCCAGGCGTCGATCGACGCGGTCGCCGGTCCGGTTGGTGAAGCGCTCATCATGACCGCCCTCGGTCTCGCCGTCGCCGTTCCGGCGGTGCTCGGCTACAACTGGCTGCAGCGTCGCAACAAGTCGATCGCGGAAGACCTGTCGGCCTTCTCGAACGACGTGCTCGGCTACCTCGCCTCGAACGGCGCGGTGCGCCCGGCGGTTGCTGGTGCGGCCAAGCCGGTCGCAACGAAGCCGGCTGCCACCATCACGGCCGGCCAGGCCGGTGGCGTGCAGACCCGCTCGTAATGGGAAAGCGGGGTTGCCAGCCGGCGACCCCGCCACCTTTCCCGACCGGATAACCGGTGGGAACGAAGACATAGGATAGCCTGACTTATGGCGATGAGCGTTGGTGGAGACTCCGCCGCAGAAACCCCGATGTCGGACATCAACACGACGCCTCTCGTGGACGTCATGCTGGTGCTCCTCATCATCTTCCTGATCGCGGTGCCGGTCGTGATCCAATCGGTTCCGGTGAAGCTGCCGAGCGTACGCTTCGACCCGACCACCACCAAGCCCGAGAACGTTTCCCTCTCGATCACGACCAAGCCTGATGGTGCCTGTGCCGTTTACTGGGGCATGACCCCGGTGACTCACGAGGAGCTGCTGGATCGCGCCGTGGCCAAGCTGAAGGCCGAGATCGAACGGCAGGGCGGCGTGAACGCCCCCGGCCTGGAACTGCCCGAAGCGCATGTGCGCGGTGATGTGAACGTGCCGTGGAAGTGTGTGGCAGGCGCGATCTACAACATGCAGATGGCGGGCTTCGCACGCGTCGGCTTCATTTCCGAGCCGCCGCCGGGCACCGGCACCGAGCGTCTGTAAGCAAGCCACCAGGAGTAATCGATATGGCAATGAGTGGCGGCAAGGACGATGGCGAGCCGATGATGGAGATGAACACGACGCCGTTGATCGACGTCATGCTCGTTCTCCTCATCATGTTCATCATCACCATCCCGATCCAGACCCACGCGGTGAAGGTCGATCTGCCGGTGAATGATCCGAATGCGACTCGGCCGCCGGTCGATCCGCAGAAGAACAAGATCACCATCGCGACCGATGGCACCGTCAGCTGGAACGGCTCGCCGGTCGATCCGGTCCGCCTGCGTCAGTACCTCGACGTGGCGGCAGCGATGAACCCGGAGCCCGAGCTGCACTTCCAGCCGGATCCGACGGTTCGTTACGACACGGTCGATCAGACGCTGGCAGTGATCAAGCGGTCGAACGTGACGAAGCTCGGCTTCATCGGCAACGAGCAATATTACCGCGAATTCTGATCACTCTGGTCATCAGAAGCGCAACGGGGCGGCCTCCTGTAGGTCGCCCTTTTTTTGTGCCTCGTTCGTCGGGCGCGCTTCGGGTCTAGCGGTGCCTAAGCTGGACCCCGACGCGGCCCCGCGCTGCGCCTCCTTCTGCCGCTTCCCCGTACTTGCGCCGCTGTCAGAAAAGTGACACCATCCTGTCACAAAAGCGTAACGAAGCATGTGGCTTGGCGCTGAACGGGAGAAGGTGTGATGCGCGTCGTGTACCTCCTTGCTCTGGCCGGCTGCTTGGCCAGCCCCGCGCTCGCGCGCGATCGCACGGGCTTCAAGGCGATCGAGGCACGGGATTATGCGGCAGCGGAGAAAGTGTTGCTCAACGAGCGGCGCATCTTTCCCAGCCGGCCCGAGCTGATGATCAACCTCGGCACCGTCTATGCCCGCACCGGCCGCCTCGCGGAGGCGGAGGGCTTGTATCGCGCGGCGCTGGATGCCGAGGCGGTGGAGATGGCGTTGCCGGGTGGCGCGATCGCCACCTCGCATGATGTCGCCCGGCGCGGCTTGCGCAGCCTGGCGCCGACGACACTCGCGGTCAGATAAGCGCGCGAGCGCGCTGCCGCATGGGCATCCGTGGCGGCGCTGCGGACGCCGTGCTTTTGAAAAGGTGCGGGGGCGAGTGGACGCAGTCTGCCTCGCCTCCGGTTATCAAAGCCGAGGCAGGGTAACCCCGCGCTGTCCCATATATTTGCCCGCGCGATCGGCGTAGCTGACCTCACACGGCTCATTTCCCTGCAGGAACAGGAACTGGCAGGCGCCTTCGTTGGCGTAGATCTTGGCCGGCAGCGGGGTGGTGTTGGAAAACTCCAGCGTCACATGTCCCTCCCAGCCGGGTTCCAGCGGCGTGACGTTCACGATGATCCCGCACCGGGCGTAGGTCGATTTTCCCAGACAGATGACGAGCACGTCGCGCGGCACGCGGAAATATTCCACCGTCCGCGCCAGCGCGAAGCTGTTGGGCGGGATGATGCAGACGTCGGTCTTGCGATCGACGAAGCTGTTTGCGGCAAAATCCTTCGGATCGACCGTGGCCGAATCGACATTGGTGAAGATTTTGAAATCGTCAGCAACTCTAGCATCATAGCCGTAGGAGCTAAGACCATAGCTGATGCAGCCATCGCGCCGCTGCGCCTCGACGAACGGTTCGATCATGCCGTGTTCGCGTGCCTGTTCGCGAATCCAACGGTCGGACAGAATGGACATGCGGCTGCTCCCTCCGCGTGCTCTTCGCCTCCCGCGCTGGCGGTGACAAGTCCCGGCGTGTCAATCGCCGGGTTGGTGGGTGGGATCAGCGGGGGAGGGTGATCGTCGCGACCAATCCGCCGTCGGGACGATTGGCGAGCGTCACCTCGCCGCCGGCGTCCTGCACGATCGCGCGGGTCAGCGCGAGGCCGAGGCCGATCCCGCCGGTGTCGCGGTTGCGCGATCCTTCCAGCCGGGTGAAAGGATTGAAGACGGCAGCCAGTTGATCGTCCGGGATGCCGGGTCCGCGATCGGCAACCGACACTGCCACCGACCGCTCGCCTGCGGTGATCGCGACTTCCGCGGCGCCGGCATATTTCACGGCATTTTCGATGAGGTTGCGGACGGCGCGGCGGAACAGCGTCGGGCGCAGCCGCATGCGCAACCGCTCGACGTCTTCAAAGGCGACGTCGGCGCCCAGATCACGGAAATCCTCCACCACGGCATCGACCAGCGCGGCGAGGTCGACCTCGGTCACCGCCTCGCTCGGCCGCCCGAGCCGCGCCAGCGACAGAATGTCGTCGAGGGTGCGGCTCATTTCCTCGATCGTCGCCGCCATGCGCGCGCGATCCTGTTCGTCCTCGACCGATTCGATCCGCACACGCAGCGCCGCCAATGGCGTACGCAGATCATGGCCGATTGCGCCGAGCATTCGGTCCTTTTCGTCCAGCATGTCGGTGACGCGCCGGGTCAGGCCGTTGAAGGCGACGATGAGATCGCGCACGTCGCTCGGCCCCTCGACCGGGACGGCGGAGATTTCCCCGCGCGGGGTGAAAGCGCCGGCTGCCACCGCAAGCGCGCGCATCGGCCGGGAAATGCGGCGCGCGATCCACAGCACGGGCAGCAGGATCAGGATGTAGATGATCAGCGTCTGGCCCAGCAGCGCCCAGAAGATGCGGTTGTTGTGGCGCGGCCAGGGCGCGTTGGTGGTCACCCAGCTGCCGTCGGCTTGCTGGACGGCGAACATCAACGTGTCGGTGGGCCGCCCGCCATGGCGCGCCGCCGCACGCGGGCTTCGATGGTCGCCCGGCCGGATGCCGGTATCGATCCGTCCGGGCGTGACGCCGAGCTCGACGAGCTGCTGGCGGAGTTCTTCGCCAACCTTGGGAAGACGCTCAAACCCCGCGGGAATAGGATTGCTGGCGCGTTGCCGCACCCGGCCACGGTCGGTCACCAGCGGCCGGTCGACCGCATGGTCGAGCGCGTCCGCCAGCCGCACCGCCGCCGGCCTGGTCGCTTGGGCGATCTTGAACGCCGCGCGCTCGCGCAGGATCAGCGCGAGGTTGATCGCCTGCGCCGCGAACAGCGCGATCGCCAGCAGCAGCGCAAGCTGCCCCGACAGGTTGCGAGGAAAGCGCAGGATCACTGGCGGGTCACAGCCGCGTCACTTCCGCGGCGAGCGTATAACCGCCGCCCCACACCGTCTTGATGAGCTGCGGATTGCGCGGATCAGCCTCGATCTTCTTGCGCAGGCGGCTGACCTGATTGTCGATCGCGCGATCGAACGCCGCCGCCTCGCGACCCTGCGTCAGGTCGAGCAGCTGGTCACGGGTCAGCACCTGGCGTGGCCGGGTGACGAGCGCGTGAAGCAGGTTGTATTCGCCGGTCGACAGCGGCACGGCCACGCCCTCGCGGTCGACAAGCGTTCGCTCGCCGGTCTTCAGGATCCAGTCGGCAAAGGCGTAAGCGCCTGCCTCCGGCGCATGCTGGCGCGCGCCGCCTGCCTGCACACGCCGCAGGACCACCTTGATCCGGGCAGCAAGCTCACGCGGGGAGAAGGGCTTCACCATATAATCGTCGGCGCCCATCTCCAGCCCGACGATCCGGTCGGTTTCCTCGCTCTTGGCGGTGAGCAGGATCACGGGGATGTCGCTGGTCGCGCGGATATGGCGGCACAGGCTCAGCCCGTCCTCGCCCGGCATCATGATGTCGAGGATGACGAGATCGATCGCATAGGCGCCCAGCCGCATCCGCGCAGCCTCGGCATCGCCGACCTGCGTGACGCGAAACCCCTGTTTGACCAGATATTGCGCCAGCGGCTCGCGGATTGACCGCTCGTCGTCGACGAGCAGCAGGTGGGGCGTATCGACCATGATGTCGGCATCTAGCATGTCATGCTCCGCCGGAAAGGGCCGGGCGACATGATCGTCGCCCGGCTCCGGTCATCGGTTGCGCGCACGGCGCGGGCTCAGCGCGCCGGGCGAGCCTCGCCGTTCGGGGCACCGCGCATCTTGATCGCGCCGCGGGCGGCCTGCCGCTCGGCCGCGTCGATGCGGCCATCGCGGTTGGTGTCGACGCGGTCGAACATGGCGCCGGCCGCTGCAACGGCTTCGGCCTTGGTCAGCACGCCGTCGCGGTTGGCATCGGCACCCATCATCATGCCCATGCCGCCGCCGCCATGACGACCGCCGCGCTTGCCCTTCCACTTGTCGCGCATCGCCTGGCGCTCGGCCGCATCGATGCGGCCATCCTTGTTCGCGTCCATGCGATCAAAGCGCTGGCCGGCACGTTCACGGAACTGCTCGCGGGTTACCTCCGCCTCAGCGCCGCCACGGCGACCGCGGTGCTCGCCAGCGGTCAGCTTGCCGTTCTTGTCCGCATCGAGCCGGTCGAAGCGGGCATCAGCAGCGGCCAGCGCCTCGGCACGGGTCACCACACCGTCGCGGTTGGTGTCGGCAGCGCCGGGACCACGCTGCGCGGCAGCGGCGGGGGCGGCAGTCTGGGCGATGGCCGCACCGGAGATTGCGGTACCAGCGAGGGCGGCTGCAAAGATAAAGCGTTTCATTGACTTACGGGTCCTTCCTGAAAGAGAAGCTCTTGCTTCCCGTCATGGGACCCATATGCGCACCGATTGTCGCGCGTGTTTGTCAGCGCGCCGCAAAAGTGTCGCAAATTGTCACGGTGCTGCCGCTGCTCCGGCTCACTCGATCAGTCGTTGGCGCAGCGCCTCGCGGCGTGCTGCATCCACGCCCAGCACCGCCTCGGCATATTGCTCGACCGATCCGTGACGCTCCTCGATCGAGCGCGTCGCGGCGTGCAGGTAATCCGCATCGACACCCATCAACGTCACGATCGCGTCGTCGGTGATCTGGTCGCCATAGCGTTCACGGATCGAATCGCCCGCGGCCGCGATCCGGCGCGCCTGATTGCCGGCGACGTTGGTGAGGAGGTAATCCGCCATCACGTCATCCTCATGAACGCCGAGCAGCCGATGGAGCAGCGCCGCCGCAAGCCCGGTGCGGTCCTTGCCCGCCAGGCAGTGCAGCAGGCTCGGTCCCTCGCGGGTGGCCAGCGCGTCGAAATACAGGTTCAACGAGCGGACCAGCACGTCGCGATAGGGCATGTTGACGTACAGCCGCGTCATCGCCTCCTTTGCCTCCGCCGCCGTGGCGATGCCGCGCCCGGCCTCTTCGTGCGGCGCCAGTTCGGAGCCGACGGTCTCGCCCGGCGCGAACAGCACGACGGCGTCGAACGGCTCGGGCCGCAGGCACGGCATCGACTGCCGCTCGCTGTCGCCGCGCAGGTCGATCACCGTCGACAGGCCGATCTGCGCCACGCCGGCGAGGTCATCGGGGGTGGCGCCGCCATGCTGTCCGGACCGCCAGAGGATCCCGCTCTTCAGCCGGCCATCGCGCGCCGCATAGCCGCCATAATCACGGAAATTGTGGATGCCTTCGAAGGTGCGGACGCGTTCGTTCATGCCCGCCGCGCTACCCCATTTCGATGACAATGTCGCGTCGTTTAATGAAGATGGCTTAGCTGAACGAGCGGCAGTGCTCCCCGCCGATCGTCACGCGGGGTCGCCATCCTTGTACTTCATCTCGAGGAAGCGGCCGCGCGTTTCGAGCGAATCGAGATCACCGCGGGCAAGCTCCTCGCTCATCTGGCCGATCTCGCGCTCGATAAGTTCCAGCCCCTCGATCAGCTGGCGGTCGGGCGTCTTGCCGTTGCGCTCGGTAGCGCGCAGCTCGGGCGGCACGCGTTGATAGTCGCGGACGAAATCGGGCAGCTGCTCACCGACCAGCCGGCGGATGTCGGCACCGGCGGGCGTTTCGTCGCCGACCGTCTGCAACTGCTTGCCCAGCGTGTCGAGCCGGAGGCCGATTCGGTCGGCGATCTGGACGGCAGGCGCGGGCAGGGCCGGTCGCTGCGCATCGAGCCAGCGCGTCGTCTGCATCGGCAGCGCCTTCAGGTCGCTGCGCGCCAGCTTTTCATGAGTCACCGGGCGGGGGCCGGGTGCAAAGGCGATCGCGAGCGTCACTGCCGCCATCATCATCAGCACCGCCAACGCGCCGAACAGCCCGATCGGCATTATCGCGATGCCGATGATCGCCGCGGCAAACAGGATCGCGGCATTGGCCACGCCGATCGCCGCGACGCGCTTCGCCACGCTGCGCCGTTGCCGCGGCCGCCGGCTGACCGCGCGCGTGCCCGGCAGCGTGTCGAACGATTGCAGCCGCACGCGATCGAGCGTGTTGCGCGCGCTCGACAGCGCCTGATCGGTCTCGTGCGAGGTCACAGCGACTCCAGCTTGAAGGTCTCGGGCGAATTGCCCAGCCGGTTCTGCGCCGCGCCTTCCGCCCGGGCGATATAGCCGCGCGATTTCTCGACCTCGCCCGACAGCGTGTCGACGGTGGTCTTCATCGAATCCAGCGCCTTCAGCTTGAACGTGTCGATCGCGTCCATCGTCTCGTAGATGTTCTGGAACGCGCGCTGCAGCGTCTCAAGCGGGATGGCCGAGCTCGCCGCCTGTTCATGGATGCGCGCGGTGTTGGACCGCAGCAGCTTGCCGGTCGAATCGATGATGTTGGCGGTCGTGGTGTTGAGCTGCGTGATCTGTTCCAGCACCAGCTTCTGGTTGGTCATCGCCTGCGCCACCGTCACCGCGGTGCGCAGCGCCGCGACCGTGGTGGTCGATGCGCGATCGACGCCCTTGATCAGTTCGACATTGTTCTTCTTGACCAGGTCGAGCGCCAGATAGCCCTGCACCGTGACCGCCATCTGGGTCAGCAGGTCCTGCGTGCGCTGCCGGGCGTAGAACAGGGCGGTCTCGCGGATCGCCTTCGCCTTGGCGGGGTCGGTCGCATCAAGCTCGTTGGCCTTGTCTTCCAGCTTCTGGTCCAGCATCTTCGACAGCTGGATCATCTGTTCCAGCTTGCCCATCGCGCTCCACAAATTGGCGCGCTCGGTGTCGATCGACGCATTGTCCATCAACAACTCGTCCTTCCCCGACGCCAGGCTCTTCAGGATCGAGGCTATGTGCGTCTGGCTGGATTTGTAGCTGTCGAAATAATTGCGCATCTTGTTGCCGAACGGGATGATCCCGAACAGCTTTTGGGGCGCGGTCAGATTGCCCTTCTTGCCGGGATCGAGATCCTCGACCACGCGGCGCAGCTGGGCGAGATCCTTGCCGACGCCGGTTTCCTGATCCATCGCCCGCACCGGTCGATCGAGGAAGCGGTTGGACTGGCCCGCCGCATCGCGGATTTCCTTGGCGCCCATGTTGGTGATCGCATCGACCACCTTGCCGAATTCCGGGCTGTTGGCGTCGCGCTCCATCAGCTGCTGAACGGCGTAATCGGCGCGTTCCTCCAGCTTCGATTTCACGCCTTCCTCGACCGGTACAAGTCCCGCGGCCTTCTCCGCCGTCACGGTGGGCACCGGGTCGGGCGGCGTCAGCTTCAGCGCCGTGTCCGTCGCGGTGATCGTTTCAGGGGTGGTCGCCATCTACATCCTCCAGCGTCAGCCTCCACGATGGCGGCTGACGGTGCTTCGTTCAAGTGTACCAGTGATATAATACGCTGGTCGGACTCGCGCAAACGTGCCTGATTTCACGCGCTGTCTTTCGATTGGCACGGAAAAGTAACGAAGCTGCCACGACAGGGGCCTAGCGGCCGCTCACCACAGCCAGAACATTCGGGGGAATATCATGAACCGCGCCTTCTCGGGCGGCGTCGTCGCGACGCTGCTCGCCTGTTCTTCGACGGCCGCACTCGCGCAGGCTCAGGTGCCCGGAGATGATGGCGATATCGTCGTCACCGCGCAGAAGGTGGAGCAAAGGATCGAGGACGTGCCGCTCGCGGTCACCGCCGTCACGCAGGAACGGATGCGCGAGATCGGCGTCAATTCGCTTGCCGAGGTGGCGTTGTTCGTCCCGGGCCTGCGCGTGCAGGAGCAGAGCGCGAACAACCCCGGCTTCGTGATCCGCGGCATCACCTCGGATTCGGGATCGTCGCAGCAGGGCGCGCGCGTCACCCTCTACTATAACGGCGTTGATATCAGCCGCTCGCGCGGGGCGTATCAGGACCTCTTCGATCTCGAGCGGCTCGAGGTGGTGAAGGGCCCGCAGGCGACGCTGTTCGGCACCGCCGCCGCGATCGGCGCGGTCAGCATCGTCTCGGCGAAGCCGCAGCCGGGCTTTTCGGGTGAATTGCTGGCGAGCTATGGCAATTACGATCGCGCGCAGGTGTCGGGCTTCCTCAACGCCGGGAACGATACGCTCGCGGCGCGCCTCGCCTTCGCGTACAAATATCGCGACGGCTATGTCCGCAACATCGCCGGCGATCCGGATGTGCCGAACCAGAACCAGGGCCGTGTCGATCAGGATGATCTGAACGGCCAGGATCAGCGCGGCATCCGCGGCTCGCTGCGCTGGACGCCGTCGGACGCCGTCACCGCCGATCTCGTCCTCACCTATGACGGGCAGCGCAATCCCGGCACCGCCTTCAAGAGCCGTGTGTTCGCGCCCACCGGCGGGCAGACCGGCGACTTCGGCTATGCAGAGCTTTCCGGATCGCCGTTCAGCCAGGAGGTGCTCGGCAAGCGCAAGCTCGGGCTCGACCGCGACGTCTATGACGCGAACCTGACGATCAACGTGGATGTGGCGCCCGGCGTCACCTTCACCACCGTCAACGGCTATCGTCGCTTCAACGCGCTGGAGACGTTCGACGCCGATGGCGGTCCGGCCTGGTACCTCGAATTCGCCGAGGATGCGAAGGGCGACCAGTGGAGCCACGAAGGCCGCTTCAACTTCACCGGGGAGCGCTATCGCGCCTCGTTCGGCTGGAACGCCTTTTTCGAAAACGGCTATCAGCGCGTACCCTTTTCGACCGAGGAGGGCACGTACATCGCCTGTTCCATCGCCGCGCCTTATGCGCAGGTGCGCGCCGCGCTGAACGCCGCTGGCCTGCCGACCGGCACCAACTGCATCGCGCCCAACGGCACCATCCTGGCCGCGCAGGCCACGCAGATCCTGTCCCGCGGTGCCGCGACGGTCGTGCCCTACAGTTCCGAATTCACCAATTATGGCAACAACGACACTTATTCGGTGTTTGCCGACGCCACCTGGATCCCGACCGACGCGCTTGAGGTGACCGCCGGCGCGCGCGTGCTGATCGAGGATCGCCAGTCGGGCTACAGCGCAATCCAGCCCAACTCGGTGCTTCTCGCGCCGCTCGGCGTGCGCACCAGCCTGCTCGGCACGGTCGGCACCGGCGGCGCGAAGTTCGTGGCGGAGCGCAGCTTCGCCGCGGTGCTCCCGCGCGTGAACGCGCTCTACCGTGTGACCAACGACCTCAACGTCTTCGCCACCGTCAGCAAGGGACGTCGCTCGCCCGTGGTGCAGCTCGGCTCCGCCGCCGGCCCGGCCGGTGCGATCCCCGCGCTGCAGATCGTGCCGGAGGAAACCGTCTGGAACTACGAAGCCGGCATCAAGGCGGGCAGCCGCACGTTGTCTGGTACGCTGTCGGTCTTCTACCAGACCTATGACGACTTCCAGGTCAGCGTCACCGATCCCGACGGCCGCGTGACCACGCAAAGCGCCGGCACCGCCAACAACCTTGGCGTCGAGCTGGAGGGCACCTGGCGCCCGACCCGCGTCCTCAGCGTCTTCGGCAGCTTCGGCTATATCGACGGCGGGATCAGCGACAAGCCGCTGCCCGGCGGTGGCACCAACGCCTTCGCCGGCAACCGCTTCCGCCTCCAGCCGGAGGTGATCGCGGCGGGCGGCGCATCGCTTCGTCTGCCGCTGGCGGACGGCGTCACCTTCTACGCCACGCCCTCGGCGAGCTATCAGAGCAAGGTGTTCTTCGAACTGCCCAACCGGGAGGAGATCAGCCAGGACGGCTATACGCTGGTCAACGTGCGTGCCGGGGTGGAGTTTGCTGACGGCCGCTACCGGATCGGCGGTTTTGCCCGCAACCTCACCAACGAACGCTATCTGATCGACGCGGGCAACACCGGTGGCACGTTCGGCACGCCGACCTATATCGCCGGCGAACCGCGCTTCTACGGCATAGAGCTGTACGGCCGTTTCTGATGAGATGACCGGCCGGGCAGGGAACTACATCTCTGCCCGGCTGTTCTGCCGGCTCTAGCCGCAGCGCAGCAAATAGGCTAACGGCGCCTCAACGCCGCGAGGGCCGCGGCCATTCAGGAATTCCGATGCAGTTGCGCAACATCGCCATCATCGCGCACGTCGATCATGGCAAAACTACTCTTGTCGACCAGCTCTTTCGCCAGTCGGGCACCTTTCGAGACAATCAGCGCATCGAAGAGCGCGCCATGGACTCCAATGATCTCGAGAAAGAGCGCGGGATCACCATTCTGGCCAAGCCGACCTCGATTGAGTGGGAAGGCACCCGTATCAACATCGTCGATACCCCGGGCCACGCCGACTTCGGCGGCGAGGTGGAGCGTATTCTCTCGATGGTCGACGGCGTGATCCTGCTGGTCGATTCGTCGGAAGGCGCGATGCCGCAGACGAAGTTCGTGACCGGCAAGGCGCTGGCGCTGGGCCTGCGCCCGATCGTCGTCGTCAACAAGGTCGACCGTCCCGACCAGCGGATCCAGGAAGTGCTGGACGAGGTGTTCGACCTCTTCGTCAGCCTCGATGCGACCGACGAGCAGCTCGATTTCCCGGTTCTCTACGCCTCGGGCCGCAACGGCTACGCCAGCGAGGATCCGGACCGCCGCGAGGGCACGCTGACCCCGCTGTTCCAGAAGATCGTCGATCACGTGCCGCCGCCGGCGCTCGACGTCGACGCACCGTTCACCTTCCTGGTGACGCTGCTCGATCGTGACAACTTCCTTGGCCGCGTGCTCACCGGCCGCGTCAATTCGGGCACGGTGAAGATCAACCAGCCGATCCACGCGCTCGACATGGACGGCAAGGTGATCGAGACGGGCCGCGCGTCCAAGATCATGACCTTCCAGGGCCTTGAGCGCGTGCCGACCGACGAGGCGCGCGCCGGCGACATCATCAGCCTCGCCGGCCTTGCCGTTGCGACCGTGTCGAACACCATCGCCGACATCACCGTGACCGAGGCGATCCAGGCGCAGCCGATCGATCCGCCGACGCTGTCGATGCGGTTCGCCGTGAACGATTCGCCGATGGCGGGCCGCGAGGGCAGCAAGGTGACGAGCCGCATGATCCGCGACCGCCTGTTCCGCGAGGCGGAATCGAACGTCGCGATCAAGGTGACCGAATCGGCCGACCGCGACAGCTTCGAAGTCGCCGGCCGTGGCGAACTTCAGCTCGGCGTTCTGATCGAGACGATGCGCCGCGAGGGCTTCGAGCTCGGCATCAGCCGCCCGCGCGTGCTGTTCCGCGAGGACGAGAACGGCAAGAAGCTCGAGCCGTATGAAACCGTCATCATCGACGTGGACGAGGAGCATTCGGGCACCGTCGTCGAGAAGATGAACCTGCGTAAGGCCGAGATGACCGACATGCGTCCGTCGGGCGGTGGCAAGACGCGCATCACCTTCTCCGCGCCGTCGCGCGGCATGATCGGCTATCATGGTGAATTCCTGTCCGACACGCGCGGCACGGGCATCATGAACCGGCTGTTCGAGAAATATGGCCCGCACAAGGGCCCGATCGAGGGCCGCAAGAACGGCGTGCTGATCTCCAACGGCGCCGGCGAGGCACAGTCCTACGCGCTCGGCCCGCTCGAGGCGCGCGGCATCCTGTTCGTCGGCCATGGTGAGGCGCTCTACGAGGGCATGATCATCGGCGAGAACGCCAAGACGGAAGACCTTGAGGTCAACCCGATGAAGGCGAAGCAGCTGACGAACTTCCGCGCCTCGGGCGGCAAGGACGATGCGATCCGCCTGACCCCGCCGAAGAAGATGACGCTGGAACAGGCGATTGCGTACATCGACGACGACGAGATGGTCGAAGTGACGCCCAAGACGATCCGCCTGCGCAAGCGCTACCTCGATTCGAACGAGCGCAAGCGCCACAAGCGGTCGGCCGAAGCCGCCTGATCCTTGTTGCCGGACGGGTCGTGATCGGCCCGGAATTCGACGCCGCTTCGCCGCGGGACGCCAGCGCTGCTGGCACTCCGGCTGAGGCGGCGTTCGTGTGTCTGGCTTTCTCCTGCGCCCATCCCAGCAGGTCGCGACTTGCACTGCCGCGCCTGACAGCGGAGAGAAAAGGTCATGGATGATTGCCGCGTTGCGCTGATCGGCTTCGGCTATGCCGGCCGGGTGTTTCACGCGCCGCTGATTGGCGCCACCCAGGGGCTGCGGATCGCTGCGGTCGCTTCCTCGCGTCCCGATACGGTGCGCGCCGCGCTCGGCGATGTCGCGGTCGAAGCGATGCCCGAGGCGGCGATCGCGCGCGACGACATCGATCTGGTGGTGATCGCCACGCCCAATGATCGTCACGCCCCGCTCGCGATGGCGGCGCTGGACGCCGGCAAGCATGTCGTGGTCGACAAGCCCTTCGCGCTGACGCTCGCCGATGCCGCCGCGGTGGTCGACGCCGCTCGCCGGGCAAAGCGGCTCGTCAGCGTCTTTCACAACCGCCGCTGGGACAGTGACTTCCTCACCGTCGCGGCAGCGATCGCGCGCGGCGACCTGGGGCAGGTTGTCCATTTCGAAAGCCATTTCGATCGTTTCCGCCCACAGGTGCGCGATCGCTGGCGCGAGCGGCGCGTGCCGGGCGGGGGCATCTGGTATGATCTGGGGCCGCATCTGATCGATCAGGCGGTGCATCTGTTCGGCATGCCCGAGCGGATCGAGGCCGATCTGGCGGTGCTTCGCCCGGGCGGGCAGGCTGATGACTGGGCGCACGCCGTGCTCGCCTATCCCGACAAGCGGGTAATCGTGCACGCTTCCATGCTGTCGGCCGGCGGCAGCCCGCGCTTCGTGGTGCATGGAACGGGCGGTACTTTGGTCAAGGCGATGCCCGATCAGCAGGAGGCGCAATTGCTGGCCGGCATGATCCCGGGCGTGCCGGGCTGGGGGGAAGATCCCGATCCCGCGATCCTCCACGACGGCGCCGGCAGCCGGGCGGTTGCCACGGTCAGCGGCGATCAGCGCCGTTTCTACCGGGGCGTCGTGGCCGCGATCCGCGGGGAGGGGCCCAATCCCGTTCCGCCAGAAGAGGCACTTGCCACCATGTCCTTGATCGAGGCTGGCCTGCGCGCCTCGGCGGAGCGACGCGCGGTCACGCCCGCGCTCCCGGCAAACGTTACAATGTCGTCGGAAACGCCCTGGCGACTGGAAGGCAGGCCGCCGCGCCCATAGGCGTCACCGTTCGTGAAAACGGGAGACTTCATGCGCCTGTCCTGTGCCCTGGTGCCGCTCGCCTTCCTGGCCGGCGCCGCTCATGCCAGCACCTATCCCTCGATCCCCGAGCCGATGATCTTCGACATGGTCCGCCCGCTCGGCGCGGAGCGCGGCGAGCTGGAGGTCAATGTCCTTGCCCAGACCGGCTCGCCCTTCGGCGCGAACGAGACCGAATGGGCGCCAGAGATCGAATATGCCTTTGCCCGGGGGCATGCGATCGAGTTCGAGCTGCCGTTCGACGGCCGCCGGCTGGCCGCCTACAAGCTTGGCCTGCAATCCTCGCTCGGCGCGTCGGCGGACGGGCGCAGCGCGCATGGCGTGCAGTATCTCGGCATCTATCACCGCGACAGCGGCCGCTACACCAACACCTTGCTGTACCTCGCCGGCCACCGCTTCAACGCGCGCTGGAGCACGATGAACATGATCGGGCTCGACGATATCAGCCTGGGTCGGCGGACGGGACGCAATGGCCTGCTGCTCAACCATGCGCTGTTCTACGATGCGCGACCCGGCACGATCCTGGGCGCCGAGCTGAACGTCGCCGGCGGCGCCGAACGCAGCGTCAAGCTCAGCCCGCAGATCCACCGGCGCGTCTCCCACGCCGCCAACGTCCAGCTGTCGCTTGGCGTGGAGAAGCTGCGCGCCCACCGCGCGCGGCCCACCGCGGGCCTGCGCGTCGTGCGCGAGTTCTGACGCTGTTCCCCGCCGCCGGCTGCACGCGTCAGCCGACTGCGCCGCCCAATTCCATCAACACGTCCCACTCCTCGTCGCGAACCGGCGTCACCGACAACCGGCTCTGCCGCAGCACCTCCAGCCTGGCGAGCCGCGGGTCGCTCTTCATCGTCGCCAGCGGTACCGGGTTGGCCAGCCGTTCTACCGGGCGGACCCGCACCTTGGCCCATTGTTCCTTGTCGCCATCGGGTTGCCATGCGCGGATGATCTCCATCACGCCGACCGCGGCCTTTTCCTTGTTGCTATGGTAGAAGATCGCCTGGTCGCCGGGCTCCATCTCCTTGAGGAAATTGCGTGCCGTATAGTTGCGCACGCCGTCCCACTCGGTCTCGCCCTCGCGGACCAGATCATCCCAACCGTAAACGTCCGGCTCCGACCGGAGCAGCCAATAGGCCATGTCTTTTCCCTAAACCCCTTGTGAACGCGACATTCCGAGCCGGTTCAGCCCGAATCGCGCAAGTAGCATGAACGCGCTTGCCGCATCATGCGTTTGCACCGGGAGAGCGGACCGAGCGTAGCTGTATGAGGAGGTTCGAGATGAACGGTTTTCTGATGAAGGCGGGGCTGGGGACCGCGATGGCCGCCACCGCCCTTGCCGCCGCCGCGCCGGCAGAGGCGCAGCGCTGGCGCCGTGGCTATGATCGCGGCGGCGATGTTGCTGCCGGCGCGCTGATCGGCGGCGTCATCGGGCTTGGCCTTGGCGCGGCGATCGCGTCGTCCAACGATCGTGGTCGCTGGGGCGGCTATGGTTATGACGGCTATTACGATCGCTACGACCGTCGTGGCTGGGCGCCGCGCCGGTATTACAACAACTACCGCTACAATTATCGCCCGCGCTGCTTCCAGCAGTGGCGCTACGATCCTTATTACGGCGGCCGGGTGCCGGTGCGCATCTGCCGCTAGGCCGGGGTCCCACCAGCACGCAGGGACCGGCGCGGGGAGCAACGCTTCCCGCGCCGCTTTTTTTGTTGGGCGCCGCGATCGGATCGGCTACGCGCGCGGCCATGACCGATACGCCCCCCGACCATCTTTCGATCGATCCTTCGAGCCCGTATTTCGACCAGCCGACGCTGGAACGCGGCATCGGCATCCGGTTCAAGGGTGTCGAGCGCAACGATGTCGAGGAATATTCGATCTCGGAGGGCTGGATCCGCGTCGCGCTGGGCAAGAAGGTCGATCGCCACGGCCGCCCGCTGACGATCAAGCTGAGCGGCCCGGTCGAGGCCTATTTCCAGACCGGCGGCGACACTGCCGCTGACGAAGGCGACGACGCCCAGGCCTAAATCCGGCTGGTGACCAACGCGGGAGGGATCACCTTCCCGCGTCGATCATCACGTACCAGCAGGGACCGCGCCGGCGACATTCCGGCGCAGCGCCCGATACTCAGGCAGCCGACAGCTGCAGCCGCGCGCGCGCGGCATTATACTCGCGCTCCATGCGGTCGATCCGCTCGGCGACGGTCTCCACCTTCTGCACCGCGCCGATGCCCTGGCCCGATCCCCAGATGTCGCGCCACGCCTTTGCCTTCGCCGGCTCGCCGTTCGAATTCTGGCCGAAGTTCATCGTCTTGTAATCGCCCTGGGGCAGATTGTCGGGGTCCAGCCCGGCCCGCTCGATCGAGCCGCGCAGGTAATTGCCGTGCACGCCGGTGAAGAGGTTGGAATAGACGATATCGGCCGCCTTCCCCTCGACGATGCCGTTCTTGTAGCCCTCGTCAGCATTGGCCTCGACCGTCGCGATGAAGGGCGATCCGATATAGGCGAAATCAGCGCCCATTGCCTGCGCGGCGAGCACCGCATCTCCCGTCGCGATCGCGCCCGACAGCGCGACCGGGCCGTCGAACCACTGCCGGATCTCGCTGACCAGCGCGAAGGGCGACAGGCGACCGGCATGGCCGCCCGCACCGCTCGCCACCGGGATCAGCCCGTCGGCGCCCTTTTCGATCGCCTTGCGCGCGAACCGATCGTCGATCACGTCGTGGAACGTGATCCCGCCCCAATTGTGCACCGCCTGGTTCAATTCCTCGCGCGCGCCGAGCGAGGTAATGGTGATCGGCACCTGCCACTTCTCACAGGTCGCGAGATCCGCCTCGAGCCGGTCGTTCGACTTGTGCACGATCTGGTTCACCGCGAAGGGCGCGGCGGGGCGATCCGGATTGTCGCGGTTGTGCGCCGCCAACTCCTCGGTGATGCGGTGCAGCCACTCGTCGAGCAGCCCCTGCGGCCGCGCGTTGAGCGCCGGGAAGGATCCGACGATCCCCGCCTTGCACTGCGCGATCACGAGATCGGGCCCGGAAATGATGAAAAGCGGGGAGCCGATGACCGGCAACCGCAGGCGAGAAAGGATCGCTGGGACAGACATAATTTTGGTTATGTCCTCCCCGAAACTATCTGTCCAGCATGTACCATCGGCTCCCTGAACAATCGTAAAGGACGCTCAGTCCACCCGGCGCAGGTTGTCGCCGGCGTCGCGTGCATTCTGCACATAATGCGCTGCCGATACCTTCAGCGATGCGATCGCCGCCTCGTCCAGCTGCTTCACCGCGCGCGCCGGGCTGCCCACGATCAGGCTGCCGGGCGGGAAGGTCTTGCCTTCGGTGACCAGCGCGTTGGCGCCGACGATGCAGTCATCGGGGATGACCGCGCGGTTAAGGACGGTGGCGCCCATGCCGATCAGCACGCGGTCCCCGATCGTGCAGCCATGAAGGATGGCATGGTGGCCGATCGTGCAATCCTCGCCGATGGTCAGCGGCGCGCCCGGATCGGAATGGAGCATCGCGCCTTCCTGGATGTTGCTGCGCGCGCCGATCGGGATGGTCGTATTGTCGCCCCGGATCACCGCGCGGAACCACACGCTGCTATCCTCCGCCAGCCGCACGTCTCCGACCAGATCGGCGCTGGGCGCAACCCAGGCGGTCTCGTGACAGACGGGCCGCCGGCCGCGGAATTCGTAAAGGGGCATTTCTCTCTCCTGTATCATCCTTGGACAGTTGCGCACCGCGGTCACGAATGGCGGGTGCGAAAAGGTAAATGCGGCGTTAACCATTGCCTATGGATCGTCAGCCTCCTCCGTCATCCTTCCGCCACCCGATCCGCCAGACGATGGCGCCGCCTACCAAGGGGCGCGATCGGCGCGACGACGATCAGGATCTGAAGCTGTTCGTGCTGAGCTTCACCGCCTTCTTCATCTGCTTCTACACCTTGATGATGTGATCGCCCGTCGCCCGAGCTGACGGTCGCGCCCGCGGGTCAGTCGCAGGCGCGATGGAGCCGTTGCGCGATCCATGCCGAGACGAGGCACATGCCAGCGACCACCAGCAGCAACTGGCTCGCCGTCGCCCCCAGCGCCGTGATCCCCGCCACCGCGGCCGATCCGATCGTCATCGCGCCGGCGTTGACGACATTGTTCGCCGCCACGGTGCGCGCGGTCTGGTCCTTGGGGACGGTGGTGGTGAGAAAGGCGTAGAGCGGCACCACGAACATGCCGCCGAATGTCGCCACGAACAGCAACGTCAGCAGGACGAGCGGCGCGCCCGGATGCGTTACGAACGCGGGAATGTCGTACAGCGTCCCCGCAGGCGCGGCATCCCAGCGGGTCGCGACGAACCAGAAGGCAAGCACCGCCGCGCCCATCGCGATGACCGACGCGGGCGAATAACGTGCCGAGATCTGCCCGCGCAGCATCAGGTTGATCACCACCGATCCGATCGCCACGCCGACCGAGAAGATGGCGAGCACCAGGCTGGCGACGCTGGCGTCCGCGGTCAGCACGTTCTTCACCAGCGGCGGGAAGATCACCACCAGGACCGATCCGATCGTCCAGAAGAAGCTGATCGCGCAGATCGCGAGGAACAGCCGCGGGATGTGCATCGTGCCCGCCACCAGCCGCCACGATGCGCGCAGCGGATGGAAATCGAGCTTCAGCGGCGGGCCGAGGCGCGGGGCGGGGGGCACCAGCCGCGCGGAAATATAGCCCAGCAGCGCAACGAGGAAGGTGGTCGTCGCAATGAGGGCGATCGATTCGTAGATGAACCCGGCCACGATCGTGCCGAGCAGGATCGACAGGTACGTGCCCGCCTCGACCAGGCCCGTGCCGCCCAGCACGTCCTCATCCTCCAGATGCTGCGGCAGGATGGCGTACTTGATCGGGCTGAAGAAGGTCGAATGGATGCCGAGCCCGACGATCGCCAGCAGCATCAGCGCGACCGGCAGCGTCACTTGCCCTGTCCGCGCGAGCAGCAACCCGGCGCAACCGATCGCCATGATCACGAACTCGGCGATTTTCACCAGCCGGATGATGCGCGCCTTGTCGGTCGTATCCGCCAGCTGCCCGGCCAGCGCCGACAGGATGAAATAAGGGAGGATGAAGAGCGCGGCGGCCAGCGCGTTGAAGAAGCTTTCCTGCGTTTCGCTCGCGAAAATTTCGTACGTCGCGAACAGGACCATCGAGGTCTTGAACAGATTGTCGTTAAACGCGCCGAGGAACTGGGTGATGAAAAGCGGCAGGAAGCGCCGCCGTTTAAGAAGCCCGAGGGCATTGATCATGGCGCAAAATGGCCCGGTTGTGGCAGAATGGAGGCGGGCATAGCCGTTGGTCGACGGTCATGCCAACCCTGCGCATAGTACGATCGATGCCGCCCCATGGACCCGATCGGCACGGTGAGCAGGCTTGCACCGGGGCGCTGCCGGTTTAAGTCTGCTGTCGTGTTATCGCTTCCCAACCTTCTCACCCTGTCGCGAATCGTCGCCGTGCCGGCGCTGGTGGCGCTGCTCTGGTGGCCCAGCTGGCACACCGGCTTCGGCCTTGCGTTCGCGCTCTACTGCCTGATGGGCCTGACCGACTATTTCGACGGCTATCTGGCGCGCGCGCAGGGTACCGTCTCGAAACTGGGCGTCTTCCTTGATCCGATCGCTGACAAGATCATGGTCGCGGCGGTCATCCTGATGCTGGTCGGCACGCGGCACAATGACATCGCCGTCATTACCGGCGTTCACATCATCGCCGCGCTGATCATCCTGTTGCGGGAAATCGCGGTTTCGGGCCTGCGCGAATTCCTCGCGGGGCTTCAGGTGTCGCTCCCCGTTTCGCGCCTCGCCAAGTGGAAGACCGCGTTGCAGCTGGTCTCGTTCGGCGCGCTGATCCTCGCCGGCGCGTTGCCCGCGCTCGGCTGGATCAAGCTGGTCGGGCTGGTCTCGCTCTGGGGTGCCGCCGCGCTGACGCTGGTCACCGGGTGGGATTATCTGCGCGCTGGCCTCCGGCATATGGACTGACCGGCCATGCGGATGGTGTATTTCGCGTGGGTGCGTGAGCAGGTCGGCGTGCCCGAGGAGGATGTCGCTCCACCAGCCACCGTGGTCACGATCGCCGATCTGGTGGATTGGCTCGCCGGTCGGTCCGAGGCGCACGCCACGGCCTTTGCCCGCCGCGATCGGCTACGGGCGGCGCGTGACCAGAACTTCGTGCCCCTCGATACGCCGATCGACGGCGCGGCGGAGATCGCGATCTTTCCCCCGGTGACGGGCGGATGATCCGGGTCGTGGTCAGCGACGCGCCGATCGATATCGCCGCGGAAATGACGCTGGCCGAGGGCGCGGGCGACACGCAGGGCGGCGCCGTCGCGACCTTCACTGGTCTGGTGCGCGGTGACGATGGCGTCACCGAACTGACGCTGGAACATTATCCCGGCGCCACCGAGAGGGCGCTCGAGGCGCTTGCCGCGGAAGCGTCCGCGCGCTGGCCGCTCGCGGGGGTGACGATCGTGCACCGGGTCGGGCCAATGCACCCCGGCGACCGGATCGTGTTCGTCGCCGCCTGTTCGGCGCACCGCGCCGCCGCGCTCGACGCCTGCGCCTTTCTCATCGACCGGTTGAAGACCGATGCGCCGTTCTGGAAGCGGGAGCGGCTGGGCGCGGAAACGCGCTGGGTGGACGCGCGCAGCACCGATGATGCGGCCGCCGCGCGTTGGCGCGGCTGAGGCGGGCTAGACCCTCGCCGTCAGCCCATGCGGGGAACGAGCACCCCGTTCACCACATGAACGATCCCGTTGACCTGCTGGACATCAGGCGTCTCGACATAGCTCTTGCTGCCATTGGCATCGATCAGCGCGATCGCCTGTCCGTCGCTGGTTGCGGTCAGCGGCACGCCCGCGACCGTAGGCAGCTGCACCGATCCCCCGGCCGCGGCGATCCGGCCGCGCAGGTCGGCGAGGGTGATCGTGCCGGGCACCATGTGATAGCTCATGACCCGGTCCAGCGCAGGCCGGTTGGCGGGCGCAAGAAGCTGGTTCACCGCACCGCGGTTCAGGCGGCCGAAGGCGCTGTCGGTGGGAGCGAAGACGGTGACCGGACTGGCGGCGGACAAGGTCTGGCGCGCGGTGCTCAGGCTGATCGCCCGGGTCAGCATCCGCAGATTGGGGGCGCTGGCGCAATTCTCCGCGATGGTCCGGTTGCCCAGCATCGCGGCGCCGCCGACATAGGGGTTGATCGCAGTGGCGGCGGCAGCGGCGCGCATCCCCGCGAGGGTCAGCGGCGGTGCAACCGGCGGCGGCTGGTGCGCGACCGCGGGCGGCGCGGGCGGCAGCTGCGCCACCTGCTTTGCGGGCTGGCTGCACCCGGCCAGCACCGCCAGGATGCCGGCCGCTGCCGGCAGGGCGAAGGCTCTCGAACGATGTGCCATCATCGCGGTTAAACGCGGCAGGCACGGCGTTCGTTGCACGCGGAGCGGGGGGCAGGTGTTGGCCACGGGCTTCCGTATGCGTGTCCGTGCGGCTAGGCGAGTGAAATGATCGAAGATCCCCTGGGCCCGCTCGACCCCGAATTTGCTGCCGCGTTCAAGCGCGACGATCGTCGCCCGCCGTGCCAGCTGTATCTGATCTCCCCGCTCGACGTTGCCGGCGCTTTCCCGGACCGTCTCGCCCGCGCGCTCGATGCTGGCCCCGTGGCCGCGTTTCAATATCGCGTGAAGGACATCAACCAGCATGATGCCGCGCGTCTCGCCGAGCCGCTGCAGCGCATCTGCGCCGACCGCGACGTGGCGTTCATCGTCAACGACAGCATCTCGCTCGCCAAGCGGCTCGGCGCCGACGGTGTCCATCTCGGCCAGGAGGATGGTGACCCGCGCGAGGCGCGGCAGATCCTCGGCCCCGGCGTCCAGATCGGCGTCACGTGCCACGACAGCCGTCACCTCGCGATGGAGGCGGGGGACGCGGGTGCGGACTATGTCGCCTTCGGCAGCTTCTACCCCACCACCACCAAGGAGGTGAAGCACCGCCCCGAACCCGTCATCCTGTCCTGGTGGTCGACCCTGTTCGAATTGCCCTGCGTGGCGATCGGCGGGATCACCCCAGAAAACGCGCCGCCGCTCGTTGCTGCGGGCGCGGATTTCATCGCCGTGTCGGGCGCGGTCTGGAGCGGTGACGAGGCAGCGGCCGTCCGCGCGTTCAACGCCGCGCTCGGCTGAGCACGACGCTCAGCCGTCGCCCGGCGGGAAACAACCGCCGCCTGATCGGTTGGCCGATGATGAAGGTAGAGGCTCCGGCCCCTGCCTTCGCTTGGTTGGAACCGGCAGGGGAGCCAGGATGCAATGACGCGGCTGGGCGGAACGATCTTGTCCCTCATCGTGCTGGCGGTGATCGGTTTCGCCTCCATGCTATCCTTCGGGCCAGTCGCTCCTCAGAAGCGACCAAACTTCTCCGCAGACAGGCCGATACCCCCCGCTGAACCCTCGGTCGCGGCCACGATCGGCATGCCTGTGGCAGGGGTTTCGGCGGATCAGATCGCCGACAGCTGGGGCGACAGCCGCGGCGACGGCACTCGCGCGCACCAGGCAATCGACATCCCCGCCCCGGGCGGAACCCCGGTCCTCGCGGCCGCCCCGGGGCAGGTGGAAAAGCTCTTCGAAAGCGCCGCCGGCGGCACCACGCTCTACGTCCGCTCGCCCGGCCCGGAATGGATCTATTATTATGCGCATCTCGCCGGCTACGCCCCGGGAATCCGCGAAGGATCACCGGTTCAGCGCGGCACGCTGCTGGGATTTGTCGGCGACACGGGCAACGCAGGGGCGGGCAACACGCACCTGCATTTCGCGGTCAACCGGATGGCGCCGGGTGAGCGCTGGCATCAGGGAACGCCGGTCAATCCATACCCGCTGCTTGCCGGATCGGCACTTCGCCGCTAGACGCGCGCATCGCTCTTTCCAGCAGGTATAGACCATGAAGATCAGCGGCGTCGATATCCGTCCGGGTAACATTATCGAGTATGAAGGCGGCATCTGGCGCGCCGTGAAGATCCAGCATACGCAGCCCGGCAAGGGCGGCGCCTATATGCAGGTCGAACTCAAGAACCTGCGCGATGGCCGCAAGAATAACGTGCGTTTCCGCTCGGCGGAAACGGTGGAGCGCGTTCGCCTTGATACCAAGGATTTCCAGTTCCTGTTCGCTGAGGGCGACAGCCTCGTGTTCATGGACAAGGAAACCTATGACCAGGTGACGCTGCCGCGCGATCTGCTTGGTGATGCCGCCGCGTTCCTGCAGGATGGCATGGACGTGGTGATGGAACTCTATGAAGAGGAAGCCATCAGCGTGCAGCTGCCCGACACGATCGAGGCGACGATCGTCGAGGCAGACGCCGTGGTGAAGGGGCAGACCGCCTCGTCCAGCTACAAGCCGGCCGTGCTCGACAATGGCGTGCGCGTAATGGTGCCGCCACACATCGCAAGCGGCACGCGCATCGTGGTCGACGTGTACGAGCAGACCTACGTCCGCCGCGCCGAATAGTCTCTCCCGCAGGCGGGAGGGGCCAGGGGAGGGCATGTCTCCCGGCGTCGCGTTTTCGTTTCAGGCCCTCCCCCCGCTTCCTCACGGGGAAGCAAGAAAGTAGACGACATGCCAGCTCATTCCGGTCTCTTCACCGTCATCGAACGCGCCGCTCGCAAGGCCGCGCCACGGCTGCGGCGCGACTTCAACGAAGTCCAGCACCTTCAGGTGAGCCGCAAGGGGCCGGCGGATTTCGTGTCCATGGCTGACAAGCGTGCCGAGCAGACGCTGTATGAGGAGCTTTCCAAGGCGCGACCCGACTGGGGCTTCATCATGGAAGAGCGCGGCGAAGTGGCGGGCGACCCCAACAAGCCGCGTTTCATCATCGACCCGCTCGATGGCACCACCAACTTCTTGCACGGCATCCCGCATTTCGCGATGTCGATCGCGGTCGAAGAGCCGATGCCCAACGGCAAGCGTGAGATCACGACCGCGCTGATCTACCAGCCGCTGACCGACGAAAGCTTCTGGGCGGAGAAGGGACGCGGGGCGTGGTTGCAGGACCAGCGCCTGCGCGTATCTTCTCGTCGTGAGCTGACCGAGGCGGTCGTCGCGACCGGCATCCCGTTCATGGGCCATGGTGACTTTGCCGAATGGACCCGCATCTTCGGCTCCATTGCGCCGCAGGTGGCGGGTATCCGCCGGTTGGGCTCGGCGGCGCTTGATCTTGCCTGGGTCGCGGCCGGCCGGTTCGACGGTTATTGGGAATCAAAGCTGCACATCTGGGACGTCGCCGCCGGCATGTTGCTGGTCAAGGAAGCCGGCGGCTTCGTGACCGATTTCCGCGGTGGTGATCGCGCGCTGGAACGCAACGAGTTCCTCGCCGCCAATGACGGCCTGCACTCCAAATTGCACAAGCTGCTGGCTGGCGCACTCCGCTGAGTTGACGCTGCTCGGGAATGTTTGCGCGTGCCCGTTCAAGGCGCGCGCATGGCTGTCAGAACGTATACACCAGCGACGCCCGGCTGATCGTGTCCGTGGACACGCGGCCCTCGGGCGGCATGCTTTCATATTGTACTGTGTAGCTCACCTGCGCGGAGAGCGGCCCCAGCAGCTTGGCGGCCATCGCGGTCGTGCTGCTGACGGTGGAGTTGAACTGCTGCAGATAGGCCGATGCGTCCTGCCGCAGCGTCAGGCCGGGAGTCAGTTTCCAGTCAAAGTCCACGCTCCCGCGCGCTGCGATGCTGCTCTCCACCGTTGCATCGGTGAATTCCGTGTGACGGAAGGCAGGGCCCAGTTCCAGGTTCAGCGTCACCTTGGGTGACTGGATCGCGCTGTAACCCGCACCGGCCGATGCCGAATAACGATCGGAATAGCCCAGGAAGCGATCGCTTTCATACTGAAGCGCGCCATAGACATAGCGACGGGAATCGAGTTTCCAGTTGGGCTCATAAGCGGCGAGATAATGTTCGCGCGTGGTGATGCCGAGGCTGCGCTGGTAATCGATCCGCCCGCGTAGCTTGTGCCGCCACTCCAGCCCTTCGCGCGTCAGGTCCAGCACGCCGGTTGCGCCCGCCGTGTTGGAATTACCGGTCGTGATGAAGCCTCCCACCTCGGCGCGCCCGACCCACAGGTCGGTCCAGCCGGCCCGGACGATCCGCGTCTGGCGATCCTTGGCGCGCACCTCGCGCCATTCGTCCGCGATCCGCAGCACAGCATCGCCGCTCGCCGGATCGGCGGCGCGAGCGTATTTGACGATCGTCGAAACCTCGTTCTCGTTACCCGAGGCGATGGCGGCATCCAGCATCGCGCGGATCGGCGGCGGAATGACGATCCGCTCCTCATCCTGCGTGGCGCCTCCATCAGCAGCAGCTGTCGCAGCGATCAGGAGGAGCGGGTAGATCACGATGCAGTCATACCTAAAAGCGTGAAGCGGGTGAACGGAAGGCCGGTGGGCAGTGGGTCAACCGAGGTGAGTTGAAAAGGCGCCGAGCACTTCCCGATAGAGCGTGCGCTTGAACGGAACAATGATGGTCGGCAAGTCTGCGGGGTCTGCCCATTTCCAGGCGCGGAATTCGGGATGCTGCGTGTCGATCCGGATGTCATTGTCCGAGCCGACGAAGCGGAAGAGGAACCAGCGCTGGACTTGCCCGCGGTAGCGGCCCTTCCATACCTTCCCAATGAGCTCAGGCGGAAGGTCGTAGCGGAACTCCTGCGGCGCCTCGGCGATCAGGGAGACGTGCTCTGGCCGGATACCGGTTTCCTCGCCCAGTTCGCGCAGCGCCGTTTCCAGGGGTTGCTCGCCCGGGTCGATGCCGCCTTGGGGCATCTGCCAAGCCTCTAGGGTAGTATCCAGCCGCTGGCCGACGAATACCTTGCCGCTGCCATTGAGCAGCATGACGCCCACGCAGGGTCGGTACGGGAGATCGGCCGTGGACATGAAAAGCTACCCTCTGTTCTGCGCGTGGGCGAGGACCTCATACGCCATCACCGCAGTCGCGACAGCCGCGTTCAGGCTGTCCGCTTTACCAAGCATCGGCATTTTGACGAGGAGGTCGCATTCCGCCTCGATCTCCGCCGGCAGGCCTTGCGCTTCGTTGCCCGTCAGAAGGAAGGTGGGCGTTTGATAATCTGCATGACGGTAATGGTTGTCGGTGCGCAGGCTCAGGCCGACCAACTGGCCGGGCCCGCTTCGCAGCCAAGGCAGGAACTGGTCCCACGATGCGCGCACCAGTGGCACGGTGAACAGCGCCCCCATGCTGGCCCGCACTGCTTCGGTCGAGAATGGATCGACGCTGTCGCCGATCAGGACCAGTCCGCCCGCACCCACCGCATCTCCCGTGCGCAGGATCGTGCCGAGGTTACCGGGATCTCGGAGCCGTTCGGCGACAAGCCAGATCGGGCTGGTGGTGCGATCAAGATCCTCGAGACGCGAATCGAACGTGTCGAACGCACCGACCACGGCCTGGGGATTATCCTTGCCCGACAGCTTCGAGAGGATCGCTTCGCTGGTCTCGATCGCTTCGCCGCCGCTGCCTTCGACCGCATCCACCAGTGCGGATACGAGCGGATGCCGGGCGCTGGGGGCGGCAAAGAACAGATAGCGCGGAACACGGCCTGTCTCGCGCGCCTCAGTCAGGATGCGCAGCCCCTCGGCAAGGAAGAGGCCTTCTTCGCGGCGATGACGCTTGTCGCGCAGCGATTGGATCCGCTTGACCAGCGGATTGGAAAAAGCGGTGATGGTACGCGGCATCTCTGATCCGTTGTCAGTCTTCGCCGAACTTCTCTTCGACAAGGGCGCACATCGTGTCGACCACCTGAGCGGCATTGTCGCCCTGCGCGCTGATCGTGATCGTGTCGCCCTTCGCGGCGCCCAGCATCATCAGCCCCATGATCGACGTGCCCGTCACGGTAGCACTCCCCTTCGCGACCTGCACCGCGATCGGCTGCTGCGTTGCAAGGGTGACGAACTTCGCGCTGGCCCGTGCGTGGAGCCCACGGCGGTTGGAAATGAGAACCTCGCGCGAGACCGTCACGCGACCGCTTCGCCCATACCCAGAACCTCGGAGGCGACAGAAATGTACTTTCGCCCTGCCTCTCGCGCGGCTGCGACCGCGGCGGCAACCCCCATCTTGCGACGCGCCGACTCAAGCCGGATCAGCATGGGCAGGTTGATGCCTGCGATCACCTCGATGTGGCCGCGCTCCATCAACGAAATGGCGAGGTTGGAGGGCGTGCCGCCGAACAGGTCGGTCAGGACGATGACGCCGCGCCCGCCGTCAACATCGGCGATCGCCTGGCGAATATCCGCGCGGCGCGCCTCCATGTCGTCGTCAGGGCCGATCGCGACCGTGCGCACCTGCTCCTGCGGCCCCACCACATGTTCCATTGCCGTCACGAATTCATCGGCCAGCCGGCCGTGCGTAACGAGCACCAGCCCGATCATCTGTGTCGTCAATCCGTTCATTGCCCGTCAGGCCGATCCTCGAACGTACCCTGCTGCAGTGCCGCAAGATCCCGATGGACCACCGTGGGCGAAAATGCCGCGCTGCGCAACCGCGCCGCCACGCGCTCCGCCACATGGACCGACCGGTGTCTTCCGCCGGTACAACCGAAAGCGATATTGATATAGGATTTTCCTTCGGCGCGGTAGCGGGGCAGCAACAGCAGCAGAAGGTCCTCGATCCGCGACACGGCAGGCTCATAGGCAGGATCTTGCGCAACATAGTCCGCGACCGGCGCGTCGATACCCGTGCCCGGACGCAACGCGGGATCCCAATGCGGGTTGCGCAAAAACCGCATGTCGAAGACGAGATCGGCGTCCCGGGGCAAGCCCCGCGAGAAGCCGAAAGACATGACCGTGATCGCGGGTTCTCCCAGACCCGGGTGGAAGAACCGGCGCCGGATAGCCTGTGCGAGATCGGCACTGGTGTAGTAGCTGGTGTCAATCAGGCCCGCAGCCCAGCGGCGCAGTGGATCGACAAGGGCACGCTCCCGCTCGATCCCTTCCCGTGCGGGGCGGTCGGCGGCGAGGGGGTGGCGACGGCGCGTTTCATCATAGCGCCGGGCAAGCTCGTCGGATGCGCAGTCAAGGAACAGGACGCTGATGTCGTGCCGACCGGCGGACCGAAGCCGATCGACCAGTCTCACGATCGCTTCCGCATCGAAGTCCCGCGTGTTCGCGCCGATGCCGATGGCAAGCGGACGTGACGTCTCATCACGACCAAGAGCCGCCTCGGCACTAAGCAGGCGATCGAGCAGGAACAGGGGGAGATTGTCGACGATCTCCCATCCCAGATCCTCCAGCGTGTTCAGGGCGGTGGATTTGCCTGCTCCGGACATCCCGGTGACCAGCAGGATTTGGGAAGGAGGCGTCATGGGAAATCGTGTCTCAAGGCATATTCGATGACGAGTGGTGCGGAGGCCGGTCGTGGATCAAGGTTCACGAGCCGAACCGCTATTCCAGCGAACGTCTCGACCAATCGTTCCGGCATACGCTCGGGCGCGGGCATGTTGTCCCGGAGAAGCCGGACGGCCAGCGCGACGGGCACGTCATCAACGTGGGGAACCGGCACAATCCCGAGGCCGCGAATTTCCAGGCGCCCGCCAATGGTCATTGGCGCACTGGCGAGCAATGCCGAGGGCGTCGGTGTGAGCCGGGTATAGTCATCGGACACCAGCAACGCCCCCCGATCGATCAGGCGAAGCGCGAGATCGGATTTACCCACGCCTGATGGACCCATCAGCATTATCCCCCGCCCGTCGATCGCAACGGTCGAGGCGTGAATAGTCTCAATGCCAGGCATGTTATTGATAACCGGGGAAGGGGAGGCGGAGGACGAAGCGGGCGCCACTTAATCGATCCTCCCGCGACTCGACGTGAATTGTCCCGCCATGCGCCTCCACGATCGTCCGGGCAATCGCCAATCCCAGGCCGGAGTGCCGCCCGAAATCCTCGCCGTCGGGACGGATCGACTGAAATCGACGGAAGATGGCTTCGCGCGCGTCCTCGGGTACGCCTGGCCCTTCGTCCTCGAAGCGCAGCTCAAGCTTCCCCGCACGGACCGCGGGCGCGATCGACACGACACCGCCCTGCGGGGAAAACGAGACCGCATTGTCGATCAGATTCTCGAACACCCGCTCAAGGCGCGCGCCTTCCCCAAGGATGACGAGCGGCGTTGCGCCCGCATCATCGAACCGAAGGCGAACGTCACGGTCGATACCGCGCTCCTGATGATGGGCAATGATCGCCTTCAGCATCGCGCCGATATCGACGGGTTCGAATTTTGCGCGGCTGAGCTGCGCGTCCAGTCGCGAGGCATCCGAAATGTCGCTGATCAAACGATCCAGGCGGTGCACGTCGTCCCGAACGATCGCCAACAGGCGCTCCTGAAGTTCGGGATCCTTGACGCTGGCGAGGCCGTCAACGGCGGAGCGGAGGGAGGCGAGGGGGTTCTTCAATTCGTGCGTGACGTCGGCTGCGAATGCCTCGGTCGCGTCGATGCGTGCCCGCAGCGCGAGGCTCATGTCCGACAGCGCGCGCGCCAGCATGCCGATTTCGTCCCGTCGATCCGGCAGGCGCGGCACCACCACCTCGCGCGCACGTCCCAAGCGGACGCGAACCGCCGCCCGCGCGAGCCGGCGGAGCGGCCGGACGATCGTGCGCGCGAGGAAGAGCGACAGGAGGATCGACACCAGCGTCACGACGGCCAGGACGACGCTCAGCCGGAAACGCTCGACCCGTACGGTCTGGGTAATGTCTCGCGCGTTGATCGTGGTCATCAGGGCGGCGTTACCGTTCGGCTGCCGCGCGGCTGCGGTAATGACCGGGGTGCGATCGGGCGCCCGCCACACCGTGCCCGATGGGTAACCGGTCAGCGCGCTCTTCACGTCCGTCCAGTCCAGCCCATCGTCACGCTCACGATACAATGGCGGGCGTTTGGCTCCGACGACGGTGTCGATGCCGGCGTCGAGAAAGCGCGCAATTCGCTGGCCGAGGCCGTCCTTGTCTGGATCGCGCAGCAGGAAGTTGCGCTCGCCCAAGGCGCGGCTGTCGTAGAGCAGGTCGCCATTGGCAGCGAAAAGGCGGATGCGTGTGCCCGTATCGCGCGCAAACAGGCGAATGAGCGGCGCGCGCGAAGCCGCCGGGGCGACGGCCAGAGCCTCCGCCATGAGGCGCGCCTCCCGGATCGCCTGCTCCGTTCGGCTGTCGAGGATCCTGCTGCGATAGGAATCGAGGTAAAAGAACCCGCCTGCCAGAAGCAGGAGGGCGAACACATTCACCGCGAGGATCCGGCGGGTAAGCGATACCCGCCCGGACCAGCGAAGCGTCAGGTCGCTGGAGTCATTCTTCTGAGAAACGGTATCCGGCGCCATATAAAGTCTCGATGGCGTCAAAGGCCGGATCAACCTGTCGGAACTTGCGACGAACGCGCTTGATGTGGGAATCTATCGTGCGGTCATCGACGTAGATGTCGTCTTGGTACGCCGCGTCCATCAACTGATTGCGGGTCTTCACGATGCCAGGGCGCTGCGCCAGCGTCTCCAGGATCAGGAATTCGGTGACCGTCAGCGTGACCGGTTCACCCTTCCACGTCACCTTATGCCGCGCGGGATCCATCGAGAGGTGCCCGCGGTCGAGCGCCGCCGCAATCTCAGCCTCGCCAGGCTCGCTCGCCAGCGCGAGGTCGGTGCGGCGCAAGATGGCGCGGATACGCGCGATCAGCAGCCGCTGGCTGAAGGGCTTGGCAATATAATCATCCGCGCCCATCGCGAGGCCAAGCGCCTCGTCGAGTTCATCATCCTTGCTCGTCAGGAAGATGACCGGAACCTGGCTGCGCTCACGAAAGCGCCGAAGGAGCTCCAGCCCGTCCATTCGCGGCATCTTGATGTCGAAGATTGCGAGGTCCGGCGGATTATCCACCAGAGCCTTCAGCGCTGTCTCACCATCCGAATAGACCCGCGTCAGAAACCCTTCGGTCTGAAGCGCGATAGACACGGAGGTGAGGATATTTCGGTCGTCGTCGACGAGCGCGATCGTTGCCGTCATGGAACGGAGCGATACTGCAAAGCGGCTGATGTCTCAATGGTGTGTGACAAGAGTGATGCTGCAATGCAGTGGAACCGCGGCTCCTCAAGGTCGCTTGTGCTGGCATGAGGATCGAGTGGACTGGCTGGGAGGTGCCGTCGCTGATCGCCAATGTCGCGATCGCGGCCGGGGCGGTGTTGGTCGGGCTCGTTGTTCACGCGCTCTTCATGGCGGTAGGCCGGCGTCTGGCCGCACGCACACCAGATTCGATTGACGACGCCGCGTTGGCGCTCGCGAAGCGACCGCTGCGCTGGATCGCAGCCGCAATTGCGCTCGCGGCGAGCCGACGCTTCCTCGATCTGCCATCCTGGGCCAACGAGCTGTGGGGGCTCGCCGCGGGTTTCATCGTCCCCGGCCTGATCGGGTGGCTGCTGATCACGATCGTTCGGGTATATGCGCGGGCGGTCGAGATCCGATACGACATCGCGGTCGAAGATAATCTTCGTGCCCGCCGCCGGCGCACACGAACCACGATCCTCAGCCGGATCGGCGTCATTGCCATCGCGCTGATCACCATCGCCTTGATGCTGTTGTCTATCCCCAGCATCAGGAGCATCGGGATCACGCTCATGGCATCCGCCGGCCTTGCCGGTCTTGCAGTGGGTGCCGCAGCGCAGCCTGCGCTCAAGAACCTGATCGCCGGCGTCCAGCTTGCCTTTACCGAGCCGATCAGGATCGACGATGTGCTGATCATCGAGGGTGAGTGGGGAAGGGTGGAGGAGATCCGCCTCACCTATGTGGTGGTTGCTCTTTGGGATGAGCGCCGATTGGTTGTTCCGGTATCCCGATTTCTCGAGATGCCGTTCCAGAACTGGACCCGCAACACGAGCCAGTTGCTTGGCAGCGCCTTCTTCTGGCTGGATCCGACCGCCGACATTCCCAGGCTTCGCGCACATTACGAACAGGTCGTCCGTGCGAACCCGCGCTGGGACGGTCGCGCCTTTGTTCTTCAGGTAACCGATACGAGGCCCGACGCGATCGAGGTGCGCGTCCTCGCGACCGCCAAGAATGCGGCCACCGCCTTCGACCTGCGGTGCGATCTTCGGGAAGCCATGCTCGCCTTCATTCGCGACGAAATGCCCGAGGCGCTGCCGCGCCGTCGCCTTGTTCAGGTGGATGATGTGCTTGCCGCTGATCACCCGGCCCGGGCCTAGACCTTCTCCACTACCGCAGTGACGCCATCGAATTTGACGATGCGCACCGTCGCCCCGGCCGGGCTGTCAGGTCCAGTGGCAGGCCATTCGCCGTCGCCGATCCGGACACGGCCCCGGCCGGAAACGATCGGCGCGGTGACGGTCACATGCTGGCGGACGAGCCGGGCCGCGCGATCATTCAGGTGCGGATCGCTCGAATCCACCGGATAGTCGCGGTACCAGCTTTGGCCGATCATCACGGTCATCACGCTCCAAGCTGCAAATACGGCGAGCTGCCCCGCGATCGGCAAATCCGGAAACGCGAAGGTCACCGCCGCCAGCACCGCGGCCGCAATGGCAACGAAGATCAGGAAGATGCCGGGAACGAGCAGCTCCGCAATCGCCAGAAGCACCGCGCCGATGAGCCACACCAGCGCCATGTTGGAGAGGATGCCGTCCAGCATCATTCAGGTCCGCGTTCGCGAACACGAGGCACCGTCTGGCGCGCGGCGGAAGGTGGCGGGTTGGTCGCCACGCCGGCTTCAGCAAGTGCAGCCTTGGCCAGTTCGCCAATCCCGCCCAGCGTGCCAACCAGCTGGGTGGCCTCTACCGGGAAGAGGATCGTCTTGGCATTGGGACTCGTCGCGAATTTGCCGACCGCCTCGACGTACTTTTGCGCGATGAAGTAATTGAGGCTCTGCGTCCCGCCCTGCGCGATGGCGTCCGATACGACTTGTGTCGCCTTCGCCTCGGCCTCAGCGCCGCGCTCGCGCGCTTCAGCTTCGCGGAATGCGGCTTCGCGGCGGCCTTCTGCTTCGAGGATTCGGGCCTGCTTCTGGCCTTCAGCGCGCAGGATTTCGGAAGCGCGCATGCCTTCCGCCTCAAGGATATTCGCACGCTTTTCGCGTTCCGCCTTCATCTGGCGTCCCATGGCATTCACGATATCGGCGGGCGGGCGGATGTCCTTGATCTCGACGCGGGTGATCTTGACGCCCCACGGAGTCGTCGCATGGTCGACTACCGCGAGAAGCCGCGCGTTGATCTCGTCACGTTTGGACAGGGTTTCGTCGAGATCCATTGATCCCATGACAGTGCGCAGGTTGGTGGTCGTCAGCTGCAGCAGCGCCGTATGCATGTCGGAGACTTCATAGGCGGCCTTGGCGGCGTCCAGCACCTGAAAAAAGACGACCCCGTCGGTGGAGATCATCGCATTATCCTTGGTGATGATCTCCTGCCCCGGAATGTCGATGACCTGTTCCATCATGTTCACCCGGCGGCCAACGCGATAGAAGAAGGCCGGATAGAAATTGAACCCCGGCGCCGCCGTGGTGGTGTACCGGCCGAAATGCTCGATCGTGTATTGATAGCCCTGGCGCACGATCTTGATGCTGATCATCAGGTACAGAAGGACCAGCACCAGAACGAGCGCCGCGGTGAGAAGTGCCATTCGCCTCGATCCTCTCGCTTTTCGTTCAATAGCCTAGCAGTCGGATGCGAGGGGGCCTAGCGGATTGGCGCCCGCGCGGTTACATGGCCCGCCACTTCCCTGCGCAACGGAAACGGCATCTCATGGATATTCGGCTCGGCCTCACCTTCGACGACGTACTGCTCGTCCCCGGCGCTTCCGAGGTGTTGCCGAGCGGAGCGGATACCCGCACGCGGGTAACGCGGGACATCGCTCTGAATATCCCGATCCTCTCCTCCGCGATGGATACAGTGACAGAGGCGGACATGGCGATCGTCATGGCGCAGCTGGGTGGCATGGGGGTGCTGCACCGCAATCTGACCATCGAAGAACAGGTTGCGGCGGTGCGTCAGGTGAAGCGCTTCGAAAGCGGAATGGTGGTTAATCCGATCACGATCAGCCCCTGGGCGACATTGGCCGAAGCGCAGGCGCTGATGGCGCAGAACCGGATCAGTGGCATCCCGGTCGTGGAGGCGAACGGCCGCCTGGTCGGCATCCTGACCAACCGCGACGTCCGCTTTGCCGAAAACCCGATGCAGCCTGTGTCAGAGCTGATGACGCGCGAGAACCTGGCGACGGTGCGCGTCGGCGTCGGGCAGGAAGAGGCGCGGCGCCTGCTTCACCAGCGGCGGATCGAGAAGCTGATCGTTGTTGATGAGGATTATCGCTGCGTTGGCCTGATCACGGTGAAGGATATCGAGAAAGCCGTCACCTATCCGGATGCCACCAAGGATGCGGCAGGCCGGCTGCGCGTGGCGGCGGCGACGACCGTCGGTGACAAGGGGTTCGAGCGCACCGAGGCGCTGGTCGACGCCGAGTGCGATCTGGTGGTGATCGACACGGCGCACGGCCACAACCGTGATGTGGCCCGCGCGGTCGAGCGGGTGAAGAAGCTGTCCAACTCGGTCCAGGTGGTGGCCGGCAACGTAGCCACCGCCGAGGCGACCCGATCGCTGATCGATGCCGGCGCGGACGGGATCAAGGTCGGTATTGGCCCGGGTTCGATCTGCACCACCCGTGTCGTCGCAGGGGTGGGCGTGCCGCAGCTGACCGCCGTCATGGACTGCGCGGAGGCCGCGCGCGGAAGCGGCGTGCCGGTGATCGCCGACGGTGGGCTGCGCACCTCGGGTGATCTCGCCAAGGCGCTCGCCGCTGGCGCTGCGACCTGCATGGTCGGATCGTTGCTGGCCGGTACCGAAGAGGCACCTGGCGAAACCTTCCTGTACCAGGGCCGTGCGTACAAGTCGTACCGCGGCATGGGCAGCGTTGGCGCGATGGGCCGCGGCTCTGCCGACCGCTACTTCCAGGGCGACATCAAGGATCAGCTGAAGCTCGTGCCGGAGGGCATCGAGGGACAGGTACCGTTCAAGGGGCCCGCGCGCGACGTGATCCACCAGCTGGTCGGCGGGATCAAGGCAGCGATGGGCTACACCGGCGCGGCAACCATCACCGAACTGCGCGATCGCGCCAACTTCGTCCGCATCACCGGCGCGGGGCTGAAGGAAAGCCACGTTCATGACGTGACGATCACGCGCGAAGCCCCCAATTACCCGACGCGCTGATCTCCCGTGACGCCCGCTGCACGCACCCAGGCTGCGATCGAGCTCCTCGACGCGATCATTGCCGCAGCGCGCGAGGGCGGGGCGGCGGCAGATACGCTGATCGCGCGCTACTTTGCCGCGCGGCGCTATGCCGGGTCGAAGGACCGGCGTGCTGTGCGAGAGCTGGTATATGCCGCGATCCGCAGCTGCGGCGAGGCTCCAGCCTCCGGCCGTGCCGCCATGTGTCTGCTCGCGAGGGCGGATGAGCAGCTTGCCGCGACCTTCGACGGCTCAGCTCATGGTCCTGCGCCTTTATCAACCGACGAGCCAGTGGCGGTTCCGGGAACGGTACCGGGCTGGATCGGCGAGGCGCTCGAACGCGCCGGGATCGGTCCGGACGAATGGCCCGCACTGATTGAGCGGGCGCCGCTGGACGTGCGTCTGCGCAAGGATGTGGGCCATGCAGAGGTGCTCGCACATTGGCCCGATGCGCAGGTGATCCCGGGATTGCCGCAGGGGCTGCGATTGCCCTCGGGAACCGATGTCGCGTCGATGGCGGGCGCGGTGGAGGTGCAGGACGCTGGCAGCCAGGCGGTGTCGCTCGCCGCAGCGGCGTCCGCAGGCATGACGGTAGTGGATCTGTGCGCGGGAGCTGGCGGCAAGACGCTGGCACTGGGCGACGCGATGGGCGGTGAAGGTCGCATCGTCGCCTGCGATGTTGATCGCGCACGTCTCTCGCGTCTGGCGCCGCGCGCCGCCCGGGCGGGGCTTTCGATCGTGGAGACTCGCCTCCTCAACCCTAATCGGGAGCTGGAGGCGCTTGCCGACCTGCAGCGCACCGCAGACGTGGTATTCGTCGACGCGCCCTGCTCGGGGACGGGGACTTGGCGGCGTAACCCCGAGGCACGGTGGCGCCTCACGCCGGATCGGCTTGCTCGACTGACCGCGACCCAGGCGCACGTGCTCGAGGTGGCAGAAACGCTGGTGCGGCCGGGCGGGGCGCTAGTCTATGTGGTCTGCTCGCTCCTTGACGAGGAGGGGAGCAACCAGGTGGATGCGTTCCTGCGCGGTCATGCCGGCTGGAGCGCCGCTCCCATCGATCTTCCCCTTGGCGCTGCTCTCGGCAATGGCCATCGGCTGACCCCGGCGCGTGACGGCACGGACGGTTTTTTCGTCGCGCGGCTGCTGGCGCCATGCTAACTCGTTGACGTCGTGCCGAAGCTGGAGCCCTTGATGCGTTACACGTCCGTCGCCGTCGCAGCCGCTCTCGCGATGGTTTCGATCTCGACGTCGCTGCACGGCGCGCGGCCGGACGACCAGATTGATGCAAAGTCGATGGCGTTGCTGGAGCAGGGCCGTGCAGCCCGGGCTGCAGGCAATGTCGAGGGCGCGATCGACCTCATTGAAACGGCGGTCGTCGTTGATCCGCGCAATCGGCAGGGCTTCATCGAGCTGGCCGAATTGTCGCGGGCGCGTGGCCTGCCGGGCAAGGCGATCCGGCTTTATCGCGAGGCGTTGTTGCTGGAGCCCAATGACGTGAACGCCCTTCAGGGTCAGGGCGAAGCCTTGGTGGCGAAGGGCGCGGTCGAGCGGGCCAAGGCAAATCTGGCGCGGGTAAAGACCCTCTGCAAGACCGCTTGTCCGCAGGCCAACGCGCTGGCGAGTGTGATCGCCAAGGGGCCGCCGGTTGCGACCGCCAGCACGGTGCCGGTGAAACCTACCGCAAAGGACTGATCGCCAAGCCCCGGAGGGCGTTTAGCTGAGCCGGCGAGCCACAGCGACGAACTCCGCCACGCTGACTGTCTCGGCGCGTCGGGTTGCGTCGATACCCTCCGCCTCCAATGCCTCGAGCGCGCCGGGAAGGCTGCGGAGGCTCTGGCGCAGCATCTTTCGACGCTGGCCGAATGCGGCGGCGGTCAGCGCTTCCAAGCGGCGCAGGTCTACGCCCTCCGGCGCTTCTTTCGGCACTATGTGAACGACCGCAGACATCACTTTTGGCGGCGGCGTGAACGCCGAGCGATGAACGGGCATCGCGATCCGCGGAACGCTGCGCCACTGCGCCAGCACCGCCAGCCGCCCGTAGGCGTCGGTGCCCGGTGCAGCCACGATGCGATCGGCAACCTCGCGCTGGAACATCAGGGTAAGCGATTGCCACCACGGAAACCACTCTGCCGACAGCCAGCCGACGAGAAGCGCGGTTCCGACGTTGTACGGAAGGTTGGCGGCGATGTGCGGCTTGCCCTTGAACAGCGGTCGAGGGTCGATCGCCAGCGCATCGCCCTCGATGACCGACAACTGGCCGGGGAACGCGACGCTCAGTTCGTCGAGCGCAGGGATGCAGCGACGGTCGCGCTCAATGGCGGTCACGTTCGCGCCAGCTTGCAGCAAGGCACGCGTCAGCCCGCCCGGCCCGGGGCCGACTTCCAGCACTTCGGCGCCAGCAAGGTCGCCCGGAATACGCGCGATGCGCGCGAGCAGCTGCGCGTCAAACAGGAAGTTCTGACCAAGCGCCTTTGACGCGCTCAATCCATGCCGCGCGATCACGTCGCGCAGCGGCGGCAGCTCCGTCATAGATTTGGGCAGGCAGCCCGATGGGCAGCAGCCTCTGCGGCCATCAGGATCGCGGCAATCATGGCGCCCGGCTCCGCCTGGTTCTGGCCAGCGAGCGGGAAGGCGGTGCCATGATCGGGCGAGGTGCGAACCACGGGCAGCCCCAATGTGATGTTGACGCCATCATCGAAATGGAGCGCCTTTAGCGGGATCAACGCCTGATCATGGTAGCAGCACAAGGCCGCGTCATAATGGCTGCGCGCACGCGCATGGAACATCGTGTCGGCCGCAAACGGGCCCACCGCGGCGATACCCTCCTCGCGCAAAATCGCGATGGCAGGCTCGATCACCTCGATCTCCTCATGCCCCAACGCGCCGGATTCTCCGGCGTGAGGATTGAGGCCGGCGAAGGCGAGACGCGGCTTTTCGATGCCGAAGTTGCGGCGCAAGCCCCTGGCCGTCGCGCGGGCCTTTGCAACGATAAGGTCGATCGAGAGCAGCCCGGGTACGTCCGCCAATGCCACATGGGTGGTCATCGGCACGACCCGCAGCGATGGGCCGGCGAGCATCATCACGGCATTCTCGCGCGCGACGCCGAACCGCTCGGCCACGAACTCCGTCTGGCCGGGATAGTTGAAGCCAATATCATAAAGCTGCGCCTTCGACACCGGTCCGGTGACAAGCGCACGCGCAGCACCCGATCGTGCAAGCCCCACCGCCAGCTCCAGCGAGTGCAGCGCACATCGCGCACCGTCCGCGTCCGGCTCTCCCGGCGTAATCTCTCCGGCGTCCTCGACGGTCAGGACCGGGAGCGCCTGATCGAACGCCCCGTCCACCTCACGCAAATCGTTGATCTTGGCGACCGGCCCTTTCCACACCCGCTCGATCGCGCGCGCATCGCCCACGGCGAAGAAGCGGGGCAGGGCGGCAATCGAACGTGCAGCCCAGGCTTTGGCGATCACCTCTGGCCCGACGCCAGCCGGATCGCCCATCGAAACGGCAAGTGGTGCTAGGCTCGCGATGTCAACGATACTCCACGATCGCATCACGCCGCAGGTCGCGCAGCGCCTGCTGCGCACGCAGATTGACGCGCTGCTGTTCGAGCTGGCTCTGGATCTGCTCCGAGCCCGGAAGCTGGGCAGAGGCGCTGTCGTCCCGGCCGCAAAGGACCAGCGTGCGCACGCCTTCCTCAGGGTTGCCGAAGGGCGGGGTCGCCTGGCCGACCTGCAGGTTGACCATGATGTCCTGCAGCGGCGCAGGAAGATCGCGGATCCGGATCGCGTCGTTCTGGACGACTTCGGCGTTGATCGTCGCGGCCACCTTTTCAACCGAGCCGCAGCCCTGAAGCTGGCGGATCGTGTCAGCGAATTTCGCCGTGCGCTGGGTTGCCTGCGCCTGCGTCGTGCCGGCCGGGAACTTGATCGTCATCTGCTTCAGGCTGAGCCGCGCATCGCGCGCGTTCGCCATGAGAACCTGACGCTTGTCGACGAGATACAGGATGGAGAAGCCACCCGGGACGGCCACCGGGCCGACCACCTGACCGACCTGCATCTGGCCCGCGGCTTCGGCCAGTTCAGCCGGCAGCTGCGCCGCGCGTACCCAGCCAAGGTCGCCGTTCACGCCGCGCGTCGACGCTTCGGAAAAGTTGCGGGCGAAATAGCCGAACGGAGCCTGGCCCTTCTGGATCTCACCGATCAACTGACGAGCCGCGCCATACACCTCCTCGGTGCGGTCAGGCGTGGCCGACAGGTAAATCTCGTTCAGGTGATATTCGTCGGTGCCTTTGGCAGCTTCCAGACGATCCAGGATCGCCTTCACCTCTTCCTCACCGACGTTGACGTACGGCTCGACGCGGCGGCGCAGATACCGCTGCCATGCCAGTTCGCCCTCGATCTGCCGCTTGATCGACCGTTCCGAGGAGCCCTGCTGACGCAGGAATTCGCGGAACTGATCCGGGGTACGGTTGAAGTTCTGCGCGACGCGCGCGAAGCTCTGGTTCAGCTCGTCATCGGTGATCGTAATATCAGCGGTCTTTGCCTGCTGGATCTGGAGCACTTCGTCGATGAGTTGGCGTAGGACCTGAAGGCGCAGGCGGTCCATATCCTCCGGGCTGAGGTCCACGTTGTTCGCTGCGCGGATCAACGCCACACGCTGGTCCACATCGGTACGCGTCAGCACATTGTCGTTCACGATCGCTGTCGCCTTGCGGACGTTCGGATCGACATTGCCGAAGATCTGCAGGTTCTGTGGGATGTTCAGGCCCGTTTCCGGAACTGCTTGATCCTCAACAGTCGTGCTTCCGGTCTGGCCGGTCGCTGCTCCTGCAGCAGCGACAGCCAGAACCAAGCCTGCGAGCCGGCCGAGTCGTGCCGCCTTGTTGCCCATCGTCGTCACTCGTTCCGGAATCCCATCTTGCACGCCATGGTGCCCATCACGGCACATGCATATCCGTAGCTGAACCGCGGCTTAGCGTCCGAGGTTCTTGAATGCCAGCGTCAACAGATAGCTGCTGCCCCGGCGTGCGTCGCCCGTGGTCCGATAGTCCCGGCGCCAGGTCAGGCCCAAAGTGAGGCAGTCATCCTCGTACTGGACGCCGAGCCTGTGCCGGATCGGGTCGAACCCGTCCGCGACCGAGAATACGTCATCGCTGCGATCGGTGAGATCGATCAGGCCCGACGCGAACGCCGACCAGAAGCGCGCGAATTGCACGCGGCCACCAACGCGGATTTCCTCGCGGTCCTGAAGGTCCTCCAACTCGTCGATGTCACGGTTGAGCCTCAGGTACCCGACGACCACGTAGGTGGACCGAGATCCGACCGTGGCGTCGATTTCATTGCGCCGGACCGCCAGGCTGTCCTTGTCGACGCGGTAGCGATGCGTGAAGGACACGAAATCGCGGAAGCGAAGTGTGGTGCGGCCGACGATGTCGGAAAACCGGTCGCTCAGCCCTGTACCGGACGGGAAGATCGCGACGCGATCTGACAGGCGATAGCTTTGTCCGATGTTGGCCGTTGCGCTGAAGCCCGGAAGATCTAGAGCATACTCAAAGCCATAGGTCGCGCGGATCGAGTCTTCCCAGCGATCATAGCCGTTGAAGCGGTTGAGCGCGAAGAGGTTCGAATCCTCCAGGTCGATCGATCGTGCGTCCTCGTTGGGAATATCGAGATTCTTGATCCTCGGCGAGGCGACGATCTGGAGGCGGGGCGAGATGCGTTGCGTGCCATTGCCGACCGCTCCAACAAACGGCCAGCGCACGTCCACCGCCAGGGCACCGATGGCGCGTGTGTGGAAACCGTCCAGCCCGCGATAGCTCGCGATCCGCGTCGCCGCCGTGTCGCTGGTGTTATAGGCGTCGCCCCGTGCGAATGCCGTAAAGGTGACTTCCTGGCCCCAGTTGGTCAGGCGCCTGAGATCCCATCGCGCGCTGGCGAAGGCACGCTGGGTATCCTGGCCGGCCTTGCGCCCGATCGCGAGTGTATTGACGTGCAGCTGCACCGTCCCGCCAAGCACATTTTCCTGCAGGCGCCGGCGATAGTCCATTTCCGGCAAGGCAACCGGCTGCATACCCTGGCGTTCACCGACGCGAAGTGTCTGGGTCGCCCATCCGGCAAGCGAGAAGTAGCTATCCTGATCGATCCGCTCCAGCGCCGCGGTCGTCCGCAGACGATCGGCGTTCGAGATGTCGTATCGGCGCAAGAACGTGCGATCGGTTGCCAGCCGCAGCGATCCGGAAAGGCTCCAATTCTCGTTGAACTGAAAACGTCCGACACCGTCGAGATAGCCGCGGAATGCCTGTTCGGTCGAAGAATTGAAGCCACTTGCCAGATCGTCGCTCCGCCGGCTGACCGTCCCGTAGCCGGTCACGCTGAAGGCGCCCAGTTCGTCCAACTGCTCATAATTGGCCTGCATCATCGGCAACACCGCCGAATAGACGTGCGGTGTCACCGTCAGCTTTCGGTTGGGTGCGAGGCTGAACAGATAGGGTGTGGCCACTTCCAGACCGTTGACCCGGTCATAGCGGATCGTGGGCGAGAGCAGCCCGCTCGCGGTCGCTTCTCCAACTGGATGCGAGAACTTGGGGAGCGGGATCGACGGCAGCCCAAACAGATGAACCTGGGCGCCGACGTAATAGACTCGCTCCCGATCGGGGCGGTAGGTTACGCGGACCGCCGTGACCTTCCACGTCGGCTCCTTCGGGCAGCCATCCGAGCTGACGACCGAACAGGCCGTGTAAGCCGCACGATCGAGCGAGATCGTCCCGTTTTCCTGCCGTGTCCCCCGCTCCGCCGCGAGCCGCCCACCACGCTCCAGCACGACGAGCATGTTGTCGATGACGCCGTCTTTCAGCGAGTCGGTCAGTTCGATCGAGTCGCCATAGGCAGTGTCGCCTTCGGGGCTGGTCACGGCGATGTTGCCGCTCGCCACGACCCTGCCGGTCTTTCGGTTCCAGACCACCTTGTCCGCACGCAGCCGCTGGCCGGCGCGGAACATCCGCACATCGGTCAGCGCGGTAACCACATCGGCTTCATAGTCATATTCGAGCGAGCCGGCGCTGAAGTCGATCTGATCCTCGTCAGCCGGCTGCGCTGAAGGGCTCGCCACCGCTTGCGGAGGCGGGGGCGGCACGGTGCGATCCTGCAGATCCTGTGCGCTGGCTGTGCCGGCGAGCAGGGCTAGCGAAAACGCGCAACTGGCCAAAAGCTCGAGACGCGTCACTCGATTACTCGCAAAACTGGAAACCCCTTTCCGAAGCCCGTCGGGGCACCGGTAGAAAGCCCTATCGCATCGTGCGCGAGCCGCTGCAACGCTTTGCCACCGGCAGGGTCAGTCCCTATCTGCGTCGCGAAACAAGAGGAAGAGCCATGAACGTCACCTTTGCCGACTCCCGCCCCACGGCATCGCCGGTGCTTGCATTCCCCGTGAAGAAGGATGCGGCCGGGACGATCTCGCTGCCTGGCATGGATGCCGAAGCAAGCGCGATCATCGCTGCTGCCGCTGCGGGGCAGCGGTTCAAGGGTGAAGCGGGTTCGGTTGCCGAGGCCTATGTAAGCTCCGGCCGGATATTAATGCTGGGCGTGGGTGAGGGCGACGACGCGGGCTATGAGCGGGCGGGAGGCGCGCTGACCGCTCGCCTGCTGACGTCAGGTGTGACGGAGGTGACCGCCGACCTCTCCGGAAGCACGGCCGTTGCCGCAGCACGGTTTGCAGCGGGTGCCGCTCAGCGGGCGTGGCGGTATGACGTTTATCGCACGAAGCTTGCCGAGGATGCGAAGCCGTCGCTCGCCAATGTCACCATCGTCGGCGCACCGGCCGATGCAAAGGAGGCGTGGGTGGCGCGTGATGCGGTTACGCAGGGTCTCGCGCTGACGAAGACGCTCGTCACCCTTCCGCCCAACATTCTTTACCCCGAAAGCTTCGTCGACCTGGTGACGAAGGAAGTCGACGGGCTCGGCCTTGAAGTGACCGTGCTGGACGAGGCGGCGATGCGGGAACTCGGCATGGGTGCGCTCCTTGGCGTGTCGCAAGGCTCCCGGCGCGAGGCGCGGCTACTCGCCTTGCGCTGGAACGGCGCGGGCGAAGGTGACCCCGCACTTGCGCTGGTCGGCAAGGGCGTAACGTTCGACACTGGCGGCATCTCCATCAAGCCTGCGGCCGGCATGGAGGACATGAAGTGGGACATGGGCGGTGCGGGCGCCGTTGCGGGCGCAATGAAGACGCTGGCCCTGCGCAAGGCAAAGGCGAACGTCATCGGCGTCATGGGCCTGGTCGAGAATATGCCCGACGGGAATGCGCAACGGCCCGGTGACGTGGTGACGTCGATGTCGGGGCAGACGATCGAGGTCATCAATACCGACGCAGAAGGCCGGCTGGTCCTGTGCGACTGCGTGACCTGGGTACAGCGCACCCACAAGGTGAAGACGATCGTCGACCTTGCAACGCTGACGGGCGCGATGATCATCAGCCTCGGCAACGAACAGGGCGGCCTCTTCGCCAATGATGATGGGCTGGCGGATCAGTTGCTGTCGGCGAGCAAGGCCAGCGGGGATGCCCTTTGGCGATTCCCGATGGGTCCTGCCTACGACAAGCTGATCGACAGCGCGATCGCCGACATGAAGAACGTCGGGCCACGTGGCGGTGGCTCGATCACGGCCGCGCAGTTCATCAAACGGTTCGTCGAGGACGATGTTCGCTGGGCCCATTTGGATATCGCGGGCATGGTATGGTCTGAAAAGGATGGACCGACATGGGGCAAGGGCGCGACCGGCTTTGGTGTCCGGCTGCTCGATGCTTTCGTTGCCGACCATTTCGAGAAGTGATGGTCTGAGCGCGGTGCAGGTCGACTTCTATCATCTGACCAGCATGCCGCTTGAGCGCGCGCTGCCGCGGATTGCGGAGCGCGTGCTCGAAAGCGGTGCCCGCCTGCTCATCGTGGCCGGCGACGATGCGCAGCGTGCCGCGCTCGATCGGTTGCTGTGGGAATATTCCAGCGACAGCTTCCTGCCGCACGGCTGCGAAGGCGGGCAGGGAGATGCTGACCAGCCCATCCTGATCGCGGGGGATGTGAATGCCGCAAACAATGCCCGGCATGTCGCTCTCGTAGACGGAAACTGGCGCGACGATGCGCTCGATTTCGACCGGGCCTTTCACTTCTTCGATGAGGAGCGGATTGCCGAGGCACGGGCTGCTTGGCGATCGCTGGGCGAACGTGACAATGTCGAGCGGCGTTACTGGAAGCAGAATGACGCCGGGCGCTGGGAGCAGGCGGCATGACCGCGGAGCTTGGTCGGGTCTGACGTCCCTGCGCGTCGGCGATCATCCCGACAGTTGCGCTGAACGCCGCTCACGGGTAACGGCGCCGCTGTTTCCGCACATCTTCAACTACAGGAGCGACCATCATGGCCGCCAATCGCACGTTTTCGATCATCAAGCCGGACGCCACCCGCCGCAACCTGACCGGCGCTGTCACCAAGATGCTGGAAGAGGCCGGGCTTCGCGTCGTCGCATCCAAGCGCATCCAGATGACCAAGGAGCAGGCAGAGGGCTTCTACGCGGTGCACAAGGAGCGCCCGTTCTTCAACGACCTGGTGTCGTTCATGATCTCGGGTCCGGTCGTCGTACAGGTTCTCGAGGGTGAGAACGCCGTGCAGCGCAACCGTGACATCATGGGCGCGACCAACCCGGAGAATGCAGCGCCGGGCACGATCCGCAAGGAACTCGCCGAGTCGATCGAAGCCAATTCGGTTCACGGTTCGGACTCGGATGAGAATGCGGCGATCGAGATCGCCTATTTCTTCAAGCCCGAAGAGATCGTCGGCTGAACCGATGACCGGGAACTGGCGGCTTCGTCGCGCTACTGCGGCTGATGCACCGGCCATGGCGATGATCGCGGCCGCCAGCTTCCTTGAAACATTCGCCGGCATTCTGCCCGGCGCCGATATCGTTACGCATTGCGCGCGCAACAGCTCGCCCGAGAAGTTCTCAGGATGGGCCGAAGATCCCGCAAGCATTTTGACCTTGGCAGAGCATCCCCAGGGGTTCGCGCCGGTCGGCTATACGGTCCTGACCACTCCGGACCTTCCCGTTGAGTCAACGCCCGGCGACATCGAGCTGCGCCGGATCTACGCCCTGTCGATCACGCGCGGAACCGGGCTTGGACATCATCTGATGGCAACCGCGATCGTTGATGCCCGTGCTTTGGGCGGACGACGCCTCCTGCTGGGTGTGCTGGACCGCAATCATCGCGCACGCACCTTCTACGAACGTGAGGGTTTCAGCCCGGTTGGTACCCGACGCTTCAGCGTAGGTGCGGGCTGGTGCGATGACGTGATCTACGCGCGCTCGCTCTGACGTTTCAGTTCGTCTGCCCACAAGCGATCAACCGCTTTCGACGTTCCGCCGAGTTCGCGAACCCGCGCCGCCTCAAGCGAAAGGCTCCGCCCGCGCAGCAGGTTGCCACGGGTACGCCAGACGATCTCCACGATGGCGCTGCCGCTTCTCATTTCATTACCTGAGCGATAGCTGGCTGTCACGAGCACAGGCAGCCGCCCTTCACGACTGTCGGCGCCGCCATCCATCGCCTGCAGCACGGCGTCGGCAAACCAATCCTTCTCGATGCGTGCAGTGGCGGGGCTATTCGGGACGACTTTCAGTTGCGATGGAAAAGTGATTGTGGTCTCGAGCAGGTCGTGCCGGGGATCGACCAGTTCCACTTCGCTGCCATCGCGATTGAGCGACGCTTGCAAGGAGAAGCGCGCTTCCGCTGCGTTGGCCGCCACACGCTCGGCGGCCTTCTCTGCCGCAGAATGTCGCTTGTCGCTCCAGTTCATCCACAGCGTGAGCGCGCCGATGATGAGGCCGGAGACGGCGACCAGCTCCGCGAGCGAAATCCATCGCCGGCGAGTTGCAGCCTGATCCGGGGTTTCGCTCAACGCCCGCCCATTTCCAGCAGGCGTCGTGGCGCCGCCAGCTCCCAGCTCTGCGCGACTCGGTCCGCTACGCGCTCCCAATCCGTATCCGAACCGCAGACCCGCAACGCGACCCAGCCCGACGGGCCAAGATACGCCGGCTTGTAGTATAGGGCAGGATCGTTTTCGATCAGCATGGCCTGTTCATCGAGGCCGCTGGTCTTCACGATCACTGCCGTCTCACCATCCTGATGATGATCGTGCCAGAAATAGGCGAAGAACTTGCCGCCCTCGATGTAGAAGCCTGGGGAGCCGTGCGACGGGCGCTCGGCAGCCTCCGGCAGAGCGAGCGCGATGCCGCGCACCCGCTCAAGAGCCTCTTCAGATGGGGTCAGCGTTTCAGCCATTCCGCCAGAACGCGCGGATAGAGCCGATGCTCCTCGTCAAGGACGCGCGCCGCCAATGTCTCCGGTGTGTCACCGGATTGGATTGGCACACGTGCCTGACCCAGAACCGCCCCGCCATCCAGTTCTTCGGTGACGATATGCACGGAACAGCCCGCCTCCGCATCTCCTGCGGCAATGGCGCGGGCATGAGTGTCCAACCCCTTATACTTCGGCAGCAATGACGGGTGGATGTTGATGATCCGGTCGCGCCAACGGGCAACGAAGTCGTCGGAAAGCAGGCGCATATAGCCAGCCAGGGCGAGATATTCGGCGCCTGCCTCCCGCAACGCGGCGTCCAGCGCGGCCTCATAGGCTTGCTTGCCGACTTCCTTGGGCGACAGGGCGAATGTGGGGATGCCCTGCTCACGCGCCCAGACCAGCCCTTCCGCAGACGGGCGGTTCGATGCGACAACGACGACCTTATATGCCTCCGTCGCGTTGGCGACGAGCGACCGCATGTTCGATCCCCGGCCGGAGATCAGAACGCCGACGTTGGCAGTCACGCGTCGTGGCTCGCCCGCCACGGCGCGCGGGCGCTCCATGTTCCGGTCGACCCCGTCACGGTGCAGCCGCGCTCACCATTGATGATGCGCCCGATCTGGAACACCTGCTCACCGGCAGCGGTCAGTTCGGCCGCGACGGCATCGGCGGCTTCTGGCGCGGCGACGACCACCATGCCGATGCCGCAGTTGAAGGTGCGGGCCATTTCTTCCGGCTCGATCGTGCCTTGCGCCTGGAGAAAGGCCATCAGTCGGGATTGCGGCCATGCATCGGCATTCACCTCGGCGCGAACACCTTTCGGGAGGACGCGCGGGATATTCTCCAGCAAACCGCCGCCGGTGATATGCGCCAGGCCCTTCACGCGCCCAGCGCGCAGCAGCGGAAGAAGACTGCGGACATAGATGCGAGTCGGAGCCATCAGCGCATCGATCAGCAGCACCTCGGGATCGAACAATGCCGGTCGATCCAGCTTCCACGACTTGTCCGCCGCCAGACGCCGCACAAGGGAAAAGCCGTTCGAATGGACGCCGGAGGATGCGAGACCCAGCATCACGTCACCCTCCGCGATATCGCGGCCGGTGAGCACATGATCACGTTCCACCGCGCCGACGCAGAAGCCCGCGAGGTCATAATCTCCATCGGCGTACATGCCGGGCATCTCGGCCGTCTCGCCGCCGATCAGCGCGCAGCCGGCGATCTGGCAACCCTCCGCGATCGACGCGATTACCTGCTCCGCTACCTGCGGATCCAGTTTCCCCGACGCGTAATAATCCAGGAAGAACAGCGGCTCGGCACCCTGGACGATGAGGTCGTTGACGCACATCGCGACCAGGTCGATGCCGACGCCGGCATGCCGGTTGTAGTCGATCGCCAGTTTAAGCTTGGTGCCGACGCCATCGTTCGCCGCGACCAGCAGCGGATCGGTAAAGCCCGCCGCCTTCAGGTCAAAGAACCCGCCGAAGCCACCAAGGTCGGCATCGGCGCCCGGTCGCCGGGTGGCGCGCGCCAGCGGCGCGATGGCCCGGACCAGTGCGTTGCCGGCGGCGATCGACACGCCCGCTTGCTCGTATGTGTACCCGCTGTCGCTCATGTGGAGCCGCCTAGCCACAACGCGCTTGGATTTCCACGCCTCCTTCGCCAAAAGACGCGTGATTATGCGTTTGAAGCCCTTGTTCCTCGTTCCTGCTGCCGCGGCGCTCGCGCTTGGTGCGGGGGTCGGTGTCGCCCAGATCGAGGGTGGCGGCAGAGGCGTGGCGCCCGTCGACAGCTCACGCGACTATGAGATTTCCGGCATTCGCGTTGATGTCGTGGCGAAGGATGCGGATGCCGCGCGCCTTGGCGGCTGGCGGGTGGCCCAGCGGAAGGCTTGGGCACAATTATCCCAGCGGCTTGGCGGCGGAAGCCGCACGCTCCCGGATTCGACGCTCGATTCGATCGTGAGCGGCATTGTTGTCGAGAATGAACAGATCGGGCCGACGCGCTATGTTGCCCGTCTGGGCGTGTTGTTCGATCGCAATCGAGCCGGCGCGATTCTCGGCATCTCCAATTACGTGATGCGTTCGCCGCCGATGGTGGTCATCCCGATTGTGTGGTCGGGCGGCGTGGCGACGGGATTTGAACAACGCACGCTCTGGCAGGAAGCGTGGGCGCGCTATCGAACTGGGGCGAGCGCGATCGACTATATCCGCCCGACCGGTAGCGGGCCTGATCCGCTGCTGCTGAACCTCGGCCAGACCCAGCGACCCGCCCGCGGATGGTGGCGTGCCGTTCTCAATCAATATGGCGGGTCGGACGTACTGATCCCGACGGTGAAGCTGTACCGCCAGTGGCCGGGTGGGCCGGTGGTTGGGGTGTTCCAGGCCCGCCAGGGCCCCGACAATCGGCTTCTTTCGCAATTCAGCCTGCGCGTCGGCAGCGTGGCCGGCGTTCCCGCCTTGCTTGATGCGGGTGTGAAGCGGATCGACGAGATCTACCAGCAAGCACTGCGCGCCGGGCTTCTCCGCAGCGATCCCGGCCTCTCCTACGTGCCACCGGAAGAGGTGCCGCAGGACGACGATGAAGCTGGCGAGACCGTCGTCACAGATACGCCGGTGGTCCCCACGGCCAATGTCTCGGTCCAGTTCGATACGCCCAATGTGGCGGCTGTTACGGCGACTGAGGCGGCGCTGCGCGGCGTGCCGGGCGTTTCCGCGGCGACGACCAGCAGCCTTGCGCTGGGCGGGGTATCGGTGATGACGGTCGGGTATGTCGGGCCGCCTGAGGCGCTCAAGGCGGCGCTGGAGGCGCGTGGCTGGCAGGTATTCGGGTCGGGAATGACCATCCGCATCCGCCGCGCGCCGCGTCTGTTGCCGCAGGAGCTGGTGCCCGACAATGCGACCGCCGGATGAGGAATCGGCGACCAGCGGTGGTCGCATGATGAGCCAAATCGCCTTGCCGCTCGTCTGGCCGGCCGATCCGCGCGACGATGAGTTCCTGGTCACCGAATCGAACGCCCGCGCCGTCAGCGCGCTGGATCACTGGGCGACGTGGCCGGTCATGACGTCGTTGCTGGTCGGCCCGCGCAAGTCCGGCCGCAGCCTCCTGGCCCGCATATTCGCGGCCAAGAGCGGGGGAATGATCATCGACGACGCGCCGTTGCGCGCGGAGGACGAGCTTTTCCATGCCTGGAACGACGCGCAGGCATCCCGTCGCCCGCTGCTGCTGGTAAGCGATGCCGCGCCACCCGCGTGGGACATCGCCTTGCCCGACCTGCGGTCGCGGATAGCGGCAACGCCGCTCGCGGTGATCGGGCCGCCCGACGATGCGCTGCTTCGTGCGCTGCTGGAACGTGAATTCGCGCGTCGCGGCGTGGACGTGCGGTCTGACGTGCTCGACTGGTTGATTATACGGATTGAACGCAGTCACGTCGCTGTCATGCGCACGGTCGATGCGCTTGATCAGGAGGTAATGGAACGCCGGAAGCGGTTGTCCATTCCCTTGGCCCGGGAGACGTTGCTGGCTGCAGCGTTGATCCCCTCAACACCGGAGCCGTGATGACCCGTTCCCTTCGCCAGGCCCGCCTCGACTCGGACGATGATCCCTTCGAGGAGCGCGACAATGAGCGCTATTTCAATCGCGAACTGTCGTGGCTGGCGTTCAATCGCCGCGTGCTGGAGGAGGCGTGCAACACCGAGCATCCGCTTCTCGAGCGGTTGCGGTTCCTGTCGATCTCTGGATCGAACCTCGACGAATTCTTCATGGTGCGCGTCGCCGGGCTGAAGGGGCAGCAACTGCTCGACGTGGAGGCCAGGTCAGCCGATGGCTTGACGCCCTCGCAGCAGCTGAGCGCGATCACGACGGAGGCAGACGCGCTGCTCGCCAGCCAGCAAAACGTATGGCGCGACATTCGTCACGCGTTGTCGGCGAGCGACATTGAGGTTCTTTCCTCCAGCCACATGGATTCGCGGCTCTCGCCCGAGGACATGGCATGGCTGGAGACGCATTTCCGCGAGCAGATTTTCCCCGTCATCACACCGCAGGCGCTCGACCCCGCGCATCCGTTCCCGTTCATTCCCAATGCCGGCCTGGGAGTGATGTTCGATCTGGTGCGCCTGTCAGATGACGAACCGATCCGCGAACTCGTGATCGTCCCCAACGGGATGGCGCGCTTCGTCAGGCTGCCTGGGGAGTCGGCACGCTATATTGCGGTCGAATCGATGCTGAAGCGGTTCTCGATCATGCTGTTCCCCGGTTACCGGGTGGACGGCGCCGCGGAATTTCGGGTGTTGCGAGACAGCGACATCGAGATCGAGGAGGAAGCGGAAGATCTCGTCCGCTATTTCGCCAATGCCATCAAGCGGCGGCGACGCGGGCGGGTCATCCGTCTGGAGCTGGAAACGGGCATGCCGGAATCGCTAGCCCGGGTACTGAAGGAAGAACTCGGCGAGCAGGCGCTCGTTACCGAATCCGGGTCGTTCCTGGGTATCGCTGATCTCGGCAAGATCGTTGACGAGGACCGCCCGGACCTGAAGTTCGTGCCCTTCACGCCACGGTTTCCCGAAAGAATTCGGGAGTTTGGCGGGGATTGCTTCGCGGCCATCAGCGCCAAGGACATCATCGTCCAGCACCCATATGAGACGTTCGACGTCGTGCTCGCCTTTCTGAAACAGGCGGCGAACGACCCCGATGTCGTTGCCATCAAGCAGACGCTGTACCGTGCGGGCAAACAGTCCGCCGTGATCAACGCGCTGATCCAGGCGGCTGAGGCGGGCAAGTCAGTGACCGCGGTGGTGGAGTTGAAGGCGCGGTTCGATGAGGAGCAGAACCTGCTCTGGGCGTCCGCGCTGGAGCGCGCCGGGGTTCAGGTGGTCTACGGCTTCATCGACTGGAAGACCCATGCGAAGGTCTCCATGGTGGTTCGTCGCGAGGCCGGGCAATTCCGGACCTACTGCCACTTTGGGACGGGCAATTATCACCCGGTCACGGCAAAAATATATACTGATCTCAGCTTCTTCACAGCCAATCCTGCGGTCGGACGGGATGCGGCCCGCCTATTCAACTACATCACTGGCTATGTCGAGCCGGAGGACATGGAGCGCATCGTATTGTCGCCGCGCTCACTCCGCGCCCGTTTGATCGAGGAGATCGACGCCGAGATCGCCCATGCACGCGCCGGACGACCGGCGACCATCTGGGCGAAGATGAACAGCCTGGTGGACCCAGCGATCATCGAGAAGCTCTATGAAGCGAGCGGGGCAGGGGTCCAGATCGACCTCGTCGTACGGGGCATCTGTTGCCTGCGCCCGCGCGTACCGGGGCTTTCCGAAAATATTCGGGTAAAATCCATCATAGGCCGTTTCCTTGAACACAGCCGTATCGCGGTTTTCGGGAACGGGCAGACCCTCCCAAACGATGATGCGCATGTCTTCATTTCGTCAGCGGACTGGATGCCGCGCAACTTTGACCGCCGGGTCGAATATATGCTGCCGCTGGAGAGTGGCACCGTTCACGATCAGGTTCTCGATCAGGTGATGGTTGCCAATCTCATCGATACCGAACAAAGCTGGGACCTGTACGCCGATGGCAGCTATCAGCGCACAAGTATCGGCGATAAGCCGTTCAACCTTCATCGTTATTTCATGACGAACCCCTCCTTGTCAGGGCGTGGGGCCGCCCTTGCCGAAGGGGGCGAGGTACCGAAGCTCTCGCTGCGGCGCTGATGGTGAGGGAAGCGCGAACCGCCATCATCGACATCGGGTCGAACTCGATCCGTCTGGTCGTTTATCAGGGGCCTCGGCGCCTGCCGACCGTGCTGTTCAACGAGAAGGTGCTGGCGGGTCTCGGGCGCAGCCTCGCGAAGACAGGGGCTATCGACGGGCAGGCGATGGCGCTTGCTGGCACCGCGCTGTCGCGATTTGCGGCGCTGGCGCGTGAGATGGAGTGCGATGAAGTGCGGACCGTTGCGACTGCAGCGGTGCGTGATGCCGCCAATGGTGCGGAGTTGATCGCACTGGCGGCGAAAAACGGCCTGCCCGTCGAACTGCTATCGGGTGAAGAAGAGGCACGATCGGCCGGTTATGGGGTACTTTCGGCCATTCCCGATGCTGACGGCATTGTCGGTGATCTGGGGGGCGGCAGCCTTGAACTGGTGAGGGTCTGCAAGGGCCGTGTAGATGAGCATGCCTCTTTCCCGCTCGGGGTTCTTCGTCTTGCTGATCTGCGCGCAAAGGAAGGCTTTGATCGCCGCGTGGGCGCCGTCCTGCGTGATGCGGGTTGGTCGAATGCGGGTGCCGGCAAGCCATTCTACTTGGTCGGCGGGTCGTGGCGATCGCTGGCGAGGGTAGACATTCGGGATCGGGGTTATCCGCTGCCGATCCTTCATGGCTATGCCATGCCTCCCGCGCGCATTTCGTTGCTGCGGCGCAAGCTGCCCACGCTGGAGAAAGGCTGGTTCAGAAGCGTGCCGCATCTCTCGGGTGGTCGCGTCCCGACGCTTGGCGCCGCCGCTGATCTGCTTGATGTATTGCTGCCGGTGATTGGATCACGCGAGACCGTGGTGTCGGCTTTCGGGCTGCGCGAAGGCCTGTTGTATCGGCAATTGTCCCCGGCCGAGTCTCGACTGGATCCCTTGATTGTTGCCGCACGTGACGAGGGCCGGCACCGGGGACGGTTTCCCGAGCATGGCGATCTTCTGAACAACTGGATCTCACCCCTGTTTGTGGATGAGTCGCCAGCGGATGGGCGCTTGCGCCATGCGACATGCCTGCTGGCGGATACGAGCTGGCGGGCCAACCCGGAGTTCCGGGTTGCGTTGGGGATCGAGACAGCCCTGCATGGCAATTGGGTAGCGGTCGACGGGCGCGGGCGCGCCATGATGGCGGCCGCGCTGGCCGCGAGCCTGGGTGCGCAGCCGCCTTATCCTGATCCACTGCCCGCGCTCGCAAGCCCTGACGATCTTCAGCGGGCAACGTGCTGGGGGCTTGCGATCCGGCTGGCACAGCGACTGTCGGGCGGGGTCGCGGGCCCGCTCAACCGCAGCAGCATTCGCCGCGCGGAGGGCGCGGTCGAACTGGTCTGGCACGACGCAGACCGCGCGCTGTGCGGCGAATCGGTCGAGAAACGGCTGAAAGGGCTTGGTGCCGCGCTTGGGTTGCCGGTCGGGAGCCGACTAGCGGCTGCAGGTGCCTAGGTCGATCCTGCGTTAGCCGCAGGACACCTGGGTGATAATACCCTCGGGAGTGGTCTCGATGTTCAGACGATCCTGCCGAAAATCCATCGTGAGCGCCGAGCCCGTGATGTAGGTCCGGACGACGCGAGCACCCGCCGCACGTTGAGCAGCTTCCTGGTTTCCTTCAAGCGGCCGGCCCACGAACTTCTCCGCCGCGTTGGCGTTGCACATTGCACCCTCGGCTGAAGAGGATCCAGACGTACCGGTGGCACATCCGGAAAGCAGGACGGCCGCTGCCAGGATCGCTCTCATGCCTCATTCTCCGTTCGCGTCATCTTGAGCTTGCCGCCCAGAACAGCGAAACCAAGCCGACCCTCGACAAGATCCAGCGCGTCGCGCCCGAACTGATCAAATCGCCAGCCCTCAAGGATCGCCAGGTCGTGACGCACGCCAGCGGCGAGCGCCTCCAGCTCCTCGCTGCGGGCGAGCAATCGCGGCGCAACATCGATGTCGCGCGCGCGGATCTTGAGCAGCAGCTTCAACAGGTCGGCGACCAGCGAGCCATCCTTGCCAAGTCCAGGCTTGCGATCCTCGCGAAGCGGCATTTCGCTGGCGGGCAGCGGCTCCGCCGCTTCGATAACGCCCATCAGGCGCCGGCCGATATCGTTGCTCGCCCAGGTGGCCGAGAGGCCGCGCACCTTGGCGAGGTCGCTCTGCCGCTTGGGGGGATGGCCTGCGAGATCGGCCAGAGTCTCGTCCTTGACGATGCGGCCGCGGGGCAGGTCCTTTGCCCGCGCTTCCACCTCTCGCCAGCGGGCGATCGCCTTCAGCCGACCGAGAACGTCGGCGCGCCGGCCCGAAATGCGCACGCGCTTCCACGCGAGGTCGGGATCGTTGGCGTAGTTGGCGGGATCGGAAATGCGCTCCATTTCCTGATCGAGCCACGCCCCGCGCCCGGTTTTCTTCAGACGCTCCAGCATGCGCGGAAAGATCTTTGACAGATGGGTGACGTCACCGATCGCGTAATCGACCTGTCGCTGATCGAGCGGGCGGCGCGACCAGTCGGTAAAGCGCGCGCCCTTGTCGATCTGAATACCGAGCCAGCTGTCGACCAGGTTGGAATAGCCAATCTGCTCCCCCTGGCCGAGCGCCATCGCCGCGACCTGGGTGTCGAACATCGGATGCGGGGTCTTGCCGGTGAGATTGTAGATGATCTCTATGTCCTGCCCGCCGGCGTGGAAGACCTTCAGCACGTCCTCGTTATTGACCAGCAGATCGAGCAGCGGCTGCATATCGAGCCCAGGCGCCTTGGGATCGATCGCCGCGGCCTCTTCCGTGTCGGCGATCTGGATCAGGCAGAGTTCGGGCCAATAGGTATTCTCTCGCATGAATTCTGTGTCGACGCATACGAAGGGAGCATCGGCGAGGCGCGCGCACAGATTGGCGAGGGTGGCGCTGTCGGTAATTAGCGGGTGAACATGCATAAGTGCCGCCCCATAGCGGGGAGCGACCGGGTTGACAAAGAGAGGTTGGAAGGGGAGGGGCGCGGACCTCCAAACAAGCTTTTTCAGAGATTGCGGCCATGCACGCCTATCGCTCGCACACTTGCGCCCAGCTCAACGCCAACGACGTTGGCGCTGAAGTTCGTCTGTCCGGTTGGATCCACCGGAAGCGAGATCACGGCGGCGTGCTGTTCGTCGATCTTCGCGACCATTACGGCATCACCCAGATCGTCGCCGACAGCGACTCCCCGGCACTGCCGACGCTGGAATCGCTGCGCGTCGAGTCGGTGATTACCATCGACGGCGTGGTGAAGGCGCGGTCGGACGCGACCATCAATCCGAACCTGGCAACGGGCGCGATCGAGGTGTTTGCGCGCGGCGTGACGGTGCAAAGCCAGGCGCAGGAACTTCCGATGCCGGTTGCCGGTGAGCAGGAATATCCCGAGGATATTCGCCTGCGCTACCGCTTCCTCGACCTGCGTCGCGAAAAGCTGCACGCCAACATCATGCTGCGGTCGAGCGTCATCTCCTCGATCCGTCGCCGCATGGTCGACCAGGGCTTCACTGAATTCCAGACGCCGATCCTGACGGCCTCCTCGCCGGAAGGCGCGCGAGATTATCTCGTTCCCAGCCGCGTGCATCCGGGCAAGTTCTATGCGCTGCCGCAGGCGCCGCAGATGTTCAAGCAGCTGCTGATGGTCGCTGGCTTCGATCGCTATTTCCAGATCGCACCGTGCTTCCGCGATGAGGATGCGCGCGCCGATCGCTCGCCGGGCGAATTCTATCAGCTCGATTTCGAAATGAGCTACGTCACGCAGGACGATGTGTTCGCGGCGATCGAGCCGGTGCTGCACGGCGTGTTCGAGGAGTTCGCCAATTGGCAGGGCAAGGGCCGCACGGTCAGCCCGCTGCCGTTCAAGCGCATTCCGTACCGGGAATCGATGCTGAAGTACGGCAACGACAAGCCCGATCTGCGCAACCCGCTGATCATCTCTGACGTCAGCGGATTTTTCTCGGGTTCCGGATTCGGGCGCTTTGCCTCGATCGTTGAGGCCGGCGATGTCGTGCGCGCGATCCCGGCGCCGAAGACGGCGGACAAGAGCCGCAAGTTCTTCGACGACATGAACGCCTGGGCGCAGTCCGAAGGGTTCGCCGGCCTTGGCTACGCAACCCGCAAGGGTGGCGAATGGGGCGGGCCGATCGCCAAGAATCACGGTGACATCGGTATGCGCGAACTGGCCGAGGCGCTCGGCCTTGGGCCGGATGATGGCGTGTTCTTCGCCGCCGGCAAGGAAGCACAGGCGGCGAAGCTCGCCGGCCTGGCGCGCACCCGCATCGCCGAGCAGCTGGACCTGATCGACAAGAACCGCTTCGAGTTCTGCTGGATCGTCGACTTCCCGATGTTCGAATATGACGAGGAAGCGAAGAAGGTCGACTTCAGCCACAATCCCTTCAGCATGCCGCAGGGCGAACTGGAGGCGCTGGAGACCAAGGATCCGCTCGACATCCTCGCCTACCAATATGACATCGTCTGCAACGGTATCGAGCTGTCCTCCGGTGCGATCCGTAATCATCGGCCGGAGATCATGTACAAGGCGTTCGAAATCGCCGGGTACACGCAGGCTGATGTAGACACGAACTTCGCCGGCATGATCAATGCGTTCAAATATGGCGCGCCGCCGCACGGCGGCTCGGCCCCCGGCGTCGATCGTATCGTGATGCTGCTGGCTGACGAGCCGAACATCCGCGAAGTGATCGTCTTCCCGATGACGCAGAAGGCGGAGGATCTCATGATGGGCGCGCCCAACTTTGCCACTGCCAGGCAATTGCGCGAACTCAACATCCGCGTAACCGCGGATACGGCGAAGGACACAAGCAAGCTGGTGGCGCCCGACGCGGGCTAAGGGAACCGCGCGCGGTGGTAAGCGCTGAAAGCCTATGTCGCTTACCGCCTCGCGAGCCGCACTTCTCCATATCGCGCTTCAGGATCTGCGTGCCGGCAAGCAATTGCTGGTCACGCGGCTGGAGCCGCTGGCGGATGCGGCCAGCGATCCGGCGCTACAGGAAGTGATTGAGCGGGACCGCTTCAATGCGAAGCGCCACGCCGCCCGATTTGATGAGATGGCGACGCTGGATGGCGCGCCGGGAAACCTGTGGATGACCGGGATCCTGAACGATGCGGATCGCGATGCGCAGTCGCATCAGCGCGGGCCCTTGCTCGACACGGCGCTGATCGGCGCGTTGCGCAAGGCGAAGGCCGCGGAAATCGTTTCGATCGAAACCGCAATGGCGCTGGCGGCGAGCGAGGCGCCGGCGATGATGCCGGCGCTCACCGCCAATCATGCCGAGGACCGCGCGGTAGAGATGCGGCTGGCGCGTCTCTTGGGAACGATCGGCGGTCACATACCGGTGATTTGAGGCAGAGGCGTCAGCTCGCCGGCGCGAAGGCGCCGTCCTCCCCCATCACCCACAAGACGCCTTCCTTGATCGAGAACCAGGCACCGTGGAGCGATAGCTGCCCGGCATCTTCCGCAGCCCGCACGAACGTGAAGGTGCGCAGGTTGGCGATGCTGACCTTCACCGTTTCGAGTTCCAGCGCACGGATCGCGTCCTCTCCAGTGCCGTGATCGGTGGTGATCCGGTCGCGTGCCTCATCCAGCAGGCCGATCCAATTGGCGATGAAGCCGCCCTCGCCAGGCGTGGCCTCGGCAAAGCGCTTCGTCATTGCCGCATAAACGCCGCCGCACATGCCGTGGCCCATGACGACGATTTCCTGGACCTTCAGCTGGGTCACCGCAAATTCCAGTGCGGCGGACACGCCGTGGCGGCCGCCGCCCACCTCGAACGGGGGGACCAGATTGGCGACGTTGCGCACCACGAAGATCTCGCCGGGCGACGTGTCGAACACGGTGGTCGGATCGGTGCGGCTGTCGGAGCAGGCGATCACCATCACCCGGGGTGACTGCCCCTCAGCGAGGGTTGCCCAGCGATCCCGCTGGGTTGCCCAGCCCTGCTGGCGGAAACGGCGGTATCCGGCGATCAGATCAGTGAAGACGGTCATGCATCCTCCTTACCGCGTTGTTTCGTCCCGCGTCAGTCGCTATCTCGCGCCCGACATGACCGAAACACTGCCTCTCGCCCGGCCCGAGCGCGCCCGCAAGCCTGACTGGATCAGGGTCAAGGCGCCGACCTCCGTCGGTTTCGCCGAAACCAAGCAGCTGATGCGTCGGCTGAACCTTGCCACCGTGTGCGAGGAGGCGGCCTGTCCGAACATCGGCGAATGCTGGACCAAGAAGCACGCGACAGTGATGATCCTGGGGGACACGTGCACCCGGGCCTGCGCCTTCTGCAACGTGAAGACGGGCATGCCGCGCCCGGTTGATCCGCTAGAGCCGGAGCATGTGGCGGTCGCGGCCGCCGAAATGGGTCTGCAGCATATCGTCATCACGTCGGTTGATCGTGACGACCTGCCTGATGGCGGCGCGGCGCAGTTCGTGAAGGTGATCGAGGCGCTCCGCCGCAACACGCCGAGCACCACGATCGAGATCCTGACACCGGACTTCCGCAACAAGACGCAGGCGGCAGTTGAATCGATCGTTGCGGCCCGGCCGGACGTGTACAACCACAATCTGGAGACGGTGCCGCGGCTGTACCCGACCATCCGCCCGGGCGCGCGCTATTATGCCTCTCTGCGGTTGCTGGAGAGCGTTAAGCGGCACGATCCGTCGATCTTCACCAAGTCGGGCGTGATGCTGGGCCTCGGCGAAGAGCGGTTGGAGGTTCACCAGGTGATGGACGACATGCGTTCCGCCGACATCGATTTCTTGACCATGGGGCAGTATCTGCAGCCGACGCCGCGGCACGCCAAGGTCGCCGATTTCGTGACGCCCAAGACGTTCGACGCCTACGCCGCCATCGCGCGTGCGAAGGGGTTCCTGCTGGTAGCGTCGTCGCCGCTCACCCGTTCGAGCTACCACGCCGGCGACGACTTCGAGAAGCTGCGCGCGGCGCGTGAGGTCCAGCTTGCCAAAGCATAGCGAAACGCGGGCCATGCCATACACGCCCGAGCAGATGTTCGATCTGGTCGCGGACGTGAAAGCCTATCAGGATTTCCTGCCGTGGGTCGTCGCGATGCGCGTTCGGCAGGACAGCGCTGAGGAAACGCTGGCCGACATGATCGTCGGATTCAAGGGCCTGCGCGAGACGTTCACGTCGCGGGTCGAGAAGCATCGGCCCGATCGGGTGTACGTCGATTACGTCGACGGCCCGATGAAGTATCTGCACAACGAGTGGCGGTTCCGCCCGGACGGCGATGGCTGCCTCGTGGATTTCAGCGTCGACTTCCAGTTCAAGAACCGGATGTTCGAGATGCTGGCAGGGCAGGTATTCGGCCTGGCCCTGCGCAAGATGATCGGCGCCTTTGAGGATCGGGCCCGCGCGCTTTACGGTGAGGGCTCCTCCGACGGCGGCATCAACAGGTCGAGCGCGCACAGCGCCGCCTGAAGGCGCACGCCGGAGCGGCCGAGATCGCCAAAGGCGCGCTTGTCGGCGACCACGTCGGCGGGATCGCCGCCGCGTTCGGCGCGCGCAAACACCACGGTGCCGACGGGCTTCTTTTCTGAGCCGCCGCCGGGGCCGGCGATGCCGGTGATTGCCACCGCAACATCGGCACCGGTCGCCTCAAGCGCGCCCTGTGCCATGCTCCAGGCGGTGGCGATCGACACAGCGCCGAACGTCTCCAGCACATCCGTCGAGACGTGAAGCAGTCGCTGCTTCGCCTCATTGGAATAGCTGACGATCGAGCCTTCGAGCACGTCGGAGGATCCCGGCACTTCGGTCAATGCCGCGGCGACCAGCCCGCCGGTGCAGCTCTCTGCCACGGCGATACGGCGGCCTTTTGCGCGATTGGCCTCGATCACGCGCTGCGCAGCGTCGACGAGGTTCTGGGGGAGCAGGCTGTCGCTCATCGTTTCGCCGCCGTGCAGACCGGCAGATCGGGAACGTTGGCCACGGAGGCTGTGCCCCGCGCCTTTTCCGCCTTCAGATGCTGAATCGTTGCGACAACGATGCCAGCGGTGTTGCGCGCGGGGAGGGGCTCCAGCAGCGTGACGATCCGGTCGATCGTGCCGCAATCGCTCTGCTGGATCTGCCCGACGACCATCGGTGCGATCAGGGAGGTGATCAGCGGGCGCGCGTAGTCCGACTGAAGGAGCAACATGGAGACACGCGGATCGCTCAGCTTCGCAATCGCCTGGCGCGCCGTCGGCCAGGCGCGATTCGCTTCAGCCTGATAGCGCGCAAGGAACGGGCCGGAGGTGCGTCGTACGATGCTGGTGGGAGGAAGCGCGGTACAGACACGCCCGGTTTCCAGGATGATGTCCGGAAACGTGACCGCTGCAACCGCCTCTGCTTCGGCTGCATTCAGGCACCGCGTCTGCGCCAGCGCGGTGGTCGGCACGGCAACCGCCGCAAGGGTGGCGGCGCACAGGTAGCTGAAACGCCTCATTGCGCGACTCCTGGCAGCCGAATGGTTGCCGCTGCCTGTGCCGCAATGCCTTCGCCTCTACCAGTGAAGCCCAGCCGCTCGGTCGTTGTCGCTTTCACACTCACGCGATCGGTTGGCAGGCCAAGAAGTTCCGCGACACGATGCTGGATGGCCGAACGATGCGGGCCGATTTTAGGCGCTTCGCACATGATGGTCAGATCGACGAATATGATCTGCCCGCCGCGCGCCGCGATGAGATCGGCCGCATGACGCAGGAACTGCCCGGATTCGGCACCGCGCCACTGCGGATCGCTAGGCGGGAAATGAAGCCCGATATCGCCCGCAGCGATGGTGCCCAACAGAGCGTCGGTCAGCGCGTGAAGTGCGACGTCCGCGTCACTGTGGCCGCTAAGCCCCTGATGATACGGAATCTTGACGCCGCCAAGCCACAGGTCGGCATCATCGACCAGGCGATGGACATCGAAGCCGGTCGCCATCCGCGTTTCCCAACCGATCCGCGCCTCGGCGGAGGCCAGGTCACCGGGCCAGGTTACCTTCTCAAGCATGGCGTCGCCCTGCACCATGGCGACGGATCCGCCAAGCGCCCGGACCATCTGGGCATCATCGGTTGGTTCGCTCCCTTCCCATTCGGCGTGGGCGCGGGTGAGGATGGCGCGACGAAAGGCTTGCGGCGTCTGCACGCGGGACAATTGCTCCCGAGGCAGCGTCGCACCGTCGATCGATACGATCGTGTCGGTGACCGGAAGAGTGGGGATGGCGCCATCTGCTGTCTCAAGCGCCCGCAGCAGGCGGTCGATGACATCCGCGGCAAGGAACGGCCGCGCGGCATCGTGCACAAGGATGCGATCCGCATCCGGCACTGCCGCCAATCCGCGCGCCACCGACTCGCGCCGTGTTGCTCCGCCAAGTACAAAGCGTGCGTTGGGCAGGCAGTCGGCTAGCAATTGTTCCTGACCGGCGCCGATGACCAGCACGATCTCGTCGACCGCGGGATGGGCGGCAAAGGCTTCATGGCTCCACAGGAGCATTGGGCGGCCGGCAAGGTGCGCGAACTGCTTGGGCAGCGCGCCACCAGTGCGTTCTCCCTTGCCAGCGGCAACAATCATGGCGACGGTTTTCATGCGCGGGCGCCTAGCGAGAAGCGCGACGCCTTGCCAGCACCACGTTGATCGCCTACCTGCCCGTTTTTCAGGCAGACTGTTGATGCGTAAGCTCGCCCCTATCCAGATCGGACCCGTGCGGATCGACGAGCCGGTCGTGCTCGCGCCGATGACTGGCGTCACTGATCAGCCGTTCCGGACGCTGGTGCGGCGCTATGGGTCGGGCCTGAACGTGACCGAGATGATCGCCAGCCAGGCGGCGATCCGCGAGACGCGGCAGTCGATCCAGAAGGCGGCGTGGCATCTGTCCGAAGAGCCAGTCTCGATGCAGCTGGTCGGTTGCACGCCTTATGAGATGGCGGAGGCAGCCAAGCTCGCGGAGGAAAAGGGCGCCGCGATCATCGACATCAACATGGGCTGCCCCGTGCGCAAGGTCACCAGCGGGGATGCGGGATCTGCGCTGATGCGTGATCTGAAGAACGCGGGCGCGATCATTGACGCGGTGGTTAAGGCCGTGTCGGCGCCCGTAACGGTGAAGATGCGCATGGGTTGGTGCCATGACAGTCTGAACGCGCCAGAGCTTGCCCGCATTGCGCAGGATCTCGGCGCGAAGATGATCACGGTTCACGGCCGTACCCGGAACCAGATGTACAAGGGCTCCGCCGACTGGAGCTTCGTCCGGCAGGTGAAGGACGCGATCGAACTGCCCGTGATCGTCAATGGCGACATCTGCTCAATCGCCGATGCAGAGGCGGCGCTGGACCAGTCCGGTGCCGATGGCGTGATGATCGGGCGTGGTGCTTATGGTCGTCCCTGGCTGCTCGGGCAGGTGATGGATGCGCTGGCGGGCAGAACGGCGCGTCCGGACCCTTCGCTCGACGAACAATATCGCGTGATCGTAGAGCATTATGAAGCAATGCTGAGCCATTATGGCACGGTGACAGGCGTCAATATGGCGCGCAAGCATATCGGTTGGTACACCAAGGGGATCCACGGTTCTGCAGAGTTCCGCAACGCGGTGAACCAGCAGGCGGATGCGCAGCGCGTGCTCGCCATGCTGGCAGAATTCTACGCGCCATATCGCCTGAACGCCGCTGCCTGATGCAGGCGCGGCGCGGTCCCGATCCGGCCGATCTGTTGGCAGCCTTGCCAGTCGCCGTGATGGTCGTGGACCCGGAGACGAGGATCGCACAGGCCAATGCCGAGTGCGAGCTGCTGCTCAACCTTTCCGAACGGGCGATGAGGGGTCGGGCGCTCGGCGACGTACTGCCACTGCCGGATGAGGTGGACGGGCAGGAGGGAAGGGCATTCGCGGCCTTTGACCTCGCGTTGACGACGGCCCGCGGTCAGCGGCTGCGCGTTGATCTGGCGGCGACGGAATTGCTGGACCAGCCCGGCTGGCGGGTCATCACGCTCCATAATGCCGCGACATCCCGGCGCCTGGGCGTGTCTGCCGATCGCGCGGCGGCCGCGCGCTCAGCGGTAGGAGCGGCGGCCATGCTGGCGCATGAGATCAAAAACCCCTTGTCGAGCATTCGCGGCGCCGCCCAGCTGATCGCGGACGGTGCGGAGCCAGCGGAACTGACCCGCCTGGTGATCGATGAGGTCGATCGGGTGACGGCGTTGATCGACCGGATGGAGGATTTCACCGACACGCGTCCGCTCGCCGTGGAGCCGCTCAACATCTATCCGTTGCTGGCGCACGCGCGCGATGCGGCAAGTGCCGGGTTTGCGCGCGGCATCACGATCGAGGAGCGCTTCGATCCGTCGCTCCCCCCGGCGCTGGCGAACCGCGATGCCTTGTTGCAGGTCCTGCTCAACCTGATGAAGAATGCGGCCACCGCCCTGGGCCCGATCGGCGAGCGGCGGATTACGCTCACCACCTCGTTCCGGCTCGGCATGTCGGTCGCACCTGCGCCCGGGCGACCGCGGATGCCCTTGCCGATCGAGATCTGCGTGATCGATAGCGGTCCCGGGGCGCCCGAGGATATCGCCGAGCATTTGTTCGATCCCTTCGTGTCCAGCCGGCCGGAGGGGAAAGGCTTGGGCCTCGCGCTGGTCGATAAGCTGGTCCGCGATATGGGCGGGATCGTGCAATATTCGCGTGAAGGCATGCCGAACGAGACGGTGTTCCGGATCCTGCTGCAGCGGGCCGCCGACTGATGGCGGGCGGCGCGATCCTGCTGGTTGATGATGATGACGCGATCCGAGTGGTCGTGGCCCAGGCGCTGCGACGTGCTGGTCATAATGTACGCACCGCGTCGAGCATCGCCGACCTGGACCGCGAACTCGCCGCGGGCCGGCCCGATGTTCTGTTGACCGACGTGGTGCTGCCCGACGGCGATGGCATCGACGTGACTGAGCGCCTGTCCCGCGAGTTGCCGAATCTTCCCGTTATCGTTCTCTCCGCCCGCAACACGCTGACCACCGCTGTCCGCGCGAACGAGGCTGGCGCCTATGATTACCTGCCGAAGCCCTTCGATCTCGAAACGCTGACTCGCACCGTCGCGGCCGCTCTGGCTCGTCGTCGCGAGCTTGCACCGCGCAGCGAGGACGGGGAGGATGCCAGCCTGCCGCTGATCGGCCGCTCGCCGGCGATGCAGGAGGTTTACCGCGTCATTGCCCGAGTCGTGTCGAATGACCTGACGGTCCTCATTTCCGGTGAGTCGGGGACGGGCAAGGAGTTGGTCGCGCGCGCCATCCACGACTTGGGACCGCGCCGTTCCGCGCCCTTCGTGGCGATCAACATGGCTGCAATTCCGCGGGACCTGATCGAGGCGGAGCTGTTCGGGTATGAACGCGGCGCGTTCACGGGCGCGGCGCAGCGCACGGCGGGGCGGTTCGAACAGGCCGCGGGGGGCACATTGTTCCTTGATGAGATTGGCGACATGCCGATCGAGGCGCAGACGCGATTGCTGCGCGTGCTTCAGTCCGGCGAGTTCACGACGGTGGGCGGCGCCCGGATCATGCGCGCCGACGTCCGGATCGTCGCGGCCACCAATCGCGCGCTCCAGCAGGCCGTTGCCAACGGGCAGTTTCGCGAAGACCTCTATTACCGCCTGAACGTCGTTCCGATCGATCTTCCCGCGCTACGCGAGCGGCGCGAGGACATTGCGATCCTGGCCCGCCATTTTCTCGAGCGCGCAGCGGACGCAGGCTTGCCGCGCAAGGTCCTCGATGATGACGCGGTGACATCGCTGGCTGAGCATGACTGGCCGGGCAATGTTCGCCAGCTCGAAAACCTGATGCGACGCCTGGCGGCGCTGTCACGGGACGAGAGGATTTCGGCGGGCGAAATCGCGGCCATGCTGGGGCAGGGCGGGGGGCAGGCAGTCTCGCTGCCTGCCGATCTCGGGCTGGAGGCTGCGGTCCGCGCCTTCATCGAACGGCTGGCCCGCTGTGATCCGAGGGCGCTGGACGATGGGACGCTCTATGACCGGCTGCTGGCCGAGGTGGAGCGTCCCTTGATCGAGGTGATGCTGGCTCGCCACGGTGGCAATCAACTCCGCGCCGCTCGGGCGATCGGATTGAACCGGAACACCCTGAGAAAACGGCTGGATACGCTTGGGATAGATCCCGCCGCCCGCCCACCCGCACCAGAGGCGCGGTGAACGCACGTATTATGTGTTTTCTCTGCAACACTCTTGTTGTAGCGTTACCGGGATGACTGCCGGCACGGCACCTCGAACAACCGACCTGGTCGCCCTGCCGCGCCGCTGGAGCGTAACGCCTGCGGTCGAGATCGGCGTTCTTGCTATCGCGATCGGCATTGCGTTCGCGACGTATGTCGTCGTGGCCCACACCGGTCGTCCGGAGGGGCTGATCGCGCCTGCGGTTGTGGCACTGTTGCTGGTCGCCAATCTTGTCCCCGGCGTGGCGTTGATGATGCTGCTGGGGCGCCGGATCGCACGCCGCCGCGCGGCGCGCTCGCCGGTTGGCGGCGAGGGGCGGCTTCACGTCCGCCTCGTCGCGCTCTTCTCGATCGTTGCCGCTGTGCCGATGGTACTCGTCACCATCGCGGCCTCCCTGTTGTTCCAATATGGCGTGCAATTCTGGTATTCGGACCGCGCGCGTGCGGTGTTCGAGAACGCGACGACGCTGACCCGCACCTCCTACAACCAGATCCTCCAGCGGTGGGAAGAAGCCACCGTCACGATGGCGAGCGATATCTCGACCGAACTGAACGAGCGGCCGATCGAAGACCCCCAATTCCGCGCGTTCCTGTTCCAGCAAACCTATTTCCGCAGCCTGTCCGAGGCGTTGCTGTTCCAGGTGGCACCGAATGGCGAGTTGCAGACGCTCGCTTTCGTCAACCCCTATGACCTGGATCTGGCACGTCAGGTGTCGGCAGAGGCGGTACGAAAGTTGGCGCGCGGTCAGCGCAGTGTAGTGACAGTAACGGGCGACCGGATACAGACGGTGACGCGGCTGCCGGGGTCGAGCCGCGTGTATCTCTACGCAGCACGCGTGACCAACCCGAAGGAAATGACCACCCAGACCGAGCGGGCCGAGGCCGCACTGGCCAATTATCGCCAGCTTCTGGTGCGCGCTCGCACGCTGCAACTGCGCTTCAACGCTGCGCTGCTCCTGCTGTCGCTGTTGATCGTCGGTGTCGCGGTATGGATCGCGCTGGCCGTTGCGGACCGGCTAGTCCGGCCGGTCGCGGAACTGGTCAACGCAGCGCGGCGGGTGGAAGGCGGCGACCTGACTGCGCGTGTGCCCGAAACGCAAGAGCGGGACGAGGTTGGCACTTTGTCGAACGCGTTCAACCGCATGACAGAGCGCATCGAGGAGCAGAATACGGCGCTGGTTACCGCGAACGCCCAACTCGACAGCCGTCGCTCGCTGATCGAGGCCGTTATGTCGGGGGTCTCCGCTGGCGTCATTTCGATCGCGCCTGATCGGACGATCCGGCTGATCAACAATTCGGCGCAGATGCTGCTGGGTCTCAGCGATCCACCGATCGGCATGCCGCTGTCCGTCGTCGCGCCGGAACTGGCAGCGTTGCTCGACGGGACAGCGCGGGAGGCGATCATTCAGCTGGCAGCGGCCGGCGAGGCGCGCACGCTGGCTGTACGGATCGCCCGTGTTCCAACCGGCCCGATCCTGACCTTCGACGACATCACTCAGCAGTTGCTGGACCAGCGCCGCGCGGCTTGGTCGGATGTCGCGCGGCGTATTGCGCACGAGATCAAGAACCCGCTGACCCCGATCCAATTGGCTGCCGAGCGCCTGCAGCGCCGTTATGGCGCCAAGGTGGAGGAAGGGGACACGACATTCAGCCGGCTGACCGAGACGATCGTGCGGCAGGTCGGCGATCTGCGCCGCATGGTCGACGAATTCTCGTCCTTCGCGCGGATGCCCAAGCCGGTGTTCCGTGAAGAGTCGCTGGTCGACGTCGCGCGTCAAACGATGTTCCTGCACGAGGTCGCGCATGCGGGCATCCGCTTCGAGATGCGACATGACGAACCGGGACCGGTCCTCGTCTGTGATCGCCGCCAGGTCGGACAGGCGCTGACCAATATCGTGAAGAACGCGGTAGAGGCGATCGAAGCGACCGGGCGAGGGGAGGGCACGATCCTGATGACCCTGACGCAAGAGGATGGCCGTGCAGTGATCACCGTCGCTGACGACGGCATTGGGCTGCCCCCTGAGCGCGATCGTATCGTCGAGCCGTATATGACCACCCGCGCGCGCGGCACTGGCCTCGGCCTCGCCATCGTGAAGAAAATCGTGGAGGAACATTTCGGAACCATCACCTTCACCGACCGTCCCGAGGGCGGCACGCTGGTGACCATGACCTTTGACGTGGTCATGCTGGCCGGCGTCGCCGGACGAGAAGACGATCAATCTGAGACCGAAGGCGGCAGTTTCGCCGCCCTGACTCGCAATCGGACCGCATAAGCCATGGCGTTAGACATCCTTGTCGTCGACGATGAACTCGATATCCGCGAACTCGTATCCGGTGTGCTCGAGGACGAGGGGTATGACACCCGCACCGCGGCGGACAGCGATGCCGCGCTGGAAGCGATCTCTGCGCGCCGCCCCAGCCTGGTCCTGCTTGACGTGTGGCTTCAAGGCTCGCGTCTCGACGGCCTGGAACTACTCGCCGAGATCAAGCGGCGGGACTCCTCGATCCCGGTCCTCGTCATCTCGGGCCATGGCAATCTCGACACGGCCGTCGCCGCGATCCGGCAGGGTGCGGCCGACTTCATCGAAAAGCCGTTCCAGGCCGAACGCCTGCTGCTGATGGTGGAGCGGGCAACCGAAACCGAGCGTCTGCGCCGCGAAGTGGCAAATCTTCGTGCCTCCGCTGGCAGCGATACCGACCTGACGGGCAGCTCCAGCGCGATCAATGCCGTTCGTGCCACGTTGAAGCGCGTCGCCGCGACCGGGAGCCGGGTGATGATCGTCGGCCCGGCAGGTGTCGGCAAGGAAGTGGCAGCGCGGCTCCTTCATGGCTGGAGCCAGCGAGCCGCCGCGCCCTTCGTGGTGGTCAGTGCCGCCAACATGACGCCTGAACGTGTCGAGGAAGAATTGTTCGGCGTGGAGGAGGGGGGCGACCTCGTTCGACCCGGTCTCTTGGAGCAGGCCCACGGCGGCACGCTGTTCCTGGACGAGATCGCTGACATGCCGATCACCACCCAGGGGCGGATACTGCGCGTGCTGACCGATCAAAGCTTCACGCGGGTCGGCGGGACGCGCGTGGTGAAGGTCGACGTGCGGGTGGTGTCGGCGACCGGCCGGGATCTGACGCAGGAGATCGCCGACGGGCGCTTCCGCGAGGATCTATATTACCGGCTGAACGTGGTGCCCGTCGTCATTCCCTCGCTGGCGGAGCGGCGCGAGGACATTCCCGCGCTGGTGGAGCATTTCGTTGCGCATTATGCGGCACAGCGCCGGGTCACGACGCCGGAAGTCGCGACCGACGCGATGGTGGCGCTGCAATCCTACGATTGGCCCGGCAACGTGCGGCAGCTGCGCAACGTCGTCGAGCGGACCATCATCCTTGCCCCGGGCGATCGCATCGCGCGGATCGATGTCGACCTGTTACCTGGGGAGGTGCTCGGCGATCAGGGGGGCGGCGGTGCGAACGCGATCATGGGCGCGCCGTTGCGCGAAGCACGTGAGACGTTCGAGCGGGAATATCTGAAGGTGCAGATCCGCCGGTTCTCGGGTAATATTTCGCGGACGGCGACCTTCATCGGAATGGAGCGCTCCGCATTGCACCGCAAGCTGAAGCTGCTGGGGATTACGGACACGCGCGAGGATTGATCGATCTGGACCAGCATCGGGCGGCTCCCTACATAGGGCAAAGCGTGCCGTTTGGGCCGCATCCGACGCCGGGCACCGGCGCATCGCGGGGAAAACCTCGCCAAAAACACGAAAGGGCATCGAACGATGGCCGATAAGCAAAGCTCTCTTCAAGATCTCTTCCTCAACGCCCTGCGCAAGTCGAAGACCCCGGTCACGCTTTTCCTCGTGAAGGGCGTCAAGCTTCAGGGCATTGTCACCTGGTTCGACAATTTCTCGGTCCTCCTGCGCCGCGACGGACAGAGCCAGCTCATCTACAAGCACGCGATTTCCACGATCATGCCGGGCGCGCAGATCGATGTGGCCGCAATCGTCGATCAGCTGGGCGAATCGACCAAGAAGCAGCCGCTGCTGCAGGAGATTTTCCTCAACGCGGTGCGTCGCTCCGAGGATTCGGTAACGATGTTCCTGGTCAACGGCGTGATGCTGCAGGGCCAGATCGCGGCATTCGACCTGTTCTGCATGCTGCTTCAGCGCGATGGCACGTCGCAGCTGGTCTACAAGCATGCGGTGTCCACCATCCAGCCTGCTCGTGCGTTGAACCTGGCGGACGAGAACAGCGGGTCTGACGAGGATTGAGCACCGGTTTTGACCGCGATCGCGAGGAATTCGCCCGGGGTGCGCGCGCCATCGTCGTGTACCCCGATCTTGGTGGCTCCTCGCGTGATGCCGATGCGCGGCTTGAAGAAACCGCGGGCCTTGCTGCCGCCATCGGCGTCGATGTCGTCGAACGGCATGCCGTTCGCGTGCGCACGCCGCGTGCCGCGACGCTGATCGGATCGGGGCAGGTTGAGCAGCTGGCGACACTCGGGCGGCAGGAAGAGGCCACCTTGTTCGTGTTCGATGCGGCGCTCTCCCCAATCCAGCAGCGCAACCTCGAGACTCAGCTAGAGGCAAAAGTCATCGACCGGACCGGTCTCATCCTGGAGATCTTTGGCGAGCGTGCTGCGACTGCCGAAGGTCGGCTCCAGGTGGAGCTGGCACACCTCGATTATCAGGCGGGCCGGCTGGTACGCAGCTGGACTCACCTTGAACGTCAGCGCGGCGGCTTCGGCTTCCTCGGTGGCCCGGGTGAGACGCAGATCGAGGCCGATCGGCGACTGATCCGGGATCGCATGGCACGGTTGCGGCGCGAGCTCGATCAGGTGACGCGCACGCGCGGCCTTCACCGGGAACGCCGTCAACGCGCGCCCTGGCCGGTCATCGCGCTTGTCGGATATACCAACGCGGGAAAATCGACGCTCTTCAACCGCCTCACCGGCGCGCATGTAATGGCCGAAGACCTCCTCTTCGCGACGCTCGATCCGACGCTTCGTCAGATCAGCCTTCCGGGCATCGACAAGGCGATCCTGTCGGACACCGTCGGCTTTGTGTCGGAACTGCCGACCCAACTTGTCGCGGCGTTCAAGGCAACGCTGGAAGAGGTGATCTCCGCTGACCTGCTGGTCCATGTCCGCGACGTGGCGCATCCCGATACGACTGCGCAGAAGGCGGATGTGGAAGCGGTGCTGGCAGAGATCGGCGTGTCGGAGGCGACGCCGCGGATCGAGGCTTGGAACAAGATCGACCTGCTCGATGGACCGGATCGGGATCATCTGCTCGCCGAGGCTGCGCGCCGCGATGATGTGGTTTCCCTTTCCGCGATCAAGGGGGAAGGGGTCGATGAACTTGTCCGGCTGCTATCCGACCGGTTGACGCAGGGGCATCAGCGATACTCGATCCGTCTCGCCACCAGCGACGGCGCCGGTGCGGCGTGGCTGCACCAACATGGCGAGGTCATCGATCAGGTGATCGAGGGTGATACAGCCATCTATGAAGTGCGCATGGCGCCCGGTGACTTCGCCCGCTTCAACGAGCGTTCCGCAGGAGAGGCAGAGACCTGAAAGGAGGGCGGGGCACGATGCTCCGCCCTCTAGTCTTTCGCGGCCGCCTTTTCAGCCTGCTTCACTTCGGACCAGTGCGATTCCTGGTCGTCGAGGTCGAGTGCCGCGATCGAACCGCCGGCGGCTGTTTCCGTGGCCCGGAAACGCGTTTCGAACTTGGCATTGGCGGATCGAAGCGCAGCCTCGGCATCCACGCCGAGATGCCTGGCCCAATTCACTACCGCGAATAAAAGATCGCCGACCTCTTCCTTACGATCCTCATCGCTCGCTTCAATAACTTCCTCTATTTCCTCATGGATCTTTTGAAGCGGACCGTTCGCGTCGGGCCAGTCGAAGCCGACGCGGCCGGCGCGCTTTTGTAGTTTCTCGGCCCGCAGCAGCGCCGGCAGACCAAGCGCAACCCCAGCAAGCGCACTGCCGTCGTCCTTCGCGGCGCGTTCTTCAGCCTTGATCGTTTCCCACAGGTGATGCCCGCCATCGGGGGCGTCCCCGAAGATGTGGGGATGGCGCCGCTCCATCTTGTCCGCGATGGCCGCTGCAACGTCCTTCAGGTCGAAATGGCCCGCCTCCTCAGCCATTCGGCTGTGGAACACGACCTGTAGCAACAGGTCGCCGAGTTCATCCTTCAGCTCATGCATATCGCCGCGGTCGCACGCGTCGGCAACCTCATAGGCTTCCTCAATGGTGTAGGGCGCGATCGATTGAAAGGTCTGCACCTTGTCCCATTCACAGCCCGCAACAGGATCCCGCAGTCGGGCCATGATCGCCTGAAGTCGCACGAGAGCGGAGGATGCATCTGACATAGGCGGGCGATAAACCGGCCGCACAACTTCCGCAAACGCAAGCCCAGAGGCTAAGACTCACAATGCGATAATATGTATTATGTTAAATCAAAGGTGTCGAGCGTTGCGGCCCTCTTACGTGACGCACGCACTGCGTTACCGGGCAAACTGCTCGATCTGCGTGAACACCAGCGTCACGACCGCGAACAGCACAATCCAGATGAGCGCCAGCTTGATTGACTGACGCATGGGCAACCGCCGCGCAACGAGCGCCGAAATCGGCAGGATCAGCATCAATGCAAGCAGCCACATCTGCGCGCCGTCGGTCACAAGTCGAACTCCAGGCCGTCGTATCCCGGCTCAACATGCGGCGGCAGTTCCGCTCGAAGCGTCGCATAGTCCATCGACTGATCCATATGCGTGAGAACCGCGTGGCCGGGCGCTAGCTCCTCGATCCATTGCAACGCCTTGCCGAGATGCGGATGGCTCGGGTGTGGTTTGCGACGCAGCGCATCCACGATCCAGAGATCGAGGTTGCCGTAAAGCGCGCGCATCTCCCTTGTCATCCCGCTGAGGTCCGTCGCGTAACCGACAGACTTTCCACCGTGCTCGAACCGCAGCCCCGCCGAGGTGATCCTTCCATGCGGTTGATCCGCCGAACTGATGGTGAGCGGGCCAATGTTGATCCGGTCAGGCAGAGCGCTCAGGGAAACGGTCGGCGGATATCCGCCACGTCCATGAAAGACGTAGCCGAACATGTCGTCGAGGCGCTCGCGGGTCGGTGAACGGGCGTAAGCCGGTACTGGTTCACCACGCTGATGGAAAATCTGTCGCAGGTCATCGATGCCGAAGACATGATCGGCATGTTCGTGCGTCCAGATGACTGCGTCAACGATTCCGACATCGGCCGCCAGCAACTGCTGTCGCATGTCCGGCCCCGTATCGACGAGAACGCGCGTCCCCTCGGCCTCCACCAGCAAGGAAACGCGGGTGCGACGGTTGCGCGGTTCGTTGGGGTCGCATTCGCCCCAATCGTTCCCGATCCTCGGCACCCCGGTGGAGGTGCCGCTACCGAGAATGCGGACCTTCATGCCAGGGTTTTATTGAAGAGTTTGTGAAAGTTACGCGCGGTAACCTCTTGTAGTTCTGCGACATCATCTCCCCGCAGCTTCGCCAGGAAGGCAGCCGTGTCGGCAACGAATGCCGGTTCGCCGGTCTTTCCACGATGGGGAACGGGAGCAAGGAAGGGCGCGTCGGTCTCGACCAGCAGGCGATCCGCGGGAAGCCGGGCGGCAACGTCCTGAAGCGCGGCAGCGCTCTTGAAGGTGACGATCCCGGAGATCGAAATGTAAAATCCCAGGTCCACCGCGATGTCCGCGAATTCGCTTGTGCCCGTGAAGCAATGAATGACGCCGGTGAAGGCCCCCTTCTCCAGTTCGTCACGAAGAATCGCAGCGGTATCATCCTCCGCATCGCGCGTGTGCACGACGATGGGCACGCCAGCCTCTCGCGCGGCCGCGATATGGTCGCGGAAGCTGCGCTGTTGCTGTTGGCGATCCGAGTGGTCGTAGTGATAGTCGAGGCCACATTCGCCAATGCCGACGACCCGCGGATGCTGCGCGCGTTCTACCAGCCGCTGGGTGTCGATGTGCGGGTGCTGATTCGCCTCATGCGGATGGATGCCAACGGTTGCCCAGACGTCCGGCTCGCGCTCGGCGGTCGCGAGAACATCCGCCCATTCGCTCTCGCGAGTCGCGATGTTGAGCATCGCCGTGACGCCGCGCGCCCGGGCGCGCTCGAGGATGGCTTGCTGTTCCTCCACCAGCCCCTTGTAATTCAAATGACAATGGCTGTCGGCGAGCATCAGGCCGCCTCCGCCGGGATCTCGAGCCGCGGGAACACGGGCGACGGTGCGGCAACCGGCGCGCCCTCGGCCACACGACGCGCATACCAGCCGTCGTCATCGATCGCGGCATGATCACGATCATCAGCGGTGACGCCGAGCTGGTCGAGGATCGCGCTCGCACCGGCGGGGATGACCGGCATGATTGCGATGGCAAGGATGCGGATGGCCCGCACCAGCGTCCGCAGGACGGCATTCATCCGCTCGGGGTCGGTCTTGCGCAGCGCCCACGGGGCCTGAGCGTCGATATACTGGTTGCAGGCAAAGACGCCGCGCATCCACGCCTCGATCCCCTGGCTCAGCATCAGGTCGCCGAACGCCGCCTTCAGCCCGGCCGCCGCCACGATGACTTCCTCGATCAGGATGCCGTCGGCCTCTTCCGCACGTCCGTCCGCTGGGAGTGAGCCGAGGTTCTTGGCGATGAACGACAAGGTGCGTTGCGCCAGATTGCCGAACGAATTGGCCAGTTCCGCATTGACCCGCGCCACGATGGCCTCGGCCGAATAGCTCCCGTCCTGCCCGAAGCTAACCTCGCGCAGCAGGAAGTAGCGCAGCGCATCGACGCCGAAGGCATTCGCCAGGTCGCCCGGATCAATGACGTTGCCAAGGCTCTTCGACATCTTCTCGCCGCGATGGAGGACGAAGCCATGGCCGAACACCGTCTTGGGCAACGCGATGCCGGCGGACATCAGGAAGGCCGGCCAATAGACCGCGTGGAAGCGAACGATGTCCTTGCCGATCAGGTGAAGATCGGCCGGCCAGTGCTTCATATCGCCATCGGGGTAGCCGACCCCCGTCAGATAGTTCGTCAGCGCGTCGACCCAGACATACATGACGTGCCCCGGACTGTCCGGCACCGGCACCCCCCAGTCGAAGCTGGTGCGCGAGATCGACAGATCCGACAGGCCGCCCTCAACGAAGCGCATCACTTCATTGCGGCGCGATTCCGGACGGATGAAGTCCGGATTGCTGGTGTAAAAGTCCAGCAACGGCTGCTGATACTTGGAGAGGCGGAAGAACCATGTCTCCTCCGCGGTCCAGGTCACCGGCGTGCCCTGCGGGGACAACTTCTCGCCCCCTTCCCCCTCGGTCAGCTCCTTCTCGTCGTAGAACGCCTCGTCGCGGACCGAATACCAGCCTTCATAACGATCGAGATACAGGTCGCCGGCCGCTTCCATCGCCCGCCAGATGGCCTGGCTGGCGGCATAATGATCCGCATCGGTGGTACGGATGAAGCGGTCATAGGAAATGTTAAGGCTGTCGCACATCGCCTTGAAATGTGATGACATCTCGGTGGCTAGATCAGCAACCGGTACGCCGCGATCGCGCGCTGTCTGGACCATCTTCAGCCCATGTTCGTCGGTGCCGGTCTGAAAACGCACGTCGCGCCCTGCCTGCCGTTGAAAGCGGGCAATCGCATCGGCGGCGATCGCCTCATATGCGTGGCCGATATGTGGCCGCCCATTAGGGTAGCTGATTGCGGTGGTGATATAGAACGGGTCGCCCATAGACCCCCGCCTCTACCCTCGCGCGAGCCGCGCGACCACCCCTGCCAGTTCAAACACCGTCCCGCCCGCGTCGAGCGACAAGGCGCGCGCACTAGAGGCGATCTGCCGGGCATCATCATAGGCGTCCAGTGCAGTACGCAGCGCCTGACCGCTACGATACGGCGCCTGCTCCGCGAGGAAGGTGGGAACACGATCAAGGAATGCTTCGTAGCGTGACTGCGCGGCCTTCAGCGAAAGCGCGCGCATCAAGCGAACCCGTTCTGCATTGTCGCGATCCCCGTTTCGCGCGATGCGTTGCAGCGCCTCGTCGATCTTCTCGAGCCCCAGCCCGGCGAAGCGAAGCGCCCGCCCCGGCGAGCCCATCCCGACACGGATCAAGGTGTCACGCTCGTCCGGTGTCGCCTCGGGGAGGAGGGCGTCGAGGGCTGCGGCCATCTCTTCCCGATCCAGCGGCTCGAACCGGAGCAGCCGGCACCGCGATCGGACCGTCGGCAGAAGCCGCCCCGGCGCGTGGCTGATCAGCAGGAAGATCGTGCCGGCGGGCGGCTCCTCCAGATTCTTCAGCAATGCGTTCGCGCCCGACCGCTCGAGATCGTCGACCGCATCGATCAGGATGACCCGCCGCGAACTCAACGATGGCGTCGTCGCGAACAGGGGGTTGAGGCTGCGCACCTGAGAAATCGTGATGCTGCGCGCCAATTCGGCGTCGGGCTTGCCGTCCTTTGGCAACCGCTCCAGCACGCGGAAATCAGGGTGCGATCCCGCCTCGATGAGCGCGCGGGTTCGCGCGCTACCCAGGTCCCGTGCGGCTTCGCTCAACAGGCTGGTCGCCGCCTCGCGCGCGAAGGTCGACTTGCCGATCCCCTGCGGGCCGCTGAGCAGCCAGGCGTGGTGAAGCGTTCCGGCATCCATCGCGGACCGGAAAAGCGCTTGCGCCGCCGCATTGCCGCGCACCCGGCTCACGGCAGCAGGTCGCTCAGCTCCGCCAGCAGCATGGCGGTCACGTCGCCCGTCGCCCGGTTGGCATCGACGATGCGGAACCGTCCGGGTTCGCGCGAGGCAAAGCTGCGGAAGGCGCGTGCCACATCGGCGTGGAAGTGCTCCCCGCGCATGGCGAAGCGGTCCGCCATCTCGCCGTCGCGCATGGCGGCGCGGCGTGCACCCTCGGCGACCGGCACATCGAGCACGAAGGTCCGGTCGGGCAACAGCCCTCGCGCTCCGAAACCGTGCAGCGCGAGGATCGCGGCGTCATCAATGCCTCCCGCGACACCCTGATAGGCGCGCGTCGAATCGATGAACCGATCGGTGATCACCCACGTCCCCGCTTCCAGAGCGGGGCGGATGACCTTTTCGACGTGATCTGCGCGGGCAGCGGCGAACAGCAGGGTTTCGGCATGCGCGCTCCAGCGGGCCACATCGCCCTGCATCAGCAGCGCGCGGATGGCCTCCGCACCTTCGCTGCCGCCGGGTTCCCTCGTCACAAGCACCGAAAGACCACGCGCCTCCAGCGCGGAGGCGAGCGCCCGTACTTGTGTCGATTTCCCCGCCCCCTCTCCGCCCTCAAGCGAGAGGAAGCGCCCGCTCAACTGAACAGTCCAGTGAGCCCGGCCCAGGCGCGACCGAAGAAGCCGGCTTCCTCGACATCGGTCTCGGCGACCAGGGGCAGAACCTGCTCCGGCAGACCGGGCGAGGTCACGACCAGGTCGGCGACATGCGTCCCCGCCTTGATCGGCGCCTTGATCGGGCCCTGATACACCACCTTCGCATTCATCGCCGGCACCGCACCCGCCGGAAGCGCAACCTTTAGGTCACGCGGGGCGACCAGCCCGACGGTGGAGGAATCTCCCAGTTGCACGGCAGCGTCTGCCACCTTGCGCCCCTGCTTCACGACCGGCTTCGCCTGCCAGGCGCGGAAGCCCCAATCCATGAAGCGGACGGACTCGCTCGCCCGCTGGTTGAAGGTGTTGAGCCCGGCCAGGACCATCACCAGACGTCGGCCGTTCTGTTCCGCGGATCCGGTGAAGCCATAGCCCGCTTCCTCGGTATGACCGGTCTTCAGGCCATCGGCGCCGGCAACGCGGCCGAGCAGCGGATCGCGATTGGCCTGCGTGATCGCGTTCCCCGAGCCCAACGTCTTGCCCCAGGTGAATTCACGCCGCGAATAGAACTGCTTGTAGAGCTTGGGATGCTCCTCGATCGTCGCACCTGCTAGCTTCGCGAGGTCGCGCGCCGTGACATAGGTGACGCCATTGTCAGGCCAGCCGTTCGAGTTGCCAAAATGGCTATTGCTGAGGCCGAGCTTCTGCGCCGCCTCGTTCATCCGCTGGACGAACGCTTCCTCGGTGCCCGAAACACCCTCGGCCAGGACGACACACGCATCGTTGCCCGACAGGACCACCACGCCGTACAGCAGGTTCTCGACCGAAACCTTCTCGCCCGGCGACAGGAACATGGTCGAGCCCGCGGACGGGCCATGCCACTTGCGCCAGGTTTCCGGGCGAACCTCGAATTCCTGATCCAGCTTCAGGTCGCCGCGCTTGATCATGTCGAAGATGACATAGGCCGTCATCATCTTCGCCATCGAGGCGGGTGGCATCCGGCGATCGGCGTCCTTGGCAAAGAGCACGGCGCCCGACGACAGATCCTTCATGAAGGCGACGGGCGCGACGGTCTGGAACTGCGGCGCAGCGGCAACGGAGGGATAGGCGACCGACAGTGCGATTGCGGGCACGGCCAGGTAGGACATTAGCTTGGTCATGGACGCTCTACTCGGTGATATCAGGGCTGAACGATGATGGCAGCATCGCCATAGCCGCGGCGAACGGCGGCGTCACGCGCCCGTTCGGCGTCGATGCGCGACGAAAATGGGCCAAGGCGGATCCGGAACAGCGCGCCGCCGCGCTGGGCAGTACCGCCCAGCTGCTTGGCGATCGCCTCGGCGCGCGCCTGGTTGCTTAGCGCGGCCACCTGCACGGCGTAGGAACGACCATTTGTCGGCGGGGGCGGCGCAGGTGCGGCGATTGGCAGCGCCCGAGCCGGAACGGATTCGGGACGGCTAACCGGAGGAACGGCTGCAGGACGCGCCTGAGCAGCGGGCAATTGCCGCCGGAGCGCCGCCAATAATGCTGGCGGCGCATCTAGCTGCGCTGCTGACACGCCGCCGGCAAGGCTTCCCTGATGCGTGACACCGCGTACCCGAACCGCCGACGCCCCTTCGCGCGACAGCGCGAGCATCCGGGCCGCTTCTGGGGAGAGGATGATCTCGAAACCTGCCGGCAAGGGCGACCGTTCAGCGACACGGGTCACGATGGTGCGACCAGTATCTAGCGACGTGATCTCCACCGCGCTGCCCGGGGCCAATGTCGCGTGTGCCGTCCCCCCCGCCCCCGCCTTCAACGCGGCATCGGTGCCGCCCACTCCCCCGGCCGTGCGGGCGTAGCCGACGCGATCGTAGCGTGCCGGTCCTGCGCCTGAGGTGCCGACTGGCCCTTCCACCTGCCCGGCTTCGGGCGGCAGAGGAGGACGCGGTGCCCCCGTTTCCTGGTTGCTGGGCGTATCCTGCAGGCTCATCGCCGTTACGGGATACGCCAGCCCGAGCATCAACGACCCGGCAAGGGTCCTAGCGCTCGACCGCATCGGCCAGCAGCCCCACGGACAGCGCGTAGAAATTGGAGCAATTATAGTCCAGGATGACACGATAGTTGCTGGTCAGCAGATAGGCCGTCTGTCCCGGGCCATCAGGCTCCATCAGGGTCGCCAGCACATCGTCCGCTGGCCAGCTTCGGCCCTGCGGCACGATTCCCGCCGCGCGCCATTCGGCCATCGTGCGCCAGTTGCTGTGACGCTCAAATACGCGCGGACACCGCGGGGACACCAAGCGGTTGGTCAGCGTGGCGCGATCGAAGCTCGCCGGGACGGATACGGCAAAGCCCCAGGGCTGCCCCGCCCGCCAGCCGGCGTTCAGCAGGTAATTGCCGATCGATGCCAGCGTGTCGGCCTGGCTGTTCCAGATGTCGACCCGTCCGTCGCCGTCCCCGTCGACGGCGAGGCGCAGGTACATGGAGGGCAGGAACTGTGGATTGCCGGTGGCCCCTGCCCAGCTTCCCTTCAACGTCTCGCGCGGGATCCCTCGATCCATGATCTTGAGCGTCGCGACGAACTCGCCCGCGAACAGCTGCCGCCGGCGCCCTTCATAGGCGAGCGTCGCGAGGCTGCGGAGCAGGTCGAAGTTGCCGGTATAACTACCGTAATTCGTCTCGTGGCCCCAGATCGCCACCATGATCGATTCGGGGACGCCGGTGGTGGCCTCGACCCGCGACAGCTTTGCCCGATTGGCCGCATAGGCCTTCTGCCCGCGTCCGATGCGCGCGGCATCGACATGCCGCGCCTTGTACGGCGCGAACGGGGGGATGCGGGTGGATTGCGGGTTTCCCGGCTGTCCACGATCGAGCTCTACGACGCGCGCATTGTACGTCAGCGTGGGAAGGACGGAGTCCACCGTCGCCGGGCGAACGCCCTCGCGGATCGCCTGCGCCCGAAGCTGCGGCAGATAGGCCTGAAAGCCTGCCTCGTCCTGGGCGACGGCGGGTGCCGCTACGGCAAGCGCGCCTGCACAAGCTGCCAGGGTCGAGAGACGAACGATGAAGTTGGAAACGTGCACCACCTCTGTGTGGCACAGCCACCAGTTCGGCGGAACCGGCAATTGTCGTTGCTGCGGCACAAGTCACCGCACCCTTCCCTCGCCGCGGATCTGTGCCCTTGTGCCATCTGGATCGCTACGATCCGGCGCCATTCACGATGACCGGCACGTCACCGGGCGACCAGGGCGGAAGACGGAACATGATCCGCTCGAACGTCTCGGAGGCGAGATGCTGCGCCAGCCACGCCTTCACCTTGGACAGCGGGAGCGTAGCGAACCAACTTAGGTCGACGGCCGCAAACTGTCGGACGAACGGCATGATCGCCGCATCCGCCAACCCCGGCGCATTCCCGCAAAGCTGCTCGTGCCTGGCGAGACGCGCCTCAAGCTGACGGAGAAAGCCCAGGCCATTGTCGCGGTGAGCGGTCGGATCAGACCCGTGGCGATCGGGATATTTGTACCGATCGAGATCATGTTTGAAGGCCGTGTCATTCGCGTCGATCAGCGCAGGGCCATCCCGCTCAAGCCACCCTTGCGGATCATTCTCGGCCAACGCCCAGCGCATGATCGCGAGGCTTTCATCGATCACCACGCCATCGGACCGCTGCAGTACGGGCACCGTTCCCTTGGACGAAGCCGCGATCAGCTCTTCCGGCTTCTTGGACAGCCGAACCTCGCGCACTTCGTAGCGAATGCCGCTGGCCGACAGCGCAAGCCGCGCACGCATGGCATAGGGGCAACGTCGAAAGCTGTAGAGGATGTGCTCGACCATCAGCGGCTTACTTATAGAGAAAGCTTGGATGATAGTAACTGCTGGCCGCTACCCCGCCGCAGTGAGCCGATCTGACTCCAGCTGACGCTCGGCCGCGGCCAGCACGATATCCAGATCGGCCGCACGCAAGCCGCTCTCCACATCCACCTCGTCCCCATCGTACAGGTTGGCACGAAACCGCTGAAGATGAGCAATAGCCGCCTGTAGTGTCTCCACCTCAATCATGACTGTGCCTCAGGCCGGCTGCCCATTGCCGCCGCTCGCCCCGAATATCTGACCGGTGGAGAAACTGAGTGCTGGATCGGCGGCAGCTACGTAAAGTGCCGCGATTTCCGCCGGTTGCCCCGGTCGGCCGAGCGGCGCGCTCGCGCCAAAGGTGCGTTGCTTCTCCGGAGTGGCGCCGCCGCTCACCTGGAGCGGTGTCCAGAAAGGCCCCGGGGCAACCGCGTTGACGCGGATACCGCGTGACGCCAGCTGCTTTGCCATTCCCTTGGTGAAGTTCAGGACCGCCGCCCGGGTCATCGCATAGTCAACAATATCTTTGGACGGATCGCCCGCCTGTTCAGATGACGTATTCACGATGACAGCGCCGGGACCCATCTTCTCCAGTGCTGCCTTGGTCAGCCAGAATGGCGCGTAGACGTTGGTCTTCATCGTATCGTCGAAATCCTGGCTGGATATGTCGGCGATCGTAGGACGCGTTTGCTGTCGGGCGGCATTGTTGACGAGGATATCGAGCCCGCCGAGTTGCGCGGCCGCTTGTTCGACCAGGCGGCGGCAAAACCGTTCGTCACGCAAATCGCCAGGGATCGCAACGGCTTTCCGACCTTCCGCCGCGATCAGCGCTACGACTTCACGAGCGTCCGGCTCCTCGGCCGGCAGATAGTTGATCGCCACGTCGGCGCCCTCGCGCGCGTAGGCGATCGCGGCCGCACGACCGATGCCGCTGTCGCCTCCGGTGATCAGCGCCTTCTTGCCCGCCAATTTGCCCGAGCCCTTGTAGCTCTGCTCGCCGTGGTCCGGCCGGGGCGTCATCTTCGATGCCAGGCCGGGCCAAGGTTGCCGCTGAACCGGGAACGGCGGCTTGGGATAGGCCGCGGCTGCCGGGGTCATCGCAGCTGGCCGCGAATTGTTCTCCTGCGCTGCTGCCGACGTCGCGGACGCGGCCGACAGTGCGGCAACACCGGCAACAAAGGTGCGACGGTCGGTATCGGGCATGAGGAAGCTCCAGCAAAACGTGCCTCCACAGCGCTCGCAGGATCACAGTAGTTCCCTTGGCACCGCAAATACTTGACGTTTTGCTGGTGCGGCAAAGGAGAGGTGACCCCAGGCTTTGCCACCTGCTCCAGACGAAGCTCAACAGCCTTTGACGCAAGGGCGCTGTAACTTGTCACCAGCATCATTTTCGAAGGGCCATGATCCAACGCAGGAACGTTCAGACTTCACTGCTGTTTGGCACCGTGAGGAGCTTCATATGAACGCCAATGCGCGCCTGACTACCCTGACCCGGATCGGCTTCGCGGCGCGGGGACTGCTATACATCGTCATCGCGATGCTGGTCCTGCGTACCGGGCGGGCAGAAGACCAGAGCGGCGCGCTGGAATATCTTCGCGCAGGCGGCGGCCAATTCCTGCTGGGCGTGATGGCGGCGGGACTCGCGGCCTACGGCATATGGAGGCTGACCGATGCCGCCTTTGACCTCGAACGCCACGGATCAGACCGTAGAGGCGTCGTCGAGCGGCTCGGGGCCGGAGCCAGCGGTGTCGTGCACCTTTTCTTCAGTTGGCAATCGGTGCGTCTGATGCGCGGCGTGGCGCTCTCGGGTGACGGTACGCAGGAAGGCACACAGACTGCCCTGCAGATGCCGGGTGGATGGGCACTCGTCATCGTGGGCGGCATCATCCTACTCGCGGTCGCCGCAGTACAGCTCATGAAAGCGGTGAAAGGATCGTTCCTGCGCTACATTGACCCATCGATTGCCCGCCGTCGCTGGGTGCAATGGTGCGGTCGTGCCGGCTACGCCGCGCGTGGTTTGGTGTTCTTGATCAGCGGCTATTTCCTTGTTCGCGCCGGAATGGAAGGCCAGGCAGACGAAGCCGGCGGCATGGCGCGTGTCCTCGCATGGCTCAGCAGCCCCTTTGACGTGATCATCAGCGCAGGCCTGCTCGCATTTGGGTTATTCACCCTTGTCGAAGCGCGCTATCGCAGGCTGCACGACGTGCCGGTCGACCAAGCGATCCGCCGCGCGACAAGCTGGTCGTAGCGGGCTGCAGGCGCGTCGACCTCGGCGACGCAACGTGATGGCGGACGGGGTGGCTGCCGGATTGATGGTCATAATGTGCTGCTTTCGCGTGACTTTTTTTTGTCGTCCTGTGGCGGATGCCCCCGCGGATGCCCCCGGGGGTGCTGCCGATCAGCTGGGGTGATCGGCATTCAGGCTTCGCTCCTGGAGCCAAGCCTCCACGTCTGTTTCCCACCAGCCGACACTGCGGCGCGTCAGCAGGTGCTGCTGGGGGAATTCCGCTCGCTTGATCAGGCGGTAGATCGTCGGCCGGCTTAGACCCGTTGTCGCGATCACGTCCGGCAAGCGCATGAAGCGGCCGCCTCTGGCGGGGCGCCCTACCCTCTTCGCTTCAGCGACGGTCATGTCGGGGCGCCGCGCTCGTCCGCTGGCTGTCATACGAGAGTCCTTCCGGCGCCGGCCGGCGGCGCCCATCGTGGGGTGAAGCGGGTCATCGGGCCGGCGCAGCGTTGATCGAGGCACGGCAGTTTCTTGGGCGCAGGCTCTTTCACCTCGTCCCGCCAGCCGCAGTCGCACTTGAATGATGCGACTGCCGTCATACGCGAGGCTTCAGCGGGAGCTTAGGCGAGCGCGCAGCGCTCCACTCGGCGTATGCGGCGACATGCTTCGCGCAGAGATCCTTCCCGCGAGCCGGCGACGTTGTGCAGCTGGGGCAGAGCGGCGCGTCGCACGTCCCGCTCCTGTTGGTCGCGACCTTCCAATCGCAGAGCCTGGTCGCGACCTTGCCACAGGCGCACCGCTGCCGGCGGCGCGACGAGCAGACGATCGCCCTGCCCCCGCCTGGGATTTCGACGAAATCGCAGGTCATGCGGCTTTCCAGTCAAGCCAGCCGAGTGCGGGCGCCCCTTCGTGCCCGTGCTCCCAAACGAACCAGGCGAAGGCTATCACCCCGCCGCCGCTGCGGTCGTTGGATGCGAGCTTGCCGCGATCCATCGGCACCCTCCGGGACATGACCCAGACGCGAGCGAGTGGCGTGTTCGGGAACCAGGCGCCGCGCTCTTGGCCTTCGAGGAACGCGAGGCGGAGGAATAGGGCGACCTTGCCGCGGGCGATGTTACCGGGGCGCTCAGGCGCCGTAAGCATCAGCGCGCGATTCACGAACTCCACCGCCCACCGGAACGGCGGGTTCGTCACAATATTCGGAGCGAGCGGCGCCCACTCCCCCAGGAAGTCGCGCCCGCCTTCGCCGAAGCCTCGATCGATCAGATCCGTCGAGATCACCTGGTAGCCGGCGCCTTCGAGCACGCGCGACATGGCGCCGTCACCGCACGCTGGCTCCCAAATTGCGCCGTCGAACTGCTCGGCGCCGAGTAGCGCGCGGGTCGCCGCCGGCCAGGTCGGATAGAAGTCGTGCGTCTCGCGATTAGCGGCGTCGACCGAATGCGCCTTCGTCAGTGCGGCGCCGGCGGCAGCGCTCAGCGGCTTCAGGCTCATGCCGGCGCCCCGTCGTGCTGGACGCCATCGAGCAGCCGGCCGGCGCGGCGCTTGCCGACCGCGAGGAACGTCATCGCGCCCGTCCCCGCCAGAAAAGCAAAATCGCCCTTCGCGGGATCTTCGCCGCGGATCCCGGAACGCTGATCCATGGGGAACACGCGGCCGGACGCCTGCATCACCAGCTGACCGACCTTGCAGCGGCGGATAGCTTCAGGATCTCGAGCTGGGGCCGGATGGTAGAGTTGCTCGTCCAGGTCATCGAGATCGACTGCGCAGACCGGCGCCCATTCACCCCATTGCTTGAAGAGGAAGGGAACATCGGCGGCGGCGCACTGATTGCGCAGCTCGCGCGCCCAGGCAGGATGCATCGGCCGCGCGCCTCGGCCGCTTTCGCCTCCGACAACTACCCAATCTAGGGTTCGCACCGCGCAGGTGACGGCTGATGGTTCCCCATCGGCTGCAAACGGCCCATGTTCAGTGACGATCTGCACGGCCCGCTTCCAAGGGCACTGCTCATCGCGCGAGACCCGATCGCTCGAGCAACGGTTTCCATAACCTTCGCCATCGTCGCAGCCTTGGCAGGTCTTTTCGGGCGCTAGCCAAGGCTCCAGGTTGATTGGCCCCAACAATGGCTCGGCGCTGATCCACCGCACGGCTGCCGGCGTCGCCAGCAGATCCGGGATCCGTTCGTCGGCGCGGCGCTGATCCTCGGTCGAGACGCCCAGCCAGACGTTCGGCAGCGGGCCACGCTCGAGCATCTCCACAATGGCGGGCATCGAGCGATATGCGTCAGCAGTAAGGTCGGCTGCGTGAACCGCGATATTCTGCGCGCGCGCAGCAAGGCTGTTGACGTAGTGCCTCATCCTGCCGGATCGCTTCGTGAGCACCTGGAAGCGGTGACGGCGCCCGACGACAGCGCAGAGCGCTATCACAGCGAACACGCGATCAAGCATCGCGTCACTCACCGCCTCGTGGAATAGGTCACCGTGCGCGCAGACGAAGATGTCGCGCGGCTTGGTCCATTCCAGCGGCTGGGTAAGCCAAGGTTCGTGAAGCCGAACTTCGCCGGTCCAGACCGGCCCCGCCTTTGACATAGCGGTGAGGCCTGCTCGGCTTGGGTGATGAGCTAGGCGCGTGCCGGCGAGCAGCATCGCGTAGCAGTTCGTGCAGCCGGGCGTGTGGACGGAACATCCGTTGATGATGTTCCAGGTGGCGTCGGTCCACTCGATCTTGGTGGTGTCGGCCATCAGCCCTCCCCTTTCTGATCGTCGGTCGCAGGAGGAGCGATGCTGGCGGCGATCGCCTGCAGGTCAGCGATCAGGCTGTTCAGTCCATCGCGCGTGATGAATGCGACAACGCCGTCGCTGTCGAAGCCGTCAGCCCGCTGCCCGCCAAACAGAGTGAGCAGCGCCCCGCCAGGCGGTGGAAAGGTCATGGGTGCCCAGCCGAGCCGGATGCCGGCATGCACATAGCAGCCGACCGCGTCGCCGAGCCGTAGCGGATCCGGGTCAGGCAGCCAGGCATAGCCTTGCTCATCGATGACGATCGGCGTGCTGATCGGCTGCAGGGGCCCAGCAGCGCGGGCCGAGGCGGACAGCGCGGTGAGCTCCGCGACGCGCGTCGGGGTGAATTCCGCGCTCATCACAGCATCCCCAGCGCTTGCATGTAGGTTTCGAGGATCGCTTCCTCTTCCTGGTACTCCTCCCGCTTCTTTTTGCGGATCGACATGATCTTCTTGATCGCCTTCGGGTCGTACCCGCGGCTCTTGGCCTCAGCGAAGACGTCCTTGATGTCGTCAGCGATGCCCTTTTTCTCTTCCTCGAGGCGCTCGGCGCGCTCGATCAGAAGGCGCAGCTCGTCGGCGGCAACCTGGCCGCCGCCCATCCCCTCCCCGCGTTCGTCGGCCATCACCCGATTCCCAGCAGCGCAAGGATGCCGGCGCGGTTGAGCGCGACGCCGATGACCTGGCCGAAGATGCCGGCGCCGATCATGGCGACGGTGGCGATCGCGACGGTGTAGCCGACGCTCGGCTGCTCGGCCGCGTCGTCGCAGGCATAGCAGTCACAGCGGAGCGGATGGATCTCGAGCGGCTGCGCAAGATCCAGCGGACGTTGGAAGTTCATGGTTGGCACTCCCGTTTGGCAATGAGGTGATCGGCCGCGAATGCTGCGAGCAGCAGCGCGACCAGGACGATGGTTGTGGGGACGACGTCGGTCGGCCGGCTGGCGACGGCGATCACCACACCCAAGGCGAGCGTGGCGGCGGCGAGAGCGACGCGGATGCGGATCAGCTTGGCGCGCGTCATGCGGCCGCGCCGTGAAGAGGGTGGTCGCAGGCGGTGCAGAGATCCTGCCCTTCCACCCATCCGCAGGCTTCGTGTCCTGCGACGCACGGCAAGCGCCAGCTGCAGGCGCAGATGCGGCAGATCCGCGGTGTCAGCGCCGGGTCGCGCTCCCCGCGTGCGATTGCCGCCAATTGAGCAAGTACCTGCAGGTCCAGCCGGAAAACGCGGGCGAGCTGGTCGATCGTGTTCGTGGAAACGGGGACGAGATCCGCCTCGATGCGCTCGAGCCACTCGACGCGATCATGCTTGGGCACATGCGGGATCGTGCCGATCCGGGCGGCCACGTCGGCCAGCTCAAGCCGCGTCGTGCGGCGGCGGACCTTCAGGTACAGGCCCGGCGTGAAGTCGACGGTGCGGGTCCAGGTGGGGCGCTCGATAGTGGTCATGATCATCGGCGACATCCGGGCAGCACAAAGCCGCTCCGCGAAGCGCAGGGCGACGCGGGCGGCGGTGTGGAAAGGGAAGGATCTCGGCAGTGGTGGTGGGCGCCGCGGCCGAGGGCGGCCCGTGAGGTCTTAGGGCGGCGCGGTTGGCGGCTTCGCCCGGCGCTTCTTGCGCAAGCGCTTCACGGTGTTGGCCGCTGTGTTCAGCGCGGCGAGACCTTCCTCTGCCTCGCGCTCGGCGGCCGCGATCTGTTCGTCGGTCGCGCCAGGAAGGGCCGCGATGATTAGGGCGTGTTCGGCCTGGCCGACTTCCCTGATCGCGGTGGCGGTGACGTGCGCCAGCTCGATCTGGTCAGCGAATTGATCAGCAAGCGCCTGATCGAGCAGCGCCTCATAGGCGTCGAACAACGGCGCGCCATGCCCCCCTGCCCTGCGATATGCTACGTCGAGGGCGATCGCGCAGGGCAGCGGGATCGCTTCTGCCTTGTCCGGATCGCCCCAGGCGCGGATCGTGTGCTGCTGCCGGTCGCAAGCAACGGACATATCAGCCCAGCCGCCCGGCAGGTGCCCTGCGATACGTGCCAGGGCGGCATCGATCGACAGGGGCGCGCGACGCTTGGTCATTGCACGATGCTCCCAAAGGCAGCGCCGAATTGGTGAATACGCATTGCCGGCGATCCTCCAAAAGACGACGCCGGCAACACTACGCCGGCGTCGTCTCCAGGGAGTTCACTCGAATGCAGCAGACGATTGGGGCCACGATCGCTGGCGGGAGGGTTCAGGACAACCAGCGTCGCGTCTTGGCCGGTCTGCCGGCGGCCAAGAAGGGTAAAGTGCGGGATCACGCCGCGTCCCCTGCCCGCATTGCGGCAAGGAGTGCGTATTCCTCGGGCGGATACAGGTCGGGCCGCAGCTGCCAACGGGGCACCCCTGTTTCAAGCTCGACCTTAAGAACGTCCTCGGCCCACAGGCTTTGGTCGCCCCCGACCCGATCGCTGATCGCCTGCTGGGAACGGCCGATCAGTCGCGCCAGTGCGGACTGACCTCCGGCCAGCTCGACTGCGCGACGTAGTGCTTCGTTGGGGGTCAAAGTACCGTCCATGCGGTGAGTTACCGGCATGTCGGTAGAAGAGTCAACCCGCATGTGCAGATATATTGGCTACCGATTGGTCGGTAGGCTTCTGCCATGATCGGCGACCGCATCGAGGAGCGTAGAAAAGCCCGCGGTCTGACGCAGGCCGAGTTGGCCAGACGGGCAAACGTGCCCCAGCAAACGATGAATGGGCTGATCAAAAAGCCCTACCAGTGGTCGCCTCATCTCCCGCGCATTGCGCGGGCGCTCGGCACTACAATTGAATATTTGATTGGTGAGGTGGCGGATCCGGACAGCAACGCTCCGGCTGAGCCTGAACTGAGCCACGAAGAGCAGAAGCTGATAAGTGCGTTTCGCTCACTGAGATCGCCAACCCGCCGGCTCGTGCTTCACCTGGTCAACGAATTGCCGAAGGACGAGGCGCGTGACCTGAAAGGATCTAAGGTCCAGTTGCCCGGCGAGGGCGCGTTGATCCCAATGTTTGAAGGCTTGCTGCTGGCGATGGACCGGTCGCAGAGCGTGGACGCGCAAGCCGAGCTGCTCGCGCGTCGCTTGCCGATCGGCCTCGCTCAGCTTCGAGATCTCGTCACCTCGGATGGGAAGCCGATCGACGACGGCCTGCCTTCAGGTACTATTCGCCTTGAGGACGCACTCCCTCCCGTTGACGCCCTGGCACAAATGTTCGCGGGCCTGCTGATGGCGATGGATCTGGCTGCTCCCGTGGACGAACAAGCTCGCCTCCTTGCGCAGCGACTGCCCACCGGGTTGTCGCAGCTTCAAGATCTGCAGCCCGCCGCGGCGAAGGGGGCAGATCCCAAGCCACGTCGAGCGCGGTCCACTCGCGCTCCTGCACGGCCGTGATGACCGCGCACTTGATGTCGCAGGGCACGCACCCTTCCCGGCATGCTGGTGTCGAGCGCTGTAACACTTCGGTCAATTTCCTCTCCCTAGTTCGATGGGAGGGGCAGCTAAACGCGGCGCTATCAACAACTTGCGGGTCACTGTCATGAATTGGTCGATTGCACGGCGCCTTGCAGCGAGTGGGCTGGCGTTGATGACCTGCGCCACACCGGCACTTGCTTCCGACCCGCCGACATCGAGCCACATCCGCAAGCTTCTTTCCCGCCATCCGGCGGCGACGCACTACAGTTCTTTTCCGCGCGAGAAGACAGCCGCGTGCCTCGTTACTGCCGGCTTCCTCGGTGACGTGTCGATAGTTCCACGTGAGCAAGACACTTTGGCGCTCATCAACATCGGTGGCCGCACCCATGCCGCAATCGTGATCACTGATGAAGCCAACGGCTCGAAGATGGTCGTTCGCCGGGTTAGCGGCGTCATTACCGTGGGCAGCATCAAGCCAGCGCTTAAATGCGTCGGTGACGCGTGATGAAGTGCCCGAGCGGGGAAGGAAGAAGGCCATGAGCACCTTCCGGAACCCCTATTTCACGCCGACCAACGAGCAAGCCGCCTTGGTGGGTCACATTGTTATGGATTGCGCAATCTTGGAGTTTAACCTTGCCGCGCTGGTAAGCCGACTCGCCCTCATGCCCGATCTTCTCGGCCGCGCCGTTCTCGGCGAGGGGACGGCGTCTGGGTTAGAAGACCGGGCTAAGCGATTGCTCCAGGTGCATGCGCAACGCTACGAGGACAAACTGATCCCCTACGATCATCGGCTCGCGATCGAAGCGGCGCTGAGGCAAGCGAGATCGGTGCGGAAGCACAGAAATGCTTTCGCCCACCACATTAGCTTTAGAGAAGATGACGATTCCGTTGCCTTCTTTGCTCTGAGCCGAATGGTGCTTCTTACAGATAACCACCACCGGCGTGAGACGCTGGCCAGCTTACGAGCACTGCGAGAAGAGGTCCGCGCCGCCAACAACGCACTGGAGGCAGTCATAACCCTCATTCCGGGCCAACCTGAGCGATGGGCAAAACAGCCGGAAGCGAATGCCAATGGGTCGGCTTGATCGGCACTTCCTCAAGGGCCGTTTCGCCATAAACATCGCGCGCGGCCGCAACATCCGAAATCCAGTCGCCGGAAGAGCGGCTTGGATCATGGATCCACCGGCCAATTACAACCGGCGGCGCGTCCTCCATACCGGAAACTGTTCGTTGCAGCCCGGGCACCCAGAGAAGAACCGAACGGCCATCGAGCGGCGCATCTGCCATCAAATTCCAATCGTTCGACAACCTGGCATCCCCTTGGCTGCGATGGCTTCTAACCGATTTCCGCGGGGTACCGCACGGGTATGATCTCCGAGGCCGGCTCCTGGAACGCCCCTTTTCCGCGGCAGTCCGGGCATCACGGCGGAGGGTACCTCCGCCATGTTTTACGGCTATGGTATCTTCGCTCGCGAGAATGCAGGATCACAGCAAACTTGGCTTAAGCGCCCCATGCATCAGGTTCTCTTGAGTTATGACGCCTATCGACTGGAACGTGCAATGGCCTGACGTTGTTCAAGCCGCTACCAGCCTTCTCGCGTTCTTTGCTGTCCCTCAAGTTACGCTCACGATCTGGAACCGCTTTCGATACGCTGTAAAAGTGACAATGATCCCGGTCGATCAGAACCGCTTCGGGGCGTCAGACACTTGGCAGTTGGTGGTCGCGAACACTTCATACAGAAAGATGAGGCATTTCGAGCTTCTAGCCATTCCGTTAGAGGCCGGTCTCAACATCGTTTACGCATCGATGCAAGGATCGCCAGACGGTGGCGTTCGGGCCGCAAACTCGTCGTTGGCGGACGGCGGGTTCTTGATGAACATCGAGCGGTTAGGGCCTCGGCGGACGGCTTTTTTCTTGCTGCGCATGACCGGTGCCGGTTCGTTGTTTATGCATTGTGACACTCTAACCGTCAGGCAGGTTCGAGAACTGGTAACGGACCCAAGTCAGGACGGCTATTTGCTGACAATGCATCTACGCGTAGCGATCCTTTTACTCCAGTTTGCATTAGCGATCGGCGTGCTAGTAGCTCGATTGATCTATCTTGGTCTGTCCGGAAGCACATGATTGAGGCTGCCCAGGCGTAGCCCGATCAAACTGGCGTTCCCCCCTTTGTTCCGATGTACGTCGGCGGCATGGTTGGGCCGCCAAAGACGCTTCAGGATCTGCGCAAGTTTGAGGGCGCGGTGCGTGTCAGCTGCCGCACCTGCAAACGGGTCTCGCTCCACGATCGCGAGGAACTGATCGTGACCCGGTCGGCGGGTTTGCAGTCTTGCGACTGGTCGGTCGTGCGGCGCGATCTTCGCTGCAGCCACTGCATCAGCGACGACGTTCGGGTCGAGCTCGAGGCGTTCGGCGAAGGCTTGGCCGCGTTGCGCCAGCGGCGCGGGCAGATGATCACGATCGAGCTGGCGCTGACGATCCTGCACAAAGCGTCGTATTCCGGATCCCGGCCGTCAGTGCCCATCGAGGCGGTGCGCCTCGCCCTTCGCGCGCTTCACCCATTCGTCCGCGATCGCGACGCCCTCGAGCGGTTCTGGTCCGCCTACGAGGATGCGAGCGCCCATCGGTGGAGCGGGCCAGCGGGCTGCTTTCGCGACCTTGTGCGGATCCTCCTAACCCACGGATATGCGGCCCGGCCGAGTTTCGCTGAGACGAGCCGGGGCGAATTGGCGTCAGGTGGCATTTCCCCTTGATTCTCCTTATGTTCGTCGCGGGGGTTCGGAAGGGGGATTATGGGCGCGAACTTCCCGGTGTCCGGTCACTTAGCCGTGCCCGCATCACCACTTCGTCGTGAAGAAGTCCTGGCATTCATCATCGAGCAGCTGGCACGCGGCCGAGGCTGTCCGACGTACAAGGAGATCGGCTTCGCCGTCGACGTGAGCGAGACGCGAGCGCGGCAGCTGGTCGACCAGCTCGTCAAGCTGGGCATCATCGAGCGAACGCCCGGGTTGCAGCGCAATCTCGTGGTTCGCGACGTGACACTGGTGCGCGAGATTGTGGTCGAGACGTTCCGGCGGATCGGCGGGTTGGCCGCTGCGCCCTTGGGGGATCTGCTCGGCCACTGCTCGCAAGCGCAGCTGCCGATCGTCGCAGTCCTGGAGCATATCCCGGATGATCACGGGGACCGTCATGCACCACAACAGCACTAGCGACGTCGACAGCGCGCCGACCGTTTCGCCGGCCGAGCGCGAGCGTCAGCGCGTGGCGCACCTAGTGCTCGGCGAGCCTCGCCCCGCGGCGGTCCTGCCGAAGCGACCGCCGGGACTGTCCAAGCTCGAGTGGAAGGTCACCAAGGAGCGGCTGCGAAAGGAAGGCGCGCAGCTCGCGCCCGGCATCGAGGAGCGCGTGGCACTTCGCGAGGCGTGGCGCGGAATCGCGGGGACGCCTGAAACGAAGGAGCATGCCGTCTGCGCCGCTCGCCGCGAGGGCGCGCTGGCGCGCCTGGTGCAGACCGGGGCGATCGACGCGCACCAGAAGGCGGCCGCTGACGATATCGCCGGCGCCTATGCCCTGATCATCGCCGACGTCGCGGTGCGAACCGCCAAGTATGAGCGCAGCACCGGCGGCGGTCCCAACGCCGCTGCCGCGGCGCCGATCGGCCGCGTCCTGCTCGAGCGTGCCTATACGCGCTGGCGCGCCGGCGTTGCGCCGCACGCAGACATGCTGCTGGCGATCATCGTCGACGATCTCGGCATCACCGTCGCGGCCAGGCGCTGGCGTATGTCGAACCGGCGCGCACGATCGATCCTGGTGGCCGCCCTGGACAGCTGGCGCCGGCGCTGAGGGCACTGCGCTTTCGCGCACTGCGCGAGTAAGCAGGCCGCAAAACGGTCACGCAGGCGGCAAATCCGACCCCGCCATACTTGCGCCCGCCGCCCTACAAGGGGTGCGCGGGCGCTGCCGTTTCGGGGATCCGAACATGCATCCAGCCTACACCGTCTCCGCCGGCGAGGCGCCATCACCGGAACTCGACGAGTTCGACGCGACCGCCCGAACGCTCAGTCGCTATCGCTTTAAGACGATCGCGCGTCTGACGGCCGAGCAGCTGCCGCTGCGCCGCGCCGCTTTCATCCTTCGTCGCCGCGTCCGCGGCCCTTCGAAGCTCGCCCGGCGCATGCGTCGGCGTAATGAGCTTGGTCGCGCAGGGAGCTTCTGAGCACCATGCCGGCGACGAGCCAGCGCCTCCCGGCGCAACTCAGCGAGCTGGACAGCCTCACCCCACGGTGGGACGACATCGTTCGCCGGGCGACGCTGGACAGCCGCTCAGAGCGCGAGACGCACGAACTCGAAGCGGACGCCCAGGCATTCGCCGACGAGCTGATTGCCGCCTTCCGCGGGCGCAACGCGCGCCGGCCGAGCGCCTCGCCGCTGATTGTCAGCGCCGATGGCCTATCGGCCCTGTTCTGATGAGCGTGATCGAACAGCTCGAGGCGCAGGCGAGCGCCGGCCACGCTGACACCGATCTGGTCGGCGTCCCCGTCAGCATGATCCGCACGATCGCAGTCCGGCTTCGCGAGGGTGAGGCGGCAGCTGCTCAGCTGCGCGCGGCCGAAGCGGTCAGCCGCGTCTGCCAGGAGGTTAGCCAATGAGCCGGGTCAAGTCAGCGGCGCTCCGCGCGCCCAAAACCACCGAGGAAGCCGTCGAGCTGCTCGCCCAGCTCGCCACGGTCACCCGCACGATCGCAGCGCACGACGCGCAGCGCGACGAGGCCAAGCAACAGATCGACGCGGCGGCCGACGCCTGCATCGTGCCGCTTGCCGCGGAGCGTGACGATATCTTCAAGCGGCTGCAGCCCTGGTACGAGGCGAACGCCGGCGAGCTGACCGGCGGCAAGCGCAAGTCGATCGAGCTGGGCGGCTGCACCATCGGCCACCGCACCACGCCGCCCAAGCTCGCGTTCGAGTTCGGCAAGGATGCGGACGGCGTCGAGGCGCTGCTGCATTTCGGGCGCACCGAGGGTCTGCTCAAGACGCCGGCGCCGACGCTGATCAAGGCGGCCATCCTCGCGGAGCTGGCCAGTGGCCCGACCGACGAAGACGCGCTCCCGCTCGAACTGCTCGGCTTCGCGCCGAAGCAGAGCGAGGAGTTCTTCATCGAGCCGATCGGCGGCGGCGTCGGCCCGACGACCGTCGCCTGATCACGCGGCGGGTCTAAGCGTTGACCCGTCAGCCGACCAAGCGGCTACGCGGCCGCGCCGGTCAGGCGCAGCGCCTGCGTCGGCTCAAGCGCACCAATGGCCTGTGCGAGCGTTGCCTGGCTGCGGGCCGCACCATGGTCGCAACGGTGGTCGACCACATCAAGCCGCTGGCGCATGGCGGCCCTGACGACGACGCCAACACCCGCAACCTTTGCCGGCCGTGCGACCTCGAGACGACGGCCGAGCAGTTCGGCCATCAGGTCCGCCGAAGCAGGCCCGGCGTCGGCGAGGATGGCCGACCGCTCGACCGCGACCACCCCTGGGCGGCGCCCCGGCCAGCGACGAGCGCCGCGGCCTCGCGGACCCCCCGGGGGGTCGAAAGTCGGGCGCCGACCCTGCCGGACACCGCGCAGTGGGACCGTGCGCAATGCGAGCGATTCCAGAGTAAAAAGTTCGGGCCGACGGGAGGGTGATGCGATGACGGATCCTGCGCCCGCGTCCAAACCGAAACGGAAGCCGCGCAAGGCATCGCCGAAGAAGCCGGCGCCCGTGGCGGCGCCTGCGCCCGCGATTGAGCGGATCGAGATCGGAAACGTTCTCGAGCCTGATTGGAGCGCGCTGCTGCCCGACGCGGCCGAGCGCACCGTCGCATCGGGTCACTGGCGGCGCGTTGCGCGAGAAATGTTCGAGCGCGAGATCCTGTCGTCGTCGAATGGCCATGCCGTGCAGCGCCTGGTGCTCGCGTACCTGGTCTATAACCGCTGCTCGAACGCGGTCGCGGCCGGCGGGATCGTCGACGAACCCGACAACGAGAAGAACCCGAAGGCGATTGCGCGCCTGTCTATCCACTACAAGGCCATGCGCGAAGCGGAGAACACCGCCGAGAGGCTCGAGGCGCAGCTGGGACTTTCGCCCGGTCGTCGCGGCAAGGTAGCGAAGGTGGTGACGAAGCGCGAGCGCCAGGCGGGTGCCGACGCCTACCTTGGCTCGCCGGGTTAGCGCAGAGCCGCTCGATCCCACCACCGCCTGGGCGGCGGCGGCGGTCCGCGGCGACTTCGTCGTCGGTGACCTGGTCCGACATGCGGCGGAGCGACACCTGCGCGATCTGCGCGACGCGGAAAGGCGCGGCTATTTCTGGCGGCCGGAGCTGGCGCAGCGCGCGCTGGACTTCTTCCCGTCGCTGTTCACCATCACTGACGGGCCGGCGGAGGGGCAGCCGTTCCGACTGATCCCGTATCAGACGTTCATCGTCGGCTCGCTGATGGGCTGGGTAAATGCCGCGGGACGCTGGCGATTTCGAACGGCCTATGTCGAGACCGGCAAAGGCCAGGCGAAGTCGCCGATGATGGCGGGTCTGGGCCTTTACGCGATGGGCTGGTGCGGATTTCGCCGCGCGCAGATCTATTCGATCGCGGCGAACAAGCAGACGTCGATGGTGCTGTTCAAGGATGCCACGGCGATGTGCCGGGCGCGGGTGCCGGGCTACGACGAGCACGAAACGCTCGAAGAAATGGGTCATGTCGTGATCCGCGGTGAAGGCGACAACGCCGGCAAGATCGAGCATCCGGCATCGCAGTCGTTCTTTCTGCCGCTGGCCGATGGCAAGCAGCAGTCGGGGCCGCGGCCGCGCATGGTGCTGGCCGACGAGATCCACGAGTTCAGCTCGATCGACCAGATCGAGATCTGGCAGGCGGCAATCGACAAGATCGCGGGCAGCGCGATGATGGTGCTGGGGAGCAACACCCCGGCGGTGTCGCAGCATGTCGGCACCGAGATCTCCGACACCGCGCAGGCGGTGGCGAAGGGCGATGTCAAAAGCGACACGGCATTCGGCTTCGTGGCGCGCACCGACAAGCGCGATCACGACACGATCTTCGAGAACGAGGAAGCCTGGCACAAGTCGTTGCCGGCGCTGGGCGTCACCTATCCGATCACGAATATCCGCGAGGCCGTGGCGGAAGCGCAGACCCGTCTGTCGAAGGCTGCTTCGGTCAAGCGGCTGTATTTCGGCATCCCGGCGGGCGCGGCGGATTTCTGGCTGGATGAAACGAAATGGGCGGCGGTCCTGGCCGACGTCGACCAGGAGACGATCGCGGCGCTGAAGGGCTGCCGTTGCTGGCTCAGCCTCGACC